>JAEPEX010000122.1_pt1 | contig 393337 bp, 339 predicted proteins | sample 9130951 | NCBI WGS metagenome assembly JAEPEX01 (sample SAMN17228542, study PRJNA684324) | microbial mat metagenome | biome: saline marsh[ENVO:00000054]; feature: microbial feature [ENVO:01000007], biofilm[ENVO:00002034], sulphate-reducing...; material: estuarine water...
CGCCTTGCAATCCTTGGCCACCTCCTGCAGTTGTTCCACGAACGGCCGACCACCGATGATGCAGCTCATGCCCTGCTGCTGTAATGGCGGGTTGCCCTCCACGGCCAGGATGTAATTATCCTTATACTTTTCTGTGATCTCGGTCAGGATGGCCTCCGCCTGATGCCCGGCCGAGGCCATGATCAGATCATCGTAGTCCAGGGAGATCATGGACAAAATAACGTCCGAGGCCAGCGGATGTGCCGAGCGGATAAAGGATTCGGAACAACAGGTGCATTCCAGCCCGTGCAACCAGAGCACCGGAATGCGCGGCTTGGTCTCCATCGCATGCGCGATCTCGCCCGCGAAGCTGGGCGCTAGACCCAGCGCGGTTGCGGTCAAACCGCAGAATTTGAGAAAACTGCGTCGAGTGATGCCCTGACGGCGCATGACCTGGTAAAAGGTCTCGGATGTCGATGCCGACATTGGCTGATCCTCCCCATGAGTGCGTGAGCGACGCGGACCATGCAGCTCAATGCTTGCATCAGCACCGTCTTTATGGTTATCTGCGGTTTAATGCATAGACTGGGCCAATATCCCATTGGCCTTTTGAATCAGATCACCGCGGTTTTGATCACGACTTTACAGGTTCGCGGAGACAGAGACAGCGGATGTCAGACATCCGTCATCTTGTCCGATCAGCGACAAACAGCCTGTCAGGTTGTCGACAAAGACCCAGGCTGCATGGCGACCGTCTTGATATGCCGCGCAACAGCGTGTCGCCGGTCGAAAATGTGGGTGCCGGCGCTGCTGAGGAAGGCCACGGCCGATACCTGGTGGACCGTGCCTATGCCTTTGCTGGATAGGCCGATCAACGACCATCCCTTGGTCAACAGTGGGGCGGCCGGCCAGGACAGCATGGACAGCCCGCTCAGGGCGAGCAGCGTCCCCGAGGTGACCAAGGCCAGGGTAATGATGGGGCGCCGATTGTTGAGGTGATTCGACATAAGGATCTCCGATGAAATCGCGGCATGCAAACGATCGAGTATCACGAAATGACATATCATCGCTGGTTATTCGCCATCATTCTAATCTGTGCGACGCATGCGCAGGCGTTTGAACCAACTGTGGAAATAGTAGAACAGTTCGACAATAGCAGAGTGGTTGCCTTTGTCAAAAAAAATGATATCGAAAACAGTCCGGAGTGGAACCCTAATCGTGATGCGCCTCCTTTATCCGTTGCATTGGCTGTTGACAAAGTCGAGCAATTCAATCAGTCGAAAGCCATAGGCGCAATCAAAGAAATCGAAATAAGACCTGTACCGAGACATCCAACGCACTGGCACTATTTGATAAAAGTCGACGATGACGAGATGAGAACCAAATACGCTGTTTATGTGGTATTGATGAACGGCATGGTCATTCCTGCGATCATCGAGCCACAATCGTATAAGTAACCGAACTGATGCCATCTGATGCCATCGCGAACAAAGGTAATCTACCTGACCAGTCTCGCTGCGCAGGCTGGCTCGCCCGCGGTGCCTGGGCGCTTTTGTATGGCAGATCTGCGGTGGCTCGAACCTGATTCTGGATGAGAGCAGAGTATAGTCCCACCAAGGCAGGAGCCGCTCTTTGGGTGCTGCCTTCATGTAAGTATTCAGCGCAGAGACGCAGAGTGTGCAGAGGGGCCAAGAAGGCGCCTTGCCCGCAAGCGGACCTTTACGCGCCGTGGGAGCCGGTCGGCGTAGGAGCCCGCTTAGGGCGACCCGGCAAATGATGCCAGCGGATCGAAACGCGAGCGCCGCGCCTTGCCCAGGAGAAAGGCTGTAGGCCACTGTCTTCTCGACAACTGAACTGAAGATACCCCAGGGTGCAATCCGCCTAGCGCGACTTGATCGGGATTGGGATCGAAAAGACATGACATCAGGGCGTGAGAAACCTGATGTTTACTGGGCGGAAGTTTGCGGGGCGCTACCTTCAAAGAATATGAGGATTCACCGCAGAGACGCAGAGTGCGCAGAGGAGCTAAGGCTAACGCATCCCACTTCTCTGCGTTTCTGCGGTGCATCAAGCTTATTTTTAAATACTTGATTTAATTGTATTTTATAACCGATACCGAACCTCCCAACCAGCTTTTTTCCAAACCCCTTGCAAGTAATGCAAGAACCGATTATTATAATCGGCTCAGTTGCGGGGTGGAGCAGTCAGGCAGCTCGTCGGGCTCATAACCCGAAGGTCGTAGGTTCAAATCCTGCCCCCGCTACCAATCGACCAAGGCTTACGGCGGCAGCCGTAAGCCTTTTTTTATGTTAGACCTGCAAGGCAGCAGGATTGCGGCATGCATCGCCGTCGCCGGCCGATGTCGCAAGACCGGCCTCAGCTGTGCTGCTCCCTTCTCCTTCAACAGCCGACATGAACCTATGCGCTGGTATCTGGTAGCTTTCAAAAAATATGCCGTTTTTGCCGGACGCGCCTCGCGGGCCGAGTTCTGGTGGTTCTTCCTGATCAATCTGCTGATCACGGCCTTATTGGCGGCGCTGGATCAGCAGCTCGGCCTGTTCGACCTGAATGGATTCAGCGTCGAGAGCCCAGAGTCGCCGATCAACTCGGTGGATCAACCCACCGGCACCCTCGACCCAAACAGCGGCTATGGGCTGTTGAGCGGCCTATACACCCTGGGCGTGCTGCTGCCCACCATTGCCGTCGCGGTGCGCCGCCTGCATGACAGCAACCGAACCGGGCTTTGGCTTTGGATCGGGCTGATCCCGGTCATCGGTCCGATCATTCTGCTGGCCTTCTTCATCCTCGAGGGCACGTCCGAGGCCAACCGCTTCGGCGTCGTGCCGCGCCCTTCAGATGCCTGAGCGACAGATGAGTTCAGTTGGCTTTTACCCGGAAACCCTTTGTGCCCACTGTGAACAGGCATGCAGCCAAGACCTAGGCTGTCGAAATCTGCCGTCTCACTAAAACAAGCGCTTCCCGGTTTATGGATGCTTCATCGGTGTCAAGGTCGGAATTAGGGATTGGTATCGAGCTGGCTGCTTTGATCGATGAGCGGATTCGATTCCGATTCCGATTCCGATGGCGACCCCGACACCGATGAGGCTTCCCCAGTGCGTTCGATGAAGCAATCCAAAACCCGGAATCGGTTTGGCATCAAAACTCAGGACATTTCGACAGCCTAGCCAAGATCCATCTCTCGCGGCTCGTCTTCACCCAGGATGAAATGCGCTTCACCGCAGAGGCTTGCAGCACGCAGAAAAGAGAGGGCATATGCCGTTACGAGCCCAGCCCCTCTGCACAACCCAGCTCCCTGGAAACGCTAGCGGGACATCCGCACCGCTGCACTAGTTGAACAGTCTCAGCACAGCTTCGACCGCTGTCGCCTCCGATTCCTTGCCCAACTCCCCCAACCGCGTATGCCCGGGGCCAACCGGCTCTGCCAGGGTCCAGCTCCGCCCATCGCGTTCAATAAACCTATCCCCCGGCTCCGGCGAGATCCCGAGCGCCAGATAGGCGTGGTTCGATAGCAACACCATCACGATCGGCAACCGCGGATACAGCTGATGGGCGATGGCGGCGAACAGCACGGCCTTGCTGTCGCAATCCCCCCGATTCTCATCGAGCAGCTGCAACGGCGGCAGAAAACCGATGCTTGACTGCCGATCGGCGAGCCGACTGTAAGGAATACTCTGCGTAAACAGCAGCAGCCGATTCAGCAACACGCGTTGCCCGGCGCCGCTGCCGTCCAGAGCGGCGCTCCAGGCTGCGATGGCCTCGGCGACCGGCGCCAGCCAGGGTGTCTCTACCTTGGCCAACCGGGCGTAGTCCGGCATCAGCAGGCGCTGATTGGTGAGTCGGTAGTTGCGCGCCATAAAATAACTCTGCACGAAGTCGTCCATGCCCTGCTCGATCCGGGTCAGCTCCGCCTGGACTCGTTCCTGCAATACCGAAGAGTCCTGCTTCGTCTGCCGCCGAGCGCGCTGGACATAGGCCGCGACCGCGTCACTCGCCACCTGCTGAGCGGCCTGCATCTCGGCCTCGATGGCCCGCATCTGGCGGTCATCTGGTGCCGTGATCCGGTACCTGTTGCCGTCGGCGATGACCTTGGCATCCGGGAACCGCAGGTTCAGCAGCGCAATTTGTTCCTCCAGAGTCCGATCGAACACCAGCCGCTGAGCATCCGCGAAGTCCGTCGGAGGCCCAATGCGCGTCTGTATATTCCCCTGCGCATCCACGCTGAACTGCACCTGCGGATAACGCCGGCGCAAGTTCGTCACCATCGCCTGGATCTGTTGAATCCGATCCGCCTTCGCCTGCGCGCGCAGATCGGCAGGATCATGCGCTTGGAAATGTCGGTAGGATTCGCCGATGTTCGACAGCGGCAGCCGAAACGTCAGCGCGGAGTCGACGCCTGCGTCGTCTTTGATTCCATACTCGAAACGCCGCATATTTGCCACCTCGACGGTCTGGAAAGCGGTTTGTTCGGCGGCAGCCATATTCGGCAGCAGGAGTCCGCCGCATAGAGCAAACATCATAGCCATCATCATGCCCATGGTGAACCGGCGCCGGGTCGTCCGGCCGCTTATGTAATCGATAGACAAGATTCTATGCCTTGGTGACATTAGCGTTGGACCTGGATGCAGACTGTAGGCTTGCGGCCTTGTTGCGACATACGGCGGCGAGTTGAACAAGGGTAGACGCATTGGCGATGGATTCCCAAAGGACAAGATCCTGTAAGTATGCGCCAGGATCGGGATCGACATCGGGATCGAAACCGACAATCGCATGTCTTTGATCCTGATCGACACCCAAAACGCATCCTTTGCTCCCACGTGCCGAGACGGACCTTGCTCTTGCAGGCGACCCGGTCGGCATCGGCACCGCTGGCGATGCGCTGGAACTGCACACCGCATTGTTTCACAGTCACCTCGAGCTGGCGCTCGCGCTCCTGCCAATCGCCGACAATCGCCTCGGCGACTGTCTTCTGGCGCCGATAGGACGCCTCGACCGACTCCAGGACCTGAACGCGGATCTCGGGAATGCTGATGGTGCTGTCATCGAGCTCGACATAGGCAACGATGGTCACCACGCCGGAAACCAGGGCGAGGGCATAGACGAACATGGCCCAGCCCGAGCTGAGCCTGATACACCAATCGCGGCGGGAGGCTGAGGGCTCAGGCTCGGCAGGAGCTTGCTGGGAGCGCCGGCCTACTGGGAGCGCCGGCCTACTGGGAGCGCCGGCTTTCCAGCCGGCTTACTGGGAGCGCCGGCTTTCCAGCCGGCTTACTGGGAGCGCCGGCTTTCCAGCCGGCCTACTGGGAGCGCCGGCTTTCCAGCCGGCCTACTGGGAGCGCCGGCTTTCCAGTCGGCCTACTGGGAGCGCCGGCTTTCCAGTCGGCCTCGCCTGATGCGGGCTCGATGCCCGCATCAGGCGATCTTGCGGTTGGAACGACTTGGCGCGTCCTCTCCCGCATGTTCATCTTGGATGGAATTGGCTCGGGTTTGAAGAGTTTCGCCATATCCTACGTCCTTGGCACGGCATTGAGCCGTGCCAAAGACGGGCCGGCTAGAAAGCCGGCGGTTCCAGTCCGGTCCGATCCACAGCAATGTCAACGGACGCAATGCCGAGATTCGGATGGAAGGTCCGCCATCCGAGGACCCTGGAGTTTGGGCGTGCTGCGCTTGCTGGCTCTGTTGACGAGAAGAAAAATGGTATGTTATAACATTTTGGCTCGTACCAGCATCGCGCGAGCAGCAGACGACTGTGAAATCTAAGCTCTCGGCTGCATCGAGCCGCTTCGGTACGAGTCGAACGACACCTTGCAAGCCTCCGCCTACACTCCCAGGAGACCCCCTATGCACCCGCAATCGACCGTTGAACAGAAGCTACCGGTGACGGTGCTGTCCGGTTTTCTCGGCGCTGGCAAGACCACACTGCTCAGCCACATCCTCAACAATCGCGAGGGGCGACGCGTCGCGGTCATCGTCAATGACATGTCCGAGATCAACATCGACGCCGCGCTGGTGAACAAGGAGGTCGAGCTCAACCGCGCCGAGGAGAAGATGGTCGAGATGAGCAACGGCTGTATCTGCTGCACATTGCGCGAGGATCTGCTGGTCGAGGTCAGTCGGCTGGCGAAAGAAGGCCGCTTCGATTATCTGGTGATCGAGTCGACCGGCATCTCCGAGCCGCTGCCCGTGGCCGAGACCTTCACCTTCCGGGACGAAGAGGACACCAGCCTGTCCGACGTGGCGCGCCTGGACACCATGGTCACGGTGGTTGACGCGGTCAACTTCGATGTCGACCTAGAGCGCGCCGACAGCCTTCAGTCGCGTGGCGAATCACTCGGCGAAGACGATGCGCGCACCGTCTCCGACCTGTTGATCGACCAGGTCGAGTTTGCCGACGTCATCGTCCTCAACAAGATCGACCTGATCACCAGTGCCGAACGCGAACGACTGCGACACGCCTTGCGCCAGCTCAATCGGCATGCCCGGATCATCGACGCCAGCTTCGGAGAGATCCCACTGAACGAGGTGGTGGGTACCGGGCGGTTCGATTTCGCCCGCGCCGCCCAGTCGTCGGGCTGGCTCGCCGAGATGCGCGGCGAGCACAGGCCCGAGACCGAGGAGTACGGCATCGGCAGCTTCGTCTATCGCGCGCGTCGACCCTTCCATCCGGCGCGCTTCGCCGAAGCGCTGAAGACGGACTGGCCCGGCAACGTCCTGCGCTCAAAGGGATTTTTCTGGCTTGCCTCGCGCCCCGATGCGGCAGGCGAATGGTCGCAAGCCGGCGGCATCGTGCGCCATGGACCGGCCGGGATCTGGTGGGCCGCCGCGCCCCGCGAGCATTGGCCGACGAACCCCGAGCATCTGGTACGGATCGAGGCCGATTTCCACGGCGAGTACGGCGACCGCCGCCAAGAGATCGTGTTCATTGGCCAAAACCTCCAACCGGAGCAGACCCGCGAAATCCTCGATCAATGCCTCCTCAGTGACGAGGAGATGGCCGCGGGACCGACCGCCTGGAGGGCGATGGACGACCCATTCCCCAGGTGGTTCGCCGAGAAGAACGAGGACTAATCCCATGGGCGACGACACCCAACGCTACGCCGCAGAGCTGATTCCCAGCGACTACGCCAGCTGGCGCTACTGCATCGAGGTCAAATGTGGTCTGGCGCTGAAACCCGATTTTCTCCAGGCGCGCATCGCTGTCTTGAGTGACGCGGGCCAAGAGGAGACAAAACGCTTCGCCCGGCTCTACGGCGATGCACACCTGAATCAGATACTTGCCTGGTTTCGCCAGGCAGCCGCCGAATCATGATCCGGAGGTTTGCCATGCGTTCCTGCCATCGCGCCGCAAAGAGGTCAGCGGTGACCCCGGTATTCGATCAACTGAAGCGGTGATCCTGCGATGCAAGAAAGCCAGCAAGCGCAGCACGCCCAAATTCTGGGGTCCGCGGATGGCGGACCTCCCATCGACGACGACTACATGGGTCCACGTCAGTTGGCCTATTTCAGGCGAAAGCTCCTGGATTGGCGATCAACGTTACTCGCCGAGGCCGACGCGACCCTCGCGGAGCTGCGTGACGACAGCCACCATGAGGTTGGCGATGAGGCGGACCGCGCCAACAGAGAGGCCGCCCAAGCCCTGGATCTGCGCACGCGCGACCGCCACCGTAAGCTCTTGGGTAAGATCGACGCCGCCATCGACCGCATCGACGACGGCAGCTATGGCTGGTGCGAGGAAACCGGCGAGCCGATCGGCTTGGCGCGGCTCGAAGCCCGCCCCGTTGCGACCCTCTGCGTAGAGGCCCAGGAGCGACGCGAACTGCGCGAGCGGCAGACATCCGCGGGCTAACGCGAAAATTGAGCACGGTTCCTTTTCCACGGTCTCGGGTGACTTGGGTGCCGAGGATGCGCAACGCTTCGCGCGGCGTTACGGCAACGCCTGCTCGAGCGAGTGTGGCCCCGGCAATCAAACGATTGAAACCGGTACTGGAGCGCGCCGAGGTTCTGTGTCGCGAGCGCGGCGTGCGGTTTACCGAACAACGCAAGACCGTTCTGCGACTGGTGTGTGCCTCTGACAAGCCGATCAGCGCCTATGAGCTGCTGGATCAGATGCGCGGCGTGGTGAAGAACCCCGCACCGCCGACGGTCTACCGGGCGTTGGACTTCCTGCTAGAGCAGGGGCTGGTGCACAAGCTCGAAAGCCTGCACGCCTACGTGGGCTGCACGCACCCGGATCATCCGCACGCGAGTCAGTTCCTGATCTGTGAGGACTGCGGCGAGGTGACCGAGGTCAAGGATGTCAGCGTGGCCGAAAGCCTGCGGACCTCAGGTCAAGCCCTCGGTTTCCGTACCAAGCGACCGATCGTCGAGGTGCTGGGAACCTGCGCGCGGTGCGACGCGAAGCAGGACCGGCAGGCCGAATCCAAATCGGACCCCGTCAACCAACATGAGTCGGAGATGCCGACCATATCCCTTGAGCAAACAGCAATCCAAGAGGAGCATGACATGCCCGCAGCCAACGACAAGATCGCCGTCGCCATCGAAAAGCTAAACAGCCAGCTACCGCTGCAGGCCCGCCAGCAAGCGCTGCCCCCGGCGCTGTTGTCGGCCCACCGCGCCATCCTGCGCACCCTGGCCGAGGAGGGCCGGACCCTCACCAACGACGAGCTGGCGAACCTGGTGGGTGCCGACGGCGTGGCGGCCGCCATCGAACGCCTGGGCGGCGACGACCTGGTGGTGCTCGACGCCGACAAGACCAAGGTGCTGGGGGCCTACCCCATGACGACGGAGGAGACCGTCCATCACCTGAAAGTGAACGGCCGTGCCGTGAACGCCATCTGTGCCCTGGACGCGTTGGTGGTGGCGCCCATGTACGACGCCGAGGTAGCCATCGAGTCCCGCTGCCAGGTCACCGGCGAGCCCATCCGGGTCCACCAGCAGGGGCACCGGATCCTGTCCGCCGAGCCCTCCGCCGACGTCCGGGTCGGGGTGCGCTGGCAGCAGCCGGGGGCCTGTGCCGCCCACAGCATGTGCCTGGAGATGGTGTTTCTCGAGGACGGCGACACCGCCCGCCGGTGGGTAGAAGAGGGCGAGGGCGACAAGACCGAGTTCACCCTCGACGAGGCCGTGGCCTTCGGCGCCAGTTTCTTCGTGCCGCTGGTGAAGTAGCGGCTCCAACGCCCGTCTTAGGCGTGTCACAGTCACGAAGGCGGCGATGCGTCCATCGCAAATCGAACACTGCAACGAGGAAACGACGATGAAAGTAGCCTACATCTTCCGCTCTGACATGGCCTCTACGTTTCAGCTCGCCACCATGATTTTGCCCCAGCTCGAGGGCGGCTATCATGGTGCCGACGTCGTTGGGATGTTCTTCTTCGATGACAACACCTTCGTGCTTCGCGCAGGTGACCCCATCGGGGAACGCCTGGCGAAGATTGCGCGCGAACGCGGGATCCTGTTGATGATGTGTGATCAGTGCGCCGTGCGCCGCAACTTGGCTGAAGGCACCTTTGAACAGTGCGGGAAAGGTGACGTCACGGCGAAGGGAACCGTCGAGGGGGTGACTGCTGGCTGTTTTCCTCAGCTCTACGAAGCACTGGGCAGCAATCCGCCTGACCAGGTCATCACCCTCTGATTCGGAAAGGCAGCGGCCTTCTCCAAGTGGAGGACGCCGTGCCTCTAGCCATCGACGCAAGGGGAGGGTCGTGAGCTCGTTCCAGGTAGACGTCGGAATTCTTGGAGCCGGCAAGACCGGGGGCGCCGCAGCGATCGCTATGGAAATAATTGGGAACAGACCACGCTTATTCGCGCTTACAGGAGAAACACGTGGTCTGTCCCAGATCTTGCGTGGTCCGCCTGCTGGGTCACGACATGGGTCTCGCCTCTTGCCCCAGTGGTTTGACCCCGTTTGCTTTTCTTGCATGTAAAGATGCAAGACCCCGTTTTCATCTTTCCGTCAACACAAGAACCCATATGAAACCTCGGCACACAAACCCGCCGGTCAGCGGCACACTCTTTCTCGAGTCGACATCAGGCAAGGACCGGCGCAGCCTGAGCGCCTCGCTGCGTGGCGGTCTCCACCCGGTCTCAGGGGATACGGCATCCTTCAGCACAGCACCGATCGATACCCCCGGAGTGCCCGAGACCGCTGTCTGCGCACCGGCAACCTTGCGCCTCGCCGAGGAGTTGTTCGACCGTTGGAACGAGGCCCTCAGAAGCGGCGATGCCCGGCGTGTCAGCGAGTGCTATACGGATGATGCGGTCTTGTTGCCCACCGTCTCCAACGTCCCCCGCCTCTCCCGCGGCGAGATTCAGCACTACTTCGAACACTTTCTGCAAAAGCAGCCGCTCGGCAAGGTCGATCAGCGCAATGTCAAGTTTGGCTGCAACAAGATCACCGATGCCGGCGTGTACACCTTCCGCGTCATCGATGCCGGCAAGACCGAATACGTGCCGGCGCGCTACACCTTCGTCTACGAGAACCGCGACGGGGAGTGGCTGATCGCCCACCACCATTCATCTTTGATGCCCACGTCATGACACATCAAGAGTCGTCCCTATCCGCCGCCCCGGACTCCAGCCTCGTTCCAGTCACATTGCTGACCGGCTTCCTGGGCAGCGGGAAAACCACCGTGCTGAACCAGCTGGTGCATCAGCCCGAGCTGTCCGACGCCCTGGTCATCATCAACGAGTTCGGTGAGATGGCGCTCGACCACATGCTGGTCGCCCACAGCATCGAAAACCTGGTGATGGAAATGAGCAGCGGCTGTGTGTGCTGCAGCATCCGCAGCGATTTGGTGAAGACGCTGCTCGACATCATCTGGCGATACGCGCACGACCGCCAGCGGCCGTTCCGGCGCGTGCTCCTCGAGACCACGGGCCTGGCTGACCCGGCGCCGATCATCCATACGCTGATGACCCACCCGCTGATCGCGCAGAGGTACCGGCTCGACGGCATTGTGGCCACCGTGGATCTGGCAACCGGGATGCACACCCTGGACCAGCACAAAGAAGCGGTCAAGCAAGCAGCCGTGGCCGATGCGTTGTTGCTGACCAAGGCCGATCTAGCCACCGACGCCCAACGCAGGGTACTGTTGCACCGGTTGCAGGCCATCAATCCAGCCGCGCCTTGTTGGGAGGTCCGCAAGGGCGAGATCGCGGCGCAGAAGGTGCTGAGTCTCGGGCTGTTCACCGCCGAGGCAAAATCACCCGACGTGGCGCGCTGGCTCCGCGAAGAAGCCTACGCGGCGCCGCCGACCCATGGGCACGCCCACGAGCATCAGGATCACGACCATGAGGGTCACGACCACCCTGCGCATGACCCGCACAGCCATGCGCACGCGCACGGCCAGCATGATACGAACCGGCATAACGACCACATCCGCGCCTTTTGCTTCACCATCGAGCAGCCCATCCCGGAAGAAACCCTGGCTGCCTGGCTCGAGCTGCTGATGAGCTTTGTGGGCAGCCATATCTTGCGGGTCAAGGGCATTCTCAACATCGAGGGCAACGCGCAACCGGTTGTCGTACACGGCGTCCAGCACATCTTTCACCCGCCTGTCACCTTACCGGCCTGGCCAAGCGAGGATCGTCGTTCGCGCCTCGTGTTCATCACCTACGGCGTCGATAGAGATGTGATCGAAGCGACCTTCAACGCCTTGGTCGAAGGAGCAGTTGCGTGAGCACGCCGATTCGTCTTCACAACACACTGACCCGGACGAAGGAGCCGTTGCAGACCGAACGGCCCGATCGGGTGACGATGTATGTCTGCGGTCCCACGGTCTACAACTACGCCCATATCGGCAACGCCCGGCCCGCGGTGGTGTTCGACCTGTTGTCACGGCTGCTGCGGCATGACTACCCCGAGGTGATCTACGCGCGCAACTTCACCGACGTTGATGACAAGATCAACGCGGCGGCCGCCGCTGCTGGCGTATCCATCGCTACCGTCACGGACCGCTATATCGCCGCTTACCACGAGGACATGCAGGCACTGGGTGTGCTGACGCCCGACCTGGAGCCACGCGTCACCGGGCACATCCCCGCCATCATCGAACTGGTCCAGACCTTGATCGCACGAGGCCATGCCTACGTCGAACAGGGGCATGTGCTGTTTCACGTGCCGTCTTATCTCGCGTATGGACAGCTTGCGAGGCGGCGCACCGACGACATGCTTGCGGGCGCGCGCGTAGAGGTTGCACCGTACAAGCGTGACCCGTTGGACTTCGTGCTGTGGAAACCCTCGACACCCGACCTACCCGGCTGGGATAGCCCCTGGGGCCGGGGTCGCCCGGGCTGGCACATCGAATGTTCGGCCATGATCGGCCAGCACCTAGGCCATACCATCGACATTCACGGTGGCGGGCAGGACCTGATCTTCCCGCACCACGAAAACGAGATCGCTCAAGGCACCTGCGCCCACGGCGTGCTCTACTGTCGCACCTGGGTGCACAACAGCTTCGTCACGGTGGATGGGCAGAAGATGTCCAAGTCCCTCGGCAACGTGCTGCTGCTGCGCGATCTGCTGGACAAGGCGCCGGGCGAAGCCATCCGCCTGGCGTTGCTCTCCACCCACTACCGGCGGCCGCTGGACTGGAATGCGCAGCGCCTTCTGGCTGCGCGGCAGACTCTGACGCGTTACTACGAAAGCCTGTCAAAGGTCGCGCATATTGCTGCCCTGCCGCAGGCCGAATCGGACCCGGCGCTGCTGGAGTCTCTGAGGAACGACCTCAATGTCCCTGGCGCATTGGCGCGGCTGCGCGTGCTGCTGACGCAACTGGACGATGCAGACACGGATGCGCGGCGGGCGCACGCCAAATCCGTTCTACTGGCATCCGCCGGGATGATGGGATTGCTGCAGCAGGCGCCGCAAGCGGCCTTGGCGGCGCTGCGACCGGCGCTATTGGCAGCATCCACGCAATCGTCCGACGACACTCGGATCAAAGCCCTGCTGGCTGAGCGCGAGCAAGCACGCCGAGACCGAGATTTTGCCAAAGCGGACGCGCTGCGCGAGGAACTGGAGGCTGCGGGCTTCATGGTCGAGGACACCCCTGAGGGCCCGGTGCTGCGGCGGGCCGTGAAGGAATCCGCATGAAACGCTGGCCGGCCAATCTACTGGTGCTGCTGGTGCGCGGCTACCAACTGTTCATCAGCCCGATGCTCGGCCCGCACTGCCGATTTCACCCCACCTGCTCGCAATACGCCATCGAGGCATTACAAGTACATGGTGTGATCAAGGGATCGTGGCTCACGCTGCTGCGCCTCGGGCGCTGTCATCCCCTGCATCCGGGTGGCTACGACCCCGTGCCGCCTGGCAGCTCCCGCGAGGGAGACGGCATGTGCTGATCCGCAAGCCGTTCAGGCTCGAAAACGCCCACATCGTGCGCGGATGCAGCACGCGGCAATGTTCGCATTCGATCCACGGGCATTCCTACAGGGTCGAGCTGCTGCTGGAGGCACATGCGTTCGACAATGGCCAGATAGTCCATGACTTCGGCCTGCTAAAGGGTTACGTGTGCTACCTGATCGACGTCTTCGACGATGCATGCGCCTGAATGCTTCGAGCGCCTCGGTAGTCTCGCCCAGATGAATCCGCCGGTGCAAGACGATCCGCTTTCTGGAAACACCTGATGAAACGACCGTGGGTGTTTGAATCATGACACCGAATCCAAGGAGAAACCGCATGAGCAACCCATCCAATCAACCCGAAACCGAACCCACGGCCGCGATCGATTTTGCGTCTCGGACCTCGATCGAGCAAGTCGAAGAGGGCCAGGATCTTGCCCCCAAGTTTGATCGCGATGGCCTGATTGCCTGCGTGACCACCGATGCAACGAGTGGCGAAGTCCTGATGCTGGGCTACATGAACCGCGAAGCCCTGGAGAAAACGATACTCACCGGCGAGGCGTATTACTGGAGCCGCAGCCGGCAGGTACTCTGGCACAAGGGAGCGACCAGCGGCTTGGTTCAACGGGTCGTCGAGATGCGTATCGACGACGATCAGGATGCCGTGTGGCTGCGTGTTTCGCTTGCGGCCGGCACGCACAGCGCCCCCGCCAGTTGCCATGTCGGCTACCGCAGCTGCTTCTACCGCACCGTCGAACTGAAGACAGGCAAGATTGGCTACGCGGAAACGGAAAAGACCTTCGACCCCAAGCAGGTCTACGGCGATGCTCCCAATCCCACCGTGCTGTGACCAAGGGGGCAAGATCAGAGGCCTACCTGTTCCAAAGGATCTATCGCATCACCAATTCATCGACTCATTGTTTGCGGGCGCCGGCCTAGCGGAGGCGATGCAGCTCACGAGGCAAAGGCGCCATGTTGGGCGTGATCAGTCGGATTTGGGGCCATGAACACCCCACATACCGCAAAGCCGCCACGCTTTTCGCTGAATAGTATGTTTCCGACGACACCCTCAGTAAGGCCATGCTGGCCTTCGACGGAGGTACAGACGCAACGCCCCGTTATCTACTGCTCGCAACGGCAGGCGCTTTCGAGGCAGACGGGGTGAAGGACCGGGGTGAAGGACAACCCAATTTACCGGCAAATTCTGCCGCACATGAAGACAGCGGAGGGCTACCCGAACCAGGGCATCCCGGAAGCGCGCGCGAAGGGCCTGCTGCGCATTCGCACCAATGAAGCACTTGGGCACTGCCCTGGACTCACCTGCGAGTGATCTGAACGAGCCGAACTCCGTCGCGCATCCGCTGCGCTGTTGCGTCCCGGATTCCTCGGGATGGGCACTCATGGTCGAGCCTGCGGCGCGCTTGTTCGATCGCGAACGGGCACCGCGATCAGGTCGTGATCGAGGCTTCCGGTGATGTCCACTCATGGATAGGAGAGCGCTAAAAACCGCGGGAGTCTGGTTATTCTCAACCGGCGCGCCTCTAAATACTGGAAGCGCCGGCCTACTGGGAGCGCCGGCTTTCCAGCCGGCCTACTGGGAGCGCCGGCTTTCCAGCCGGCCTCGCCTGATGCGGGCTCGATGCCCGCATCAGGCGATCTTGCGGTCGGCACCACTTGGCGCGTCCTCTCCCGCATGTTCATCTCGGATGGAAGTGGCCCAGGTTTGAAGAGTTTCGCCATATCCTACGTCTTTGGCACGGCATTGAGCCGTGCCAAAGCCGAGCCGGCTAGAAAGCCGGCGCTCCCAGTGCGCGGTGCCAAACACGAGCCGGCTAGAAAGCCGGCGCTCCCAGTGCGCGGTGCCAAACACGAGCCGGCTAGAAAGCCGGCGATCCCAGTGCGCCGTGTCAAAGACAAACCGTCTACCTCGACCTGGAAACCACGGGCCTGCATCCATCTGAAGATGAGATCGTCGAGATCGGCATCCTCGACGACCAGGGTCAGCCCCTGCTGGACACCCTGGTGCGGCCGATCCGGCATACCAGCTGGCCCGAAGCAGAATACATCAACGGCATCAGCCCCGAAGATGTGGCTTCAGCGCCAGTCCTATCCGATCTCCGATCCCAGATCATCGAGGCCGTCACCGGCACAAGGGTCGTTATCTACAACGCCGCTTTCGACAGCGCATTCCTTGCCTCGGAGTTACGGACTGCCGCGGAAATCGAATGCGCGATGCTGGCGTTCGCCGAGGTCTATGGCGAGTGGAACCCCTACCACGAAGACTGGCGTTGGCAACGACTTTACGTCGCCGCCGCTCACGTTGGCTTCGAATGGCCCGGCTCCAGTCATCGTGCGATCCACGACTGTGCAGCCACGAGAGCAGTCTGGCGGTACATCAGTAATCGACGCCCGCGTGCGGGATAGTCTGAGTGAACTGCAGAACAACCACCGGGCCGTACGTCCCAAGGATCTCGCGCGGCTGCCCGACTTGACTGGCGCTGCATGCGACATGCGCCCAGCCGATCCGCCGCGCACACGAAGACCCCGGTTACCCCTCGGACATATCGAAGTACAGCAAGAGACCAATGATGATGGTAAATGACCAGCAACGGAAACCGTTGTCGCCTATTGCCGTAGCCTATCTGGTGAGCGATAAGTTAGTGCCGCGCGAGCTGTATGACCAGGTGAAGGAACGACTAGGCAAATCGAGGTTGCCAGCCTAACCTTTCGCCCTGACGTGCTCCCAGGTGCTTCACTCAATCGGCCCCTGGTGACGCTGCAGGAGTGTTCCGTGCCGGCGTTGCGGTCGAAATCGCCTCGACCCGCGCACGGATAGCAGGCAACCCCGCCCGATCCGATGGGCTGATGTGCATTCCTGCCTGATCGAGAGCATCGAAGATTGCCAGCATGGCGCTCCAATGCTGGGCCAGAGCGTGTTGATCGCCGCGGGCATCGGCGACGGTTCCGAGCTTGTAATGGGATACAGCCAGATCCCGCTGCCACTCGGCATTGCCGGGCTCATCAGCAGCCAGGCGCTCAGCGATGGCCAGCGAGCCCTCGAAGTCCTGCTGCGCCCCATCCAGATCACCGCGGGCGACTTTGACATCACCGAGCTTGTCCAGGCTCACCGACAGATCCCGCTGCCACTCGGCATTGCCGGGCTCATCAGCAGCCAGGCGCTCACGGATAGCCAGCGAGCCCTCGAAGTCCTGCTGCGCCCCATCCAGATCACCGCGGGCGACTTTGACATCACCGAGCTTATTCAAACTCACCGACAGATCCCGCTGCCACCCGGCATTGCCGGGCTCATCAGCAGCCAGGCGCTCAGCGATAGCCAGATCGCGCTCATAGTCCTGCTGCGCCCCATCCAGATCACCGCGGGCGACTTTGACATCGCCGAGCTTGTTCAGGCTCACCGACAGATCCCGCTGCCACTCGGCATTGCCGGGCTCATCAGCAGCCAGGCGCTCACGGATAGCCAGCGAGCCCTCGAAGTCCTGCTGCGCCCCATCCAGATCACCGCGGGCGACTTTGACATCACCGAGCTTATTCAGGCTCACCGACAGATCCCGCTGCCACCCGGCATTGCCGGGCTCATCAGCAGCCAGGCGCTCAGCGATGGCCAGCGAGCGCTCATAGTCCTGCTGCGCCCCATCCAGATCACCGCGGGCGACTTTGACATCGCCGAGCTTGTTCAGGCTCACCGACAGATCCCGCTGCCACTCGGCATTGCCGGGCTCATCAGCAGCCAGGCGCTCACGGATAGCCAGCGAGCCCTCGAAGTCCTGCTGCGCCCCATCCAGATCACCGCGGGCGACTTTGACATCACCGAGCTTATTCAGGCTCACCGACAGATCCCGCTGCCACCCGGCATTGCCGGGCTCATCAGCAGCCAGGCGCTCAGCGATGGCCAGCGAGCGCTCAAAGTCCTGCTGCGCCCCATCCAGATCACCGCGGGCGACTTTGACATCGCCGAGCCTCTCCAGGCTCACCGACAGATCCCGCTGCCACCCGGCATTGCCGGGCTCATCAGCAGCCAGGCGCTTGCGGATAGCCAGCGAGCCCTCGTAGTCCTGCTGCGCCCCATCCAGATCACCGCGGGCGACTTTGACATCGCCGAGCTTGTTCAGGCTCACCGACAGATCCCGCTGCCACTCGGCATTGCCGGGCTCATCAGCAGCCAGGCGCTTGCGGATAGCCAGCGAGCTCTCGAAGTCCTGCTGCGCCCCATCCAGATCACCGCGAGCGACTTTGACATCGCCGAGCTTCTCCAGGCTCACCGACAGATCCCGCTGCCACCCGGCATTGCCGGGCTCATCAGCAGCCAGGCGCTCAAGGATGGCCAGGGAGCTCTCGTAGTCCTCTTGCGCCCCATCCAGATCACCGCGGGCGACTTTGACATCGCCGGTGCGATCAAAACAAAGCCCAAGATTGTGCTGCCAATGCGGCTCCTCGGGTTGGAGCGCGATCAATGTCTCCACACGCTGACGGGCCAGGGCAAAGTCCCGCTCGGCCGCATCAAGGGTGCCGCGGATCATCGCAAGATCGCCCTGATCGATCAGGAAACCCCAGTGGGCAGCAAGGGCCTCGGGCCAGTCCGGCGCAAGCTCGACGATCTGGGCATAGAGACCACGCGCTTGCTCAGCCTCGCCCTCGGAGGCATAGAGTCCGGCACTGGCGAGCAGCGGCTCCAGCTTGGCGAGGTTGGCAGCGCGGTCCGCAAGAAAGCGCGCGACGATGTCCTCGCGCTGGGTCTCGATGTAGTCGAGGGCCTGGGACGGACCTTGCTCTTGCAGGATGCGGGTGAGCTTGCTGGCGATCGTATCGGCATCGGCACCGCTGGCAATGCGCTGAAACTCCTCGGCCAGCGCATGAATGCGCTGGAGCTGCGCATCGCGCTGTTTCAGGGCCGCCTCGAGCTGGCGCTCGCGCTCCTGCCAATCGCCGACAATCGCCTCGGCGGCTTCCTTCTGGCGCCGATAGGTTGCCTCGACCGATTCCACGAGCTGAACGCGGATCTCAGGAATACTGATGGCGCCGTCGCCGAGCTTGCCTTCGACATAGGCGACGATGGTCACTACGGCGGAAACCAGGGCGAGAAAAGAGACGAATTTAGCCCAGCCCGAGCTGAGCCAGGAGCGCCAATCGCGGCGGGAGGCCGTGGGCTCCGGCTCTGCTGGCGCCTCATCGGAATCCGATGGCTCCGGCTCGTCAGGAATGACATCGGAGGGCGGCCGCTCGGGATCGGCAGATGTTTCATCGCTGCACGCCCGTGGAGCGGACTCGAGATGTTCAGCAAGTGACTGCGGCTCCTCCGGCAGCGGCTTCGATGCGCCGTCATCATCGCCGATGAAAACCGATGGCTCCGCGGGCTTCGCTGCCGATTCTTGATCTTCGGTTTGTCCTTTATGGATGTCGATCATCTCGTATGCCTTCGGTGGCGTGTTTGCTGGCGGGTGAATTGTGCGAATTCTTATAGTGTATTCGTTTTGCTGTGTATCCGAAACGACGCTGCGCGGGCTGGTCTTGGGGCTGCAGGCGTTGCCGAACCGGTTTGCTTGCTGCTTGGGAATTGTTTACTCAGAGAGTTTCGATGCTTGATGCGTTGGGTAATTCTTTGGAGATGGGATTCCGAGAGTGAGAGGTTGGATTTGGGGTGGGATATTGGGATCGGTTTGAGATGTATCTGTGTGAGTTGGATGGGAGGGAGGGGATGTGGCGAGTCGTTTTAGATGTATGATTGCCTGATGCAGGTGGTGAGGCTGCATTAGGCGATGCCGGGTGGGAAGCTGGCGCTCCCGGTGGGCCGGCTGGAAAGCCGGCGCTGCCAGGACATGACATCAAGGCATGAGAAACTTGACGTTTTCTGGGTGCTGCCTTAAAAGAAGCTCATTAGTCGCCACAGAGATGCAGAGTGCGCACAGGGGCCAAGGCGAATGCATGCCTCTTCTCTGTGTTCTCTGCGTCTCCGCGGTGTGTCGAACTTCGTCCCGGGTGCATGGGTCGATGTGTTACGCGGGCAACGCCCCGGAAAACAGCGGACAAGGCGTTGGCAGATCTACGCGTCGAACGCGTGCCAAATCCATTGAATCCGTAGTGAATCCGTAGGACAACCAAGTGAATCCGTAGGAAAGTGAATCCGTAGGACAACCATGCATACCGGCATCTATGACCAGTGCCAATTGGTGCAACCAGATCGGGAGAAGGACTTGCAAGATCGCTGGCGGTCGCTCGATGAGATCGCGCAAGATATGGGCGTTTCCATAGACGGGGCTTACGCCTGGGTCACGCAGAAAGACGTGCCTGGACACAAGGTCGGGCGTTGCTGGAAGTTCCAGCAGCAGAACCTGGATAGGTGGGTGCGCGGCGCAGGTGCGGTGGGTGCAAGCGCGGGGACGCAGGACGAATAGGGAACGCAGCAAGGGCATGTCTTACCTGGAAGGTCACCGTCAGCGATTGCGCGACCGCTTCAACGGGAGCGGTCTCAGCGCGTTCGAAGATCACGAAGTCCTCGAATTGCTGTTGACCTACGCCGTGCCGAGGAAGGACGTGAAACCCATCGCCCGCGCCTTGCTCGATCGCTTCGGGTCGCTTGCCAACGTCCTCGACACCCCAGCGGCAGAGTTGGCCAAGGTCGACGGAATCGGCGATTTCGCGGCGACACTGCTCAACCTGATGCCGGCGCTCACGCGGCGCTATCTGCGAGTCCGCTGGGGGCACAAGCCGCAACTCGGCACCCGCGAGGATCTGATCCGCTTCGCCGTGGATGAGCTTTCTACCGCCAACAACGAGGTCTTTCTGCTCATTCTGCTGACCCACGAAAACCACGTCCTGAGAGCCTTGCCGCTGATCGAGGGCAGCATCGACAGCGCCCCGGTTTACCCGCGCCTGGTGGTCGAGGCCGCGCTGCGCCATCGCGCGGCAAAGGTGGTGTTCGCCCACAATCATCCCGGCGGGCGAGCGGAGCCGTCGCAAAACGACATCGCCGTGACCAACAGGCTCGTCGGCGTGTTCGAGTCGATCGGGATTCCGGTCATCGATCACCTGATCGTTGCCGGTCCACAAGCCTTCAGCATGGCTGGTGCCGGGCTGCTGGAGTCTGCCGGCACAAACGCAGCGGGGTGACTCGGCATGAGCGCGGCCATCGAAAAAGACATGCTGCTCGAAGGACCGCTGTGGCCCGAGCCCGTTCGCGTGCTCGGCCTGGAGCAGTTCGGCGCCATGCTCCAGATCGACGCCGTCGGTACCCGCACGCGCCAGTTCTATCCCGGCATCATCGTCACGGCAGAGCAGGCGCAGCGGCTCAGGATCCTCTCCAGCGCCAAGGGCATGGACTTTTCTGGGGATGCCGAGGCGTTTCATCTTGCCATCGAGGCCCTGCGCATCCGCCTCGCCTACGAGTACGACCCACACTTCGCGGTCAACGCCTCGGCCATCACCCCGCTGCCGCATCAGCTCGATGCGGTCTACCGCTACATGCTCAAGTCGCCGCTGGTGCGCCTCTTGCTCGCCGACGACCCCGGTGCCGGCAAGACCATCATGGCCGGGTTGCTGCTCAAAGAGCTGCGCTTCCGTGGACTGGCGGACCGGGTGCTGATCGTCTTACCGCCGCTGGTCTCTCGCCAATGGCAGGAGGAGCTCTCGGAGAAGTTCTCCGAGGAGTTCACCATCGTCGATAACGGTGTGCTCAAGGCCAACGTCGGCCGCAACCCCTGGACTGAGAACGACCGCTGCATCACCTCGGTCTACTGGGCCGCGCGCGACAATGTGCTCGAGACGCTCAAGGAGGCGGACTGGGACCTGGTCATCGCCGACGAGGCGCACAAGATGGCCGCCTACCGCCAAGGCGTGCGCGCGCAGAAGACCCGCAAGACCCGACTCTATCGGCTTGGCGAAGAGCTTTCCGTCCGCACCAAGCATCTGCTGCTGCTGACCGCCACGCCGCACAAGGGCGATCCCGAGAACTTCCGTCTCCTGCTCGAACTGCTCGACAAGGATCTGTTTGCCGATCGGCACATCCTCGAGGAGGCCATGTCCTCGGCAGATAACCCGATCATCTTGCGCCGGCTCAAGGAGGAGATGTGCCGATTCGACGGATCGCCGCTGTTTCCGCAGCGCACCGTCAAGACCGTCACCTTCGACCTGAGCCGTGCGGAGCGCGCGCTCTACGACGCGGTCACGGAGTACGTCACCGAACACTTCAACAAAGCGATGCAGGAGGAGAAGCGCAACGTCGGCTTCGCGATGACCATTCTGCAGCGGCGCCTGACATCGAGCCTCGCCGCCATCACCGCGTCGCTCAACCGTCGTCACGAGCGTCTCCAGGAACTGCTCGACCAGGTACGAGCGCTCGCTGCGGCCAAGGCCAGAACGACGCTTCGCGACGGCACCTCGGACGCGGCGCTCGACGATCTGCGCCCCGATCTCCGCCCCGGTCTAGTCAGCGGCGCCGATGTGGATGATCTCGACGACCTATCCGAGACCGAGCGCTGGGACGTCGAGGACTCGCTGGTCGAACGTCTCACCAACGCCGAGTCCATCGGCGAGTTGGAGGCCGAGGTTCAGGCCCTGGAGCGGCTCTTGCGGCAGGCGCGCGCGGCGCTGGGCAGTGGCATCGAGGCCAAACTGATCCAGCTCACGGACGCCATCCTGCGCGATGAGGGCCTGGCCGCGCGGGGCGAGAAGCTCTTGATCTTCACCGAGGCCAAGGACACGCTCACATTCCTCGTGGAGCAGCTCCGCGCCCAGGGTTTCATCGTCGCCGTCATCGAGGGTTCGCTCTCCATGGATCAACGGCGCCAACAGCAGGAGCTGTTCCGCGGCGAGGCGCAGATCATGGTGGCGACCGAGGCCGGTGGCGAGTCCATCAACCTCCAGTTCTGCAACCAGATGGTCAATTACGACATCCCGTGGAACCCCAACCGGCTCGAACAGCGCATGGGTCGCATCCACCGTATCGGCCAGCAGAACGAGGTCTTCATCTTCAACCTCGTCGCCACCGATACCCGCGAGGGTGCCGTACTGGCCGCGCTGCTGCGCAAGATGGAAGAGATGCGCAAGGGGCTCGGTTCGGACCGCGTCTTCGACCTGGTGGGGGACCTGCTCGAAGACCACGAAATCTCCCTCTCGGAGCTGATCATCGACTGCATCACCAACCGGCGGCGCCTCGCCGACGCGGTGACCAGCATCGAGCAGGCGGTCAGCCCCGATCACCAACGCTCGCTCATGGCCGTCCGCGAGGAGGGGCTCGCACGCCGCTTCGTGAATCTGCCGGAGCTGCGCATCGACGCCATGCGCTCAGCGGGCCAAGCCTTGCTGCCGTCGCACCTGGAGCAGTTCTTCACCCGCACCCTGGAGCGCAATCGCGGCCGTTGGGAACGGCGGGCCGACGGTAAGCTGCGGGTCGAGCGGGTGCCGGTGAATCTTCGTCACGAGCAGGAGATCGACTTCCGACGCCGTCATGGCAGCGTGAACCGAGCCTATCTCTCCCTCACCTTCGACAAGGCCGAGGTCGGCGAAGACGGCCGCACCGAGCTGCTCGGTCCCGGGCACCCGCTCTTCGAGTCGGTCCTTAAGGCAGCCGAGACCGGCTTCACCGATGCCCTGGCGCGCGGCGCCCTGTTCTTCGATGTCGACGCGCGTGGGCCGGAGCGACTCTGGTTCTTCCGCGGTGTGGTCGGCGATGGCACTGGACGCGTGCTCTCCCAACGGCTCTTCGCCGTCCGCGAGGACGCCACATCTGTCCAGTCACCAGGTGCCGGCGAAGGCGCCGACGTTGCGTTCACGCCCGCGCACCCGATCCGGCTCCACGACCTCCGTCCGCGTACCGACGGGCCTGTGCCGCCCGCCATGACGGACTTCGACCTGCGCAAGCACGCCGCGACGCGTTACTGCCTAGAGCACCTGGTGCCGCGCTTCGTCAACGAGGTCGCGAGCGGGCGCCTGAAGGAGCTGGGCCTCAAGGAGCGCTATTTGGAGCGCTCCTTTCGCGTCGTGATCAGCCGGCATGCCGACCGTCTCCTCGACTTCGAAGCCAAGTCCGCCCAAGGGCAGGACATGAGCCTGGCCATCGGACGCGAACAGCGGCTCATGCAGGAGGCGAAGCGTCGCCAGGAAGAACGGCTCGCGGAGATCCGGCTGGAGCAGCAACTGGTGCCCCGAGCCCCTGAGCTCCTCGGTGTGATCACGGTGCTGCCCCCCGATGAAAGCGCAAACGCGAACGTGGACCGCGCGAGCCCACCGACAGCCGCCAGCGATGCGCTGCTCGCCCAGGTGCGCGAGGTCGAGGTCGCGCAAGGGCGCGTCCTCGACGACATCCGCGATCAGGGGCTCGGTCTCGACGCCGTCGCGCGGGATGCCGACGGTCAGGATGCCCGCTTCGTCCTCGCCCGCGAGATCGACGCCGACGCGCGCCTGTGGCTGCGCGCAAGCACCTGGGCACTGGCGCAACACTTGGATGATCGGGTTGCACTGTACGCGGCTCGAGACGGCCAGCTCCTGACGCTGACCGCGCGGGACGCGGCGCTTGCGGCCAAGGTCGATGAGCTGAATCGAAGGATCTCCATCCAACTGGACGGGTCTCGTATCCCGTAGGCTGCAAGTGACGAGCCCAAACGGGGCAGTTGAACCACGAAGAACACGAAGAGCACGAAGATGAGCGACGGCCTCAAACGCATCCGAATCGAAGGATTGGGCTCAATTGCCGAGATCGAGTTGGCGCCCGGACCGCTGACTGTGTTGATCGGCGCGAACGGGTCCGGAAAGTCAAATCTGCTCAGGACCTTGCGCATGCTGCCACTCATGCGCACCGGTGCGTTGCAGCGGTTTGTCGGCGAGGCAGGTGGTGCGGCTGCCCTCCTGCACTATGGCCCGAAGCAGACGCAGGCAATCACCCTGGAACTCGACTTCGAGCAAGGCGGGGCTGGCAACCGCTATCAAGTCCGCCTGGGGTTTGCGGCGGGTGACCGGCTCATGTACCTGGACGAGTCCGTCGGCTATCGCCATCCGGCCTCGACCGACATGGCCATGACCAGTCTCGGTGCGGGACACTGGGAGTCCGTGCTGCGGGAGCGGGTCCAACAACATCCCACGAACAAGACAGTCAACTACTGGCTGTCCCAGCTGAGCTTCTTCCACTTCCACGATACATCCATGACGTCGGCGCTGCGCACCCAGGCCCTCGCCACTGACGACCAGTTTCTCCGGTCGGATGGCAGCAACCTCGCGGCCTTTCTAGCGCGTTTGGAGGGTAGCGACGAGGAGGCGGACCGCAAGGCCTGGCGACGCATCGGGCTCCTGGTTCAGCGCGTCGCGCCAGGTGTGCGGGAGCTGCTTCCGACCCCGGCCGGCGGCAACAGCGTGCGTCTCGATTGGAACGACGACCGTGGAGAGCGATTCGGGGCGCATCAGCTCTCCGATGGGACCTTACGCGCCATCGCCTTGATCACCGCGCTTGCCCAACCGATCGCGAGCCTGCCCCGGTTCCTCAGCATCGACGAGCCTGAGCTCGGGTTGCATCCGTCGGCCATCGGCTTACTGGCCGAGTTGGCGCGTTCGGTTTCGCACCGCACCCAGGTGCTGTTCGCCACCCAGTCGACCGCGTTCCTCGACCACTTCGACGCCGAGGAGGTGGCCGTCGTCGAACGTCGGGACGGGCAGACGATACTGGAGCGATTGGATCCCGAATGCCTGGACACCTGGTTGGATGACTACAGCCTGTCTGAAATCTTCGACAAGGGAGTCATCGGAGGTCGCCCGTGACGCGCCTGATTGTGGTCGTCGAGGGTCAAACTGAGGAAGCCTTCGTCAACAGCGTGCTCAAGCCGCATCTGGACCCACTCGGCGTTTACACCTCGGCCACCATTGTCGGCAAACGGCTCGCACAACGGCGTGGCTCTGGCGGACGCGGTGGCGGTCACTACAGGCATTGGCGCCGAGACATTGTGAAGCTGCTGGAGCCGGCATCACGCGACTGCTGGGTAACGACGCTGTTTGATCTCTACGGGCTGCCGGATGACTTTCCGAACTACGAGACCATCCGGCAGCTGCCTGATCGCGCGGCACGGAGAGGCGCATGCGAAGCGGCCCTTGCCGAGGATGTGGACCATCATCGATTCATCCCCTATGTGCAACAGTTCGAGTTCGAGGCTTTGGTGCTCGCCGCCTTGCCGGCTCTCGGCAACCTGTTGGACGACCCGGTCCAGCAGCAGGGCTTGGCGACGCTCACGGCTGAGATCGGAGCGGTGGCGCCGGAAGATGTCAACGATGGACCGCAGACCGCGCCCTCGAAACGGCTCCTCGCCCATGTTCCGGGATACAACAAGGTGCTGCATGGGGAGCTCGCTACGCTGGAGGCCGGCTTGCCGACGCTGAGGGATACCTGCCCAGGCTTCGATGGGTGGGTCACTGGACTTGAGACACTCGTCACCGAAGCGGATGGCGACGATGGCTGACGCTCCTAAAGATCGAGGTCAATGGCGTCGGAATTCACCCTCCGCTTGGATTCGACAGGCACCGCCTGTTGAATCTGCGCTGACAGCACCCTCTAGTCCGCGACTTGACGCCAACATCCACGCATCCGAGTACCAGCTCTACCTACCCTCGAAAGAGGAACTACAGAAAAAACTCATGGCCTGGACCAGGGAGTTGGAAACATGACAGATCGGCGCCTCATTGAGGACAGCCTGCCGCTAGGAGCAGTATCAAAAGAAAGTAGGAGAGAGAAGTCTCTTCGACATGGTCATATCTCGACGCTTCATATCTGGTGGGCACGCAGACCTCTTGCGGGCTGCCGCGCTGCTGTCTACGCGGCGTTGAGACCTGCTCCTACCAATTCGGATCAGCGTAGGGCAGAGCACACATTGATCGCAGACTTGGTTAAGTGGGAGGTGACGGACCCTGCAACAATGGACGCTGGCGTGGTAGCTAAAGCGAAAAGAAACCTAATTTCTCCGGATGCGAAAGGGGCTAGGCGCATTCCAGTAGTGTTGGATCCATTTGCAGGCGGTGGGGCGATTCCTCTGGAAGCTGAAAGGCTTGGATGCCACGCTATTGCGAACGATCTGAACCCCGTGGCCCATATCATTCAGCTCGCAACTCTAGAATACGCGCAAAATTTCTCTGATCTGGCCGGTTCGAGCGGGAGTTCGCTGTTTTCCGACAATGAACGCCCCCTTATTGCAGAGGCGCTTGAATGGAGTGTTGGGGCCATTCGTCAACAAGTGGAACGCGATGTAAAGCACTTTTACCAATCTACAGACGGCGAAGTCGTTATTGGGTATATTTGGGCACGAACAATCCAATGTCCTAACCCGGCCTGTAGAGTGGAGATACCTCTAATGGGTTCCTGGTGGCTCTGCAAGAAGCCAAAGAAAAAAGTGGCACTTAAGCCGATTACGGAATCCACCAGCAAGATAATTGAATTTGAGGTTCTGGAAGGCGATGAAATTGACTTTGACCCTCATAAGTGTTCGGGATATTTTTTCTTAAATTTCATGCAGTTATAAATTTTTTCAATAGACGGCGAAACCCTTGCTAACTTTCATAATAAAACAGTTGTGCCCACTAAATACTACAAAAGCAGCAAAGGTATCGCCATGACCGAGAATAGCATTCTTGATGTTTTGAAACAATGCTTCGAAAAATTTATTCCTGCCGAGGACGCCAGAACCACGATCACACCTTTGGAGTTTACAATCACTTTGGTGTTTTGCTATTTCGGAGATTCTAAGACATTTTCATTGGAGTCCATTCGCCGTTTCATGATAGGACACCTGAATCAATCGATCAGTCGCGGTGCGTTTTGGGAGCGGATGGCTGGAAACCGATTGAAACAGAATTTGCAAAGTGTCATTGCGGAATTGATGGGGCGTCTTGCGGCATCGGTGCAGGTGAGTGAGACAATTTTGAAACAACTCGGTGTCAACGCTATTGAGGTTGTTGATTCGAGTTCGATTACGCTGTTGCCGGGGGCGAAGAACGCATTTCCCGGTACCCGCACGAAGGCGTCGATCAAGTGGCATGCGAGTTTCGATATCCTGACCGGATTGCTGGTATGGTTTCAGTTAACGCCGGGGAAGAGACATGATAGCAAGTGTTTTCCGGAGATCACGTCCTTGAAAGGGAAGTTGGTGATTTTCGACCTGGGTTATTGGGACTATGCTGTCTTGCATGCCATTGAAAAAGCTGAAGGTTTTTTTCTTTCACGCGTGAAATCCAATGCTGTGATTAAAATCAAAAAAGTTATTCAAGGGCTCAGCAAAGAGGCTATCGGGCAATCGCTGCTCTCGCTGGATTTGAGCCGTAAAAAAGGCAACATCATTGAAGTGATTATCGAAAAAATTCATCAAGGTAGTACCTTAAGCTACCGGGCGATCGGGTTTTGGAACCCGGTCGAAAAAGATTATCATTGGTATATTACGAATTTAACCGCAGCCGCCTATTTGATTTATCCTTTGTATCGGCTGAGATGGCAAATAGAACTTATTTTCAAAGCGTGTAAGAATTCCCTGAATGCGAACCAAATTACCTCTTGCAACGCCAATATAATTGAAAACTTACTACTCGCCTCCATCGTGGCTCATCTGAGTACGCACACTGTATTTCAGATCGGTAGGGAACAGTTGGATGATGAGCAAAATTTAGCTATTTCGTTTCAAAGAATTGCTAAAGTAGCGGTTGTACTGGCGCGAGATTTCATCATGTTTTTGTTACATTCATCACAAGAATATTTTAAAATCCTAGTGAATAAGATAAAGTTGTTTGCGAACGAAATTTTTGATCCAAATTATAATCAAAGAGAGACATCATTGGCGCGCATACACAGATTATTATTAGAAGGTGGATAAAAAAATCCCGAACACCTATGCTTTGACCCTGGTGTTGGATCGCTGAGTCGAAGCAACGCATTGTGTCCTTGTTGTCAACAAGTCTGTTCCGCGAAAACTATTCAAACTCTTGGGGTTGCTGGAAAGATTGGTTATCGCATGGTTGCTGTGGTGGTGGAGCGAGCCGATGTCAACGGCAAGAGCTATCGGCTGCCAACAAGCCACGAAATCGCGATGGCCACATCGAGGGCGAAGCTCGAGCTTGAGAAACTGCGAGAGATTTGGATTGAGGACCTCCCGCTCATTCCCGACGAGGAACTCCCGTATCTGCGCAGTATTTTTAACGTGCACGTCTATGGATACCGAACTTGGGCATCGCTATTTACGGCTCGCCAGCTTGTTACAGTTTGCGCGTTCGTGATCGCCGTGCGATCGATCGAAGGTTCGATTCGAAAGCGCTACGAAGAAACGCTCGGAGACAGGATTGACCAGTTCGTGGCTGCTGTGATGACTCTTTCCGCATGTGTCGTTGATAGAGTTATAAACCAAGGCAACGCATTTACGCGGTGGAATAACGTAGGCGAAAAGGCTGAAGGGATTTTTGCGCGACAAGCACTCGGAATGCTATGGGATTTCGTTGAAGTGAATCCATTTGCGGGGGCTACGGGTGGCGTTGACGGGGCTTTAGCCTGGGTTCTAAAAGTTGTTCAACGGAACTCTTTTCCGGCCAGTGCAGATGTAATTCTTGGGTCGTCGGAACGGATGGACGTGATCGCGGACAAAACTGTAGATGCGGTTGTTACTGACCCCCCCTACTATGACGCTGTTCCGTACGCTAATTTGAGCGACTTTTTTTACGTTTGGCTTCGACGGATGCTTGGTTCGATCCACCCCGACGCCCTCGCAGCTTCCGAGACCCCAAAACGCTCAGAGCTCGTCCAACTCGCAGAGCGAAACAAGAAATACGCCTACAAGACAGCAGAGTTCTTCGAGAGCGGAATGTCTCGTACCTTTGGTGAGATTTGTCGGGTTCTGAAAGACGACGGAATCTGCGTTGTTGTGTATGCGCATAAATCAACCGGCGCGTGGGAAACTCTACTTAAGGCAATGCTTGAGGCCGGACTAGTCGTTACGGCGTCTTGGCCGATCGAGACCGAAATGGGAGATCGCTTGCGGGCTCAAGGAGCTGCCGCTCTTGCGTCATCGGTGTTCATTGTTTGTCGTAAACGGGATAGCGTTTCCGATGGGTTTCTTGATGATGTGGAGCCGGCCCTTCAGTTTCGACTCCATGAACGCCTCGACTATTTCTGGTCCCAAGGCATCCGCGGTGCCGACTTCTTTATGTCGGCCATCGGCCCTGCCGTCGAGGTCTTCGGGAGACACAAGCGCGTCCTCAAGCTTAGCGGCGAGGAGGTCTCCATCGCCGAGCTGCTCGACAAGGTCCGCGGAATCGTAGCCGACTATGCGCTGCAGCGCATCGTCCACGGGGAGGCGGCCGGCAACGTTGACGAGGCCAGCCGTTTCTACGTTATCTGGCGTTGGGCCTTCGGCACGGCCGATGTGGAGAGCGGAGAAGCGATCCACATGGCCCAGTCCATGGGCTGCGAGTTCGACGAGTTGGTGGCCGACAAGGGCGTGCTGAACAAGAAGGGCGACAAAGTGAATCTGAAGGGTCCCGTTCAGCGCCAGAAGGTGAAGGGGCTCGGCGCCCCGGCCGCGACTGGCACCCTGGCACCGCTGATCGATGTGCTGCATCGGGCCGCGAACCTTTGGGCTGCCGGAGAGCGCCAGGAGCTCTCTGATTTCCTCGCGGCGGCGCTTCCGCCGGAAGGTTCCGACCGCATGCATCGTCTTGCCCAGAGCATCGTCGACGTGCTGCCGCCGGGCGACAAGGAGCGCGGCCTCTACGAGAACTTTCTGGTTGGGGCGCGTTCGCTACCGGAGCCGACCAAGCAGGACGACCTTGGATTCAAACAGCAAGAGCTGTTTTAGGAGAGACAGACATGGCCACCGACACGACCCCTTGGCGGCAAGTTGTCACGCCGCACGACAACATCCAGCAGGGCAAGGTGAAGCAGAACGACTTTGCCGCAAGCCTGGCGGATGTGCTGCACCAGAGCGGTAACCCGGATTACTACGACCCGGAACGCTTCTTCAACCGCACCTTCCTCACCGCCGGTCTGCGACAACTCGCCGGCGAGGTGGTGGGCCGGCTGACCGGCCAGGGCGACGGCGATGCGGTGATGCAGATCCAGACCCCGTTCGGCGGCGGCAAGACGCACACGCTGATCACGCTCTACCACTTGGTGAAGAACGGCCAGGCCTGCTTCGACCATCCGGCCCTGAAGACCTATTGGTTAGAGCGCGGATGGAAGGTACCGCCGAGCGTGCCCGTCGCGGCATTCGACGGGAATCAGGTCGGCGTCGGCGCCGTGGAGGTGGAGCCGGGATTGTCGGTGCAGACCCTATGGGGGCATCTGGCCTGGCAGCTCGCCGGGAAGGCCGGGTACGAGCTGATTTGCGACTTCGACGCCGATCGCGTCTCACCCAGCGGCGAGGACATCGACCGGGTGCTGGAGGCATCGGGGGGCGGCCTGATCATCCTCGATGAGGTGGCGAACTATGTCGAGACTGCCGCGGCCGTTGCGGTGCACGGTTCGACGCTCGCTGCACAGACGCGAACCTTCCTCCAGCGCCTCACGACCCGGGCCGGCCATCACGAGCGGGTGATTCTGGTCGCCACGCTACCGCGTAGCGACGGAACCCAGACCCACGGGATGGCCTCGCTGCAGGTCCTGCAGGCGCTCCAGGAGCTGTTCGGCCGCGTGCAGAAGGTGCGCGAGCCGGTGGAAGGCGACGAGGTTCACGAGATCATTCGGCGCCGGCTCTTTCTGCCGTTCGGCGGCGATACCGACGACAAAGGCACCCGGACCAAGAAGATCAGAAACAGGGATGCGACCATCCAGGCTTACGGGGCCGACCTGAAGGCCCGGCCCCAGGTCCCGGACTTTGCCAAGGAGCACGGCTATGTCGAGCGCTTCAAACAGAGCTACCCGTTTCATCCGCAGTTGCTCGATGTGCTGAACCGCTATGTCGGTGCCAACCCCAAGTTCCAGCGCACCCGCGGCGTGCTGCGTATCCTCGCGCTGGTGGTGGCGGATCTGCTCAAGAAGAACCACAAGGGCGGGCTCATCCAGGCGAGCGACATCGATCTGACGAATGAGGAGATCCGCTCTGAGCTATTGGAGCTCGTGGACCGCGAGTTCCGCTCGGCGCTGGAAGCGGACATCATCGGTAAGGATGCCAACGCGGTCGGCTTGGACCGGCAAAGCCCTCAGATGACCGAATGGCGCATCGCCACCGGGCTCGCGACGACGGCGTTTCTGTATACCTGCGAGGCAGGAAACGGGTCTCGTGGCGCCACGCTCGCGGAGCTGCACCTGACTGCTGCCCGGCCCGAGATCGACTTCGGGACCATTCCCGGTGTGATCCTACAGATGAAGGAGCGCTTCCACTTCATCAACACCGAGGGGGAGCGCTTCCGCTTCTCGACGACTCCAAACCTCAATCGGATTCTGCTCGACGCCAAGAACGGCGTGGACGACCAGCAGGTCCGCGAGCGCCTGGAGGCGGAGATTCGCAAGCTGCTCTCGCAGGCACCGCTGTCGCCCTACATCTGGCCGGAAGGCCCCGGCGATATCGCCGACAGCGCGAGCAACAAACTGGTGGTGATGCCGCCGGAGCGGACCTTCACGGCGACCAGCCAGGGTGATACGCAGCAGGCGGTGTTGGACATCCTGACCAAGAGCGGCACGACACACCGGACCCGCCGCAACACGCTCGTCTTCCTCGTTGCGGACGAGGCCGAGGTCTCGACGTTGAAAGAGGGTATACGCGGTCTCCTGGCCGCGGAGAACGTGGACACCAATCGCGAGCGCCACAACCTGTCGAAGACCCAGGTGACCCAGCTGCAAACGGAGAAGAGCACGGCCGCCAAGGGCGTGCGCCAACAGATCCTGCGGGCCTATCGGCATGCCGCGTGGGGAGGCAGCAACGGCGAGCCCCTAAAGGCACTCGACATGGGGCAACCGCCGGCATCGACAGACCAGAATCTGACGGACCTGGTGGTCGCCTTTCTCAAGGAGAAGCAGAAATACCTGGAGCAGATCGCCTCGATCCTGCTGGTCCATCCGACCAAGCTCAAGGTCTGGCCGGATGACGAGCCGATGCTCAGTCTGAAGGCGCTGCCGGGCTACTTCCGCAATTTCACGCATCTGCCGATTCTTCGGGATGACGATGTGCTGAAGCAGTCGATTGTCGATGGGGTACGCGCGGGCCACTTTGCGCTGTGCGAGGGAACCTGCGCCGACGATGCGAAGGTGATGCACTTCAAGGCCGTGCTGAGTCCCGAGGGGGTCATGCTCGAAGAGGGTTATCTGCTGGTACGTCCGGACCTTGCCGAGCAGAAGCTCGAGGCGGAGAAGGCGAAGGCAGCCGGAGGCACGTCCGTTGGGACGGTGACGCCGACCCCGACGCCCGGCATTGGGCAACCAACGCCAGGCTCGACAACGACGACTGTGGTGCCGGGCACAGGGACGCCCCCCGGTGGCGGCACCACGGTGACACATCCCGGCGGGACGGAAACGACAACGAGCAAGGGCGGCAAGCCCGGACGGGTGACGCTCGACGTCGAGGTGCCATTCACCGACTTCCATACCTTCTACACCGGCATCATCAATGCGCTTGGCCGCAATGCCGATGACATCAAGATCCGGGTCGAGATCGAGGCGTCTTCCGATTCTGGCTTTAGCCAGACCCTGATCGAGGATACGGTGAAGGAGACGCTGTTCAACCTGTTTCGATCGGACGCTGCGCTGCGCGTGGACGAGGAGTAGGAGCGGGCATGAACGAGCAGGTCCAGCGCATCCTCAACCAATACCTGGCAGCGGAGCTTGGGCGGTCCCTGGTCCTTCCCGATGTCACGGAGATCTCCCAGCAGCGCACCGGGTTCCTGGCGCTGTTCGGACCGGAGAAACTCGCGACGATGAGCGGGCCGGAGCTGCTGCGTTTGCTCCCGCACAATGCCTTGATCGACCAGCCGATGGACTACTGGCTGGAGTTCAAGGACGACCAGGAGTTCAACTATCGGCTGTTCGGAAGTATCTCCGGCGGGTCAGCCGCCAAGTTCGGGCCTTGGCAGGAGAAGCAATCCGGGTCGTGGCGCGCTAAGAAGCCAGGCTCGCGCGCGATTCACAGGATCACCGAGGATGAAGCGCTCGATGCCTTGCAGCAACGGCGCAACGAGATGTTGGACACGGTCGAGGCGCTTCGGGCATTCCATGGCCAAGCCGTTGAGGATATCGATCCCGGTGCCTTTCAATCTTTGGTCGAGCGCGCCGCGCCGCGCTGGCATGCGAGCACTTGGCTGCACAAGTACCTGCATCTCGTTTTCCCGGATCTGGTGACCTTGAACGCGACGCAGGCGTGGTCAGAGGCGGGACTCTACGGCGTCGGCATCGTGCCGAGCACCGCCGGACTTTACGCCCTGGACAGTCAGATCATCCGTTTCTGGAACAGCCTTCCCGCCTTAGGCGAGCTGCCCGTGCAGATGCGCTATCGCGTCGGCAGGGCGCTGGCACCACGGGACCACTGGTGCCTTGGCCTGGCGGGAGAGGTGTCCGCGTGGAAGGAGATGCTCGCGCATGAGTATCTCGCGTTGGGTCCAGCGAAGGTGGGAAGCCTGGCCGAGGCGATGACGCTCACGAAGAAACGGGATATTCGGACCGCGGTAGAAACAGCGTTCACGGACGCCGGTCTGCGTCCCGAATCGCAGGAGGCGCACAACCTCACGGAGCTGGTTTATCGACTCAAAGAGGGCAGTCTCGTCGCGCTGTTCTCGGATGCCTCGACGGTTGAAGCCGTCGGCGAGGTGACCGGTGGCTACCGCTTCGCCCGCGGCGGGGACCGGCCCCATCGGGTGCCCGTTCGCTGGTACCACAACCGTAGCTTCGAGACCTCGGTGCATGTCGATGTCGGACGGAACCTGATGATCCTGGAGCCAACCCATGCGGTGGTAGCCGATGTAGAGGCCTCTCTGCTGATCAATGGAATCGGCCCCTGGCCTGGGTTCGGGACCAGTGGGCAGGAGCGCTCGACTCTTCCATCGAGGCATTCGCTGGCTGTCGGCAGCGGGACCACCGGCTCCGACGCCGAACCCTTTGCTCCACTGGAGGGTATCGCCCGCCACGTGGTAGACATGCTCGAACGCAAGCGCCAGGTCATCCTCTATGGTCCGCCAGGCACCGGGAAGACCTACCATGCGGAGCGCATCGCGCTGGAGATCGTCGCCAGGGAGAACTTCCATTGCTTGCCTTCCCAGCTCTCCGACCGGCAGCGTGATGCCGTGTATGGCCGCGATGGCGCGGACCGCTTCATCGCGACCTGCACCTTTCACCCCATGTACTCCTACGAGGATTTCATCGAGGGATACAGGCCGGACGGCGAAGGCTTTGCACTGGATGACGGCATCTTCAAGCAGATGGTGACCAAGGCTCAGGCGCAGCCCGGGAAGCGCTTCGTGCTCATCATCGATGAGATCAACCGAGGCAATATCCCGAAGATCTTCGGCGAGCTGATCACCCTGATCGAGGCATCGAAGCGGGGTACGACCAGCTCCATGCTGCCGCTGTCGAAGAAACCGTTTTCCGTTCCGGACAACCTGCTTGTCATCGGCACGATGAACACGGCGGATCGCTCCATCCTGTTGCTCGATACGGCCCTTCGGCGCCGCTTCGGCTTCAAGGAGCTGCTGCCGGAGCCGCACCTGCTCCGGACCGGCTGCATCGCCGACACCACCTTGAGTACCTGGCTGCGGGCGTTGAATCGGCGCATCGTCGAACAGCTGGGGCGCGATGGCCGCAACCTGCAGGTTGGGCATGCCTATCTGATGCCCGGTGGCAAACCGGCCGCGACCATCAGCCGCATCGGCGAGATCGTGCGTGACGAGCTGTGGCCGCTGTTGCAGGAATATTGCTACGAGGACCCAAACAAGCTCGCAAACATCCTGGCTGCCGATAAGGGCGGCATCTATGACCGAGAGAGCGCCAACCTGCGCTTCGATCTGTTCGATGCCGGGCGGGAAGATGCACTGGCTCAAGCCCTGATTGCCATCGTGACGCCGGACGACAAGAAGCAGGACGCCATTCTTGGGGAGGATGTGCAGGACGACGAGGACGCCGAGGAGCCGTTGACAGACGAGTCGGGGACTGCATGACGCCAACCCCGTCGGTGCAGATCGGAGAGTGGACCACGATCACTCCGGATAGCCCGGTCGTCGGTTCGGTGCTGCGCGGCGCTGTGTTGTCGGCTGCGGACCGCGAACTGCTCGCTGAGCTGGAGGGGCGGGTGAGCCTGCGCATCACCGAGCTTCGAACCGGCCTCGCCATTTCGGTGGGACCACATATTGGTACCCTGAACCTCAGTTGTCTCCGGCTCGTGGTAATGCCAAAGATCCGCATCGACAACCTGATGCGGATGGTCGCCTACGCGTTCGAGCTGTCGGATTTGGTGGTGACCGAGACGAGGAGCACCTATGCAACGGCAGAGCATGGGCTCATTGATCTACTCGGCCTATCCTTGCTGCGTTCGGTCGAGCGCCTTGCGCGCGGCGGGCTGTTGCCCGACTACCAGTCGCGCAGCGAGGACCTGGCGACACCAGGTGGGCGCCTGGATATGCGCCATATCTCGACGCATCCGAGACAGGCCACCTTGCACTGCCGTTACGATGACCTGACGGTTGATCATGCGCTGAACCAGACCCTCGCCGCGGGTCTGCGGCTTGCGGCCGCCATGATGCAATCCGCCGACCTGCGTCTCGATCTTGCGCGAGCGGCGGATCGGTTTTTTGGCGATCTGACACGCATCAGGCTTGATGCACAACAGTTGCAGGCGCTGGTCGACGGGCTCGATCGCCGCTCCAGCCACTATCGGACGGCGCTGACGCTCATCGCGCTCATTCAGCATGGCGCCCGCCTCAGCGAGCACGCCGAGGCCGGTGCAATGCCACTGTCGAGCTTCATGCTCGACATGAACATGCTCTTTGAGCGCTTTCTAGGCCGCTACCTGAGGGAGAACGGCCCTGACGACGTGCAGGTCAGTTCACAGGAAGTGCGCTCCGATGTCTTCAGCTATCTGGAAAATGCGGCCGGCTGGAACCAACCAACCATCCGCCCGGACTTCGTCATTCGACGTTGGCGGACGGTGATCGCTATCGCTGATGCCAAATACAAGAATCGCCACGAGCATCCGCCAACATCGGCCGAACTCTATCAGCTCACGACCTATGGCTTGTCTTACTCCATGCCGGAACCGCATGAAGTCCTGCTCTTGCACCCCGTCGGCCCCGGTGATACGGGGTGTGCCGCGACCTTACTGTTTGCCCCTTCCGCCGCGGGAGAACAGGTCCGCATCCGGTTGGTTGGCGTGCCCTTGGACGGGCTATTGGACGGTACAGTCGAGCGTTGGTGGCCGCTGGATCGATGCGGAAACTCCGATGAGCCAGTTCGGGCGTCGTTTGTGCCGTTCTAGGTAATGGACATCTCCGACGCGCAACGCATCAGCATCAGTCCCGCCGATGTGGCGTCTGCCCCGAGGGTGTAACCCGTCCTCCGCGCCGTCTCAGGCCGCCATAGGCAGATGGAATGAGGAGTCATTGGCGGCTCGGACAGGATAGAGTGCTTGTTGTTGCTGTTCGATATGGAACTTCATAAACGCCTCCCAATGGCCATGAATATGGATACAGCGTAACCCCAGCATCGCTTGTGCGCCTTGCATCACCCAACGCATTCCCGCGCCCTCCACGTGTCGACAAGCGCCCTCGATGACCCCGGAGGCAACCGGGTAGCCGGTCGCCAAATAGTCCTGGTAGCGCATACGATGGGCATTTTTCTCCAAGTAGCCACACGCCTTGTCCACCGGCTTACGCTGTGAATCGCTGAGTTGCTGGTGGGTCGCTTGCCGGCGAAATCCGCGCATGACGCCCTGCACTTGACCGCGCAGAATCCGCCCGATTCGCTCCTTAACCAAGGGAATCTGTTGGTGTATCGGTTGCTGCGGCTACAAGGCTTGAACCGCCTTCCAGACGTAGGAGCTGGCATGGAGCAGGTCCAGAATTTCAATGAGAGAGCCATCGCGTTGTAGCTCTTCGCCCATCTCCCAGAGCGTTTCCTCGCCATCCATGATCAGAATCTGCAAATGCGTTCCACAAGGATTGCGTTGCCGATATTCGTCCGCCAACCAATGGCAAATCTCTTCCCGAGCCGGTTGTAGCGTATCCGCCTCATCGCGCTGCAGGCTGGCGCGAAGGTGTTTGCACAGCGGCTTGGGGCGAGGTTTGGCGGTCTGTTCCGGGCGCTTTCCATCTGGGGTTCGAAACAGCGACTCCAACACCTCCTCCGGGGTGCGGGGGTTGGGTTCAATGCTATAGGCGGCCCCCAGAATGGCCATCTTTTGCTTGCCACTGTGGCTCTTTGGCGGTTTGCTCTCCATACACGCCGGTTTGTAGGTATCCTGATCATTGGGCTCATCGACCGCCTTCTCTTCGGCGCTTTTGCGCATCACCACCCCTTTACCATCGGCCGTGCCGACGACAAGCCGGGCACCTTGCGCCGGTTCTACTTCCACTTGGTTGTCCCAGTAGGACTCTACCGATTGCCCCAGACTTCGGTTCGTGCGTTCCAGACTCTGCACCGAGACCGACAACCCCAGAATGCGCTGCAGAATCTTGTTAACCTCCGTGTAGGGAATCTCCGCCGCTAAGGACTGATCCCAATCCTGCAACAGGTAGGAAAACTTGCTCTCGGGCAACTGCAGTCGTACATCCAGCGGAATAGACTCCAGCTTCTGGCCTTCGCGGCTCCCATAGACATAGCGCTCCAACTCATAGGCACCGAACACCGACTGATAGGCCCGCGCATGCGGTTGCGGGAGCCGTTTTACCACCGCTCCATCTGATCACTCTACCCGCTCTCCCTCGTCACACGCCCCATGGAGCGCAAACAAGTACCCCAAGGCTTGGTAGCCCATCTCCAGCAGCTTCTGGAATAGCCCTTTTTCCACCACATGAGCAGCCGTGCCCTCCCTATAGGCCAACTCCACCAGCCCGACAAGTTCATAGGGCTTGATCTACGATCTCTTGGCCTTTGATGTCCAGTGCGCTTTCATTCATGCTGTTCATTGGTAGACTCCTCCGACTTGGGGACTTAAGTCCCTGGGGTGTTTAGTTAACGGCGGAGTCTACCTCAATTTTAACACCAGCAAATGGCCTCATCGCGCGCGGGAGGCGGGTTGCACCCCTGCCCCGATCCTGTCCGACCTCTGAGCCCAGATCGTCGAGGCCGTCACCGGTACCCGGGCCATGATCTGCAACGCCTGTTTCGATAGCGTGTTCCTTTTGGGAGCGCCGGCTTTCCAGCCGGCCTACTGGGAGCGCCGGCTTTCCAGCCGGCTACTGGGAGCGCCGGCTTTCCAGCCGGCCTACTGGGAGCGCCGGCTTTTCAGCCGGCCTACTGGGAGCGCCGGCTTTTCAGCCGGCCTACTGGGAGCGCCGGCTTTTCAGCCGGCCTACTGGGAGCGCCGGCTTTCCAGCCGGCCTACTGGGAGCGCCGGCTTTCCAGCCGGCCTCGCCTGATGCGGGCTCGATGCCCGCATCAGGCGATCTTGCGGTCGGCACCACTTGGCGCGTCCTCTCCCGCATGTTCATCTCGGATGGAAGTGGCCCAGGTTTGAAGAGTTTCGCCATATCCTACGTCTTTGGCACGGCATTGAGCCGTGCCAAAGCCGAGCCGGCTAGAAAGCCGGCGCTCCCAGTGCGCCGTGCCAAAGCCGAGCCGGCTAGAAAGCCGGCGCTCCCAGTGCGCCGTGCCAAAGACAAACCGTCTACCTCGACCTGGAAACCACGGGCCTACATCCATCTGAAGACGAGATCGTCGAGATCGGCATCCTCGACGACCAGGGTCAGCCCCTGCTGGACACCCTGGTGCGGCCGATCCGGCATACCAGCTGGCCCGAAGCAGAATACATCAACGGCATCAGCCCCGAAGATGTGGCTTCAGCGCCAGTCCTATCCGATCTCCGATCCCAGATCATCGAGGCCGTCACCGGCACACGGGTCGTGATCTACAACGCCGCTTTCGACAGCGCGTTCCTTGCCTCGGAGTTACGGACTGCCGCGGAGATCGAATGCGCGATGCTGGCGTTCGCCGAGGTCTATGGCGAGTGGAACCCCTACTACGAAGACTGGCGTTGGCAACGACTTTACGTCGCCGCCGCTCACGTTGGCTTCGAATGGCCCGGCTCCAGTCATCGTGCGATCCACGACTGTGCAGCCACGAGAGCAGTCTGGCGGTACATCAGTAATCGACGCCCGCGTGCGGGATAGTCTGATTGAACAGCAGAACAACCATCGGGCCGTACGTCCTGAGGATCTCGCGTGGCTGCCCGACCTGACTGGCGCTGCATGCGATATGCGCCCAGCCGATCCGCCGCGCACACGAAAACCCCGGTTACCCCTCGGACGTATCGAAGTACAGCAAGAGACCAATGATGATGGTAAATGACCAGCAACGGAAACCGTTGTCGCCTATTGCCGTAGCCTATCTGTTGAGCGATAAGTTAGTGCCGCGCGAGCTGTATGACCAGGTGAAGGAACGACTAGGCAAATCGAGGTTGCCAGCCTAACCTTTCGCCCTGACGTGCTCCCAGGTGCTTCACTCAATCGGCCCCTGGTGACATTGCAGGAGTGTTCCGTGCCGGCGTTGCGGTCGAAATCGCCTCGACCCGCGCACGGATAGCAGGCAACCCCGCCCGATCCGATGGGCTGATGTGCATTCCTGCCTGATCGAGAGCATCGAAGATTGCCAGCATGGCGCTCCAATGCTGGGCCAGAGCGCGTTGATCGCCGCGGGCATCGGCGACGGTTCCGAGTTTGTAATGGGATACAGCCAGATCCCGCTGCCACCCGGCATTGCCGGGCTCATCAGCAGCCTGGCGCACCATGATAGCCAGCGAGCCCTCGTAGTCCTGCTGCGCCCCATCCAGATCACCGCGGGCGACTTTGACATCGCCGAGCTTATTCAGGCTCACCGACAGATCCCGCTGCCACCCGGCATTGCCGGGCTCATCAGCAGCCAGGCGCTCAAGGATGGCGTGCGTACCCTCGTAGTCCTGCTGCGCCCCATCCAGATCACCGCGGGCGACTTTGACATCACCGAGCTTGTTCAGGCCCACCGACAGATCCCGCTGCCACCCGGCATTGCCGGGCTCATCAGCAGCCAGGCGCTCGAGGATAGCCAGCGAGCCCTCGTAATCCTGCTGCGCCCCATCCAGATCACCGCGGGCAACTTTGACATCGCCGAGCTTGATCAAGCTCACCGACAGCTCCCGCTGCCACCCGGCATTGCCGGGCTCATCAGCAGCCAGGCGCTCACGGATAGCCAGCGAGCCCTCGTAGTCCTGCTGCGCCCCATCCAGATCACCGCGAGCGACTTTGACATCGCCGAGCTTCTCCAGGCTCACCGACAGATCCCGCTGCCACCCGGCATTGCCGGGCTCATCAGCAGCCAGGCGCTCGCGGATAGCCAGCGAGCCCTCGTAGTCCTGCTGCGCCCCATCCAGATCACCGCGGGCGACTTTGACATCACCGAGCTTATTCAGGCTCACCGACAGATCCCGCTGCCACCCGGCATTGCCGGGCTCATCAGCAGCCAGGCGCTTAGCGATAGCCAGTGAGCCCTCGTAGTCCTGCTGCGCCCCATCCAGATCACCGCGGGCGACTTTGACATCGCCGATGCGATCAAAACAAAGCCCAAGATTGCCCTGCCAACGCGGCTCCTCGGGTTGGAGCGCGATCAATGTCTCCACGCGCTGACGGGCCAGGGCAAAGTCCCGCTCGGCCGCATCAAGGGTGCCGCGGATCATCGCAAGATCGCCCTGATCGATCAGGAAACCCCAGTGGGCATCAAGGGCCTCGGGCCAGTCCGGCGCAAGCTCGACGATCTGGGCATAGAGACCGCGCGCTTGCTCAGCCTCGCCCTCGGAGGCATAGAGTCCGGCACTGGCGAGCAGCGGCTCCAGCTTGGCGAGGTTGGCGGCGCGGTCCGCAAGAAAGCGCGCGACGATGTCCTCGCGCTGGGTCTCGATGTAATCGAGGGCCTGGGACGGACCTTGCTCTTGCAGGATGCGGGTGAGCTTGCTGGCGATCGTATCGGCATCGGCACCGCTGGCAATGCGCTGAAACTCCTCGGCCAGCGCATGAATGCGCTGGAGCTGCGCATCGCGCTGTTTCAGGGCCGCCTCGAGCTGGCGCTCGCGCTCCTGCCAATCGCCGACAATCGCCTCGGCGGCTTCCTTCTGGCGCCGATAGGTTGCCTCGACCGATTCCACGAGCTGAACGCGGATCTCAGGAATACTGATGGCGCTGTCGCCGAGCTTGCCTTCGACATAGGCGACGATGGTCACTACGGCGGAAACCAGGGCGAGAAAATAGACGAATTTAGCCCAGCCCGAGCTGAGCCAGGAGCGCCAATCGCGGCGGGAGGCCGTGGGCTCCGGCTCTGCTGGCGCCTCATCGGGATCCGATGGCTCCGGCTCGTCAGGAATGACATCGGAGGGCGGCCGCTCGGGATCGGCAGATGTTTCATCGCTGCACGCCTGTGGGGCGGACTCGAGATGTTCAGCAAGTGACTGCGGCTCCTCCGGCAGCGGCTTCGATGCGCCGTCATCATCGCCGATGAAAACCGATGGCTCCGCGGGCTTCGCTGCCGATTCTTGATCTTCGGTTTGTCCTTTATGGATGTCGATCATCTCGTATGCCTTCGGTGGCGTGTTTGCCGGTGGGTGCGTTCTCCAAATACTACCGCTTATTTCGTTTGGCTGTGTATCCGAAACGACCCGGCACAGGCTGATTTCCGGCCTGCAGGCGTCGTAAAAAAAGCCCGCGCAGGTTGGGATGAGGAACGAATCCCAACACAGTCATTCGATGTACGTCTCTCTGTGCTTCGTTCCACCACCCAACCACCACGAACACAAAACGGCATTGCAGGACATGCGTTATCGTCGGGCTCCGATCAAAGGCGCAACCTATTTCTTCATGGTTGACCTGGCGGAACGGTGGAGTCGCCTGCTGGTGGACCGGGTCGATGAGCTGCGGCAGGTCGTGCGTGATGTTCGCCAGATGCATCCGTTCGAGATCGTCGCTTGGGTCCTGTTGCCGGAGCATCTGCATGCGGTGTGGGCGCTTCAAGAAAGCGACAGCGATGATCCGATGCGTTGGCGCCTGATCGAAGCGAATTTCTCGCATCGGGTACCCAGCGGCGAGCGGATTCGCGAAAGCTGACGCAAGAAGGGCGAGCGGGGCATCTGGCAAAGGCGATGTTGGGAGCATCTGATCCGGGATGATTTGGATCGACAGCGGCATGTCGACTCTGTGCATGACAATCCGCTCGAGCAGGGTGATGTCCAACGCGCCATCGATTGGAGGTTTTCATCCTTTCACCGGGATCTTCAGCATGGGTGACGGCCGAATGGGGCTGTGTGGATGAGGTCGCAGGAGACTTTGGGGAATGGCGGTGACGTTGGGATTCGTTCCTCATCCCAATCTTGTATATTCTTTTTCGTAAGGAGTTGACAGGGAGGAAGATAAATGGATTTTATGAAGAGTACCTGGGGAAGCCGTCCCAACCTACGGGCTGAATTAGGTGGGGGGATGTGGCGAGTCGTTTCGGATGTATGATTGACTGATGCGGGTGGTGAGCCGGCATTAGGCGATGCCGGCTGGGAAGCTGGCGTTCCCGGTGGGCCGGCTGGAAAGCCGGCGTTCCCAGTGCCGGCTGGAAAGCCGGCGCTCCCGGTGAAAGCCGGCGCTCCCGGTGAAAGCTGGCGCTCCCGGTGAAAGCTGGCGCTCCCGGTGAAAGCTGGCGCTCCCGGTGAAAGCTGGCGCTCCCGGTGAAAGCTGGCGCTCCCGGTGAAAGCTGGCGCTCCCGGTGAAAGCTGGCGCTCCCGGTGAAAGCTGGCGCTCCCAGTGAAAGCCGGCGCTCCCAAGGAAAGCTGGCGCTCCCAAGGAAAGCTGGCGCTTTCAGGGCTGGCTGGGGTGGCGCTGGGCGGGTTGTGCCCTTCGGCGAAGGGTAGAGGAGGCCTGTTGTGCGTTGCTATGTCCGTCAATCATTGTCATGCACCGAGCCGCGCAATTGTTTGGTCCGGGCGCGCTGTTTTTTTTCATTGACGCGACGCGCCTTGGCCGCTCGCGAGGGGCGGGTGGGACGGCGTGTCTTTGGGGTGTGGCTGGCCTGGCGGATCAGCGCGGTCAATCGCTCCAGTGCATCGGCACGATTGCGTTCGCGGGTGCGGTGTCGGTGTGCATGGATGGTCAGTACGCCGTCTTTGCCTACTCGGCGGCCAGCCAGCTCGAGCAAGCGGCTGCGCACCGGCGGCGGTAGGGATGCGCTGCCGCGCACATCGAAGCTGAGCTGCACCGCGGTGGCAACTTTGTTGACGTTTTGTCCTCCGGGACCTGGGGCGCGCACGAAGCGTTCACGCAGTTCGTCTTCGTCGAGCTGAATGCTTGGGGTGATCTGAATCATCGCGTTAGCCCAAGGCTCCGATTTGCAGCAGTTTGTCCAGATACTGGGCGACGGCTTGGTCCCGGTGGTTGCCGATGACTTCCAATTCCGGCAGATCGGCATGCAGGCGTGGATCGGCATTTTCCATCAGCAGCGCTTTGCCCGATCCGTTCGCCACCAGACTGAGCATCTCCAGGTCATTGAGTCCGTCGCCGAAGCAGAGCACATCGGCCGTCGACAGCCCGCGGTCTTCCAGCACCAGTTGCAGCGCGCTGCCCTTGTCGACTCCGGCAGCCATGATCTCCAGCGTCTGCGGCAGGGAGAAGGTGGTGCAGAGCCGTTCGCCACCGCGTTGTTGGATCTGCGCTTGGAGTTCCAGCAGGCGGGTGTGCTCGCCATAGAAAAAGACTTTGAGCAGATCGGCGTCTTGCAGTTGGTCGAAGTCGAATACCTGATAGGCGAATCCGGATTCCTGATGATAGGTCAACAGTTCCGGTGCCGGTTCTTCCACCAGCCAGGCGTCGGCCAGGAACAGGTTGGTGTGTATGGAATCGAACAATGGGTCGTGCAATAGGAAATGGGCCGTTACCGGATCGATGCCGCGGGAGTGCATCAGACGCCCCTGATGGTCGTTGATCGCCGCGCCATTGCAGGTGATCAGACAGCCTCGGGAGCCGAGCCGTGCGGACAATGCGCGGACATCCATGAAATGCCGGCCGGAGGCAAGAATCAGTTCGACCCCGGCGGCATTCAGCCGGGTCATCACCTCGAGGGTATAATCCCCGATGCGGTGATCCGGATCGAGCAGGGTGCCGTCAAGGTCGGAAACGACAAGCTTGTACATCGCTGAGCGTCCTGTATCTCGAAAAAGCTCAGCATCGGTGAATGTGCCGTCAATGTCCAGGGGTTCGGTCAGGATGCGTTGATGGCCAGCGGTTTTTCCAGGTGTTTGCTGATGACAGCAAGGGAATATGCGGTATTTTTCTATCCAGCGAGGTGATTTCCTTTGATCGAGAATCTCGGGCTCGGCATTGTACGGGGGCGTCTGTTGCAGGTCGGTGTGCTGGCTTTGCTCCAGGTGTCCGCGATGTTGGTGCTGTTGAGCATGCCGGGCTGCGACCGTGGCGCTTCATCAGGGATTGCATTGCAGGGTGCGACCATGGGCACCAGCTACAGCGTGCAGCTGGTGGCTGTGCCGCCATCTCTGGATCAGGATGCGTTGCAGCAGGATGTGGATAGTCTGTTGGCACAGGTGAATGACATGATGTCCACTTATCAGCCGGACTCGGAGCTGTCGCGGTTCAACGCCATGTGGTCGACGGACTGGTTCCCGGTTTCTCATGAACTAGCGCGCGTGGTGGCCGAGGCGCAGCGTATCAGCGCGCTCAGCGATGGCGCTTTCGATGTCACCGTGGGGCCCTTGGTAAATCTGTGGGGCTTCGGTCCGCCGCGGCAGGAAGACCGGCTTCCCCGGCAGTCCGAGATCGATGTCGCCCTGGCAAAAGCCGGCCATGCCAAATTGCAGGTGCGGCTGGATCCGCCGGCTCTGCGCAAGCAGCAGCCGGATCTGTACGTGGATTTATCCGCAATCGCCAAGGGCTATGCTGTGGATCGGGTGGCCGAGCTGTTGGCGGGGCAGGGGATCGTCAATGCCTTGGTGGAAATCGGTGGCGAACTCCATGCGCGCGGGCATAACAGCCGCGATCAGGCCTGGCGTATCGCGGTCGAGCGTCCGGACCCCTCCGCGCGCAGGGTGTTTCGGGTTCTGTCCTTGCGCGAGATGGGCATGGCTACGTCCGGAGACTATCGGAATTTTTTCGAACTCGACGGCAAGCGCTATTCGCATACCATCGATCCGGCCACCGGCCGGCCGGTTATGCACAATCTGGCCTCGGTGACGATGTGCGCGGAGTCGACCATGCAGGCGGATGCCTGGGCAACAGCGCTGCTGGTGCTGGGTCCGGAGCGCGGCTTCGAGGTTGCCCAGGAAAAGGGTCTGGCGGCGTTGCTGATCAGTCGCGATGGCGAGACGCTGAACGCACGCTGGACGGATGCGTTCCAGGCTCTGGTCGGTGGCGAATGAGCGCGCTGGGCTAGGCTTCGGAATTCTGCACTCTGTTGGCGGTCAGTCGGCGTCGCCGACTTCCGCCAGCACCAGCCCGGTGGCGGTTTCCTGATTGCGGGTGAAGGAGACGCAGTGTTGGCTGCCGTCGATCAGATAGATATTGAAACCTTCGGCTTCGCGACAGGGTTCGATTGCTTCACCGATGTCGTCGTCCGAACAGTAGGTGAAGTGCTGCTCCGGGAAAGCTTCGCGCAGAGCGGCAATGGATTCGGTGCTGAGACCCGCGCGGCTGATGATGGTACTGATCTGGTCGAGCAGTTGGTCGGTAATCATGCTTGCTTGTTTCCCGGAATGTTCACGCGTTGGAGCCCGGCGCTGCTGTTGCCCTGACCGGCGCGGTATGGTCGATACGCCAGGGTGTCGGTCAGGACGTTGGCGTGGATCTCAGGCGTCTTCGGTGTTGCGCTCGAAGCGGATGCGCTCATCCTGGTTCTGGCCCATGACCTTGGCGAGCCAGGGTGGGGCCTTGTCCGCCAGCACGGCGCTTAGCGCGGCGATTTGCTCGCGGGCATTGCCGCCGCTGGGAAATTTGATGGGATGGATGTCGCGCTTGACGACTTTGGCCGCGGCAGGACCTCCGATGGAGGCGACGTAGAGCACTTGACAGTCCTTGATCAACTCGGCGCGGAAGGCGTTTTTATCGTCCCGGACCTGCTCGGAACTGTCGTCGATGTCGCGGGCATCGATCAGGCGAAAGCCGCTGGCGGCGACCTGGTAGATCAGAAAACGCTGGCAGGAGCCGAAATGGCCGTCCAACGCTTCACCGCCGTTGGAGGCGCAGGCGACGCGAATGGAGCCGGGCAGATCGCCTTCGGCGTAGGGCTCGATGTCCGGCAATGGCTCGACAGTGCCGATACCTTGGCCTTTGAGCAACGCCAGGGCCTTTTTCAGCGAGCCCGCGTCGATGTCGGCAAATTCGGCATCGGCGGCGGTCTTCAGGGCCTTGACGGTCAGTGCGTCGAGCTTCGCCGCGGTGGGTGGCAGACCGACTGCATCTGCGAGTACGCGCAGCAGGCGCGCCGGGTCGGTGTCCGGTAATGTGCGGGCGGCGAGGCCGATGCGCAGCGCGATGTCTTCCGAAAGGGCTTGCTCGGGCATGATGTTACCTGCTGTTGGCTTGTGCCGGGAGGTCCGCAGGGCGGACCCCTTTGGCTCAGCTTGCTGGCGTAATGAATCGGCGGGAATCCTCAGGCGGGGAGGATGCAGTCGTCTTCCATGCAGGCATCGAGGCACTGCGGTACGTCGAACTCGCCTTCGCATTCGGTGCAGGTTGCGGTGTCGATCTTGTACACGCCTTTGAAGGGGCTGATGGAATTGGTTGGGCAGACGGGTTCGCAGTCACCACAGGCGGTGCAGACTTCTTTTGCGATTTGCAGGGCCATTTCAGTCTCTTTGGGTTCGGGTCTCGGTCATGCTGGCCGATGAAAGATTGTTTATTCGGCGCGTTTGAAACGCAACGTGGTCGGAAATGTGGGCGGCGGGCTGATTGGGTCGATGTACCAGCGCGAACCGTCGGTGAGTTCCACTTCGCCGCCCCAGGCTTCCGCGGTGTCGGTCTCGATGGTAGCGATGGTTTCTTCCATGTCTTTCTTCGCGACATAAAACAGCAGACCGCCGTCGTCTTTTTTTCTGATCATTACGTTGGGCATTGAATGTCCTCGAAGTTGCTTGGCCGCGCCAGGCGCGGCCATCCTGTTCGGTTCGCTTTAGCGGACCAGATCGTAGTTGAAGTCCGTGACGCCCATTTCGCGCGTGTCGTCGTCGAGCTTCTCTAGCACTGCGTTGACCAAGGTGGTCAGCATGTAGATTGCACCTTCGTAACCATAGGTGGTCATGCGATGCAGGTGATGGCGGTCGAAGATCGGGAAGCCGATGCGGATCAGAGGCACTTCGAACTCGGGACCCTTGTGGAAGGTATCGCGCTGAATGAATTTGCCGTAGCTGTTACCGATCAGGAAGTCCGGCTTGTCGGTGAAGCACAGCGAGCGCATGTGCCACAGGTCCTTGCTCATGTAAACCGTGGCACCCTGGCCATAGGGAGATTCGGACAGCATCTTCTCCAACGCCTTCCTCCAGCGCTTGTTGGCATGGTTGCACAACACATGGGTGGGCTCGGCACCGAGTTCCAACAGGAATTTGGTCATGCCCGTGACAAAGTCGGCATCGCCGTAGAGGGCGAACTTCTTGCCGTGCAGCCAGGAATGGCTGTCGGTCATCATGTCCACCAGGCGACCGCGCTCCTTGGCCAGGGATTCCGGGATCGGCTTGCCGCTCAGCTCCGAGATTTTCATCAGGAAGTCGTCGGTCCATTCCAGTCCCATCGGGATATCCACATGGTTGCAGGGCTGCTTCCAGGTGTTTTCGACGAATTTCTTGGTCTTCGGCAGCTGCCAGGGCTGTAACAGCAGGGTATCGATGGCGTTCGGCGCATCCTTCATCTCGTCGATGCTGGTGCCGCCGTCATACATGCGATATTCGCCGTCGGCCGGGGTATCCAGCACCTCGGTCGGATCACAGAGCAGGCTGTAGTCGACGTCCATTTCCTGCATCATCCGATGCAATACCCGATAGTTACCCAGGTAGGTCTCGAAGCCCGGCACCAGATTGATTTTGCCATTGGAGCCGACTTCTTTATCCTCCATGTAATTCAGCGTGAAGTAGCGCTGAATACCTTCGAACATGTTATCCCAGCCGGTGGTATGGCTGCCGACAAAGCTCGGCGTGTGTGCGAACGGGGTCGGGAACTCCTGCGGGATGTGGCCTTCTTTCTTGGCATTGCCGATGAAGGCATTGAGGTCGTCACCGATGACTTCTGCCATGCAGGTGGTGGATACTGCGATCATCTCGGGCTTGTACAGCGCATTGGCGTTTGCCAAGCCGTCGAACATGTTTTTCTGGCCGCCGAACACCGCCGCGTCTTCGGTCATGGAGTCGGAAACGCAGGCGACAGGCTCCTTGAAGTGGCGATTGAAATAGGTACGGAAATAGGCAACGCAGCCCTGGGAACCGTGCACATAGGGCAGCGTCTTTTCAAACCCAAGTGCGCAAAGCACCGCGCCCAATGGCTGGCAGGCTTTGGCCGGGTTGATGGTCAGCGCCTCGCGGGCGAAGTTCAGCTCTTGGTATTCGACCGTGGTGCTCCATTCGAAGACTTCGTCCATTTTCTCCTGGCTCGGGCGCTCCTCGACCAGGCCTTGCTTGGCGCCGAGGTTTTCCTGGTACTCGTCTTCACGGAACAACGGATAGCTGGGTTTGATGTTGTCGACTGTCTGGCTCATGGGGTTTCTCCTGCCGTGCCGCTAATCCGCGGACGACGGCCTGATTGGGACCTGATTCGGGATCGGTGTTCGATCGGGCGGGTGCCCGCTGGTTGCCGAGCTTGGCAACCTTTGGCGCAAGTTTCGTTTGCTCGGGCACCCGCCCTGACTCCCACGCCCACCGGCGCGTGGGAGCAGCCGCGAGGCGTGCGCGATCAGGCGCTGGCGGCCAGCTTTTCGGCTTCGCCCTCGGCGGGCTTCTGCCAGGGCGCTTGCATGTTCTTCCAGCAAGGGTTGTTGATGGTCATGTCCATGTCGCGGGCGAAGATGGCAAAGCCGTCGTAGCCGTGGTACGGACCTGAATAATCCCAGGAGTGCATCTGGCGGAAGGGAATGCCCATCTTCTGGAAGATGTACTTCTCTTTGATGCCGGAGCCGATCAGATCCGGCCGTACGCGCTTGGCGAACTCTTCGAATTCGTAGCCGGTGACGTCGTCATACAGCAAGGTGGAGTCACCCATTTCCTTGATAGTACGGTCGTAGTCGTCGTTGTGGGCGAATTCGTAGCCGGTGCCGACCACTTCCATGCCCAGATCTTCATAGGCGCCGATGATGTGGCGTGGACGCAGCCCACCGACGTAGAGCATCACCTTCTTGCCTTCCAGGCGCGGGCGGTACTTGGCGATGACGGCTTCGTATTCTGCCGTGTATTTGGCGATGACCTTTTCGGCATTGGCCTGGATCTTTTCGTCGAAGCGGGCCGCGATGGCGCGCAGCGATTCGGCGATCTTGGTCGGGCCGAAGAAGTTGTACTCCATCCATGGGATACCATACTTCTCTTCCATATGCCGGCTGATGTAGTTCATCGAGCGGTAGCAGTGGATCAGGTTCAGCTTGACTTTCGGGGTCAGTTCCATTTCCGACAAGGTGCCGTCGCCGGACCACTGGGCCACCACGCGCAGGCCCATTTCTTCGAGCAGGATGCGCGAGGCCCAGGCGTCGCCGCCGATGTTGTAGTCGCCGATCACCGCCACATCGTATGGGGTGGTCTGGAAGGACTCGTTACCGTCACGATTGCCGATGACCCAGTCGCGGATCGAGTCGTTGGCGATGTGGTGACCCAAGGACTGGGAGACGCCGCGGAAGCCTTCGCAACGCACCGGCACCACGGGTTTGTTCAGTTCCTTGGCCTTTTTCTTGGAGACCGCCTCGATGTCGTCGCCGATCAGGCCGATCGGACACTCGGACTGGACCGAAACGCCTTTCGCCAGCGGGAATAGGGTGTTGATCTCGGTGATGATCTTATCCAGCTTCTTATCGCCGCCGAATACGATATCCTTTTCCTGGAAATCGGATGTGAAGTTCATCGTGCCGAAGGTGTTGACGCCGGTCATGCCGACATAGTAGTTACGACGACCAGCGCGCGAGTACTGGCCGCAACCCACCGGGCCATGGGAGATATGGATCATATCCTTGATCGGACCCCAGACCACACCCTTGGAGCCGGCGTAGGCACAACCGCGGACGGTCATGACGCCCGGCTGGGACTTGCGGTTCGAGGTGATGCACTTTTTGGACTGCTCGACGGACTGGTCGTTGACGGCCAGATGCTTGGTGCGATCTTTCTTCGCCTTCTCGGGGTAAACCTCGAGCACCTCCTGGATGAGGGCTTGGGTTTCTTCGCGGGTCATTGCTGCCATGTAGGCTTTCCTCTAATCGGCGCCGCCGCCAATCCGCGGACGGTCGCTCGGTGAAGAACCAGGGAATTCCCCTCTTCCCTCGGGAGAGGGGCAAGGGGAGAGGGGCAGGGCGTCAGCGCCCGAATCGGTTTAAGCGACGGCCGCTTCGCTGGCGCTCTTGCCGATGATGCTCTCGTCTTCTTCGTCCATCAGGCCGAAGTCCATCAACAGGTCTTCGAGGGCATCCATCGAGATCGGCGTCGGGATCACGAAGTTCTGGTTGTCGATGATCTTCTGCGCCAGTTTGCGATACTCGTCTGCCTGGTTGGCCTTGGAATCGTACTCGATGACGGTCATGCGGCGGATTTCGGCGCGCTGTACGACGTTGTCACGCGGGACGAAGTGGATCATCTGGGTGCCCAGCTGACGTGCCAGCTCTTCGATCAGCTCGTCCTCACGGGCGGTGTTGCGGCTGTTGCAGATCAGGCCGGCCAAGCGCACGCCGCCGGAGCTGGCGTATTTCACAATACCCTTGGAGATGTTATTGGCTGCGTACATGGCCATCATCTCGCCGGAGACGACGATGTAGATTTCCTGTGCCTTGTTCTCGCGGATGGGCATCGCGAAACCGCCGCAGACCACGTCACCGAGCACGTCGTAGAAGACGAAGTCGAGCTCGGCTTCATAGGCGCCTTCCTCTTCCAGGAAGTTGATGGCGGTAATGACGCCGCGGCCAGCGCAGCCGACGCCAGGCTCGGGGCCGCCGGACTCGACGCAGCGGATGTCGCCGTAGCCGATCTTCAGCACGTCTTCGAGTTCCAGATCTTCCACGGAACCTGCTTCGGCGGCCATCTCCATAATGGTATTCTGCGCCTTGGCGTGCAGAATCAGGCGAGTGGAGTCGGCTTTCGGGTCGCAGCCGACGATCATTACTTTTTTGCCAAGCTCGGCCAGACCGGCGACCAGATTTTGAGTCGTGGTGGATTTGCCGATTCCGCCTTTGCCGTAGATTGCGCATTGACGCAGTGCCATGGTGTCTCTCCAGGTTATGTGCCCCGTGGGGCGATGGACAATTTATCGTCACCCAGAGTTAAGCAACCCCCGTGCCAATGGTGTTCTTAATTGACAAATAATTGATAAATAAAGAAAAAGAGTCAGGGCGTGGGAAACATCGGCTTGGTAGCATAGGCGACAAAGCCGCACGCCATGTATGTAGAACAACAGCCAAGTCCGACAACCGATGCCCAATCCTGCCCCAACCCTGCCGGCGTCCGCGCGCCTGGCGATGAATCGTTGCAACCTGCCAGCCGTGATCCTCGGCGGGCTGACCTATCAGATACATCCAGTGCCACTGGAGATCGATGGAGTTCTGGCCTTTCATCACGACCTATTCGAAATTCTGGCGCCCTTATCCGACCATTGCGAGCGTGCCGCGCGCTTTGTCGATTATATGGCGGTGCATTTCTGTTTGGACGATCTGGAACAGGCGGGGCTGTCGTCGGGGCGTGTGCGCAAGTCGCGTCGCAATGCCAACTATCTGCGCATGGTACGCGGCTGGTCGTTCGACTCCGACAGCCGCGAGGGTGCTGTGCTCAAGCATTGGGTCGAGACGCGCTTCGGTCTGCTCGCCCGCCACCATGGCGGTCCGTTGGACGGTCGCGACAGCGACGCCTATCATCATTATCTGGTCGAGGGCAGCCAGGGCTTATATGCTACAAACGCTCTGGAGGCGCAGCTGGATCTGCTTTATACCTATTGTCAGTATGAGTTGGCCCGCCAATATCCCGACGAACTGCATCGCAGCCTGTACCGCGGGATCAATCGAATCGACGAACATGAGGTTCTCGAGCGCGGCGGCGATGGCCGCTACCGGGTGCTGTTGAACAATCTCAACAGCTTTACCAGTGATCGCGAGCGTGCCGATGAGTTCGGCGACTACATTCTGAGCGCCCGGATACCATTGACCAAGGTCTTGTTTTACAACAGCCTGCTTCCGGGAATGCTGAAGGGCGAGGACGAGTTCGTCATTATTGGCGGGGTCTATGAGGTGGCGATTTCGACTTATTGACCATGCCGCGCAACAGGCGTTTTTTACTCCGCAGCCGATACCGAACCGACGCTCTTTTGGGCATATTTCGGTTTCTCGTTCGTGAAAGTTCGATTTCCCCTGTGCTTCGCGGTTGCAGTATCCTTAACGTATGAAGAGCATCGGCGTTCAGGCGATTGCCGGAGAGAAATAGACCAACCGGCGCCGGATGCGCGTTCCCCTTCGCCGAATCGATCAATCCAGGGCTCCGCTGCGGCGCAATAACTCATGCAGTGCCGCAGCCAGCTTGGCGTAGCCCGAGGCGTTCGGATGGATACTGTCGGTTTTCAGAGCGGCATCCGAGAGAATGTCAGCCAGCGCCCCGTCTTCCAGCGGTACACCCAGTTCTTCGGCCAGTTCCCGGTACATTGGGTGCGTCCCTAGAAAGAGGCCAGGTTTTGGTATGCCAAGCAACACCACAGAGGCACCCTGAGCTTGGGCAAGCGCTGCCATGCGGCGCAAATTGGTCTGGGTCTGGGTCAGGTTGCGCTTGCGCAGCAAATCGTTACCGCCGTGGCCGAGGATGACCAAGTCAGGCCGCGTTTGATCGAGTACCGCCGGTAGCCTTGCCAGGCCCGCATCGCTTTCTTCTCCGGGGATTCCCTCGTTGACGACGGTTCTTCCGGTGGCTTGCGCCAGCACGTTCGGATAATCTTCGCCTTGTTTGGCACCGGTGCCATAGGTCAGGCTGTTGCCGAAGGCGAGGATCACCGCGTCATTGGCGAGCGGCGGTAGTTTCGCATCGCTGCCGCAGGCGGTGATGAATAAGGCTAAAACCAGCGCCAAAATCAGTTCGGGAATCGGTACAGAGGGAATGCGCAACATGCAATGAACTCGAGTTAGATGAATGCTGTCGTTGCTCGATGCCGAGCCCTGCCCGCCAGCCATGGAGGTGCATTGCGGCAAGGATGGATGGGCGCCGGCCGGTTGTCGAGATTGCGACGGGAGCATGGAATTCCGGTATCGAATGCGTTGCAGACAACGTTCTGGCCCGTATGCGTTGAAACACGATGATACTCCATGCATCCATACGGGTGCTGCCTGCGTAGCATGTGCGGCTATTCAATCAGAATGAGGTTTGATTCACCGCGGAGACGCAGAGAAGAGGGATGCGTTGGCCTGAGCCTCTCTGCGCACTCTGCGTGTCTGCGGTGAATCCTTACATTTTTTGAAGGTAGCGCCTGGATTGCTGCTTGGGACCAGAGAACGAAAACATCGGATGTGGTTACCGGTGCTACACTCCGGCGCGGTCCATCACGCTGGAGCAGATCCTTGATCCTTGACCTCGTCCGCCTGAGCATCGTCGATCGCTATTTTATTTCAGAGATCGCCAAGGTCTTCAGTACCATCATGGCAACACTGATGCTGGTGATGACGAGCCTGCTGTTCTTGCGCGCATTGGAGCAGGTAAATCTGGGTTCTTTGGCATCGGAGTCGTTGTTGCGGTTTTTGGGCTTGCAGATCCTGCGGGATACCGCAAGCTTGCTGGCGCCGGCATTCTTTATTTCCGCGCTGGTGACGCTCGGGCGCATGGCTCGCGACAGCGAGTTGATCGCGTTCAATGCCGGCGGACTGGGGCCGTTTCGGATCTATCGGTCGTTGTTGTTGTTCGCCATCCCCCTGTCTCTGATAACGGCTTGGTTTGCATTGGTATTACAGCCCTATGCATCGGCCCAGATCCAGCTGATTGAGGATATGAAAAATGACCAGGCGACCCGCGTCGCAGGCTTGCAGTCCGGACGCTTCTACGAACAAGATGATGGAAGGATCACGTTCTATGCGGCACACCTGGGCGACGACAAGCGCTTCGAGAACTTGTTCATTCAGGATCGACGATCTGACCCACCGCGAATCGTACTCAGTCAGCACGCCTATTTTCTACAGGACGAGATTACCGGTGAGCGGGCTATCGTGCTGGAAGATGGGCGACGGTTCGATGGGGTAGCTGGGTCATATGACTACGGGATGGCCGAATTTGCGCGATATACTTTTTATATCGCTTATGGCGGAGAAGGAATAGACCAGCGACGGCGCCGATCGGCGATGCCGACCGCTGAGCTGATTCTGTCTGAAAATTTGCGAGATCGTGCCGAAATCGGGCATCGCCTGTCCGCACCGCTTGGCATCCTGACACTGGCTTTGTTGGTCATTCCGCTGACTTCGCTATCGCCGCGCCAGCGCAGCGCAGGACGCCTGTTCCTTGCCCTGCTTGCCTATTTTGCATTTTTTAATTTGCAGCGCCTGGCAGAGAACTGGATGCAAACCGAAGTGACTCCAGGTTGGCTGGGGATGCTTTGGTATCAGCCTGCCCTTGTCTCATCGATCTATTTCGTATTGATGCCCGGAAGCTTCTGGTTTCTGCGGATCATGCGCTCATTGTCGCGTCTGGTCGGCTGGGCTCGCCCTGACTGAAGTCATTTTAGGTAGGGTCGATCGCGCAGAGTTAGCCGGGTTTCGATCTCGAGCAGGACCGGGGTTCATAGCTCGGGCGTAGGCTGTCGAAATGTCCTGAGTTTTGATGCCAAACCGATTCCGGGTCTTGGATTGCATCATCGAACGCACTGGGGAAGCCTCATCGGTGTCGGGGTCGCGATCGGAATCGGCATCGAATCCGCTCATCGATCAAAGCAGCCAGCTCGATACCAATTCTTAATTCCGACCTCGACACCGACATCGAATAAGCATCCATAAACCGGGAAGCTCGTAGTTTAGTAAGACTGCAGATTTCGACAGCTGAGCTCGGGCGTCCCTGCGTTTTCTCTCAACGTCCGTGACCAGTCGTGATTCAGTGCGATCTTGGCTCATTGACATCAATCTCGAGCAAGCTGGGGCTGAAATCATGCCCGGTGCGTGCCGATACTTCAGCAAATGTGGCACGCAGCGCGGTAGCGATGGTGAGTGCCTGGATGACATCGCTTTGACTTGGCATGTCGCTGTCGATTGCTGGATGTTCGACTACGTCTAGGATGCGTTGTACCAGTAGTGCAACATGTTCCCCGTTATTTGTCTTCGGATGGAGCGGAAGGTCGATGTCGATACTCGGCTTTACTGGGTCATGGTCAGTGTACAAGGTGCTCATAGTAGAGACTCCTGGTTGTTGCTTGATCTTTAGTTAGGTATCTGATGGCGAATTCATTTTTAACACATTGCGTTACCTAAACCCGTTGTTAGTGATGGCCGAGCGGTAGCTAGCCCACCAGTCGTTCGGCATGATCACCAGCCCTTCTATTAGTAGCGAGTCCTAGTTTGGATAGGTTCTGGACTGTTCAAAACTTGGACGGTGGCAGAAAGACTCTATATTAAGGGTTATAGGCAGTCGGTTCGAGTAAGTTTATACCAGATTAAGAACCTTACTTTTTCTACAGTGAACAGGCTTTGTCAATGTGCTGACAAGGATCATAGTCATCAATCCGGGATTTGTCAATGATATGTCCTGATATTTATATAGACAAAACATGAACGAAGTCGATCAACCCAGCACCATGCCAGATCATGAGTCCGAACAAACCTATCGAATCGGCGCTGTCGCGCGCCTGACCGGTATCCCACCAGATACCCTGCGCGTCTGGGAACGCCGTTACACTGTGGTAACGCCCTTCCGATCAGATGCTGGCACAAGACTCTATCGTGCCGAGGATGTCGGTCGCCTGACATTGATTAAACGCCTGGTCGACAACGGCGATGCCATCAGTCATGTGGCGGGCCTATCCTTCGCTCAGCTGCGAGATCGCGTGCAGGGATTAACTCCGCAGAGCACACCGACTGAAAGTCGCCCCTGTCGAGTCGCGGTATTTGGTTCGTCACTGCCTGTGATGTTGGAATCACAACAAACCGATCCCGACGATCAGGATGAGGCGATTCAATTCGTTGGGCTGTTCACAGATGAAGTGCGCTTCCGCGAAGAAGCAGGTCGTTTGGAACTAGACCTGGCGGTTGTCGAATGGCCGACTATTCATCAGGACCAACTGCGTGATCTCACTGAGCTGCTGTCGCGTGTTAACGCATCGCGCGCGCTGATAATCTATGACTTTGCCAGTCGATCGGTTGTCGAACGGCTGGAATCGCAGCAAATCACAGCCAAGCGTGCGCCGGTGGATGCAATCGAACTGAAGCGCTGGTGTTTGGCACTGCACGGCGCTGCTGCAAATGCGCCGATGCCATTGGACATACTCTCTGAATTGAATCTAGGAGCCCCGATTCCACCGCGACGCTACGATAGTGCGACTCTCACCCAAATTGCCGCCATATCACCGGCCGTGCGCTGCGAATGCCCTCATCATCTAGTTCAGTTGATTACCTCTTTGGCCTCGTTCGAGAAATACAGCCGGGAATGCGAAAATCGTAACCTGGACGACGCCGCGTTACACGCATTCCTGCATGCGGCTACGGCACAGGCACGGGCGACCATGGAGGCAGCCATGGCGCGGGTAATCGAGGCCGAGGGAATCGAGATCTGAACGCGACCACCGTTGCCGGTTGCCACAAACTGTTAGAATTTGATTTTACCTGAACTTGATACGGCAATTTGGCCATGATCTCCTTGTTGGACTATGGTGCCGGCAATGTGCGTAGCCTGCGCAACGCCATTACTCACCTTGGCTTCGAATTGATCGACATCGCGCGGCCGGACGATATCCTTGCCGCCGAGCGACTCATCTTTCCCGGAGTCGGCGCCTTCGGCGCCGCAATGCACCGCCTGCAACAACTCGGCTATGTGGAGCCGTTGCGCGAGTATCTGGCCGCTGGGCGACCGTTTTTTGGTATCTGTATCGGACTGCAGACATTGTTCGAAGGCAGTGAAGAGTCACCTGGCGTGCGCGGACTGGCTGTCATCCCGGGTCTGGTACAGCGCTTCCCGGCGGGTGCATTGTCGGTTCCACACATGGGCTGGAATGGATTGCGGATATTCCGCGATACAGCATTGCTTCAGGGTACGGACAGCGACAAATTCTACTTCGTGCATTCCTATCGCGCCCTGCACACCTCAGAGAATACCGACTGGGTGTTGTCTGAGACCGATTATGGTTCCAGCTTCGTCAGCGCGATCCAGCGTGGCCATGTCATGGCGGTGCAATTCCATCCCGAAAAAAGCGGCCCACGCGGGCTCGAGGTATTGCGGCGATTTCTGTCCGGGGATGCCGATGCCGCATCCGCGGATCACCAGGCAGTTCCCAGGCCGGCCGAGCAAGCCGCTATGCTGGGTAAAGCGGCGTCAGCGCCTGACATACGATCAGATACACCGACGCGCTTCGCTAAGCGAATCATCGCCTGCCTGGATGTACGTACGAACGACACTGGCGATCTGGTGGTGACCAAGGGCGATCAATACGATGTGCGCGAAGCCGGCGCGGTACGAAATTTAGGCAAACCGGTTGATCTGGCGCGGCGCTACTACCAGGAGGGCGCTGATGAAATCACGTTTTTGAATATCACCGCATTTCGCGATTTCCCTCTGGCCGATCAACCAATGCTGGAGGTACTCAGGCGCACATCCGAGAATGTTTTCGTGCCGCTGACCATCGGTGGCGGTATTCGCGCCTTTACCGACACCGAAGGCCGCGCGTACAGCGCATTGGACGTGGCCGGTGAATATTTCCGCTCGGGCGCCGATAAGATTTCCATCGGTTCGGATGCCGTGTCGACGGTACAGCAGGTACGCGCTCTTGGCAGCGGCGACGGCAGCAGTGCCATCGAGCAAATAGCGGAACTCTACGGCAATCAAGCGGTGGTCATCTCGGTAGACCCGCGTCGGGTTTACGTGATGTCGCCGGAGCATACCGAGCGGCAGGTGATCGAGACCAGCATCCCGGGTCCCAACGGCGAGTCATTTTGCTGGTTTCAGTGCACGGTCAAGGGTGGACGCGAGGGCAGCGATGTGGATGCCATCGAGCTGGCCCGCGTTTGCGAAAGGCTCGGTGCCGGCGAAATCCTGCTCAATTCCATCGACCGTGACGGCACGGGCATTGGATTCGATCTGGAATTGATCGCCGCGGTGCGATCAGCCGTCAGTATTCCAGTGATCGCCTCCAGCGGCGCAGGCATACCGCGTCATTTCAGCGAGGTGTTCGAGCGCACCGGGGTTGAGGCGGCCTTGGCGGCCGGCATCTTCCACCGCCGGGAAGTGCCGATCGAAGAGGTCAAACTACGGCTGCGGGCAGATGGCATCGAGGTGCGTGAGGCCAACGACGGGGGATAATGCCCATGAGCCCTTTACAGCGTCATTCATTCCTGCTTGCATCCGCGTCCAGCATTCAGCGCATGGTCCTGTCATGCGGCTGGCTATTGCTTTTCCTCCTGCTGACAGGTTGCGCCGGCCTCGGCAAGCCGGGCGATCGGCGATCAGGTGGCAATCTGCCGCCGGGCATGGAACGGGATGATCTGCTCACCAGCATTGCCGCCTGTCATCTGCGCCGGGTGGTACAAAACGCTGATCGCGGCGCCACCGATGCCGTGGTGATTGCTGCAGTGGAAGGGTATGGTTTCAGCGTCGAGCAGATGATCGATCGCTCCAACGATCTCATGCGGGCTGCCATCGACCCTGCCCAGCGGGGAACCCTGCGAAAACTCTCGGTCAATGCCTGCGAGCAGCTCGCGGCATTGACCGGTGTTGCTCCGAGCCTGGTGCGTTTTGACGAAACCGGCAAACTCGGTAACACTTGGGTCAGCGTCAACGGCGAGATCGGAGACGGTTTTGCAGATGCCGTGATCACCCGTCTGCGCGAGGATAAGGCAGTGGGTCTGCTGATCAACAGCCCCGGCGGCTCGTTGTTCGAAGCGCGACGCCTGGGTCGCTATTTACGCGCCAATGGCCTGCGGGTCGGCGTCAACGAGCTTTGTACCTCGGCCTGCGTTGACGTGCTGGCAGGCGGTATCGAGCGCTATGTGACCAGCAACGCTAAATTGGGCATACATCAAAGTAAAGTACCCAAACACTTGAGCAGCCACGAGGGAGGACAACTCTCGGTGGCCGCCGCGGCACTCTATCTGCGCGAGATGGGCATTGACGATGTCGTCGCGTTGGCCGCTGCCGCGGTACCGAATAACAGCATGTATTGGATATCGGTGCCGGAAGCGTTGAAAACCGGATTGGCGACCAAGCTAGTTAACGATCTATAATCCCAATCCAGATATTTGAATGATCGCCATCGCATTGCAGCGCAACCGTACTGGCGCCAATGCGATCAATCAATGGCATGCTATCCGCACAACCCGCAATGCTCCAGCGGAGAGCCTATCCATGCCAAGCAGAAGACACGTGCATCGCGAGGCGGCCCTTTCTTCGCTGATCAGCTGCGCTCTATTGATCCTGATGAACTCCGCGATGGTCATCCCGTTGAGTGTTTGCCCAGCGGCGGTCGCCACTTCGCCTTCGAGGACTACCTGGAACTGGTCGACTGGACGGGCCGGGCGGTGAGCTTGGACAAGCGCGGCCATATCGCGGCGCGGCTGCCGCGCATCCTCTTCTTGCGAGGCGCAAAAGTGGGTGTCCTTGTTTACCGCTTTCCTTGTTTACCGTCCTTTTTTACCTGGCATACTGCAAGTCTAGCAGAAATTGAGCCTGGCCCTTTTTTCTCTCTTTTTCTGCAGCGCTCGCGTCCGCCGGAGCGCAAGGACTGGAATGATGTGCTTTGCGAGCATGCGGAACCGCCTCGGCGCCCGGGCGACAGCAATGAGCGAGACTGAGCCAGAGGCGCAGCAGCGGCGCAGACCGGCGAAGGAGGCTACAAATCCAGCGGACTCTTCGCGTCCTTGATGCTCACGCTCGGGATCGTGTGCTTATAGATCATCGTCGTGCGCACATCGCTGTGGCCGAGCAGTTCCTGAATGGTGCGGATGTCGTAGTTGGCCTGCAGCAAATGACTCGCATAGCTGTGCCGCAGCGTCTGTGCACTGGCCCGCTTGCGGATACGAGACTGCTGCACCGCCTGCTTTATCGCCTTCTGCACATGGGATTCATGCAAATGGAAGCGGCGATGCTCCCCGGTATCTGGCACCACCGTCAAGGTCTTCGCCGGGAACAGCCACTGCCAGACCAACTCCTTGGCCGCATTCTTGTACTTCAGGTTTAATGCCGATGGCAGAAACGTCCCGTGGTACCCGGCCGCCAAGTCCGCCTCGTGGACATGGGCGACCTGCTCGAGCTGCAGATCGATCTCGGTGCGCAACGTCTGCGGCAGCGGAACGGTACGATCCTTTTTGCCCTTCCCGTCGTGCACGGTCAATATCATCATGTCCAGATTGACGTCTTGGACACGCAACTTCAGACACTCGAACAGCCGCAGACCACAGCCGTACAAGAGCTTCGCAACCAAGTCGTAGGGATACCCCAGCTCGGCAATCACCCGATCCACCTCCTGCCGTGACAGCACCGTCGGGATGTTGGGCTTGCGTTTGGCACGGACCACGTCTTCAATCTGGCCGAAGTCCTTCTCCAGCACATGCCGGAACAGGAACTTCAGCGCATTGAATGCCTGATTCTGGCTAGATGCCGAGATATGCTTCTCGACCGCCAGATACCTCAGGAACGCCTTCACGTCCTCGTTCGTCAGGGTAGCGGGCGCGCGCGGACGAACATACCCATATAACTTCCTTGTCCACGCCCGGTACGACTTCAGCGTCTTCGGTGAGTAGTGTCTGACCTTAATGGCCACTTCCAGCTTGTCGTAGACGTCACGCCAATCCCGTTCCGCTGCGGACGCTTCGGCGTTTGGCGGTGCGCTCCGAGCCCGGCGCTGCGCTGACCTGTCCAACCGTGGCGATGAGACCGTCGCTGCGCCTGTGCCGTGCCCCGGTGCGTACCCGTCGTACTGATTCGAATAGTGCCCCGACGCCTGAGCAGGCTCCAAGGAGCTTGTCGGAGCTGCCTGTGATCGGGGCACCTCCCGGGCAGGTGAGGCCGGCGGAACCGGCGCCTGCCCACGCCTCTCGGGCGCCGAAGCGCCAACCGCCGCAACCGAAGGCGGTGCGCCTCGCCGAGCGTCCGGCCCTGGAGGGCGCACGACCTGCGGGACAGCCGTCGTCGAGCGATCGGGCTTCCGTGCCGCCTGACCCGCAGATTCCGCTCCCGCGTCAGTGCCCCCGAAGCCAAACTTCGCCTGACCTGTAGCCGGTGCCCCAGTGCCCGCCCGGTTGCTTTGCGAGCCCAGCATGTCCCAGTACAGTCTCACCGCGTCCAGCGCCTGATGACGCTTCCCCGGCTCCTGCCCCTTCGATTCCAGCTTCTGGCTGAATGCCTCCAAGCTGGTCTCCAAACGCGGATCCTGTGTGTACTTCAGACAGAAGTCGAGGAAGCAGCGCAGCCAGTGCTGGAAGTGTGGCCTTTGGTTCACGGCAACACCAGCACTCGCCAACGCTTGCTCGAACTTTTCCTTGATTTTAGGCGGGGTTTGCTGCAGCATCAGATCATCGCTTGCGGGGTAACATAACGAGTTCTTATGTTATCCCGCAAGCAGCTGCGCGTCCAGGGCCTGTTGTCAAGGCTGCCTCGACTGTGGTAAGTTATCCGGGAAACCATAGAATCACTAGTTAGCCTAGAAACCAAGTTCACTAGTTCACTGACACAGCCACATCGGGAGAGGATATTTGAAATGACACAGGCGTTACTAATAAATGTTCTAACCCAGATGTTAAATATACCGGATACCTGGGTTATTTTTGACGTAAAGAAAGAAGGCAATGAAGTGTGGATATTTTTGAGACCAAAAGAAACGCCATTATCAGATAATTTAAGAACAGAAGTTCTTAGGCATCTGGAAGTTTTTGGTAGCAAAGCATATCTTAAACTTTACTACTCAACTGAAGAAGAAATATACAAATTGCCAATCTATACAGCAAGTGGATTTTGTAAACCTTTTGTCACGGATGTCAATAAGATGTTCGGTACGGCGACTGATGCCAGTATATGTAATCTTTATGGCTTGACAAGACAAGAATTAGAAAACATAAAAAAAGAATGCACAAACCTCTTATCATAATTCGGCTAACATGCGCATCCAGCGGACGCGCCAAGGGCGCGCGCCGCTGATGCTTGACGTTGGCCGTAAACCACGAAAACAGGTACCGCCGTTGGCGCTGGCTAATTCAGGCTTCTGTAGATCACGTTGAGAGTTTCGACTAATGGCAACACTGCACGCGGCTATTCCAGATGCGCTGAAGGACCGGCTGTCTCGCATCTGCATTGACAAGAATCTCGTTGAGTCGGAGGTCTTGTGCCAGGCACTCACCCGAGGGCTCGATTCCATCGACTGGGATTTCTTCACAGAAGGAGAGTCCATGGAGTTTGCGCAGCAGGGTGCGGAAGACCTTTTGGCCCAGGAACCATGGTGACGCCGGCCCGGGGTGAGATATGGATTTGCCAACTAGTCAAGGAGTACGGCAAAACCCGTCCTTGCGTCGTTATACAGTCTCCCGAAATCGAATCTGGGAGCGTTTTGATGGTTCCGCTAACTGATGGGAACCTGCAGCCTTGGCGGGTTGCTATTCCGCCCAACGCGGATAACGGATTACTGGAGGCGGGGCGAGATCGCGAACCGGTCGCGATGGAATTACGGTGACACTTTACCATTTACACTATTTTGTTCTGGGCTTATGCTAAGCGTATGTCTCGGCTCCCACGCATCATCGTTCCTGGCATCCCCCACCATGTGACGCAGCGTGGGAACAGACGCCAACAAGTTTTCATGAAGGAAGACGACTATGCGCTTTATAGAGATTAGCTAGCGAACGAGTGTCGATCAAACGGCGTGGACGTCTGGTCCTACTGCCTGATGCCGAACCATGTGCACTTGATTCTCGCACCCTCCAACGAGACCGGCCTGTCCCGCGCCGTCGGGGAGACGCATCGTCGATATAGCGGCTACATCAACGCGCGATTGCGGGTAACCGGCCACCTGTTTCAAGGGCGGTTTGGCTGCGTGGCAATGGATGAAGCTCACTTGATGGCAGCCTGCCGCTACCTGGCTTTGAATCCCGTGAAGGCCAAACGAGCTGCGACGCCTGCCGACTGGCCCTGGTCCAGCACGCCAGCACATTTCCGGCGCGAAGACGATGGATTAGTCACTGTTCGACCCCTGCTGGATCGCGTCGATAATTTAGTGGAATTCTTGGAGATGCCGGAAGATCCTGAACACTTGGCAGCTCTCACCAAGGGCCAAACCATCGGACGTCCACTGATGGACGATCAAAAGCTTGGCGAGCTTGAAAAGCAACTTGGCCGAGCGCTACGTCAAGGCAAGCGAGGTCGGCCCGCTTCGCAAAAGAATGACCCGAAACAACGAAAATCGGTGTAAATGGTAAAGTGTCACCGTAATTCTTTCAGGCACTAAGTAGTAATTCGGGGCTGATTCCCATATTCATGCATCCTCGTGTCAATGTTGGAGTCGATAACGTGTTGTTTTTATTTTACTATACTTCGAAATGAAATCCCAAAGAGCCGCTGTAGTGATACACTACCCGTATGAAAGTATATGCAGATACCTCGGTATTCGGTGGTGTGTTTGATGAAGAATTCACTGAACCGAGTAAAGAATTCTTTGCTGAAGCCAAGTCTGGCAGATTCAGCCTTATCGTCTCGGCTGTCGTGCAAGCTGAAATTGCATCGGCGCCTGAAGAGGTGCAAACATTCTTCCGAGAAATCGTAGGAGAGGCTGAAATTGTCGAGTTAACCCAAGAAGTATTGGCGTTACGCAACGCTTATCTGAAGGCGGGTGTGGTGACGCCAAAGTCAATCGACGATGCGGCGCATGTAGCACTGGCAACCATCTCTGGTTGCCGCATGATTGTCAGTTGGAATTTCAAGCACATTGTGCACTTTCAAAAGATCCCGAAATACAATGCCGTGAATGCACTCAACGGCTGTCCTACAATAGACATCTTTTCACCTTCCCAGGTAATTGACTATGATGACTCGTGAATCAAAATGTGTTCAATGGAAGCGTCGTGGTGCTGAAAAAGTGGCGGCCCAAACATCAAGCTTAAGCCTCGAAGAAGAATTAAAATTCTGGCAGGAGCAAACTAAGCAACTCAAGTTTCTCCAGGCTAAAGCACGCAAACGTCACCAGCAACCGGCAGATGCCTAACAACCAAATCAACCTGACCGCCATCGTCGCTAGCGCGCCTCGGCGGCAGGTTATTTGGGGCGTTGGCACAGGGAAAACGGGGACAGACCACCTTTTTCAGCATGAGCGCGATTCTGTAAAACGTGGAAAACGTGGTCTGTCCCCGTTTTCCTCCTGTCCCCGTTTTCCTCCCCGTTTTCCTCCCTTGTTGGGCGTTTCCAAGGTCGAGCTAGGCTGCCAATGCATCAATGACCCGCTGCGGTAACTGAAGCTCGACGAAATACTCGGTCGGGTATAGATAATCTTCCAGAGATTCATCGATTACCCTCAACAACCCTTCGGCTTCGGTTTTAACATCTGGTAGCGATTGATACACCTTACCTTTCTCGAGGTCTTCTGCGTCGCCACTTTCAATGCATAGGACGAAATGTTTCGTTGACGTTGGCATAGCTTGGCCTCTAATCGACGAACCGTTTGATCTTCATCTTCCGTTTTCCGATTCCATGAGCTTCATACCAGTGTATCTCAGCTCGACGGATATTCCCGTTGATTAGCTTTACATCTGCTACTCCTTTGAGCTTCCGCCATCTTCCGGGTCCAAACTGTTTTCGCAGTCGGGCCGAGGCGCTTGTTGGGCGATTCGTTGGCCTGGCGAATTAATAGTGGTCTGTCCCCATTTTTCACTGATACATCAACTCGCGCTCGATGTAATAGGCCGGGCCGATGGGAGAGAGAAGCAGCTCGTACTCCAGGGGATTATATCCAGAGGGATTGTGTTCAGGTTGCTGTTCAGGCATCTGCTGTTCAGGTGCTGTTCAGGGACATCCATCTTGGTGCCGAACATTAGTCCTTCGGCTTGCCCCGCCGTCATCATGGAGCTCAATCCGCCCATGGACATAATCCGCTCCCTGAGCTTGCCTTCGGCGGAACAGGACAGCAGTGACAACACCTCCAAGATAGAGGACTTGCCGAAGCCGTTGATTCCGATCTGGAAGACTAGGCGCAGATGGCCCTTGCCATAGCTCGGTCAAAGGCGCGGGTCGATTGCTTGTTTGCAGAGGAAGTGCTCGATGCCGCAGAGCAGGCCGTAATAGCGGATTTGGTAAAAGCCGGGCGCCAGGACGCGCTAGAGGAAACGGCGGATGAATTCGGCGCCGGGAAGGCGTATGCGCTTCTCCGCCTCTGGGCTGTCGGGGTCTTTGAAGCGGTTGTCGCGATAGCGGAAGGTGACGCTGTCCTGGTCAACGGCGACCAGGCAGTGGTTGGTGGTGGCAATGCGGATCACATAGCGCCGAAGGTAGCGGATCAGGTGTTGCGGCTCGGCGAAGGGTTTTTGAGCGTAGACAACCCAGTCGTGGTGGTGCAGGCGCATTATCAGTCGATTCCACTCGGCGTCAAAGTGGACAAGCTAAGTGGGTGTCCTTTTGTCTGCGTTTTGTCTGCGTCCTTTTGTCTGCGGCGAAGTGGGTGTCCTTTTGTCTGTCCTTTTGTCTGGACAAGCTAAGTGGGTGTCCTTTTGTCTGCTTTTGTCTGTTCTTGGCTAACACACGAAAACTCTAAGATAGCCCGCTACCGGAAAATAGGCAAGCGGGTGTTGTCGAGGGCTAAGTGCCGTGGTATGTTAGCCGGAAACCATACAATTACTGGTTCAGCAAAAGAAATGAAACTCCGAACCCTAGCATTCTCTCTGCTGCTACTCACCAATTTGGCTATGTCCCAGGAAGAAGAGAAAAAAGACCCAGCGACTATCATGAGGGAACTCCGAATCATGATGCTTACGAGTGATCCGAAAGAAGCTGGACTATCGAAAGAAGAGAATGGCGGTGACGCCTATGGCATCGTAATGGATATGCCTATCGGTGGAGAGCACACAGCCTCCGTGGTTTCTTTCGTCACTGGTGACGCGAGTCTCTATACCACAGCGACATTCGGTGTGATGGGTGGTGTCGGCCACGAATCAGTTAGAAAAGAAGCAAAAAAATTTGTTAGGGAAGCGGAAGGTTTTCTGAAAATGGCGACGAAGGTCGAAGATTTTCCATACCCAGACACGGAAACCGTCTACTTCTACATCATCACTTTTGATGGGGTCTTTAGAGCTGAATCAAACATGAGCGATATCGAAGAAGGAAAGACTCCGCTGAGGCGCTTGTTTGGAGCTGGTCAGGACGTCCTGACACAACTTAGACTAACTACGCAAAAAGAAGGCTGAACCAGGCGGTGGAGTGAACGTCTCTCGCTGACGCTCGATCCGTCACTCACCTATACGTTATGTGGACTCACTTGAATTAAAGAGGAATAAATGCATACGAAAACAAATAATCTATTTTTAGTAATTTTACTGATTTTTATCACAGGAACAAGGGCCCACAATAGGACACCCATCTACCTTGCCCCCATCTACCTTGCCCTTCGCCCATGCCTCGGCTTGCCTTCCGGTAGCTGAAACCTTGGCTACCCTGCCATGACCAGCAACCGTGCGGTCAGCGGCGTCGGTTACAACCGAGGAACCGAATGCGGAAGAACCGCTCGTCTGAGGTCTGTGGTGGGGCCATAGGTAACCCGAGTCTCTTCGCCGGAGGCTTTTCACGTACTCGTATTTCGGCAAACGCGCTAATCTGGCTTGTGCGATTGAACTTCCTATCCTTTATCCTTTGCGATGGCGGCAGCGGTCCCCTTTGGCAACTTCGCCGCACCGCGTCCTCAGCCGGGCGAACGTGAATCTCTGGGCCTGGGATATGTCTATCTGCAACCGCTTACCCATCGCGGCGGCGTTCTGAGCGGCGGGTCATTCGCCAACCCGCCTCAATACGGTCTCGATCACCTGCACCGAAATGCGGAAATCCGCGCCGTGTAGGCGCGCGAAGACCTCCCGCGCGGACCCGAATCCACTGGAAGGGATCAGGCCCCGCGTCTTGGCCATGCCGACGACGGCCGCGGTGCCGGCGACCCGCAGCCCATGCTCGGCAGCGATCGCCCGCCCTGCGCGCTCGTCCATCAACAGCAGGCTCGGCCCGGCATGGGCCAACGCGATGCGAATACAGGCGGCCTCGCCTTCATCGAGGTCCGGCAGCGCCGGCTCGGCCGGCGACGGTTCGGTCTGTCGCAGCCAGCCCTTGGCTCCGGCTGCCGCGATCGCGGCCTCGTCCGCAAGCCCGCGCCCCGGCAGCACCTCGGCGCGCACCTCGGATGGTATCCAGACGGTGCCGAACAGCGCCCGGAGCCAATCGAGCGCGTCGATTCGGGCGAGCCCGATCAACGGGCTCGCGTCAGTCAGGACGAGGCGAGCCATGCGTCCAGGGTATCCAGATCCGCCGCGGCCTCCTCTGCATTCAGGTCCACCACGGGGATGCCCAGCCGGGAGAGATGCGCGATGAACTCCGACAGCGGCATCTCCGCCAGACCCGCGGCCCGCGCTAGCGAGAGGTTGCCGTCGCGAAACAGCGCGGTGGCCAGCGCGGGCTTGACGCCCTTGGCGTCCAGGCCGCCCGCCAGCTCGATGCCCAGCATCAGGGCATCCGGCCGGTCGCGGTTCAGCACCAGCACCACGTCACGGTGCGATTTGCGCAGGGCCTCGCTCGGATTATTCTTGAGCCCGCTGACGTTGACGGTTTTCATGCCTATGCCTCATGGGAAGATTACATAGGAATGAGGATAGCACGAAGTTTGCCAGCGCACGCTACTGGGCCTAGCCGCAACACAGGACACCAGCCGCAATACAGGAGTCGCAATACAGGACGCAATACAGGACAGGACGCAATACAGCGCAATACAGTACCGCAATACAGGACACCCACTTTTCGGAGAGTCGCAATACAGGACACCCACTTTTCGGCGATCGTGCGTCGATGTATCCACTCTATCGACGATGCGTCTCGCCGACGGCACGCGACAGCCCGGCATCGTCCGAGGGGACGAGAATCAAGTGAATGGGATTCGGCATCAGGCAGTAGGACCAGACTTCCACGCCGTTTGATCGAAACGCCTGGGCTAGCCAATCTCTGTACAGCGCAGAGTCGTCGTCCTCTATGAATAAGAAAGGTAATCCCCCGGCTTTGCCGGGGTGACAGTAGCAGTTTGACATTTCCGGGAGTCCATCGGAGACACTCTGTTCGTGAGCCGCCAAGCACACGATTGTGGAGAGTCCCGATGGACAAGATTGCCAGCCTAAGCCACTCCAAATAGGAGTGCAACTATCACGTTGTTTTCATTCCGAAATGCCGCCGTCGCGTCCTATATGGTCAGCTTCGGAAGCACCTCGTGTGAAGTGTTTCATGAGCTTGCTCAGCACAAGGACAGCCGGATCGAGGAAGGCCACCTGATGCCGGACCATGTGCACATGCTGATCTCGATTCCGCCGAAACATGCGGTCTCGCAGGTTGTGGGCTACATCAAGGGGAAAAGTGCCATCCATGTGGCCCGCGTCTACGGTGAGCGCAAGCGCAATTTCAGCGGGCAGCATTTCTGGGCGCGCGGCTACTTCGTGTCGACGGTTGGGCGAGACGAGGCCACGATCCGGGCCTACATCCAGCACCAGGAACGCGAGGATCAACGCTTCGATCAGCTACGGCTATGGAGCTGACCCGCCGCCTTTAGGCGGCTCATTAACTTGGGGCCGCGTTAGCGTCCCCTTCGCCGCTTTGAGCGGCTCACGAATTCAAAGCCCGCGGCTTTGCCGGGGGATGTTTACTAATAAGATTAAAGTCATCAAACGCCGCTGCTATGGCATCACTAACCTTGGGCACCTCTATCAAAGGATATGCTTGGATCTCAAAGGATATGACCGGTTCAGGGTCGACACATTATAAATCAATAAGTTACAGAGTTTGCGCTCGACTACATTTTAACCTTGATGTGTACGAAAAAATGAGCTTAAGTGGTTGTTCTTAAAGTTTTTATTGGTTACCATGAAATCCAGGAGAGCCGAAAAATGCCGTTAGAAGATAGACTATAGGGAACCTTGAAAAATTGTGTTTTCGACGCGCCGATCACGCGCTCACGGCGCCATAAACACGCTGCGGGTACGATCGATACGCACCGTTGTCATATTGTATGCGAACTCAGTCGAGATTGGGGCAATGAGGCGTCTTTTGGCCGCCAAACTCAGCACGGCCTGGGCATCGGCACTCCAGGCCCGCAGCAGGCTGTTTGTCAGACTTTGGTAGACCTCGCGATTGGGATAACGCAGTTGGTAGAGGTACTCACCAAAGACCTGTTGTTCACGATCGATGGTCAGGTAGCCGGTCTGCCAGAGCAGCGCCTCGGTGTTGATATGGTCGATGTCAAAGGCCGAGAGCATGGCCGCATCGGCCTGAAGCTGGCCGAGCCGCGGCAGCCAGGTGTTGCGCTCAGTCAGCACTTCGACCAGGAAGGTCGGCGTGGCGGTCTCGAACCACCAGGCGCGGAACTTTCGCTCCTTGAACAGCAACAGCACATCGAACGGATTGTACACAGCCTCGCCCGTCCAGTTATAGCCGTTGTACCAGGTGCGAATGCTATTGCGGTCGAGACCATCGAGCTCGGGCGCGAAGACCTGATCCAGATCGGCCTCGGTATAGCCGCAGATGGCCGAGTACTCTGCTGAAACCGTGATGTCCAGCAGATTGTTCAAGCCTGAGAACAGATTCACCTTGCTGAATTTGCTGACGCCGGTCAGAAAGGCAAAGCGCACATGGGCATCGGCCCCCTTGATGACGGAATAGAGATTGCGTAGACCATCGCGCATTTCGCATCCGATCTCGGGCTGGGTCAGGTTGTCGAGGATGGGCTTGTCGTATTCGTCCACCAGCACGACCACAGGCTCGCCATGCTGTCGGTAAGCCTGGCGAATGAGTTCGCCGAATGCGCCGGCGATGTCCAGCCCCTGCGAAAGCTGCACGCCGAGGGCCTCGCCGTTGATCCGCAGCAGGTCGCGTATACGTGCATCAAGGGCATCCCGGCTATGCAGTACGCCTTCGGCGAAGCTCAGCCGGACTACCGGGAAATGTCACCGCCAGTCCCAGCGTTTGTGAGCCTCGAGCCCCCTGAACAATTGCTCTGTGCCACTGAACAATTCGCCCAGGGTATCGAGGAACAGGGATTTGCCAAAGCGGCGGGGTCGGGACAGAAAATAGTATTTGCCGTAGTTGATCAGATGCAGCGCAAAGCCTGTCTTATCGACATAGTAGCAGTCATCCTCGCGGATCGCGCGGAAGGTTTGGATGCCGATGGGCAGATGCTTACGGGTCATGGCTGGGTTGGCAACGCGGTGGAGAGCATCTCCAGTATAGCCCGCGAACGACTGTTGCCACGCGACCGTGCAAATAGCCGGCATTCCGACTGAACATGGCGGACCGCGTAGACTTCCGTCTGAACAGCACGTGCACGCGGGCGTAGCGCAAAAATAGCCACAGCAGCCGCAACCCAGGCCCCTGGCCCGGCCAGTTGGGCAGATGCTGGACAGATTTCGATGGGAGCTTGCCTAAACCGACTGCGCGCCCAACGTCGATGCTGGCCCGACACGCGTTGCTCCGTCGGAGCCAAGCGGCTGGGCGGCAACGGGCAACGGACGCAGGGCCACACCAAATGATGGCTGCTCTAGTCAAGCCTCGCTCGCTGCGACCCGAGAATGGCTATTTACCATCTGGTGTGAACGGCTTATTTCGTGCATTCAGTAAACTGTCACTGTAAGTAAAATGCCGTGAATGGTGAAGTGTCACCGTCATTCGATCGCGTTATCACCCGCGCCCTGATCTCTATTGGCGAGCACCTTGGCCTGCGGGTCGTTGCCGAGGGGGTCGAAACCGAACGTCAGCTGGAGCTGCTGCAAGCCCTTGGCTGCCGTTATGCTCAGGGCTGGCTGTGCGACCAGCCGACAGCGGCGGAGAAGATTCTGTCAGCCTGCCAATCTCCTATGGATTCCAGCAAAGACGCTCGCCAAGAAAGCCTCTAAGAGCAAGATGTCGAGAGCGACGAAACCTGTACGGTCTTGGAGCCTGAGAGCTCGGGACCGGGACATGCCAGGCGAGATTGCTATCGTAATGCCCGAATGCTGTCATAGTCCAATGCATCTGATTGTTGCTGTTTCGCTGGTTCGGCTCGCGGGCTGTGCGCAGCCTGACAAGATACACAAGTCGCATTCTTTGACGAAGTGCCCTAGGCTATCGCCGCAGCCGAGCAGCTGGCTGTTAGGCGCATACGAAGCCTATGTGTACTGCTATTGACGCAGCTGCGCGCGCTCTTGCTCCTGATCCGAAAGAAACCGAATACCACAGCGCACGCCAGCCGGTATTTGCAAGTCGGGGTTGGGTAACAGCAAACGCACGCCGAAGGTGTCGCTGGCAGCGTCGATGACGCGGTCGACCACCACCACCTCGGCGCGGTGCGCGCTGGCGTTCGGGTATCTGGGAGTGACCTCTGCCTGCATGCCGACGCGGATGGCCCCATAGGTTTCCACCGGTGCGAAGATCTCGACATGCAGTGGGTCGATCTTGGCGAGCTTGACGATCGGTCGATTCTCGGCGGACTCACCGGGTGACATCATCCGCTCCATGACCACGGCGTCCACCGGGCTTCGTACGCTGCGGTTTTCATGCAATCTGCGCGCGCGCTCCAATTCCAGTTGGGCGATGCGCCGCTGCTCGTGCGCCTGTTGCAGACGCAGCGCGGCGCGCTTGGCCTCGCTGGTGGCGGTGTCCTTGTCGGTGGCAGAAATCGCCTTTGCCTGCGAGAGTTTGTCCATACGGTCTTTTTCGCGCTGGGCGAACGCGAGCGCCTCATCCAGCTCGTCGATTTCGGCCTGAAGCTCGGCGCGCGCCTGGGCCAATTCGACGTTGGCCTGCTCCACATCGCGATTGAGCCGGGCGATGACTTGCCCGGCGCTGACCAGGTCGCCCCGAGACACCAGCAATTCCTCCAGGATGCCTTCCTCCCGGGTGCTGACCTCGACGGTGCTTTGCGGCTCGATGACACAGTCGAACCCGGCGAGTTCCTCTGCGTCCATGGCCCACGCGGACTTTAGAATCAAAATGCTGATCAGGGCGATGCCCAGGGCCACGGAAGCAGGTATCCGCGCCTTGATTCGGGAGGTCGGGCAACGAGTATGGCTAGGCATGGCAAGCAATCCAATCGATCGGTATTCAAACAAACGTGTACAAGCGCGGGCTGCTTATTCCACCCTGCCGCTGAAGGCCAGCAAGCGGCCGAGCTGCTCGTCGAGTCGCAGCAATTGCCGGCGCATCTTGGCATGCCGGCGCTCGGTGCCGATTTGCGCGAGGCGCAGCAGAAGACGTGCCGCTGGGCCAGCAGTGAAGATCCGCGCCAATACGCGCCAGGATGCATTGGCGATCAGGTTATCATCCAGCGCCAGAATGGCCTGGGCGCTGCCCGGGTCACCCTGGCGGGCGCAGCGACCGAATAATTGGCGATCGATGCGCCTGGCGTCGTGGCGCTCGCTGGCGATGACGTGCAGACCGCCCTGCGCCGCCACCCCCTCGCCAAGCTGGATATCAGTGCCGCGCCCGGCCATGTTGGTGGCAACCGTGATCTGACCGGGCTGGCCGGCCTGGGCGATGATCTGCGCCTCGTCCTGGTCCTGGCGGGCGTTCAATACCCGATGCGGGAGATTGGCCTGCTGCAGCCGGCTGCTGAGCAGATCGGAGGCAGCAACCGAAACAGTGCCTACCAATACGGGTCGCCCGCTCTGATGCAGTCGCCCGATTTCGGTGGCGATGGTCGTCCATTTGGCCTCGGCGTTGGCGAGCACCCGTGCCGGCATTATCCGGCGGCGCAGCCGCCGGTGCGTCGGCACCCTGGCCAGACCCAGGTGATAGACAGTCCAAAGTTCGGCGGCTACCTCGCGCGCGGTGCCGCTCATGCCGGCCAGACGCAGATAACGGCGGAAAAAGCGCTGATAGCTGATGCGCGCCAAGGTCTCGTTGCGTGGTGTCGGATCGCAGCCCTCCTTGGTCTCGACCAGTTGGTGCAGGCCGCGCTCCCAATTACGGTCAGGCATCAAGCGCCCGGTGTATGCATCGATGATCTGCACCTTTCCATCCAGCACCAGGTAGTCACGATCGCGCATGAGCAAATGGGTGGCGAACAGGGCCTGGCGGACCAATTCCTCACGCTGACGCGTGCTGGCCCAAACGCCCGGTAATTCATTGGCCAATGTGGCAATGGCGGTGCATCCCGCGTCGGTCAGCTCGATCAAGCGCTCGCTGGGTCGGATGTGGAAGTCCGACGCGACCTGCAATTCGGCAGCAATATCCAGGGCCTGACGATAGATGGCCGGATCGGGCTCGTCCTCGCCCTGCCCGGAGATGATCAATGGCGTACGCGCCTCGTCGATCAGCACGCTGTCAGCCTCGTCGACGATCGCAAAACAGAGCCCGGGCAGCAACAGCTGTCTGCCGATGGCGCGCTTGCCGAACAGTCCGTCCAGGCGCATACGCAGCGCACCGGTACCGCCGCGCACCATGCGATCGCGCAGATAGTCGAAAACCAGCTGTTTATTGGTGCAGTAGCAGATGTCGCAATGGTAGGCGGCTTGGCGGGACGCATGATCCATGCCTTCGACCACGGCACCGACGGAGAGCCCCAGGGATCGATACAGTGGCCCCATCTGCGCGGCGTCGCGCTGGACCAGATAGTCGTTGACGGTGACCACCTGCACCGGGATGCCGGCCATGGCCGCGGTGGCGGCCGGCAAGGTGGCGGCCAATGTCTTGCCCTCGCCGGTCTGCATTTCCACCAGCAGGCCTTGGAGCATGGCCCAGCCACCCAGCAATTGCTCGGTGTAAGGCTCCAGGCCGAGGGTTCGCCGGGACTGCTCGCGGATGAGCGCAAAGGCATATAGGCAGGGTACCTTGGCTAAGCCGGCATGCCGCAGCCGTTGACGCAATGCCAGCACCTCTGCCTTCAGCGCTTCGTCGGCAAGCGCATGCAACGCCGGTCGCTGGCGCTCGACCTTGGCAATGATACGACGGTAGCGACGGGCATCCCGCGGAAATGCACCCTTGATTGCACCAACCACACGATCGGCCAACCGCTCCAACCCGCCCAGGCGCGAGAGTTCCCGCTCCGGATAGGCACCGAGGATCGGTCCAGGGCGCGGGATTGGCTGCGGCTGGAATAGTGACATGAGATGTGATCGCTCGGCGCGCTAACCGCTGTCAGACCCCGAACCGGGACAGGAACATTTGGCGCAGACCTCGAATCCATTGCACGGCGAGCGGCTCGGCACCGTGATCGAAGCGCACTTCGACCCGCTGCCCCGGATAGCCGGCGGCCAGCCCCGGGGTCAGGGCCAGATCGAGCACGAATAGCGGCTTCAGCGCAGTACGTCCGCTGCCATCGCTGGGGTCGAGCGCAATCGGACCGCCGCCGGCGCTGCCCAAGGCCGCCGAGGGCAGCCGCGAGGTGGCGGACGGTACCTGGCGCAGGATCTCGGTCAACTCGGAGGGCGCATCCCAGGTGTCGAGCCTTACCCTGACCGACTCGCTGCGGTCGCGTACCAGGCCGATGCGATCCTGCCCGACCACCGCGCGCACACTTGCCGTGGCCGGCTCGGCCAGCACATAGGCGATCAGCTCGCCGCGGCGCAAATAACGTCCGGGCAGGTCCGCGGCATTCGGCACGACCAGGCGACCGGCAAGTGGGCTGTTCAAGACTAAACCGGCCTGGCGTTCGCGGGCGCGCTGCAGATCGCGCCGCGCCTGCGCGATCTCCTCATGTACCACTTGGGTCTGGGAGCGATCACGCACCTGGGCTTGGGTGAGTTGGGCTTTGAGTTCGCGCAGGCGTGCCAGGAGCAGGCGCACCTGGAGATCCAGGTAGGCATCCTGCATTTCGATCAGTGCCTGGCCTGGACGCACCTGACTGCCATCAGCAGCCAGCAGCCGGATCAGGGTGCCGTCCGCCTGGGCACGCAGCCGTGCCTGTTCCGGCAGCCAGATAATGCCCTCGGCGCGGGTCCAGGACGGCATCGGCACGACCATCAGAAAAACCAGAAGCGACAGCACCAGCCCGCCGGTAACCAGCACCGCGCGCGCGCGGCGGCGGTCGAGCCTGGGATTGGTGAATACGAAATGCAGCCCCTTGAGCAACGGCCAGATCACCTGGGTGGAAACCGCCCAGACAGCTAGCAATATGCCGATAATGAAGAATTTCCCGGCGATAAACAGCACGATGGCGAAGAGGATCAGCTGCCGGTATAGAAAGGATGCAATGCCGTAGAACAGCATCCAGCGACGCTCGCCCTTGACCGTCAACGGCGGCTCCAGATCGCGCGCGTTGAACAGATAACGCTGGGCCAGATAGCCTAGATAGCGCTGCGAGCGGGTGGCCAGGTTTGGAATCTCCAGCCAGTCTGCCAACACATAGTAACCGTCGAAACGCAGTAACGGGTTGCCGTTGAACAACAGCGTCGATACGCCGCCGATCAGCATCACATTGAAGGCCAGGGCGCGGGCGAACCCGGGTTCCATATTCAGCCACAGCATCATCGCAACTGCGGCCAGCAGCAATTCCACCATGATGCCGATGGCACCGACTAGCATCCGCCGGCCCTTATCGGCAAATGCCGAGGCCGAGGATGCCTCCACATAGGGCACCGGCATCAGTACCAACAGCATGATGCCGATCTCGTGCACCTCTCCGCCCCAGCGCTTGGCGGCAAAACCATGGCCAAGTTCGTGTACGACTTTGACCAATGGGTAGCTGATCCACAGCATCAGCAGCCCCTGAGCGCTCAAGACCCGATCGACCAGGTTGCCGGTCAGCTCGGACCAGTGGCTGGCTGCGAGTATGCTGCCGGTGATGACGACGACCAGCCAAAGCGCCAGACCAAACCAGGAAAACAGCCAGCCCACCGCCGGCAGCCAGCGGGCCAGAAAGGCATCCGGATCCACCAGCGGTATGCGCACCGCAAGCGGCTGCGCCAGGCGCTGGCGCAGGCGTTTGTTCTTTTGCTGCTGGCGACGTTGGGCGATCTCGCTGCTATCCGGCGGAAGGTCCGTGATCAATACATCGGCCGCATGCATCTGCCCGAGCAGGCGTATGGTCTCATCCTGGGTCGGCGCTGCATCTCCCTGGCTTTGCTGGGCCGCATCCCAGATCTGCTGCAATGTGCGCTCGCCATCCATCATGCCGACCAGCCCATAGGCGGCCGCGGAGATGCGGTGATAGCGACCGGAGGAGGCGTCCTCCAGCACGTACCAGACCTCATCGCGATAATCGTGACGGTGGATACGGGCATGCCCACGCAGCCGTGGCCGCAAGCCGGCGACCCGGTACCAGTTCTGGCTGAACAGAGATTCAGTCGGATGCGCTAGCCGAACCACGACCACCACCACAGCCGCAGCCAATGCCCCAGCCGGTGCGTCCAAATCCAGAACAGATTGCGCTCGCCGATATCGATCTTGCCGATCCCCTGCATGCCCGGACGCAGCAGCTCCAGGGTCGCGGCCGGGGGCGCGTCCAGTCCGGCCTCGACCCGAAACTGATTATGACCCTCTTCTGCCACCGCAACCGGGGTGATTTTGGTCACTGCCACCGGCAACGGTTGTCGCGGCAGGCCGGCCAACGCGATACGACCTCGCTGACCGGGTTCCACGGCAGCGATGTCGCGTTCGTCCACCTTCAGGATCACTCGATAGCTGTCCAGCGGCGCGACTTCGAACAACAGATCGCCGCGGCTGACCGGGGCGCCGATGGATTGGCTCAGGTCGCCGGAGACCACCACGCCGTCAAACGGTGCCTGAAGCCTTGTGCGCGCCAATTGCTCAGCGAGCAATGCCGAGCGCGCCTTGGCCTGTTCGATCTGGGCACCGAGGATGCGCACCCGCGCGCGATCGCGTTGGGCCAGGGCTTGACTGTACTCGCGCGCGAGTTTCTCGGTCTCGGCATCCCATTTGGCCTGCTCCAACAGCAGATCCTTATCCTCCAATCTGGCCATGACGGTGCCAGCAGTGAGCAGATCGCCAGGGCGGACGCTGGCGCTCTCGATGTAGCCGTCGAGCGGTGCCGTCAAAGCCCGCTGTACGGTCCCTTCCAGCACCGCCGGAGCCGAGACGCGCCAAACGCCGGTGGCCAATATGAAAAAAGCGCTTAGGCCAGCAGCAGCGAGAAAGGCGAGTTTCAACGACAGGTGCCCGCGGCCGAGCAGATGGCCGATCAGAACCACCAGGGAATCCCAGATCTTCAGGGCGATCCAGCGGTCCTCGCGCCGCTTTGCCTCCAACACCGGTCCAAGCAGGATGCCCGCATGATGACACAGGGCCAGCTCATCGGTATCGAAGGGCTGGTTGGCTGACCGCTCCAGCGTCAATGCCCCGATCATGCGCCCGGCATCGCTGAGCGCGACGCTGCACAGCGCACCCGCACCATGCTGCTCGGCAAACTGCCGATGAGCATGGTTAGCGAGGATCGAGCCTGTTTCCGGCTCAGGTAATACGATCGTCGCCTGTTGATCGATAGCCTCGTCCATTGCCGCGGCCAGGTCGCGAATCAGGCTGCTTTTTTGATTGAATTCTGCCGAGTGAGAGAGGGCGCGGATGCGCGTCTTGCGCCCGACGCGCATGCCGAAGGCGACCCGATCGCACTGTAGCGCGACGGCCAACTCAGTGACCATCGCGGTGGCGGCCGGTTCCAGGCGCACTTCGTCGAGGGTTGTTGCCAGCACGCCAAGCACCCGGATCAGATCGGCCTCGGCGCGCGGCGATAGCGGCGCTAATTTCGGTTGCCACCAGGCAGCACTCCATTGCAGCAGGCGCATGACCAGGCGCATGCGGGACTCATCCTGGTGCATGACTTCGATCGCGACCACGCCATGTACTTCATCGTCAAATAGCAGTGGCCAGCCGAACACATCGGTTGCGCGGGTGTTGCCACTTTGCCCCACCGCGTCCTGCACCGATTGACGCACCACCCCTCGGGACTGCGTCAGAGCCAGCTCCGCGGTCGCGGACAGCGATGCGCACTCGCTGCTCCCCTGTGGCCACCAACAGCAGGGCTGATAACCATCGCCAGATTGGTTGCGCAACACCACCACGGCGCATTCGACATCGCCGACCATTCGGCATTGCAGGTCGAGCCAGGCGGCGGCGAAGTCCTGCAATGATTTGGCATTTGTCAGCGCGGCCCAGGCCGCCGGATCGGTGAACCCGGCGGTCGCTGCCTGTTCTGCCTGGGCGGCATCGCCATTCTCTTTGGCAATGGTGTTCGCCTGTTCTGTGGTCATGCGAGCATTGCTGTCCGGGTCTAATGGTCGCGACGCCAGCCTGACGCCTGGTGCGAATCCATTTGATTTAGAGCGATGGATTCAGCCATCGAACCGGGTTGCACGCAGGCAGCACAGAAGCGCAAGTCCAAGCTTTCGAATCAATGAATCGACGGTGCTCCATCACCTTCATCAAGTGGCATGGCACTGTCGCCTTCGGCCTTGGCCTGCGCCTCCGGCGTTGCACCAATGCGCTTGAGCAGCGGGGCAAAATTGTTCAGCGAGTGCAGATGCAGGTAAACCAACTCCAGCTCGTCGGATTTCGCCATGTTTGCCAAGACCGCATCGTCGAGCTCCTTCAGCTTGGCGCGATTGACCGCTTTGAAACCGGTCAGATTGCGCTTTTCGCCATTCGGCTGCGTGAAGGTCGCCTGCATCGGCTCGAGCAGACCGAGCTCCGATAGTCGCACACAGAAGGCCCGGGTGCGCTGGAATTGAGCTTGATACTCCTGAACAAAATTGAGCACCGTTTGCAGATACTGGGTGCGTTCGCCATCGGCATCGAACAGTCGCTCGCCGCGGCCCTCGGTGTTGCAGCCCGAGAACTCCTCGTCGATGCACAGCGTCAGGGTCTTGCCGTCGTTGCTGCTGGCGAACACGAACGGATAGCGGCGCACAAAGGCCGGCACATAGCCGCCTTCCCAGCGACCCTCGTCATTGACAAAGAGATTTTGCTCGGCAGCAGCGCCGAGGATGGCAACCGGCATGGTCGCCTCCCCCTCGCCGGCAAACACCAGCACATAATGGCTCGCCGCCGGGCGAAATTCCACCGTGGTGAGCGGCACCGAGTTGACCTGCCGGGCGAAGGAAAAATCAGCGCCGGTCTTGACGTACAGATTGCCATGCTGCTGACTGTTGACAGGTACGGCATGCGCGTAAAACAGGAGTTGAGTAGACAAGACAGGTACCTTTGATTTTGGCTGAGACGAGAACAATGGTAAATGAAAACGAATGCAAAAAAAGTGAAATGGGTAATAAAGCGGCCCCGTTTCTCGAACGATATTCTGCTGCATTTAAGACGATTTCTGTGGAGAAATAGACCACCTCGCTTGTCTTCTCGTCCGGTATCGACGTTACGGCAACCCGCCCACAGAGCGACTATGGGCGGATTGCCGCGTTAAAGAAGGCGAATGAGAATCCGGCGCCAGCTGGTAGGTTTTTCTGCGGCAATCGCCCAAGTTGCGCTGGTTGCTTGCGTTGCGGCGCCCAGGCGTTGCGAGCTGGGCCAGCAGTCCCGCCATGATAAGCCAGGTCACTGGTGGCGCCGGCACCTACATGGTCGTGCCGGCGAGTTCGGCGAGTGTCGCGGCACCCGCCTGGGCAACCCGGAAGGCGAACTCCCAGTCCAGACGATCGGAGGTGTCCGTGGCATAGGATGCGACCTCGAAATACTGTGCATCAGAAAGAGGTACGAAACGCAAGCGATAGAATCCCTTCGAGCAGCACGTCCGACACTCAGGCGATTGCCGGAGAGAAATCGCCTTAGATGACCATGGTTGCAGGAAAAGAATCGGACTCTTTTTTGCTGGCTAACCAGGCATGGCCAGCGGCGACCTTGGGATCAATGTTGACGAGTTCGTGCGTTGAATTCTGCTGGGTTTACATCTGGGTTGACATAGATATGCACATTTTGTGTCAATTTTTGGTGTCGCAGCCTCTCGGGCTGTGCTCGGGCCTCATTTCACAGCAGTTTCGAGTTGCTTGGTGTCGGCCGCGGCATGCTGGACAGGTGGTGCCTGCATATTCCACTCCGGCACCAGGCATTGTAAGCTCTGAACAAGCGTGTCTTGATCGCATCCTCGTATTGCGATGCGCAGCCGTTCCAACGTGGAGTGCGGACGATCGATGATTGCACGCCTTGCGGTGCGAATCTTGGGATTATCCGTGGGAATCAGGTCTTCCGCGTCATAGAAAAGCTCTTCGAAGCGTTTCTCGCCCGGGCGCAAGCCGATGTAGCGGATTTCGATATCCCGGTCCGGCTCGCGCCCGGCCAGACGGATCATCTGTTCGGCCATGTAACTGATTTTGACCGGTTTACCCATGTCTAGCACGAATATCTCGGCGCCCTCACCGATGACCGCTGCCTGCATGATCAGCTGGCAAGCCTCGGGGATGGTCATGAAATACCGTTCGATGTCTGGATCAGTCACCGTAACCGGGCCGCCACGCTCGATTTGCCTCTGGAATAAAGGCACGACGCTGCCGGCGGAACCGAGTACGTTGCCGAAGCGAACGGTGATAAAACGGGTTCGCGAGCGCTTGGCCAGATCCTGGCATAAGATCTCGGCAACGCGTTTGGTGGCACCCATCACGTTCGCCGGATTCACCGCCTTGTCGGTGGAAATGAGCACAAAGCGCTCGCATTGCCAGCGATCGGCACACTCCGCAACCACTTTGGTGCCGAATATATTGTTTTGCACGGCGGTACGTATCTGATTTTCAAGCAGTGGCACATGCTTGTAAGCGGCCGCGTGAAAGACGATCTGTGGACGCTCGCGCTGAAATAAGGCATCGACACCATGACGGTCGCCAACATCAAGTAAATAACGCGTGAAATCCAGGCCAGGGTATCGCTCGGCAAATTCGATTTCTATTTGGTAGAGATTGAACTCGGCGTTATCCAGCATGACCAGCCGGCTTGGACGGGCGGCAACAATTTGTCGACAGAGTTCTGAGCCAATGGACCCGCCGGCACCAGTGACCAGTACCACGCGCTTGGCGAGGCCGTTGCGCAGCGCTTCCCAGTCCAGGGTTACCGGAGTGCGACCGAGCAGATCCTCGATCGACACCGGGCGCAGCTGGTTGATGGTGACTTGTCCGGAGAGCAAATTCTGCAACTGAGGCACGGTGCGAAATGGCTTGCCGGTTTGCTCACAGAGTTGCACCAGGCGCTGCATTTCGGCCGCGGATGCGGTGGGCATCGCCAGCATGATCAGGTCGATGGCTAGATTTTTGGTCAACTCCGGGATCTTCGCCGTGGTTCCCTTGATCGGAATGCCATGGATATCGCCGCCCTGGCGACGCGGCGTGTCGTCGACAAAGGCGACTGGATCGTAGGTGTGTGCACGATCGCGCCGCATTTCCCGGACCAGGGTCTCTCCAGCACCGCGCGCACCGACAATGAGCACGCGCACGCCCGCGTGCAATGCCAGACGATGATCTTTGAGCCACCGGTAGAGCAGGCGCGGACCGGACAACAATGCCAGCTGAAACAATAGGAACAGTAGTGGCACGGAGCGTGGTATGTGAGCACCGCGGTTATAAATAAAGAGGACCAACATCACGATGACGGTGGCGGCAACGACCGCCTTGGTGATGCGAACCAAGTCCGGCAATGAGGCAAAGCGCCATACGCCGCGGTACAAACCAAATGTCCAGTAGACCAAGCCGCAGACCAGCATGACAATGGGCAGGGTATGCCATGCGGTGCCCAGATAATCCGGCGGGATGCGCTGCAGGTTGAAGCGCACCCAATAGGCCAGCAGCCAGGCGACAGGCACCATCAGCAGATCGTGCATGAAGGCGGCAGTGCGCGAGCGCAGTCGGTCGAACCAACGCTTGACTGAGGGATTCATCGCTGATTCGCGTCAGCGAGACGCTCGGCCAATCTGACGCGCACATGAATGAGCGCGTAGATTCCAGCCCAGCCGAACAGCAATGTCCATTGCTGATGTGCGGGCATGCGCGGGGCAACGATCGCACTCGCTGCAACCGCGGCCATGAGCATCCAGGCTCGGATCAGAGTACGTCGGTGACTCCAGCCTGACAGCACCAGGCGTTGGTAGTGATGGGAACGATGGGCGCGCCAAAACGGTTCGCCGAAAAACATACGCCGCAGCAAGGTCCAGGTCGCATCGACAATGAACGGCGAGAACAGCAGCCAACCGACCCAGAGCGGAAATACAGCAAGGTTAGCACCCCATAACGTCATCGTAGCCGCCAGCAGCCCGAGTGTCGAGGAGCCGACATCGCCGAGAAAGATACGTGCTGGCGGAAAATTCCCGCTGAGGAACCCGGCCGCCGAGGCGGCGATCACCAGCGCAGTGATGGCAAAGGCGGGTGCATGGCCGATCAATCCCAGCACCGCCATGGCTGCAAAGCCAAACACTGCCATGCTGCCGGCAAGGCCATCCATGCCATCCATGAAATTGTAGAGATTGGTCATCCAGACTATGTATAAAAGGGTGAGAAGCAGTGACAGCCAAGCTGGCAGGTCAGCCATAAGGCCGGGAAGTCCGAGCTGATCCCAACGCAGGCCACTGAAGTACAGCAGTAGGGCGGCCAGCCCATGTGCCAGCAGACGATAGCGCTGCGCCACATCACGATGGTCATCCAGCAACGATGTACCAGCGACCAGGATAAGTGCGATCGTCGTGTAGGTAAGTGCTGGCCAGGCGGTGGAGATATTGATATTTAGGGCCGGCAAGGCAACAAGCATGCCAAGCGCAGATCCAGTCAGCACAGCGATGCCGCCGCTCCGCGGTACCGGGATGTGGTGCAGGGAGCGTTGGTTCGGGTGATCGATGATGCGCAGCAATGGGATGGCATTGCGGCTTAATGCCAGGGTTGCACCTGCACTCGCCAGGCCGGCCAGCAGCGGAGCCACGATGGCGATGATCCAAGGCCATTGTGCGGGTGCATGCATGGTTGCAGTTCGTGCATACGAGCTTGGGTTAAGCCGGACGCATCAGGGCCGTTTCAACCGTGTTACGCGTTTCGCGGTCGGATAAAAGCTCAATTAACTGCAGCGCAAAATCCATCGCGGTTCCAGGACCACGGGATGTCACGATCTTGCCATCGACAACCACCGGGGCGTCGCTTAGCCGAACGGACGGGTAATCCGCGCTGGTCACGGCGCCTGGATAACTGGTTGCCTCACGCCCATCAAGCAGCCCGGCATTGGCCAGCACCATCGGTGCGGCACAGATAGCAGCACTCCATCGGCCCTGTTCTGCCTGGCTGGTAAGTAAGGCGCGGATGCGCGGGTCGGCGTCAAGATTGGTCGCGCCTGGCAAGCCCCCGGGCAGAACGATCATGTCGAACTCTTGATTAAGAATCTGATCCAGCGTGGTGTCCGCGAGTAAAACGGTGCCGCGGCTTGCGGTCACCGGTTGCGCGTCGAGACCGGCGCTGACGACCTCGATCTCTGCCCGCCGCAGTAAATCGATAATGGTGACGGCCTCAAGTTCTTCGCAGCCCTGGGCCAGGGGTAGTAATACGCGAGGCATAGTGATCTCCGGTTGTGGTGGCGATGACTGATGGTTGGTTTGGAGCGCGGTTGATCAGGATGTACCGCGGCGCTGTTGCCGGGCATTCGCTCTCGACGCCCGGGCAGTGCAGCTGAGTCAAGGCGCTTTGGCTGCCTTACTGTAAAGGCTCAGGCCCTTCAGGACATTCAATGCCTCTGACAGCTGATAGTCTTCCGCGACCAGCGATGTGTCGTCAGGGTTGGTATTGTCGTCGGTTGGCTTAGGATCATTTGCGTCGTCCAGATGGCGCATTAGATCTGCTTCTTTCAGTGGCTCCACCGCGGCCTTCTCAGCCAGTTCGACGCTGCCGCGGGCGAGTTCGATATCCGGTTCGATACCTTGCGCCTGAATCGACCGGCCCAACGGCGTATAGTATCGCGCCGTTGTCAACTTCAATGCGGTGCTTTCATCCACCGGCACGATGGTTTGCACCGAACCCTTGCCAAACGTTTTGCCGCCCATGATGATCGCTCGCCCTTGATCTTGCAGGGCGCCTGCGACGATCTCGGATGCGGATGCGCTGCCACCGTTCACAAGAACGACCAGCGGTGCCCCGTCTAGGATGTCGTCCGGTCCTGCCTTGAACTCGAGCTTCGAATTGTCAATCCGACCTTTGGTGTAAACAATCAAACCCTCATCTAGGAAAGCATCACTGACGCCAACCGCGGCGTTCAATACTCCGCCAGGATTATTGCGCAGGTCCAACACCACGCCGTTGAGGTCTTCTTCGGCCTCGGCTTTCATCTTGGCGACGGCTTTCAGCAGGTCTTCGGTCGTGCGTGCTTGGAAGCTCGAGATGCGCAGATAACCGTAGCCGGGTTCCAGTAGGCGGCTTTTGACGCTCACGACCTTGATGATATCGCGTTCAATGGTGACGGTCAGCGGGCTGCCTTCACCCTCGCGTACTACGGTCAACTCGATACTGGTGCCGGGCTTACCGCGCATGAGTTTAACCGCGTCGCTGAGGCCTAAACCCTTCACCGGCTTGCCATCAATGCGAACGATCAGGTCGCCGGCCTGCATACCGGCGCGCTGCGCCGGCGTGTCGTCGATCGGCGCGATGACTTTTACAAAACCGTCCTCCATGCCGACCTCGATTCCGAGTCCCCCAAATTCGCCCGTGGTGCCGACCTGTAGATTACGATATTCGTCCGGGTCGAGATAGGTCGAGTGCGGGTCCAGTCCGGAGAGCATGCCGCGGATGGCGCTCGAGAGCAGCTCATGGTCGTCAACCGGCTCGACGTAGTCGCTCTTGATACGACCGAATACCTCGGCAAACATGCGTAGATCGTCCAACGGCAGATCTTGCGGCGGGTTAGACTGTTGATTTTCATCGCTGGCCTGGTCAGCATCGCCCGCGGCTGGTCCCGACTCGGCATCTGGGGTTTGCTGCGATTCCGGCTGCGACTCCGGAGCGGTCTGCGTGCCGGTCTCAGGGTCGGTCTCTGGATTGCTAGCAGGCGATTCGGGGTTGGCGCCCGCCGGCTCGGTTGCGTCCGCATCAGCCGCGTCGACGGGGTCGGCCGGCGCCTGCTTGGTCGGATCGAGCACCGGGGTCTCTTGCGGAGTCGCGGGTTGATCCGGCTGTGTTTTTTCGCCCGGCATATTCTTGCCTGGCATGGTTTCGCTTGGTGTAGCTTGGTTGGGTGTAGCTTGGTTGGGTGTGGCTTGGTTGGGTGTGGCTTGGTTAGGTGCGGCTTGGTTGGGTGCCGTAGGTTCGTCGGCGCCTACAACAGGTGCGAGCAATATTAGGCCGAGCAGCGGTAGTAATAGACAGAATCGGATGGGTGTCTTGATCTCTGGCATCGAAATCTCAGCGTCCGTGGTGGTTGATTAGGTAGTAAAAAGAGCCTGGGGATATTGGAATCTGATGGTTAGTTGAATGATGCATCAGCTCGGTGGTGCTTAGGCGATTGCTGTCGAGAAACAGACCACCTGGGTTGTCCTCTCGTCCGGCCTCAAGGTCGCCGCAACCCGCCCATAGAGCGACTAGGGATGGGTTGCCGTTTCGCGAAGGCAAACGAGAATATGGTGCCAGTTAGTCTGTTTCTCTCCGGCAATTACCTTGACCATTAGGGTTGTCTTTAAGGTAGCATTATTTCTGACGGCTATGGTTGAAAGAGGCTGTGGTTGCATTGCCGGGCGTTTTCCATGGCCATATCTTTTTGGTGTTCCTAGAGCGGCGGGTATGCATACCTCATCCTCGAGTTTGGCGGCACCAGCGTTCCGGATTCAAGGGTTTGCCCTGGTAGCGTAACGCAAAGTATAGCCCCAGGCTGCCGCTGCCACCGCTGGCCCCTGTCAGCGCGATGATTTCGCCGGTATCAATCCATTCTCCGACCTCCTTCAGCAATGTCTGGTTGTGACCATAGAGACTCATGTAGCCGTCGCCGTGGTCAATCACAAGGAGCAGCCCGAAGCCACGCAGCCAATCGGCATAGATTACCCGACCATGATGGACGGCATGAACTTCGCTTCCCTCGTCTGCCGCGATCAGAACGCCGTCTGCATGCAATTCGTTGCCACCCTCGATCTGATTGAAGTGCGTGGTCAAGCGAGCTTTGGTGATGGGCCAAGCGAGCTTGCCCTTTTGGGAGGCAATGTCGACCTGATTCAGGTCGATCTCTGCCGCGATCTGTAATGTACGCCGAAGACGTTCAATGAGTTCACGTAGCGACTGTGCTTGGGCATTCAGCGCTGCAACCTCGCCGATCCCGTCCGCGATGGTGGCGTCCAGACTGGCGACAATGGCCTGGCGTTGCGTCCCGGCGCTCTGCAAGCGCGACCTGGTTTCCGCCTGTCGTTCAGCGAGTCGCTGCAGGCGCAGCGTCTCGCGCTCGGCGTCGCTGCGCAAAGCCGAGAGTTTGTCCGCCAGGCGTTTCGCTGTGTCAATACGCTCTGCTCGGGCACGACTGAGGCAACGATAATAGCCGAAAACCCGTCCACTTCGGGATAGATCATCTCTGTTCAACAACATGCGTAGACGGTCTCCGCGGCCCATCGCATAGGCTGAGCGCAGCAATTCCTCGAGATCTTCCTGTGCTACCCTGAGATCGTGCCGCGTTTGCTCTAGGCGTACACTCAGGTCGTTGATCACCTGATGTTGTTGGTTGATCATGACCCTCAGTTGGCGGCCAGCCGATGCCAGCGCGGCAATGGTGCGTTCGTTGCGCTCGAGTTCCAGGTAAAGCACCTCGCGATTTTGTTGGCGATCCGCCAACTCCTGCTGCAATCGGGCCAGCCGCTCCTCGATGTCACCTAGCTTTTGTGCACGTTTGGTTATCTCCGAATGCACTTTGTTGCCAGGGGATCGTTCCTCAGCCCCCTCCGGAGACCCTTCTGGAGCCAGCTCTGGGACCGGTACTAAAGTCGGTTTCTGGCTCTGTTCTGGATTGGCGTCTGCCATTGGTTCTTGCACCGTCGCCGCTTGCATGTCGGGTATGGCTTCAGGCGCCGCAGGGCTTAGTGTTGCCGCGAACCCTGACAACGAGATCAACAGCAACCGACCAGTCCGCAGGATGATCGCTGCCACGAGTCGAATGCTCAGGGCGAACGCATGACCGCGAAGATACCGGGCAAGCGCCTGCTGGATTTTGGCTGTGGGTTGGAGATTTGACATTGGCATCGGATATAGCATGACGGGCTGTAGCCGCCTAGTGCACTGTTTCGAGCCCGTTACGGTTTTCGTCAGGTTGATCGGAGCTTAGATAAGGATAGCCATCGCGATCACTGAAAAAGTTTATTATCATATGATGATGGGATGATATATGATCCGCATATGCGCGGAGAACACAGACAAATCGGTACCCTTGTGCTAAGTAGTCATGACAGGCAGTTAGAATTGTTCGCAGACGATGAGGATATCGAGCGCGCCTCGCGTTCGCTCAAGGCGATGTCTCATCCGCTTCGGCTGAAGATCCTCTGTACTCTTGGTGACGCGGAAGTCAGTGTCCAGGATATCGTCGAACATGTTGGTACATCTCAGAGTAATATCTCTCAGCATTTAGCGATTCTTCGTGATAAAGGCATTCTTGCCTCTCGCAAGGACGCCAACCGGGTCTACTATCGAGTGGGCGACTCGCGAACTCTGAAGCTTATCGGCATGATGCGCGAGGTCTTTTGTTACCATGAACGCTGATCGATTGCCGCAGCGCCAATCGCCGAAACAACCATCCAATGCAATCGCTGGAAACTGCCCCTCATTTGATGACGCGGGCAGATGGCACAACATCAGGCCACGTTGAGTGGTTGCGTTCTGAGATGACAGGGTTGCTCTCCAAGAGAGTTGCTATCTGAAATAGCTGCCTTCCTCGAAGAGAACCAATGCAATCATTGTCGGTCACATGCACGCCAGTCCAATGTGGAAGGTGGGCGTCAAGGTAAGCTAAAGAATGTGTGAAGCTGACGACAATCGCCCGAGTGGCGAACACTGTCGCCCGAACAGAGCATCAGACTCGATCGAACTTTCTCAACCCGAGCTGAAGGGAACCAGCTCACAAAAACCACCCGGCGTCGAACATACCCTTATACAATAACGCACGCGAGCATTCGTAATGCAGGCTCAACTGATTGAATTTGTTGGAAATCACTGGATTTTGTTTGCGGCTCTCGGGATCATCCTGGGGCTATTGACCCATAACCTTTTGGTTGGCGAAAAAGGCATGGTTGATCCCACCGGTGCAACGGCTTTGATCAATCAACAGGATGCCGCCATAGTCGATGTTCGGCCCGCGGCAGATTTTGCCAAGGGCCATATCATCAACGCGATCAATGTCCCGATTAACGGCTTTAAGAACCAGACCGCGGCGTTGAGCAAATTCAAAGAAAAACCGGTGATCGTCACATGCCGATCTGGAGCGCAATCTCAGTCGGCTTGCAGCCTGTTGCGCAAGTCCGGCTTTGCCGAAGTGTATAATCTCAAAGGTGGCATTCTCGCTTGGGAGAGCGCCAACTTGCCTCTAACACGCAAAAAGCGCTGACCACTCACGTGCACCCTACCGCCGGAATCGAACCGGAATCGAAGTGGTATGGCAGTGATCGCAATTCGATTCTTTCGGCGAAAATTCACCCAGCGAAACCATTTGGAATTCCAACCATCATGCCTGAAGAAACAGAGCCACAGACCGCGGACAGTCAACCGCAACGCCAGTTCGCATTACGAAGTGTATACGTTAAAGATATATCGTTTGAATCGCCAAATGCACCGGATATCTTCCGCGGCGAGTGGAAGCCCGAGACATCCCTGCAACTCGATATCAAGGTCAATCCACTGGCGGAGGATACACAGGAGATCGTATTAACGGTTACGATCTCAACCAAGGTCGGAGACAAGACGGCATATCTGATCGAAGTTCAACAAGCTGGTATGATCAGCGCATCAGGGTTCAATGACCAGGAACGAGGTCCACTGCTCTACGTCTACTGCCCGAGCATCCTATTTCCTTATGCCCGTCAGGCTGTTAGCGATCTGGTTGCCAAGGGTGGCTTCCCACATCTGGTTTTGCAACACATTAACTTCGACCAGATTTTTGCGCAAAAACTCGCTGAGCAGCGGGCTGGTCAGGCACCGAGTACGGAAAAGCCGCATTGAGCATCGGAGCAACCGAGCAACAACAGGAGCGAGTCGCCGTTGTGGGCGCCGGTTCCTGGGGGACCGCGCTGGCGATCCTGATGACACGAAATGGTCACCAAGTCAGGCTATGGGGGCATGATCCTGCTCATTTGGAGCGCTTGCAGCGGGATCGAGAAAATCGTGAGTTTCTACCAGGAGCGCCGCTGCCACCGCGCTTGCAGCCGGTAGTGGATTTAAACGTTGCCCTGGCGGATGCGACAATCGTGCTGGTGGCAATTCCCAGCCAATTCTTCGCTGATGTGTTGGAGCGAATGATGCCTTTGTTGCCAGATGCTCTTGGCATTGCCTGGGCTACCAAGGGCTTCGAGCCCGGTACTGGCCGCTTGTTGCATGAGGTGGCCACGGACATTCTGGGAGTGCGTGACTTAGCCGTGCTATCGGGACCCAGCTTCGCGGCAGAAGTGGCCCGCGGCCTTCCAACCGCGGTGACCGTTGCGGCATCCGATGCAAGGTTTGCCACCCGACTCGCGGCACTGGTACACGGAGATCGGTTCCGTGCTTACACCCAGGACGATCTGATTGGAGTGCAGGTGGGCGGAGCAGCGAAGAATGTGCTGGCGATTGCCACGGGTATCGCTGACGGGCTTGGCTTTGGCGCCAACACCAGGGCGGCTCTGATTACCCGCGGTCTTGCGGAACTGATCCGGCTTGGAATCGCTCTTGGAGCCCGCCGTGAGACCTTTATGGGCTTGGCCGGCCTGGGCGATTTGGTACTGACCTGCACCGATGATCAATCGCGCAATCGACGTCTTGGCTTGGCGCTGGCTCGCGGCGACAGCGTTGAACAGGCATTGCAGGACATCGGCCAACAAGTGGAAGGCGTCGTTACCGCGCGTGCAGTCAACGAAATCGCGGCTCGGCGGGGGGTGGAAATGCCGATCTCTGAACAGGTGTTTTCAGTACTTTACGAAGGTCGCACACCAGAAGCGGCCACGCGCCAGTTACTCGAGCGTGCTGGTAAGGCCGAGTTCGACTAATCCGGCATTGTTATTTCAGCTCGCGGCGCCATCGAATCCGCACTGACGCCAAGCTTCAAAGAGCACCGCCGCTACCGCGTTCGACAGATTCAAGCTGCGGTTATCTGCGCGCATTGGGATGCGGAGGCGCTGCTCTGCTGGAAGCGCTTCCAGCACCGCCGAAGGCAGCCCACGGGTCTCAGGCCCGAACAGAAATGTATCGTTGGCAGCAAACGCGGCCTCGGCGTATATGCGGCTGCCGCGGGTGCTGAGGGCGAACAAACGCTCAGGCTGCAGCGAAGCGAATGCCTCATTCAATGAGTTGTGTAGATGAACCTGCGCATATTCATGGTAATCTAACCCAGCGCGTCGAAGCTTGGCATCGTCGAGACGGAAGCCGAGGGGTTTGATCAGGTGTAATGCCGCGCCCGTGTTGGCGCAGAGCCGGATGATGTTGCCAGTATTCGGTGGGATTTCCGGTTGGTACAGCAGGATGTTGAACATGCCTGAAACTCTTCACCGATCTGGTTCACCCAGTTTGGTATACCCTTTTTGGGCTACTTGACCTCAAGTCGCCGCCACATGATATATTAATAAATCGGCATATAAGCCAGTTGCCGAACAAGCTTTCACGACTTGACCCTGCGGGTAAATAAAAATGAGCGACATCGATGCTTTGAAGAAAGAAAAACAAGAATTGATTGATAAAATGCTGGAAATGCAAAAGCAGTTTATTGACTATGAGCATAGTCATGGTATCAGCGGCAAAGATTATTGGGCTTCCACGGAGGGTTTGTTGGTCGACTATCGCCAAGAGTATATGGACATGGCAAATCGCGTTGTTGATCTTGCACATCAGATTGTTGGTTCAACTCGCTGACTCAATCTGCTGGGCAGTGAGGCGGTAGCCTGTGTTGCCAGGGTTTACATTACCGCATTGCCATCACAAACACGTTCGGTTGGTTGCAGTCAATCTTCGCGCCAGTTTGCCCCTACATTGGCTAGTTTTCGGCATGACGCCAACGATTCTGTAGGCGATTGCCGAAAACTTTCACATCAGATCAGTTTTCATTTCCGGTTCAGGGTTGATAGGTCATTCTCGTAAATGGCGGATGTACTTTGGAGTGTCGATCAGTTCCAAGCGCACCGTTTCACCCCGAACTACAATACGGTCCGTACTCCCACGCAATTTGAGTTCGCAGCGGGTGTGCCCGCGACTGTCCAGGGGCACCGGAATCATATCGCGATACGTGTAGATATTGTCATCGATATCGCCTCCATCACAGATCGCTGGCCCGGTTGGCAGGGGTTGCTCGGGGATGGCCCCTTCTAAAATCAGATCACCTGCCTGCCACCAGAGTGTCTTTTCTATGGATCCTGTCATGGTTTTGACGATGTAGGCTCGCGTAAAGCTGACTCGCAAACAAGAATTTTCGATGCGAATCTGACCAATCTCAGAGTCTGGTAGTTGTATGCTGCTGCTGTCCATTTTTCTGTTTCCGGATGGTACGTCAGAAGAGAGGATGAATTGCGATGTGATTCAGCGAAGATCCATTCCGACTCACTTTTGCGCGTTTGCGGGGAAATGGGGGTTTGCATGGAGATTTCACATGCATAAGCCAGGGCAGGGCGCACCCTGTTGCGGGTCTTGGCGGACATCATGATCAAAGCCTGCGCCAGCACTGGCATTGGGTTTGGGCGATTTCTGTGGAGAAATAGAAATAGAAATAGACCATCTAGCTTGTCTTCTCGTCCGGCATCGACGTTGCGGCAACCCGCCCATAGAGCGACGATGGGCGGGTTGCGAGAATCCAGCGCCAGTTGGTCTATTTCTCTCCGGTAATCGCCTTATGCCGCGCTTTCATCCTCATCGCTGGGCGGTCCGGAGCCGCCGAAATCCAATTTTAGTTCCTTGATCTTGCGCGTGAGGGTGTTGCGCCCCCAGCCGAGCAGTTTAGCCGCTTCCTGGCGCCGGCCACCAGTGTGTTCCAATGCCGCATGGATCAGGATCTGCTCGAAAGCGGGTAGCGCGGACTCCAGGATGGCGCTGTCTCCCTGGCGTAATCGGCGACGCGTCCAAGTGCGCAGTGAAGCCTCCCATTGCTCGTCATCTGGAATCTGTTGCTGCTGCGTATTGAGGTCAGGGGGTAGATCCGCAACGTGAATCTCCTTGCTTGACGCCATCACCGTAAGCCAACGAGCCGTGTTTTCCAGTTGTCGTACATTACCCGGCCAATCGAGGCGCTCTAGTTGGTCGAGGGCATCCGCCGCCAGCAGTTTGGGCTCGCAGCCCAATTCTGTGGCCGCCTGGCTGAGAAAGTGGCGCAGCAGCAGGCCGATGTCCTCACGTCGTTCGCGCAGTGATGGCAGATGAATGCGTATTACGTTCAATCGGTGAAACAGGTCTTCGCGGAAACGGCCCTGGCGCACATGCTCGTGTAGGTCTTGATGAGTGGCCGCGATGATGCGCACATCCACCTTGATCGGTGACAATCCGCCAACTCGATAAAATTCACCATCCGCGAGTACTCGCAGCAATCTTGTCTGCAATTCGGCAGGCATGTCGCCAATTTCATCCAGGAATAGGGTTCCGCCGTCGGCCTGCTCAAAACGCCCTTCGCGGCGGGTTTGGGCGCCGGTGAAGGAACCTCGTTCGTGACCGAATAGTTCCGATTCCATTAGGTCGCGTGGGATGGCTGCCATATTCAGCGCGATAAAGGGCGAGCCCTGACGGGGGCTGTGACGATGCAATGCACGCGCAACGAGTTCCTTCCCTGTGCCGGATTCGCCGTTAATCAGCACGGTGATGTTCGACCGAGCCAGGCGCCCGATGGCACGGAACACTTCCTGCATCGATGCTGCCTCGCCGATGATGTCGGGGCTATGCTCCAGCGGCAAGGCTTGTGTATTGGTCTGTTCTTGATGACGGCAGGCGCGACGTACCTGGTCAACGGCATCGTCCAGGTCAAAGGGTTTTGGTAGATACTCAAAGGCGCCACCGTGAAAGGCGGACACGGCACTGTCCAGATCCGAATGCGCGGTCATGATAATGACCGGCAGATCGGGATGGCGGGACGTGATCTGTTGCAATAGGTCTAAGCCGTCGATTCCCGGCATGCGGATATCGGACAGAATCACATCTGGTCGATCACGCTGCAGAGCGTCCATAATCCCAACTCCATTGGAGAAGCTCGTGACATCCATGTCGGCTTGCCTCAAGGCCCGCTCCAGCACCCAGCGCATGGATCGATCATCATCAATCACCCACACCTGTGTCAGATTAGTCATCTTCGGGCTCCAATGGTAGATAGACGAAGAACTGGGTTTTGCCAGGCCTGCTTTCGCATTCGATGAGGCCGCCGTGTTGATTGATCAACTCTTGGGCAATGGGCAAGCCAAGGCCGGTGCCCCCGGGGCGACCGGAGACCATCGGGAAGAAGATCCGGTCCATCAGAGAATCAGGAATTCCCGGACCGGTATCTTCAATTTCAATGCGCAGCACCAGTCGATACAATGTACTGCCGATGGTGAATTGTCGCAGTACGCGGGTACGCAGCACCAATTCGCCATCGTCACCAGCAGCATGGGCGCCGTTGCGAGTTAGATTCAATAGCGCTTGAATCAGCCGGTCCGAGTCGGCCTCGAAATTAGGAATACTTGGATCATAGTCCCGGATGATCCTTGGTCCGGATGGGAATTCCGCGAGCACCAAACCTCGGACATGTTCAATGATGTGATGGATATTCACATCACCGCGATGCGGCAGTTGGTTCGGCCCTAGCATCCGGTTGAGCAGGGCCTGAAGCCGGTCTGCCTCATCGATGATGATTCGGGTATACTCGCGCAGTTCGCGGTTAGGCAACTCGCGCTCCAGTAATTGGGCCGCACCACGCAGTCCGCCAAGCGGATTCTTGATCTCATGGGCCAAGCCGCGCAGCAGCGCTTGGGTCGCCTGATGTTGTGAGATTAACTGCTCTTCACGGGTAATGCGGATCTGGCGGTCAACCTGATGCATTTCCATCAGCAACTCGCCGCCTGTATTCGAATGATGTATTGGCAGGACCGTGCAGTTGACGCGAATGAGGTGTCCATCGGGCCTTTTTAGCTCCACTTCTCTTTCGGTGAAAGGCTGGCGCGTCAGCAGAGCTTTGCGCAGCCTGGACTCGACGGATTCTGCTGGGCAGGGTACCAGGGCACTGACACGCTTTCCTAACACTGCATTTGCGCCCACTGCAAGCAAAAGTTCACCTGCTGGATTGATATAGTTCAATCGCAAATTGTCGTCGAACAAAAGTACCGCCGTATTGAGATTGCCAAGTATGGACACGTCCGGCTGGTTATTCGATTTCCGCTTTCTGATCATCAGCTGACAACTTTCCGCGCACCCCGTTGATGCGGTTGGCAGTTGGTAGCAGGCTCGCTTGCCGCGGCTTGCTCGCGTTATCGCCCTGTATTAGCAATATGCGAGCCAATTAATCCAATCTTCCAATGTATGCTGGCTGGACTCACGTATGCTGGCCGGACTCAATCTGGAAGTGTGCCCTGGATGCTGATTCAAAGACTGGCTGGATGCGCTTTCTTCCATGTCGACGCATCGTCTTGGTCCGTTGCAATTGCAATGCGCTGCTGGGCTTCAATGCTGGGTTCGATACGGCGGTTGTCAGTGAACCGGTTCAGCGCGGCTAGTTCGGCCCTGATTCGGGCGGAGATCCGTCTGGCAAAGGTCGGCGAACATGTATATTAATCACGGGCGTTGCTGCAACCACAGCGCCGTTTTCGTCTTCCACGACGACCTGAATACGATGACTACCCAAGGGTATCCCGTTAAGGCGCATCTGAGTGTCTTTCCCAAGATCTCCCTCGATCTTGACGCCATTGACTTCCACATTCAGTCGGTGGTTATCCTGCAATGCCGGATCAAGCAGCAGCGACAGCTGAATCTCACGCTGCTCGTTTTGCACGGTTGCGTTATTCTGCGGATTTGCAATCTCAAACGCATGATAGGGTCCAGGAAACCCGCCCTGGGTTAGATCACCTGGTGTATCGGGTTGTGGCGATGACGAATCGGCATCCCGCGCAATGTCAACAGGGACGCTGTTTTCGATTAGGCGGTCGCTGTAGATGACGTTCCCGTCGGCGTCGACGGATTTGTAAACCTCAGCGGTCGCGGTGAATGGAAATACGAGTAGGGAAAAGAATAGTATTCGCATGAATCAAGCATAGGTGGATTATTGCACCGACGCAACGCAGAACGCCCCGCAATGGGGCGTTCTGAATACAGCGGTCTGGAGACCCAGGAGGGCTTAGAGGCTGTAGTACATATCAAACTCGATGGGGTGGGTCGTCATGCGCAACTGGGTGACTTCCTGCATCTTGAGCGCGATGTAGCCGTCGATGACATCGTCGGTGAAAACGCCGCCTGCATTCAAAAATTCCCGATCATTGTCCAGCGCATCAAGGGCTTGATCCAGGGAGTAGCAGACCTGCGGAATCGCCTTTTCCTCTTCCGGGGGCAGGTCGTACAGGTCTTTATCCATGGCATCACCGGGGTGGAGCTTGTTTTGGATGCCATCAAGACCCGCCATCATCATGGCCGCAAAGGAGAGATATGGATTGCCCATCGAGTCCGGGAAACGGACCTCGATGCGCGTTGCCTTCGGATTGGCATCGTGCGGAATACGCACGGAGGCAGAGCGATTGCGGGCCGAATAAGCCAGCATGACCGGGGCCTCGAATCCAGGCACCAAACGCTTGTAGGAGTTGGTGGATGCGTTGGTGAAGGCATTCAGCGCTCGCGCGTGCTTGATAATGCCGCCGATGTAATAGAGCGCGATCTCGGATAAACCGCCATATTTGTCACCGGCAAAAATATTTTGGCCATCCTTACCTAGAGACTGGTGAACATGCATGCCGTTGCCGTTGTCGCCGACCAGGGGCTTGGGCATGAAGGTGGCGGTCTTGCCATAGGCGTGGGCGACATTATGAACGCAATATTTCAGTATTTGGTTCATGTCTGCGCGCCTGACCAATGTATCGAACCGGGTGCCAATTTCGCATTGCCCAGCCGTGGCCACCTCGTGGTGATGCACTTCCACCTCTACACCCATTTCCTCCATGGCGAGACACATCGCCGCGCGCAGGTCATTCAACGAGTCCACCGGAGGTACCGGGAAGTAACCGCCCTTGATGCCGGGCCGATGGCCCATGTTGCCATCTTCAAATACGCGCTCGGAATTCCAGTCTGCCTCGTCCGAGTCCACCTTATAGAAAGCGCCGCTCATGTCCGCGCCCCAGCGCACATCGTCAAGGATGAAGAACTCGGGCTCCGGGCCGAAAAAGGCGGTGTCGGCAATACCGGTGGACTTCATGTATGCCTCGGCACGCTTGGCGACCGAGCGCGGGTCACGCTCATAGCCCTGCATGGTCGCGGGCTCGAGGATGTCACAGCGAACGATCAGCGTATTCTCATCAGTGAATGGGTCCATCACAGCCGTGTCCGGCTCCGGCATCAGCACCATATCGGAAGCCTCAATGCCCTTCCAGCCAGCAATCGATGAACCGTCGAACATCTTACCGTCCTGGAATAAAGACTCATCGACCGCGCCGACCGGCAAGGATACGTGTTGCTCCTTGCCGCGAGTATCGGTGAAGCGAAGGTCGATGAATTTCACTTCATGTTCTTGGATCATCTTCATGACGTCAGTGGACATAGGCGATCTCCAAATGATGGTTTACAGATAGTCAATGAGGAAGTGCGATAGTGCGTTTGTGCGGCCAGTCCGCCAATCGTCGCGGCGAATTTTGAGTGGGGCTCGCTTGACAAGCGTAAGGCCAGCATATTTTATGCCAGTGTATGCTTGCAGGATGGCAATAGGTGCGCGATCGTTTGCCACTCCAACCAACTATCCTGCTACCCGGCGGCGCCAGATCGGGTGGGCGCAAACGCGTGGTGATGTCGTCAAACAATCTGGTGCTTTGGATTTAACCCCGCGTTTTTTCATGGATCAGGGCTGGTGAAGATCGCCGTGGATTTTGGGCGACCACGAAACTGATACCGGCAAAGGTGATGCCAATCACCGGCAGCAAGGCCGCATCCCTGCCGCCGAATCGGGTAATCCCGCAGCATGATGGCTAATGCAATGATGGCCATTGACGATACGATGCCTGCATCTGGTGCGTCTTTTCGGTTTGGCGCACCATAATGGAGCGTTAGCCAAAATACAGGTTGACATCGGAGAAAATCGGGTCAGCGGCGAGTTTGGCGCGCATGCGTTCTCGAAGAGCCTCGGGTTCTGCGCCTTCTGCGCGTGCGGCAATCAATGGTAAAAATACATCGACTTCGATTCTGCCCTTGATGTAGTGCAGCAAAACCCGCTTGCGGCTCGCAATTTCTGGGATGTCGGACCAAAGCCTGTCGAGCCGCTCGAGTGCCGCACGACGCATCGGCAGATCTTTGCTGATCGAGCCGGTAACATCGTCTTCCGGATCGATATGAACGGTAACGTCGTTGATCTCATCGATTTCATGTTTGAGTTTTTGTTCCACCATAACGCTGATGAGATGGCCTTCGGAAACGCTGACAAAGGGATCGACGAGTACGTGTACATCGACGGAAGCCAACCCGCCCAGCGTGCGCGTACGCAACATGTGTATATCTCGTACGCCGCCTACATCGAAGATGGTGCGGCGCACTGCCGCGAGGCGCTCGGCATCAAGGCCGGTATCGACCAGTTCGCGGGTGGCATCCCAACCCACTTCCCAGGCGATGTTGGCGATCATCACGGCAACCACGACCGAGGCCACGGCATCCAGATAGGGCAGACCGGCTAGGGTACCGCCGATACCGATCAGCACCACGATTGAAGAAATCGCATCGCTGCGATGATGCCAGGCGTTGGCGCGCAGCATATCGGAGCGCACCCGCTTGGCGTAGGCCAGCGTGTACCAGTACAACCACTCCTTTGCCAGGATCGATACGAGTGCTGCGGCCAATGTAATCGAGTGTGGCCGAAGCAAAGCGTCCGGGGAAAACAGCCGATCAGTGGCATCCCAGACAATACCGATTGCTACCAGCAGCAGCAGAATGCCCAGTGCAAGTGTAGCCAGGGTCTCGTAGCGACCATGACCATAGGGATGCTTGGCGTCGGGAGCTTGAGCAGCCTGGCGGCCCGCAGTCCAGACAAGCGCATCGGAGGCCAAATCAGACAAGGAATGAATGCCATCGGCGATCAATGCCTGAGAATGGCCGAACCAGCCGACCATAATCTTGGCGACGGACAATATAAGATTCACCAATGCTCCGACTGCCGTGGTCCGAGTGATGGCTTGTGCCCGCTGTTCTCTTGTTATCTCGTCCATATCAATATCTACTCGATTAAAAACATACTCTCAGCCTGTAGCCGCCGCTTGCGTAGGTCGCGGTGATCGCCTCCTCTCGATCGCGGTGGACGCGAGCCTACTCGAACAGAGCAGAACTCCTGACATGGCCCCTTTATCGAGCTGGTCGAAGAGGCCGATGATGGTCCGTAATCCATACGCTTTCGCGCCGCCGCTGAACTGACACCGGAGGCCGTCGCCCCCATCACCGAACAGGTGCGCATCCGGCTGCTGCGCTGGCTGGTTTGCCCGCAGCCGGCTGATCGAGCCCGACGACGTGCGCGAGATGCGAGCCCCAAGATCCCCCAAGATCCCTACCAGGCCCAACAGCGGCCACCTGTTCGGTGTTGACCACGCATTCCGCCCCGCTAACCTCCTCGCCCGAGCCAACCTAGACGCTCAGGGTCGCTTGGATTGTCCTGTCCGTTGACTTAGGCGCACTGACACCAGGAGCATGGCTATTGTCCATCTGCGGCCCTGATCAGTCCACGTTGGAGTCGTGCGATGAAGTCCGGTGGGTAGCGCCACAGGGGCCGGCTTGGCTGCGCCCGCACCAGCCCGCGCTCGGCGGGACCTAGGCGCGTGCTCAGCGTGGCCAGGATATCGCTGCTCACCCAGGGGCTATCGCGAAAATAGGAATGCCCGCTGCGGGCACCGGCATCCTCGGCGTCGGTCACGTCGATCAGGACCAGGTTGTCGGCGGCGTTAAGGGTGGCGGCGACATGCTCAGGCATGTCCAGGTCGAGCAGCTGACCGAGCCGCTCGCGCCCAAAGACCATATTGGCGAAGCGCAGCGCTCCGTCGATGCCCGAGATGTAGACGGTCAGGCGCTCACTGGTCTGGAGCACCCCGTTCGCGAGGGCGGCGGCGAAGAGTCCGGTATCGACATCGCTGCCTACCAGGATCACCTCGCCGATGCGCGCGCCGTCAGCCCCAGGGTTGCCGCTCATGGCGAGCATGGAGAGGGCATCCAGCACCACCCGGGTGCCGGCGCTGAAGCCGAGGATGTGCACCCGTTGGGCGTCCGTATCCGTGCGCAGAAATTGGATGAATTCCTTGAGCAGGTGGGCGCTGAGCGCAGTGGTCTCCACATCCGAGAAATAGGCCAGTAGCCGCGGCGTGGCCGGCCAAGAGTAGGGGATGACGACGCCGTCATAGCCCATGAAGTGCCAGAGCTCCGTGGCGATCAGCAGCGGGTTCTCGAACGGCACCTTGAAGCCGTGGACGTAGATGATGACATCGCGGTTGTCTGACCGGGCCAGGCGCGCATTCACCGCCGCGGCGAAGTCCGCGCCGGCGGCCCCGGGATCGGCCGGCAGCAGCTTGGGATCGGTGAACGGCGAGACCGACCTGCCGAGGATGCCAAGCTCCTCCACAGCGCTCAACCGCAGCCGATAGGGCGGCTTGCGATCCTGCTGCAACGACAGCTGGGTCGCCGTGTTCCAATCGAGTGTGCCGTCTCCATGCAGCACCTGGGCCCGGCCGAGCCGGACCAGATTGCCCCGGCGATTGGTGTAATGGGGCTCGGGATCGCCGGGACCGGCCGGATCGCGATCCGTGGCATATAGGATCGCGTTCTCGATCCGGCGCCCCTGATCGGGCACGCCGGAGAAGGGATCGAAGCGCCCGTCTGCGAACACCGCCGGCGCCGGCATCAGCTCAGTACGGTCGATCGGTGCCCCGGCGCAGCCGCTCACGAGTAGTGCCGCGAGCAGCAGCGAGCCAGCCTGCCTTGCCCCTGGCGCGACGGCCCTAGTCAATGGATCGAGACCAGCTCGAGGCCGATGATGCCGACGACGATCGAGCCGACGAAGCAGAACCGCGCCAGCGTCGCCGGCTCGCTGAACAGCAGCAGGCCGAGCACGCAAGCGCCAACAGCGCCGATGCCGGTCCAGACCGCATGGGCCGTGCCCATCGGAATGGTCTTCTGGGCGATCAGCAAGAGCGCGCCGCTGGCCGTCATGCAGGTGATGGAAAAGATGATTCAGCCCCAACGCAGCCCGGACTCTGCTAGCCCGAGCTCGAGCCCTACGGGCCTGCTGCATGCGAACATGCCGGCGATCATAATGCCGATGATGGATTGGGAGTCCAACGCGACGATCAGGCCGAGCAAGACCGAGAGCCCCTTGAAGGTCGCCGCGTCGGAGCCCGGGATATGCGGATAGGCCATCACCAGCGCACAGATGATGACCACCAGGCGGATGATGCGATGGGTGGGCCAGGCCAGGTCGCGATCCAGCGACGCGAGCTTGAGGTCGCCGCTGGCGACCCCGCGGAAGAATGCATGGATTATCCCAAACAGATACTTGGCGATCAGCAACAGCACCACCAGCCAGCCCAGGCTCGGGAGCGTGGCCAGGAACCCGAGGCCGATCTCCGGCAGCGGATTCAGGATCAGCCCGAACAGCCAGACCGCAAAGCCGTGGGTCCACGGAAAGAGCCCGAGGACATAGTGGATGCTGGCGTAGAGGGCCACCAGCACCAAGGCCACGAACACCAGCTTGGTCAACCCGCGCAGCAGCTTGATCAGGCTGCGCGAGCGGATCAGTCGCGCCGACTTGGCCTCGAGCTGCTTAAGCTGCGCCGGTGGCCGCCGGTCGAGCAGATCGGCGATGCGGCGAAAGACCCACCAAAACCCGAGGATCAGCAGGGCCGCACCCAGGATGGAGGCCAGCGCATAGCTGCTCTTGGTCAGCAGTACCTCGGAGCTACGCTGGCTGCGGTAGTCAGCGATGACCTCGCGGATGCGCGCCTGATGCGTCTGCGCCAGCAGCTCCCGGCTCAGATCCTCGATCTTGGCGTCGGTCTCTATCAGATCGAGCAGGAACCGATCCCCCGCCAACAGCAATGTGCGCGCGTCTTCTTCCCGGATGGTCACCGCGTCGACCGGGATATCCGGGTCGTGCGCGGTGGCGATGATGTTGCCTATCACCTCGGGCTGTCGCCCACCTAATTTTTTGCGCTAATTTTTGGCGAAGGTATTGTTTATTGCTTTTTATTGCTTTAGTAATTGATCTTGAAAATCAGTATGCTACATGATCGCTAGCGCTATTAGACCCCGACACCGATTAGGCTTCCCCAGTGCGTTCGATGATGCAATCCAAAACTCGGAATCGGTTTGGCATCAAAACTCAGGGCATTTCGACAGCCTAGGCGCAAGCCCTTCGTCTTGGTGATTGCTGTGGTCATGTTAACCTCCGAATCAGATGATTGTCATGCGACGAATGTGGTGGCGTAGGCCCGCTCATCGGCCTCAGTCAGTAGCCGGTCGGAGTCGTCCTGTCGCTGGCGGATTAGAGTCTCCACCGGCAGATAGACCAGCAGCGGTTTCCGGTTGCGTAGGATCAGGGTTTGCCACAGCCGGCCCATCCGGCCCTGGCATTTGGACGGTTTTGCCGCGGTCGATTCTTATCCTGTAGCCGGCGCTTCGCCCGCAAGCGGGCTCCTACAAGCCGACGGGGACAGCCGACGTAGGAGCCCGCTTGCGGGCGAGTAGGCTGACGGCGCCGGCAGGTCGGACGCAAGCCACAGGGCCTTGCCGATAGGGGGTGCTGCCTGCCAAGAAGGTAAGGATTCACCGCAGAGACGCAGAGTGCGCAGAGGGGCCAAGGCGCCTCGCCTGCAAGCGGACCTTGACCAGCCGTGGAAGTCGGTCAGCGTAGGAGCCCGCTTAGGGCGACCCAGCAAATGATGCCAGGGGAGCGCACGCGAGCGCCGCGCCTTTCCCGGGAGAAAGGCTGTAGGCCACTGTCTTCTCAACGAATTAACTGAAGATACCCCAGGGTGCAACCTGCCCAGCGCGACTTGAGCGGGATCGGGATCGAAAAGACATGACATCAGGGCGTGAGAAACCTGAGGTTGACTGGACGCTGCCTTCAAAGAACATGAATCAAGCTGCATGCTGGTTGAATAGCTGAATATTCTACGCGGGCAGCATCCGCGGCAGGCCGGTATAAGGCGTTGTTACAGCAGCGGATGATCTGGGGATACCTCAGCCTCGGAACCGGGATTCCAGGTTTCCATCGCCGCATACGCGGAAAAAGCATTTTGGACCTCCTGAATCTCGCGCGGGGGTCCCAGCACCCGTTTGCCGGCGATGACTGCCGTCACCTGTTCCAGCCTGAGGCTGTCCTGCTTCGATGGCCAAGGATGCCTGGGTGGTGCGAATACGCTGTTACCGACGTAGGCGAGATGTGAACCGCTGTCCGGCCAGCACGCTGTAGCGACCGAAGGTCTCGCCGATGTCGGCAACGTGCATTAGGATGGCCGGCGTGATGCGGTAGGGCGGCTGGTGCGAGGTGTCGCGTTCACAGTGCGTTTTTATTCTTCTGGCGCACGCGTAGATACAGCTCCTCCATCAGCTCGATAAAGGAGCTGTTCTTGTCCCAGAATGCGGGGTAGTCGCCGCCCTTGCGGATCAGAATCGCGGGGATCTCGGCGGGGAGCATGGCCGGGAGCTCGCGGGGCAGGCGTTTGGTGCCCTGCCAGAAGGTTTGGTAGTCGGCGGCGGCGGCGATGGTGGTTTCGGGCTCCGGAAAATAGCGGTCGGTGATGACTGGCTCCGGGGCTACGGCATCGTTGAGGCCGTCCAGCGCATGTCCGAGCGGGGTTTTCTTTAGGGCCGCGCGCAGCTGCTCGCGGTTGATGCCGCGCAGCTCGAACAGCAGGAAGGGGTCGTGGTCGAGCTGGCGGGCGAGGCGGTAGTAGACGCCGGCGATGTGCTTGCAGGGGTTGGCGTAGTCGGGGCAGGAGCAGTCGGTGAGCTTGAAGTCCTGTCGATTGCGTGGCAGCAGGCCACGGCCTTGCTCAGGGCGCTTCCCAGCGTTCTTCCCAGTGCCCGTCCCGACATCGGCAAAGACCGTCTCGATATCGTCCGGCATTTCGTTCATCAGTAGGCGTGCGACGAGGTCGGCGCGGCTGCCGATCCGAGCGATGACGCGGGTCCAGTCGGATTTCTTCAATGGCGTCATCTGGATGCGGGTCTGGTATTCGGGTTCGGTGTAGACGCCGAAGTAGGGGTTGACGTTGCCGAGCACGGTGGCCGTGACCATGCCGTCGGTGATGGCGAATGCGAGGATGCGGCTGGGGCCGCTGTAGCTACGCCCGCGTTGCAGGCGCGCGCTGTCCGTGAAGCTCTCCAGGGCTTCCAGAAAGCGGCTGCCCCACCAGGTTCTGCCTGGACTGCTCATTTGGTTCACCTCTGGTGCGTCAGCCCATCACCGCCTGGCGATTGAGGCGGATCAGGTCTTTGAAACGGTCGTTGTCGAGCTGGGTCAGCCAGGACTCATCGCTGCCGACGATGGCGCCGGCCAGGGCCTTTTTGTCTTGGATCATGGCGTCGATGCGCTCCTCCAGGGTGCCGAGGGTGACGAATTTGTGCACGAAGACGGTCTTTTGCTGGCCGATGCGGTAGGCGCGATCACTGGCCTGGTCCTCAACAGCCGGGTTCCACCAGCGGTCGAAATGGAACACGTGGTTGGCCTTGGTCAGGGTGATGCCAACGCCGCCAGCCTTGAGCGATAAGACGAACACCGAGGGCTCGCCATTCGGGTCTTGGAAGGCGTCGATCATCTGCTCGCGCCGAGTGCGCGAGGTGCCGCCGTGCAGATAGTAGGTGTTGTGGTGGCGTTCGCTGCGCAGGCTGCGCTCGAGCTGCTCGCCGATCTCGGTGAACTGAGTGAAGATCAGCACGCTGTCGCCCTCGGCCATGACTTCATCGAGCATGGCCTGCAGGCGTTCGAGCTTGTGCGAGCGCTCGGCGGTGAAGGCGCTGCCGTCCTGCAGGAACTGCGCCGGATGGTTGCAGATCTGCTTTAGTCGCATCAATGTGGAGAGCATCAGGCCCTGGCGTTCGATGCCGGTCTTTTCCACCAATTGCTGGTCGACGTCGCGCACCACCGATTCGTACAGTGCCGCCTGCTCGCGGCTGAGGTTGCAGTAGGCTATCGCCTCGAGCTTGTCCGGCAGATCGGCGATGATGGCCTTGTCGGTCTTGACCCGACGCAGGATGAACGGTTCCACCAGGCGCTTCAGGGTGGCGGTCTGCACCGGATCGTTGTCGCGCTGCACCGGCAGTTCGAAGCGCTTGCGAAAGCGCGCCGGGGTGCCGAGATAGCCGGGGTTGATGAAATTGAAGATAGACCAGAGATCAGTCAGCCGGTTTTCCACCGGGGTGCCGGTCAGGGCCAGACGATGGCGGGACGGGAGCTTGAGCACGGCCCGGGTCTGGTCGGCCTTGGGGTTTTTGATATTCTGGGCCTCGTCAAGGACAACCCGATGCCAGTCGACGCCGGCCAGCAGCTTTTGGTCCCGCCGCACCAGGGCGTAGGAGGTGATGACCATGTCATGTTCCACCGCGTTGGCGCGCAATGCACCAGGGGTTTTGTCGCGCTGCGCGCCGTGATGGATGAAGGTGCGCATTCCCGGTGCGAAGCGCTCCACCTCCTTTTGCCAGTTGCCGATCACGGAAGTGGGTGCGACCAGCAGGGTTGGGGCGACGGGGTCCGCGCCCTGGCGTTCCTGCACCAGCCGGGCGATGACCTGCATGGTCTTGCCCAGGCCCATGTCATCGGCCAGGCAGCCGTTCAGGCCGAGTTCCTCCAGGAACCCGAGCCAGGCCAGGCCGCGCTTCTGGTAGTCTCGCAGCTCTGCTTGCAGGCCTGCTGGGCTTTCGACCGGCTGCAACTGGCTTTGGTCGTGCAGTCGCTCCAGCATATCGGCCAGGGCCGCATCGGGGTCGACCTCGAAGGCGTCGTCTTCGGCGCTGCGCCGCAGGATCTCCTGCAGGCTCATGCTCGGGGTCTCGTCGCCGTGCTCGCGCCAGAAGGCGAGCATTTCTTGCATCTTGTCCCGATCCAGCTCGATCCACTGGCCGCGAAAGCGGACCAGCGGCGTTTTTGCCTCGACCAGCTGCTGCCATTCCTCGGCGCTCAGGGTCTGATCGCCGATGGCCAGTTCATAGCGATACTGGAGCAGCTTGTCCAGGCTGACATGGCCGGCGCTGGGACTGCTGCCGCTGGGTTTGGCCTGGCTGGTCGTCTGTCGCAATCTAAGCTTGACGCGCTGGCGGCCCTTCGGCGTCCACCAGGCCGGGACGATGATGCGGTAGCCGGCATCCTCCAGCACCCAGGCGGCCTCGGTCAGGAAGCTGAAGGCCGCATCCAGATCCAGCGTCACAGACTGCGGTTTGGCGCTGCGGAGTCCGGCCCAGAGCATCGGCACCATGCGCGCGGCCAAACCGAGATTCAACAGCAGCCCAGGTTCGAAGTCGGCACCGAAAATGGCGCGATGGGTGGCGCGCTCGGATGCCGACGCGGACCAGTAGTCTGCCAGCGGCAGCTGATGCGACGGGTCGTCGGCGGCGATGGCAATGAAATGCAGGCGCCAGTGAGCGTCCGAATCGGCGTTGGCAAAGTCGTTGTCTAGGTCGTCGGCATTGCCGATCGGCGGTTCTTCGAGCCGAAAGCCCAGGCGAAAGGCCGCGGTCTGGTCATTGCCGAGGATGCGTTCGCGCCAGGCCTGCCATTGACGCTGTTGTTCCAGCGCGACCTCCGGCCAGGGACCGGCTGGCGTCCAGCAGGCGGCCTTGGAAGAGAGCCCGGGGGCGAGTAGGGTGTCGTCGACGCGTTTTTTCAGCCCGGCGGGCCATTTGGTCTGCCGGATCAGCTCATCGAGCAGCACCTCGGCGCAGTGGCGCAGCAGACTCGTGGGCTCGAATATGCGTTGTGCGTCGGTGTCTGCCTTCTTGCCGGTAGCCGGGCCAGCACTGAGACCGGCAGCGCAGGCCGCCGGCATGCATTCGGCCGCTGTCGCCAGCAGCGGGTCATCATCGCCGGCTGCCCACTGCCAGCCGCTCCAGAGCTCCGGCGCGGGCAGCTTGCGCTTACCCTTGGGTTTGGGCGGCTGCCGCCAGCGCAGCGCCGGCAGGTATTGGTCGCGCAGCAGGCGCTGCTTCAAGGTTTGGGTAAACCAATACCAGAACAGGAAGTCGCTGCCCGGTTGCAGATCGTCGATCGCGAAGGCGGCCAGATAGTGCAGATCGCTGATCTGCTTGATGGGTCGTTCCAGCACAATGGTGTCGACTTCCCAGATACCCGGTTCGGCGCCGGAGAGCTCCATGGGCTCGGGCATGGCCTTGGCGATCTCGGGGCAGGGCAGCGGGCGTGCGCCAATGCTCGGCAAGCGCAACTGGCAAGGCGATGGCGGGGTTGCGGACTGGCCGCCCGCGAGCCCAAGACCGTCAAGCAGTGCTGGCCAGTCCGATCGTGGCAGTTGAGACGGGTGCCGTTTGGACTTGGACTGTCGGGCGCCTGTCGCCGACGCGTCGGCTTCGCACCACAGCCGCAGGGTTCCTGATTGAACAAAGTCGGTTCCCGTCTCCGGAAGCCAAAAGGCATGCAGAATGTTCATGTCCGCTATTACAAAGCCTGATCATCAATTGAGTCAATTCGCTGGGCCAATGCCGCTGCCGACGAATACTTGCACAGTCTCAGGAGCACAGGTGTCGGTAAGCTGGTCCGTAACCAATGCCAGTTTTTTCGCGATCCCGGCGACCTGCCTGCCGTCTGGGGCAATTACGCTGGTTGTTTCTGAATGCTCACCAGGCTTTCCTGATGCAACGGCTGCTATGCCAGCGGTGTTTTACCGGGCGCGCCAGGGATTTCGCGGACCAGCCGCGGTACCAGGTAACCGGGGAGCCGTGCGTGCAGGCTGGCCAGGAGCTGGCGCGCCTGCTCGTCGGCCACCTCGAAATGCGCTGCCCCATCCACCCGGTCGAGCTGGTGCAGATAATAGTTGATCACGCCCAGATCGAACAGGCGCTCGGCCAGTGCTGCCAGCACCTCGGCGTTGTCGTTGACGTTGCGCAGCAGGACGCTTTGATTCAGCAGCGGAATACGGGCTTGGGCCAGCTTATCCAGAGCAGTCGCCGCCGCGGCGCCCAGTTCGGCGGCATGGTTTGCGTGTATCACCAACACCGGACGCAGGCGGCTGCTGCTCAACAGCGTGCAAAGCGCCGGGGTGATGCGGCTTGGCAATACCACCGGCAGCCGTGTGTGCAGGCGCAGCCGGCGTACCTGTTCGAGTTGTTCAATGTGCTTGACCAGGCGAGACAGGGCATCATCGTCGAGCAGCAACGGATCGCCGCCGCTGAGGATCACCTCATGCACATTTGGCGTGGCTGCAATTGCCGCTAATGCGGCATGTATGCGCTCTTCGCCTTGGTCTGTGTTCGGATGCGCAAGCAGTTGTCGTGTATAGGAAAAATGGCGGCGAAAACAGTAGCGGCAATGCACCGCACAGGCACCGCTGACGATGATCAACGCGCGCCCGGCATATTTTCGCAACAGGCCTGGTGCGCGGCAGGCCGCGCGGTCATCCACCGGATCTTTGCAGTAACCGGCCACTGGCAGCGATTCCGCGGCGCTGGGCAGAACTTGCAGCAGCAGGGGATCGCGTGGATCGGCGCGCCGCATCAAGGCAGCGAAGCCGCGTGGAACCAGCATCGGAAAGTCTGCTGTGGCGGGGCGGGCTTCCAGCAGTTCTGGAGCATTGCAATCCAGATAGCGCAATAGTTCTTCCGGGCGCCTGAAGGCTCGGGCGAGCTCTTTCTTCCAGCCGGCAAGTTCGGGCTGTTGTTGGTGCGCCATCACCAGCAAGGGGAAAGGATGCTGGACATCGCTCCGAGCGCATCGCCTGGCATCGGCATCGGCATGCCGCCGCCGGGACCGCCGGCCTTGATCCGGATCAGGTATTCCGCCCATTGCAGGGGGCGGGGTAAATAGCCCAGCTGTGCAGCGATACCGCGCAGTTCAGCGACAAATACGTCATCGCAGCCCCTGTTCGGGCCGGGTGCAGCCGTACATAGATCATGGCGCATGCAGGCAGCGTCGAATGCGTCCACTGGCGGTGGCCAGCCGTTCCTGGGATAATTCAGGCCGCACCAATTGCCGTAAATCGGCACACACTTGAAGGCAAGAACATCGGTGGCGGCGCTGGCCAACAGCAGTGTCAGGCAGGCAAGAAGGATGCGTCGGTTCATCGGAATTCCCGGATTGTAATGGAGATCAAGCGCAATGTTAACCAAAGCCGTGGTTGAGAAGTATCGGATTTCCGTCTCGCTGTTGGTCAGGCGCTGTTGGGTCTTGGCTCCGAATACTCTAATATTCCGGTTGCTGCCGCAATGACCTCTGCCGGCAAGCGCATACTCGCCGACAGCCTGAACCTCTACCAATCTTGTTTTGACCAGACCTGGCAGGATGATACGCCATTGCAAAAGCTGCGTTTTGTCGTGCTCGACTGCGAGACCACCGGGCTGGATGCACGCCGACATCGGATCATCAGCATCGGTGCGATCGCCGTATCCCGCTGCGAGATCGACCTCAGCGATGGCTTTGAGGCTTTGTTGCGGGTGCGTTTCAATACTGCCGCAACGCTGGTGCATGGCATCACCCGCGACGAGACCCGCACCGGTCTGGACGAGACAGCAGCACTGGCAGGGTTATTGCCCTATATTCGAGACGGTGTGATTGTTGGTCATCATATCGGCCATGATCTGGCCATGATCAATGCGGCATTGGAGCGCCAAGCCAACATCTGCTTGCGCAACCGGCATCTCGATACTGGCGAGTTGTTGTTGTTGCTTCAGAACGATGGCGCCTTTGCCGATCGCTCGGCGCCCATCGACCTGTCTCTGGATGGACTCTGCGCCTTGTTCGGCATCGTGCCCTATGATCGCCATACCGCCCCCGGTGATGCGTTCTTGACCGCGCAAGTCTTTTTGCGCCTGCTGCGTCTGGCCGTGCGGCATGGTCGCCGCACGCTGGCTCGATTGTCCGAGCGATTACCATGATCGACCGTCGTCAGCCGGGGTTCAGGCACCACCTGAATGCTGCCGTGGACGGAAAGAACGACCAAACACCCAAATCTGAAGCCTGCTGCACTGCATCCAGGCTACAATGTCGACCCATGTTGCTTTCGCCAAAACACCGCTTTTTGTTTGTGCATATCGCCAAGACCGGCGGCACTAGTGTGCGCGCGGCGCTTGCGATGCGGCGTTGGGCTGATCCTTGGTATTGGCCCATGTTCCTATGCAGCCGTTTCAGTCATCTGAGCGGGCATCGCATCGGCACCAAATTTCCGCGTCATGCCAAGGTGATCGCGGCTCGCGAATTACTGCCGCGGGATTACTTCGATGCGCTGTTCAAGTTTGCTTTTGTGCGCAATCCCTGGGATCTGCAAGTCAGCTCCTTTCATCACATCCGCCGCGAGCGTGCGCATTACCTGGGTGGACACCAGAATTTTGCTGATTTCCTGCGCTGGAAACTCGATCCAGAGCGCCCTTATCAGTTCCATATCGACACATCCATCGAACTGCAGAGCGATTATCTGATCGATCTGCACGGCAATCTACTGGTGGATTTCATCGGTCGCTACGAACACCTGGAACAAGACTTCCAAACCGCCTGCAAGCACATCGGTCTGCGCGGCATCAGTCTACCCCACCGCCGTCGTGCCCATGATCGCAAACAGGACTATCGGCATTACTACGACGATGCCAGCCGTGAGCTGGTCGCGCATTATTTTGCGCCCGATATCGAACGGCTTGGATATGCATTCGACCCCAGCACGCCCGCTGCGCATGCTGGATAACCCTTAACGGATCACCCGACATACGAATGAAGACTTTTTGTTGCAGTGTTTGCGGGCAGTCCGTGTACTTTGAGAATACGCATTGTACATACTGCGGCGCAACACTCGGTTTTTTACCAGATTCGATGCGGCTCGCGGCGCTGGTTCAGACTGAAGAAGGTCTCTGGCAGGAACCTGATTACGGCGATTGCCCGTTGCCCTCCGCGACGGCTGATTCTGTCTCTGGCGCCTACCGCCAATGCAGTAATTATGCTCATTACGATGTGTGTAATTGGATGGTTCCGGCGCACACCGATCAGGCATTCTGTGCCGCCTGCCGCCCGAATCAGGTCATTCCGAATCTGGATCGGCCGGGCAATTTGGACAAGTGGTATCGCATCGAGCGTGCCAAGCGGCGCCTCATTTACGCTTTGCTGAACCTGGGCCTGCCGATGCAGACCAGAGATCTCAACCCCAGCGGCGGACTTGGCTTCGCGTTTTTGTCAAAACTCGATGCGGCACCGGGGGAGATCGTCACCACAGGACATGCCAACGGCTTGATTACCATCAACATCGATGAAGCTGATCCATCGCTGCGCGAGCGCATGCGTCTGGACATGGACGAGAAATATCGCACCCTGGTTGGCCATTGGCGCCATGAGATCGGCCATTACTTTTGGGACGTGCTAATCCGCGATGGTGGCAGACTCGATTCATTCCGAGCGCTGTTCGGCGATGAGCAAGTCAGTTATAGCCAAGCCCTGGACGAGCATTATGAAAAGGGAGCGCCAGCGGATTGGCAGGACGCCTTCATCAGCAGCTACGCTGCCAGTCATCCCTGGGAGGACTGGGCCGAGACCTGGGCGCATTATTTGCACATCGTCGACACGCTGGAAACGGGCGAGCATTTTGGCATCGCCATCGAGCGACGCATGCCAGATGGAACCGTGCAGCGTGCGGAGCCGGACTATGATCCCTATGATACCGAACAATTCCAGCCCATTATCGACGACTGGCTGCCGCTGACTTTTGCCCTGAACAGTATCAATCGCAGCATGGGGCTGGCGGACCTCTATCCGTTTGTACTATGGCAACCGGTGATCGACAAACTCGCCTTTATCCATCGCGTGGTGCGACAGAGCAGAATCGCTACTGGCTAATATGCGGTTTCTATCGGCGCGATGCTCGCAAGGCCGACATGAGGAGGGGTTTTAGGTGCATGATGGCCGGGGACGTAAATCGCCGGCTGAATGGTTGCTGCTGCGCCGAAACCACAGTCAGCAAAGGCAAAAGCCAACTGTGGTGGGTGCTTGCGTCTTAGTCATCGCAAGAGATCTCGTGGGCAATCAACCCCTCTTCCAAGTAGTCCGAGACCATCGGATGGGCAAGCACATATTCCCCGGCTCGGATGCTGAAGTCGCCCAGGGCATCGTCCACCGCCTGTTCCCATTCGTCAATGTCGTAGTCGCCGCGGCCGAGCCACATCAGGGCCACCAGTTCCGCGCGTTGGCGTTCGGCCATATCCTCGACGATGCCGCGAAACTCTGCCAGGCTGTAGTCGTCGCTGTGATCGGCCAACACTTGCATCGCCCAGTCTTCAGAGGGGCTTTCCGGATCATCCGGTATCACGACCTGCTCTTTGGCCTGGAACTCGCGCGCCAGAGCAATGAGCGTGCAAAGTGTTTCGTGCCTGATATGCAAGCGCATGGGCACCTCCTCAATGGATTATCTATTATCTCTTGGCGGCGCGTGGTCGGCATGCTGCCGTGAACAGGTCGCCGCCAAACTTATGTCACGCATCCGTTAGTTCGAGTTTACATCGGCAGCCGGCTATTGTGGTCTGATCGGGAACAATTCGGCGATGATTTTGCTTTATCTCTTGGACAAGGCAGCCGGATGGTCTCCGGGATGGTCAGAGCCGAGTGCGTCACAAACCCGTCGCAGCGGCCCTGCGGCAGACTGTCTTTGATGTAAAATCTCCCGGAAACAGATCACTCGTGCTACTGAGCATGCTCCATTGTTGCGGTGCTGCGATGCTTCAGAAGTTTCCCCTGCCGGCTCCGCCGACAGCCGCACACGAGTGGCCATGCGCAGGCCCTCGGGGGCTGCCTTCAAAGAATGTAAGGATTCGCCGCAGAGTGCGCAAAGGGGCCAAGGCGCCTCGTCCGCAAGCGAACTTTTACGCGCCGTGGCAGCCGGTCGGCGTAGGAGCCCGCTTGCGGGCGATCCGACAAATGATGCCAGCGCAGCGGATGCGAGCACTGCGCCTTTCCCAGGAGAAAGGCTGTAGGTCCAGGGCAAACGCATCTGAATCCTGCATTTTTTCTGCAAGATCGACTCATTTCATGAATTTTACTTAAACGAGCCGTTGAAAGCGCCTCTTTTTTCTGGCTATCACAGCTATAGATTGTAATCATTCGGTCTACCCATTCCTCGAAGAATCAACGCGTCAGCGTCTCGCGGAAGCGTTGATCCAAGGGGTACACCCACAAGTCCTTGATTGGCACACTGGGTTTCCCGGCAGGGTCGAGCTTGCCGCGACCTTTGGTCTGGCCGAGGCGGAGCCAGTTGGCGGTGTGGTAGCAGGTGCCGCGGAAACGCGATCTTTCGACGCAGGTCTCGAGCAGCACCGGGCGGTATGCGTAGACGTCCTGCCAGTGTCGGGGAAGCAGCTTGGCTGCCTTGGCCAGCAGCATGGAGGCGAGGTTGTGCACCTGTATCCAGGGCAGGATGAGAAACCTGGCATTGTTGACGACCAGGTGCAGATGTCGGCGACGTTGTTCATGCGACCAGCCGATGTAGCGATCGCGCGGTGCGCTCATCCAGGCCGCAGCGCCGAAGCCGAGCAGGGCGATGGGTTGCCCTGCCGAGCAGACCGTGTAGCGCAATTGCGCGCCGGGCAGGGGCTTGTGTCCGAGGTCGTGGTAGCGCTGGATGGTTTCGTTCCACAGGCGCGAGTCCCCTGATGTGCGCACGCGCTGTTCCAGCGGCGGCGCAAGCGCGCCGGCTGGTGTATTGAGCGGTTCTCCCGGATCGCTGAGCGCGCTGATGGACAGCGTTGGATCGGGTCGCTTGCCACGCGGCGGGGGCAGCGTGATGAGCCCGTTGTCGTGCATGCGCAGCATGGCCACCCGAGCGGACATGTCCTTCAATCCGCCGTCGGGCTTGTGCCAGTGCAGTGCTCGGCAGGTCAATCGCGCGAGTTCGGCACGGGTGCGCGCCGGGTCTTCGGCGATCAGAAAACAGCAGAAAACAGGGACAGCAGAAAACAGAGCAGAAAACAGGGACAGACCACGTTTTTCTGCTAGACTTGGTTCGGTGCTATGTTGCTATTGTCTTTGAGATCCTGTTATCCATGCCTAGACGCGCACGTATCATCGCCGCCGGCTACCCAATGCATGTAGAAAACGTGGTCTGTCCCCTTTTTCCGCACTGGCTGTTGGCCGCGCACCGCCGACGTACGGCTCAACGAGCCCCACATCGCAAACGACACCTCGTCGGTGAACAGGATCACCGCACCCGTGGCTTTGGCCTGCTGCACAATGCGCGGCCACGTCTGTTCCACCCACTGCCGACGCGCCTGCTTGTATTCCTCCTCGTCGCTGCGGTCGCTGATAAAACGTGCCTTCTGGTAACTCAGCCCCAGCTTCTCGAGCAACGTGCTCAGGTAGCGTGGGTTGTAGCTCACCCCGAAGCGTCGCCAGATCAGCTCCGCAATCATCGCCGTGTTCCATACCCCGCAGCTGAATCCATTCGCCTGCGGTCCTTTCTCCACCCAGTCGCGCACCTGCCGCTTCTGCTCCGGCGTCAGTTTCGACTTGCGTCCCCGCCCCAAAGAAATAAAAAATAAAAAAAACACCCACTTTGATTGCGTTGATTGCGATTGCGACCAACATTAGGCGCGCAATCACATTGCCCAACTGCTCGGCACCCGAGGCATGGGCAAGACCAAGGCATCCCGCAAACCAATGATCTGTTGCCAACAAATAAAGTGGGCAAATAAAGTGGGTGTCCTTTTTCTTCTTTGCCTTGTTAGCCGCTTTCTAGTTATGCGGCCTTGAGGGGCGCAAGGTCATCTTGGGAGATTGGGTGCGCTCCGATTTCGGTAAGAACTCGATTGAGGTCAGAGACTGTAACTATGGTAGGGGCTGCTATTTCAATCCCGATGGCTCTTCCATTCTTCTCGTAATCGATAATCATGCCCGGCTCTGCCTTAGTGGTTCGAACGCTCTTGTCTTCCGCTTTCCGTGGCAAGTACAAGTACGCAGCAAGTGGGCGACCGCACCGATAGGTTACCTCTAGATAGGGTTGTTTCATGTTGTCACTCCCCAACGGGATATGCAGTTATGACTACGAGTATCTCAATATCTATTTCCGGTTCTACGATAATTTCCCACGGGCCACGGTTGTGTCGAGTCTCTATGACCCACCTGCCGTCAACGATGTCAGTACGGTAGGCTCGGGCATGCTCAAGCATAGTCCGTAGATCAACTTCGTTGAAGCTTCGATCCTCCATCCGCTTGAGCAGGTGTGGGGTGAACTCAAGTTCCCATTCCCACCATTGGGGCCACGATAACTCTTTCAGGGCTGCTTTCTCCTGTATCCGTTACGGCCTCTCTACTGCGGCTAACGGCCAAGCTCAAGCGCCCGCTACCGCGACGCTAAGGCTTTAATTCAACTCCGAACTCGACCCGCGGTAGCGGGTCGCTTGGAGGGCGTTGTTAGGTGGAATCGCTCGATATTGCAAGGGAATGGTATCGTATCACGTGCTGTCGCGGGTACCGCGTGAGCCAAGAGTTCTTGATCCAGCTAGCCATGCGAATGAAAGCAGATAAACGCTCACGCCTAGGAGGGTTGCCAGGGCAAACGCATCTAAAAATATTTAGAAAACAATGTGTTATGATGGCGAAAATTGAAGATCATATGATTTAATAGAGGGTTATTAAAATGGGAATGATCAGACCTATAAATGAAGAGGAAAAAGATACGACAATCGCCGGTCATTTTTCCGATCTGAACGACCCCCGTATCGACAGGACAAAAAGGCATAAGCTGGCTGATATCATAACGATAGCGATTTGTTCGACGTTATGTATGGGAGAGAGCTGGGATGCGATGGAGGAGTTTGGTCAAACCCATGAACAGTGGTTACGGAAGTTTTTGGAATTGCCCAATGGGATTCCCTCGCATGACACGTTCAATCGTGTATTTGCCCGTATTGACCCCGATCAATTCCGAACCTGTTTCATCTCCTGGGTGAAGTCGATAGAGCCGAAGTTTGATGGGGATATTATACCGATCGATGGGAAAACGGTGCGCAGATCGCATGATAGAGCTAATGGAAATAAGGCAATTCACATGGTGAGTGCGTGGGCTTGTCACTCATCGCTCGTATTGGGTCAACTCAAGACCGAAGAAAAATCAAATGAAATTACAGCGATACCAAAATTGTTGGATTTACTGGAGATCAAAGGCTGTGTAGTCAGTATCGACGCGATGGGATGCCAAAAGAAGATTGCGGAGAAAATTGTTGAAAAACAAGCAGATTGGGTATTTTCTTTGAAAGGAAACCAGAGCACTTTTCATCAAGATGTCATCGCTTGGTTCGAATCGGTCGATCTCGACCAATGCTGCCGGGATGCGAGTGTTTTTCTTGAAAAGAAAGAGAAAAAACATGGTCGCCTGGAGAAGCATCGGTATTATTATTTCACTGATCATTCCTTAGGGCATTACGCCGAACAATGGAAAGGTTTCCGGGGTATCGGGATGGCTCTCCTGGATTTTGTGGGAACCAATAAATATTTTAAAAACAACCACTTAGTCTCATTTTTTCGTACACATTAAGATTAAAATGTGGTTGAGCACAAAGTCTGTAACTCATTGATTTATAATGTATCGACCCCGAACCGGTCATATCCGTTGAGATCCAGGAATACCCTTTGATAGAGGTGCCCGAGGTTGGTGATGCCATAGCAGCGGCGTTTGATGACTTTGATCTTATTATTTAATCCCTCGACAAAGCCGCTGGTATGTCGACCAATAAAATAATTGGTCACTTCCTCAAAATGCGTATTCAGCGTACCGAGGAAGCTATCAAAGCAACTGAGCTTGCGGTTGGTGACACGTTCCATCCAGCCACGCAGTTTGCGCTTACCCTGACCTTTTGATAGGCGGCTTTCATAGATGGCAGTGAGTGATTCGCAAGCCTCATAGGCTTCTTGTAATTTTGGTGAATAGCGAAAGAGCCGATTCAGCATGCGTCGCTCATCGGCATTCAGATCGGCGCGACGCTGACGCAGCAGCCAATGCACGTTCTTGAACGACTTGCGCTCTTCTTTGGAGAGTATATGGCACAGCCGTTTCCATTCGCTTTTGCGCAGGTTTTCCAGTCCATTTCGGTACAGCTTGGCAACATGGAATCGATCCGCGCAAATGTGTATGCGCTTGCCGAACACGGCTTTAGCGGCACCGATGAAGCCTTGATAAAGATCTGAGCACACACTCTGGACGGTATTTCGCAAGCGCTTGGGAATGCTGAGAAAAAACTCCTGTACGCTGGCCTTGGTGCGGTCGCCGAGCAGGCCGATGACATGCAATGTCTCGTTAATGTAAGCGCTGACAACGACGACAAAATCACGATGACCTTTTTTCAACGCAATCTCATCAATGCCAATGACCTCCAAGCGTTCAATTGCGTTCCAATCGACATCACAGGCTATGTTTCGATCCAAAATACCCTGCAGTGCGTCGACACCAATGGCATGCTTACGACTAACATCCTCGAGCGTACTGTTGATCAACTCCAGTAGCATCTGCTGTTCGAACGCTTTTGTCACCCGGGAGCGCTGCGTGTACCATGACAGCGTTTGGCTCGTTGTTGGACGCCCTTCGCAGAAAGGGCATTGATAACGTTTCGGCCTCAAAACAAGAACAACTCTATAATCCCCGAATGGCAAATGGCGTAACTCAAGTTCTCGACCATGGCCATACTCATGATCGATTGGCCGACCACAGCGATGACAGTTCGTACCCTCCAGGGTGCTATGCACATAGACTTTAAGTGTCTTGCGCTCGCCGAGCACCACGCGATCAACGGCGATATCAGGAAGATTTAAAAGTGTCTGAAGGGTCTCTTTATCAAATGTCATTATCAACAACGTCCAGATGGGGTTTCAGTGACAGGCGGTTCTCAAGTTGTTGATTTACATGATACAACAGTCCCACGAGATCCGGAAGAGCCATCGGGATGGTAGAGTCGATTCGAGATGATGGAAAAAAAGTAACCACGGACCGGCGCTATTTCATTGCCAGCCTGTCAGGCGATGTTAAACGATTTGCCCAAGCGGTTCGCTCTCATTGGGGAATTGAGAATTCACTGCATTGGGTTTTGGATGTGTCCTTTTCCGAAGATGCCAATCGAACGCGAAAAGGTCATGCACCTGAAAACTATGCCATCCTACGACATATTGCACTCAATATTCTCAGGAAAGATACGACCTCAAAGAAAAGCATTAAATTAAAGCGACTCCGTGCCGGCTGGGATACGGATTATCTTGAGCAGTTACTTGATGTCCTACAAGCGGCCTAAAATGGGAAATTTAGATGCGTTTGCCCTGCTATGCAGCTTGTTCCGGAAGAGGGAGTTGGAATCGTTCGGCGACTACACCCTCAACAGTTAGGTCCTCGTCAAGTTCTTCACATCGAAGAGCATAGCCGTTTAACTCAACGCTCACTTGTTTCAGCTTCTCCTCGGGGGCTGCTCTTAGAATTTTAAAGCGATCCGCCGGGAAGCCAACGATACGTTCATCTGTGAGTTCGAGGTAGATCATTCGGCCCTCGGCCCAAGCGCGTAGGGCGCATGGCTCATTTTCAATCGCCATGGTACTCATTGAATTTCTCCAGAAGAAACTGTTGATTTTCGCAGACGATTCTTTCGATTTACCTGATCCTATGCGAGGGCACACCTCTATTTCGTGCTAGTGCCTCGGTGCAGATGTTCCAAGACAGTCTCCGGTCGTTATCGTTGTCGTTGTCGTTGTCATAATCGTCTTAGCCGAATGCTCGATAACGACTACGATTACGACAACGACAACGACAACGAACCGCCTCGGGATTTCTGTACCGCTCCACTAGCGATATCGGTGACAACCAGAACTTACACTCGCCCTCAGCGCTGCGAATATGAATATGGGCAGGCTCCGTGCCTTCGTCAGAGTAAAAGTGAAATCTCAAGCCTCTGATTCTTAGACCAGTGGGCATGTCAATTTCTGTCTAGAGCCGAACGTTAACCGCAGCCCGCGCCAAACCGCGGCCACGCGCGCAGCGCCGGCCGCAGTTTGGCGCGGGCTGGCGGTCTCGTTGGGCAATTTACACTGCGACCTCAACTATCTCAGAGGAGCTATGCGGGTCGGGAATCGGTTCTCCGCGTGCCTTCAAATCTTCAAGATGCAGCTCAATGGCTTCTGCAATGAGTTGGAGTGCTTCGGTCTTCGTGTCGGCGGCGGCAATGCATCCTGGGAGGTCCGGCACATAGGCGCCGACACTTGTAGCGCTTTGCTCAAGGATGACGGTGTATCGCACGTAGAGATACCTCATTCGGTCAGGCCGGCTTGTTTGAGAGCATTTTTCAGCGTTCCTGGTGGAATGTCTACGCTGGACTTTCCGGCTACGGTTATAGTGCCGGGCTTTGTTGGATGGTGAAACTGCCTGTGGCTTCCGCGAGTCCGGACCAAAAACCATCCGTTGTCCTCTATAAGTTTAATCAGCTCTCTGACTTTCACGAAACTCTCGGTTCAGGTCTCGATTTCAGGAAGCCTGGCAACTGCTGTGATCGGCTGCTGTTAAGGACACCCTGCCCAACGATAAAATCAGCGGTGCGAGGTACGAGCATCCGCTGGATTTTTTTGTTATGCAACAAATTTACCAGGATTCCTTAATGCCCCTGACTCTGTCAACAAATGTTTCTATAGCAATTTCTTCTGATCCGAAACGCTCACGAAACCTTTCGGATATTCTTTGTACCCATCGTTTTTCATATTTTGGGTTCATGCCTTCAGCGGATATCACTTTATTTGCAAACTCAACCGCATTGAACCTTTCCAATTGACTAATTTCCTCAGCATCTCTTGGAGGGATGCAAAAACCCCAATTCACGCATAAGTCGTAAAGTAAGTAATTTAATTCACGCTCCATTGGTGGTGTATTATTGTCTTGCTTAAATCCCAAATACTTCTCCTTGAACTGTATAACAATTAGTATTAAGGCAAGATCGCCCTGATAAGTAGATATCTCCCTTTTTTCAGGCACATTCGCAAGGTTTTCCCCCACCTGAGAACTTATCAAGGCATCCACGCCCTGATAATCTGATATTACCCGGCTTTTCGGGCAACGTCATCCAAGTGTCTCGGAATGATGACGGAGGATGGAGACTTGGGCGGCCAACGGTTTTTAGACGAGGTGCGTACGGTGATGCGCCGGCAGCATGATTCGATCCACACGGAACGCAGCTACTGCGATTGGATAACACAGTTCGTCAAGTTACACAGGGCAAGGCTTGAATCAGGTCTTGCATTACAACTCGGATGACCACCTGAACCTATAGAAACGCGTGCATCCGCGTTATCGGTCGACGATAATGCGCCAAGTCAATCAGCCAGGGCGCCCGACATGAGCCACGACCAGAGAGAAAAGAGAGAAAAGGGGCCAGTCTCAATTTATAGCGCTTTTTCCGAAATTGAGCCTGGCCCCTTTTCCCCCTTTTTCCACTCAACCGGGACGGCCTCTTGATTTTGCTTGTACTGAGGCTCTGCCCCGGTATCTGGTCTCGAGTGCTCTGCCATCGGCGGACCTTTACGATCCGCAGGAGCCGCTCAGCGTAGGGGCCCGCTTGCGGGCGACCTGGCAAGCGATACCGGCGGATGCGGATGCGTTGCGGCGATTATCGGAGAGAACTATACCGAAGCGGCAATTCCCTCACAGTCGCTCCATGGGCGGGTTGCCGCAATAAGAAGGCGGACGAGAAAACAAGCCAGATGGCCTGTTATTGCCTCGAGCAAAGTGGGTGTCCTTTTTCTACTTATTTTTCTACTTCTTTTCTCTTTTCTACTTTTCCTTTTTCTACTTCTTTTTCTACTCTTTTTTCTGCATTCACCTATATATCGCGATCGGCTTTAGCTCCAAAACGATGTTTTTCTCATTTTGTTCAACACTCGATATCGCAAAGCCGAGAAAGTTGACGCGGATGGACCTGCCGTCACGATACTCTTCAACCCAATTTTTCGTGATGTTTGATTTTTTGACAAACGATTCGATCGTAAAATGAACACCAGTATTTCGTTCGTCTGGGTGGGTAAAGACAAGCTTGTAGTATTCGGGGCTTTCTTCAATGATGTGGAAAGAGGACGACATGAGGAAAACACGATCAATTCCCCTTAGCTCTTCCATGCTGATTTTTGTTCCACCTTCAAAAATCTCCATTTTGAACTTTTCGATCTCGGATTGTTCGGCCAATATCGCCTCAAACCGATGTTGTTTGATGACTTCCAAGATTTTCTCCAAATCAAGGAGGCGTACTGGCTTGCGATACTCCAATTCAAGCCCGAGTGTGACCCGCTCCTGGTCAATGAGCGAGGTGAGATATTTGTAGAAAACGGCATCGACGCTTCGTTCTTGGCTAATGTACCCGTGCTTTTGCTCGGGCGTATCAGAGTCTCCGATGTTCCCCGATAGACTAGAATCACCCGTATCAAACCCGATTCCCTGATCACTGGTACTTTCTGTTTTGATGACCGTACTATCGTGGCGGAGGCTCTGTCCGCTATGCGGCTCGTAGCTTTCTAATTCCAAAGAATCTAGATAATGGAAGGAAAAGTGCTTCTTATCTCGCACTTCCTTTAGGATTTCGTCGATTCTGTTGTCTGAGATTGCGTATCGCTTCGTAGGCGGTGTCTTGGATTTATCGACACGCACGGGAATGTATCGCTTTTTCGTGCCGCTCTTGTCTTCCTCACTATATGCTGGATTTGCAATATATACTTCGGGGTCGATCCTCTCTAGGGCCGGCCTTGGGTAGGCGTTAAAGCGATCCCCCCTCGAGGTTTTCTGTCTTTTGTAAAGCGTCTTAGGGAGCTTGTCATAGGGAATGTCGTTCACTGCGCTTTCCCTCACCTTGGCGATGGTTGATGTTGCGAGTACGGCTCGCCCTAACAATGAGTATCAAGGCAGAATCATCCGGCCTTATTATAGGCCCGGCCAAGACTTGGGGTTCGCCTCGAACGCTCTAACATTTTAACTTTAAAACCAACGTTTTACGGAAAAGCCCCGTGCACCCGCTCGTCAGTTGGTCGGAGTGATGAGCAAGGCCGAATTGCCCTGATTAAGCAAATATTTTCCACCTTTGCAGGCACATTCGCAAGGTTTCCCCACCTGGGAATTTATCGAGGCACCCACGCCCTGATAAGTTGATATTGGCCGGCTTTTCGGGCAATGCCGCCCAAATGTCTGGAAATGATAGCGGAGGATGGAGACTTGGGCGGCCAACGGTTTTTGGACGGTGAGTATGGTAATGCGCCGGCAGCATGATTCGGTCCAAACGGAGCGCGGCTATTGCGACTGGATAACACGGTTTGTCAAGTTTCATGGCATGCGGTCTCGCCAGCAGGTCTTGGGTGCCGGGGTGGCGCGGATCGAGACGTTCTTGATCGATCTGGCGGAGAAGCGAAAGGTTTCGGCATCGAGGCAAAATCAAATGTTTAACGCGTCGCTGTTTTTGTACGGTAAGGTGTCGAAAAAGACATTGGAAGGGTGGATCGATGCAGCACGGTCTTCCAAGGAGCCCAGGCCGCCAGTGGTGCTGAGACACGAGAAAGTGGCGAAGGTGCTGCCGTTGATCGATGGTCAAGCGGATCTCGTGATTCGGCTGTTGTACGGGAGTGGGTTGTGCATCACCGAGGCGGTGCAGCTGCGGAAACTAGACATGGATTTCGGCTACAAGCAGATCAAGGTACGATTTGGGAAGGGCAATCAGGCAGCATGTCGGTCAGGAACTAGGCATCAGAATAATGTGATTGCTATCGGATGTGCTGTTTGAATGGATTGTGTCGCCTGCGTTACATGGCTCTTCCCGCTCAACGCGATGTCGAGGTCGTACGCTGTTGCGGAGTGCTGCCTGCGTAGAATGCTCAGCTATTCACTCAGAATGAAGTTTGAGTTTGATTCATATTCTTCGAAGGCAGCCTCCAGTAAATATCAGGTTTCTCACGCCCTGATGTCATGTCTTTTCGATCCCAATCCCGATCCCAATCCTAATCAAGTCGCGCTGGGCGGGTTGCACCCTGGGGTATCTTCGGTTCATCTGCCGAGCAGACAGCGGCCTACAGCCTTTTTCCCGGGAAAGGTGCGCCGCTCGCGTCCGCTCCGCTGGCATTACCGGGTCGCCCTAAGCGGGCTCCTACGCTGACCGACTCCCACGGCTGGTCAAGGTCCGCTTGTGTTCGAGGCGCCTTGGCCCCTCTGCGCAGTCTGCGTTTCTGCGGTGAATCCTTCCATTCTTCGAAGGCAGCACTCCTGTTGCGACGCGGCAAGAAGAGGCTCGCGCAGGGGTACCAAACGCAGATCTGATCGATGGCAATCAGGTTGGCTTGCACATGCTCGATGCTGTTGACGCCGCTGACGATGGCTTCGGCCTGGCTGGTCGTGTGGCCATAGCCACTATGGTCGATGACGCTGACAGTTTTCATGTCAGGCTTGCCTCTGGATGATGGTTACGGAATATGGTTTATCAGGGCAGGTCGAACAGCAGGATCTCGGCATCATCGACGCCGAGCAGTTCCAGCCGCTCATGCTTCTGCACCCTTAAGCCATCGCCTTGTCTTAGGGTGAGGCTGCCGATCCGCATCTGACCGCGTGCCAGGTGCACATAGCCTTGACGATTGGCGTCAAATCTGTATTCCAGGGTCTCGCCTGTCGCCAGCAGGGTGCCGAACATCAGTGCATCCTGGCGCGTCGCGATGGAGCCATCCCGAGCGTCCGGCGAGATCAGGGTGGCCCAGCGTCCACGGCGTTCTTCCAGCGGGAAGTGCCTCTGCTCGTAGCTGGGCTGGATGCCGATGGCATTCGGTTCCAACCAAATCTGCAGGAAATGCACGGGCTCGCTGGCCGAGTGGTTGTACTCGCTATGGGTGACGCCGATGCCGGCGCTCATGCGCTGGACATCACCGGGACGGATCACTGAGCCCTGACCCATGCTGTCTTTGTGCTCGAGCGCGCCGTCCAGCACATAGCTGATGATTTCCATGTCGTTATGGCCATGGGTTGGAAATCCGCCACCTGGTGCGACTCTATCGTCGTTGATCACACGCAGGTTGGATACGCCCATGTGCTGTGGGTCGTAGTAACCGCCAAATGAGAACGTGTGATGACTGTCCAGCCAAGCATGATTGGTATGACCTCGATCGTCTGCCTTTCGCACTGCCAACATGATCTTGCCTCATCGTGGGTAGCTTTGATGGCGATAACTTAGGGAGAAACTCGGTGATGAAAACCCCCTGCCATGATATAGGCTGTTGCAAACATCGTAAGCATACCGGGGGCGGCCGGATTGCATTGTCGAGGCGCACCTGGCGGAGGGTCGGCTGATCCAAGGTGCTCGAAGACGATGAGCGCGGTCTTATGGCCTTGTTCGCCTTCTACCCCTCGCGTCAGCAGCTTCCGGCCAAGACGCGCAAGTTTCTGGTTTGGACCCTTGGTCGTCATTCATCGGGTGCTGTGATTTAACTGCGCGACGGCGTTCTTGTTCGTTATCCCCTAGCCTGTATGGGTGCAGCACCTTTAGAAACTCAGGCTCAAAGCGGTGCCAAACTTGTAATAGTCGTATCCGACGGGCACGGAGAAATCCACGTGAACGATGTAACCGCTGAGCGAGAGCTGCTTGCTGATCGGCAGGTCGAAAAGCAGGTCGATTTCCAGCGAATCGGCGTCGACGGCCTGATTGCGGCCGATACCGATGGCGGGCCTTAACTTCAGCCGGCCGAGCTTCGCCGATCCGTTCAGATAGAAGAGGTAGGCGTTATTTCGGCCGTTCAGCGGGTAGAGATTCTCCTCGATCAGCGGGTCGAAGGTGCCGAACAGGCCGGCGTTGAGGTCGATACGGCCGTTGCCGAGCCAATAGATGCCGGCGCCGGCCGAGTAGTGCTTGCTTTCTCGATCGCATGATCAATCCGGCCTCTCTGCTGCGCAAACCGAATTCAGATCCGGCGGCAGTCTATCAGCGGCCGATGTGCCATGGCGGAACCAGGCCAGCAGCGAGCGCAATTGCTCGTCCGCAAGTGGATTCTCCAGTCCAGTTTGGGGCAGTCCGCGGACGCCGGCCAGCAGTCTGGCGATAAATTCTTGTTCCGGCATGGTTGCCGCATCAATGAATAGATTGCGTGCTGGATTGTCCCGTGCCCTGTCTGGCGCGATGTGGCAGGCGCGGCAGCTATCGCGGTGGAGTTTTCGGCCGCGCTCGAGGCGTGCCGGGGTGGCGTCGAGGGCAATAAATCCGCGTATGTCGAGCGGATAGTCTTGCATCAGCCGCTGTAGCCTGTGCGCGGTTGCCGGCAGATCATTGGCGAAGAAAGCCCGGCGCAGTTGGTTAAGGTCATGATGCGGGTCTGCACCCCGTGCGCCGCTGGCTGTTTGGCGTGCCTGCCGGGCGAGCAGCCCGAGGTAGCCGAGGGCACTGGTGATGCGATCGACCAAGCCCCGGCGATGTCGCGGCGCCATTCCGCCCTCGCGCAGCAGGCGTAGATCGCCAGAGATGACGGCTAATTCCATCGCGAAGCGACGGTTGTGCTCGTCCTGCGCCGCACAGCCGGTGGCCGGCAACAGGGCGAGCAAGATCAGTATGACCACGGCGCCGGTCAGCCGGTATTGGCGCCATGGTCGATGGCGATGGGCTATTGCAATGTCACCTTTTGCTCCATCGGCGCCGAGCTGTCGCTGGACCATTCCAGCATCGAGCCGTCATAGACCTTGGCCTGGTCGTTGCCGAGTAATTCATGCGAGGCGAACCAGCCGAGGGCAGCCCAGTGACCCGTGTTGCAGAAGTTGATTTGATCGCCTTCGGTGGGGATCTCAGCCAATGCATACAGCTGCTTCAGGGTGTCGACATCGCGGAAACTGCCGCCGTTGTTCTCTGTCTGCCAGTTCTCCGGCAGGTTTTTGGCGCCGGGGATGGTGCCGTTGCGTGCGGCCTTCGGATGCCGGTTAATGCCGATGTATTGGTCGCTCGGGCGGTTGTCGACGAGCAGGGTACCGGCGTCGATGGCGGCCATGACGTCGTCTTTGTCAACCAGGAGATCGTCGCGCAGATTGGCCTTGAAGGTTTTCGCTTCGGGTTTTTCGTTTCCTTTGGCCAGCGGGTTCTTTTTATCTTTGGTGTAAGCCGCGAGACCGCCGTCGAGGATCGATACCGCATCGTGGCCCAAGACCTTGAAGGTCCAGTACATACGCGCTGCTGCGCCCATGTCCAGGGCTTTCTTGCCGGCCGGTACGATGACGACGTGGGTGTCCTGGTCGATGCCGAGGCCACCGATCAGTGCTTCCAGCTTGTCCACCGGCGGCAATTGGCCGGGCACCTTGTTTTTGTCCTCGGCGCGCCAGCCCGCTTTTAGATAGTTGCTGTACAGGGCACATGGGATATGGCCGCGCAGATAGTCGGTGCGCGAGCCGCCGTCGAGGTCGCTGCGAATATCGATCACCCGCACATTGTCATTGCAGCTGTTGGCTTTGATCCATTCGACGTCCACAAGCGGCTGGATGTCGGTCGCCGTTTCGGCAGGCGGGCTGGTTGCGGCGGCGATGCCAGCGCCGAACAGGAGGATCAGCAAGCCGGCTATGGTAAGAACCGATACAGCGTGGCGGGTTTGATGAAGCGTGTTATAGCGCATGTTTCTTACTCCTCTGCAGATGGGGTTCGTGGTGATCGGGCAATTTCGTCACCTGTGTTCAGAATGTAGTTTTTTCTTGCCATTCCGTTTGGTATTACGGCTGGCATCCTTGCTGGCTTGGGTCAGATCACAATCACCCGATCCGCGATGAGCAGGTCATCTAAGATCCGATCCCAGTGCGCATCGGTCAAGTTCGTGTCTGTGGTGTCATGGATGACAGCAGGGGCGCTGTCTGCGAGTTGCTCCAAGGCTTTCGTGACGGTCTCGGCGTCCGGAAACAGCCCGGTCTTCAAGATGGCTATGTTCATGTCCGCGGGTTGCTGATGGCTTGCTTGATGATGTGTATCGAGCTGATTGAGATAGGTCGAGCTGCTCGAGATCAGAGGCTGATGACCGCGTCCGCCTCGATCAGGGCCCGGGACAACTCATGCGCATTCACTTGCGGCAGATCCTGATCGGCCAGCGTGGTTTCCGGCTCGATCTCGCACAGCTCCAGGGTCTCCGCTTGTTCCAGGTTCTCCGGCGTCTCGGCCACCGGTTGGTGCATGAATACCAATCGCACCTGATGGCCGAAAATGGTCAGACCTGCTGACACGCGCATGGCCTCGGTATGGTCGCGACGCGCCAGTACCAGCATCTTTTTTTGCATCGAAATTCTCCGTGGGTGCGTTCCCACCACTCCGGGGTGGGGTATTGCTTAGGCGATTTCTGTGGAGAAACAGACCACCCGGCTTGTCTTCTCGTCTGGCATCGACGTTGCGGCAACCTGCCCATGGGGCGGCTATGGGCGGGTTGTCGCTTCGCGAAGGCGAACGCAAATCCGGCGCCAGTTGGTCTGTTTCTCTCCGGCAATCGCCTTATAGGCCGATGACCGTGGATGCCCTGCCTACCAGGGCGCTGTTATCGGTCTGGCTGCCCAGGGTAATTGGACAGGATTTGGCTCCCATCCGACCTGCCCAGGAATGCTCACAGGCGACCGGTTGATCGGCATCACCGATCATCTGCACCACGGCTGGATTGTCAAGTACCTGTACGCCGTCGCCGCTGAAGAAACAAGTCCAGCGCAGGCCGCGACGAGCGCAGGCGCCGGCCAGCGGCAAGAGTACAGAGTCTGCCTCGGTGGTGGAGACGATCATCAGCAGATCGAGCTCGGGCTCTTGGCCATGTTCTAAATCGATCTCGGGTTTGATTTCCGGCATCAGGTTGTTCTCCGTCCAAGCAGATAACCGAAGCCCCCGGCGCCAGCGAGCGCGGCCAGGGTCAGCAGCGATTGGGTCAGCGCGGGCGTCTGCGTCAGATCCCGCGTGTTGCGTTCGTTCTGATCCGCGAGCGTTCCAGCGGCTTGATCGATTGGCGCATAGCTGAGCGCATCGGCGGGTAATTGGCCCGCATCGGCCCATTCGCGCCAACCACCAAGATACAATGCCGCATCCAGTCCGAAACCAGCCCGCAGCAAGGTCAGATAGGCAAGCCCGGTGAGGGGATCATGCGCATAGGCAACGACTGGGGTCTCTGCTCCCAGGCCGTCCTCGCTGCGTTCCAGGTTTGCTCGCAATGTGGAGGCAGGTGCCGGTTCGGCCCCGGGTATATGACCGCCACGGCGAGCCCGGATGCGTTCTCCCCAGTATTCATCCAGAGGCCGGCCATCCATCAGTCGGACGATGCGCCCCTGGGCAAGCTGCTCGGCGAGTTCGTCGCGAAGCAGGATTTGGTGCTCGCGCCATGGTCCGATATGGATCGGATCACGCAGAATGCCGCGGGTTCGACCGGATGCTGGTTCCGACAGTGGCTCGGATGCCTGCCCATGATGATCGGTTTCGAGCATGTGCTGCAGCGGCGCATTCAGTACCAGGACTTGCGCCTGGCCGGCTAAATAGAGAAGCGCCGCAACCGCATCCCTGCGTACCGGGTCGATGCCGAATACGAATACCGATTCGTCACCGCGCAGACCGGCGGTGCCGAGCACCCAAGTGATGTCCCGCACGCTGGCAAGGCGACGGTAGGGACCGAAAAAGGCTTCCACCGGCAAGCAAATGGCGCCAACCAATGAACGCTCGCGGCAACTGGACTCTGGTCGGGTATCCAGCAGTGTCAGCTGAGCCGGGCTGGTGGCGCGCATGCGGTTGAACTCGGTCAAGTCGATATATCGCGGATTTGCAGATACTGGTTCATTCGGCGGAATTGCCGTGGGTGAAGCGGCCGGCGTCGTGCGCAAGCCGATCAGTAGGACGATGCAGATACTTGCGATGGGGGTAGAGCGCATCGCTTGTGGCACCGAACTCAGCAACCACCGAAATGCGTTTGCTCGGGCTTGGCAGCATGGGTGCCCGAGTCTTGTGGTGGATTATCGATGTAATAGCCCATTAGCTCCACCACCGGCAGTTGGCCGAAGTCTTCGCCGAGGTCGACGTCTGGCAGCGTCTCCATTGGCTGCGCTTTGCGAGCGCGGTCGACGATGTCCCGGTCGACGATGGCGTAGGGATAGAGCACCGCGGCGAGACCGAGGCTGGCCGCCAGGCTGCCGGTGCAAAACAGCAGCATATGGGGTGTCTGCATGATCAAAAAGGATCCTGTGTGAAGCTGACGAACATGGCGTAGAAGGCGATCGCGAATGCCGCGCCCATCACCCAGGTTTCAAGGTCGAAGTGCATGCTGCCTCCTGAATGCGTTGGCGCATGATGTCCCGCGCCGATGGACGCTTCGCCGCTGCGCATGGCATGGGGATTTTGGCTGGTGCGCATGTGCAAGAAGTGCCGCCGTGGCGGGTTGTCGGCACATCAGCGCGTCTCGCCCCGATAATGCCGAATCAATGTGCCCATGTCGACTGCCTCACCGGTCTCTGGGTTTTCCACCAGGGGAGTGAAATAGGGCACGCCGTCGCGATCTTGGCGCAAATAGTCCGGCTGGGCGATGAAAACATAACCGATGCCGACCAACGTGATCAGCAGCACCAGCCCGGAGAAAATGGCCATCTGTAATTCGCCTTTGCTCATAGGAGTCGGGAGAATTGGCTGGGGCAGGGCGCTGGACCCGGGCCGTGGATATGATTTGTTATGTTGCAGCGCACAGAGCGTGGCGGAAAAGAACGCGGTATGCGGCATTTGCGGATTGTTCGCCGCATGCTGGGGCTGCTGCTGGCATGGGTTCCGGTGCGCATGGCCTATGGCGCGCTAGTTCCTGCTCACCAGTACGCTCCAGTAATGGCCGGATTTGACTGTTCCCAAGTGGCGGGAATTCAGGCCGGGCATCATGGGCGGTATTGCCTCCATGGATGTGGAGTTGTCGACCCGTACCTCGATGACATCGCCAGAGGCTGCCTTGGCGATCGCTTTTTTGGTCATTAATTGCGGTCGCGGGCAGGAGTCGCCGATGCAATCGACGATCTGCGTTGGCATGAAACTGTCGCCGTTGTCCAGGGTGATGCTCTCCATCACCGGGGTGTCGGCGGGTTTAGCGTCTTTTTTCTTTCCAAACAGACCCATCTGCTGTTGCTCCTACGTCTGGTTGCTGTGCGCATATGCACTGAAAATCAAGTGGGATTCAGGACGTGGTTACGCTGGTTTGCTCGGACCGACATTCCTTGCGGCGAATGGCGCGATAGATACCGAACAGCACCGCGAACTGGACCAGTCCGAACAGAATCGCCGGAATGCCAAATTTTTCCTGCAGGGTTGCGGCATTGGTGTAGCCGAACTGGAGGCCGGCTAGATTCGGCTCGCCGGTCATGCTCGCGGGGGCTGGTGGCCAATAGCTGAATGACCAGAATAGAGAGAATAGGAACATGCCGATGAAGGTGAACAGCAGTGCCCAAATCGCTCCAAAGTTGCCTTCGCCGGCCTTGACCCAGGTGGACACCGTGCAGGCTCCGGCCAATACCATGCCGATGCCGAATAGGAACAGCCCCATGACCTGATTCAGACCCACATCGAAACGCAGTGGCTTACCGTCGCCAAAGGTCAAAAAGCCGGTAAAGCCCAAGGTCAGGATCATCATGGCGACCAATAGCGCCTTGGTATTCCGGTAGGTATTGAACAGCATGGCGTCGCGCAGTGCGGCGGTGTTACAGAAACGCGAACGCTGCACTAGCAGTCCGACCATGGAACCGAAAATAAATGCGGCGATGCATTGCCCGATGGCTGACATGTTCAAGCCTCCAATACTTTTTTGTAGATCAAGGTGCCGACCCATGCGCCGGCGATAATGCCGCTGATGGCCAGGTAACCGCCCAGGTTCATTTCCGGGGTCAAGCCGAAGAACGTGCTTACATTGCATACGAACGCAAGCCGGATGCCGATCCCCATCAACAGGCCGCCGATGGTGATCATGACCCATTCCGACAGATGTCGCGGGAAACGCCAATGGAACTCCTTGCTCAGCAGAGCACCGACGATGGCGCCAAACAGCATGCCAAGGCTGATGTAGATCTTCCAATAGGTCGGGTCCGGCTCAAACACTATGTTCCAGAAAGGAATGCGGGCGAGGTCGTCGCCGAGCACCCATTGCGCGACCAGGCCGGTCATCATGGTTTCGCCGCCACCGACCGTCCAGGCGCCGATGCTGATAAACATGAAGATATCCAATACAGCGATAATCGATAGTGCGATGATCGGATCCCAAGTCTTCTTGAACAGGTCCATTCAAGGCCCCTCTCGGCTAGATGAATTATGCGGATTCTGCCAGAAAATTCTGATCAGAAAAAGACGTGACGCTGCCAGCAGGCGGCGGGCGACAGCGTGGTCTTGGGATCTGAGCCCAGATTCCGTTTGTTGTCGAGGCGTACCTCATCGTTCAGGCTTGCCGCAAACCCGTCGCTGCAGTGCGGCCCAGTCCAGCAGGGTACCCGGGCCTTGCGTGGTTGGATCGCAATAGCATTGTAGATTCATGCCAGAGCCGATCGGTGGCCAGGGCGGCGGCGGTGAGCGCCAGCGTCCATCCGGTTTGCGCATGTGCGTGCGATCGCTGGCGAAGTTGCGGCGATAATCGGTGCTGGCCAATAAACGAAAGCGTGGCTCGAGATCCGGCGCTAAGCGATCGGCGAATGGGAAGGTACCGGATAACCAGGATTGCACCGGCACTGGCAGCCCCAGACGGGTGTCCAGATCCCAGATGCGTTTGCTGGCGTCGAGCACGACCACATGATAATCCCACCAGATGAACTGCCCCGGCGGAGCGGCCTGCTGCTCGGCAAAGGGGCAATAACCGATGTTGTTGAACACGAACAACACTTCGGCATTGCCCGCGCGGATTTCTGGTTCATCGCAAAGCCACCAGGCGTTCTCCTCGCAGTAGAAAGGCGAGTAGCGGAAGCCGTGCGCTTGGCGCCCGAGATGGTCGGATTGGGGGGGCGTTGGATCGGTCATGGATGTCAGCGCTGCTGCGCGCTGTCAGGAAGCTTCGGCGACCAATTGGCCGCGGCCTGCTTGTAGCGCGCGTTCGAGTCGGCGGTGCGCCAACTGTTGTAGATGTTTGCGCTCCGGTATGGTTTCCTGCAATGCGGCGATGCCAATGCTGAGCGAGACTTGCACCCGCTCGTCGCTGTCCGGCAGGCCCAGCGATGTTGCAGCCAAAATAGCGCGGATGCGCTCAACAGCGATGATCCCATGCTGCAACGAGGTGCGTGGCAGAATCAGCCCAAAGCGCTCGCCATCAAGCCGACCGAGCATATCGCAGCCGCGAATGATCGTGGCCAAACGTACGCCGCATTGCATCAATACCGCTTCTGCGGCTATTTGCCCGTGGGTTGCGCGCAGGTCGTCGATACTGTCTATTTTCAACTCGGCCAAGCAGCATACTAGATCATAGCGTTTACATCGTATGAGTTCGATGTCCAGCAGTCCAGCAGTCGCTCGAAGCCGGTACGATTATACTGCCCTGTCAACATGTCAATGCTCGGCAACCGCAGCAGAGTGCGCTCGTGTTCCGCGAGTTCCCGTGCCAGTTCCGCCTTAGTATCGCGCAGTTCCCTGTAGAGCGAGATGAAGATCGGCAGTGCCGCGATGGACAGAACGAGCGCCAGGCTGAGCATCCTCGACACTCGAGCCAGCGGGTCCGGATCATGGCTACTGCGCGCTCGTGCTGTGTCTATCGTCCTGGAGTCCTGCGCCTGTTGGCTCGGGCTGCCGATGGCCTGTTCTCGTGCCGTTAGACTGGCATCGTAGTAGGTGTAGGCCGCGATCAGCGCAACGACCAGCAGGTACAGTAAGATCGCCCAGCGGATTTTGTGTTGTGCTTTTGGGATCGGGTCATCATCGCTCTGCTTCATGTTGATTCTGCTTGCTTGTCGTTTCGATTATTTGGCATGTGTACAGCGCAAGGTGATGGTCTGAGATGCGCCGCGCATGCCTGGAGTCCGGGGCGGACCGACCGCCGGAACATTTCGGCCATGGGTTCCAGCGCGGGCCAGATGTACATTGCTCATTTGAATCCGGCCAGTCTGAAGGTACACTACTCTAGCGTCCTTACCATATCTTATTGAATCGAAGAGGTCCCAGAGTGGTTGTCCCGGAACCGAACTTTCGCCGTATCGAGCGGCTCCCGCCCTATGTCTTCAATATTGTCAACGAATTGAAGGCCGCGGCGCGAGCCCGCGGTGAGGATATCATTGACTTCGGCATGGGTAACCCGGACCAACCGACGCCGCCGCACATTGTTGACAAACTCGTGGAAGCAGCCCAGCGACGCGACACGCATCGTTACTCGGTGTCACGGGGCATCCCGCGGCTGCGCCGGGCGATTACGCGCTGGTATCGCGATCGCTATGATGTACAACTCGATCCCGATGGCGAGGCGATTGTTACCATCGGCTCCAAAGAGGGGCTGGCGCATTTGGCATTGGCGACCATGGGTGCCGGCGATACCGTGTTGGTGCCGAACCCGGCTTACCCGATCCATCCCTACGGATTTATCATCGCCGGTGCCGATGTACGCCACGTGCGTATGACGCCCGATGTGGATTTTTTCCAGGAGCTGAAACGCGCCATCCTGGACTCCTGGCCGCGGCCGAAAATGCTGGTGCTGAATTTTCCTGGCAACCCGACCACCGAGTGTGTCGAGTTGGCGTTTTTCGAGCAGGTGGTCGAGATCGCCCGCGAGCACGGGATCTGGGTGGTGCATGACCTGGCTTATGCCGATATCGTCTTTGACGGCTACCAGGCGCCGTCGATTTTGCAGGTGCCAGGTGCCAAGGACATTGCGGTGGAGTTTTTCTCCATGTCGAAGAGCTATAACATGCCCGGCTGGCGGATTGGTTTCATGTGCGGTTGCCCGGCGCTGGTCTCGGCGCTGACACGCATCAAATCCTATCTGGACTATGGCACCTTCACACCGATCCAAGTGGCTGCGATCCATGCGTTGGAGTCATCTCAGCAATGTGTTAGCGATATTCGCAAGATGTATCAACGCCGCCGTGATGTGCTCTGCGAAGGGCTCTGCGCGGCCGGCTGGCCGGTGCAAAAGCCAAGGGCCACCATGTTTGTCTGGGCAGGTATTCCGGAGGCGTATCGCTCCATGCGCTCGTTGGAATTCTCGAAAAAGCTGTTGCGCGATGCCAAGGTTGCGGTTGCGCCTGGTATCGGTTTCGGCGACTACGGCGATGATCATGTGCGCTTTGGTCTGATCGAAAACGAGCATCGAACGCGCCAGGCGGTCAAGGGTATCCGACAAATGTTGCGCGACGACGCTCGCGCCGGGATACCCGAAGGCGAACCTGCCTAGTCGATTCTGCTCTCTCCCCTTGGATATCCCAGAGCGCTCGGAGCGAGGGTGGATGCGAGCCCGCGGCCCGCAAATTTTGCGATCATTGATAGCGTTTAGGGTACAACACTGAGGATGAAGTTATGCAACCGGTCAACATCGGTTTGTTGGGGCTCGGCACCGTTGGTGGCGGCACCGCGACGGTGCTCACCCGCAATGCGGGCGAAATCGCCCGCCGCGCCGGGCGCGAGATCCGTATTGCGCGCGCCGCCGCGCGCTCCTATGATGCGGATGCCATCGAGGGGCTGGATCAGATCGGGCAGATCGGCGAGGATGCCTTTGCTGTGGTCGATGATCCGCAGGTGGATATCGTCATTGAACTGATCGGCGGCTACTCTCCCGCGCGCGAACTGGTATTGCGCGCCATCGACAATGGCAAGCATGTGGTCACCGCGAACAAGGCGCTGATTGCACTGCATGGCAACGAAATCTTCGCCGCCGCCCAGCGCGCCGGTGTTACCGTGGCGTTCGAGGCGGCGGTAGCTGGCGGCATCCCGATCATTAAAGCATTACGCGAGGGGCTGGCGGCGAATCATATTGAATGGATTGCCGGTATCATCAACGGCACCGGCAACTTTATCCTGACCGAGATGCGCGACAAAGGCAGGGATTTTGGCGATGTATTGGCCGAAGCGCAGCGGCTCGGTTACGCCGAGGCCGATCCCAGCTTTGATGTCGAAGGCACGGATGCCGCGCATAAACTGACCATCTTGGGCTCTCTGGCGTTCGGCATTCCGTTGCAGTTCGACAAGACCTTCACCGAGGGCATCTCGAAAATCGAGCCCCAAGATGTTGCTTATGCCGCCGAGCTGGGTTATCGCATTAAGCATCTTGGTATCACCCGGCGCGCCGACGCCGGCATCGAGATGCGCGTGCATCCAACTCTGGTGCCGCAGCGCCGGCTGCTTGCCAATGTCGACGGTGTGATGAACGCGGTGCTGGTCAAAGGCGATGCGGTGGGTCCGACGCTTTATTATGGCGCCGGAGCCGGCGCCTTGCCCACCGCCTCCGCCGTGGTCGCCGATGTCGTGGATGTGGTACGCGCGCTCACCGCCGATCCGCATAACCGCGTGCCGCATCTGGCGTTTCAGCCCGGCGAACTCGCCGACACCCCAGTATTGGCGATGGACGACGTCGAGACCGCTTATTACCTGCGCATGCAAGCGCTCGACCGCCCCGGCGTGATGGCCAGCATTGCCGGAATTCTCGGCGAACAGGGCATCAGCATCGAGGCAATCAAGCAAAAGGAGCCCGCGCAGGGCGAAACCCATGTGCCCCTGATCATGCTCAGCCATCGGGTCAAGGAAACCTGCATGAACACTGCATTGGAACGCATCTCGGCGCTTGGCGCGGTCAGCGGCGAGATCGTGCGCATCCGTATGGAAGCTCTCGCGGGGTGATACCTGGTACACGCAATATCGTTTTGGGCGCTTTTTCCCGGCCAGTTCGTCAATATCTGCGATTGCGCGCAATTCAGCATCTTTCATGTGAGCGTCTTTATGTGGATGGCCGATGTGCAGTGTCTATTCGATGATTTGCAGCAAGCCGAGCCGAGCCAATCGAGCCTGGAGGCTTGCTGGGCTGGTTGGATCGCAACCGCGGAGTGATAAGCATGAACAAGCCGGACCGGGTTCTCGTCTTCGGTACCTGTCTAATCGATCTGGTCTATCCGCAAGCCGGGCTGGCCGCAATGCGCCTGATCGAGCGCTGCGGTGTATCTGTCGGCTTTCCGCAACGCCAGACTTGTTGTGCTCAGCCTGCCTATAACTCCGGTTTTCGCGACGACGCGCGCAAGGTTGCCCGCCAGCAATTAGATGCGATGGCCGGTGACCAGCTGGTGGTGGTGCCTTCTGCCTCTTGTGCCGGCATGCTGCGTGAGCATTATCCACGCTTGTTCGAAGGTCTTGCTGACGAGGAGCGGGCGCGGCAACTGGCGGGGCGCGTAGTGGAACTATGCGATTTTCTCAACCATGTACTCGATACCGAACTGGCCGATCAGGGTCCGCCGACCACCGTTGCTTTGCATCAGTCCTGCTCTGCACGGCGCGACATGGCCGTGGCTCCGGCCGCACTGGCGCTTCTTGGGCGGTTTCCCCAGGTCACCGTAGTGGAGCCCGATCATGCCTATGAATGTTGTGGTTTTGGTGGCACCTTCGCGGTCAAGGAGCCGGAGATTTCCGCTGCCATGGCGGCAGACAAGGCCGCTGCGGTCGCTGCCACCGGCGCTGATGTGCTGTTGAGCCAGGATTGTGGTTGCTTGATGAACATCGAAGGCACTGCGCGTAGGGCTGGACACGGGTTTGCGGCGCGGCACATTGCAGAGTTCGTCTGGGAGCGCATCAACGGTACGCCGGCATGAACGGGTTCCGCTCGGCGCGGCCGGGCATCGGCAGCGCAGGCGAATGACCACCATCGGCTTGCCGCATGTGTGCAGGGGTTGGCTGGGCGTTCGTCAAAACCTCATCTCAGGTCGCGCGGTCTGAGCCCGAGGGCGAGCAGTGCCCCGGCGTACAGCAATACCCCGAGGCCGATCGACAAGGTCAGCCGAAATACACGTGCGCTGTTCTCGAGTGCGGACCATTCCGGTGTCGGAGCGCTGATCAGCCAAAGACCAAGGCCCATCGCCAAGCATGCCCCCAGGGTGCGCGCGATCAGCGGCAGCCATTGGCGGCCTGGGCAATAGATGCGCCGATCGATCAGCACCCGCAACAGCAATCCGGCATTGACCAGTGCCGCAACCGCTGTCGCCAGCGCAAGACCCGCATGACCGAGGGGAAACATCAGCGCCGCACTCAGCAGCAGATTGGATGTCATTGCAATGGCTGCGATACGCACCGGCGTTTTGATATCGTCGCGGCTGTAGAATCCAGGCACAAGTACCTTGATGGCCATAAAGGCAAACAGTCCGGATGCATAGGCCATCAGGCTGCGCTCGGACATTTGCACATCGAGGGTGGTGAAGACGTCGGACTGGAACAACGTGGCCAGGATCGGGCCGGCCAGCATGAACAGGCCCAGCGTGGCAGGCAGGCCCAGCAGCAATACCCAGCGCAATCCCCAGTCCAGGGTTTGCGAAAAGCGGCTGTCCGAGCAATCCCCGTTGCTGCTCTGCTGCCGCGCGAGTCTGGGCAGGATCACGGTGCCGATGGCCACGCCCAGGATGCCGAGTGGAAATTCCACCAGGCGATCGGAGTAGTACAGCCAGGAAATACTGCCGCTGGTCAGAAACGAGGCCAGCAGGGTATCGATCAGCAGGCTGAGCTGCGCCACCGAGATACCGAACAGCGCCGGTAGCATGCGTTTGCCCAAACCGCGCACGCCCGCGGCGGCGGGTGCGAAGCGCGGGCGCGGCAGCAGTCGAAGCTGGGCAAGAAACGGCAGTTGAAACAACAGCTGTGCCATGCCGGCAAGGCATACCCCCCAAGCCAGAGCCAGAATGGGTTGTTGCAGTTGCGGTGCCAGCCACAGGGCGCAGCCGATCAGCGCCAGATTCAGCAAAACCGGCGTAAAGGCCGGCACCCCGAAGCGCTCGTAGGTATTCAGAACGCTGCCAGCAAAAGCGGTCAGGCCAATAAAAAAAAGATAGGGGGATACCAGTTGCAGCATCCGCGTGGTCAGCTGATGCTGCTCGGCATCGACGACGAATCCGGGAGCAAGCAGCAGCACCAGCAGCGGAGCTGCCAGCACCCCGAGCACCGTGACCAGCAGCAATAGCAGGCCCAGTGTACCAGTTACATCGTCCACCAGGCGTTTCAGCTCGGCAAACCCCCGGTGCTGCCGATACGCGTTCAATATCGGCACACAGGCGGCTGAGAAGGCACCCTCGGCAAACAGGCGCCGCGCCAGATTGGGCAGCTTGAAGGCGACAAAGAATGCATCGGTGGCGGCATCCGCGCCGAACACACGTGCGATGATCAGGTCGCGCACAAAACCGAGTATGCGCGATAACAGCACGCTGCTGCCCACCTTGGCGAAAGAGCCAGCAAGAGATGCCATGACCGCTCCAGAAAAAGGCACTAGTGTAAGGCAGCGCATCATTCGGTGTCTGGGGGCATTCGCCGTGTCGGCTCGTCCCGCCGTGCTATCGCGAGACTTGACAACCAAGGCTCGTATGTTCATCCTGCCCGGTTTACCGCAGCAAGCCCTGCGGCAATCATGACACTTATAGTCAGTCGCTCTGCTCAGCGCGACCATGACGATCGCAGGAGATAGTACCGTTGGCCAACTCTGCACAAGCACGTAAGCGCGCCCGCCAGGCCGAGAAGCATCGCCAGCGCAACGCCGCGCAGCGCAGTACCTTTCGCACCGCCATTAAAAAGGTGCTGAAGGCCATTCGCATCGGTGATAAGGCGGCCGCTGACGACGCCTACAAGGCGGCTGTTCCGATTATCGACCGATCCGCCGGCAAGGGTCTGATTCATGCTAATAAGGCTGCCAGGCACAAGAGCCGTTTGAATGCGCGTATCAAGACATTGTCCTCGGTCTGACCGGTTCCCACCGCTTCAGAAACAATCCCCATATGACCGGTGTTCCGGTTCGGATTCGGCGGCTGGTTAACAATAGCGAGCCGCCGCAGGGCCTGGATACGCTGATGCAGCGGCTGTACAGGCAGCGTGGCGATGCACGTGCGGCAGAAATCAACCTCGCCGATTTGCTGCCGGCTAATGACTTGCTTGGTATCGAGTCGGCGGCCGAGTTGCTTGCTGACTCCATCGGGCGCCGTGCGCGAATTACCGTAGTTGGTGACTTTGATGCCGACGGCGCCACCGGCAGTGCGGTAGCGATTCTGGGATTGCGGGCACTGGGTGCCGAGGATGTGCGCTATCTGACTCCGAGCCGCTTCAAGCATGGCTATGGCCTAAGTCCGGCGGTGGTGGATGCCGCGGAGTCTGCCAAGCCGGATCTGTTGATTACCGTCGACAACGGTATTGCCAGTATTGCCGGGGTCGCGCGAGCGCGCGAGCTAGGTATCCCGGTGTTGATCACCGATCATCATTTGCCGGCGGCGGAACTTCCCGCCGCGGCAGCGATCGTGAATCCGAATCAGCCGGGCTGCGGCTTTGCAAGCAAGCACCTGGCCGGTGTCGGCGTGATGTTTTATCTGCTTGCGGCCACCCGCGCCGAAATGCGGCGGCGCGGATGCTTCGACAGCGCCAGGCCTGGTGGCCGTGCCGAGCCGAATCTAGCGCAGCTGTTGGATCTGGTCGCGCTTGGTACTGTCGCTGATGTGGTCATGCTGGACCGCAACAATCGTATCCTCGTGGAGCAGGGACTGCGTCGTATTCGCGCCGGATATTGCCGGCCTGGACTGCGAGCGCTGCTGGAGATCGCCGGTTGCCGTATTGCCCGGGTCACCGCGCGCGATCTTGGTTTTGCTGCAGGACCCAGACTGAACGCGGCCGGCCGTCTCGACGACATGAGCATTGGCGTGGAATGTCTAGTGACCGATGACCCTGTGCGGGCGATGAAATTGGCGCGAAAATTGCATTCATTGAACGTCGAGCGTCGCGAGATCGAATTCAGCATGCGTGAAGCCGCGGATGCCATTGTCAATGAGCTCGCGGCGAGTGCTGGAGAATTACCGCCCGGCCTGTGTCTGTATGGTGCGGACTGGCATCAGGGAGTGATCGGGATCGTCGCGGCACGTATCCGCGAGCACTGGCACCGGCCGGTCATCGCGTTTGCCGACAGCGGCGATCAGGACGCTGCTGGTGGCACCATGTTGCGCGGTTCCGCGCGCTCGATCGATGGGCTGCATATCCGCGATCTGATCGACGCCGTCGCTAAACGTCATCCCGGTCTGATCGAGCGCTTTGGTGGGCACGCCATGGCCGCCGGTTTGAGCCTGCCGCGCGCGGCGCTTGCGACCTTTCGCGACGCTTTTGCCGATGCGGTGCGGCGCGAGGTCGGTCATACGCCGCCGGTGCGTGAATTGTTGTCCGATGGCGAATTGCCTGGTGCATTGTTGAACCTGAGCACTGCCGAGGCGGTGCGCTGTGCCGGTCCCTGGGGCAAAGGCTTCAGCGAGCCGCTATTCGATGGGCAGTTCGAAGTGTCGGGTGTGCGGGTCGTGGCCGAGCGTCACCTTAAACTGCGGGTGCGCGCTGGCGATAGCCTGCCGTTGGAAGCAATTGGTTTTAATCTGGCCGAACAGCGGGGGCAGGTCGGCGAGCGTATGCACCTGGCTTATCGACTGGATGTCAACGACTATCGCGGTCTGCGTGCAGCGCAATTGGTTGTGGAACATCTGCAGCCGCCTGACGCCGCCGACGCCCCTAGATCCTCAGCATGACGTAACAATCGACGGCTTGTATCGAATGATTGAAATCAATGGATCTGAGGCGATTTCTCCCCGACAACCGCCTAAGTAGCGGTTCATGAATAACCTATACAACGCTATCCAGACATCGGCGGAGTGCAATCGGGGTCGGGGCCGCTAACGGAATCGGAATCGGAATCGGAATCGAGAGAGAAAACGCCCTATGCCATTCGGTCATGAGAAGCGCGACGTCTAGCGTGCGGCCATCGAGTCTGTCGGCTGGGCCTAGCGCGACTGCGAGCATGTGAAAGGACAGCGTAACGCAAAGGATCAACTCCTGCACACATCGTAGGCGCGCATCGCAGACCATCGCGCTGAACATTGTTCAGGGTAACGGCAAAGCGACGAGCGGGGATCGACGCCGGTCGTTTGAAATCGCACGAGGCTTGGCGCTGGAGTGCGCTGCGATGCAGGACGTGCTCGCTGGTGTGCGAAGCGTTGTCCGCAGACGACAACAGCAAGCAAAAGGCACTGCTCGATCGTCGTGTGGCCATGCTCACGACGCTCGGACAGCGTGGCTACGCGGTCAGCGAAGAGCTTGGCGGATAGCGGGTTGGTCAGTTCGATGCCGACGCCGATACCGATACCGACGCCGATAGCGGTAGCGAATGAGTCGGCAGGCGACACCCAAGCCAAAAACCTGTTTAGCTTGTTTCTGCACCATCACTAAGTCATCAGCGGACCAACAGCATTCACATTCCTTGACGCGCTTGCTTTGAGGCAGGCTGTTTCAACCCGCGGCTGCCAGGTGCGTCGCAACCACCTGGTCAAGCCAGTGTAGCAATGAGTCGGCAGCTTCGCGCCAGTTCTCTTCTAACATCATGGCGTGTGCCATATTGGGGAAGATCTGCGCTTCGCTGCCATAGAAACGTGCGGTTTGACGCACAATGCTCGGTGAGATGAATACATCCTGTTGTGCCCCCTGTACCAGCATTGGACATTGCAATTGTTGCGGCTTTAACCGCAACGGGTCCATGCCAGCCAAATCCAACGAAACCAGCTGTGACTCTGCCTGCATATAGTCGATGTATTCACGCAGCTTTGCAGTTGGCATCTCTCGAGAAAACAATAAGCGGTGCATCATGTCGGGTGAGCCAAGGGTGGGACCGAACAGCGAGAACAAGGCCATCTGCTGGAACAGAAATGGATAGCGCATCGCCATGTGCAGGTTGCTCGTTAGCAGGCCTTGCGGCGGCACTGAGGCCATCAGCGCCACTGCTGGTATCTTTGGATGGGTCTCCAGATACTTTTGAATCACCATGCCGCCCATCGAATGTCCGATCAGCACCGGCGGCGCCGGCAGATCCGCGACCGTGCGCGCCAGATCTGCGACATAATCCCTCAGCCGCCAGCGATGCAGCTGCTCGTGGCCCTCGCTGAACCCATGGCCACGTAGGCTGACTGCGTGTGCTGCATAGCCCTGGCGGGCAAAGTAGGGTAGAAAATGTGCATCCCAGATTCGAGCATCAGTGAATGCGCCATGCACGAATAACAATGGGGGTGGTTTCGGCGCGGTATCTGGAAGGCGGCTGATCTGAGCCAATTTCATTCTCGTGATTCCTGCTGTTTTGCCGGGTTGATTATCCCGGGAGAAGACTTGAACATGTTGCCAACCTAGATGAGTTGTAAAAACCACATGCTCAAGCATAACGATCGGTATATTGATGAGTCTTTACCAATTGTTAACTGTCATACAAGCCGTCTTCCAAGTAGCATCTGTCACTTAGATCAATGACTGACACCATCGACTTCCGAGCCTGATCGCTGCTTACATCACTGTTCAAAGCAACGCGGTGCTGCGCCCCACGGGAGTCGGGTTTTTTGCGTAGACAATACATTACTTGTTGGGCCTCATAAGCTTGGCCCAACTTACCCAAGACATCACTGCTGCGGATTGGGGAGCATTAACTTTACTCATTCGGTTGTACTCCCCACACAGCACAGCGATGTGCCCAGACCAGGTTCCCGATAACCTGACTCGGGCATGCTCGACGCGACTTACTGCAAGCTCGTATGCCGATTGAATCGGTATCGCGGGCCGATGTATCGCCCCTAGATCATCGGCATCAATGGCAGCCAGGTAACCATCTGCTGTCAGTCACCTGCCTCGTTGGCATTCTGAGTTCGATGCCGTTTGACCTGCTCCGACCAAAAAAGTTACTAGAGGATTGACCATGACCGATTCGACTAAATGGGTGTTTGCCTTTGACGAAGGCGATGGTAAAGATAAAAAACTGCTGGGCGGCAAGGGCGCCAATCTGTGCGAAATGACACAAATTGGTCTCAATGTGCCGCCGGGGTATGTTATTTCTACCGAGGCCTGTCTGGCCTACCTGGATATCGCCGAGGGTCATCTCCCTGATGGGGTGATGGATCAAGTGCACCAACAGATGGCAATGCTGGAGGAGAAAACCGGCAAGGGCTTCGGAAACTCGGAAAATCCATTGCTGGTATCGGTGCGCTCGGGTTCGGCCATGTCGATGCCGGGCATGATGGATACGATTCTGAATCTGGGCCTGAATAATGCGACATTACAGGGCCTGATCCGCGCCACCGGCGACGAGCGATTCGGCTATGATGCCTACCGCCGCTTTATTCAGCTGTTTGGTAAGGTCGCCCTTGGCGTTCCGGATGAAGTATTCGATCACCAGTTCGATCTGGTCAAGGAGGCCGCGCATGCCAAACAGGATGTGGATCTATCCGCTGTGGATCTGAAAGAAATCAGCGAGCGTTTCCTGAAGGCGATCGAAGAGCATACCGGTAAGCCGTTCCCAGAAGATCCCATGACCCAACTCGAAATCGCCATCAAGGCGGTCTTCAACAGTTGGTCAGGTAAGCGTGCCGTTGACTACCGCCGCCAGTTCAATATCACCCCGGACATGGCCAACGGCACTGCCGTGAATGTAGTCACCATGGTGTTCGGTAACCTCGGTGACGATTCCGCCACCGGAGTCGGATTTACCCGTAACCCAGGTACCGGTGAAAATAAGCTGTTCGGCGAATATCTGATCAATGCTCAAGGCGAGGATGTCGTCGCCGGTATCCGCACCCCCAAGCCGCTCGATCGGCTCAAAGTCGAGATGCCGCAAATGGCCACGGAATTGGCCGAATTACGCGAAAAGCTGGAAAATCATTATCACGAGGTGCAGGACTTCGAGTTCACCATTGAAAACGGTGTGCTCTATTGCCTGCAAACCCGCAACGGTAAGATGAACGCCCAGGCCATGGTGCGCACGTCGGTCGAGATGGAGCAGGAGGGATTGATCAGTAGGGAACAGGCATTGATGCGCATCGATCCAATCAGTCTAGAGCAGATGTTATTCCCGCGCCTAGACCCAAACGCCGAGGCCGAATCCGTGGCGCAAGGTCTGCCGGCCTCGCCCGGTGCGGCAGCCGGTATTGCCGTATTCGATGCTGACCGCGCCGAGCAATTAGGTCGTGACATGGGTCAAAAGGTCATCCTGGTGCGTGAGGAAACCAAGCCCGAGGATATCCACGGCTTTTTCGCCTCCCAGGGCATTCTGACCTCGCGCGGCGGCAAAACCTCGCATGCCGCCGTGGTGGCGCGCGGCATGGGTAAACCCTGTGTCGCGGGTGCCGAAGGTATCAGCGTGGACGTAACTCGACGCGTGGCCGTCGTTGGCAGCACCAGTTTCAAGGAAGGCGACACGATCACCCTGGATGGTTCCTCAGGCAATGTGTATATCGGCGCCATCCCCACCGTGGAACCGGATTTCACGCCGGAATTGTCGACTCTGCTGTCTTGGGCCGACGAGATGGCCCGGCTCGAGGTCATGGCAAACGCCGATACCCCGGATGATGCCCAGGATGCGCGTAAATATGGTGCGGTGGGTATTGGCCTGGCACGTACCGAGCGCATGTTCAATGCCACCGACCGGCTGCCGGTGGTCATTGAGATGATTGTTGCGGAGACCGACGAACAGCGTGAGGCCGCGTTGGATGCATTGCTGCCGTTGCAGCGGCAGGACTTCATCGAGTTGTTCCAGGCAATGTCGCCATACCCGGTGACCATCCGCCTGCTTGACCCGCCGATTCACGAGTTCCTACCGGATGAGCATCAGTTGGAGCAGGATCTGAACGATCTGCGAGCCCTATGTACATCCACGCACGGAATGACCGCGCTGGCCGGTACTATGGGTCTATTGCATACGGACCAGAAGATCAGGGATGACTTCGACGGCCTGCGCCGATTGATCGACCCAATGCTGGTCGAAGCGGCCATTGCGAAAAAAGAGACCATGCTGAGAAAAGTTCGTGCTCTGCACGAGACCAATCCCATGCTCGGTCACCGCGGCGTACGTCTGGGCATCTCGTTCCCGGAGATCTACCGCATGCAGATCCGTGCCATCCTGGAGGCCGCTGCCGAGTGCGCCAAGGCCGGGGTCGAGGTGCGTCCGCAAATCAAGGTTCCGCAGGTTTGCACCGTGGAAGAGCTGAAAGCGGTCAAGGTCTATGTGGACGAGCTTCGCCAACAGGTCGAGGAGGAGTACGGTCAACCCGTCAACTTCAAATTCGGCACCATGATCGAGGTGGTGCGCGCCTGTCTGCGGGCTGAATCCCTGGCCGAGGTAGCAGAATTTTTCTCCTTCGGCACCAACGACCTGACCCAGGCCGCCTTCTCCTTCTCGCGCGAGGATGCCGAGAACAAGTTCCTGCCGCTTTACAACCGTTCTCAGATCCTGCTGGATAACCCCTTCGAAGTGCTCGATATCAAGGGGCTGGGTAAGTTAATGAAACTTGCCGTGGAATGGGGTCGTGCCGCGAAACCAGGCCTGCACGTGGGCATCTGCGGTGAGCATGGCGGTCATCCGGCGTCCATCACGTTCTGCGACGAAGCCGGTCTCGACTACGTCAGTTGCTCCGGGCCGCGCGTACCGGTCGCACGCCTGGCAGCCGCCCAGGCAGCGCTGAAGCATCGCCCGCAATAGGCGGTTACTCGAGGTACTGGATGTATCATGCAGGGCAGGGATGCCCGCCTGATTCAGATGATAAGTGATGGTGCAGAAACAAGCTAAACAGGTTTTTGGCTTGGGTGTCGCCTGCCGACTCATTCGGTACCGCTATCGGCGTCGGTATCGGTATTGGCGTCGGTATCGAACCGACCAACCCGCTATCCGCCAAGCTCCTCGCTGAGCGCGTCGCCACGCTGTCCGAGCGTCGTGAGCATGGCCACACGACGATCGAGCAGTGCCTTTTGCTTGCTGTTGTCGTCTGCGGACAACGCATCGCACACCAGCGAGCACGTCCTCAATCGCAGCGCACTCCAGCGCCGAGCCTCGTGCGCTTTCAAACGACCGGCGTCGATCCCCGCTCGTCGCTTTGCCGTTACCCTCGGCAATCTTCAGCGCGATGGCCTGCGATGCGCGCTTAGGATATGCACAGGCGTTGATCCTTCGCGTTACGCTGTCCTTTCACATGCTCGCAGTCGCGCTAGGCCCAGCCGACAGACTCGATGGCCGCACGCTCGACGTCGAGCTGCTCATGACCGAATGGCATAGGCGTTTTCTCTCTCGATTCCGATTCCGATAGCGACCCCAACCCCGATTGCACTCCGCCGCTGTCTGGATAGCGTTGTATAGGTTATTCATGAACCGCTACTAATAAACGATGCAGAAACCAACCGAACGTTGCGGCAGATGGAAATAACGACGAAATTCGCGCGTTAGCTAATTCTTGTGTGGAGTTTGGACCAAGTGACCGATTTGGAAATCGACAATCTGATCCGCACTCATCGGACGGCTGAATAAATACCCCTGGGCTTCATCGCAGTGTTCACGCAGCAGGAACTCGGCCTGCACTTCGGTTTCGACTCCTTCTGCCAGAACGTCCAGCCCAAGACCGCGTCCGAGGGCGATGACCGTACGCGCGATGGTGTCGTCATTTGGGTCTTGGGTCAGGTTGTCGACTAACGTCTTATCGATCTTCAGACGGTTGATCGGCAAGTTCTTCAGGTAGCCAAGAGAAGAGAATCCCGAACCAAAGTCATCGAACGCAATAGTGATGCCGATTTCGCGCAATGCGTGCAAATTGGTGATGACCTGCTTGGTATGGCGCATCAGCATTGTTTCGGTCACTTCCAATTCTAGGCGATCACCTTCAATATGGGTGCGCGCAAGTAACGCCGCAATCGTGTCTGCCAGATCGATGCGCTCCAATTGCTGTACCGAGAGATTGACCGCCAAGCGCGGAATCAACAGGCCGTGAGCATCCCATTCGGCGAGTTGCGCACAGGCATTTTCCAACACCCAGGCTCCCAGTTCGCCAATCAGGCCCAGCTCCTCGGCGATTGGAATAAAGCGCTCCGGCGGTATCTGCCCTAACTCCGGATGTTGCCATCGCAACAGCACCTCGGCACCATACATACAGCGGTCCGAGAGTTTGACCTGGGGTTGGTACACCAATGTCAACTCCTGCCTCGCGAGAGCGCCGCGCAATGCGGTCTCTAATCTCAAGCGTTCAATCGCGCCTTCAGTCATTGACTGTTCGAAGAAGCGGTAGTTGTTGCGGCCGTGTTCCTTAGCCTGGTACATGGCCACATCGGCATTGCTCAGCAAGGTATCCATATCGCGTCCGTCCGTTGGGAAGATGCTGATGCCGATGCTAGCAGTGATATACAGTTCTCGGCCAAGGGCATCGAAGGGCTGTTTGAAGATATCCAGCAGACGACGCGCAAGCTGTGTCGCCCCGTTTGGTCCGGACAGATCGTCGATTAACACCACAAATTCGTCGCCGCCGATTCGCGCAATGCTGTCAGCGGCTCGCACCTGGCTCTTAATGCTTTCGGCGACACGTTGCAGCAGCGCATCCCCGACCGTATGCCCCAGGGTATCGTTTACGGTCTTGAACAGATCCAGATCCAGAAACAGCAGGGCGCACATGCTGCCATCACGCTCCGCGCGACTCAATGACTGTTCCACCCGCGCCCGCAACAGGGACCGGTTTGGCAGGCCGGTTAGTGCATCCTCGTGGGCAAGCTTGTACAGCTCCTGTTCCGATTGCTTGATCTGGGTGATATCGCCGAACACGGCGATATAGTTGGTCAAGCGACCAGCCTGATCGTGTACCGTGCTGATGGTGGACAGCTGTGGGTAGATTTCGCCGGTTTTGCGTCGGTTCCAGAATTCGCCGCGCCATTGGCCGGTTTTTTGCAGAGCGGCCCACATGCTTTGGTAAAACATCTCATTCTGACGCCCGGACTTTAGCATGCTGGGCGTTTGCCCCAGAACTTTGTTTTCAGTGTAACCGGTAAGCTCGGTAAAGGCGCGGTTGACGGCCAGAATACGTTGCTCCGGGTCGGTGATAATAATGCCCTCGGAGGTGTTCTCGAAAACGGTGCGCGCCTGCACCTCGCGGCGCTCGGCGGCACGCTGCTCGGTTAGGTCTTGCAAGGTCGCGTAAAGCGCTGGTTTGCTGCCGAACTCGATGGGCAGCATGGTCACTTGCACTGGAACCGGACTGCCATCGGCATGCAGGTGTTCCCATTCGAAGTGCTGTACCTCGCCGCGCATGGCGCGGGTGATGAAGCGCGATGCCTTGTCCGTGCTGGGTTCGCCGTCGGGCTGCATCGCGGGCGACACATCGCAGGGGTGTTTGCCGAGTAGACAGGTCGGCTCGTCATAACCGAACAGGCGTTGCGCTGCGCGGTTAGCCAAGACGCAGCGCTCCTCGCGCAGAATCAACATTGCCTGGCCGGCGGATTCGAACAGCGTGCGGTATTGTTGTTCGCTTTCGCGCCGTGCCTGTTCGGCTTTGACGCGCTCGGTGATGTCTTGAATGCTGCCGCGCAGACCACCAATGCTGCCGTTATCGTTATACACCGCCTCGGCATTCGTTCTGACCCAAAGTTTACCGCCCCGGGCGGTCTGTAAGCGCAATTCCAGTTCATAGGGGCAGCCTTCGGAGAGGGCGCGTTTGATGGCCTGGTGCAGCACTGCACGGTCGTGCGGGTCGTAGAATTCTAGCGCTGTTTCAACCGTCGGCTGGAAGTCGTCGTCGACCTCGTGCAACAAGCGCGTGATCTGTGTCCAGCGCAGCGTCTTGTTGTCTGCATCGAACTCCCAGCCGCCGACGCGCGCCAACCGGCTGGTCGCATTCAATAGCGCCTCACTGCGTTGCAGGGCTTTTTCAGCCTGGTGGCGGCTAGTGACATCGCGATTGACACCGCGGCGACCCAGAGCGCGGCCATCCTCGGACAGGACCGTACTACAGATGTGATCGATCCATTTTTGCTGTCCATCGCGGGTGCGGATGCGGAACGACAGCGGCACGTGATGCTTGTTGCTGTCCAGGGGATGCGCTAGATGCTGCTGCCAGGCGTCCAGGTCTTCCGGGTGCATGATCGTCTCCAGCAGCTCGGGGTTCTCGATGAACTCGGAGGCGCTGTAGCCGGTGATATCCTGGCAAGCTGGCGAGACATGGATGAAATGATTGTCCAGACCAAGCCAGTAGTCCCATTCCGGGCTGAATTCTGCCAGCACACGATAGCATTCCCGGCTGCTCTCGAGGCGATCGTAGGCGTTACCGAGAGCCTCGCGTTGGCGGGCCTGTTCGGTGCGATCGATCACCGCGCAGATGAGGCGATTCTGTTGATCCTGACCTTCGGGTGCTGGCAGTTGTGCAATGTGCAGGTCGACGACCAGGCTGCTCCCATTACCTAACTGCATGCGCACTTCCGTCAGCTCCAAGGACTCTTGTACGGTGAGCCGCTCCCAGGCGCTGATCAACCGTGCCTGGTCTGTATGCAGCAGCATCCGCGCCAGGAAATACTGATGGTATTGGGTATTGCGCAACTGGAGCAGCTGGAGTGCGGATGGGTTTGCCTCCACGATCAGGCCATACCGATCCAGCACCAACTCGGCGATCGGCAACTGCTGGAACATGGCCGAAAAACGTTCGAGCGCACTCTCGGTGGTGCGCTGGCTTTTCCGCAACTCTTCGTTTTGCATCTCCAGCTCGGCCTGGTAGATGCGAAGATTTTCGATCAGAACAGCCGTGGATGGGTCGTCGGCGCTGAGGATCTGTTCGGCGAGGTTGAATTCGCCGTGGCGCAATGCGGCAAGGGCTCGCTCTCTGACCGAGGCCGAATTTTTATCGTAGCGGCCTCCCTTGGTGGTTGTTTGTGGCGTTTCTGGCGTCGTTACAGTGGTTGTCGCTTGTCCATACTGGCCTGTGTCGTCGTTATTCTGCATGGTATTGCTCCACTGCCGATCTGTGCTCGGCAGTCGCGCGGTTGCCATCGGCGTGTTTGCTCAGGCGTCGCCGGTGGGCTCCGATGGATCGGTGTACCAAGGGCTGATGTCCGCGTGGCTTACGATGATGCCGCCGGCAGGATGCTCGATCGGTGCCGCGTGCATGACGAACCAGCGTCTCTGATCTGGCGAATGGCAGGGATAGCGCATGGAAAATGCGGGCAGGCGACCGCTCAATACGTCCAGCAAACCCTGATGGGTGCGTGCGGCAAATTCGTCGTCCTCACTGTGATCGTCTGGATCGATGTCGCATGCCGCCAGATAATCGCAACCAATACTGTGATGGGCTAACTGTGGGCTGCCATTCTCCGCGGCAAACAGGCGCCAGGCACGGTTGACCATGGTGATCACGCCGTTGCCGTCCAGCACCGCGACATGCCCGGGCAGCGAGTCGAGTACCGCCTGCACGCGCTCGGCATCGCGCAGCTGCGTGATGTCGACAAAGGTGGTTACAGCACCGCGCGGACCGTTCTCGCGTACGGAATAGGGTAGAATGCGGGTCAAATAGGTGCGTCCATTGCCGGCCTTGATCTCATGTTGCATCATTTCGCCTTGGACGATGGTGCTGCGCAATTCGCTGACGAACTTCGGATAATCCAGAAGATTGGTGAAGTCTTCGATGGATCGCCCGAGGTCGCCCTCGCGGATCTTGAACAGAGCGGTGGCCTCGGGTGTGAACCTGGTCAATTGCAAATTGTTGTCGACGAACACCGTCGCGATGGCGGCCGCGCGTGCCATGCTGTCGAGGTCGGCATTGAGTCGGTTCAGGATTTCGATCTTTTCCTGATTTTCGGCGTTGACTGTGTACAGCTCTTCGTTGACCGATTGCAGCTCTTCGTTGGAACTCTGTAATTCCTCGTTAGAAGCCATCAGCTCTTCGTTGGTGGCCTGCAATTCCTCATTGGCGGTCTCTAATTCTTCGATGGTGGCTTGCAGGCTCTCGCGCGTGGCGGCCAGCTCGCGCTCCAGGGTTTCGACTCGCTCCGTGGTCTCGTAATCCATGTTGATGGTTTGGATGCCGCCAGGCCCCGCGGCAGCTGCCGTCTCAGGCAACGACGGCTCCGGTTCGAATGACAACAGTAAGTGGATCTCGCTCTGACCCTGGTCGACGCTGCGTGCCACCAATCGAAGTCGCTGCCGCTCGCCGCCAGGGCGTTCTATGCTCAGCACGTCTGAGCGCAGCGGTTCCTTGCCGCGCGCGGTTTTGTGTAACAGTGCCTGGGCTACCGGTGCCAGTGTGGGCGGCAGCAATTTAGATAGCTCCAGCGTGACCGAGCCTTCGCCGATGCGCAGATAATGGCCAACATCGCCGAACACATGCAGCAATTCCTGCTTGGCATTGAGCAATAGGCTGGTGGGGGCGTAACTGCGCAGCAACACGGACTGGCCGGCGTCGATGGCGGCCGCGTCGGTGGTGGTACGGTTCGCATGCGGACTCCGGCGGTGGCGGGTAACATTGTTGGGCAGGCGTGCTAGTCCAACGCTGCCGGTGTCCAGCGGTAAGGCCAGATGGCGCAGGATGCGAAAGATCTTGTATTTGGAGTTGACCGCGGTGAAATCGGTCTGCATGTTGGCCAGGGTTTCGCTGGAGCCAAGGAATAGAAAGCTGCCTGGTGCCATCGCGTACTGCAATCGGCGCAGCGCGCGTTCTTGCGCATCGCTGCGAAAGTAAATCAACAGATTTCGGCAGGTAACCAGGTCCATGCGCGTAAACGGCGGATCTTCCAGCAAATTGTGTCGTGCAAACACAATATTCTGTCGAATCTCGGTCTTGATCACAAAGTGGTTGCCGCGTTTGTAGAACCAGCGTTCCAGGCGCTCTGCCGATACCTCTGTGGTAATGGCCTCGGAGAATACGCCGGCGCTGCCGAAATCAACGTTGTGTTGTTCCACGTCGGTGGCGAAAACTTTCAACGGCGGCCAACGCCGGGCGCGCTCGAAGGCTTCTGCGAACAGGATCGCAATGGAATAGGCCTCCTCGCCGGTGGATGTACCCGGGGTCCAGACGCGGATTGGCTGGTTTTCGCCATGTTCCTTGACGATCGAATCGATGGCCGTCTGTGCCAGCATCTCGAACGCTGGTGGGTCGCGGAAGAAATTGGTTACCGGAATCAGCAATTCGCGACGCAACGCATTCAATTCGGTGCGATCGCCGTCCAGTAGCCGCGCATAGTGTTCCAGATCCGGCACATGGCGCACCTGCATACGCCGCTCGATGCGGCGCATCACGGTGGCGGGCTTGTATTCGCGAAAATTGATCCCGCCCTGCTGTTGCAACAGGTGCATGGTTTCCTCCAGGGCATTTTCGCGGTCGCCAAAGCCAGCGCTTCCGGGCGCCTGGATGCGTGGTCGCGGTGCCTGGCTCATGTGATCCATGACCCTCGGACCCAATTCCTCTGGCGGCAGGATCGCGTCCACTAGACCGGTGGCGATGACACTGCGGGGCATGCCATCGAACTTGGCTGATTCCGGATCCTGTGCAAGCAACAGGCCGCCGGCATCATTAATGGCTACGGCTCCACGGGTGCCATCGGAACCAGTGCCGGACAACACCACGCCGATTGCGTATTTACCGAATTCCCGTGCCAGTGCAGTGAAGAATAGGTCAATGGGCAGGGTCAGGCCGCGTGGGCTCTTCGGGCTCAAGCGCAGAGAGCGGCGCGAGACGCTCATGATGCTGGCTGGGGGGATCAAATGTACCCGGTTTGGCTGGATCGGCATGCCGTCTTCGACCGTGACCACGTCCATATTGGTGTGCCGTCCAAGCAGATTTCCCATCATGCTCTTGTGGTCCGGCGACAGGTGTTGAATTACCACGTAAGCGGCGCCGGAGCTGGCAGGCAGACCACGAAAGAACCGCTCCAATGCGTCCAGGCCACCGGCTGATGCACCGACTGCGACAACATAGAAGCGAGAGTGTTCAGGCTCGTTGGTCTGGGACGGGTCTGAATTCCGGCTGGTTTCTTGCATCGGCTTAAGTATGGTTGGTCTGCTTGGGTTTTGTGTGTGGTAATGAATGCGTCATGCGAAAATTGATAATGACGGCTTGGGCGCTAGGCGCCAAGGGCCGATCTCATGTTCTGTGGATAACTGACAGCCGCGGTCGATCCCCGGCGTCATGTTCCGATGGTTGCCCACTCGGTTAAGCGATGCCGGTAAACAGTCTGCACGGCGGCAGGCAATCCGTGCTCGCCGGGTTTCTGGTAATCGCTTTGCGAGATCCGCTCGATTTGTAGATTGTACTCTATTACAATACCTTCGCCAAAAATTAGCGCCAAAAATTAGGTGGGCGACAGCCCGAGGTGATAGGTTATCCAGTTACTAATCCGAAGACCTATTCCCTCAGGAGGCTATCGCCCATGCCCGACATTATGCTGATCTTGAGCTGCTTAAGCCAGAGCGTAGATAAGACGAGCCTTGGCCGTTTGGGTTGCGTTGTGGAAGGGCTGTTGGCGATGACGGGGCGGGTAACGATGCGGGGGCTATCGCGCTGGACCGAGCGCGGGGGAAGCTATCGGACGCTGCAGCGGTTGTTCAACACCACGCTCAGTTGGGGCCAAGTGCATTGGCTGGTGATTCGCCAGCACCTGCTGGGCGACGAAACGCAATGGTTGCTGGCGGGCGATGAAGTGGTGGTGAGCAAATCGGGCAAGAAGACCCACGGTCTGGATCGTTTTTTCTCCTCGGTGGTTGGCAAGACGATCCCGGGGTTGTGTTTTCTGAGCCTGTCGTTGATTAGCGTGCAACGGCGCTGTTCGTACCCATTGCGCCTGGAGCCGATTCTCAAAGAGACGGCCGCGAGCTGCCCGAAAGCGTCCAAAGCGGGTCGGGGTAAGGACCGAGGGCGGCCGAAAGGTAGCCGCAATGGCAATCGCCGGGAGGTGAGTCTGTCGCCCTATTTGCAGTTCGTTCAAGACCTTCTGCGCCAGGTGCTGGCACTGGTGTGCCAGACGCTGACGGTGCGTTATTTCGTCTTCGACGGGGCCTTCGGCCATAATCAAGCGCTGCAAATGGTCCGTCGCACGGGCTTAGAGTTGATCAGCAAATTGCGCCACAACAGCGCGCTGTATCTGCCCTATGACGGCCCCTACGCCGGGCGCGGCCCGCGGCGCAAGTACGGCAGCAAGCTCGATTATCAACACTTGCCGCCGTGCTTTCTCAAAGCCACTTCCGTGGAAGGACACGTTCATACGGCCATCTACCAACTGCCCGTTTGGCACAAAAAATTCCCCGACCGGCTCAATGTCGTGATCCTTGTCAAGACCAACCAACGCACCGGTGCCCAGGCCCATGTCATCCTTTTCAGTAGTGATCTCGAGTTAGGCTACGAAGCGCTCATCGATTACTATCGCTTGCGCTTCCAAATCGAGTTCAACTTCCGAGACGCCAAACAGTACTGGGGCTTGGAAGACTTCATGGTGACCAAGCCAACGCCGGTCTACAACAGTGCCAACCTGGCGATGCTGATGATCAACCTGTCCCAGATCCTGATGCGACCGGTGCGCGAGCACTGTCCGAGCTTTAGCGTCAATGACCTCAAAGCCCACTTCCGCGGCCGGAAATACGTCCTGGAGGTGTTAAAAATGCTTCCGGAAATGCCCGAAGCGAATATTATTGACCAAGCCCTTGAGCAGGCTGCAAATCTGGGGCGGATTAATCAAGAACTTAGTGCAGCATGAGATCGGGTCATTTGGCGAAGGTATTGCTATTACAAACACTTTTCTTTCGTTGCCGAGCATTTCTCATCCACTCCGATTGACATCGGCATTTTTGCCTTTGTTGATCCCGATCAGCCATCAGCATTGACCCTATTTGCATTGGCGCTCTATTCTATAAAGCTTTCTTGCTTCAGGTGCCTCATCACTCTATGGCCGAGTGGCGAGGTTAAACGGGAAGCCGGTTCGGCGTGATAGCTGCATTCAAATTTGCCTTGAGTGCGGTCTCGCGATGCCGGCGCTGCCCCCGCAACGGTAGGCGAGTCAAGCCGCGACAGCGTGCCACTATGGCCGCGGTGCACTTTGCATCCTTAAATCAAGATGCAGCGGGTACCAAGGGCCATGGGAAGGCGTCTCGGCCGCTGGGTTTGGATCAGGTCCGACCCCAGCGCTCGCAAGCCCGGATACCGGCCTGCTCAAGTTTCAGGGTGCCGCGGAGGGCGGCGCTGACCCTTGCCTGGTTCTCAACACAACGCGGCGGTGTTCGCCGCAGTTCCCGGTTATCACGTCCTCCCTGCATCATTGGCCGGAGTTCTCCGGTTTCCATCGGTATCGGCATCCGCGGGTGAGCAGATGCATGTGAGGACTGCAATGAAGTATCCATACTCGTCGGCAACCCTGCTGCTGGCGCTTGTTCTGATTTCCCTACCGGTCGTCGCCGCGGTCGAGGATGCGACACAGATCGACCCTGTCGTGGTCACAGCCACGCGCACCGCCGAGACTGCGGATCAGACTCTGGCGCCGGTCACCGTCGTTGACCGTGACGAGATCGAGCGGCGCCAGTCGCTGACCACCGTCGATATTTTGCGCGGATTGCCAGGGGTTGCCATCAGCAATTCCGGCGGTCCGGGACGACAGACCGATCTCTTTTTGCGCGGCACCAACTCCAATCAAACCCTGTTTCTGGTGGATGGCATCAAGATTGGCTCCGCCACCACTGGCCAGAGTGCGTTTCAGAACATTCCAGTGGAACAGATCGAGCGTGTCGAGGTGGTGCGCGGACCTCGCTCCAGCCTGTATGGCTCGGAAGCGGCAGGTGGCGTGATCCAGATCTTCACTCGCCGCGGCGGCGGTCCATTGCGGCCCTTCTTCAGTACGCTTGCGGGGCGCTATGGGACAGCCGGCGTTTCCGGTGGATTGTCCGGCGGCGGCGAGCGCGGGCGTTTCAGCGTCAGCGCGAACTTCGACCAGACCGAAGGCTTCAATGCCTGCAATGGGATCGGATTTCCGGTGTTTGCCGGCTGCGCGACCGACGAGCCGGATCAGGACGGCTACACCAATCAGGGCGTCAGCGCCAGCGCCGGCTATGACTTCAGCGACCGTATCCGTCTGGATGTGAATTTTCTCAACAGCGAAAGCGATGTCCAGTTCGACGGCGCTTTCACCAACGAGTCCAATAGTAAGCAGCAGGTAATCGGCGCCAAGCTTGACCTACGACCGCTGGAGAACTGGGACATGACGCTGTCGGCCGGGCGCAGCCTGGACGACCAGGATAACTTCAAGGATGGCCGGTTCTACAGCACGTTCGATACCCGCCGTGACACCTTGGGCTGGCAGAACAACATCGCCATCGGCGACCAGCACCTGGTTACGCTGGGCGTCGATTATCAACAAGATAAGGTCACCAGCACCACCGACTATGATGTCGATACACGCGACGATGTTGGCGTGTATGGTCAGTATCAGGGCTGGTTCGGTCCTGGCAGCGTCAAGGCCAGTCTGCGCAATGACGACAACGAACAATTCGGTAATTATGTCACCGGCGATGTTGCGCTGGGTTGGGATGTATTGCCATCATTGCGGCTGGTGGGAACCTACGGTACTGCGTTTACCGCCCCAACCTTCAACGACTTGTATTTTCCGGCCGATCCCTTCTTTGCCGGCGGCAACCCCGATCTGAAGCCGGAGCAAACCCGCAGCGCCGAGCTTGGTGTCTCGGGGCAGATCGATGCCCTGTCAAGTCCCTTGTCAGATCCCTGGCAGTGGTCGCTAAACCTCTATCAGACCGATATCGATGATCTGATCGCATTACAGCCGCCATTGTTCTCGGCGGAGAATATCGACAGTGCTCGCATCCGCGGTCTGGAGGCTGTCTTGCTGGGCCGCTTGCTGGGCACCGATGTTTCCGCCAACCTAACTCTGCTCGACCCGCGCAATAAATCCGACGGTCTCGACAACGGCAATCTATTGGCGCGCCGTCCGCAGCAGACGTTCCGTCTCGACATCGACCGCGGTTTTGGCCGATTCGCCGCCGGCGGCACAGTGTTCGTAGCAGGACGCCGTTACAACGATCCTGCCAATGAGGTTCCGATCAGCGGTTTTACCTTGCTCGATCTGCGCGTCTCCTATGCCTTCAGCGACGCGTTGCGCATCCAGGGCCGCCTGGAAAATGCGCTTGACGAAGACTATGAAACCGTCACCTGGTACAACCAACCTGGTCGTGCCTTCTATTTGACCTTACGTTATCAGCCTTAGCCGCGATGCTGCATCGGTTTGGCGCTACATGCGATCCTCGAGCCGCGCGCGCTGCAATACAGCCTGTGGTAAAGCCCACGGGAAAACCTGAGCATAACCGCAAGTCCCCGGTAAATCTCGCCTTTACGATACGCGTACAATTCAGACCATGACCACCTCCGATTCCGAACCTGAACAGCGCCATCGCGCCCGCATGCAACGCCACAAGGCATTGGTCGATGCTCGGGTTGCGCAGGCGACCGCCGAACGCGGCGTATTATTGGTATTGACCGGCAACGGCAAGGGCAAAAGTTCGTCTGCCTTTGGCATGCTGGCGAGGGCCATGGGGCACAACCTGCACGTGGCCGTCGTGCAATTCATCAAAGGTAGCTTTTCCACTGGAGAGGAGGCCTTCTTTCGCCGTTTCCCGGAAGTTCATTATCACGTCATGGGCGACGGCTTCACCTGGGATACCCAGGATCAGGAGCAAGACAAGCAGAGCGCCCGCCGGGCATGGGAACAGGCCAAGGCCTATTTGGCCGATCCGAGCATCGACCTGCTGGTACTTGATGAACTCAACATTGTGCTCAAACTCGGCCTGCTGCCCCTCGACGAGGTGCTGAACACGTTGCTCGAACGTCCGATGGCGCAGCATGTGGTCGTGACCGGTCGCGCGGCGCCCAAGGAACTGATTTCGATCGCTGACACGGTCACCGAGATGCGTTTGATCAAACATGCCTTCGATGCCGGTGTGCAGGCACAGAAGGGCATCGAATTGTGAGCCTTGGGAGCGGATTTGACCCAGCCAACCCAAATGTTTGCAGACAAGAAGCTAGCAGACGGGAGTCCCGCGCTTGCCAGTGTTAACTCCAAACACCGATCCGAGAGCTGCACAGAGCACGCTGATCCTGGGCGGTGTGCGCTCCGGCAAGAGCCGTCTCGCGGAGCGCTTGGCGATGGCATCTGGTCTACCGGTAACCTATGTTGCCACCGCGCTGGCTGGTGACGACGAGATGCGTGCGCGCATCGAGGCCCACCGTCAACGCCGCCCCCAGGACTGGCGGCTGGTCGAAGAGCCGCGCCATTTAGCGAATACTCTGAAATCAGTTTGTGCGTCCGGGCATTGCGTGATCGTCGAGTGCCTAACCCTGTGGTTGACCAACCTGTTGTGCGCCGATGACCAAGCATTGCTGTCGCGCGAACTCGACGCGTTCAGGGAGTGCTCACCGACGTTGCCCGGGCAAATTCTCTATGTTTCCAACGAAGTCAATATGGGCGTGATTCCCGCGCACCCGCTGAGCCGTAACTACTGCGATCTGGCCGGCGGGCTCCATCAAACCTTGGCTACTCATTGTGAGTGCGTCATCCTGACCGTCGCCGGACTGCCGTTGGTGGTCAAGGGGGCACCCCTGTCACTGAACCCAGAACGAAATCCATGACTGATTGGATCAACGAACCTGCGGCCTCGCTTGACGCTGCCGCCAGATTGGCCGCTGCTAAACGCCAAGCCCAACTGACCAAACCGCCCGGCTCGCTCGGCCGGCTGGAAGATGTGGTATTGCGCCTGGCGGCAATGCAGGGCCTGGAACGACCCTCCCTGACCCGGGTGCAGATCTGCGTGTTTGCCGCGGACCATGGGGTCGTCGCCGACGGCGTTTCCGCTTTTCCGCAGGCGGTGACTGCGCAGATGATCGCAAACATGGCCGACGGTGGCGCGGCGATCAGCGTCTTGGCGGAACATATTGGAGCGCGGCTCGAGTTGATCGATCTGGGTACGGTGACACCGATGCCGGCACATCCTGCGGTACGCCAAGCGCAGATCGCACCGGGAACCGCGAACCTCGCCCGCGAACCGGCCATGAGCGCGGCACAGCTAGGTCAGGCATTGGCTGAGGGGCGTGCAGCCGTGACCCGCAGCATCGCTGCCGGCAGCGACCTGTTCATTGGCGGCGAGATGGGTATTGGCAATACCACGTCCGCGACCGCGCTTGCCTGCGCGCTGTTGGAGCAACCGGCCGCGTCGCTGGTTGGCCCTGGCACCGGGCTCGATGCAGAAGGCATTAGCCGCAAGCAGGCCATCATTGAGCGTGCTTTGACCTTGCATCGGTCGCATACCGATCCACTGTCGCTGTTGGCATACATGGGCGGTTTCGAGATCGCGGCCCTGGTCGGGGCCTATGTGGCCTGTGCACAGCAACGCCTGCCGGTGCTGGTGGATGGCTTCATCAGCTCGGTCGCCGCATTGATAGCCAGTCGTTGTTGCGTTGGGGCCGTGGATTGGATGCTGTTGGCGCATGTTTCCGCGGAGCCGGGACATGGTCGGGTTGTGCAGGCCTTGGGCCAGCAGCCGCTGTTGGATCTGGGTATGCGTCTTGGTGAGGGCAGTGGTGCGGCGGCGGCCTTGCCATTGCTGCGTCTCGCCTGCCGATTGCATTCCGGCATGGCCACCTTTGCCGAGGCCGGCGTGGCCGCCGGCGAAACGAATGGCTGAGCGCATCTTCGACCTACTGCGCCATGGCGAGGTGCAAGGCGGGGGGCGCTTTCGTGGCAGTCATGATGATCCATTGGCGCCGGCTGGATGGGAGCAGATGCGCTCGGCTGTCGCCGCCGACGCCGCTGCCGGGCGTGCAAACTGGGATCAGGTGCTGTACTCGCCGGCGCTGCGCTGTGCCGATTTCGCCCTCGAATTAGCCAGCCAACGCGGCCTGCCAACGACACCAGTGCCGGAACTGCGCGAGCGCGGCTTTGGTGTCTGGGAGGGGCTGCGTGCTGAGCAAATCCCAATTGAGGATCTCTCCCGTTTCTGGGCCAACCCCCTGAAGTACGACCCACCCGAAGCCGAACCTTTTGTCATTTTTCGCGAACGGGTCGTGCGCGGCTGGCAGAAATTGCTGGCCGGCGATGCGCTGCGACCGCTGATCGTGACCCACGGTGGCGTTGTTCGAGTGGTGATTGGGGAAGTATTCGGACTCAGTGCCGATCGACTGCTGTTGTTGGAGGTGCCGCCAGCCTGTCGCACCCGGCTGCGGGTGCCCACCGGGGGCGGGCGGCCGAGTCTGATCAGTCATGGCCTCGAGGGGACAGCCCCGGCCTTGGGCTGATTTCAGTCCTGAGTTTTGGTATTGTTCCTCGGTGTCGGGATCGGTGTCAAGGTCGGAATGAGGGATTGGTATCGAGCTGGCTGCTTTGATCGATGAGCGGATTCGATTCCAATTCCGATAGCGACCCCGACACCGATTCGGCTTCCTCAGTGCGTTCGATGATGCAATCCAAGACCCGGAATCGGTTTGGCATCAAAACTCAGGACATTTCGACAGCCTACCTAAGCAGGCTCCTACGCCGACCGGCTCCCACGGCTGGTCAAGGGCCGCTTGCGGGCGAGGCGCCTTGGCCCCTCTGCGCACGCTGCGTCTCTGCGGTGAATCCTTACATTCTTTGCAGGCAGAACCCTGCTGTCGATCAGCCATCTATTTGAGCCGCCAGCGGTTTCTCCGCGAGTCGAAATCCCGTCGTAGCCCAGGACGGTCGTCATCCGGCGTACCTTTGAGCGTCTCGATGATGTCGCTGACAACCTTTTGGTGCGCATAGAAATAGTTGTGCTCGACAGCGCCGCCAACGACGTCCCCGCAGTCGACCAGCGATACCTTCATCGGCACTTCGGTTGGTCGGCGCGGTCCGTCGCTGCCGAGCCGGTCGGGATTTCCCTTGGTCCAGTCGCTGATGTTGAGCGCACGGTCGCCGCGATTGAAATAGACCGAGACCCGGCGGGACAGCTCCGGCAGACGCTTTAACTTGTGGTCTTTTTCCAGGGCGTCGTCGTCCTCGTCCGCCGCTGCCAGGATAATTTGCTCGAACAGCCGTGGCAGCGGCCCGGGATTCTGCTCCAGCATCTCCTGTACGGCATGTCGGAGCAGATAGTTGCCCATGCTGTGGGCGATTAGATGCATGTCCCGCTTACAGTTGCGGTTGGCATCCAGGTGTGTCAGGAATTCCAAGACCTTTTGGATGCCGCGGGCAAACGCGAGGCCGGAGCTCTTGGCATCATGGCGGTCATTACGGTAGCTCGAAGGCTTACCGTCCGAAGGCCAAGAGAAGGTAACGACGTTCAGCGGCTCTTCGCCGTCGATCCGGTACTTCTGCTGCAGGATCGCGGCGGTCTGCAGGGCCTCTTTAAAGGTGGTGTTGAAGCCGTGGATGAAGATCAGCAAGTCGCCGTGATTGTCGAGCATTCGTTGCTGCAGGGTTTCGAACAGCTTGGTCGAGCCGAGGAGCGTGCCGTCGGGTTGCTCCGGATACAGTTCCAGGGTGCTGACGCCGCCGTTGTCCGGATCGACCTCGGCTTGGCCGAAGCGGAGGTTGGCCAAGCCATCGCGGCTGAAGGCATCACCGAAATCATCCGGTGATGGGAGTCGGTTTGGATCTCGGTTGGTTCCAAAATAAATTGTGCTCATCGTGCCCCCTGTCAATAGCTGGTAAGTATCGGAACTGCCGTTGGGAGAGACTATTCCAATCCGCGGTCTGCTGCAATCATGGCTGTTCCGGGCTCAGCCAGCCAGATCTCGCGCCAGCCGTATCGCCTGATGAGCACCTCCAGGGAGCCAGGGTCCGCAGCCGCCCGATGCGGCTCAGATAACGCTGGGTCAGATGGGTTGTCGGGGGACCTCGAGATATGCGGGTGAAGGAAGCATCGGCTGATTGCGCGTGATAAGACCCAAGCTCGTAGACAGTATACGGGGATTAGGCTTGAGAATAGTTTGAGGCCGCATCCGACAGAGCTTTGACCGAGGGTTCGGTTGCGCAACCTTCCACTACAGGCTCCCTAGTCGAGCTTAATCACAATCAACGACAAATCGTCATGCACCACTTCCGGAAAGGCAAACTCCAACACCCGTTGTCTGATGTTCCTGGCCAATGGCTCTGCCGGATGCTGCGCAAGTTCGCGGATGTCTTGTTTCAACCGCGATCGCCCATAAGCCAATCCTGCTGAGTTGACGGCCTCGGGGATACCGTCGGTGCTCAGTACCAATACAGCGCCTGGTCCAATGTTGATGCTGCCGAGCTGATAGGTCTGGTCCTTGAACATGCCCAGTGGCAATCCGGTCGATTCGGTCTCGACCATTTGATCGGTCTCCGGATGATAGCAGAGGGCGGGGTCATGTCCGGCAGAAGCATAGGTCAGCTGACCTTTGCCACAGTCGAGGATGCCGACAAACAAGGTCATGAATTGCCCGGCTGGGGTATCGGCTTCGATCAGATTGTTCATCCGGTGCATGATCAAGGTCAGATCGGATTCCTGTTTCAGCAGGGCGCGCAGAAAAGCCCGCCCCATAGCCATGATCAATGCCGACCCAACCCCATGGCCGGACACATCGCCACAGGCCAGACAGTAGATGGCTGCTGAGTCTTGCCCGGCGTTGGAGCATGTGGGGAAGTAATCGATGTAGTCGCCGCCAGCCGAGGCGCAGGGATCAGATAGCCCGGCGATCTGTACGCCCTGGGCCTGCAATACTTCGGGTACGAAGTGGGCCTGGATGTCATGGGCCAGGTTCAACAGGCGTCGCGTTTCCGCAGCTTCGACGGATTCCTTGAGCAGATTTGCGGCCAAGATCGCAACCGCAGTCTGGTTGGCGATGACGCGGGCGATGTAGAGATCGTTTGCGGAAAAGTCGTCCTGATCCGAGCGGTCGTTGATGTTGATAACGCCCAGCACCTGATCGCGAATCTTCAGCGGTACGCTTAACGCGCTGTGGTTGTTATAGCACATTGCCTGGGGATCGGTGTTGTTTTCACCGCCGAGGCGGGTCCGCGGTGCGTTGGACAGCAACAGTGCCTCGCCGGTCTGCAATACCCGTCCGGCGATGCCCTGGCCAGGTTTGATATGGACCTGCTTGACGATGTGCGATGGAATGTTGGTGTGCGCGTGGATTCTGAGTTCTTCGAGTTCTTGGTCGTAGAGCATCAGGGAGCCGCGCGTCGCGCCCAGCAGGGCGCAGGCGCCGTTGATGGCGGTTGTCAGCACTTCATCTAGATTTCCGCTCAGGGTCATCAGATTGGTGACGCGGCTGAGCAGGTCGAAAGCCGATGCCTGGGCGATCAGATCGCCGCGACTGATGGTGGCGCGCGGATCTGCCGCCATTTGCATGCTGTGTCCACGCACAACTTCGATCACGTGCAGCATTTCCATCATCAATGCAGCCTGATTGGCGGTCAGCAGCGCGATGCTCAGGTCGGTTTGATTAAAGTCGACGATGCGCCCATCGGCGAGTTGCTTTTCGCTTAGATTGATCACTCCAAGCACGTCGCCTCTGAGGATGACTGGAACGCAGATGGCGGACGACGATATATAGCGTCCGCCGGAGGTCATTCCGATCTCATACTCCACGTCACCGAAGAGTGCTGCTTTACCGAGTTGAGCCACAAGTCCGGCGACGCTCTCGCCGAGTTGCAGTTGCGTCTGATCGATAATTGATCGGGAAAGCCCTTTCGCCCGGACGATGCGCATTACGTCAAGCTCGGTCTTGAGCATGATCGACCAGCGGCTGGCCTGCAACACCTGGGAGAGGACTTGGCCGATACGCTCCAATGCATCCTGGGCATCTCGGGCGTCGGCTAGAAAACTGGTTACACGCTCTAGGTCACGCAGGATGGCGTTTGTTTCTGCCGATAGTCGGCTGCAGGCGTCCGTGCCTAGGTCGGCCCTTTTTTTCCTGGCCTGTTGCCGGCTGTTTTGTTGCGTTGTGGGGCAGGGGTCTGCCCGCCGGTTTTGGCTGATTGCCGGTGCCTGCTGGTTGCGTGGATCTGGCACTGCGGTGGTCATCTGCGACTCTGTCAGGCTGTATGCCGGCAGGTCGCTGATACCAGGGCGCTGCTTGGTTCTGCTGCGGGTTCTGCTGCGGGATCTGCTGCGATGGACGAGCTAGACGCCGCCCGAGTGGATTGTCTCATAATAGAGTTTTTCCAATTCTTCCTTATGTTTGGCCTCTTCATTGGCCAGGTATTCAAACAGCTCCTTGATCGGGCCGGATGCGGTACTGTCGGCCAGTGAACGGTAATGGTTCATAGCCAGGTGTTCGCGGCCCATGGCATATTGCAATACGGCCTGGTCGTCCGGTTGCTCGCCCAGGTCAGGAGTCATAATCGCATCGGCGAACTTGCCGTCGGTGACCGGGCGTTGGATTTCGGCTTGAATCGCGTCCTGGATGTCATCGCGCTTGGACAACTTGGCGAACAGGTCATAGTGGCACTGTTCTTCCCGGGCAAGTTCTTCCACCAGCCAGCGAAAGTTCTTGCTGACCTTGGGGATCAAATCCTGGTAGAAGTCCCGCGCGCTGGCTTCGAACGAGGTGGCTACCTCCAGCACGTCCTTCAGACTGGTCATGGACCGAATTTTCTGATAACTCGACGATTCGCCTTCTTTCATGTTCATGCTGCTTGCTCCCTGATCGACAGGTAATGGTGAATGCTGGCGGCGACCTTATGGCCGTCAGCGACCGCGGAGACAACATCAGGTCCGCGTACCATATCGCCGGCAGCCCACAGCCAGTCGACGGAGGTGCGCAGATTGTCGTCGACTTTCAGACGCCCGCGGTTCCATTCGAGTTCCTCGGTCAGTTGTTTGCCGAGCAAGTCCACATCGGCGGCTTGACCGATCGCTTCCACCACGGTGTCCGCGGCATGCAATTGTTCATCCTCTGGGTCGAATTTGGGTGCGAAGCGGCCCTGTTCGTCAAAAATGGATAAGACCTTCCAGGTACGCAGGCCGGTGACGGCACCCTGCTCCAGTAGGATCTGCTGTGGACCGCGGGCGTCGAGAATCTCGATGCCTTCTTCGCGGGCCTCTTTGATCTCTTCCGGATCGGCCAGGAAGTGGTCGATGTCCTCCAGTGCCGTCAGCGTGATGGCGACCTCGCCATGCTGGCGTTGTTGCAATCTTGCCAGGGTGCGCGAGCAGTCCATGGCCACATTGCCGCCGCCGATGATCACCGCGCGCCTGGGCACGCTGATCGCTTCGCCGTCGGCGACCTTGCGCAGCAGCTCTACCGCTCGTTCCACGCCGGCGCCATCGCTGCCTGGAACCCGGGTTGAGCGCCCAATCCACAGGCCGATGGCGATCAGCACCGCATCATAGTGGTCGCGTAGTTCTTCCATGGTGATGTCGCTGCCGACGCGGCTATTGTATTGAATCTGCACGCCGATGGATTCGATTACGTCCAGGTCGCGGTCCAGTCGTTCTGCGGGCATGCGATAGTAGGGGATGCCGTAGCGGGTCATGCCGCCGGCCTTGTCCATGGCCTCGTAGACCTGCACCTGATGACCTTGCTTGGCCAGGTCGAAGGCGGCCGTCAGTCCGGCTGGGCCTGCGCCGATGATGGCGACACGCTTGCCGCTGAGATAGCCGGGCTTGCCCTCGGCAGCGATTTGTTTGATCCGCTCGTGGTCGACGGCATCCATGGCATAACGTTTGAGCCAGCGGATCGCAACGGGCTCTCCGCGCTGGCCGACCGAGCAGGCGGTCTCGCAGCGATGTGTGCAGACTCGCCCGCAGGTATGGGCAAAGGGATTGGTGCGATAGATCTGGCGCACGGCCTCTTCCGGATCGTTTTGCCAGATGGCGCGGATGTACTCCGGTGCGTTCATCTGTGTCGGGCAGGCGTCGTGGCACATGCCGCATTGCACGCAGCGCGAGGCTTCGATAATTGCTTGGTTGTCGTCGTAGCCGGCGACGATTTCGTCGAAGTTGTCGATGCGCACCGCCGGTGGCATCTCCTGCATGTCGGTACGCTCGAGTGCCATCAGATCGCTGTCGCTGGTTTTGACCCAGCCCTGATCATAGGCAACGCCATGAATGCCATTGGCATCCGGCAGAATGAAATAGCTGTCCAGATCGGCGTCGACACAGGTGTGCACGTATTCGCGAGACAAAGTGATCGAGCCGGTGGGACAGAGGTCGACGCACAGCGCACACCAGCAACAACGGCCATAGTCGATGGCGGGTCTGAGGTTGCGAATGCCCTGGGTCGGGTCTTCGCGAAGGCCGGGAACCTCGACCATGGTGATGGCCGCATTATCGCAGACCTTCTGACAGGTGCTGCAGCCGATGCAGGCTTCCCAATCGTTGAGATGGAAGCCGCGATAGTTGGCGGACGCGGGCCGTGGATCAAGCGGTACCGTAATGGCCTTGCGTCCGAAGAATTGCAGATTTTTTAACGGGGCCAGGATTCCACCCTTGGCCTTGTAATCGATTTCGCTCATCAGCGATCCACCTCCGGTGGGCAAGCGTCGAGGGAGAACATGATCTGGGCTACATCTTCGATTCGGCAACCGATCGATAGTTTCTCCAACACCTGAACTGCATGCATTTGCGATGGTCCGCGCACATGGGTGCGATAGGGACGCTCGCCGCCATCCGAGACCACATACCAGGCCAATTCGCCCTTGGATGACTCCATGCGTACATAGGTGGAGCCGGCGGGCACATTCCAGGCCAGCGGGTTGGGAATCGGGCAGCGGATCGGGCCGGGTATCGATGGCAGTCGGGCCAATACCTGGCGGATAATCTTGATGCTCTCGAACAGTTCTTTACGCCGTACCAGGGCTCGCGACCAGGCATCTCCGCCGTCTTCGGTCGGGATGTCGAAATCGAGCTGGTCGTATACAAGATAGGGATCATCGCGGCGCACATCGAAGGCCAGGCCGGTGGCGCGTAGATTCGGTCCGGTCACGGCCCAATCCAGCGCCTGCTCCTGACTGATGATGCCGACGCCGCGGGCGCGCTTGACGAAGACCAGATTCCGGAACATCAGGTTGTCATAGTCCGGAAGTCGGGATTCCAGATAGTCCAATGTATTAGAGACGCGTTCGATGAAGCCGGGGGGAATATCGCGACGTACGCCGCCTGGAATATTATAGATGTGATATACGCGTCCGCCGCACAGTTCTTCGAACAGGTCGAGGATTAGATCGCGGTCGGCTATGCCCCAAAACATCGGCGTGTACATGCCGGTAGTGGCCGCGTGGCCGCCGAAGGTGAACAGGTGAGCTGCAAGCCGCGACAGTTCCGATTGCAACACGCGCAGCCATTGCGCCCGTTGCGGCACTTGCAGGCCGCACAGATCCTCCACCGCCAGGCTGTAGCTGATCTCCATCGGAACTGGGTCTGGGACACAGATACGCGGTGTAATCGCCAGGTTCTGAATCCATAGCCGGCCTTCCATCAGTTTTTCGAAGCCGCGATGCAAATAGCCGGCGTCTGCGCGACCCTCGATCACCTTATCACCCTGCAATTTCAATTTGAAAGCGTAGTTGCCCTCGACGCCTGGGTGGTTTGGGCCGATATTGAGATGATACTCATTACTTGGCGGGTGGCGCCGTGCCTCGTAGTTTTCGGGTCTCATCAGCTGCTCTCTGTTGGGCTACCATCCGCGCCGTCACCGGCCTGGTCTTGATTAATCGCTTTGCGTTCCTGATGCTGCAGATCGCGGCGGCTGAAGCGTTGCTCGTCGGGCCGAACCGCAATGCCGCCGCCGTTGGCAACGATGTCGCGTAACCAATCCGGTTGGTAGTCCTGAAAATCGAAGTGGTCGTTCACCCAGGCCTCGGAGTCGAAGTCCCTGCGCATCGGTGGCGGGCCGTCCCATTCGGTCAGAATAAACTTGGACATGTCCGGGCTGCCTTCGAAATAGATACCGAACATTTCGTGAATGTCACGCTCGAAGAAGGCGGCTGGCGTGTAGATGTCGTAGACCGAGATGTACACCCCGGGGTCGCGCGCAATCCGGGTATGCGCCGACACCAGCGATTGCATTTCATAGGACCAGACATGGTAGACCAGCTCGAATTGGTTGTCGTTCGGCCAGTCCACACAGCTGATGGCAGACAGATGTACGTAGGACGCTCGCCCGCGCAGCAGTTCCAACAGCGCGGGCAACGCGTCGGCCTCGATGTCCACACGCAATCTCCGGCTCGATTTTCGACGCACTTCGATGCCTTCCAGCTCGGTGAGCAGGTGGTCGAGCCAGTTGGAAAGTTCTTTGCTTTCGCTCATGCGCTTGAGCCTATGATGTGGGTTAATTGGAAATTGGCCAAGCATCCATGATTAGGATTTGATCTGTTCCAGCTGGTCGATGGACAGTTCGATGGTAAGCGCCTCCAACGGCCTCTGATGCTGTTCCAGCAAGGCCGTGTGCTCGCCTCGTGTGTGTTCGCCGATCTGGCCGTAATATTCGGCCTCGCTGATGATATCTGTTGGTGTCTGCCAATGCTCGCCAAACAGCCGCTGCTGGTTGCCGAGGTAGTAGTCGTAATGACGGTAGTATTCCTGCCAAGCATTGGCCTGGCCATTTTTGATATTTTCAATCAATCCGCGCAATCCGGCGATGACTGCCTCCGGGCGCGGCATGCAGCCGGCGATGTACATGTCCACTGGCAGGTAGTCGTTGAGCTTTTTTGCCGTGGCATAGCTTTGCCAATACATGCCGCCGTTGACGGTGCAGGAGCAGATGCCGATCACATATTTAGGCGCGGCCATTTGTTCGTAGGTCAGGATCACGCGCTTGAGTGTCTTCACCGAAACATAGCCTGTCACCAGCAGGATATCGGCCTGGCGTGGGGTGACCATGGGTTGGATACCCAGGCGCTCCATGTCGAAGCGCGAGGTCATTGCCGGCGGCAGTTCCACCGCGCCGCAGCCGGTGCAGTAGTGCAACATGAACAGTGAGCGCGATTGGGCAAATGCGATCAACTCGTCGAACACATTGGCCAGCGGATTGGTGCGTTTGGCCGGCGTTACCGGGAGCGGGTCACCGGGCCTGGCGATGTGTTTGGTATCAGTCATATGGATTCTCTGTGGGGAGAGCCGAGGGTCTGTAAGAACTGGCCGATTTCAGGCATTCATTCTGGGAATTGATTCCAGCAGGAGATTCGGGTTGCGGGCTCGTTCGCTGTCAGGTCGTCAGGAAGGCCAATCCCAGTAAACCGATCATGCCTGGCCATGTCCACAGGATGCGTACCAGGTCTTCGGTGCGGTAGCGCGGGAACAGATAAGCAATGGACATCGGGATTGCAACCACGGCAAAGATCTTGAATAGGAATGTAACCCAGTTCTCGCCGCCGCCGAGGAATAAGGTGGTGTAGAGCACGCTGGCGGTGTAGAGCTGGAAACACTGCATGATAAACAAGCCACCGAGGAACTTGCCGCTCATCTCCACCATCGGCCCAGTGGCGATTTCGGCCGGGGCGACATAGATCTCGAAGGGCTGTTTACCAAGCATACCCTGTAATGCGATCAGTCCAGCCAGGGCCAGCAAGGGGGATTGTACGATGCCCCAGGCTGCAACTCCGCCGGCCTGTTGCTGGGCGATGATGTCCACCAGGTTGGTGGTGCCATAGAGGTAGGCGACGCCGAAAGCGACGATGACGAACGGGATGTCATAGGCCAGCATCGCGGTCAGCGCGCGCGAGATGCCGATGGAGCCGTTCGGGTTGGCGCATTGGCCGACGCCCAGCGCAAGCCCTAGGGAAGGGATCATGGTGATGTACAGCAACGCGATCAGTCCGCCTTTTTCGGCAATGCCGTTCATGCCCGGGACCGGCAATAAGGTCTCGGCTGCGACGTATCCGCCGATGGCCATCACGATGCCGATTTCGTGGATCAGTCCATGCGAGATCTGGGTCTGCTTGCTGTGCAGCTTGACGATATCATAGAGCGGCTGCAGCAGCGGCGGGCCAACCCGGCGCTGCAATTTGGCGCCGATCTTGCGCATCATCAGCACCATCGCCATGCCGACGATGAATGCGATCAGCGGCATTAGGGTCAATTCGATCAGGATTTCGTGCCAGTACATAGGGGTCATCTCTAGCTAACCAGCCACGGTGAACGGTGCCGGTTGCACATTGGGGGGGCAAAAATTTGAGATCGATCTCGTGCAATGCGATGCCTGTTTATCCTTGCCAGGTCATTGCCCATGCCAAGGTCACCGCGGCCGCGATGAGAACGAACAACATCGGTTGCGCCGTGCGGTACAGACCGTTGATACCGAAGGAAAGCATGTCCACGGCGGATGAGATCGCGCTTTCCAACCGGGCGAAGGCGCCGCGATACCAGCCGCCGATCAGGTGCATCAGGCCGGCGTAGAAGTTATCGCTGTATTGATAGCGCACATCGGCCGTCAGAAAATGACCGCCGGCATAGTTATCCAGCTGATGCACGCGCCGAGATTTGCCGCCGAAGCCGAAGAAGACCAGCGCCCCGACGCCGAAACCGGCAAACAGCACCCCGACCAGCCAGATCATGTCGATATTGCCCTGCGGGCTCTCGATGCCGCCCAGGTGATAAGTCACCGGCGGCAGGTCGATGGATTGCTGTACTGCGGCCACCCAGCTCAGTGCCGGACCTGGGAAAACCCCGGCTACGAAGATGACCGCGGACAGTGCGAGCATCGGCGCCAGCATGCTGATCGGTGCCTCGCGCACCTGTTCATGTTCAATACGCAATTGGCCTAGAAACATGTTATGGATTAGTTTATAGACCGACAGGATGGTTCCGAGCGTACCAAACACGGCGGCGATGAACAGCAACGGCATTTCCTCGGCGATCAGCGAACGATAGACGAGCCATTTGGACACAAAACCGGCCATAGGTGGCAATCCGGCCAGGCTGATGATGCCGATCAGCAGCACGACGAAGGACAACGGCATGCGCGTGAACAAGCCGCCCAGCTTGTTCAAATCCGAGGTGCCGGTGCGATACATGACAGCAAACACCGTCATCAACAGCGCCGCCTGGGTCATGGCATAGTTGAATACATGCAGCAGACCGCCGGCACTGCCGTTGGCGCTGCCGACCAGAATGCCAAGCAACATGTAACCGCCCTGGCCGATGCCGTGCCAGGCCAGCAGGTAGCGGGCATCGTGTTGTTGCAATGCGGTGTAAGTGGGGAAGATGATGGTGAAGGCCGCGATCCAGCAGAGCAGGTCGCGAGTGCTCATCAAGGTGTAGGGGATTTCCATCTGCACCAGGCGGCCCAAGCCGATCATACCGACGAACACGACGATGATGGCGTACAGCCCCATGCGCGCGGATATGGCTCCAAGGAAGGCCGAACCCGGACCTGGTGTTTCGGCATAGGCCGCCGCCTGCCATAGGTGGAAGGGGATCAGACCCATCTTCACGGCAAAGCCGCTACCGAGCAATGCAATTAGGGTCCAAATTTGGCCATTGCTCAGGTCCGGCAGCACGACCAGCACCTCAGCGTACTGCAATGAGCCGGCCTCGCCATAGAGCAGCATCAATGCACCAAGAATGGCCATGGCGCCGGTGAAAGCATAGGCGAGGTAACGCAAGGCCGCGTCGACCGCCAGACCGCCGGCAACCACCATCAGCAGGAAACTGGACCAGCTGACCAGCTCCCAGCCGATGAACAACGACAGGAAGTCCGCGCTGCCGAGCAGCAGTAACATGGTAAAAACATTCGTCGCCAGCGCAACATGGAAGGCACGCAGATTGCCGCCGTCGCTTTTATAGACGCGTTGCCAGGAGCCGCCCGCGTACCAGGCACTGGTGAAGCCGGCGCCGATGCTGATCATGGCAAAAAACCAGGACAGCGCGTCATAGCGCCAGCCGATTTGTTGGCCAAGGATCGTCAAAGACAGATCCGCGGTCATCGGCTCGCCGAGCAACGTGTTGGTTGTTAGCAACAGCCAGAACTGGACGCCATAGCCAATGGTGAGCAATGGCCCCGCGATGCGCCAGCGACCGAGCAGCAATGCCAGCAGCAGGGTCGCGGCAGAGGCTAGAAACAGCAGATCCAGCGGCGTCAGCGAGCCCAGCCAATCGATTGCGGTTCGAACAAAATCCGTCGCGGGGAGAAAGCGCTGCGACATGCGGGGTGACTCCAGTTTGAAATACAAAAAACTTTATCGGATGTGGTGGCGATACAGAACCGATTTAGAGTTCAGGAAGACAGCATCATCATAATTACGGGCAACCTCAGCCTGGCTCGGGATGGGTACTGCACTGCCAATACCACAGGTTTGTCAGGGCATGCGCGCGATGGCCGAAGGAAACTGTGTCTCGATATAGCCGGCGACATCCGCGGTCTGCTCGGCTATTGTGCCGAGCATGGCGGCGAGTGGGTTGATGGCGAAGGTTGCGGTGATCAGCATGAGGCCGAACACCGCCGCGATCGCAACGTCCAGGCGCGCCGGGCGCGGTGGTGAGCGCCCGGCTTCGGCGGGCTGATACAGTCGCATTGCGACCCGGAAGAGATAATTGGCCTCCACCGCGGTGGCCAGCAGGATGATCAGCAACGCCGTCATTGCCATCGGTTGGCCCAGTTGCACCCCGGATTCAGCCAGACCGGCCAGCACCAGCAACTTGATCCAGAAGCCAGGCAGAGGCGGAACCCCGACCAGGGACAGCGCGAACAGCACAAAGAGTGCCGAGGCCACCGGCGCTGACCTGGCTGAACCGGCCAGGGCCGCGAGGGAACCGCCCCAGCGCGTTGCCAGCCCGAACAATGCGGATTTGATCACCAGATGATGCAATGCCACGGCCAGCCCGGCGAGAATGCCTGCTGGTCCCGGTAGCGAAAAGGCGATGAATACCACGCCGAGCTGGCCGAGGCTGGAGTAGGCTAGCATGCGCCGGAGGTCCTGTGCACGCCAGGCTCCCAATTCGCCGCTGATCACCCCGAGGGTACCAAGCGTCAGCATCAGCAAGTTGGCGCCCATGCCATCGAAGGCCAACACCAGCAGGCGCAACACCAGAATGACGGCCAGCTTGGATATCAAGCCGGCCAGCAATGCGGAGATGCGAGCCGGTGCGGTGGCATAGACTTCCGGCACCCAGGCATTGACCGGGAACAATTCACCCTTGACGCCGAAGCCGATCAATAACAGAGCAAAGGCGGCGAGACCGGTGGGGTTATGTAATGTGGATGGCGCTAACTGTGCAATCTGTGCCAAATTCAGCGTGCCGGTCTGGGTGTAGACGATCGCGATGCCCACCAGCGCCAGCACCGAGCCGAATGCGGACAACAGCAGATAACGTGCCGTGGCAATCTGTGCCGCACCGGTGCCCTGCAGTGCAACCAGGCCAAAGCTGGCCACCGCAGTGAGTTCGTAGAAAACGTATAGGTTAAATAGATCGCCGGACAGCGCCAGACCGGTCGCCGCGGCAGCTAGCAACAGCATCACCGCATCGCGGCGCGCGGCATCTGGAGAGGGTTCGGCGCGTGACCAGAACAGCAGCGTGAAGAGCGGCACGGCGGTGGCGAACAACAGCGCAAGCTGATCGACATAAAACACCACGCCAAGGGGTGGCGCATACCCGCCGATGGCGACGACGAACGGCGCGGTGCCGAACTCGAGCCAGAGCGCGACCAGTAGGTAGGCGCAGGCGGCGAGCACGGCGGGGCCGATCAGCAGCGCCAGCGACTTGGATACACGTGCGGTGGGCTGCATCAAAAACGCGCCCAGCAACGGCAGAACCACCGCCAGCACGATCTGGTTGGGTGCGGGGTCGAAGGGCAGCATCATGAGGCTGCATCCTCCGCCTGGCTCGTTGCTTGAGGAAATGATGGCCGTGTTGCCCCGGCTGCCGCGCGTGCTGGGATCGGTGGCGGCAGCGGGCGACCGCCAGCCGGTTCCTCGAGGCTGCCTGGCGCGCGGATGCCGGCAGCCTTGGCCACATCGACCTCGAAGAATGCACGTAATTCGCGCACATCGAGCGTGCCATAGGTTTGGTGGATCTTCAGTAGAAGCGATACCGCCAGCGCTTGTATGCCGACACCGATCACGATGGCGGTCAGCACCAGCACTTGCGGAATCGGGTCCACCATCAGCGCCGGCGCCTCGTGCACGCCCAGGATGGGCGCCACCGCATCGGCACGATATCCGCTCAGCACCAGCAGCAAATTTGCACCAGCCTCGGCAATCGCCAGCGCCAGCACCATGCGAAACAGATTGTTGCTCATCGTCAGCCCGAGCCCGCCGATGCACAGCAGCCCGATGGCCCCGAGGTAGAGGATGGTCTCCAAGGAAAGCGATGCCATCAGTCGGTTGCCTCCTTGTCGGCAGGCTGTTCTGCCAGTTGTGTCATCAGGCCGGCCAGCTCCGCGCCCACTTTCAGGCCCACCGCCGACGATAACAATGGCAGGGTGCCGGCGGACAGCAATTCGCCGAGCACGCCCTGCCCGAGCATGGGCTTGAGGAAATCGCCAGTGTCCCAAAGTGCCCAGAGGCCGATGCCGATGAAAGCGGCGCCAGCCAGCCCTTCGAGGAAGGCGATGACACCATGATGCATGCCGCCGGAGCCATCTTCGCCTGGGCGCGCCAGCACCAATACGAAAAAAGCTGCCGCCAGAATGACGCCGCCCTGGAAGCCGCCGCCTGGGGTCAGATGTCCGTGTACGATGATGTACAGACCCACGATGAGTAACAGCGGAAACAGCAGGTCGGCGCCGGTGCGCAGGATGAAGCCGCCGGGCGGATCGGCTGGCTGTTCATTATTGCGTCGGTGTTGACCCCTGTGTTGGCCCCGACCACCGACCAGCACCAGTCCGGCAGCGGTGGCAGCTGCGAACAGGACTGATAATTCGCCCAGGGTGTCGATGCCGCGATAGCCGAGCAGCACTGCGGTGACGATGTTGGTGGCCCCGACCTCGGTCGGTGCCTCGGTCAGAATATCGCCACCGATCAGCATGGATGGATCGCCAAAGTTGAGTCCGGAGGCGATCACCAGCAGTAGAAACGCGAGTCCTGCCGCGAACACCAGCGAGGCGATATTACGCATCTTGTTTACCTCCTTGGTTGTCCATCGGTTTGCGCCGGTCTGGATTCTGTTGCGCTGGGCTGGTCGGGGGGCTGGTCTGGGGGCTGGTCTGGGGGCTGATAAGGGGGGCGGGTTGCGCGTCGTCGGCAGTCCGTTCCAGGCGCCACAGGCCGAGCCGGCGCAGCCCTAGGGCCAGCACTACGCCGGACAGCCCAGTGCCCACCGCGGCCTCGGTCATTGCGACGTCCGGCGCGTGCAACAGTACGAACAGCACCGCTACGCCCAGCGAGACAACGCCGGAGACGGCCACGGCGCCAATCATGTTCGGTAGTGTCAGCACCAGTACCGCCGACACCAGGATCATGACGACGACCAACAACGCGAACCAGGTTACGACATCTGCCTGCATTGCCTGTTACTCCGATTTGGGTTCAAGTTTTGGTGGATCGGCTGCATCGGGCGCGTCGGCATCCAACCGCCAGGGGCGCACGCCGGCGATGTACACCGCGCGTGCGATGGTGGAACTGCCCACTGGGCTAGTAAACAGTATGAAGCCGATGATGCACAGCACTTTCGCCCACCAATCCGGATACAATAATGCGATACCAAATAGGAACGACACCGATCCCAGCGTAACCGACTTGGTTCCCGCTTGGATACGGTTGTACACGTCCGGCATTCGGACCAGTCCGAGAGCACCAAGCAGCAAAAAGCCGGCTCCCAGCAACAGGAATAGGTCGGCGACCCATCTCATTGGCGATCTCCTTCAATGGTGCGTGCAATGGCAACGACAAAGACAAAGGCGAGCACGCCAAAGATCAAGGCCACGTCCAGGTAAAGTGGCGTCTCGAACAGCGCCGCGAGGCCGGCGATGACCGCCGTGGCCGTCACGGACAGGGTGTCGGCGGCAACCACTCGGTCTGCCGCGCCTGGCCCAAGCACAAGCCGCAGTAAACCGAGCAGCAGAGCGGCACCGGCCATGGCGAAGGCGAGAGTCTCTAACAGATTCAGGGTCATTTGAGAAAGCCCTCGATATATCGCTCAAAATCGGATGCGATAGCGTGGGTCGCCTGTTCTAGGTCGGTGCCCGGTGGGCAGTCGATCCAGTGTACCAACAGGCGGTCGTCGCAGACGTCGATGACCAAGGTGCCCGGTGTCAGCGTGATACTATTAGCGAGCAGCATGCGTCCGAGCGGCGATTGCAATTTGGTTCCGATTTCGACCAGGGCCGGGCGAATCGGTAGTGACGGGGTCAAAACCCGACGCGCTAGGTCAAGGTTGGCGACGATCAGCGCGGCGAAGAATCGGCCCAGATAGAGCACCAGATAGATGGGCGCCATCGGTGTGAGGCGTATGCCGGCGAAGATGCCGAGTCGCGGCGCGGCGAGTAAGGTCACTAGCAATCCGGCCGCGACGGCGGCAACCCATTCCTGTTTGTCGAGACTGCCCGCGAGCAAGAGCCACAGCAGTACCGAAACGGCAAACGCGATGAGAAAATGGATTGGCCTGGGACTATCCTGAATAGGCTGACTCATGCTGCGACCTCAGTGGCAAAGCGGCAAGGCGTGAACCGGGAGAGCAATCAAGGCCCTCGCGAGCGGTTGGACGGGATTCAGTCCAATGCCATATAGGCGAGCATTATACCGAGCGCGGAGCCTGGCGTGTAGCGGGTAAACGCCGAGCGGCCAGAATTTCTTTCCGTGGCAGAGCGCCAGTAGTGCCGTCATGGCAGCGTGGGTGCATGTCGATTTGGCTTTTGCTGTGCAGCGATGTTCCTGCGCGTCGGAACGGGCAGGGTGGTAGAACTTTACCTGACAAAGAGCGGGTAGTGAGATCTTGGTGTGGCGCCCGGGCTCGACGCTGCTGCGCCGTCATCCGCAGGGCGGCCAGGTGGGGCATTTCTTCAGGGGCGGGTATTACTCAGTGGCCCGCGCGGCTCCACCAGCGCGACAGCCGGCGCTGGAAGGTGCGCGACGGTACTCCCTCGTTATGGGATACATCGTTGAAGACGCGTAGCCGCGCACGGGTGACGCTGGCAAAATCGAGGATAGTCAGGGCTGAGGGGCTTTGGTCGAGCCTATCCCGATAGCCTCGGGCATCGAAGCCCAGCAGGCTGCTGACCAGAAGCCGGTTGGTACCCTTATGGGAGACCACGAGTACCGAGCGGCGCTCGTGCTGTTGGACGATGCGGCGCATCACGGGGAGTGCCCGGGCCAGTACCTGGATGCCGGACTCGCCGCCGGCCGGGCCGATGGTCAGTGGATCATCCTCCCAAGCCTCGTACTCGTCCGGATAGTTGGCCTCTACCTCGTCGCGGGTCTTACCCTCCCAGTGTCCGTAATCGATCTCTCTCAGATCCGGTTCGGTAAGCGGCTCGAGGTCATGGGGTCCGGCAATGATCCGCGCCGTTTCCAGTGTACGTGCCATCGGGCTTGCGTAAACGGCATCCAGGGTGTCGCAGCGCAGTCGCTCGGATAAGGCAGTAACTTGGCGGCGGCCTTCATCGGATAAAGAGACATCGGTGGAACCGGCAAAACGGTCCTCCGCGGTTAAATCGGTGGCACCGTGTCGGACAAGATAAATGCGGGTTGGCATAGAGACCTCGATGTATCAGATGTTTTATCTTTGTCAGAGAAATGTGGGTGCGATGATGCCACTACAAGAATGGTGATATTGACGGCTTGTCGGGTTGACTCGAGAACCCCGAGTTCCAACAACACACGGATTTGCATAAGGAAAGTGTCTATAGGACACCAATTTTGCTTGACCTTCCTCAGTATTTATTATCTATAGGACACCTATAAGACACCTATCTATAGGACACCCGTTTTGTTATCTATAGGTTATCTATAGGACACCTACTATCTATGGGATTCCCATTTTGCTTGACCCTGCATCGCTTGGTCGCATGCACTTTCCCCACGCTGTTGGATGCTACGATGCTGAAGGTATCCCGAATCGTGATACGGTCGAATCCGATCCGCTCACGACACAGTCGTGTCCTGACCTAGGCTGTCGAAATGTCCTGAGTTTTGATGCCAAACCGATTCCGGGTTTTGGATTGCATCATCGAACGCACTGGGGAAGCCTCATCGGTGTCGGGGTCGCTATCGGAATCGGAATCGAATCCGCTCATCGATCAAAACAGCCAGCTCGATACCAATCCCTAATTCCGACCTTGACACCGACACCGACACCGATTAGGCATCCATAAACCGGGAAGCGCTTGTTTTAGTGAGACGGCAGATTTCGACAGCCTAGTCCTGACCTACCAATCGGACAGCGTACGCAGATCTTCGCAATTCCCGGTATGGCAGCGTAGAAAAAAACGGATGGGAAAAAACGGGAAAAAAAACGGACACCCACTTTGGTTGACCGAATAGACGAATAGTAGACAAATAATCTGGGACTGTGGCGGTTGCGACAGGAGTTGTATGGGTCTTCAGAAAATGACTCTGTCATGCAAACCCAAAATGATCTTTCAAAATCAACGAGTCGCGATTACGCAGCTCCAAGATTTTGTTCTGAAAGACTACAGCTGACCTCAGAGATAGCCGCAGTGGCCGCATCCGTCGATATGACCGCTAAAGGCGGTGGTAGGCAGGTTGCAATGGGGTGCAATGCTTTTTTAGTCGCCCGCTCGGTATCAGAACAAACCTGCACGCAACCGTCTATTGCAGATCTCAATATACTCAGGGCTGATGTCATATCCGATGCAATGCCGATTCAAATAGTTTGCTGCAAGAAGCGTGGAACCGCTGCCGCAAAAAGGATCGAGAACGATTTGTCCCTCGACAGTAGTCAGTTCGATCAACGCCTGCATCAACTTGACAGGCTTCTGTGTCGGGTGCAGGCCAGATTCTTTGGGCGCGAAGGTTTCTCGAAGTACGTTCTCTACGCGTTCGGAATACTTGCTGTAGGCGTCTTGATTGAATGCTCCTACTGAATGATTGAGTATGTTATCCGCGATTGTTGTGCCGATCTTATAAGGCTTTGTGAACCATACGATCGGCTCGAAAGTTGGCCGCAAGTTTCCGATTCGCCACCCAGCCCATTGCTTGGCCGCCTCGGAATTACCTCGGCGCTCATACACAACGCTTAGCCTTTGCGCCCGGTGAGGGGCTCTGGCTCGCTCCCAAGCGAGCATGTCTTTGTAGCTAAAGCCGCTGTCTTCCATAGCGGCGATACACCGATGAGACAGCCTTCGACCGGCGAAGATGATCGCCGACCCTCCTGGCTTCAAAGCACGAAGCCAGCTTGGAGCCCAAGTCATGCACCACTCGTAATATTCACGAGGAATGGCTCGATCCGCCTCTGACCAGCCATTAATAGGTTTCCCGCGGTTTTTGAACAGGGCTCCCGCCTTCGACTGGGCGGGACTGTTGCCCCGATACGCCGAATTGGTATTCCTATGGAGAACGTCCCAATCATCTGCGCCAATACCGTACGGAATATCACTCAAGATGAGATCGATCGATTCCTCATTCAGCCGTTTCACTGCCTCAATAGAATCAGCGCATTCTGCATGCATGGACAACGGAGACTCGACTACCTTAGTTGACATTCAGTAATCCAGGGGACGAAAGGTGCGTTGCTGGTCGAAATCGGTATCGAAATTGAAATTCCGAGTCCGCGAACACTTGATCCTAGCAACTCCTCGAATAGACACAGATTCAAAAGCATGCTGCCATTGGCCATATCAGGACTTTCACCTGGTCTGGATGCCGATCGGCTGAAGTGTTTGTCGCATAATCCTGCTTCAACAGCAAGTTCCCGAAGGCATCATGTTTGGAATGGTTGGCGCTCATCCGGGTTCGATATTGCCAGATCCCGGAGGCTGATGTCTCCCAGCGTTGCATGACAGGCATCGTCGAGCTGCTGTTCCAAGGCGTCGATAGCCGTGGTCGATACTGGTTGTTGGGTCATGACTCGAGCCTCGCCGTAACATCGAATCGCACGCAGCAATTCATATAGTGGGATCTGCTCCGGTGCACGCGCTGGTACATAGCAAGGTGGATCGTCCCCGGTATGGACCAATAGTCCGGCTTCTTCCAGCATGTTCAGCACATTGCGAATATTGGTCGGTGGCATGGCCACGGCCTGTGCCAGTGTGTCAGCATTGCAAGGTGGGTTCTCGCTGTAGTAGGCGGCTGCTACATGGGTGGCGATCAGCAGAGCCAAGCGTTCGCGCAGGCGATTGCTGAGTCGTAGGTCGCGGCTTGCCGAACCGAGATATTCCGGGTACTGATGATAAAAGGCGATGTTGGCGCCGACCAACAGGATCAGCCAGGCGATGTACACCCAGATCATGAATAAAATCAGGATCGCCAGGCTGGAGTAAATGGCCGCATACTGGGTCGAGCCGGACATGAAGTTGGCAAATACATAGCCGATGCTTTGCCAAAGCAATCCGGCAATCAGCGCGCCGATCAAGGCCGAGCGTATGCGCACCCGGGTGTTCGGCATGAATACATAGGCGAAGGTAAAGGCAAGTGTGATCAGCAGGTAGGGAACCAGTCGCCCAACGCTGTCCAGCAGGAAGCCCAGAGGTTCGAGGCCGATGATGTGCTCTATCACGGCATTGCTGCGCAGTGAAGCGGTCGCGCCCACCGCCGAGAAAAACAGAACCGGGCCGATCAGCAATACGCTTAGATATTGGCTGAAGCGCTGTGCCAGCGGGCGCGTTTCCTGTACGTGCCAGGTGAAATTAAAGACTTGTTCAATCTTCGAAATCAGCGTGATCACCGAGTACAGTAAAACAGCCAGTCCGACGGAACCGAGCACGCCGACATTGGTGTTATCCACGTAGGTGATTAACTTGGTTACAATTTCACGACCCTGGGCGCCCAGCGGCGAGAGTGCCTCCATGAGTACGGGCTCGAGTTGGTTGTGGACACCGAAGCCCTTGAGTACCGAGAAGCTGACCGCCAATAGGGGCACCAGCGCTAATAAGGTGGAATACACCAGGCTCATGGCTTGCAGATTCAGCAGGCCATGGCTGAAATCGCGACCAATCGCATGCACCATGCGTGCCGGCAGCAGTAGATTGCGCTGCCAAATTGGCAGATCGTTGGGATCTGTTTGCCATAGCAGGCGTTCCAGATTGCTCGGAATTTGGTGAGAGGAACCCATATCGTTTCCGCACGCTTTTGATGCTCGTCGACGTCACCGCTCGCAGAGACGAAGTGCGCGCAGCACATCTTTCCCGATAGGACGTCGTTGTTGACAACTCACTATTAACAATAGAGACCGAAACTTGTGAAGTCCCGTTTTTATTACCCTTTTCGCCTCGCTTCATTTTACATTCTATTTTGGATGTTGGGATTTTGGATACTGAGCCTGACCGCGAGTGCGCAAGATACATCATTAACCTCTATCCCCGATCAGCCGATTGCTCCTGGTTTCGAGCTGAAGGATGCGGATGGTCGACAATATAGGCTGGAGGATATGCGTGGCAAGCCTGTAATAATCAATTTTTGGGCCACCTGGTGTCCGCCATGCCGGGCTGAAATGCCATCAATGCAGCGTGCCTGGGATCAAGTGAAAGACGACGGAATTCTAATGCTGGCCATCAATGTCGGTGAGGATGCTGACACCATTGAGCAGTTTGTCAATGAACTTGGCGTTGATTTTCCGCTCCCTATGGATACTGATTCGAAGGTCGCGCAACAATGGCCGATGACTGGTCTGCCGACCACTTTTGTAGTTGACCCCGCGGGGCGTCTGGTCTATCGAGCACAGGGTGAGCGCGAGTGGGATGCTCCGGAGTTGCTCGAGCTGGTGCATGCGCTGAAATAACAACCAACATTTGGTGCGCGGCGCGTTCCCCCGATGCGATCATTGCTCGACCAATCCTCCGGCAGGGGGCAACGCGACCTGGAGAAAGTTCCACAATCAAACAGCACATCTTCTTTGGACTTCCGAGGTTGGAGCTATGAAACACTGAAAAGCGCGAAAAAGGGCTCTGATTTGACATGTTATCCAGCTCGTTTTCCCGTTTTTCGCATTTCTCCTGAGTCTGCCTTGCCGATGGCGATATTCGTACTGCTTAGGTGCTGCCTTCGTAGACTGTTCACCTATTGGCCTTGGCCTCTTTGCACACTCTGCGTCTCTGCGGTGAACCCTTTATTCTCTGAAGGCAGCGCCCAGTAAACGTCAGGTTTCTCACGCTCTGATGTCATGTCTTTTCGACCCCGATCCCGATCCCGATCTTTATCAAGCAGTGCTGGGCGGGTTGCACCCTGCGGTATCTTCAGTTCATTTGTCGAGAAGACAGTGGCCTAGAGTCTTTCTCCCGGGAAGGGCGCGGCGCTCGCATCCGCTCCGCTGGCATGATTTGCTGGGTCGCCCGCAAGCGGGCTCCTACGCCGACCGGTTCCCACAGCTGGTCAAGGTCCGCTTGCGGGCGAGGAGCCTTGACCTAGGCTGTCGAAATGTCCTGAGTTTTGATGCCAAACCGATTCCGGGTCTTGGATTGCTTCATCGAACGCACGGGGGAAGCCTAATCGGTGTCGGGGTCGCTATCGGAATCGGAATCAAATCCGCTCATCGATCAAAACAGCCAGCTCGATACCAACCCCTAATTCCGACCTTGACACCGATTAAGCATCCATAAACCGGGAAGCGCTTGTTTTAGTGAGACGGCAGATTTCAACAGCCTAGCCTTGACCCCTCTGCGTCTCTGCGGTGAATCCTTACATTTTTTGAAGGCAGCACCCCCTGGGTGCAGCGGGCGAGTTGACCTGCGCAGCTACATGCTATAGAAGGCAGCTCCCGGCACGATGCGCTTGCAGTCCTGGGTCTTCAGGCCGGTTCCGAAACTTCGGCCAGGCTTAATGCGTAGAGCGCGGCGGCAAGCGAGCCTACAGCCAGTACCAGGATGACGCTGGCGGCGTCGTATAGGTCGGCAATGATGCCGATTAGCCCGCCCGCCAGCATCGCAATGCCGATGGCGGTGTTGCTGACTGCGACCATGGCCGCCCGGGTATCGCTTTGGGCCATATCCACCAGATAGACCTTGCGACCCAGGCGCACGCCTGCATGAGCGATGTTCAATAACAGAAACAGCGCCGCGAATGCATAAGGTCCTTGCAACAGTGGCACATCGATCTGGGCAAAAAGCCAGGTCATTAATCCAACGATGCCTGCTGCTGCCGAAGCCAGCGCCATGACCCATCGGGAGGAACGGTCGCTGAGCCGCCCCCAGATTGGAGCGCTGATGCTGCTGGCAAGACCGCTGGCGATGATCAGCAATCCGAGCCCAGTCAGGTCGCCACCGCTGCTGCTTTGCAGCAGCAATACGTAAAACGGCGGTGCCAATGCCACGCTCAGCAATGCGATGCGTACCAGTACAAAATTGCGGAACATGGCATCGGTGCGCAGCAGTGCGATGCTCTCGATGGCGACCGTCAATGCATTGCCGCCGCCTTCGCTGGCACCGGGTTGTTCGATAATAAAGCGAATTACCAGGGCTGCCAGGGCGAATAACAGGGCGGCACCAGCCAGCAGGACGACAAACAGCTTGCTGCTGGTATCGTCGGCGGCGGCGAATTGCAGCAAAAACCCCAATAGTAATGTCATTGCACCGGCAATACCGGCAGATAGACCCATTAGGTTACCTCGTCTGGCCTTGGATACGGTCTTCCCCAACACATCTTTGGCGGATACTGAGCACAGGCCGCGGGCCAAACTGAATAGGATCAACAGGCCCAGGATTGCCCAACCCGCGCTGGCGCCAGACAAGGTTGCCGCGGCAAGCGCCATCAGCGCCAGCGCCGCTGCCGACAGCATGGAGCCCAAGATCCACACGCCCTTGCGCAGCGCCATCCGGCGGATGTAGGCGGCAACGGCTAGCTGCGGCAAGAGTACGCCGGCCTCGCGAATTGGTACTAACAAACCCACCAAGGCTGCCGGCGAACCGAGCGCGCCGAGCAGCCATGGTAGAATTAATTTTGCGCTGCATCATTCGTCGGCAACTTTGGTCAGCAGATTCGCCCCGAGATAGGCGAAGAAGTTGCGAGGTTGGTCTTTACAGGACTCTGCTGGGATGTCTTTGCAGACGCGGGCATCCTCGTCGCCGGTGACGAGGTCGTATAAAGTACCGAGCGGCTGATTGACGGCGGAGTTGAAAGAGTGATTTGCTGTAGTCATAAAATCTTAAAGAGTTGGAACCAGTTCGGCCTATTAGGGTCGCACTTGAAGTCACTGTTCCGAAAAATCTGCAACGGGAATTCAGGGGGGAGCCGTGGTCAGAGCGCAAGCCAATATCGAGATCCAGCGGGCACCAGAATCCGTTTATCGGTTTATTACCGATGACTTCGCACGCAATTATCCGCGTTGGTCGCCGGAAGTGAAAGAGCTTCGGTTGTTGTCAAAGGGGCCGTTACGCGTCGGCACCCTCGCGCGTCAGGTGCGCGTAGATCAAGGGCGGCGCACCGAGTCCACATTCAAGATTACGCAGATGCAACCGCATCAGCGGCTCACTTTCCAGGGTACCAGTTTCCCATTTGTTGTCGACTACCGGATCGGTGCCGGTAATGCCCATACCAAGCTAAGCTTTACATTCGAATTGCGTCGGCTGGATCTGATGATGCGACCATTCGAGAAGCTGATCCGGGTGGCGGTGCAGGAGGGGGCGGAGCGTACCGTGCGTAATCTCAAGCGGTTAATCGAGTCCGAGGTTGCGGCGGAGTCCGAAAAGGCCTAAGACGAGTCCAGTCAGCCAGGGTTTACCAAACTGAGCCGAAGTCGGTCTGACGTTTGGCATGACCGAGATTGATTACCTACAAGCAGGGGAAAGTACGATGAACTTCGTGGCAGAAAAAGATCCAGGCGTGATTCCAACCGTGCTGGCACAGATTCTGGACAGTTGTGTCAACGGTGTCACGCTGTCCGATCCCGACCTGCCGGATAACCCTATCATCTACGCTAACGATGTGTTTGTGCAGATGACCGGTTACAGTCGCGACGAGATCGTCGGGCGGAATTGTCGCTTCCTACAGGGTGAGGATCGCGATCAGCCCGCTATAGACGAGATTCGGGCGGCCCTGGCAGAGCATCGATCGGTAGAGGTGACATTGCGTAATTATCGTAAGGATGGCAGCCTGTTTCACAATCGTCTCAGTATTCGCCCCCTGCTGGACCCGGAGGGACAGGTGATTTATTACCTGGGGGTGCAATATGATGTCACCGATCAAATCCAAGCTCAGCAGGAGATCGAACGCCTCACTAATCTATTGGGTCAGGCCTGAGGATTTCTGCTCGTTTGCCGATTTGGTGACGGCCGACGCGAGTCGCTCCCATACCGGCGATCCTGTCCAGTCGATCGGCGTCGGGCTGAAGAAGGCTTTATCTAATAATCGGATTTCATCGCGCAGCGGTGGCTCCACGCGTAATGCCAGTTGCGATAAATTAGCTGGTACGGACTCTGGCCAGACTTGCTTACCCCAATCCAGCAATGCTTCGCGTGCCGCGTTGGCATCGCCGCGATCGTATGCCTGCTGAAGCTTCGATATGGTTGCATCGAACGGCTCCTCGCTGGTTTGTTCGGTGACCGGAAACTCGTCGGGTGCAACCATGCCTATCTCTGGTGCAGGTCGCTGCTCGCGACGCCTGACCAGTATGATAACCAGCAGCGTTATGACGATGATGGCGATAAAGCCCCAGAACCAGGGCCAGAACGCCGTCCACCAGGGTGATGTCGGAACATCGGAATCGCTGTTTGTGTCTGCCGCGATCGATCCCTTGCTGCTGTCCTCGACTGCTGGTGGCCATTCGTTCCAGGTGGCGGCCGGACGCCGATTTTCCGATATGAAAGCTGCCACTGTCACCGTCCAAGCAGGTAAGGTTGCCTGTTCCCAGCGTTCCGTCTCGGTATTCCACCAATCGATGCCAGCGCCCGGAAGCTGGTAGACGCCTTCCTCGGAGGTGCCGATCAATACACGCTCGCTGCGATAGCCGATCACCCCGTTTGGAGTATGCTCATTCCATAGCCGCGGCGGATCGTTGCGCATGCGCAATAGAAATGGGATCTGAAGCGGAATCGCCGGCAGATCCTCCGCCATCACGCCGTCGCCGCGTAACGTGATCATGCGCGTCAGGGTTTGCCCGGGCGCCAGGCGCACCGCCGTTGGGCCGGCTTCCACCAGTGTCAGAGCCCGAGCCGGCAGCCAGGCTATGTTGTCTTTGCTGGTTGCGGGTGCCGCCACGGCCGGCTGCACGTCTACGCTGAGCGCATCGGATTCGAACGGCACCGGGGCGCCGCCGGCGGTTCGCCAGGCATCGAATCTTTGCGCTGGGATGTCCAGCTTGCCGGGCTTCGCCGGAAACACCGCGAAGCGTCGTTCATAGACCTGGAGATTGCCTTCGTTCGTGTTTTCAATCCTCCGTTCCTCGCCCAGTGGTAGCACTCGGGCAGCGGCGATGTGTGGCTCATGTAAATGTCCGCTGGGCGGCATTTTCGGCGAGCTGACGCGCACGGTCAGCACCACTTGTTGCTGTACCCTGACCTGCGCGGGTTCGACTCGGGCTTCGATCTCGATTGCCAATGGCGGCGACGCAACAGGCTGTTCTTGGGCAATACCGTTCGGGACGCTGAGCAGCGTAGCGTCGAGTGTCTTGGTGGGTGCGACCACCAGGGTGAGCGGGCGCGTAACATCGTTGCCGGCACGCAATGCCGGTACTGTCAGGGTTCCGGTGCGTCGCGGCAGTAGGGTCAAACGCAGCTCTTGCCGGTTCTGACGCTGTCCATTGATCACTCTGATTTCGCTGCGGCTGCCGCGGTTGGTAATCTGAAAGTCCAGTTGCAGAGGTTCTAGGTTGATGGCTGCGCCAGCCGCTCCGGTCTGTGTCAAGGTCAGTACCACCGGTTGGCCGGGTAGCAAGGTGCTTGCGGACAAAGTCGCGGTCAACTCGGCGTTGGCGCTGCCGCAGGTGAGTATGTAGAGCGCCGCGGCGAGCAATGCTGCTTGCAGGCCGAACCGACGGCTCAGCAAGGTGGTCTGGCGCAGTCCCTTGGATGGACCCTTACTGGCGAGAGCCTCCGGTGGCAGGTCATTCTCGCCCTGATCCGACCCGGGCTTGGCTGCTGTGATCTGATTTGGATTAGACTGATTCCGGGCAATATCTGACATCGATTTGGCATGGGATGCTGGCGGTGAGTGCCCCGGCGTGCGCCGGGGTGGCGTCGTGCGTCGCGGGCCGAATGCGCAGAAGGCTACGCTGGCCCGAGTTGCGATTCAACCTGAATCCCTGAGCTGCTGATCTTCTCCAGCAAAGGGAAAGCGCGGGTTCTTTCTGAATGGTTACTGATCAGGCCAAGCCTGCAGATTGTCCTCGAGCAGGGCATGTATGGCCAGTGTGGTGCTGGCGATAATGCGTTCACGCTGACTTGGAATGGGTAGGCTTGGTGCATCAGAGTCTGGATCGGAGCAGATCAGTTCGCAAAGTACATCGGTCGGTGCCTCGAAGTCACAATGACCAGCGCTCTCGATGCGCTGGATACGCGCGTTTTCGGTGGCAGCAAACACCGCCTGGCCATTACCCAGGGCGTTGCAGTTGGTGGGTTCGCCGGCGATGGCAAGCAATGGTTTGTCGATCCCGGCAGCCGCGCGTATGCCGAGTCCCTGGGTCTCAACTAGGTCGAGGGTGATGATACCGATCGCCTTTGCATCGGCTCTGCCAGCGATCACCGCGGCAAGACCGCCAGCGGAAAACCCGGCATAGATGACGCGCTTTGCGTCCAGCGCATGCGCCAACGCCACCATATCGAGTCCGTTTTGGGCGTGACGACCGTTCCAGATGCGTGAATTGCAAAAGTCGAGTGTCACCACCGGTATTCCGGAAGCAGCGATGGCCTCGGCCAGTGCCTGCATCCGTTCCTGGCTGCGCAGAAATCCATGGGCGAGTACGACAAGGCTGCTCCGGTCTTCTGTATCGGCATCATAGATGCGGTAGTCGAGTTTACAACCAGTGGAAGAGGTGATCCTACCAGAGTCGATTTGCGCACCCGTGGGCGACATCGCCGCGGTGGGCTCGTTTGCTGATCTTAACAGCAGTCCAGAGCAGCCCGCCAACAATAGAAGCAGGCTAGGTAGGATGTGTCGAATTCGAATATACACCCTACCTAAGATGCTGACGCGAGCGAGCAGCGTCAACGATTCGACTTTCGGCGATTCAACAAAGAGTAACCAAGGCTATACAGGCTACGCCTAGGCTGTCGAAATGTCCCGAGTTTTGATGCCAAACCGATTCCGGGTCTTGGGTTGCATCATCGAACGCACTGGGGAAGCCGAATCGGTGTCGGGGTCGCTATCGGAATCGGAATCGGAATCGAATCAGCTCATCGATCAAAGCAGCCAGCTCGATACCAATCCCTAATGTTGACCTTGACACCGATCCCGACACCGACTAAGCGTCCATCAACCGGGAAGCGCTTGTTTTAGTGAGGCTGCTGATTTCGACAGCCTAGGCTACGCCTCTCGCGGGCACCTTCTAATGATGAATGAGGCGCAGGTTGGTGTTAGTTGCTCCTGTATCCTTCCCTAATTCGTCGACAGCCGCTCATCATCCGTAATGGCTTTCATGCTCAGGCGAATGCGGCCCTGCTTGTCCACCTCCAGCACTTTCACCTTGATAAGGTCGCCTTCGCTGAGTTTGTCGCTGACGCTTTGCACGCGTTCTTCGGAGATCTGGGAGATGTGTACCAGGCCGTCGCGTCCGGGCAGGATGGTGACGAAGGCGCCAAAGTCCATCAGCCTGGCCACTTTGCCCTCATAGATTCGGCCGACCTCGACGTCGGCGGTGATCAGGCGGATGCGCTTCTTGGCCTCCTCCCCGGCGGCTTTTTGCACCGAAAAGATCTTGACCACGCCTTCGTCGTTGATGTCAACGGTGGCACCGGTTTCTTCGGTGATGGAGCGAATCGTGGCACCGCCTTTGCCAATGACATCGCGGATCTTTTCCGGATGAATCTTGAATTCGATAATACGCGGGGCGTGTTCTGACATCTCGGCGCGATGGGCATTGATGACCTTATTCATCTCGTCGAGAATATGCATGCGTCCCTCCTTTGCCTGGGACAGCGCGGTTTGCATGATTTCTTGAGTGATGCCCTCGATTTTGATGTCCATTTGCAGAGCGTTGATGCCATCGGCGGTGCCGGCGACCTTGAAATCCATGTCGCCGAGGTGGTCTTCATCACCCATGATGTCGGTAAGCACGGCAAAATCGTTGCCCTCTTTGATCAGACCCATTGCGACGCCGGCCACCGGCGCTTTGATCGGCACGCCGGCGTCCATCAGCGATAGGCTGGTGCCGCAGACGCTGGCCATGGAGCTGGATCCATTGGATTCGGTGATCTCGGAGACGACGCGCACCGAGTACGGAAACTCGTCAAGTCCGGGCATAGAGGCCAGAACACCACGTTTGGCCAGCCGACCATGGCCGATCTCGCGGCGCTTCGGGCTGCCAACACGGCCGAGTTCTCCAACGCAGAAGGGCGGGAAGTTGTAGTGCAACATGAACGGCTCGCGGCGCTCGCCATCCAGGGCGTCGATGATCTGCGAGTCGCGCTCGGTGCCGAGGGTGGTGACGACGATAGCCTGCGTTTCGCCACGGGTGAACAGGGCCGAGCCGTGGGTGCGCGGCAGTATACCAGTGCGCACCCTGATGGGTCGCACGGTCTTGGTATCGCGGCCGTCGATACGCGGCTCGCCAGCCAAAACAGCGCTGCGGACGATTGTCTTTTCCAGCTTTTCGCAAGCAGCATAGACCTGTGGCTGCTCCCATTGACCGTCCTCGCCGGCAAGCGTTTCGAACAGCTCAGCTCGGATGGCGCCCAACGCATCGTGGCGCTGCATCTTGTCTTTGATGCGATACGCTTCGCGCAGGCGCTCGGCGGCGCTGTTTTCGACCGCCGCGGTCAATTCTGCATCAGTTGCCGGAGCCTCGATGGGTAAAGGCTCCTTACCTACCTGCTGGGCAAATTCGCGAATGGCCTGAATCGCGACTTGCATCTGTTCGTGGCCGAACATCACCGCGCCAAGCATGATGTCTTCCGGCAGGCCGCGTGCCTCGGATTCGACCATCAATACCGCTTTCTCTGTTCCGGCGACGATTAAATCGAGGTCGCTGTCCGCGTTCAAGCCGATCATGGGCTGATTCAGCAGATACTCGCCATTTTTGTAGCCGACCCGGGCAGCGCCGATGGGGCCGTTGAATGGGGCGCCGGAGATAGCCAGTGCTGCGGAAACGCCGAGCAATGCTGGTACCTCGGGATTGACTGCCGGGTTCAGCGATTTTACCGTGGCGATGACCTGTACCTCGCGGCCAAAACCCTTGGAAAACAGGGGGCGGATCGGCCGATCGATCAGGCGCGAGGTCAGGATTTCACCTTCGCTCGGGCGCCCCTCACGTCGGAAAAAGCCGCCGGGGATGCGGCCGGCAGCATAGGTTTTTTCCTGATAATCGACGGTCAGCGGCAAAAAGTCCTTGAGTTCGGTGGCACGCTTGTCGATCACCACGGTGACTAACAGCACGGTGTCGTCGACATCGATCATCACGGCGCCGTCAGCCTGTCGGGCGATTTCTCCGGTTTCCAGGGTTACGGTCTGTTCGCCGAACTGAAATTGTTTGTGGATGGGGGTCACTGGGTAGATCCTCTGCGTGGTTCCTGTGAAGGCAACATCCGGGAGCCACGAGGCACCCGTAGAGTCGTTGGGCTGCTGCGCGCCAGGCGTTGGGCCGGCGGGCGGGTCCGAATCAATCGGTTTGCCGATCCATTGCGCTTATTCGCCCCGACAGGTTGTGGCCCGTTGGGGTTGCGTGGCGGCAAGCCGAGTAATCGTTCGGCCGATCAGCGGCGCAGGCCCAGCTTTTGGATCAGCGTTCGATAACGATCGACATCTTTGCCCTTCAGATAATCGAGCAGCTTGCGCCGGGAGTTGACCATGCGCACCAAGCCGCGGCGCGAGTGATGGTCATGCTTGTGTTTGGTGAAGTGTCCGGTGAGTTGCTTGATGCGAGCGGTCAGCAATGCAACCTGCACCTCGGGTGAGCCGGTGTCGTTAGGTACCCGAGCGTGTTCTTCAACGATCAGGCGTTTTTCTTCAGCGGTCATGGTCATTGAGTAAGATCCTAAAGTTGGGCGTTGCCTGGCGGCACGCGGGATGAGGGGTTCGAACCGGACGGCCGATGGCCGGCGGTCTGGTCGTTCCGACAATGACTTCAGAACGACCGGAACCGAAAACAGGATTGTTGATGGGATCGACCGGCAGCGAATCCTGGCCAATAAGAGCCGGTAACAAAATCCGTAATTATACGCGTTTGCAGGCTGTATATTACAGCAAGCGCTTCGGCTGAACGCGTCCATCGTCGAGGATAACGCCAACGCCGACAAAGCGCTCGGACTGATCGTAGAGCCGAACCGTACCCGCAGTGGGGGCTTGCGGTACCAGGACCGGTTGTCCCTGTCCCAGATAGAATGCGGCGTTCGTGGAGAGTCGCAGTGCCGGGCAGTGGTTCAAAGCGGTATCCAATGGCAAGATCAGCGAGTCCAAGGCGTCGCTGCCTTGTTCCGCAGCCGCTGCGACATCATCGACGGTAACAAATCGAATGTTGCCCTCCACGTAGGGGCCGACGCCGGTGCGGCGCAGCGCCGAGACATGGCCGCCGCAGCCGAGTCCGCTGCCGATATCTTCGGCCAGCGTACGCACGTAGGTGCCTTTGGAGCAATGCACCTGCAGTTCGATCTCAGGCGGATCGAAGTGCAACAGATCAAGGGCGTAAATCCTGATGGCGCGTGGCTCGCGTTGCACCTCTTTGCCCTCGCGCGCAAGCTTGTAAAGACGTTGCCCCTGATGTTTGACCGCCGAGTACATCGGTGGCAGCTGCTCGATTGTGCCGACGAATCCAGCCAACAGCTCGCGCACGGCGGATTCCGTTACATTATCCGCGCTGGCAGTTGCTGTGACCTCGCCCTCGGCATCCGCGGTACTGGTGCTTATACCCAACCGGACCCTCACCCGATAGCGCTTGTCCGCATCCAACAGAAATGCGGAGAACTTGGTGGTGTAGCCTAGGCACAGAGGTAACAGCCCGGTCGCCAGAGGGTCGAGACTGCCGGTATGTCCGGCCTTTGCCGCGTTGTAGAGTCGTTTGATGCGCTGCAGCGCATGATTGGACGAGATGCCGATGGGCTTATCCAACAACAGGATGCCATTGACGTCACGCCCCTGTTTGCGTCGTCTTGCCATAGTGTTCTCTGAACCGTACTCAGTGGCTGTTATCGCTGTCCGCGTTGCCAGGGCCTGCCTTGGGGCTTGCATTTGGGGGGCTTGCATTTGGGGGGCTTGCATCTGGGGTCGATGTATCGGTGTTCGCGCTGGCAACTGCCCGATCGATCAGTGCCGCCAGCCGCTCGCCTTCGCGCACCGAAGCATCATGCACAAAGTGGAGCTGCGGCACGGTCCGCAGTCGAAGTGTCTTGGCGAGCTGGGCGCGCAGATAGCCGACCAGGACTCGGTTTAACAGCCGCTCCTGCTCCGCGCCATGTTCGTCCAGAGGAAAGCAGGTAAAAAAGACCTTGGCGTGGGAGAGATCGCGATTGGCGCGCACTTCCTGCAGTGTGATTGCACCGAGGCGTGGATCCTTGACACCGCGTAGGATTGGGATCAATGCGCGCAACAGTTCGCTGCCGACGCGTTCGCCACGATCAAACTCGCGCGTGCCGCCGCGGCTCAAAACGTTCGCCCCACGTGGATCACAACCGCCTGCTCAAGCTCACAACGGACTGCCCGGGCGATTTCAGGGTGGCGGGACAGCGTGCCTGCATTACAGCACTCGCGCCCGTTCGGTGCGTTCAAACACCTCGATTTGGTCACCGGGCTGTACATCGTTGTAGTTCTTGACACCAATGCCGCACTCGACGCCGGATTTGACCTCGGCAACATCGTCCTTGAAGCGGCGTAGGGACTCCAATGCGCCTTCGTAGACGACGACGTTATCGCGCAATACGCGGATCGGATTGTTGCGTTTGATTAGACCATCTACCACCATGCAACCGGCTACGGCACCGAACTTGGATGAACGGAACACGTCCCTTACTTCAGCCAGGCCAATGATCTCTTCGGTGACAATTGGGCTTAGCATGCCGGAGATGGCGTTCTTCACGTCATCGATCAGCTCGTAGATAATCGAGTAGTAGCGCAGATCAAGGCCGCGCTCCTCTACCACTCTGCGTGCAGCGGCATCGGCGCGAACATTGAACCCGAGTATGATGGCGTTGGATGTGACCGCGAGGTTCGCATCGGATTCGGTGATTCCACCGACGCCGGATGCCACCAAGAATACCTTGACCTCGTCGTTGGTGAGCTTTAGCAGCGCCTCGCGCAGTGCCTCGACGCTGCCTTGCACATCAGCCTTGAGGATGATATTAACGCTCTTGGCCTCGCCTTCCTTGAGCTGTGAGAAAAGCTGATCCAGGCTCGCGGCGCGCTGCTCGTCAATACGTGTCTGACGTTCTCGATTTTCCCGCAGTTCCGCGACCTCGCGTGCCTTTTTCTCATCCGCGACGGCGATGACATCGTCACCAGCATTGGGTGCACCGGAAAGACCGAGTACTTGCACCGGGATCGACGGCCCCGCACATTGCACCGAGCGTCCACTTTCATCGAACATGGCGCGCACCCGACCGTATTCAGCGCCGCTGACAATGCTGTCGCCGAGCCGCAGGGTACCCGATTGCACTAGCACAGTGGCCACCGGGCCGCGCCCTTTCTCGACACTAGACTCGACGATGGCCCCATGTGCGGCGGTATCCACCGGCGCCTGCAGTTCCAATACCTCGGCCTGCAACAGTACGGCGTCGAGTAAATCGTCAATGCCCTCGCCAGTCTTGGCCGATACCTTGACGAGCATCGTATCGCCGCCCCATTCCTCGGGTACCACCTCGTGCTGGGTCAGTTCCTGCATAACGCGATCGGGGTTTGCATCGGGCTTATCCATCTTGTTGACCGCGACGACAATCGGCACGTTGGAGGCCTGCGCGTGCTGAATCGCCTCGACGGTCTGTGGCATGACTCCGTCGTCTGCAGCTACCACCAGGATGACCAAGTCGGTCACCTCGGCGCCGCGTGCGCGCATAGTGGAAAAGGCAGCGTGGCCCGGGGTATCGAGGAACGAGATAGTGCCCTTGTCCGTCTTGACGTGGTAAGCGCCTATGTGTTGGGTGATGCCGCCGGCCTCGCCGTCTGCCACTTTGGTCCGACGGATGTAATCGAGTAAAGAAGTTTTGCCATGGTCGACGTGGCCCATGATGGTCACCACCGGCGCGCGTGGCAGGCGGTCAGCTTGGTCACTGGCCTCTTCCAGCAGGGCCATCATGTTGTCTTCAGCGTCTTTGACACGTGCCTCAACCGCATTGTGTCCCATCTCCTCCACCAGCAACATCGCGGTATCACGATCGAGTGCCTGATTAATCGTTGCCATGACGCCTTGCTTGAATAGCTCCTTGACAACGACCGCGGCTTTGATTGACATGCGCGCGGCTAATTCACCAACGGTGATAGACTCTGGTACCTCGACCTCTCGAACCACTGGCGCGGTGGGGCGCTGGAAACCATGCATATCCTGCAGCTGTGGGCGCGCGCCTCTTTTGCGCCGACGGGTGCCTGGGCGGGAGATCACTCCTCCCTCATCGTCGAAATCAGAGGCCGCGCCGCCGCGTCTGGAACGACCCGCATCTTTTCGTTGTGATTTCTTCGTTGGCTTTCCGGTCTCGGTATCGTCCCGTTCGGCAAGTTTCCTGCCATGCTTGCGTGTTCGTTCGCGTTCCTCGTCAGGCTGCGGTCCGGCCTTGCTGGATTTAACTGACGCTGCGGAGTTTGCGAATTTGCGCTCTTGCTTGGGCTTAGTGGATGCCGCTGTTAGCATGACTTCGCTGTCGATTGACTTGGTTTTGCCGGTCGCGGCATCCGCATATTCTGTATCATCAGCATGCGCAATTGCAGCGTCTGAGAACTCAGGTGCCTCTGCCAGTGCTGGTCCGGGCGCTGCTCGAGTTGTTGCATCAGGCGATGCTGAATCAGCGGCTGGCTCCGACACCCGCTCTGAATGCACTTCTGAGCTTGGCTCCGATTGTGGCTGCGGGGTGATTTCTGGTTCTGGTTCCAACGCGGCCGCCGCCGCGGCTTCGGCGGCACGTACACGCTCTTCTTCGGCGCGTCGCCGACGCTCCTCTTCCTGCTGACGACGACGAGCATTTTCCTCCTTGCGCAAGCGCTCCTGCTCCTCCTGCTCTGCCAGTCGGCGTGCGTCCTCTTCGGCGCGGCGCTCCTCGAGCTCGGCGCGCCGACGCTGTTCATCGGCCAAGCCGCCGCCCCTTGTGGTCCGCTGTGCGACTGGTCGCGCGTCCAATGGTCGCGTGGGTGACCCGGCTGGTTTCTCCTCATTTTTGCTGAAGGATCGCTTACGGCGCACCTCTACATTGACTGTCTTGGTCGGACGTTGCGCGGCGGCCCGGCTGCTGACCGTGGGACGTGCCGCTGTGCCGGTAGGGCGGGAAACAACCCCGGCCGGACGCGCCTCGGCGTTGCTTTTGCGCGGGATCCCAGAGCGTTTTGGATCGGTGTCTAGGGTATCTGGCTCTTTTTTGACATGACCCCGGCGTAGATAACCGAGCAGCTGTAGTTTCTGCTGTTCGGTGATGGTCGATTCCGCCTCGCTCGCGGCGATGCCAGCCTCATTGAGCTGAGCCAGCAAGCGCTCAACCGGTATCCCGACTGTACTAGCGAGTTGTTTGACTGTGACTTCGGTATTCATAGACAACCTCTGCAAGCTATTCCTGTTCCGACTCGGCGAACCAGGGCTCGCGTGCCTTCATGATCAATCGCGCTGCGCGCTCTTCATCCATGTCGTCGAACTCCATCAGTTCGTCCACCGATTGCTCGGCTAAATCATCCATCGTGCCGATGCCTTTGCGTGCAAGGGCGCAAGCGAGAGTTTCGTCCATACCCTCCATGGTCAGTAGATCGTTCGACGGCACCGCGTCCGGGTCTTCGTGGTTCGCAGCAGCACGACTCATTAACACTTCATTGGCGCGCTGGCGAAGGATGCGGACTAGTTCCTCGTCGAACTCGGCGATCGCCATCAGTTCCGCTTCAGGAACGAAGGCAATCTCATCAACCGTGGTAAAGCCCTCCTCGACAAGCACTGAGGCGACGTTATCGTCGATCTGCAGTGCACCCATGAAGCCGACGGCGACGCGTCGTCCTTCCTCTTCGCTCTTTGCGGATGCATCCTCCTCGCTCATCACGTTCAGATCCCAACCGGTCAGCTGACTTGCGAGGCGTACATTCTGTCCACCGCGACCGATGGCTTGGGATAAATTCTCCTCTTTTACTGCTACGTCCATGCTGCGTGCTTCTTCGTCGATCACAATAGATACCACGTCGGCTGGCGACATGGCGTTAATAACGAACTGGGCCGGATTCTGGTCCCAGGAGATGATATCAACGCGCTCGCCATTCAGCTCGTTAGATACCGCCTGAACCCGTGAACCACGCATACCGACACAGGCGCCAACTGGATCAATCCGGGCATCGTTGGTGCGAACTGCAATTTTGGCCCGCAGACCAGGATCGCGGGCGGCAGCAACAATTTCGATGGTGCCTTCGCCCACCTCCGGCACCTCGAGCTTGAATAGCTCGATGAGCAAAGCTGGCGCGGTGCGGCTGACGAACAGCTGCGGTCCTTTGGGTTCCGACCGTACCTCATACAGTAGCCCGCGCAGCCGGTCGCCGGCGCGTACGGTCTCCCGGGGAATCATCTGATCGCGGGTTACCAGCGCCTCGGCATTGTTACCCAGGTCGAGGACGATGGTGCCACGTTCAGCCTTTTTGATGATACCGGTTACCAGTTCGCCGGAACGTTCTTTGAACATCTCCACGATCTTCGCCCGCTCAGCTTCGCGCACCTTCTGCACGATCACTTGCTTAGCCGTCTGAGCGGCGATGCGACCGAACAGTTCCGACTCGATCTGCTCTTCGACGAAATCGCCCAGACCAAGATTTGGATCGAGCGCCCTTGCCGCGGATAGCGTGATCATGCGCGCTGGTGCTTCCAGTGCCTCGCCATCGGTATCCTCAACAACCTCCCAACGGCGAAAGGTATCGTACTCCCCGGTCTCGCGGTTGAGCGCAACCCGCGCGTCGATGTCGCCGCCGTGCTTTTTGCGTGTTGCTGACGCAAGCGCTGCTTCCATCGCCTCGAAGATAATTTCTTTAGGAACATCCTTCTCATTGGAGACAACATCCACGACCAGCAGAATTTCTTTACTCATGCAACCAACCCGCGATCAGAATTCCGGAATCAGGCGAGCCTTTTCGATCAGGTCGAAAGGCAGCTCCAATTGCTTACCATCAATTTCCAGCAGGATCGACGAGCCATCGATGCCGGCCAATTTGCCTTCGAAACGCCTCCGGCCGTTTTGCTTCACGGCCAGGCGAAGTTGTGCGCGCCGACCCGTGAAGCGCTCGAATTGTTCGAGCTTGAACAGCGGACGGTCGAGGCCGGGTGAGGATACCTCAAGATCATAGTGGCCTGAAATCGGGTCTTCGACATCAAGCACCCCACTCAATTGACGGCTCACCGCCTCACAATCCTGTAAGCTGATGCCGCGCTCATGATCGATATACACGCGCAACACCGCGGAGCCTGCGGCCCCTTGAACATATTCGATGCCGACTGGCTCATAGCCCATTGCAGCGAGCACCGATTCGACCAGGTTTGTCACGGCATGATCGGCCGTACGCATTGACTTTACTCGGAAAATGAGAGCGATCTAAAACAGAGACTAAAAAAAATGGGCCATCGGCCCAATCGAATGTTGCGCACTGGCCACGGCGAGCGGGCCGGCACTGGCTGACAAAAAAACCCCGCTGTCGGGGTCTCACCGTTTGTGGTTGCGAGTTGCAAGACCACGCTCTGCTTAAGCCCACGAATAGTAGCGGCTGAGGGTTCACTGTGCAAGGGATGATCGGCATTCGATGTTCATTTGCCGGAAATTGAATCCACAGCATGACGTGGGATTGACATCCGGTTTTCCGAGGAGATGCGGCGCGAACAGTGCAAGCGCCGTGAGCAATGGTTCGGTGCAGAAAACCTGTGTTAAGGCGATTTCTGTCGAGAAATAGACCGCCTGGCTCGTCCTCTTGTCCGGCATCGACATTGCGGCATCCCGCCCATAGAGCGACGATGGGCGGATTGCCGCTTCGCGAAGGCGAACGAGAAGACGGCGCCTATTGGTTTGTTTCTCTGCGGTAATCGCTAAGACCAAGAACGGTAGGGTTAGATAGGCCAGAGGGAGGAGGTAACCTTACATCGCCGGCCTGGATGCCGCCAAGAATCGCTTGATCCGAGCTGCGTACATCTCCAATGCGATCCGTTCAGCAGGCAGCAGCAGATCTGCCTGTGCTGGATCTTGAGGTGGCGCCTTTCCAACCAGTTTGCGGAAGGCGTTCAGCGCGTTACGCACGGTCTCATGGTTGGTGTGCAGCACGATGCCCGCGCCTGAATCCATATCGGTACCAAGCTTTGCCATCAGATCTGCCCGGTTCAGAGCCGCTGCCTGCGCATCAGTCACATGCCCTGATAGAAGTCCTAGCCGGTACAGGGTTGTGGTGGCAGCATTGCTCAGGATCGTCGTGGGCTCGGCTTCGCCGGAACTGATCAGGGTTGCCAGTTGGCGCTGATAATCACGCATCTCTCGGGCGTCCAAGGGCGCGATCAGCCGCGCTCGCGGCATCTCTATGTGTCTGCCATCATCCAGGCGCAGCCGGATGAGCGTGCCGGAATGGTTTGGGTCGACCGACCAGTGCGGCATATCTCCGCCGTTGAGTTCGAATCCCACGCCATATTTGGCGCGCACAAGGCGTGGCTGTTGCGCTGCCTGAACGCGGTCCGAGAGATGTTCGAGAAATTCGGCCCAGGTATAGGGATCGCCACGATCGGTGCCGTCGCGGTAAAACATGCCGAGATTGCCGGTGACGATTGGCGAATCCCAGGGGTAACCATGCGGAGCGGGCCACCGTGGTGCGCGCGGCGTCGGTGGTGGATTTTGGGCATCGGGTGGTTGCGTTTTTGGTGTGTTCCTCGGTTGGAACCGAATAGCGTTGCTGGGCGTAATCGGTTGGGTTTGCCCACCGCGGATGAGCGGTTTGTAGGCTCTAGGCTCCAATGTCAGTATCAACTTTGGTTTGCCAGGGAGGTTGTCACCCGGCTGATCCATAGGTCGGACACTGATTGGCGCTTTCGGCTCCTCAGGGGGAGGTGGTGGCTTGACGCTGCGCGTATGGCGCGCATTACCGCGCGCCCAGCTAAGAATGAGCCGGCCTTGCTTGGCGCCGAGAAAATGAAACAGGTAATCTTCCACCGGGTCGCGTGCGCCCGAGTCCTTACTGAGCAGATATTTGGCAAAGGCCAGCACGGTGACGTTATGTCGCAGCAGTCGGAGCTCTTGGTCGTCCGAATCGCGAAGGCCGTCGATGGTGTCGTGGATAATCAAACGGACCTGGGCATCGCTGAATGGACCAAAGCCGAGATCTAGCCGTGGTCGCCCGGCAGCTGGGTCTGCAGCGGCCAGTTCCAGCAGTTCTTCGCCATACAGATGGATAACGCGCTCGAAGGTCTTTGGCTGGAATTGCCAGACTCCGGCAGCGGAGCCGACGCGTCCTCCGCTCAGTGGAGGGCGAACAAAATTATTCCAGGTGTGCGCGCTTTCGTGCTCGCCGGTGGCGAGCAGCTGGCCCAAGCTGTAGTCGGTGCGCTCGGCAACCTCCAGTAATGCTAGGAGCTGTTTTGGGTTGATATCCTGAGTGCGGTCATAGTCGCGAGCGCGGCGATCCGCCAGCGCTTGGAACTTTTCCAACGCATCGGTGCAGGCGCTGGCGGCATTCGGGATATGTGCCGGCAAGATAGGTATGGCTGCCGCAGTTTGCCAGGTGAGCAGCCCGACGGCGATGAGTTTTAGGTATGAGGACGTGTATATCGGCATCGGATCTGATGCTACCTGATCGTTAACTGAATAGGGCTCGGCGCCAAGTGTCGTGTCTTGTTCCGGGATATGCGACCCAGAATATGCGACCCAAAATATGCGACCCAGAATACATGAGCCCAACCAAATAGAAGCCCAGCTGCTGAATGACCTGAAAGCGACGGGGCATGAAGCTGGAGCTGCTGGTCAATCACCGACCATACCCTCGGTCCGCAATCAAGAGGTTGTCCCGGTCGTATGAGCAACGAAACCTTTGCTCCGCGCTTTTCCGCGGTAATTTTTTCGCCGCGGAAAGTGCGCAAACACACGGGCTTCCCAGAACGAACTGTTTAGGCGATTGCCGGAGAGAAACAGACCAACTGGCGCCGGGTTCTCGTTCACCTTCGCGACGTCGATGCGGGACGAGAAGACAAGCCAGGTGGTCTGTTTCTCGACAGAAATCGCCTTGGAACAATGAAAACAATCTTGCTACGCAGGCCCGTTCGTCCGCTGCGCTCCGGTCGTCTTGCATGGCTGATCTGAGGAATATTTAGCTCAGACACGCAGGTGTGCTAAGGCGAATGCTTCCTCTCCTCGAGGTTCTCTGCGGTGCATCAAGCTGGTCGGGCCTAGCTGTGCTCCAATGGCAGCGTGGTCAGCACCGGTGCGTCAGCGGCGGGATCGAAAGCCAATTCCAGTATCCGGTCGGCGACGAAGGCGGTGGAACTAAAGGCATTGTTGGCCTTGATATCGAGGAACTTCTGTACCCGCGGGAATCGCTCGGGGGTAGAGCCGCGGATCATGCTCTGCATGTCGGTGTCGATGATACCTGGGGCGACGGCGTGGACTCGCAGGCCGCTGGCAGTTTCTTCAAGTGCGATTGCCTCGCTCATGCGATCTACGGCAGCCTTGCTGGCGCAGTAGGCAGACCAGCCGGCATAGGCGTTGCGGGCAGCGCCGGAGCTGATATTGAGCAGCACCCCGTTGCCACCTCGCGCGCGCAAGTGTCGGATGAAAGCGCGGCTGCCGGTGAAGATGCCGGTGACATTGACCTGGATGTGCAATGCGAATTCGGTCGGGTCATTGTCGCGCAGCGGGCCGATGGGGGCCAGCAGGCCAGCGTTGTTGATCCAGAGATCCACTTGACCGAAGCGTTCTACGGCGACAGCGCAGAGGTGGTCCATGGCGTCGGCGTCGGTGACGTCGGCAGCTAGCGTCAGTAATTGCGCTTCGTTGCCGGATAACTGTGGGCATGTTCGCGCACAGGCAGCGACCTTTAGGCCGCGCTCCAGAAAGCGTTGCGTTAGCCCGGCGCCGAGGCCGCGGCTAGCACCGGTGATGACGGCGGTTTTGCCGATGAGGTCGAGCATTTTTGCTCCTGAGAGAAGATAGAACCTGGCGGATTCAGCTACTTTGCGCAGAGCGCACAGCCCGCAGACGGTCAAGTAATTCAGAGGCTTCTTGGCGTTCCGCAAATTGTTTGTCGACGCTATTTTGCAATAGTTTGATCAATTCTTCGATCGCCTCTTCGGTACGCCCTATTTGGTTCAGCGCGACGGCGATGTGATAGCTGATGCCGGGGTCCGATGCAGCCCGCGAGCGCGCGTCGCGTAAATACTTCAAGCCTTCCGTGGTGTTGCCCTGCCGCACCAGAATCCAGCCCAAGGTGTCGGCAATTTCTGGTGCGCTTGGCAGCAGGTCATATGCTTTACGGGCGTAAGCCAGCGCGCGCTCGTCGTTCGTCTCGTTGTAGATCACTGCCAGATTGTTCAACAGCATTGGATTTTCTGGCGCCTTCGCTAGCGCCTGGTCGAACAGTTTCAGCGCCTGCTCGTGTTCCCCCAGGGCGTAGTAGCCTTCGGCCAGCGCCTGCATGACAATGCTGTCCGGTGGGCTGTCCGCTGCCCAGAGCGCTAGAAAGGCGACTGCCGCGGCGAGTCCCTCGGCATCGCGCTTGGCCTCGTACGCGCGCAGCGCCAGAATTGGGGAGGCGCGTTTGTCGAGGCCATTGGCGAAACTTTCGAAGGCTTGGATATGTTCTCCCTGATGTTGATGAATCAGACCCATGAGATGATCGGCATAGGGCTGCTCCGGAAAATCCACGGCCAATGCTTGTGCTGCCGGGATCGCATCGGCAATACGACCGGCTTGGATCAGCAATTCGCCGAACTTGAGCCGGGTTGGCAGGAAGTCGGGCTCGCCATCGGTGGCTTTCTGCAGAGACCACAAGGCTCCGTCCAAATCGCCCGCCTCACGCTGCAGCATCGCTATATCAAGTAGGGTGCGCGCATCATAACCTGCCAGGCTGGAGCTTCGTCGCAGCACGGTTTGAGCGGTCGCCCGACGGCCGCTGGCGATGTAGGCCCGGCTCAGGGTTGCAAGCATTTGCGCGTTATCGGGATTTTGCGCCCGCACCTCAATGCTCTCGGCAACCTGCACTGCCTTGTCCGGTTCACGCATGCGTAGCAGCAACTCAGTCTGGTAGATGGCGACATCCACTGCGCTCGGGTCAGCACCCAATGCACGTTCAGACAGCCGCAGGGCGCGCTCCAAATCGCCCTCGGATTCATAGGATCGTGCCAGCAGCATCAGCGCATCTATCTCGTCCGACCTGGCGTCGAGAATACGTTCCAATTGACCGCGTGCAAGCGGGATCTGGTTTTGCTGAATCAGGAGTTCAGCCAGATTCTCGCGCGCCACGTAGAACGTGGGATCGATCGCCAGTGCAAGATCGAATGCCCATTGCGCCAGATCCAGATTGCCAGCGGAGAGTGCGGTGGCGCCGAACAGATTGATGTAGGATAAATTGTCAGGCATATTCAACATCAGGTTGCGGGCTCTTTCCTGCGCTGCATTGGCGTCACCCTGCTGCAGCAGCATCACTACCAGGGTTGCACCGGCGTTGCTGAAATCAGGGCGTACACTAAGTACCGATGCAAGTTGCTCGATTGCTGCGCTGTGTCGGCCCAGTCCGAACTCATTCACAGCACGCTGGGTGCGAAGCACAAGATCATTCTTGCGTTTTTTTCCAGCCTCGCGAAGCAATTGGGCGGCCTTCAGATGCTGATTTGCCTTCATGTAGGCCTCTGCTAGGATGGAAAGCGCCTGGACATTCTCTGGCGTCCGTTCCACCGCTGGCTCGAGTAGTCGAATTGCCTTTTCCGGTTGCCCATGCTGCTCCAACTCGATGCGTGCAAGCAGCACTCGTGGTCCAGTCTCGTTGGGCTTTGAAGAGAGATAGAGATTGAGATAATTTTGCGCCTGTTCCCATTGCTTCAGGTTGAATGTGACCATGCCTGCCATCAGCAGAGTTGGCATGTGGTTCTCGATCAGTTCACGTGGGAAACGCTTAATCAGGTTATATGCCTCGGTTAGTGCTTCCTCGGCTGCCTCATCGTTGCCCAATTCCGCTTGCACCACGGCGTCAACATAATGCGTTCGCGGATCATTTGGAAAAAGCTCGCTGATCTCGTCCACCACAGCAACGGCATCTCTTGCCCGCTGCAACCGGAGCAGCAAAGTGATGCGGGCGATTTGTGCAGGCAGGTACGATGGCAGCAGTTTGGCCGCTTGTTCGTAGTCTTCTAAAGCGCCGATGTAGTCTTCTGTATTGTCGGCAAGCATGCCTTTCAGATACCAAGCGCGCGGATTCTGTGGGGCGATTTCGACCGCTTCGCGGGCCAGGCTGCTGGCGATATCCAGTTCCCCTTGTAGTAACATCACATGCACGCGCCCGACAATGGCAGCGGCTGATCGCGGGTTGGACTCCCATGCCTGAGTGAAGGATCGCTGTGCATCGAAGAGCTGTTCCAGCTGTAGATGCGCCTCGCCGCGCAAGGCGAGCAGTTCGGCGTCTTCTTCAGGAGCGCTGCCGATCGGGAACAATTCGTCTAGTAACTGCTCGGGTTTGCCTTGCATCAGGTAGGCTCTTGCCATGGAATTTTGAATCAACGAGCGGTGTGCGCCAAGACCGTCGGCGATCAACAGCTGCTTTTCGGCCTGTTCTCCCTGACCCAGGGATAGGTAAATTCTCCCCAGCAGCAGGTGCGCAGGCAGCAGCAGCGGGTCTTCCTTGAGTGCGTTTTTCAGATAGATGTAGGCCGTGCGTGTCTCGCCCAGGTTATTGGCGATCAAAGCCTTTTCGTAGTACTCCGCGGCGGTCTCGGTGCTTTCCGGCGTGCTCGATCCCACCTGCTGGGCGGCGGCCGGCAAGTTGAGTACTAAGGTCACGCACAGGATCAGTGAGAGGCGTATTCGATTGAGCATGGTTTTCCACCCGGCGATCCGCATTCAGCGCATTTGCTCATGCAGCAGACTCAAGATGCGTTCAGCGGTGGCCGAGGTGTCCTGCGTACCATTGGTATTGAGTATCAGCACCCGGGTATCGTCGGCGCCGCCAATCAGTTTGACCTGATATTGTTGCACCGTGTCGAGCTGATTCTTGCGCCAAAAGGCTAATCTTTGACCCAGGCCCTGTTTTTTTCTGGGATCGCGGTTCGGATCATCATAGCGCACGTAGAATACACCCTCGCTGCGATTTCGGTCTTCGACCGCGAAGCCGGTTCGGTCCAGCGCCAGCCCGGTTTGTCGCCAGGCTTGCCTGAATTCCTCCGGGATGATCAGTTCGCTTCCGCTGCCGGAGCGTACCAATCGCGTTCCCGCCGCGGTTGCGGTATTGGTTGCGGGCGTTGACCCGCCGCGGCTGCCGGCAGCAAGCATACGGTCGGCCTTTTGGTCAGATACGCCGAGATACAGCATCAAGCGCCTCAGCATCGCCGCTTCTTTATCCGGGTCTCCAGGCGCTGGTTCCCAGACTGTAGTAGCATCCTCACCGAGTGTGTTACGCACCAAGCGTTCTTCCATTGCGCGATGGGTCAAATAGACCTCCGTGGTATCGCGTCGAGGACCGGCATCAACGCGTACACGGTATTGGTCTCGCGTCGATGTGGCATAGAGTCCGTCGACGACTTTGCGTAGTTGTCGGGTGATGAAATCTCTTCGAACCTCGGCGCGGTTTTCGAGCCAGTCGGTTTTCATAACGCCGATGGCTGGATCCTGTTCCAGCAGCAAGATGCCCTGTTGACGCCAGAAGGCGATTATCCTGGGCCAAACGTTCTGCGGAGTAGAATCGATCTCCAGCCAGCGTTGATCGCCGGATCGTTCCAGCGTCACCCCGGCCACTTCCGGTAACACATCGCCGCTGCTTGCGACCTGGCGGCGTGCATTCCGGCCGCCAGTATAGTCAGTATAGGTAGCTGTTCCGCTAGCGCTGGGAATGTCCAGCGCGTCATCGAAGCCGCCACTGACAAGGTCGGGAGGTAATTCGAGATTTTCAGAAGCCTCGCGCTGCTTTTTATACTCTAACGTCCGATCCGGCAGGTATTTCTCAACGCCTCCGGAGCCTCCACAAGCGGCGATCAGCGGCAAGAGCAGGGCGAGCGGTATGAATTTATGAATCATGTGCATGGGTGCGAACTCGGCCCCGGCGGTCTCACCGCTGCCGCCTTGGGGTTTGGCCGAGGGATTATTTGTTGTAGACAGCTCAAAGCACCCCGGCTTGCTGCATGGCGCGCAGGACATCGGTTTGAAACTCATCAGAAAGCCAGGTGAGCGGTAAGCGGATGCCTGACCTTGTCAGGCCCAACCTGTGCATTGCCCATTTGACTGGGATCGGGCTCGATTCGATGAACAAGGCGCGGTGCAGGCCGTCGAGGCGGTCATTCAGAGCCAGCGCTTTGTCGCGCTCACCAGCCAAAGCCGCATTGCACATTTCTGCCATCAGGCGCGGAGCGACATTGTTGGTTACCGAGATCACGCCATCGCCGCCGCCGAGCATAAACTCGCAACCACTGGCATCATCGCCGCTGTAGAGCGCGAAATCGGGTCCGCAGAGCGTACGTAACCTGGGCAGACGATCAAGGTCGCCGGTAGCATCCTTCAGGCCGATGATATTGGATATGCGAGCCAGTTCGCCGGTTGTCTCCGGTAGTAGATCGCAGGCGGTGCGACCAGGTACATTGTATAGGATCTGAGGGATGTCCACCGCCTCTGCCACCGCGCTGTAGTGTGCGATTAATCCTGCTTGCGTCGGTTTGTTATAGTAGGGAGTTACAAGCAACGCGGCGGCCGCGCCGGCATCGCGTGCGCAGCGTGTCAGGCGGATAGCTTCGGCGGTCGCGTTGGCGCCGGTGCCGGCTATAATTGGTATTCGACCTGCCGCGATCTCCACTGCGCGGGAAATGACCGTGCAGTGTTCGATTTCGTCCAGGGTTGCTGATTCGCCGGTGGTGCCGACCGAGACGATGGCCGTAGTGCCGGCCTCGATATGAAACTCGATCAACCGTACTAGGGCTGGGTCATCGACCTTGCCTTTCTCGTCCATCGGCGTGATTAGCGCGACGATGCTGCCTTTGAACATACTGGGGATTGCTCCCAACTGCTTGAGTGATTTGCTGATGGTAGCCTGCGTGCTTCCGCCATGACAAGAGCGTTGGTTATAATCAAGCCGCTGATGTGTCTAAAGGTGCGGTTTGATTGGCCGCGCGCATGTCATGCTATACACTCACGAAAATTGATCGCAGTGAGCTTGGCAAATACCGCACGATGACTACTCAGAAGACCTATCTTGTCATTTCCGCCCTTGGCGAGGATCACCCTGGACTTGTCAACAGTCTGTCGCGTACGATCCTGGAGCAGGGTTGCAACATTGAAGACAGTCGAATGACCGTACTGGGCGGGGAGTTTGCCGCCATTTTACTGGTCGAGGGTAAATGGAACACGCTGGCAAAGGTGGAGAATGTCCTACCTGAACTGGAGCGTTCGCTGGGGATGACTATCACCAGCAAGCGCACCGGAGAACGTCCACGCAATACAGATAAGGTGCCCTACGGCGTTGATGTCGTCGCCATGGACCATCCCGGCATCGTTAACACGTTGGCAGGTTTTTTCGCCGACCGCAAAATCAACATCGAGGATATGTCTACTAGCACCTACGCTGCCGCGCACACTGGCACTCCAATGTTTGCCGTACACATGACGGTGGGAATTCCTGCTTCAACGCACATCGCGACCTTACGCGAGGAGTTCATGGATCATTGCGACGGTCTGAACCTGGATGCAGTCCTGGAGCCTCTAAAAATCTGATTTCACCCGGTACTGAAATTGCCGGATATCCGAAAAGGCGCGGGCGAGTGCCGGGCGCTCAGGGCGTATTGGTCATACCGACTTGCGTTTGCCGACCGAGGTCTGCACCTTTGTCAAGTCATCGATAATCGATCCATGAATCAACCGACAGACGAGATCTGCTCAGGAGGTGCCTATGGCCGCAGTCATTGGAAAAACCGTGCCTGATGTCGAGCTCCCCGCTACCGGGGATAAAACACTGAAACTGTCTGATTTTCGCGGGCAGCGCCTAGTACTGTACTTCTATCCTAAGGCGAGCACGCCGGGCTGCACCCAGGAGGGTTTGGATTTCACGGCTGCTGCTGATGACTTCAGCGCGCTGAATACAGTCATTCTCGGTGCCTCTCGGGATGGCATCAAGGCGCAAGATAATTTCAAGGCTAAGCAAGGTTTTGTATTCGATCTTCTAGCGGATAAAAACGAGGAGTTGTGCAAGGCGTTCGACGTGATCAAGCTGAAAAAGATGTACGGCAAAGAATCTCTCGGTATCGAGCGCAGCACTTTCCTGATTGACGAGCAGGGCGTGCTGCAACGGGAGTGGCGCGGCGTCAAAGTCAAGGGACATGTGGAAGAGGTGCTCGAGGCACTACGAACGCTCGTCTAGCTGTGCCTGCTGGCGGCGGATGTTGCCGCCAGACAAACATTCCCCGATTCGCGCGGCGGCTGCGATCGTCGCTATATCATCTCAACCAGTCCGCCGTACACGGCCTCTTCCGATGATCAAACGCGAAAGCGTCAATCCCTGCCTGTTCGTGCTCGACACCAACGTATTGATGCACGATCCAACCGCAATTTTCCGATTCCAGGAGCATGACATTTTCTTGCCCATGGTTGTCCTAGAGGAACTGGATGCCGGCAAGAAGGGTATGTCAGAAGTGGCACGTAACGTTCGCCAAGTCAGTCGTTTTCTTGACCAACTGATGAGTGGTGCGGATAAACATCAAATTGATGCCGGTTTACCCATTCATGCGCTGAGCGAGCATGGTCGGGGCCGCACCGAACCCCCGAGCGGACGGCTGTTTTTCCAGACTGAGCCGCTTGGGAAAGACATTGCCGCAAGTCTGCCGGGGACCGCCGCCGACAATGAGATTCTATCCACCGCGGGGGCGCTGCGGGCGCGCTACCAGACGCATATCGTCGTCATCATCTCTAAAGATATCAACCTTCGCATCAAGGCGGCAGTACTGGGCATTCCCGCCGAGGACTACTCCAACGATCAGGTGCTTGACGACGTTGATCTCCTCTATACCGGCATGGCCGTTCTGGAGGCGAACTTTTGGGAACACCATAGCAAGGAAATCGATTCGTGGAAGGAGGAGGGCCGGACTTTTTATCGCATCCAGGGGCCGGAAGTCTTGAACTGGTATCCAAACCAATGTCTGCATTTCAATCGCGACGACAGCTTGGATGCCATAGTGCATCAGAAGCGCGGGGAAACTGAGGCGGTCATCGAACTGGTCGAGGATTATCGGCAGCCTCGCCATAATGTTTGGGGTATCACCGCGCGCAATCGCGAGCAGAACTTCGCGTTAAATATGCTCATGGACACCGAGATTGACTTCGTCACTTTGCTCGGTACTGCGGGTACCGGAAAAACCCTGCTCGCGCTCGCCGCTGGTTTAAGTCAGGTTTTGGATCGCGGTATCTATCGCGAGATCATCATGACCCGCGTCACGGTGCCTGTCGGTGAGGACATTGGCTTTCTGCCTGGTACCGAGGAGGAGAAGATGACGCCCTGGATGGGTGCGTTGATAGATAATCTTGAGGTGTTGACTCAGACCGACGCGGGCGACTGGGGACGCGCGGCGACCAATGATTTATTGCGCAATCGCATCCGCATTTCCTCCCTGAATTTCATGCGTGGGCGGACATTTTTGTATAAATATATCATCTTAGATGAAGCGCAGAACCTGACCGCCAAGCAGATGAAGACGCTGATCACGCGGGCGGGACCGGGCACCAAAATCGTCTGCCTCGGAAATATTGCCCAAATTGACACACCTTACCTGACCGAGACCTCGTCCGGACTAACCTACGTGGTCGACCGTTTCAAAGACTGGCAACATGGTGGCCATATTACATTGCTGCGCGGTGAGCGTTCGCGCCTTGCGGATTTCGCATCGGAAGCACTCTAACGGAACTGAGTATCCAGCCCGATGAACTGTGATCCGGCTTTGTTATCGCGCACAAATGCGGGGTTACAGGTATTGGCGTATTGTATCTCGGCATTAGGTCTATCGTCGGCCATGACAAGTGCACGCGGCGACCGAGACGATTTTGGCCCATTCCAATTCGCAACCAGTGTCCACCGCGGCGCGAGGCCCGACAATTATGACTGAAACTTCTCTCCGCAAACTTCTCGGCTTCATCGATTTGGCGCCTGGCGTATTGCCGCGGCATGGTTGGGCTTTCCTGGTCGCTGCTTTCCTATCCATCGGCCTGATGATTTTCATCTCGGCCGGTCAGACCTATGTTCTTAACGTCAACCTGGGCATCCCGGATAACGAACAGGGCAGTATCACCTCGTCATTGATCATTTGGACTGAAGTGGTCGCGTTGTTACTGTTTATTCCAGCAGGCATTTTGATCGATCATATCAGCCGGCGCGCTATTTATGCCGCAGGCTTTCTGTTGTTGGCCATGACCTATGCCGTGTATCCCTTTGCCGACTCCTTGACCGATTTGTATCTGTATCGCTGTACCCTCTACACATTTGGCTTTGTTGCCATTACCGCCGCGCTTTCGACCGTGCTGGTCGATTACCCGGCCGAACGGTCGCGGGGCAAACTCGTCGCCACAGTTGGCTTCTTGTGTGGTCTTGGGGTTGCCGTTATTCAGGGCTTCAGCGCATTACCGCCTTGGTTTATGAGTATGGGTATGAACGCAATCGAGGCCGGGCAGGCGATGCATTTTGCCATTGCCGGCCTCTGCGTTTGTGCCGCCGTATTGGTCGTCACCTTGCTCAAGCCAGGAGTGCCGGTACGGACGCGAAAGCGCCCGACAGCACGGGATATCTTCATTGGCGGCTTTTCCGAGGCCCGTAATCCGCGCGTCTTGCTGGCCTACTCGGCCGCTTTCATCGCGCGTGGTGATCAGGCGGTAAATGCTTTTTTTCTGATTTTGTGGGGTACCTTGGCCGGTAAGGCTGCCGGCCTGACTCCGGCCGAGGCGCTGGCGGCCGCAACCCTGACCATGTTCGTACCAGCGCAGATTGCGGCTTTGGTTTGGGCCCCGATTCTGGGACCCTTTCTGGACCGATTCGATCGCGTCACTGCCCTTGCAATCTGCATGGTATTGGCCGCCATTGGCAATTTGGCGCTGCTACTGTTGGACAACCCGCGCGATTCCATTGGCATCCTGTTTTTCATTCTGCTCGGTATCGGCCAGATCAGTGTTTTCTTGGCCGCCCAGTCGCTGATCGGCCAAGAGGCTCCGGTCGCTCGGCGCGGTGCCGTGCTCGGTGCCTTTAATGTATCAGGTGCCATCGGAATTTTATTGATCGTTCTGGTCGGTGGGCCGCTATTTGACACCATTGATCCGCGTGCGCCGTTTGTCGTTGTCGGCATGATCAATGTGCTGCTATTCTTTGGTTGTGTGCTGGTGCTCCGCATGGCGCCATCGGCGGCGAGTCCCGATGCCTCGAGTTCGCCGCAGATTGCAGACGAGCAGGCGAATCCATGACATTCGCAATTTTGATATCAGATCGACACTGCACCGGGTTGTCAATTGCCTGGACGGCATGCAGCGGATCAAGATTTGGCTAATGCCCCTGTTGGCGTGACCTGCGGGGCACATATATGCAACAATGAATAATCCACTATAAAAAATGCGTTAACATGGGGCTAGAATAGGGGGTAACCCTGAGAATGCGATAAAAGTCGATAGTTGCATCCGATAGTAAGCTTTTGTGGTGAAGGCGATGGGTAGAGCACTACAGGCCGGTTTCACTTTGGTCGAGTTGATGATTGTGGTGGCAATCATCGGGCTCTTGGCCACGTTCGCAATTCCTACCTATCAGAACTATGTCATTCGCGCCGAGGCTGTCGATGCCTACTATCAATTCACCGCGCTGAAGACCCGAATCGGCGAATTTTATAACAGCACGGGCGTATTGCCCGCCAATTTCGATGATCTAGGCCTGCCGCTACCCACCGGCAAGGCATACGGTGGCGACACTGCACCCTACGAGACCGTTTTTGGCATACCCAGCAAAGTCTGGTCTGCCGTCGAGTATCAACCGAAACCCCAGGGGTATGTATTCGTATTGCGTTCCGATTGGTTACCGGGGAATCTCGGATTGCACTTTCAAATCAAGACACAGAACGGAGGCGTACGTTTTCGTTGCAGTGTCAACGATAAAGTGGAGCGCATGCCCTTCGTGCCGCCTCAATGCCGACATGGCAGAGTTGACGATTGGTCTTGGTAGACCTTTTATTGCTGCAGACTTGATTTATCTAAGGCGATCGCCGGAGAGAAACAGACTATAGTCCTCTTACGTGACATCAAAACTGTCCCTTTCGTTTAAGGCCAGCACTCAGGCACAAAAAACAAAAGGGCATATCTGGTTATCATGTTGAGTGACTATAACTGGCGCCGGATTATCGTTCGCCTTCCCGGACCTGTCGAAGGCCGGATGAGAAGACGACTATCGCCTAAATTACAGACGTTTAGAAGCCTAGTTTCCGATGTTTTAGCCCGATGTAGCCTAGTGTCGCCAGCAACAGCGCGAGTGTCCAAATTGCCCATTCGGATAGGGTCGGTATTGCTGTTGAGTTTAGGTCATTATCATTAAAGATGATATACATGTCGCCATAGTAGGCATCTGGAAAGCTTTCCTGTGTTAAATTACCCATTCCCTGATTGTTCCAAATAGCCTCGTAGAATCTGAATGTGAGAACATCGTTCTTGTTTAGCGTGATTATGGTTGGGAATCTGGTTCTATACTCATATTGCACAATTGCATTTTTCTCGGCTAGGGGATAATAGAATTTGGAATCTCCATCTTTTGTTACAAATGCGTCGTCTATTATTTTTTCTGACGTACCGTCGTTTGACCTGAAGATGGAAATTGAGACAAGCTGTTCCGATGCATTATGAGTTCTTAGCGCTTCATTCGGTCTAGCACCCGACGGCTGTTCATAGGCTACCATTGTACCGGTGCCGGTGGGAGGGTTAAAAGGATCAGGGCTAGTCGCTAGTATTGGCCCACCGGCCGGACCAAGGTTTTTCTCACAGCTGCCACCTGCCGGGCTGCAACTCAAGGTTATGGAGGAGATTTCTTTGCCTTCACCAATGTATTTTACTTTAAGTATGGAATTTTTATTTTCACCCGCTACCTTTGTTCCCCAACTGAACAACATTTCGCTGGGATTAGGCATGACTTGCGCATCAATCAGTTTACAGCTGCTGTTGTCTGGGGGAAAGACATTGATACAATCCTTGGAATAATCAGTCCAATAGCCTACATCGGAATCGATCTTCAGGTAACTGTCGAATTGACGATCATCAAGGTCGACTTCCATATCTGCCACTGACGTTGTCGCTACGAGCACGATGGTGATATGAAGCACAATAATAGACGCTATTTTGGCCCAAAATAGCTTGAATTTTGAACGAGTGCAGTGTAATCGTTGCATATTTCGGGGTATCGGCTTTGATCCACATTACAATATTATAACCAATCATTCCGCCACGTCCCTCGGGTTCCTAGAGCGAAAGACGAAAAATCTCTGGCTGATTGATTGTTCAGGGGCTTTTGCATAACCCTCTTCGGCTAAAAATAGAGCCGCCTTTTCTCCGTAGGCGCATGGTGCAGGCTCACGATCGGCCGCCACTTTCAGGCAACACGATATTGAGTTCCAGCACCTCCTGACTCCCCTCCTGTTCGTAGCTCACAGAGACCGAGCTCATGTCGACTGTGACGTATTTATTGATTACGGTCAATATCTCCTGCTGCAGTTTGGGTAAGTAAGGTGGCCGGTCGCGAGCAGCGCGATCATGTGCAACCAGAATCTGCAGCCGTTCCTTGGCGACGGAGGCGGAGCCCTTATTGCGCCCGGCGCTGCGAAAGTAGTCGAGTAGACTCGTCATGACTCACCCTCGGAATAATCGGCTGAAAAGGCCCTTCTTCTCGGTACCCAGGAAACGCATTGGCAGTTCTTCGCCGAGATAGCGCGAGACCATATCGCCGTAAGCTTGGCCGGCATCGGACAGGGTGTCCAGGATGACAGGTATGCCGGCATTCGATGCATTGAGCACTGCCTGGGATTCTGGGATGACGCCGAGCAGGTTCAGAGACAGGATTTCCTGCACATCCTCAACGCTGAGCATCTCGCCCCGGGCAACACGCTCCACTGAGTAACGGGTCAGCAGCAGATACTCCCGGATCGGCTCGGCATTAGCCTCGGCGCGGCGTGACTTGCTCGACAGAATACCAAGCATGCGATCGGAGTCGCGCACCGACGAGACTTCCGGATTGGTCACGACGACTGCATCGTCAGCGAAATACATGGCCATGGTGGCTCCATGCTCAATGCCAGCTGGCGAATCGCAGATCACATAGTCATGTCCTTTGCCCAGATCTTCTAGCACTTTGCCGACGCCGTCCACCGATAATGCATCCTTGTCCCGGGTCTGAGATGCTGGCAGTACATATAAATTATCGCAACGTTTGTCGCGAATCAGGGCCTGGTTGAGATTAGCCTCGCCGTTGATGACATTGACAAAGTCGTAGACCACGCGCCTTTCGCAACCCATGATCAGATCCAGATTGCGTAAACCGACATCGAAATCGACAACGACGGTGCGGTGCCCCCGTTGCGCCAGGCCCATGGCCATCGCGGCCGCTGTGGTGGTTTTGCCCACCCCCCCCTTGCCTGAGGTGATGACAATGATTCTGGCCAAGGACGATTCCCCCACTACAGTACAATGACAAATCCCGGTTCGCGGCGGTTGCCGGACCCGGTGCTTCCGAAATCCGTTGCCGCTTCACAGCGGCTCAATACGTAAGACGTCGTGGTCCAGGAACACCTGCACGCACTTACCCTTGAGTTCAGATGGTATGTTCTCGCTGACCCGGTAGTGCCCGGCCACGGAAACTAATTCTGCTTGTAGATCCTGACAAAAAATGCGCGCTGTTGTATTGCCTCGCAGACCAGCCATGACCCGGCCGCGCATTGGCGCATAGATGTGAATATTACCGTCGGCCATCAGTTCGGCACCGGAACTGACCGCTGCGATGACGGTCAGGTCGCCGCCCGGGAAATAGATCCGCTGACCGGAACGAACCGGCCGGTCGACCAGCTTTAGTATCTGGCTTTGTTGTTGCCGTGCATCGTTCGCTGACGGCGGTTGCCGTGCAAGTTCCGGTTTCCGGTCCGGTTCTGGTTTTGCGCCAGCACCAGATGCCCGCTTCGATCCGAACTGGGCTGCGGGTCGCGTGGACGCGGCGCTCGACGAATCGAAATCACCCGCCACCACGCGCTGTCGGGGTTTGTGGACATCGGCGAGAATCGCCAACTCCATCGCCTTGGCTGCCTCATGCTGTGCCGCATTGCCGCCGCGAACACCGATTGGGATCATGCCGAGACCGCGCAGCAAACCGACCAGCTGCGGAAAGCCAACATCGGCGTCGGAGGCCGATAAGGCCGTGAGATCAATCACCACCGGCGTATGTAAAAAAAAGCCCGGCGCTTGCTGTACTTTAGGCGCGAGCTGCGCTTCCACCGCATCCATGTCCAAACCGAGCAGGCGGACAACGGGCAGGGTGAAGGCGGCAGCCTTGAGCTCCAGAATGGGAGCATCGGCCGATGCGCCAGCGAGATCCAAGCCGGGGGCCGGCGGAGGTAATTGCGCAGACATGGAGTATGGTCGAGTCGATCGTTTTCGATATGCAGGCAACAGCAATCCATGTATGCTACCTGCTTAGCGTCGATACTTAAAGTGCCATGCAGCCCTGTCGCATGTAAAGTCTCATAAAAACCTACAGCAGATGCTTGCGATCGATCCACACATGGGCGTCGTAGCGAATTCCGCGCTGATCAGCCCGGTGGCCATTGCAGCGGGCGCCCGCCGATCAGATGCACATGCAGGTGATAGACGCTCTGACCGGCGCTTGCATTACAATTGATAACGGTGCGATAGCCGTCCTCGGCGATCCCTTCCTGTTCGGCTACCTTAGCCGCTGCCAGAAACAGTCGGCCAAGCAACTCGGCATCGACATCTGTAACCTCGTTCAATGTTGGGATCGATTTTCGTGGGATGATCAAAACATGAGTTGGGGCTTGCGGATTAAGGTCGCGGAAGGCAACCAGATGTTCGTCCTCATAGACGATGTCCGCAGGTACTTCACCCGCTGCGATACGACCGAAAATTGTATCTGTCATGGGTCTTGGTTATCTCGTCCGATGGAGGGGCGATGAGCTCGCTCCATCTCGTTTATAATTTGCTGCGCCCGGCAAATGCATGTGCTAGGGTGCCGCCATCGACAAATTCAAGTTCGCCACCCAAGGGTACACCGTGTGCGATGCGCGTGATCCGGGTCCCACTGCCTGCTGCGATATCAGTGATGTAATGGGCGGTCGCGCTGCCCTCGACGGTGGGGCTGATGGCCAGGATGACTTCGCTGACGGTGCCCTTATGCAGGCGCTGTTGCAAATGCCCGAGTCCCAGCTGGTCCGGGCCGATCCCGTCCAGCGGCGATAATCGGCCACCGAGCACGAAGTAGCGACCACGATAATCTGTGGCCTGCTCAATGGCAACAATGTCGGCCGGCTGCTCGACAATACACAGCAGGCCGCCATCTCGGTTTGGATTCGTGCAGAGAGCGCACACGTCGAGCTCACTCAAGGTGCGGCACTCGCGGCAATGGCCAATCCGATCCATGGCCTGCGCCACCACTCGGGCCAATTGGCGGCCAGCATCCCGGTCTCGTTGTAGAAGATAGAAGGCCATGCGTTGAGCGGATTTGGGACCGACACCGGGCAGGCAACGGAGCGCCTCAATGAGCTGGTTGAGCAGATTGCGGTCGGACACGTCGGCGTTGGTTTTTCATGGATTGATTACTGGTTGGCTCAGGCTTATGCGGCGTCGCCGTTTTGTTAAGGTAAAGCTTCTTTTTTAACGGAAAGCTACCGGAAAGCCTGCGAAGTCCTGATACCGGATCAGCCAGTTCTTAGGCGGTCTGGTTTGCGGCGGGCTGATTTGTCGGTGAGCTTTTTTGGTCCGATTCAGCAACCTGGTGCGAACGGATCAGAAAGGTAGCTTCATACCCGGTGGCAATTGCAACCCGGATGTCAGATCGGCCATATTTGCCCTCATTTTATCTCCCACGCGGCGTACCGCATCGTTGATGGCGGCAGCAACCAAATCCTCGAGCATCTCCTTATCCTCGCCCATCAGAGACGGATCGATTTCGACCCGCTTCACCTCGTGTTGTCCGTTCATTGTCACGCGTACCATGCCGCCGCCGGATTCACCATTGACTTCCTCTTTCGCCAAACGCTCTTGCGCATTTTTGAGATCTTCCTGCATCTTCTGGGCCTGCTTGAGCACGCCACCTAGTCCACCTTTCATCGCTCTTTACCTCATTGAAGTGAATGACACTGCTGTCAAGGATCAAACGGGGGTGTGGCCACCCGAGACTGTTTGCAATCTTATCGCATACTGAGAACCTTGCCTGCATGCCCGTATTGTCCCCGATTATTCATTCCCGCGCATTGCTGTTGGTCGAATGCTGTTTGGAAGCCATTCGGCATCGAATCGCCGTTGCAGCTCATTTGCCACTGGATCACCACGCATCGCCGTTTCAACCTCTGCCTGGATCTCTGCTTGGTTTCGAGCTTGTCGCAGAGCGGGTGTCTCAGTAGTGGGTGATGTGGAGTCAATGGATAAGTCCACCCTATGGCCCATCGCGGCGGATAGTCCGGCGCTGAGACGCTGCTCCGCACTAGCCGAACGTAAATAACCCGCTGACGGATCCAACGCGAGTCTTAAATGCTTGCCATTCCAGCCGATGAAGGCGCAGTGCTCTGCGAGTTGTCGAGAAAGCCCGGTGAGATCGAGCGTTGCGACCAGCTGATGCCAGTCGTCGGAAGTGGCAGGCGGAGCAGCCATCGACTTTGTCCGCGATGTGCCAGCTGATGTTTCAGTTGTCGCTGTTGCTGGTTCCGACACCGGGTGGTCCGTCGTCGTGTTGGTCGATTCCGGCATCCGATGCGATCCGGTGGCAATCTGGGAGGTCGCCGCGGATTTGTCGGCCGGATGTGATATGTCAGGCTTGGGTTTGATTTCTGCACTGAGCTTGGATTGCTCCACACAAGCGACCTGGGTTGTGGGCTGGCCAGTCGCATTGTCGGGCCTGTATCTACCCTTTGTGTTTGCTCCTGCCTTGCGTGATGCAAGGCTGGCTGGATTTTCGTCCAGCGAGGGGGCAGGTCGAAAAGCCAGTGCGCGCAATAAGACCATTTCCAATCCAGTGCGCGGATTTGGCGCTAATGGCAGATCCTTCTGACCGGTCAGCAGCACTTGATAGAACAGCTGCACGTCCTCGGATTGCATGCGCAAGGCCAAAGCCGCGAGCCTATCATGGTCGGGATCATCCGACGCGAGGGTATGCGGCACCTGCTGTGCCAAGGCAAGCCGATGCAGCAGATCGATCAGATCTTTCAGCACGCCGTCGAAGTCTGGAGTCAGTGCGGCCATGCGTTCGACCTCGGATAACACCCGGGCACCGTCACCGTCAGCCAGAGCATCCAACAGATCGAGCCCGAGGTCGCCACAGCGGGTGCCAAGCATGAGGCGGACATCGTCACCACCGACTCGACCCCCGCCAAAGGCAATCGCTTGATCGAGCAAACTGAGACCGTCGCGCATGCTGCCGTCGGCAGCACGTGCGAGCAAGGCCAGTGCCGCTGCGTCGAAGTCGATGGTTTCGGCTTCAAGCACCTGCCGCAATCGTGCCGCGATTTGATCCGGCAGCAAGCGTTTCAAATTGAATTGCAGGCAACGGGATAGCACGGTAGCCGGCAGTTTTTGTGGGTCTGTGGTGGCGAGCACGAATTTGACGTGATCCGGCGGCTCCTCCAGCGTCTTCAGCAAAGCATTGAAGCTGCTGCTGGAGAACATGTGCACCTCATCAATGAGATACAACTTCAAGCGTCCGTGGACCGGAGCAAAGGGTACATTGTCAAGCAGTTCGCGGGTTTGATCAACCTTAGTGCGTGATGCAGCGTCGACCTCGATCAGGTCGAGGAAACGGCCTTCATCGATCTCGCGGCATGCTGAGCAGACGCCGCATGGATTAGGGCCGACACCCTGTTCGCAGTTCAAGGTTTTGGCCAGGATACGGGCCAGTGTGGTCTTGCCTACGCCACGGGTGCCGGTAAACAGGTAGGCGTGATGCAGCTGGCCGCGCTCCAGCGCATTCACCAGAGCGCGCACCACGTGTTCCTGTCCGACCAGGTCGGCAAAGCGGCGTGGCCGCCATTTACGTGCCAACACTTGATAAGTCATCGGTGCAAAAACCATCGATAGTTGAATGCCAATACCTGATTGGTCATCGTTGCAAGAACTTTAGCCAGTTGAAAACCGATCGGTGAGCCGCGGCTTGCGGAATACCTGGAGCGGCAGATTTTGCATCAGCAGAGTGCGCGTTAAGGAAAGATCTTTCCGGCTAAGCCCGATCTGCGGCGGCAGACACTGCCTGTGCGTTAGAGGCCATCAATTGGGTGGCGAGCCAAGCCAGCCACACCCCGGCACACACGTCCACCGCTGCGGCTGCTCCCTTCCGGGCCTGACCGGGTTCACGGCTTGGCGTTGCGAGGGGACCGGCGAGGCCCACCATTGACGAGTTGCCGCGGCAATGCCGGGCAGGATCAGCAACATAGCAGACAGGAAAACTCCATACAAGACATGATCTACGAGGATTGCGATTCCAAATTTGAATGTTAAAAATTCTTTATATTCAATAGATTAGATGTCCTGCGCCCTGGATGGGATAATTTCTAAACGACTGATATAGAAGTGGAATTTTCGATCTTCAAAATTGTTGCCGAGGCTCGCATACATTGCGGCTGTTTTCCTTGACATGGGATCAAATCAGCAAGCCGGGGTCCAAATCTGATCAAGCGTCAGGTTGCGCTAAAATCCGTTTTCAAGTTTTTATATTTCAAGCTTTTGCAATGGCACCGGTCGCCGAACTGACCGAAGCCATCAGCCACCAGACCCGACAGTAACTATGGGAAGACCCGCAATGACAGTTCGATCAATATGGATGCTGCTCCTGTTAGGCTCGAGCCTGACAGTTTTCGCTCAATCCCAGCTCCTGTCCGAGTCCGAGATTCCATCACAAACCCAGGCACAAACCCAGGCACAGCCGCTTGCGCCGCCTGTCGTGGGGCAGGAGATCGATGCAAACGCTGGCGCTTGGGAGGATAGGGTGGATGTGCTGACCGAGCAGGCGGCGGAACTCTGGCAACGTTCCCAGCAGCAGGCAGACGATCTTTGGCAGCGTTCGCGGCAAAGCGCGGATGATTGGTGGCAACGTTCCCGCGAGGCCACCCTGGATGCTTGGGAAGATGCTCGCGACACCTTGACACCGACGGAAGCCGATGCCTTCGGTCAGGTCTGGACCAATGTGGTACCAAAGCTCGAGGAGACCGTCTCGTTGGAAGAGGCGCAAAAGGATCTACCGGATAAGGCTTGGTTTACCCGTGACAAAGCCGATGCCATGGCCGAGATCAACCAACTATTGGATGAATCGGTGGTCATCCTATCGACGTCGCCGGTGCAGCGCTACCGTGACGAAATTCAATCTCTGGAACAGGGAATTGCTGGCGCGCGCACCGATCTGGACAGGTATCGCAAGCAACGGGTTGCGGCGCCGGCCAAGTCGCTGACAACGCGAACTATCGATGACTATGACCGCCTGATTGAAGAGCGCGAGCAGGATATCGACCGCTATCGTGACGAACTCGACCGCATCAAAAAGGAGTTTGCAGCAGAGTTACGGGCGATGGGGCTGGAACTCAGCGATGAACAGATTGAATTCCTGCTCTCCACCGTGGTCGGTGACAGCATAGTCGATCTCGGAATTGTGTTCGACAATGTCAAGTCCATTACGATGCAATTGGAGCAGCTCGTTCGTGATAGCGGCGAGGATCTCCAAAGCGCACGTCGCTACTATGGTATGTACGTGGTTTTGCTGCGCGCGCTGAACCGTATGCATCTGGATGTCGAGCAGGCAATTGAGCAGCGCTATATCCCACAGATCAACGACATCTCCGGGCGTGCCGATGCGCTGTCGGACGAGACCCGGGCGCTGATGCGTGAACTGGTCAGCAATAACCCGAACCGAGCAGAGGTGTTGAAGGCAAACTTGGAAGCGCAACGGCTTACAATTGAAGCCGCGAGTGTCTATCGCCAGTACCTCAAACAGCAGGCGGCCCAGGTGCGAAATGCCCGCAAGTTGTTGGAAGAGGATATCGCGACCGCTTGGAATACCTACGAGACGGTACGGGTTTCCGGCGAATTGGTGGATCTGGTGAAATCCAGTCAGCAATTGCTCGATGGCCTGCTGCAACGTCAGGTACCGACATTGCAGCCGTTTCGGAATCTGGAAATGCAGCGCGAGTTTGCGAAATTGACCAAACAATTGCGCACGTCCCAGGATTGAAATAAGGCTGTTTTTTCGATGACCTGATTCTATGTACCGACCATGAGGAGACTCTATGTCCGAAGATATCATCGGCCGCTGTTGGCATTGTGGTGCGGACCTGACCAGGGTTGACTTCGGCCGCGAAACCAATTGTCTTGGCTGCGGCAAGCCAACCCGTTGCTGCCGCAACTGCCGCTTCTACCAGCGCGGGCGTTCCAACGACTGCATCGAGCCTATGGCCGAGGAAGTGACTGATAAACAACGTGCCAACTTTTGCGGTTTTTTCGATCCGTCGCTAACTCCGGCCAGCGCCGATAACAGGTCCGATGAGTCATTGCGCCAGGCCGCCGACGATTTATTTCAGCCTTAGTGATGGTGCAGAAACAAGCTAAACAGGTTTTTGGCTTGGGTGTCGCCTGCCGACTCATTCGCTATCGGCGTCGGTATCGGTATTGGCGTTGGTATCGAACCGACCAACCCGCTATCCGCCAAGCTCCTCGCTGACCGCGTAGCCACGCTGTCCGAGCTTCGTGAGCATGGCCACAAGACGATCGAGCAGTGCCTTTTGCTTGCTGTTGTCGTCTGCGGACAACGCATCGCACACCAGCAAGCACGTCCTCAATCGCAGCGCACTCCAGCGCCGAGCCTCGTGCGCTTTCAAACGACCGGCGTCGATCCCCGCTCGTCGCTTTGCCGTTACCCTCGGCAATCTTCAGTGCGATGGCCTGCGATGCGCGCCTAGGATGCGCGCCTACGATTCGCACAGGCGTTGATCCTTCGCGTTACGCTGTCCTTTCACATGCTCGCAGTCGCGCTATGGCCCAGCCGACAGACTCGATGGCCGCACGCTAGACGTCGCGCTTCTCATGACCGAATGGCATAGGGCGTTTTCTCTCTCGATTCCGATTCCGATTCCGATTCCGATTCCGATTCCGATAGCGACCCCGACCCCGATTGCACTCCGCCGATGTCTGGATAGCGTTGTATAGGTTATTCATGAACCGCTACTTAGCGATTTCCATGAAGAAACATAGCACCTGGCTTGTCTTCTCGTTCGACCTTGGATGTCGCGCTACCCCTATGGGACGATGATGGGCGGGTTGCTGCTTCGCGAAGGCGAACGAGAATCCGGCGCTAGTTGATCTATTTCTCCCCAGCAATCGGCTTAGTCTCGCCTGTCAGCCAGGTGGCCAGCGCGCTGGCAAGCACGGCAAGCGCCAATAATCCGGCGCCGACCCATGGACTACCCAGGGATTCGGGGGCGCCCAGCATGGTCAATCCAAGAGCCAGCATCATGACTCCCGAGAGCAGCTTCAAGATGCGACCCTGGCGCTCGCTGAGCTTGCGCGCGCCGAGCGTGAAGGTGAACAGCAGCACAATGAAAAGCAATGGCAGCACATAGATCGAATTGTACAGCGCGAGATAGCCATAATGCGCCCAGCTGCTGAGATCGTTCAAAGTCAACACCCGGGTATAGACCATCGGAAAGCCAGCTGTGCAAAGCAACTCATAGCTATTTGCCGCCAGCGCCAACACGACCGTGCCCGCGAGCATCGTTGCCGAATTCTCGGCATTGAGCAGTCCGCGCATACGCCGATATAATCCCGGCTTGGCCTGTTCCGGGATCGATAGGCTCGGACCGCGCTGGAACCAAAAAAAGTCCTTGACATTGAGCAAGCCGATGAGAGTTGCCAGCAGTCCAGCGAGCAGCGTCACCACCCGTGCTCCACCGATCACCAGAAACAGGTTCAACCAGGCCGCCATGAAAAGAAAATAGACCAGCCCTGAGCAGAACACGAAGGTCATGCCAACCACCAGCATCCGTGCCCGGCTGCGTGCATGCACCATTAGGCTGAGCAGAAACAATAGTACAAAGAAGGCGCAGGGGTTAAAGGCATCAAGACCCGCGATCAGCAGCGTGAATACCGGCAACGACAGGGTGTGTGCGTCCAATTCGCCGAGCATCGGAACCTGCAGGGGCTTGGCATCTACGGTGGATTCGGGATCGGCATCACTGTTAGCGGGGTTGCCGACGGCGGATCTGCCGATTGCTGGTGGCCGCTCTCCGTCGACTGCCGTCGTCAGCGCTTCCGCTCGGCACAGCTCGGCTAGGCGACGTACCTGTTTACCGATTCCACTTGCGTTGTCAAAGCCCGTGATCATATGCCCGCAAAGTAGGAAGGCAGGTACCGAGCGCGCCTCGCGTCCGAGCTTCTCCGCCATTTCGACGTACAACACGATATTCGCACGATCGCCGGTTAATTCATGCGAGTGCAACTCCAGCCAAGGGTATTCGCTCGATAATTCCTGCACGAACGGCAACGCCTTGCGGCAATGCGGGCAAGAGCGTGACCAGAAGAAATACAGATGCACGCGTGCTACCGCAGTGCCTTCGTCCGTCACCCAGTCGATCTCTGGTGCGCCTTGGGCATGCGCCCAAACACCGAACCAGGCCGCCAACAGCAGGCTGACCAACAACCGCGACAGCACACTCGGTTGGTGTTTGTCGTGCAAGCACGAGAGCATTGCTTTTCCCTCCCAGGCAAGCTAGTGATACTATTTGACGCGTCTAAACTTAAACATGTTTTCAAAGAGCCAAGCATGCCCTGGCACCCAACCTCGTTGCCATGACATTTATAGTCGCTTATTGCAAGTCGCCACAGGTTCGTATCGCGGCTTGGGCCGTCAGGGTTCCTTAAAGCAATTAGGCGATTGCCGGAGAGAAATAGACCAACTGGCGCCGGATTCTCGTTCGCCTTCGCGAAGCGGCAACCCGCCCATAGTCGCTCCATGGGCGGGTTGCCACAACGTCGATGCCGGACGAGAAGACAAGCCAGGGGATATGTTTCTTCACAGAAATCGTATTAACAGCAACTCAGCGATGGCCTATGCATCTAGATCTTCTTTCCGCTTTTGCGCTCATACAACAGCTGATGTCGTGCGTTATTCCCTCCTGTGGCTCCTGTTACTGGTTTGGTCGTTGACTGCTATGGCCGCACCACCTAATCTCGATCGCTATGCGGCGCAGCGCAATCGATTAGTCGATCTAATCGAGCGCGATGTGAGTGCCACTAGCGAATACCTCGGCACGAAACATCTTGATCCCGCGGTGGTTCGGGCTCTGCGCGCGGTGCCGCGCGAGCAGTTCGTGCCGCGGGCGTTGCATAATCAGGCGTATCGCGACCATCCACTGCCGATTGGCCATGGCCAGACCATTTCGCAGCCCTACATTGTAGCGGTGATGAGCCATTTGACCGGCATTCGCAGCGGTCAGCGCATTTTTGAACTCGGCACTGGTTCCGGATACCAGGCAGCGGTATTGGCAGAGATGGGTGCCAAAGTGTATAGCGTCGAGATTGTACCCGAACTGGCCCAACGCGCCGCCGAAACCCTGGCCGGCCTGGGCTATGATCAGGTCCACGTGCGCGCTGGCGATGGTTATCAAGGTTGGCCAGAAGCGGCGCCTTTCGATGCTGTTATCGTGACCGCCGCGCATCCCGACATTCCGCAACCGCTGGTGGAGCAACTGGCGATCGGCGGTCGCATGGTTATGCCGGTGGGCGAGATTGGCGGCACCCAACAATTGATGGTGTTAACCAAGCATGAAGATAACCGCCTTACAAGGCGCAATGTGCTGCCGGTTCGGTTTGTCCCCATCACCGGCTCCTCCGTTCGTTGACTCAAAGACGACCTAGTGGAGCGGTACAGAAATCCCGAGGCGGTTCGTTGTCGTTGTCGTAATCGTAGTCGTTATCGAGCATTCGGCTAAGACGATTGCGACAACGACAACGACAACGATAACGACCGGAGACTGTCTTGGAACATCTGCACCGAGGCACTAGCGCCTGTTGTTGAATGCTTGACTTCACATTGCCTTGACCGAGGTAAAACCATGGTTACCCCAGAGCCGGCGAATGTGCGCAATACGCGTCGCGAAGCACAGGATACTGCCGCTGCCGCAACGGCACTTGCGCGCTGTCCGCGCCCGCTGTTAATGGAAAGCGCCGTGCAACACTACAGCTGGGGAGACTCGGAATTCATACCCAAGCTGATCGGCTGTTCGAACGAAACTCGCCGGCCCTATGCGGAGTTATGGATCGGCGCTCATCCTGAACTGCCCTCTGTTGCATGGGTCGACGACGTTGCGGTGCCGCTGGATCGGCTCATCGCAGCGGCTCCTGAGGTTCTGCTCGGTGCGCGGGTTGTCCGCGCCTTCGGCGCTCAGCTGCCTTTTTTGTTCAAGGTGCTTGCGGCAAGGCAGCCGCTGTCGATTCAGGTTCACCCGAACCTGGAACAGGCGCGGGCGGGTTTTCAACGCGAGAATCGGGCAGGCATCCCAATTGACGATGACAAGCGCAACTACAGCGATGAAAACCACAAGCCGGAATTATTGCTGGCGCTGACCGATTTCTATGCTTTGCGCGGTTTTCGATCTCCCGATGAGATCGCGACCCTCCTCGCTGCAATTCCAGAGCTGGCATGGCTTGCCGATGGCCTAAAAGATGGCACTGAGCAGCGTGCCGAGCTGTATCGACGGCTCATGTGCATGTCACAGCAGGCCGTCAACGATCTCCTCGACCCTCTGCTGGTGCGGCTCGAGTCCGAAAACGATCGGGGCGGTTTCGGCCAGGACGACCCTCGATTCTGGCTATTGCGAGCAGATGGCTTTTTCTCGCAGCCAGAGCATCGCGATCGGGGCTTGTTCTCTATCCTGTTACTGAATCTGGTCCATCTGCGTCCGGGCCAGGGCCTGTTTCTGTCCGCGGGCGAATTGCACAGCTATTTGCAAGGCGCTGGATTGGAATTGATGGCCAATTCCAATAATGTGCTGCGCGGCGGATTGACCACAAAGCACATCGACGTGGACGAATTGCTTGATCTAGTGTGCTTCGATGCGCAACCCCTTGCGCCGATCATGCCGCGGAAACTGGACGACGCGCAACGACGCTACCAGGTTCCGGCAACCGAATTTCAACTCGACGTCTGGTCGTTGCCTGAAGGGGAGCATCGCACATTGGCCGCTGCGGACATCCGGCTTGGTCTGCTGCTGGATGGAGAGATCGAGCTGGTTGGCAACGGCCATTCCCTGCGCTTGGTTGCGGGGCAGACCTTTCTGATCCCGGCGCGCTGCGAAATCACGATCAGAACAGCCCAACAGGGGACGCTCTATCTGGCCGCAGTGCCTGACGATTGCGGTTAGGCCGAGATTTTCCCTGTTCTCTCCGGAATCGGCCCGATTTCGTATCGAACCCTTTGTAGTCGCCCGGCAAGGATGCAATCCGCCCATCGCTACTTGATCGGGATCGGGATCGGGATCGGAATTAGGATCGAAAAACCTGACATCAGGACGTGGGAAAACTGACCTTTACTGGGCGCTATCTTTACTGGGCGCTGCCTTTAAACAATGTAACGATTTACGGCAGAGAACGACTCACCGCAGAGATGCGGGGGGCAAGGCAAATGGCTAATGCGTCCTATTCTTTGTGTTCTCTGTGGTGAATCAAACTTCATCATATGGGGAATGGGTGAACATTTTACCGAGGCAGCAGCGCCCAACCAGCATGAACATTGCTGTTGACAGGGTAGAATGAGGAAAAGCGCGAAATGGGCGAAATAACACGTCGAACGAGAGTTCTTATTCCCCGCCTTTCGCGTGTTTCATCGTTCTAGGTCGACTTCTGTCGAAAAACAAACCATCTGGCTTGTCTTCTCGTCGGGCATCGATGTTGCGGCAACCCGCCCGTAGAGATGGGCGGGTTGCCGCTTCGCGAAGGTGAACCAGAATCCGGCGCTAGTTGGTACGTTTCTCTTCGGCAATCGCCTAAAATAACCTGTCGATAACGCGCGGGGCACTGCGTTTTGGTTTTGATCTCGCCTTGCTCCTGCTCTTGCGCTTGGGTTTGGCGACTACCGGCCCGGCGTAATTGATCGGATCCGGACCCAGGGTCATCAGCTGGTATTCGTCGCGAATGTATTCGACGATGCCACCTCGTTTCACTGACTTGCCAGTCGACTCGCTGACGCGCACCGCGACCATGCCCTCCGGGCGTTTGATTTCAGCAATGGGCACGTCTTCAAGGGCGTCGGCCATAAAGTCAACCCACATGCCCAAGGCCGCGGTCCCGCCCCACTCGCCGCGACCAAGCGGACGATTGTCGTCCATGCCCATCCAGGCGACAGTGACCAGGTCTGGCGTGAATCCGGCGAACCAGGAATCTCGCGATTCGTTGGTGGTGCCGGTCTTGCCGGCGATATCCGAACGCCCTAGGCGCTTGGCCCGGGTCGCGGTCCCTCGCTGGATAACGTCTTTCATCATCGAGTTCATATTATAGGCGATGCGTGGGTCGAGCACCCGCTCCGCCAATGGATCATCCGAACTGCCGTCGGCCATGATCTCGGCTTCTCCCTCGGGCGTCTTGACCCAGCAGCCGCGGCAGGCATGGGGCGGGTCCACCTCGAACAATACATTGCCATCGGCGTCTTCGATTCGTGTGATAAAGTAGGGCTTGACCGCATAACCGCCATTCGCAATGACTGCGTATCCCGCTGCCAGTTGCAATGGCGTTGAACTGCCAGAGCCCAATGCCAGGCCGTAGCTGTCCGGCATATCCTCCATACTGTAGCCAAACCGCTTGTTAATGAAATCGCGCGTGTGGTCGATCCCCATGCGATCGATCAGGTTAACAATGGCCAAGTTGCGCGATTTGGTCAACGCCACGCGCATGCGGATTGGACCCATGTATTTACGGTCGGCATTCTCCGGTTGCCAACTGCCGAACTTTTGTTTTTCGTCCTTGAGCAGGCTGGCCGGCGTGTAGCCCTTACCCAAGGCCGCAGCATACACAAAGGGTTTGAACGTGGAGCCCGGCTGGCGTTTGGCGTCCACCGCGCGGTTGAACTTAGACCATTCGAATTCGTAACCGCCGGACAAGGCGCGAATGGCCCCATCAAACGGCGACAACGCCACCAATGCCCCGCTCACGGTGGGTACCTGCGCCAGGATCGAGTTCCCCTTGGCGTCTTGGCGTAAACGGATTACGTCGCCAACGGCCACGGCATCGCTGACGCGCCGGGGCTTTGGCCCCCGCCAGTTTTCATTTCTATAGCGCCGTGCCCAGTCCACTTGCCACAGTCGCAGCGTCTCGGTCTGTCCATCGCCGAGGTAGACTTCGGCAGAGGATGCGTCGGCCTGCGTCACAACGGCGACGCGCAACTCCGGCACATTGGGTCGTTCCGCCAACAATTCGTCGAGCTCGGTTGGGCTCAACTCGGCGGCATCCTCGATCCTCGTCTCAGGACCGTGATAACCATGGCGCTTGTTGTAGGCCATCAGAGCACGCCTGAAGGCGCGATCGGCCTCCGTCTGCAATCGCTCGTCAAGGGTGGTGGTTACCTTCAGTCCCAGGCTGTAAGCTTCCTCTACACCGTATTGCTCGACCACCTCCTGGCGCGCCATCTCGGCCATGTAGCCAGCGCGAAACTCAATCGGCGCGACATAAGCGACCGCCGTCAGCGGGGTGTCTATGGCTAAATCGTGTTCAGGCTCGTCAATATAGCCGAGCTCCAGCATGCGATCCAGAATGTAGTCTCGGCGTTCCCGGGCGCGCTCGGGATCCATCAATGGATTGTTTGCCGAAGGTGCTTTCGGCAACCCGGCCAGCATGGCCATTTCGGCAAGCGTGAGTTGGTCCAATGGCTTGCTGTAATAGAGTTCGGCCGCGGCAGAGATGCCATACGCGCGATGGCCGAAAAAGATTTTGTTCAAGTACAGCTCTATGATTTCCTGCTTGGACAAGGCCTTTTCCATGCGCAAGGCAAGCAGGATCTCGGAGATTTTGCGTTTAATCGTCTTTTCCGGCGTCAGAAAGACGTTGCGTGCCAATTGCATCGTGATCGTGCTGCCACCCTGGCTGACGCTGCCGGACTGCACCACCGCAAAGGCGGCCCGGGCAAGGCCGATCAGATCGAAGCCGATGTGCTCGAAAAAGCGATTGTCTTCGGCGGTGATGAAGGCATTGATCAGGTCCGGCGGAATATCCTCGAACTGCACCGCGCGACGACGCTGCACACCGAATTCACCCATCAGGGAGCCGTCCGCGGTGTAGATACGCAGCGGTTCTTCGAATTTCACCTCCAACAGCGAGTCGATCTCGGGCAGATCGGGCAGCATGGTGTAGAGAACAACCGACACGCCGATGGCGCCCAGCAATGCCAGGTCCAGCGGGATGGCGAAGGGCGCGGCGACAATGCGCGAGAACCAGCCGAGCACCTGGAAAGGCCACCAGGGTTTGCGATGCTGCTGACCACCGGCTTGGGCTGATTGTTTCCTAACCGCGTTGTTGCTTTTTCTGGTTTTATTCGTATTGGAGGGCGGCTGCTGTGGGGCCGGCACCGCTCCAGTGGTGGCGTTGTCTTTGTTGATGTGCAATGCCTTCAATCCGCGCGCTGACTCGCGACTTCGATGCAAGCGCCGGTTGCCTCCGGATGGAGAGAACCGACAGATGAATTAAGTGAATACCGATAGAGTGCCTTGTGGTCATCGCCGGTTGCTTGGCGAGTCCGATCACTGTAACGACCCAACCGTGCTGACCTGGAGATTCTACATCAAGCCTTGCTGTCTTCGACACAAGCGCGCCTGTTTTCCAGGGCGACTTGTAACCTGGCAGTGGCAGTGGTCTTTAGCCGCAAGTTTCCGCATATCGCATTCTTGCCAAACCGAAGGGCAGGGCATACCGAATCAGCAATTCAAGACGCCTGTTGCCGCGCATGAACTTGAGCCCTTCACTCACAGCCTTACTGAGCTCATCCAAAGTAAACGATCACGGTCTGCATCTGAGAAAAGGTCGGTGGTTGGGGCTAATAAACTGTCCACCAACAGATTCCCGATTCTTACTGAACAACTCCCTGCAAAAAGGAATCTTAAGAGTAGAGGCTGGCTTTGGCGCTGGGCACTGGGACCGCCGGCTTTCCAGCCGGCTTGTGTTTGGCGTGGCTCGATGTCGCGCCAAAGGCTTAGGAAATCGCGTAGATCCTGCAAACCCGAGCCAAATCCATCCGAGCCCCGATGCCGGATCGTGGGAACATGCTCTCGCGTCTGCGAGACTGTACAAAGCAATCGCCGTAGGTCGTGTTAGCAGAGCTTAACCCGAGGGTGCCGATCTAGCCCTTACAAGGTGTTGATACGTGTACGATCGCAACCGCATGATTTTGCGGTGTTTGCTTTCCGACAAGCTGGCAAGCGGCTGCGGATGCCTGCGAGCCCTTGACGCTAAGAGACTGATTCATAATGTTGTTTTTGCGCACCTTGAAGGGGCTGGGTGCCGATACTTTACCCATCGCTTTCCGTGTCATTCTGCGTTTTCCGCGGCCCAAATCATACTGTCGCGAAAAGCGCTGTTACGGTAGAACATGCTCCGCATCTTCCACTGCAACAGGCTGCTCGAGCTATAGTCTTTCAGAAAAAGATCTTGGAACTGCGTCATCGCAATCCGTTGATTTCGAAAGATCATTTTGGTTCAGCATGCCAGAGTCATTTTCTGAAGATCCATAGCTCATCCGGGCTCGCGAAGAGCCGCTGCATCCGTCCTTTCTTGTGGGCCTTCCTGCTGGTTACCACGCACCGCGTGAAAATTTCCAGCATCACTCTGCGGTGCGCAAACTCCAGCCTTCCCACCGAGCGCTCGACGGGCGACTGTTATTGACGCTCGATGGCCCCAGGTAGGATTGCTTGAAGGCAGATGACCGCCCATAGTGCTCCACACGCAGATTCCTGGTGACGCGGCTCCAACCGCCCCACCCAGACGACGAAGCTCCAGCTTTGCGTCGCCAGGCGTCAGCAGCCGCGGGCACCCAGAGTGAGAAAACGGGTAGCGAGAAAACAGGGACGTACCATGATGTTACACGACTCCGATGTGACTAACTGTGCGGTTGCAGTGGGCGCCCGAGATGATATTGGTGTTAAATTCCTTGTTTCCCTCGCTGTTTTCCCTGGAGATGATCCTGGCTCCGTTGTTTTCCCAGTGCAGAACTCCTGACATCGCGAAGTTTTGAATGCGACGATTCGGCCGGAAATATGACCGAGCAACCATGCACCTACCCACTACGCCGTGGGCTTCAAGGCAAAAAAACAGGCCTCATGAGTCTCGAACAGAAATATCCAGCCTTTGGGTTAAATGCATATATTTCATAGATAGTTAAGCTCGATACGTCAGGAGTTCTGCAGTATATACCAGCCCCACAGATGCGCTGCTTGACTAAGATCTTGCTGGGTGCTGCCTACATAAAATGCTATCCTATTCACTCTGGACGTAGTTTGATTTACCGCAGAGACGCAGAGTGAGCTGAGAAGAGGATACATTCGCCCTGGCCTCATCTAGCGCACTCTGTATCTCCGAGGTTACCCCTCAGTCGTGGTAGTTCACATAGAGCCCCATGCGGAGATTGCTGCTAGTATCACGGTTCGCATAGCGACTGATCTTGAACCGGTAATAGCCAGATACGGATGGATTGAAGTTGACCTTCTCGAACGGGTTATCCCAGGAGAACGATCCTCCGATGTAATTGCCACTGGGATCGTAGACGCGTAGATCCAGGTCCATCCCGATAGGATGGGCATCGCTGCGATGGCTGTAGGTGTAGCTGCCACGGTTCAGCCAAGCGAGTACGACTCTGACATGATCCCAGCCGCTCGAAATGTAGATCCGCTTTTCGACATAGCCATCGCCTGATCCATCTTGCTCGTCGAAATAGTCAAACGCGCTGTTGCTTCCGGAATACCATTGGTAGTAGCCGCTCCACTGCGCACTCGCGAAATCGACGCCACCGAGGCCCGTCTTATCGTAGCCGCCACTAATATTATCTGTGGCCCCGGCCAACAGCTTTGCCTTGAGCAGGTAGGGACGATACTTCAGATAGGTCGAACTCGACATCATGTCTGCCGCAAAGGCCGCGGCATGGGGTGTTGCCTGACTGGTGCCGGTCATCGTAAAGCCGCCCGCGCTGATCGTATGACCGGGAGCAACGACCTCGGGCTTGTCATTGCCAGTCTGTGGATCGACGAAGGGCGAGGAGCTGACGATGGTGTCGTTTGTGTCGTTGTAATTACCGATGCTGATGACGTTCAGACCCTTACCGGGAGAGCGAACGTTGCCGGTGCCATTGCCGGTATTGCCACCGCTGTTGAAGATCGCGACGTTCTCGTTGTAAACAAAGTTATCCCAATCTCGGTCCAGTGTGTTGTACGATTGTGTATCGTTGGAGCTGTTTGATCGGGTAATGATATAGATCGGCGGGTTACCCGCGACACCATCCAGATCGCTGCTCTGAGGCAGCACGGCGCTCCCACGGCAATAGATGTAGGAGTCGGGTGAGACGGCTCGCAGGATTGCCCCGACATTGCGGGAGTGGTTGGTCTCCGAGCCGGATAGCCGGTCATAATTCGTGATCCGGGATTCGTTCGCGCAACCGCTTTCAGTCATGTAGATGCCGATGTCATCGCCGCGCGTACTGCTGTAAGGCAATGCGGAGTTACTGATACTGGTTGCGTCCATTGCATCCATCACGTCGTCTTCGCCTGGCTCATGCAGCTCAATGCCTTGGATCATCGTATCCTCTGAATCGATCATTCTCCTCAGCTCTGTTGGAGTCAAATCCAGGGTGACGCTTGAACGGCCCTGCTGGATTGCCTGATTGATCGCCTTCTGATTCTCCAGCCGGTGTCGCCAAGCCCAGTCGCGCACCTGGTTCCCGCGTTGCTCCAGGCGGCGCTCGCGAGTTTCCCTAACCTGCTTGATTCGGCGTTCATCATGGTGCTGCAGGGCTTCCTTGGTCACCTGTCTAGTGTTCAGTCTGATGTCGACTGTTTCACCTGCAAATTCTTCGATGCCACCGCTTTCTGGCTGCTCTGGGGTGGATGATGCAGCGGAATCTATTAGGTCAAGTGCGATATCGACTCGAATACGCGCTTGACGGCCAGGTCGCCTCTCCAGCCTGTCGATCCGTTGGAGAACGCGTTTATCCACCAGATTTGGACCTTTCTTATTCATTTTCAGCGTGGTCGGTATCGCATCTTCATCAATCCTTTGACCTTTCGCGTCGCGAACCTCGGTTATTAATTTTCCTCTGGCATCCACATATTTAATGAAGTTGTAGCGCTTCCCCGCAATGGTCTTTGCTTTTTCGGCGCCAGGGGTTATTGTCAACAACTCGGGTGCAGCAATCGCAGCTTGACCAGTTGATGCCAGGATAGCGGCGATCACCGTGATCCAAGCGGAGCGCAATGGCGTGTGTTGATAGATGTTCTGGTTCATCCGATCTGTCCTCGTAACAAGTGGTTTGCTGAAGTCCTTTTTTCTGCACGTTGTCCTGGAAATGTGCGGCAGCTTCGCGACAGGCGACCTCGTCAACCTTTACCGATCAAGGGCAGCCGAGCTTCCCGAGAAGCAGTGGGTATTGGTTTCCGATCTGAAACAGACACCGAGTAATAGGAATGGATCAGATTCGTGGATATTTGTTTACGCTTTAAAGCGCATCTCATCTTAATTGATGAATCAAAATCCGTGGAATCTGGGTGTCGTGTCGAAGTTGTCGAAGCCCTGTTGCTTACTTGAATGTTAGCTTGAATGAATGGCTATCGATTGAGAAATATTGAACACTATGAAGGTGAACGCCATCACACCCGCATTAAGCATCAAAGCGGCGCCGTCCTGAACGGCAGGCTGCGCCTAGGCTGTTGGCCTTATTCATAATTCCGACCAAGTGACACGAGCGAGTGCCTGGGGCTTTTCCGTAAAGTTTTGGTTTTAAGGTTAAAATACGGTGCAGGGCAAACGCATCTAAATTTCCCATTTTAGGCCGCTTGTAGGACATCAAGTAACTGCTCAAGATAATCCGTATCCCAGCCGGCACGGAGTCGCTTTAATTTAATGCTTTTCTTTGAGGTCGTATCTTTCCTGAGAATATTGAGTGCAATATGTCGTAGGATGGCATAGTTTTCAGGTGCATGACCTTTTCGCGTTCGATTGGCATCTTCGGAAAAGGACACATCCAAAACCCAATGCAGTGAATTCTCAATTCCCCAATGAGAGCGAACCGCTTGGGCAAATCGTTTAACATCGCCTGACAGGCTGGCAATGAAATAGCGCCGGTCCGTGGTTACTTTTTTTCCATCATCTCGAATCGACTCTACCATCCCGATACCCCGGAAACCTTTCCATTGTTCGGCGTAATGCCCTAAGGAATGATCAGTGAAATAATAATACCGACGCGTCTCCAGGCGACCATGTTTTTTCTCTTTCGTTTCAAGAAAAACACTCGCATCCCGGCAGCATTGGTCGAGATCGACCGATTCGAACCAAGCGATGACATCTTGATGAAAAGTGCTCTGGTTGCCTTTCAATGAAAATACCCAATCTGCTTGTTTTTCAACAATTTTCTCCGCAATCTTCTTTTGGCATCCCATCGCGTCAATACTGACTACACAGCCTTTGATCTCCAGTAAATCCAACAATTTCGGTATCGCTGTAATTTCATTTGATTTTTCTTCGGTCTTGAGTTGACCCAATACGAGCGATGAGTGACAAGCCCACGCACTCACCATGTGAATTGCCTTATTTCCATTAGCTCTATCATGCGATCTGCGCACCGTTTTCCCATCGATCGGTATAATATCCCCATCAAACTTCGGCTCTATCGACTTCACCCAGGAGATGAAACAGGTTCGGAATTGATCGGGGTCAATACGGGCAAATACACGATTGAACGTGTCATGCGAGGGAATCCCATTGGGCAATTCCAAAAACTTCCGTAACCACTGTTCATGGGTTTGACCAAACTCCTCCATCGCATCCCAGCTCTCTCCCATACATAACGTCGAACAAATCGCTATCGTTATGATATCAGCCAGCTTATGCCTTTTTGTCCTGTCGATACGGGGGTCGTTCAGATCGGAAAAATGACCGGCGATTGTCGTATCTTTTTCCTCTTCATTTATAGGTCTGATCATTCCCATTTTAATAACCCTCTATTAAATCATATGATCTTCAATTTTCGCCATCATAACACATTGTTTTCTAAATATTTTTAGATGCGTTTGCCCTGAAATACGGTGGCTTTCGAGGTTACTCTTAATCTTGGTCGAGCTTATGAACAAGGCCGGGCTGTTCAATTTCACATGGAAAAGCCATAAATCGTTCACGCAGCTTCTATGACGGGTTGCAGGGCTCGTCGAGGGTGTGCGAGCATGGATATACCGAGATGTGCGTCGACCCACTGCTCAACATCAATCGTGCGCACCGATTCCATCGCCTCGCGGATGACTGGAGCGGTCAAATCCGAGAGGAAGGCCGGGATCAGCAAGACTAGCTTGCCGATCTCCTTAGAGCGGGCCACGGGTCGTGAAGGCTTTATAATGACCAACTACCGACTCAATGATGTCGGAGGACGCCAGCCAGGTGGCATCGCCGGGAAGCTTGGCCGCTTCTCATTCGACGTGCTGGAGCATCCGATTCTGCAAGTCAGCCACCGCAGAACTCCTGACGTATCGAGCTTAACTATCTATGTAATATATGCATTTAACCCAGAGGCTCGGTATTTCTATTCGAGACTCAGGAGGCCTAATTTTTTACATTGAAGCCCACAGCTTAGTGGGTAGGTGCATGGTTGCTCGGTCATATTTCCGGCCGAATCGTCGCATTCAACACTTCGCGATGTCAGGAGTTCTGCACCGGGAGTGGGAGCGGACCAAGGGCTGCGAGTTCTGTCTTCACCTGCTGCGGTATGGAAGCTGAGAGTCCCTGGGTTTTCAGGGTCGTCTGAATGGTCTTGGACAAGGCGATCGTTTGTGCCCATTGCGGCAGGCTATCCCATCCCGATACGCCAGCACCCAGTCAAATGCCTCAACAAAGCGCGTATCGCTGCGATCGGCCAAGCGCCAAAAGTTGTCATCTTGTCCAGCGCCATGTCTCCTTGAGCCCTTAGCGCCTCGCACAAGGCGGTGCGCATGTCATCGCACTGTCCGATCAGGGCACGCAAGGGCTCGAAGGCTGCTTGCCCCACTGCGTGCATAGGCAGTGGCGCTGAAGACTCACGGGCGCCCAATGGCGCTAAAATCGCCACGATTAGAGTCGCCGATCAGGCATTGCGCCCGATCGATATGAGAATCAATCGCCATGTAACGCGCTTTGGTGCGTTGGCGCGGTGGCAGCAGAAACGCCAGGTCGGTGTGTTGGAAGTGGCTCGAGGTGGTGCTCGCCTGTTGCAAAAACCCCTGCAAGCGGGCGGCGTCGCGCCAGTGTGCTTTCAAATGCGCGGCGATGGCATGGGAGATGTCATAGGTTTCCACACAGCCCTGCGCCTGTTGCCGAAACAGCGCCACACCTTTGCGTAGATCGTGACCATGGTCACAAACGATCTGCGCTGGCCCGCCTGCGCGCGCGCTCTCCTGCTCCAGCACCGCCGCCACCCAAACACCGGTACCGCTGGCGGCCACCACGACAGCCAGTACCTAGGCTGTCGAAATCTGCAGTCTCACTAAAACAAGCGCTTCCCGGTTTATGGATGCTTAGTCGGTGTCGGTGTCAAGGTCGGAATTAGGGATTGGTATCGAGCTGGCTGCTTTGATCGATGAGCGGATTCGATTCCGATTCCGATAGCGACCCCGACACCGATCAGGCTTCCTCAGTGCGTTCGATGATGCAATCCAAGACCCGGAATCGGTTTGGCATCAAAACTCAGGACATTTCGACAGCCTAGCCCGAGGGCCTGTGCCCACTCTGTACCTTAGTAGATCAGGGCGGAACCCGTTGGCCAGCGCCGCGGAAACCAAGTTGTCCACAGCGCTGGCTGCCACTGAGTACACATAGACCGCTATCGGTTTAGATCTACTATCCGTAATGGCCCCCGAGTGGGAATCATTGTTGATCGTGCTCCCTGAACTGCGCCTGTTCTGATCAGGGTTCTGATCAGGGTTCTGATCAGGGCAGCTTCGAGAAAGCGAAGTAAGCGGATGACGACAGCGTTAACGTCCTGTAAGCCAACATGAGCCACGCGGTACATGGTTCGCCGTTAACCGATTCCATGGCGAATGATTTCAGGTCTGCTCGACCCTGAATTGCTCAAAAATTGTTTAAAAATTGCTTTATCGGTATGTTAGATTCCCAAGTGCAGCCCATCCCTGGGTCGCTCGCCTTTTGGTTTGCCCAAACTATGGAGAATAGATCATGTCCGATAGAAAAGAGCGTGACTTATTTGAGTTATATGCCGAGGATCCGGAAAAGGCCGACCGAATTTTGTTCGGTCGGATACCCAATCCGGATCGCCGGGGTTTCCTGCGCGGCGCCGGCCTGACGGCAATGGCGGCGATGTTGGGTACGACGATCCCGTTCCATCGCTTCATGCCCTCTGGCTTTATCCCGGTCGCGCTTGCTGAGGAGCCGTTCCTGATCACGGGCAAGCAAGACCTGACCATACTCAACGATCGTCCGGTCAACGCCGAGTGCCCCGCACACCTGCTCGACGACGAAGTGACGCCGACGTCCAGGCTGTTTGTGCGAAATAATGGTATTCCACCCGAAATGGTGGACGCCGAGACCTGGACGCTGAGCGTCGACGGCGAGGTCGAAAACGCGCTCGAGCTGACCATCGCCGACCTCAAGCGCGACTTCGAGGTTCTCTCCCTCCAATTGCAGCTCGAGTGTGGCGGCAATGGGCGCAGCTTCTTCGAGCCCAAGGCGCGCGGTAACCAGTGGACCGTCGGTGCGATCGGCTGTTGCGAGTGGACCGGCGTGCGTCTTGCCGATGTGCTCAAGGCCGCTGGTGTCAAGGACGCTGCCGTTTATACCGCGCATTATGGTGCCGATAGCCATCTGTCGGGAGATGCCGACAAGCTCCCAATCTCGCGTGGTGTGCCAATCGATAAGGCGCTGAGTCCATACAACCTGATTGCATTTGCACAAAACGGTGGGCCGATTCATCCGATGAATGGCGCACCGCTGCGCCTGGTCATCCCCGGCTGGCCCGGCTCGTGCTCGCAAAAATGGCTAACCCGGGTCCAACTGCGCGATCGTATCCATGACGGCCCCAAGATGACCGGAAAGTCATATCGAGTACCTGAGTATCCGGTCGCACCCGGCGAATCGGTGCCCAAGGATGCCTTTCAGATCATTGAGTCGATGCCGGTCAAGTCACTGATCACCTATCCCGAAAGCGGCATCGAGATTCCCGCCGACAAGCCGACGCTGGCGGTGCGCGGCCACGCCTGGGCCGGCGATAACCAGGTCAGCGCGGTCGACCTGTCCATCGACTTCGGTGCAACCTGGATCAAGGCGGATCTCAGAGAACCGGCCAATCCCTACGCCTGGCAACATTTTGCTGCCGAGATCGAGTTTCCGGAGAAGGGATACTACGAGATATGGGCACGCGCCACTGATGATGAGCAGCGCATGCAGCCGTTCGCAATTGCCTGGAATCCCAAAGGTTATCTGAATAATTCGATGCATCGCATTAGCGTTCGCGTTGTCTGACCCGAGAACATCGGATGGAACTTGACGGTTCCGCTTCCAGCCGCAATATGCCGCCTGTTGTCATCACTTTGTAAATGATCCGACGATGCATCTCCGAAGACTCAAGCCGTATTTCATAGCTCTATTTACTTCTGCCGCCATCCCCGCCATGCTGGTTACGACCCTGGCATCGGCCGAAGTCAAGCTGGACCCGATCGCTCCTCGGCTCGTCAAGGCCAGTCCTGAACGGGGAGAGAAACTCTTCCTGCAATGCCGGGCGTGTCATCTGGCGGAGCCTGGGGGGCGCTATACAGTTGGACCCAACCTTTGGGGTATCATAGGGCGCGAGGTTGCAGCAGAGCCGGATTTTCCCTACTCCGAAAGCCTACAGGCGATCGGCGGCACCTGGGACTATGAGAAGCTGAACCGCTATCTGTTCGACCCCGGCGCCATTGCGCCACAAACCCGGATGATCTTTGCCGGGGTCAAGCCCGCAACAGATCGTGCGCATCTCATCGCATACCTACGGACACTCAGCGACGCACCCCCGGCCATGCCCGAGGTCATATCGGATGAAGCCGAAGATCAATACGGCGGACTGCCCGAGGGCGATGGGCGCGAGGCGGTCTACTTCACCTGCCGCGCCTGCCATTCCCTCGACCAGTTCATTAGCAAGAAATTGCCGCGAGAGGACTGGGACGAGCTCCTCGACCAGATGGTCGCGGACAATGGCATGGAGGCCCCAATGGCCTGGGCTCGCGACTTAATGTTGAGTTATCTGTCGACCCACTACGGTAAGTTACCCGAGGAAGGAAAAGACTGGGATGGCCTGCCGCCGGGCGAAGGTCGTGAAGAAGTTTACTACAGTTGCAATGCTTGCCATTCGCTGAAGCTCGTCACGCAACAAGGGATGAGCCGCTCACGTTGGGACGAAACGCTGGAATGGATGGTCGAAGAGCAGGGAATGAATGAAATCGCCGATGCCGTGACGCGGACCCGCATCCTCGACTATCTGGTAACACACTTCGGCTCGGGTTGAGTGGATTGCGACCTGCGGGCCGTTACTCGAGGAATTCGCCTGAATGCGCCGCCTGAATGTTCCGATGGCAAAGGTGCAGCCTTCAGGCCATCCAACTGAATAAAGCCGGGCGCCGAACTGACCGCGCTTGTCCTAAAACTGTACTCAGCACCCTGTTGATTACACGAGTGCGTGTAGACACAAGATCATCTTGGCCTCCCTTTTCAGCGCATACCGGTCCCATGCATGCGTCGCTTGATGATCATCTACGTGGGCGAACCTACCAAATAGTTCGGGCACACCTGCTGCATGAGCAACCCGCAAGATTGCGCACTTGTTGGCGAGCGGCATGGACGAACCGAATCAGCCTGCGTCGGGTAGCTCCGTCTGAAACACATCGGGGAGACGAACGGTTAGGTACCGAGGATCGCTGCCGCCGTCCTGGTGCCGATCTCATCGAACTGATAACCAAGGCACTGGTGCCAGGTACCTGCCGCGGGTCGGCGCTGCGGCTGTATCATGGGTCCAGTGCCCTGGCGTGGCCCCGCACCCTGGGGGTGATCGAGCAGCTGCGAAGAGGTTAATACAAGACATCATCGACTGGCTCCAACGGTGGCGGGATGTCCGTATCCCCTAAAGTCTGCCGCAGCTCGATCTCGAAGGACCGCGCCAACGCCGAGATCGGGACATTGTGCACTCCGCCCTCGAATGGATCCTCCAGACTCTCGCTGACCTTATCCGTGATCAGGAAGGTCCACGAGATGAGGAGGGAGAATGGCAGCATGGTGTACATGTACCGATGAGTCAGGATCGTAGATAGGTGATGCTCGGTGGTTTCGTGCTCGAAAACCTCGAGCAAAGCGAGCGGAAGCAGAAAGACGAAGACCCAGGTGAAAGCACTACCAAAGTATGCGATTTGCGGCGGGCATGGCGTATTCTTGAGCCGCTCACATCGACCCAGCGAGGTCTCAACGGTACCGAGGATGCCCATCATCGCTGTCTGGCGCGTGCTGTCCAACCAACCTTGCTGGGCGAGGTCCCGCAGCCGCTTAACCTGGCGTCTCAGCAGATAGGCTGCCGCGCTCAATTAAGCGCGCGACGCGGCGTACTCCTCGTCGCTCAGAAAGGATGCGTAGACCTAGCTGTCGAAATGTCCTGAGTTTTGATGCCAAACCGATTCCGGGTCTTGGATTGCATCATCGAACGCACTGAGGAAGCCTAATCGGTGCCGGGGTCGCTATCGGAATCGAATCCGCTCATCGATCAAAGCAGCCAGCTCGATACCAATCCCTAATTCCGACCTTGACACCGACCCCGACACCGACTGAGCATCCATAAACCGGGAAGCGCTTGTTTTAGTGAGACTGCAGATTTCGACAGCCTAGCAGCACCCCCGGAAAGAGCTCCTAAGATGCTCCATCGGTGGGCTTTTTCTCGAATGCCGACCCAAGTTTGGCAAGGTGTTCACAATCTCAGAACCTTGGCACCAGCAAAGTGGTGAAGCGCGTCATCTCGGCATCCCCAAACCCTCGCAACTCGTGCCGAGGCTGGAGCGTTCGAGAAAAGCCTGCACTTTGCGTGAACATTCGGTCCTGAGATTCTGGCTGGCGCTTGTTGGCCCCGATTCGATCCGGTCCCGATCCGATGGGTTAGGAAGGATCCTGATGTTGATGGCGGGCGAGATTCTGGTCAATTTTGGCGACGATGCGTTCTTCGATCTGACTCTTCATTGCCGACAACAGCAAGCCGAGCTTGATTTTTAGATCCAGGCTGTTATCAGTGACTGATATTTTTCCGTGTACGCCAGGCCGAGAAAAGCGCAATGTATCCCCATGCCAGGCGTACTCCGCGCCAAATTCCTGTTGCACCCGACGAGCGATGCGTTCGACTTCTGTACGTGCTGCCTCGATGCCCAGGTTGTGGTTACGGATAACGTGTATCTTCGACATGTTCGGACTGCTCCTACTGGTTTCTAGGGCAGATTGTGCGGGCGTAAAGGTGGGTGCTTTACAGCATCTGCAGCGATTTGGAAACAATCCGCACATTTTTCTGCAATCCAGCGGTTTGGGCAAGGCGCTCGTTTTGGGTCAATGGGATGGCGTGCAGATGATCGGCGCATCTGAACCCTATGAGCGTTAGGGGTGGGGGAATCCCCTAGATTACCCTAGGTGATCGACCCAGATGACAGCCGCGGAATCCTCTGCATTTTCCATGTACCCGCGAGTATCGGCGCGCTCCCGGTCGGATTGCTGTTGGCAACCCGGGTAGGCTTGCGGTTGGTCGCGGCCTGCGCCCGGGTTGAGCGGCCGCGTTTGCAGCCGAATGCATGGGGTTCAATTAGTTTGCGACGACGCTGCCTTGGGATGGCGCATGCGTGGCCTGTTCAGGCGTTGCGGCTCCGACGTAGGTGTTGGAGCGACGGTCTCCACCGCGTTGACGGGGCAGGGCGCGTCGGTTCAGCTTGCCCTCGATGCTATCGCAAAAGCGTTGGTCGCCGAGCACCCAGGCTTTATTGGTGGAGTCGCGCAAGCTCTGGATCAGGTTGCCGTCGAGGGGTTGCTCGTATAGTTTGCGGTAGGCATCGCGCCGGGCCTTCTGGCTGCGGCCAAGCTGTTTGTAAATCGCATGGGGTGTGACCAGCTCGTCCTCTGCACCAAGGGCGTTGGCGGCATAGCTGGACCAGTCGTACTCTGCTGGAGAAGAGACCAGGCCGGCACGAACAGCGTTCGACTCGACGTAACGGCTGGCGGACAGCAGGTAGGCTTGTGGGTCGAACAAGGTGGCCCGATAGCGTCCCTCCCATAGAGTTCCGCTACGTTTGTAGCGGGTATTGACGTGCTGTACATAGTAACGGCCGGCATATTGCATCAATCTGCCGATCCCTTGCTTTTCCCAAGGAGTCAGAATTAAATGAAAGTGATTCGGCATCAGTACATAGGCATGGATGTCGCATTGAAACTTTAGGGTCGCCTCGTGCAATTTGTTCCAAAGGAACCAGTAATCCTCCTCGTCGTGCAGGATGGGTTGGTTACTGTTGCCACGTTGAATCACGTGTTGCGGGTATCCGGGCAGGATGAAGCGGGGAAGTCGTGCCATGGAGAAATCCTGGTCGTTGCTGGTCTGTGTGGTATCCCCCAGTATAGCGAATCAAAGGGGTTTGACAGAAATTTTATATCCGCGGTGGGGGGATACCGAATGTCGCGGATTTATCGTATGATAAAAAATTTTGCCGGCGAGCGAGCTCTCTATGCAAGATATCAACCCGATTCGTTCACAGATCGCTGACCTCCAGGAACGCATTGCGTCCCTGAGGGGGTACCTTTGACTATGCTGAAAAGAAGGAGCGTCTGACCGAGGTATTGCGCGAGCTTGAAGATCCGGATGTCTGGAGCGATCCTGATCGAGCGCAGCAGCTCGGTCGGGAACGCGCCGCATTGGAGGCAATTGTGGTCACCGTCGAGCACATGGAATCCGGGCTTGGGGATGCAGGTGATCTGCTGGCGATGGCGGAGGAGGAGGGGGATGCCGATACCCTGGATGCGATTGCCGCGGATCTGGAGGGTTTTGAACGACAGATGGCGGGGCTCGAGTTCCGGCGCATGTTTGCCGGCGAGATGGACTCTGCCAACGCCTTTGTCGATATCCAAGCCGGCTCCGGCGGTACCGAGGCTCAGGATTGGGCCGAGATGTTGCTGCGCATGTACTTGCGCTGGGCCGAGACCCATGGTTTTAAGACCGAATTGATGGAGGTATCTCCAGGCGAAGTGGCCGGTATCAAGTCGGCGGTGATCGCTGTGCAGGGGGATTATGCGTTCGGCTGGTTGCGCACCGAGACCGGCGTGCACCGACTGGTGCGCAAGTCGCCGTTCGATTCCGGTAATCGTCGCCATACGTCCTTTGCGGCGGTATTCGTGTCGCCGGAGGTTGATGATTCGGTCCAGATCGAGATCAATCCGGCGGACCTGCGCATTGATGTTTACCGTGCCTCCGGTGCCGGCGGTCAGCATGTTAACCGAACGGAATCGGCGGTTCGCATCACCCATCTGCCGACAAATACCGTGACCCAATGTCAAAACGACCGCTCGCAACATAAAAACAAGGATCAAGCCATGAAACAGCTCAAGGCCAAGCTCTATGAGCTGGAGATGCAGAAACGCAATGCCGATCAAAAGGCATTGGAAGATACCAAGTCGGATATCGGCTGGGGCAGCCAGATTCGCTCCTACGTGCTCGACCAGTCGCGTATCAAGGATTTGCGCACTAATGTCGAGACCGGCAACACCCAGGCCGTACTCGATGGTAACCTCGATCCCTTCATCGAAGCCAGCCTGAAGAGCGGGCTATGAGCCGCAGGTAACACGAATGTCCGCTACAGAAGTATCCGAACAAGACGCCCTTGACGAAAACAAGCTGATTGCCCAGCGGCGCGACAAATTGAATCAGATCCGAGCGCAGGGCATCGCTTTTCCGAATGATTTTCGGCGCAATGCCGTCGCTGGCGATTTGCACACCGAGTATGGCGAGATGGATGCGACGGAGTTGGAGACGCGCAACGTTCGCGCCAAGGTGGCCGGTCGGCTGATGAGTCGGCGGGTCATGGGCAAGGCCAGTTTTGCACATCTGCAGGACATGAGCGGGCGCATTCAGCTGTTTGTGCAACGCGATCAGCTCAGTCCCGAAACCTATGCCTGGTTTAAAAAGGATCTGGATATCGGCGATATCTGCGGCGCGTCTGGTGCGCTCTTCAAGACCAAGACCGGTGAGCTGTCCATCCGGGTCGATTCGCTGCGGCTGCTGACCAAGTCATTGCGGCCATTGCCGGAGAAATGGCACGGATTGTCCGATCAGGAGAGCCGTTACCGTCAGCGCTATCTCGATCTGATCATGAACGCGGCGGCCTGCGCCACTTTTCGCATGCGTACGCGCATCATTCAGTTCCTTCGCCAGTTCCTCAACGCGCGAGATTATCTCGAGGTCGAGACGCCGATGATGCAGGCGATTCCCGGCGGTGCCATGGCAAGACCCTTTGTCACCCACCACAATGCATTGGATATGCAATTGTTTTTGCGCATCGCCCCGGAATTGTATTTGAAGCGACTGGTGGTGGGTGGCTTTGAGAAGGTCTATGAGATCAATCGCAACTTTCGCAACGAGGGGCTCTCCACGCGGCATAATCCGGAATTTACCATGCTGGAGTTCTATCAGGCGTATGCCGACTATCAAGACTTGATGGATCTGACCGAGGCGATGATCCGGGATCTAGCCGGGGCCGTTCTCGGCAGCACCAGCCTGACCTATCAGGGCGAGACTTACGATCTGTCGCGGCCTTTCCAACGCATGAGCGTGCGCGAGTCGATCCTGCACTTCAATCCGGACCTTGTCGCCGAGGATCTCGATCAGCTGGAGCGCGCTCGCGCCGTCGCCGAGCGTTTGGGGATTCACCTCGAGGATGGTTACGGTCTGGGGAAGGTGCAGGTGGAGATCTTCGAAAAGACCGTAGAAGGTCAGCTCATGCAGCCCAGTTTCATCACTGATTATCCCGCCGAGGTGTCGCCGCTGGCGCGGCGCAACGACAGCGACCCGTTCGTTACCGACCGTTTCGAGTTTTTTGTCGCCGGTCGCGAAATCGCCAATGGCTTTTCAGAGCTCAACGATGCCGAAGATCAGGCCGAGCGTTTTCGCCAGCAGGTGGCGGACAAGGACGCTGGCGATCTAGAGGCGATGCATTTCGATGCCGATTATATCCGAGCTCTAGAGCATGGGATGCCGCCGACGGCGGGCGAGGGCATCGGGATCGATCGTTTAGTCATGTTGTTCACCGACTCGCCATCCATTCGCGACGTGTTGCTGTTTCCGCACATGCGTTCGTTGGACTGATCGTCCAGTCTAGTGCCTCGGTGCAGATGTTCCAAGACAGTCTCCGGTCGTTGTCGTTGTCGTTGTCGTTGTCATAATCGTCTTAGCTGAATGCTCGATAACGACTACGATTACGACAACGACAACGAACCGCCTCGGGATTTCTGTACCGCTCCACTAGCGCTGACAATCCGAGCAGTAAAAGCTGGAACGCTGGCCGATGCGCTGCTGACGCAACGCCTTGCCACAGTTGGGACAGGGCTCGCCGCCGCGTCCGTAGACGCGCAGTTGCTGGGCGAAGTAGCCCGGGTTGCCGTCTTCGCGGACGAAGTCCCGCAGGCTGGTGCCACCCTTGCGAATCGCGGCGTCGAGCACCTGCTTGATATGCTCGGCAAGCCGGATATAGCGGGCGCGAGCGATGCGCCCGGCCGGGCGATGCGGATGAATGCCAGCCAGGAACAACGATTCGTTGGCATAGATATTGCCGACACCGACAACAATGTGGCTGTCCATGATGAAGCCTTTCACCGCGCCGCGCCGATCACGGGCGCGCCGGTACAGGTAATTGCCGTCAAACGCATCGGACAGCGGCTCGGGGCCGAGGTTGCACAACAGTGGATGCGCCTGGATTGGCGGCGGTACCCAATGCAGGCTGCCGAAGCGGCGCGGATCGCGCAGACGCAGGCATGAACCATCGGTCAACACCAGATCGACGTGATCGTGGGCGCCGGGCGGACAGTCCGCGGCCAGGACCCGCAGGCTGCCGGACATGCCCAGATGCAGCATCAGGGTGCCATGCTCCAGTTCCAGCAACAAATACTTGGCCCGTCGGCGCAGCGCGATGATCTGGCGACCGGCGACGGCGGCATCGACCGTGCTCGGTATCGGCCAGCGCAGTTGTCGTTGGCGGACCACCAGGCGCAGGATCCACCGACCCCGCAGGTGCGGTTCAATGCCGCGCAGGCTGGTTTCGACCTCAGGCAGTTCGGGCATGATGTTTGTCGGGAAGCAAAGTTTGCACAGTCTCAATGCGCGCCATGCCGGGCAGATCGATTCATGGGCTCAGTTTTGTTGTCGGCATCGGTGCCGTGGTCGGCGCCGGCAGCAGTTCCAGGGTGTCGACCGTCGATGGCGGACTGAGCTGCAACAGCTGCGCGTCCGAGGCCGGTGGGTAGCTTTGTGCTCGATCGACTGGGCTGGCGGTATCGATTGCCGCGGGTGGGGCGAAGGGCTCGGTCGGGCTGAAGGGTGCGCGTGAAGCGGTGCCGTTTCGCTGGCTCAGTTGGTCTAATTCCGCCAGTGGCGGATCTGTGAACAGATAGCTCAGGCGCTGGTCCAGGCGACTCCAGCGCGTGCCGCCTGCATCAATCAAAAAACGTATTCCCTTGCCGCCGTCGGCGGACTCGAGCGTCAAGACATGGCCGCCGAGCTGGCCATGCAGGGGTTCCACCCGGATTGCCTCGACCTCGGTCAGCTCAGCCAGCACGCCGGCCCCGATTGGGCGCCCGTCGAGGTTGCCGAGACCCGGGCTGAAATTCTTCGGTAGCAGTCGTCGATCCAGGTAGTCTTGTGCCGGTGCCAACAGTTGCGCCAGGAAGCCGTCGTCGATCAGGTGCACCAGATCGCCGATCTGTACATAGCGCCAGTCATGCACGGGCTCGGTAGTACCGAAGCGCAGTTCAAGATCATCCAGTCGCAGGCTGATCATGGCCGGGTCGAGCCTGAGCCGTTGCAGGTCAAGGGTGGCAGCCGGCAGAGTGCGGTGCACGTAGGTGGCTGCAATGGGTAACAATTTGGTCGTAGGCGCATCGGCTGCCGGCGCCACGAAGGGTTCCAGCATATGCCAGCCATTGTCTTTGCGCGCCAAGCGCATGCGCGGCTCTCCGGGGCGTTTCAACGACAGGCTCTGGATCTGCTGCACCGGCATGCTGGTCAATGTGGTCGTCAGAAGATCCTGCCGTTGTTCTAGGCGTGCGCTGACCGCGAGGACAAGTACCACGGCGAACAATGCCAGATTCAGCAGCCAGCGTCTTTTGAGCATGTTCAGATTCTACCTCGCTGCCAGCGGATGGCGATGCCGATGGCGGCCAGCAGCGCTGGTAATGCGATCAGACCGCCGCCGACGATGGCCCAGCCGCGCACCGGTGCTAGGGTCAGCGTGCCGGTATCCCTGATCTGGTTCGGGATGGATACCAGATCTTCGCGGCCAGTGAGCCAGCGCGCCATGCGCAATGCAATGGCCTGATTGGCAGCGTCGGCGAGATGTGCATTGCTGAGAAAATCGCCGTCGCCGACGACCATGATGCGCTGTTGCGGTTGCGCAGTGGCGATGGGTTCGCCAGCCGCCTCTTGATTGGTTGCCGCAAGGGGTTCGCCACTGGATTTACCAATGGATTCAGGCGTCAACTGCCGGTTGGTTGCCGCTTCCGATATCGGCGTGGAGGTGTCTTCCGGGGGCCGCGGGCGGGTCAATGCCAATGCCAGCGCCAGCGGGCCGGGCTGCTCGCCGGCGTTTTCTTCGCGGGCGATTTCTCCACGGACCGGCCCGGTTTCATTCCAGCTCGATTCGCCGGTGGTCAGGGAGGTGACGATTTGCCAGTCGGGCGCGGCCAGAGGGGCGAAGGCGAGGCTGCCCGGAAAGATGGCGGCTTGCGTCAAACCCTGTCCGAGGGGATGTTCCGGCCAGCGTTCGACCACCGCGAAGCTTGGAGAATCCAGTCCCTGCCCGGAGGCTGCCGCGTCGACGATCTGGCCGGGCAGAGGCTGTAAACCGAGGCGCTGCGCGACCGACTCCAGACCGAGCAGACCATCTTTCCGCGGCACGGGGTCCATTAGCCAGAGCAGGTTGCCACCGCCGTCGATATAGCTCACCAGGGCTTCGGCTTCCCCGGGGAACAGGGCGATGGACGGCATGCTCAGCAATAACAGATCGATGTTGGCCGGGATGGCAGGTGCGCGTGCCAGGTCCAATGGCAGCAGCCGAAAGCCACGCTGGCGCAACAGCTGTGCGAAGCGACCGAGGTCTGCTCCCGCGCCACTGGAGATGGCACGTTCGCCATGTCCTTCCAGAACGCCTATCCAGGGGCTGACCGGAGTCGACAGCCGTGCGATGGCGTTGGTCAGCGTCGATTCGCTGAGCACGGACAGCATTTCCCGATTACCCTGATAGTCGACTACCAGTTGGCCGGTCAATTCCACATTGGCAGCGCGCGCACGCTCCGGAAAACGCTGCGGGTCGACATACTCGATCGATAGATCGGAATCCTGCTGGCGATAGCGCGCCAGCAGGGCTTCGACGCCGCGGCCGATACGATGGTCTGCCGGCGCATAGACGGTGATATGCAATGGTTGCGACAGTGCGGCAAGCACTGCGACACTTTCGCGGGACAGGCTGTTGCGCCCGCTGCTGGTCCAGTCCCAGTAATATTCGTGTCGGGCTGTGTGCCAGCCGGCTAGCAGCAGGATGGCGATGAGTAGCAGCCCGAACAGGCTATCGGCGGCTTGGCGTTGCAGCCGGGGCCAGTCCCAGGAGCTTTGGGGTGGCTGTTTGCTGTGATCCTCTGGTGGGGTGCCCTGGGATGTCGCTGTGTCGGGATCGCTACCATTAGGATGCTCGGCGGAGTTTGGCTGCTGCTTGGTGTTTGCCGTGATCCCTGGTTTTCCCGGGATACTCCTGGGATGCTCCCAGGTTGCTCTTGGAGTTTGAGCGTTCATCCCAGCTGCTGGTTGTCGAGCCGACGATGGGCGAATGCCAGAAACAGACTGCTGGCGAGCAGAAAATAGGTCAGGTCGCTGATGCGCACCACCCCGGAAAGAAACCAAAACAGATGTTGGTTCCAAGACAGCCAATCGAGCAACGTGATCTGTTCCGCGGCGAGGTGATCGGCGCGATTGCTCAGGGAGAGCAGCATCAGCAGCGCATAGGCGATGACCGCTGCCAGCGCGGGCTGCGAGCTCAGGCTGGCGGTGAACAGGCTAACCGCACAGAACAGCAGGCCCGTGAGCCAGAGGCCCAGGGTTGCGGCCAGGAACAGCCCCGGATCGATCGGTGCTGCACCGAGCAGCGTCAGGCTCAAGCCAAGGGGAACCAGGCATAATAGCAACACCAAGGCGGCAAGGGCGCAGAATTTGCCGAGCAGGATCTGGCCCAGGGTCGCCGGTGCGGCGATCAGCATGTGCCAAATACCGTCGCGTATCTCGCTGCTGATCGTGCGTGCGGCAAGCAGAGGGACCGTCAGCATCAGGAACACGGCGCAGGAACCAAACAGATGATGAGACAGCTGAAGATTGAGCCCCGCGTTCGGCTCGGCAGGAGCTTGGCCGGTGAAGTCATCCAGCACGTTCAGCATGATCCATGCCAGTATAGCCTGGGCCGCGGCAAGCAGCAGCCAGGCGAGCGGGGTGCGGAATGCAGACAGCCATTCGCGCAAGGCGATGGTTGCAATCATGCGGCCGCCTCCGCGCTGACGCTGTCGCGGCTGCTGTCCTGGGCTTCGATGCTGTGAAAAAAGATTCGCTCCAGGTCGCCCTGTTCCGGGGTCATTTCCAGCAGCCCCCAGCCGCCCTGCACCAGAGCATGGGCCAGTTGATCGGCACCGGCATCCAGGCTGAGTTCGATGCGGAAGTCAGTTGGGTTGTCACCAGGGGTGGTGGTCGGCGCTGCGACCACGGCCGGTGGGATGTCGATCGGAGTTGCCCGAACGACCATCGCCAGCGCCTCCAATCGTGCTGTGGGTGGCGGGTTGCGTAAGCGAACTCGCATATTTGTGCCGCCGTTGTCCATACCGATGGTTGTCTCATGCAGGATCTGTCCGTTGCTCAGGATCAGCACACGGTTGCAGATGGCCTGTATCTCCGACAGCGCATGACTTGACAGAATGATGCCGCAACTTGGGGCAAGCTCATGGATCAATGCTCGAACCTCGTGAATCTGTACAGGATCGAGGCCATCTGTCGGCTCGTCGAGCAGCACCAGGTCAGGCTCGTGAATCAGGGCCTGGGCCAGGCCGGCGCGTTGCCGATAGCCTTTGGACAATTTGCACAGCAGCCGACGGCCGACCTGATCCAGCCCGCAGCGCTGCTTGATCCGGCGCACGATGCGCTCGACATTTGCCGGAGGCACCCGACGCAATCTGGCGCAAAATCTCAGATACTCGTCCACGCGCATCTCCGGATACAGCGGTGGGGTTTCCGGCAAGTAGCCGATATGGCGCCGGACGACAGCGCTGTCGTTGGCGAGATCGAAGCCGCGAATCCGCAGCATGCCGTTGCTCGGGGCCAGGGTTCCGGAGAGGATGCGCAGGCAGGTGGTCTTGCCCGCGCCATTGCGCCCAAGCAGACCCAGTACCTCGCCTTGCAATAATCTGAAATCCAGCCCGCGCAGCACCAGCCTGCTGCCAAAGCGGCGTTCCAGTGCGTGGACAGAAAGTAACTCTTGCATGGGCAGCGACCATAGCGCGAGCCGGGCCTGCTGCCAAGTCCTGGTTGTTGGTGAAGGCTGGGTTGTCGGGGTAAGCTTATGCGACGATAAACCGAAGCTGAAAAACAATCGGCACGGTCTCAGCGCCAGGTTGGTGCAGGGAAACTACAGGTTAAATGCCATGAACATGCATGAAACTACCCGATTCGCGCCCGCGCAGCAACGAGCCGCAGCCTGTTTGCGCAACAGCGCCTGTGCGCCTGCTGAAGTTCTCGGTTGCAACGGATTCCGACCATGACATTGCTTGGTATCGACACCGGCGGCACCTTTACCGACTTTGTGCTTTGGCAAAATGGACACATGCGCACACATAAGTTGCTATCAACGCCGGATGCGCCAGAGCGGGCAATCCTGCAGGGCGTTGCGGAGCTGGGTCTGGAGCCTGCTGGGCTGTTGGTCATTCATGGCTCCACGGTTGCGACCAACGCGGTGCTCGAGGGCAAGGGCGCGCGCACCGCGTACATAACCAACCGTGGCTTTGCCGATCTGTTGACCATCGGTCGCCAGGCGCGCGCATCCTTATACGATCTGCAGCCGCCTGCGCGTCCTGCGCCGGTCCCGGCTGCGTTGTGCATCGAGACCGGAGGAAGATATCGGGCTGACGGTACCCTGTTGGAGCCGCTGAGCGCGAATGATTTGGTCGACCTGCGCGCAAAATTGTTGCGACTGGCACCGCAGTCGGTGGCGATCAATCTGCTCTTTTCGTACCTAGACGACAGCGCCGAGCGAGCCATCGCCGATGCTTTGCCCGCGGGGCTTTTTATCGCGCGATCGTCCCAGGTTCTGCCACTGATCGGTGAGTATGAGCGCGGTATTGCCACCTGGCTCAACGCACGCGTGGGGCCCGTTGTCGAGGGCTACATCAAACGTCTGCAACAGGAGCTGCCGGGAGCGCGACTCGCTGTGATGCAATCCAGCGGCGAGACGGTTGCTGCCGACCAGATTGCAGGGCAGGCCGTGCGCTTGTTGTTGTCGGGGCCTGCCGGTGGTCTGGTCGGTGCCGGATTCGTCGCGCGCTCGGCAGGGATCGGCCGTTTGCTGACCTTCGACATGGGGGGCACCTCCACGGACGTTGCCCTGGTCGATGGCGCGCCGCGACTGACCACCGAGGGCCGGGTTGCCGACTGGCCGGTTGCCGTGCCCATGGTCGATATGCACACCATTGGCGCCGGTGGTGGCTCCATCGCTCGTATGGATGCCGGCGGCGCACTATTAGTAGGGCCTGAGTCTGCTGGCGCTCATCCTGGGCCGGTCTGCTATAACCGCGGTGGGCGGCAGCCCACCGTCACCGATGCCAATCTGGTGCTCGGACGGCTGCGCCCGGAAGCTTTTTTGGGCGGGCGCATGCGGCTCGATCCAAATGCCGCGCGTTTGGCCCTGGAGAGGCTTGGGACGGAGCTGGGCTTGTCAGGTCATGATCTTGCGGAACAGGCCGCGCTGGGTGTGGTGGCGGTTGCCAACGAACGAATGGCACAAGCCCTGCGTGTGATCTCGGTGCAGCGGGGGGTCGACCCACGTTCCGCGCATCTGTGTTCGTTCGGCGGTGCCGGTGGCCTGCATGTTTGCGCGCTGGCCGAGGCTCTCGGCATGACACGGGCGTTGGTACCCGAGCGCGCTGGAGTGCTATCTGCATTGGGCATGTTGGTGACACCTCCAGGGCGCCTGCTGACCCGAACCTGGCTTGGTCTGCTGAGCGAGCGCGACGATGCCGAGGTAACCGCCGCCCTTGACGATCTGGCGCGTCAGGGTATAGACGCATTGGGCGCGGAAGGTGTAAACGCGGAGGACTTGACGCGCCAGGACAGCCTTGACCTGCGCTATCGAGGGCAGTCCTATACACTCAATCTCGCCTGGCAGGGCAGCATGGCAACGGAGCGGGCATTCTCGCAATGGCATCGGGCACGTTATGGACACCAACTGGATCTGCCGGTGGAATTGCTGAATCTGCGTGTGCGCTTGACCGCGCCGGTACATGGCGTGGCGTTGTCCATGCCAAAGCCACCACCACAGCAACAAGCGCAAGGCGGCCCGCCCGAACCAAAGCCTTCGATACGCTCGAGAGCGGAAGCGGCAAGCGACGCACTGCTGGTTCTGGCCCGCGCAGACCTCGATCCTGGCAGGCACCTGCAGGGTCCGGCAGTGATTCTTGACGATGATGCCACGACCTGGCTTGCGCCTGGCTGGCAAGCTTTGCGCGATCATGCCGGTCATCTGCTGTTATCCAGAGATGCTGTTTAGGCGATTGCCGTTAACTTCTCGATAAGTAGCGGTTCATAAATAACCTATACAACGCTATCCAGCAATACCTTCGCCAAATGACCCGATCTCATGCTGCACTAAGTTCTTGATTAATCCGCCCCAGATTTGCAGCCTGCTCAAGGGCTTGGTCAATAATATTTGCTTCGGGCATTTCCGGAAGCATTTTTAACACCTCCAGGACGTATTTCCGGCCGCGGAAGTGGGCTTTGAGGTCATTGACGCTAAAGCTCGGACAGTGCTCGCGCACCGGTCGCATCAGGATCTGGGACAGGTTGATCATCAGCATCGCCAGGTTGGCACTGTTGTAGACCGGCGTTGGCTTGATCACCATGAAGTCTTCCAAGCCCCAGTACTGTTTGGCGTCTCGGAAGTTGAACTCGATTTGGAAGCGCAAGCGATAGTAATCGATGAGCGCTTCGTAGCCTAACTCAAGATCACTACTGAAAAGGATGACATGGGCCTGGGCACCGGTGCGTTGGTTGGTCTTGACGAGGATCACGACATTGAGCCGGTCGGGGAATTTTTTGTGCCAAACGGGCAGTTGGTAGATGGCCGTATGAACGTGTCCTTCCACGGAAGTGGCTTTGAGAAAGCACGGCGGCAAGTGTTGATAATCGAGCTTGCTGCCGTACTTGCGCCGCGGGCCGCGCCCGGCGTAGGGGCCGTCATAGGGCAGATACAGCGCGCTGTTGTGGCGCAATTTGCTGATCAACTCTAAGCCCGTGCGACGGACCATTTGCAGCGCTTGATGATGGCCGAAGGCCCCGTCGAAGACGAAATAACGCACCGTCAGCGTCTGGCACACCAGTGCCAGCACCTGGCGCAGAAGGTCTTGAACGAACTGCAAATAGGGCGACAGACTCACCTCCCGGCGATTGCCATTGCGGCTACCTTTCGGCCGCCCTCGGTCCTTACCCCGACCCGCTTTGGACGCTTTCGGGCAGCTCGCGGCCGTCTCTTTGAGAATCGGCTCCAGGCGCAATGGGTACGAACAGCGCCGTTGCACGCTAATCAACGACAGGCTCAGAAAACACAACCCCGGGATCGTCTTGCCAACCACCGAGGAGAAAAAACGATCCAGACCGTGGGTCTTCTTGCCCGATTTGCTCACCACCACTTCATCGCCCGCCAGCAACCAGTGCGTTTCGTCGCCCAGCAGGTGCTGGCGAATCACCAGCCAATGCACTTGGCCCCAACTGAGCGTGGTGTTGAACAACCGCTGCAGCGTCCGATAGCTTCCCCCGCGCTCGGTCCAGCGCGATAGCCCCCGCATCGTTACCCGCCCCGTCATCGCCAACAGCCCTTCCACAACGCAACCCAAACGGCCAAGGCTCGTCTTATCTACGCTCTGGCTTAAGCAGCTCAAGATCAGCATAATGTCGGGCATGGGCGATAGCCTCCTGAGGGAATAGGTCTTCGGATTAGTAACTGGATAACCTATCACCTCGGGCTGTCGCCCACCTAATTTTTGGCGCTAATTTTTGGCGAAGGTATTGTATCCAGACATCGGCGGAGTGCAATCGATCGGGGTCGGGGTCGCTATCGGAATCGGAATCGAGAGAGAAAACGCCCTATGCCATTCGGTCATGAGAAGCGCGACGTCTAGCGTGCGGCCATCGAGTAGGTCGGCTGGGCCTAGCGCGACTGCGAGCATGTGAAAGGACAGCGTAACGCGAAGGATCAACGCCTGTGCGCATCCTAGGTGCGCATCGCAGGCCATCGCGCTGAACATTGCCGAGGGTAACGGCAAAGCGACGAGCGGGGATCGACGCCGGTCGTTTGAAATCGCACGAGGCTCGGCGCTGGAGTGCGCTGCGATTGAGGACGTGCTCGCTGGTGTGCGAAGCGTTATCCGCAGACGACAACAGCAAGCAAAAGGCACTGCTCGATCGTCTTGTGGCCATGCTCACGAAGCGCGGACAGCGTGGCTAGGCGGTCAGCGAGGAGCTTGGCGGATATCGGGTTGGTCAGTTCGATACCGATGCCGATACCGACGTTGATACCGATACCGATACCGACGCCGATAGCGGTACCGAATGAGTCGGCAGGCGACACCCAAGCCAAAAACCTGTTTAGCTTGTTTCTGCACCATCACTCAGTCAGGGCACTGATGAAAACGAAAGACTTATAAGGTGCGAAAAATCGCCCCGTAGCGCCTTGCAAGCCCAATGCGACGCCTAAATCATTGATTCTAATTAAGCGCTAGCACCCGACGACTGTTCCGTGGCGGGTGTTTGTGGACGCAAGCCATTGATATAAAAGCCGCCCTCGCTTATTGAGTCGTTACGATTGCCGCAGATAATCGCACCAACTGGCGCCGGATGCTCGCTCGCCTTCGTGAAGCGGCAACTTGCCCATAGGTATTCTATGGGCGGGTTGCCGTGACGTCGAGGCCGGACGAGAAGACAAGCCAGGTGGTCTGTGTCTCGATAGAAATCGCCTTGGCTTTTACCGCGGCCACTGAGCCATGAAAAGATCGACATAAAGAATTGCCGGTGCCTTTGCCGCTGACAGGACAAAACCGCAAAGATGTGTCAGGATATATTGCATGCGAAACTACAAGCGGCGATTGGACATCATAATAACGATGTATGCCGGTACACTCTCGCACACCTCATCCACAGGGCGCATTTCCTGGAGGACGGCTTCGATCCCGAAGCAAGGCGCTTCGCAACCCATATCGGTTACACAAACATCGGTTACACAAACTCAAGAGAAAATCCATGTCGCTGTACGGAGTCCTCGATTTATCCCTGTGGCAGGCCGCGATCATCGCGCTTGTCATGACCCATATCACGATTGTTACCGTGACCGTCTTTTTGCATCGTTCTCAAGCCCATCGCGCGCTGGATCTGCATCCTGCACTGATGCACTTCTTTCGTTTCTGGCTTTGGCTGACCACCGGTATGGTGACCAAGGAGTGGGTCGCACTCCACCGTAAGCACCATGCCCATTGCGAGATGGCGCAAGATCCTCACAGCCCGCAGGTGTTTGGCATACGCCGTGTTTTTTGGCAAGGTGCCGAATTGTACCGCGCCGGCATCCGTGATCGTGCGACCATCGAGCGCTACGGACTCGGCACACCGGCCGACTGGCTAGAGCGCAATCTCTACAGCCCTTACTCCTGGCATGGCTGCGGTCTGCTGCTGATTCTCGATGTGCTACTGTTCGGCGTGTACGGTCTCACCATCTGGGCCGTACAGATGCTCTGGATACCGGTGCTCGCCGCCGGTGTTATCAACGGTATCGGCCACTTTTGGGGCTACCGCAATTTCGAGACCCCGGACGCCTCGACCAATATCGTGCCCTGGGGTGTCCTGATCGGCGGCGAGGAATTGCACAATAATCATCATGCATTCCCATCCTCCGCTCGCCTGTCGGCGCGCTGGTGGGAGTTCGATCTAGGTTGGCTCTATATCCGTATGTTCAGTGCACTTGGTCTGGCCAGAATCAAAAAACTGGCGCCCCAGCCGCGTTTTATCGATGGCAAGCAGAGTATCGATCTGGACACGGTAAAGGCACTTGCCATTGCGCGCATGCACATCATCAGGCGCTTCAGCAACGAAGTATTGCATCCATTGACACGGCAGGAACTCTGTCGCACCGAGCGTCACTGTCGCCTGATGGCACGGCGCGTGACACGACTGCTGGCACGCGAATCCAGCCGTCTCGATGATCAGGCGCGCATGCGTTTGGAGCATATTCTGAACCAAAGCCAGCAATTGCGCGTGGTTTATCAGTTTCGCGAACGTTTGCGCCAGATTTGGGAGCGCAAGGCACCAACCCAGGAAGATCTGCTCAAGCTTCTGCAGGAATGGTGCCAGCAGGCAGAAAATACCGGTATCCAGGTGCTCGAGCGGTTTTCACTTGATCTCCGGGGTTTGGCTCTGGTGCCGACACCTGCGACTTGAAGCTGCGTCGGAGGGGCGGTTCAGAAATAACCTGAACGTTTCCGCGGATAGAAATGACTGCGAAATGCGCGAAATGTGCCATAAGAGCGCCATATTCCGTGCACGTATCGAGCATTTTCGCGTATTTCACACTTTACTAAGGCCTAAAGACCCTACGCTGATTATTGTTGAATCCTAACTGATCGTTTTCGGTAGTTGACCAAAGCCCTCGCCAGGTGGATCATTGGGCGCTTCCCGAGAAGCGCAATCGCGCAAACAGCAAAATCCATCCATCAAAGGAGCTAAGCATTATGAGTCAGCCCGAAATTGTCTTCCTTTCCGGCGTGCGTACCGCGATCGGCGATTATGGCGGCAGCCTGAAGGATTTCCCGCCCACCCAGCTTGCGGCAATGGTCGTTAAGGAAGCGGTCGCCCGCGCTGGCGTCGATGCGGCCGATGTCGGGGCCTGCGTATTTGGCAACGTGATCCACACGGAGCCAAAAGACATGTATATGTCCCGAGTGGCAGCACTCGATGGAGGACTTCCCCAAACCAGCCAGGCATTCACGCTGAATCGGCTCTGCGGTTCCGGCCTCCAGGCCATCTGTTCAGCTGCCCAACAGATTATGCTGGGCGATGTGGAGACAGCCGTTGCCGGCGGTTCCGAGAACATGTCGCGATCCCTATATAGCCTGTCAAATGCCCGCTGGGGGCAGCGTATGGGCGACGGAACCCTAATGGATATGATGGTCGGCGCCCTGAGCGATCCGTTCGACAAAGTCCATATGGGTATGACGGCGGAAAACGTTGCCGAGCGTTTTTCCATTACCCGCGAGGATCAGGACGCACTGGCAGTGGAATCCCATCAACGTGCTGCCGCGGCCCAGGCAGCGGGTCGATTCAAAGACCAGATCCTGCCGGTGGAGCTCAAGAGTCGCAAGGGTACGACACTGTTCGAGGTCGATGAGCATGTGCGCGGCGATGTCTCAATTGAAGGCATGGCCAAGCTGCGCACAGCGTTCAAGAAAGACGGCACGGTAACGCCAGGTAATGCTTCGGGCATCAACGACGCTGCGGCCGCGGTTGTGGTGATGAGCGCCGATGTCGCGAAAGCCAAAGGACTCAAGTCCATGGCGCGGCTGGTCGGTTATGCGGTTACCGGTGTTGATCCGCAGATCATGGGTATGGGGCCGGTATCCGCCGTGCAGCGGGTCATGGAGCGGACCGGCCTGTCCATCGGCGATATGGACGTGATCGAACTCAATGAGGCGTTCGCCGCCCAAGCCCTCGCCTGCGCGCGCGACCTGGAGCTTGATCCTGCCAAGGTCAATCCGAACGGCTCCGGCATCTCCCTAGGCCACCCGATTGGTGCTACCGGCGCTATTTTGATGGTCAAAGCCCTGTATGAATTGCAACGCGTCGGCGGACGCTATGCGCTGATCTCGATGTGCATCGGTGGCGGCCAGGGTATTGCCGCCATCATCGAAAACTCGGCCAGCTAGGGGATTGCCAGTAGCTTTCGTACCGAGCGATAAGTGATGACGTTCGCCTTCTCGAGGAGTCAGCGCAAGCATTGGAGACTGTTCCGGGAGCCGGTCCGCTGTAGAAGGCGGGCGTCAGCATAAGTCAGATGGTACGAAAGACTGGAAGTCAGCAACGACGAACACAAAAAACCCGCCTTAGCGGGTCTTCAGCATGACTTGTTTATTTTATCAGTGATTCTTTCACGAGGTGGTCATACACTGATTGGTGATGATTATTTTATTTTGCCTTCCTTGTACATCACGTGTTGGCGAATGACGGGGTCGAACTTTTTGATTTCCATCTTTCCCGGTTGATTGCGTTTATTCTTGGTTGTTGTATAAAAATGTCCGGTGCCCGCGCTGGACGTCAGTCGGATTTTCTCTCTTGCTGCTTTTGCCATTGGTTCGGTCCCGAAGTCTGTTTTATTTGGGAGACTATCAGATAGGAATGGTTATGAGAATCGAAAGATCAGGGATCAGAATTTCTCGCCGCGTGCGCGCATCTCGGCCAGCACCGCATCAATGCCTTTTTTATCGATGATGCGCATGCCCTTGGTTGAAACGCGCAGCCGAACCCAGCGATTCTCGCTCTCGACCCAAAAACGGTGATCATGCAAATTCGGCAAGAAACGCCGTCGCGTCTTGTTATGGGCATGAGATACGTTATTTCCCGTCAACGGACGCTTGCCGGTTACCTGGCAGACTTTGGACATGGTTCCAAACCTCTGATCGGACTCCGCATCGACACTCCGGTGCGGCGGAATCCTTTGGACTTGATGGACAGCGCTTGGCCTTGGTGACCGTTCGGGTGACCTTCGCTGATGAAAATTAAGCCGGGAACCATATCGCTTTTGGCATGTATAAGTCAAGGCTGTGTGCGGCGACCCTCGTAAGAACCTGTCGATTTTGCAAGTCTTCGCGTCATTCAAGGCGATTGCCGGAGAGAACAGACCAACTGGCGCCGGACTCTCGTTCGCCTTCTTGTTGCGGCAACCCGCCCATAGAGCGACTGTGAGCGGTTTGCCGCTTCGGTCTGTTTCTCTCCTGGTAATCGCCTTGACGCAACGCATCCGCATCCGCTGGCATCGCTTGCCGGGTCGCCCGCAAGCGGGCTCCTACGCTGAGAGCCCGTAGATACTCTGAAAATGAATCGAGAATGCTGGAAAGGGTAGCGACACGATAACCCGAAAAGCCAGTTGCGGCCTCTGCCTGCTTCGTGAACGCGCTTTGCGGACCGGCGTAATGCGCGAGAAACTTACACACCTGCGCGCGCGGCTTCTCCAGGGTCACCTTCATCTTGCCGGCGTGCGTAGTGCTGAATGCGCTGTTTCAGTTGCCGGGCATGCTCAACTAGTTGATGTGTGTCCATGAGTTTCTAAATCGCCTAACGTCATGAATCAGGCGACCCGAACCGCGCCGGCGAAGAGACCGACCGACGCGCCGGAGCTCGGCGCGCGTTTCGGGGTCGCCTGGATTCACTCGTTAGCGCCGATGTTGCCGCGACCCGCGACGAATGTGCATTTGTTTCATGGTCGCTGCGCAGCTTCCCGATTCTAAATCATCAGAACTTTATGTTCTATAAAATATACGTTTCCATATAGCTTGTTGGGTTTTTAAGTCTAATCCTGTTTCCTTCATAATTTTTCTATTTATACGACTTCCTATGTATGAACCTAATACTAATCCTACAAATATAGATGCAGGTATCATTGTCCAATTTACGAATATTGTTCCAACTATTGATGTTATTATTATTACTATCCAAAGTGTGATTCCAATAAAGATGCCATTTTTTCTGTGTCTAATTATTATTTCTTCATTTCTATTGGTATCTTTCTCAATCATCATTTTGTGAATTCAGCAATTGGTACGAGTGCGGCTTTTCCCAGCATTGACCGACCTTTGTTGCATCGCCCGGCCCATCTCGATGCCGCGGATGGCGACGCCTCGGTATATCGGTTCTGTGCAGGTGCAAGTTTTCCCAACATTGATCGGCCTTTGTTGCAATGCCCGACTCGTCATCGATGGCCGCGGATGGCGACGATTTGGCTATTCTACGCTAACCCGACTTCGACTGTTCGACCCGGAATTTCTTGATTCTGGGCCTCATGAGACGCTCAACGCGTTGTTTTTATTGGCGGGCGAGTGCCGAAACCCGCTGTAGTGCCGACCTTACCCGTTGCACCAAGCGTCTCGAACCGCGAAACTGGCGGAAAAAGAGCACCGCAGCAACGATCCTGGCGAGTTGGCGAGACGACCTGTAGTGCCGACCTTTCGGGTCCGGAGACGACGGATCAATGGATTACGCTGCAATTTCGGCTGAATAGGCGAAGACGTGCTAACGTCACGGGTAATCCGAGCTGGCCGCTGTTTGGCCAGCTTCGGGGTTTACCCTCGTGTTAGCGATTTCACCCTTGCGTGTGGAATATTCGGGCTTGCAGGGTCTGGCGTGATCTCACGGCGACTTGGCGATATAACCAAATCCATATCTTCCATCGGAACGGCTCCAAGCAAGACTTCATCACCGAGTACAAGCGCACCCACATAGCAGAATCTTTTTCCAAAGCTGACACGAATAGGTCCAACATAGGGGACATTCTTCTTCCGACCATCAGCCACAAAAACTTCGCGCATAGATTCAGTTTCCAGCTTCAACTGTAAAGCTACATGCTCCGGTATACAGAGCATAAGAGCACCGGTGTCAGCCAGCGCCTTTGTTTTTACCGGAAGCAAGTCCGTTTCTCTCGGGTTACTGAGCTCTATCTCTGCGGCCTTGTTCATAACTCCGACCAACTGACGAACGGGTGCGCGCGGCTTTTCCGTAGAAGGTTGATTTTTAATTTAAAATACCGGGGCGTTCTAAGTCTTGGCCGATCTTATGAACAAGGCCATCTCTGCAAATACATGACCCATAACGTGCTATCTCTTTTCCGGTGTTCTGCTACACCTTCGCCCATCTTCCCTCGCTAACGTCAACCGCAGCCCGCGCCTTGGAGCAGCCCGAGCGACAGCGAGGGCTGCTCCAAGGCGTCGGGCTGGCGCACTTGTTGGGCCGCTATTGTTTGTAGTGGAATCGTACACCCGGAATTCTTTAGCGTATAAATTCAGTTCAAATTGGTAAATCCATAAGCTATCAGAAGAGCATCACGGACCTCAGGCCATCGATTTTTCGACAAAGTGCACAAAAGAGGTCCAACGCGACCCTGCTGGGCTAGAGATATGTGATCGAAATTCAATGCGCAAACTGCGGGCATCCCATCATCCGGAGTTAAAATTACTTCTGTAGTCAACCCACGAATAGTTCTAGTTGCCGGTACGACAATCGCTTCGTTTATAGATGACAAGACTTCATCACGCGTCAAAATTAGCACCGGACGCCGCTTGTCTGGAGGGCGAAAGGTATACCAGCGTATATCTCCCCGTTTCATTCGGCATCATCCCAGCTACCGGCATCCCAGGCAAGAGGTTCTTCGTCAGTCGCAAACTCATCCTTCGTAGGTGGCTTTATTCCATAAAGTGCGTCCTCCTTCAATATCAAAATGCGTAGCAGGCGCGCTCGCTCAAGAGCCGTTAGATCATGGATGCGCTGCGCAATATCTTCGACTGCATTTATTGTTGTCATCGCGTTTCTGGACTTCTGTTATCCGCCACCGCCGCTGAAAAATCTGGTTGACCCCGCCGCGTGACTGGCCCAACGTCACGCATCAGCCGACGCAAAAAGCAGAGCGAGGAACGAGCGGCGCTTTTTGCGTTCGGCCGACGCTTTATAGTTGCTCTAAGTTAGCCGCATGGGTTGTTGAGCTATTGCAGTAATTCTTGTGTTGCTTACCTGTTGCCTATAACTCTCTGGCGCATTTCTTAGTACTAGCATTCATGATACACTGCAATCAGCCATTTCTTCTTCCCGAGGTTTTTTGCTGCTTTAAAGCTACCATTATTTCCACGAACGACAACATCTGGATTCTCAACGGTATCCAGAGTTTCATGAAAATAGCTTGCCATATCGTCATGGTTTTCGGTGATATGATACCATCTCTCATAAGTAAGCCTAATTGGATAATTGGAACGCTATTTACTGAAACGGCTATATCCATCTGTTCTCATAATGAGTGTCGAGAGTGTCTGAGCTGTCGCTAACGCCAACCGCAGCCCGCGCCAAACTGCGGCCACGCGCGAAGCGCAGGCCGCAGTTTGGCGTCGGGCTTGCGGATTTGTTGGGCATATTCAACGCTCGATGTGAAGGAAAAGGCGAGACCTTATACCGTTCTTTCCACCCCCGTTCTTTCTAGACCCCTTTATTGGTACTTTATTGCTAATCTGGTTCGCTACTTTCATCTACGTCCGAATCTCGGATGTCGTCGCTGATGTTTCACCACGGTAATTCGCAACAAGCCAGGGTTTACTATACGAAAGTAGATCACGTACGGAAACCTCCGCAGCAAAGTGCGCCGCACGCCCTTTTCAATCTCTACCCAAAGAAAAGGGTTTGAAATGATGCTGGCAACCTGTTTCTCAAACTCAACCAAAAAATCCGAGCCAAGCCCGGCAGCACAACCATTATAGTATTTGATGATCTCCCTAAGCTCCTTCTCAACCGCCGGGTGGTACTCAACTTTCACTATTTCTTAACCTAGCCATCATTTCCCCATGTGCCACCGGATTGACAGAGCCATCCTCGATTTCTTCATCTCTGCGTATTGCTAATTGCACCGCATCTTCGTCAGACATTTCGTGATCTGCGCCATACGGGTCTTCCAAACTTTCCCAGATTCTTGCCGCGAGCATTGCTCTGTCTCTAGGACCTAGCTGAAGCGCTTCGATCTCCAATTGGTCTAAATTCATCATAATTCTCGCTTTTTAAGGAGTATGCCAAAGGGGCAACGTAGCACCCCATAGAACACGCGGCCTTGCCAGGCTGCACTGTCCCCTGTTTGTCGCCCTGGAAATAATAAAACCGTGGTCTGTCCCCTGCTTTTTTCGCGCGGCAACGGGCGGTCGGGCCGAGGCGCTTGTTGGGCTTTCATGCGTGGGGCCTATTGCTTGACTAGAGTGTCGACCGCACCTTTCAGAAAGTCAAAGGGAATTTGATTAACCTGATTTGCGCTAAGCAACCAGCCAGTGCCGGACGTTTCGAAATCGAGGTAAGTTCCCCACTTACCAGGTTGAACAAATAGAGAGCCCGATTTTGGCGCCGCAGCGAACACAAGAGTTAAATCGCGGCAGAAATCCAAGGATTGGCCGGCCAAATGCGGAAACTCGACGGTTGATGGGGTCCAAATTCCTCGCAAGCGTAGTCGGACAACCTGCTGATCTGCAGAAACTATCGACATCTCGATGTGGGAGAAAAGACCGCGTATTGGCGCCGGCGGATCTTGAGGAAGGGTAGATGTAGCTGCCTGTTCAAATGTAGACCGATACTTTGCCCAGTCGCCCTTCTCAACCGCAGTGAGGGTATTTAAGACCGAGTCTCGGGGAGAATTTGGGGCCGAAGAGTTGTATCGCCACCAGTCTGACAGTATCGTTTGAGTTCGCCGAAAAACATCGTCATACGCGTGATCGATATCTTCTTGGGCAGTCAACTTTCCGGCTTCATGAACGGAGTCCCAAAGTTTAGAAAGACTGTCTCTTGTTCTATCGGATTCCGGAGGCGACTCGATTAGATGATCACTGCACTCGGCTTGTGCAGTGATTGACTTTTCTTGTTGGTCCGCGTCCCCGGCCCCGGATGCCAAGTAAGGCCCTGAACCCTTCTGTGGGACAAACGTGAGTCTAGATTTTGGGGCAATCGCTTATTCATGGGTCGAATCGTCCAGCGAACTAGGGGAGAATTGAGCGCTATCTACCCGCTGATTTGCAGTTTGATATTTTACGTGTTCGGTCGGGCCTAGATGACTGATATCAGTTTCCGTTGCGGATGCTTTACGAGAACCAGCGTGGGCGGCCGGTGGTTCCCGGCTGAAAGGTTGTTGCTCGATGCTCCTAGGAGTCGTAGCTTCGCTGAAGGTGTCGGGTGAACTGTTTGCATCCGCACTTGCAGTCGCAGGGATGCTCGCTTGGTTTGGCAAGTGGTCGGGACTATTTGCTAACTCGGCAATGGCTGCGTCCAGTTGATCAGACTATTCTTTCAGAAAAGCGTTTGCATTTCTGCTTGATAAATCGCGAGCGTTGAGCAGACTGCGAACCTCTTTGACAAGTTCACGATAATCTGATTCGGATTCGTTAGCCCGGGCCAAGGCCAATAGATTTTCGATCTTGCGTTCGACCGCAAAAACTTGGCGGGTTGTCGCTTTAGCATCCCCGCGATCTTGGAAATACCCGATAGTACCGATAAGGAAGCCCACAACTGAAATTAGCGTTAAGCCTAATGACAGAACGCGGTGTTTCCGCAGAAACTCGGTTATCGTATTGAGCCAAAGCCACCGCATGGTCGTCAAACTGTCACGAGAGGTTTCAAACTGGCGCTAGCAATATCACGCCTCGTTTGACCATGGTCTATGATGCCCAACGTCAACCGCAGCCCGCGCCAAACTGCGGCCACGCGCGAAGCGCCGGCCGCAGTTTGGCGTCGGGCTGGCGGACTCGTTGGGCGTTATCATAGTTCAACGGGTGCAAGAGGCAAGACCTGCGGTCGTGCTTGTGGAAATGGTGTAAATGGTAAAGTGTCACCGTAATTCGCTTCCCTGTTACCTAAAGCCTAGCGATCAGGCAAAGGAAACAAGCGGAAATAACATACTAAAATTAAGTGAATATTCCCTTGTTTGCGGCAATGAACCTTGGACCTTGATCATCGCTTGGCCCAAAACTTTAAATTTCGCAGGGACTAAAGGCTATAACCTAATGTTTTGGAAATGTTATTGTGCCACCACAAGGACGGGTGGTCCTAACGATGATCAAGGCCCGCACAGAGCAGGACAGATCGACTGAGAAACCAGTCGATCCTAGAGGAAGAAGGAAGCTCAGGCTGTCTACCAACTGACCTCCTGGTCGAACTCGAACGCGGGTTCTGGTTGCGCGAGGTCGTCGGCATGGCTGCTTTGCGCAGCCGTATCCTCCCACGATGGAGGCCCACGGGCTTACCGAGACCGGGTGGTGGCTTGACGGGTTCACCGACACAGTCGAGGATCGCTCGCACCTTTGGGGCTGTGGTGATGAAGGCGATGATCCGGACCTCGGCACCAGAGTGCGGGCAAGTCAGCGGAAGGATTTCAGAGATGCGCACAAGCAACATGGCCCATGCAGAGTGTGTCGGTGAATGTGGTGGTTTGGCAGGTGGCGGTTTCGCCGTTGGTGGTTCGCCGGGCGGTCGTTGGCTGGATAGCGGTTGGCCCGATAGCGGTTCGCTCTCTGATCACGGTGACACTTTACCATTTACGCCAATTTTTAGCTGTCTTGGGTCATTCTTTTGCGAAGGGGGCCGGCCGCGTTTGCCAGGACGTAGCGTTCGGCCAAGTCGTTTCTCGAGCTCGCCGAGCGCTTCACCCATCAATGGCCGCCCGATGGTTTGACCCTTCGTGAGAGCGGCAACCCGTTCAGAATCCTCTGGTATCTCTAAGAATTTCGCGAAATGATCGACGCGATCTAGCGGGGGACGAACAGTCACCAAGCCATCGTCTTGGCGCCGCAGATGTGCTGGCGTGCTTGACCAAGGCCAATCGGCAGCGGTCGCAGCCAGTTTCGCTTTGACGGGATTCAAAGCCACATAGCGGAAAGCCGCCATCAAGTGAGAGTCGTCCATTGCCACGCAGCCGAACCGCCCTTGAAACAAATGGCCAGTGACCCGCAATCGTGCGTTGATGTACCCACGCTATCGACGATGCGTTTCGCCGACGGCGCGCGACAGCCCGGTCTCGTCCGCGGGTACGAGAATCAAGTGAACATGGTTCTACATCAGGCAGTAGGACCAGACTTCCACACCGTTTGATCGACACGCCTGGGCTAGCCAATCTCTGTGAAGTAAAGCGCATCGTCGTCGTCCTCCATGAAGATCCGTTGGCGCCTGTTCCCTCGTTGCGTCATAGGGTGCGAGATGCCGGGTACGATGATTCGGGGGAGCCGAAACATGCGCCTAGCATATGCCGACAGAGAAATGGTGTAAATAGTAAAGTGTCACCGTAATTCTGTTAGCCCCTTCGTGACTTGAGCAATTGATCATACTCTTTGTGGTTACCTATCCATACCCAGACAAACCCGTCTTCATCTTCGCTTGCCAGAGCGCGATGATCTCTTCCGACTCGGGCGGACCAGAGGGCACCGACCTTCTTCAGGTGCAAGGAAGGGTGGTTCGGATTGCGCTTGAGCAATTCATAGTTCTTGCGAGCCAATGCTTGAACATCTTGGGGCAGAGCGTGGAGAAGCCGCCAGAACCGAGACGTAGCCCTGTGCATTAGAACTCGCGGAGTTTGCCCAGCTTCTTTTCTTTTTGTGCTTCATCAATCAAGAAGTCCAAGGCGCCACTGCTTGCATCCTGCTCGATCGCGCGATCCCATTCAGCAGCATCGCGTTCACTCAACCAGTCGATCAGTTTTGCATACTCGGATTGCGGAAGCGCCTCGATCTGGGCCTTGATCTGTTCAAAGGTTTGCACAGTGAGCCTCTGGTCTTGTGGGGCTAACGTTAAGCCTGGCCCGCCGCGCGTTGCCGCGCAGGAGCGCAGCGACGGCGCGGCAACGGGCGGTCGGGCCGAGGCGCTTGTTGGGCGATTATTTGGTCTGACGAACTAATGGTGGTCTGTCCCCATTTTTTCATATGTCCCCATTTTTTCATAGATGGTAAAGTGTCACCGTAATTCCGCAAACGCCTTCGGGGGCAGCAGCCGCGCCGCCAGCTGATCGCAGAGGCTGCGCTTCAATGCAAGAATCCGGTCGGTCTGTGGTTGACGATGGTAGTACCGCATCAGCAAGGCGGCATAGTGCAGGAACACTTCGTCGCTGGCTGGGAGCGCTTCCTCGAACCGATAGATGCCGGGCTCCTGGACATCGAAGAAGGCGCCCCCGGTGGTATGCGCAACGCGGCCGAATTCCAGCTCGAAGGTCTTCGCGTCTGCGGTCACGCAGCTGTCGAGTTGGTTCGCGCCGTACAAGTGCAGCGTCAAGTACGGTTGTGACGTGGCATTGCCCATCTGGTGAATGAGCGCGTTGTCGACGGACAAGATGGAACCGTTCGGAAGGATCTCCATGGTCGCAAACTCCATCGCCCCGTCTTCGATCTGGTAAACCTGGTGGTGGACAGGACCGAAGACCTGTACGGCCCCCCACTCGGCATACCCGTGGTTGTGGATGGAGGAATAGTGTCCGGGCTTCCAGGACATGACCATCACCTCGAAGCGCCCCTGATCCACCACCAGTCTGCGCCCGTAGCAGTCAGCGCCGGGATACTCGAAATCCGCAAAAGGCCGCAGGTCTGCTTCCTGGATGTCCGCGGCCCGCAGTATCTCGGCGGCACGCGCGGGATTGACATTCTCCTTTGCGTCGACGGCATCGGCCAGGTCGTTGATGAGTCGCTGGAGTGAGTTAGGGATACTGCGTGGCTGCATAACGAATGAAGCTCCCGATGGATTTGGAATATCAATTTAACGAATCATTTCAATATCAACTGCATAATAACGATATCCAGCCACCGCCCATCTTTGAAGCCCACCTCGTTCTGCGTGCCAACAATGCTATAACCAAATTGCAGGTTGTAGCGGATGCTCGCCTCGTTGGTCGCGAACACCTTGGCCACCATGTGACGGTAGCCAAAGGCGCTCGCCTGCGCAATGAGATGCCGCTTCATGGCGGAGCCGTAGCCCTTACGCGTTTGCGTTTGCCGCAAGTACACCGCGGTCTCGCATGCGAACCGGTACCCCTCACGGTCACTGTAGCGCTTGATGATGCCCCAGCCCAGGACGTCGCCGCCCTGAAGCTGGGCGTATAAACGCTCGCGGGAGTGAAATGCGCGCACCCAGCCGGCGATATCCGAGGGTGCCTTCAGCGTCTCTTCCATTGAGGCGTTGCCGGCGCGGATGGCTTCGTTGTAGATGTCCGCGATGGCCGGGTAGTCATCGGGGCGGGCTTCGATAATGCCGGTGGCACTCATGCCGCATCCTCTGTCAGCGTCAAGACCCGACCGGGGTTCTCGCGGCGGATCTCGCGCGCCTCGATCATCAATCGTCCGTTCACCCAGAGGTATTCGACGCCGGTGGACAGACGCCGTGGCGATGTATAGGTGGCGTGCGCTTGCAGCGTGTTGGGGTTGAGCAGGACCAGATCGGCAAAGCACCCATCGGCGATCCGGCCCCGGCCGCGCAGCTGAAACAGCTGGGCGGGCAGTTGGGTGATTTTGTGCACCGCCGATTCCCAGCTCAGCGCCTTGAGCTCCAGCACGTAGCGGTGCAGATATTCGGTGAACGCGCCAAAGGAACGGGGATGCGGGTGGCCGATGGTCTTGGGCGCATTGATCGGGTAGCTCCACGAATCCGTGCAAATCATGCTGTGCGGCCAAAGCACGGCGGCATCGACGTCGTCTTGATTGATGCAATGGTAGACGATCCAGGTCTCGCTGCCCTTGATCAGGATGTCGGCAATCGCCTGCGCTGGCGTGGTGCCTTGTTCGCGCGCAATGGCGGCGACCGTCTTGCCCGCGTATTCGGGATGCTCGTCCGAGGTGATGAGCATGGACGCCAGATCGTAATTGCGCTCAGCGATATAGCGCGCGATGTTTTGGACTGCGGCGGGCTCGCGCAACCGCTGCGCCAGCTTGTCGATGCCGTCCTGCAAATGCTGCTTTGGGATAAAGGCTCGCAGTTTGGTCGAGATGGCGGTGTAGGGATAGATGTCGATCGCTGCCGGTATCTCCGGATGCAGCGCGTTGAACTGCTCAATGCGCTGGAGCACCTTTGGGACCTTGCCCCAATTCTGCCTTTCCGCCGCCTTCAGGTGGCTGATCAGCGTGCGGGCGCCGGTGCGCTCGCTGATGGTCAGTGCCTCCTCCACGGCCGCCTCCAAGTGGTTGCGCTCATCGCGAATATGCGACGCGTAGATGCCGCCGCGCTCGCCCGCGACCCTGGCCAGCGCGACCAACTCGTCCAGCTCGGCGAAACAGCCGGGCGCATAGACCAAGCCCGTGGAGAAGCCCAGCGCGCCTTCATCGAGCGCTTGGCGCAATGCCGACTGCATGGTCTGCAATTGCCCTGGCTTGAGCGCCTTCCTGGAATCCATATGACCGTGTCGGAGCGTGCTGTGACCCACCAGCATCCCGGTATTGAACGGGAGCCGGCCTGCGATGCGCTCAAAGTACTCCGCGGTGGTCTTCCAGTCGCAGCGAAACCCGATGGCATCCGCCTGCTGCTGCATGCTGGCTTCCAGATGGGGGCCGATGGGGGCCGCCGAGGTGCCGCAGTTGCCGAAGATCTCCGTGGTAATGCCCTGATACAGCTTGTGGTCCGCCGCATTCGGGAAGAAGTAACCCAGTCCAGTGGAGGCGTGCGGGTCGATGAATCCAGGGGCCAGGATCATCCCCGTGCCGTCGATGACTTGTTGCGCCGGGGGTCGATCGGCTCCCGCTTCGAAGCAAACGATCTGATCTCCAGCGATGCCCACAGCCGCTCGCCGAGCCGGCTCTTGCAGTCCGCTACAAACGCTGGCGTTGATGATGAGAAAGTCGAGCATGGCGTTTGCGGTTCAGTAGTCGTAGGTGTACCGAGCGCACTGCAGGCGCTGCATGATGTCCGCTCGCGCGCGGTAGTTGATGTAGCTGGCGGGCCGCACCAGGCCTGCGTCCATCTCGACATCGGGCGTGATGATGTCCTCGATGAAGTAGCGTGAGGAGGGGCTCAGGTCGTGAGCCTTCGCTTCCGGCAAGAAGCGGGCGAACTCCAGATTGAGGACGCGACCGATCCCGGTTTCGAACATGCCGCCGATCCAGCAGGGAATACCCCGGGCACGGCAGTCGTTGAGTATCTCGACGCTCTGTGCGATCCCCCCGACTCGCCCCGGCTTGAGGTTGAGTTCGGCGATCGCCCCCAAGGCATGCAGCTTCAGCAGATCGCCGATGCAGGTCACCTCCTCGTCGGCGCAGACGCGCAACTTCGGGTAGCGCGCTTTGGCAACCAGCAGGAGATCGAAGCGATCGGGCGGCAGCGGCTGCTCAATGACGCTGTCGTAGGCGTCGACAAACCAGCCAAGCCGGTCGAGATCGTTCGCGAAGAAGCTGCCGTTCGCATCGAAGGCGACGGGGACCGCATGGTCGAGAAACAACGGATGCAGATGCTCGTAGACCGCCGTATCCACGTTGGGCCCGATCTTGAGCTTGATCCTGCGGTAGCCCTCTGCAATAGCCGACTGCACCTTGTCATAGGCTTCGACCTTATCCTTGAAGAAGCCCAGCGAGATGCCGACCGGGACCTCGTCGATGGGGGATGCATGCAGGTCCTGACTCAGTTGGTAGCCGCTCAACGTGCGTGCCACTTGGAAGGCGGCGGCCTCGACGGCGGCCTTGGTGAAGTTCCAGCCGCGGATACGCCGGAGCAGGTCCAGGATCGCAAGCAGATTGGTGTTTCGCGTGAGCTGCGGGACGATGAAGCGCTGCACCAGCAGGAGCGCCCCATCAAGGTATTCTTCGGAGTAGTAGGGGTCGGGTCGACAGGAGCATTCGCCGTAGCCCTCCACGCCTTGGGCATCGATCCATTTCACGATCAGCGCCTTGCGGGACATGCGCACGCCGATGCCGGACGCAAACGATGCCTTCTGCGGCAGATCGAGGACCAGCAACTCCAGTCGGGCCAGTTGCAGCGGCTGATGCAGAAGCTGGAGGCTAAGCATGACGCTGCGATGCCGAGCCGCGCAGCAGCGGCTTGGTGGCGACCCCGAGGCCGGCGCCCAGACCCAGTTGGTTCAGGAATACGGCGGGCACGAACCCAAGGCCGAAGAAGAGTGCGCCGAGCGCGCCTGTCAGGCTCGGTAGGACGACGGATGTGTAGGTCTGATCCAGGGTGCTGGACGCCTCAGTAGCCAGATCGAAGAGGCGGACGACGCGCCCGAGGTCGGCCTTCATCAGCACCACCTGCGCGGTATCCGTGGCGGCGGTCGCGGCACCCCGAACGGAGACCGAGACGTGGGCCTTTTTCAGCGCGATGGCGTCATTGATGCCGTCGCCGACGAAGCAGACCCGTCGCCCGTCGTGCTGCAGTTGGTCGACGATCGAGGCCTTGTCGCTCGGCAGGGCTTCGGCGAAATAGGTCTCGATGCCCAGCCGGGCCGCCAATTGCCGGGTGGGTGCGTCGTGATCACCGGAGAGAATGACCAGGGTCTTGTCGCGGGCGCGCAGTTCCCGGCAGACCTCCGGAATCTCGGAGCGCACCGTCGGGCGCAGCTCGATGACGCCGCAGAGCGCGGCGTCCACGGCGACAAAGATCATGGAATGCCCCTGCCCGTGGCACGCCTCGCAGAACGGCAGACGGGCCGATGGCAAGGGGACGCCCTGCTTCGTCATGAAGCGTTCGCTGCCGACCAGGATCGACCTGTCGTCCAACCGTGCAATCAGGCCATACCCCAGGACCACCTCGTTGTGGTTCGCTTGCCCGACGCGCAGCCCCGCGGCCGCGGCCCGCTCGCGGATGGCTCGCGCGATGGGGTGCGTCTGGTGCTGTTCCGCCAGCGCCGCGTAGTCCAGGACTTCGGCGGGAGATCGCCCGCCAAGTGCCAAGACGCGGCCGACGGTGGGCTGTTCCTCGGTCAGCGTTCCGGTCTTGTCGAAGACGACGGTGTCCACCTCATTGATCATCTCGAGAACACGGCCATCTTTGACCAGAATGCCTTCGCGAGACAGCACATTCAGATAGTTCAAGACCGCCACGGCCCCCGCGATGGTGAGATTGTCGCGGGGCGGCGCGTTCAGGAGCGCCAGGGCGCTCGACGGTCCGATCAGCGGCAGGCTCACGGCGGCGAGCACCATCACCGGCAGCATGGCCTGATCGACCAGCTGCTCAGAGCGTAGCTGGCGCCGGGTCTTGGCATGAACCGTGCTGGCGAGAATATCGCCGATCTGGGCTGCGATGGTCTCGGAGCCGGAACGGGTGACACGGATCTGCAGACTGCCGGCCAGCAGGGTCGTCATCGCAAAGACCTCGGCCCCGGCCTCGACCTCGACCGGTTGGGATTCGCCCGTCAGCACATGCTGGTCCACCGACGCGGCACCCGCAACGACATCGCCATCCGCGGGGATGGTCTCCCCGGCGTTCACGATCATGACGTCGCCAACCTTGAGATCGTCGCTCGCGATCAGTGTCTGCGGCCCGCCGCGCAGGACGCGGATCGACTGCGTGCGATGATGGAAGGCCGCCGTCAATGCAGCGCTCGAGTCGTCCTTGACCTTACCGACGACCCGGCGCCGAATTGAGGACATGACCAGCGGGACATTCGCCAGCACCAAATGACCCGTGATCACGAAGACCGATATGATCACCGCATTGGCCACATCCACGTTCACCTTGCGCTTCGTGATCAGGTGCTCGTAGGCGCTGCGGAACGTGAAGCGGCTGTTGTGGGCCATGCCTATCAGGGTCGGAACGATCGCAATCGGAAAGACAGACGCCGTCCAAGCCAGGCCGAAGGTGCCAACGGCAATGGGCAGATTCTGATCAACCTTGCGATCGACCACGCTGCGAATGGCATAGTCTTCGGATCGACTGGTTTCGCCGTTCGTACGCGCACTTGTTCGCCCCGGCTGCAACCGCGGACGGGATGGCTGGTATCCATCCCGCGCGGCCGATCGCAGCCGCGCCGCGGGCGACCGTAGTCGCGAGCCCAAAGAACGGACGATCCCGGCGCCGCGCATTGGAACGCGGCTGTCAGCGGAGATGCTGGAGAAGATCATTTGGCTATCGAGTGCACCTTGAGTCTGGGTTATTTCTGCAAATAGCGCACCCGTCAAATAAGCGACAGACCTCCCGGAATCGGAATTTTCGAGGCGCCCAACGTTTAGTTAACCTGCCGAGCCCGCGCCGGTCGGGCCGCGAGCGCGAAGCGCCGCGGTGCCCGACCGGCGCGGGCTCGGCAGGTTCAACGCCCTGTGAGATTAAAACATTTTTTTGGTTCGCTTCAGTGTCCGTCTCAGCGAACCGCTATGTGGATTCTACAACAGGCAAGCCCTGGGTGGGGCCTGAAAACTCCCGCTGATGTTGGCGCAGTTGCACGAGCAAGGCTCCGTTGCGCGCGCTCGGTCCCGCGGGCGCAGCGATTTCGCATGGAGCACAACGGTTTTTCGCTCACCGCGGTCGCGTCGCAACATAGCAGCACTGTCCCGAGCCGATGCGGATCGAGTGGAGGAGATGTGCATCAGGCCGCCTCGCACGCAAGCGGCGGGTCTTGGCCGCGAGCGGGTCCAATGGTGGGCGCAAGGTCGCGCTGACGTCGTAGCCGTCCGCCGCAGCTCGGGCAGACGTGGATGTCTTTGCCGGTCAGGTGTTGCAGCAAGACGTCGTAGGGCTCGCGCACTTTGGTCGTCGTCACCGGCGCTAGGCCAAGCAGCGCTTTGGCACGATTGAGCTTGGTCGCGCGGTGTCCGCAGGCGAGCAGTCCGTAGTGGCGGATGCGGGTGAAGCGCGGCGGCAGGATGTGCAGCGTGAACCGCCGGATGAATTCGTTGGCGTCCAGCGTCATCACTTTGGTCTTGGCGCCGTCTTTATAGTCTTTCCAGGTGAAGGTGACTTTGCCGTCGGCAAGATTGAGGATGCGGTGGTTGCTGATGGCAATGCGGTGAGTGTATCGCCCGAGGTAGTCGATGATCTGTTGCGGTCCGCCGAACGGGGGTTTGGCGTAGACCACCCAGTCGTGCTCGCGCAGTGCCTTGCGCAACGCGGCGAAGTGCGTGCCCGGCGGTGTCTTCAGCTCGCCTGTGGTATGCGCGTGCTCCAGGCGCTCGAGGTAGTTTCCGCGGAAGACCTTGGACAGCGCTTTGACCGGGAATAACCAGTCACGATGCGGGCAGGGTTTGAACTGTTCGCCATCGAACGTTAAAGCTCCGCCTGAGACGATGCAGTGCAGATGGATGTGGCGCTCCATCGTCTGGCCCCAGGTGTGCAGCACGGCGGTGATGCCGAGGGTTCCGTTCCAATGACGAGCGGCAAAGGCTTGCAGGGTGTCCGTTGCGCTGGCGAACAGCAGGTCGTAAATCAGTTTGTCGTTCCACCCCACCCAGTCGTTGATCGCATGCGGCAGCGTGAAGACGGTATGAAAATAGGGCACCGGCAGCAGTTCGTCTTTGCGCGCTTCGATCCAGCGCGCTTTCTCCAGCCCTTGACATTTCGGGCAGTGGCGGTCGCGACAGGAGTTGTAGCTGTTGTAAAGGGTGCCGCAGTCAGTGCAGTAGTCGATGTGCCCGCCCAGCGCCGCGGTGCGGCAGTTTTGGATGGCACTGAGTACCTTGTGCACGTGCAGCGGATGGGAGTGCTCGTGCAGGGAGTCGGGCAAATGCGCGCGCAGGATGTCGGCGACTTCGAACGTCGGTCTCTGCTTGGAGCCGGAGTGCGTGTGTCCCGCTCTGTGATGGGGAGTTGGAGAGGAAAGGAATGGCGATGCCATTGCGTGTGCTTATTCTTTTTCTTGTTGAGTGTTTATTTCAGCGCCGGTGCTGCTTTGTCTCGGGTGTGGTCTCTTCCAACGCGATAGCGTTTTAATCTAACGTCAAGCACAGCCCGCGCCAAACTGCGGCGACGCGCGAAGCGCCGGCCGCAGTTCGGCGTCGGGCTGGCGGGCTGGTTGGGCGATTCCATTCATCCGAGCTGATGTTAGATAAACCTGACCCGCCTTTCTACTTCTTTTCATTCTCTCCTGATTATGGCGCTCTCCATACCAATCATCTTTGAAACAGCCCGCGCCTCTTGTTTTGTTGACAGGCATGGAATAATGACGCGTGTGAAAGTCTTCCCTCTCACCTCGGCTGATTGCAGCACCACGTCACGCCCGGCGAGCTCTCTTAATCTGTCAGACAATCTCCTTGCCCTAGACACATCTGAAAACGAACCCGCTTGGAGGCTGAAGTGGCAAGTATTTGGAGCCGAACCATCTGAATCCGCAATAGACGTTCCCTGAATCTGCGAAGATTCATACGCCGTTTCTGGCGATTCACCTTCCGCCCAGTAGGCCAATGTGCTCGGAACAGCTAACGGCACTTGTTTTGTGGATAGTTCGGTAGCCTGACCACGTACTCCCTTCCATTCTCCGACTAAATGCAGTGCGTACTTCTTAGCATTCCAGTCTACAGGGATTTCGAGGCCATCGATCATTTCCTTTTCGGTTTTGAGGGCTGCAAGGTAACTGTAAAGAGAATCCATTCGAGAATGAAACTGCAGATAAGGAACGCAGATATCGTCCGGAATAACGCCGTTTTTACTCCTTTGCGGGTAAAGTGTCAAATAGCTTCGGCAAATTGATTTCGCTTTGATGTAGTCTCCTCCGTGAATCGCAACTAACGCGTTTCGTTGGAAAGATATCTGAGAATAGATCTTATACCTATAGTTTAAGTACGGAAGAAAGGAGGCCAAAATTATGATGGAACAGATAATCCACAACCGCTTGTAGTCTTGAAAACTGCGCTGGAAGTGGCGTGCGCTGGCCTTCAGTACGTCAATCCGAGGAGTCAAGAAGAAGATAGCGGCGGCGACAAGCAACAAAACGACTATGAGGGGGCTATGCGAGAGCAGCTCATACTGAAGGAAATCTAGCGCGATAGTGGCTTCGCGCCTGCCAGCCAAATATATCGCAGCGACCGGCAGCAGAATTGCGCTGGTGATCTGGATCAGCCTATTCGTAAACACTGAATGCACACCGATCTGCTATTTGGCGAATTGTGGGCGACATTCTGGGAAGACGCTCCCATTGAAACTTCTCGCAGGTTACAGTCTCCAGCGTTTCTGACAATAAATAGAAGTAGTCCGCTTTAGTTTTCTCGGAGCAAATGGCTACTCTATCGATTATAGAAATCGGTAATTTAGTTTGAAATGACTGGTTTGTTGAACTCTCCCTGAGGAGAAGTTCGCGTACATACCAATACAAAAGGTCGTCCGCAAGGTACGTGCAATTCCGGCAGAAATCAAAGACGTCTTCCGCGATTTCGTCAAGCTTTCCATCAAATAGGTAAGCGGATAGGCGCTTATAGGAGCATTCTAAAGGCCAGAGCTCGCACGAGGTACGGCTTTCATTAAAGACTTCTTCGTAAGGCACAAAGCTTAATGGCGGTTGCGGACAGTGAAAGCGAAAATTGATGCGTCTTCTTGCCTCCAAATCTTGATATGTCTCCTCTGGTATTCGCCTTGCGCCGTCGATCCAAGGCAAAAGCGCGGCAAAAGAAGAGGAGACATCCGGTTGGGAGCACAGAGATTTGATGCGTCCAGATCGAATCTCGCGCTGCAGAATGTGCGAAAGGGTCCTGTTAGCCTCAACGTATCCCAATGCGCCAGATCTTCGGTTGCCGAGAATGGCTTTGGAGGACGACAAGTATAAACTGTTGTAAAGCGCTGCGCGCCCGAAATCCAGCTCGTGTAGGTATTCGGTCGCGCCTTGCCAAAATGTTTTGGTAAGCAGATAGATCCAGTCATTCTCTAATAGGTAATCATCGCTTCTTGGGCAGTCCTTCATTATTTGGAGGGCGCTGGCAAGATCGCCGCCCATTAATGACAGATAGAAGAATGACTTGACGTCGCTTGGCCGGGCGCCAGATTGTATCCACGCATGGTAGGGTGTTTGAGAATGTTCAACTCTGTCGATTATCCGGATCAATTCGAGGCGGTGTTGATAGTAGATTTGCGACACAGTGCGGGCGCCGGGATTGATCCATAGCCGATCTAGGTTCTTATCGGACCGCGGGAGATGATACGAAAAGTCGTCTGATATCTGCTTTTGAAGCTGCGTGTGATACTCGATTCGGGCAAACTGCATTGCCAAAAAGGCAGTCATAATGCCGAACGCGCTGATGAGTAGTAGGCCGTACAGGTCGCTGATTCGGAAGCTCTGATCGTTCATCATCCCGGCGGCCTCGACGGTTCGGTAGTCAAGAGACAAACTATACCGCCCAACGTTACCCGCAGCCCGCGCCAAACTGCGGCCTGAGCGATAGCGAAGGCCGCAGTTTGGCGTCGGGCTAGCGGGCTCGTTAGGTGTTTTGCATTAAGTCTACTTCACTTGACGAGCTGGCTACGACGTAGTTGCTTCCGGCCCTTTTCTTGGAGCGTATAGCGATGGCCGCTGATCCCTCCGGAATAAGTTTTTCGTTCAACGAACATTTTCTTGACTAGATCATCTAAGACATCTTCACACTTGGGGATTGACAGTTCCGCCCTTTGAGAGATTGCCTCCAAGGAATAGCCGTGAAAATCGTATTCGGACTCTGCAAGCTTCCAAATTACCAACAAAACGCTTTCTTCCTCGTTTGCCGGCAAAATCGTATCCCCATCTGGCAACGAACCTTGTGGGGAGCTGTGTCTATAGCAATTGAGAAATGTATCCAAATTGGCCTGAACTTTTCCGCCATTTTTTGATGCAACACCAAGATCTTCCTGTAGTTGCTGGATGAGATCAATCATCCTGCGTGCAGCATCATCCGCCCCTACGACAACACAAGGTAAATTTCCAAGCGGTCCTGGCAAATCGCGATCCTCTATACCGGGGCCTAAAACCGGAAAAATGTTTCTCCCGAGACCCCATGCGGCACCCAATTCAAACAAGACCCAATCTGCCTTATGGCTTTCGGTTGAGATCAACGCGATTACAGCCGGCGCTAAATTGATGTCAGCCTGAAGCATTTCGGCGATGGTTTTTCCGAACCGCAATTGGTGGCCCGGAACAGAAGTACAACGGATATCTGCGTCATCGAGCGATAAACCGGAAAGAAGAAAATCGACGAGAGCCTTCGCCGCGTCGCGGTTCTTATGAGAATGACTAATGAATATTTTCATTTCTTCGTGGATTTTGTCTGCATTAACTATGAGTTTGTGCAGTATGCTGGTTCTCCTAACGCCAAACTAACCCGCCGCCCAAAGTGCGCCAGCACTTTGGGCGGTCGGGTTTAGTGCCGTGTTAGGCGATTTTAGTCATTGAGTACGCCATTAATTGAGCCTGGCCCCTTTTCTCTGATCAACAAGTAACGTGGTCTGTCCGTGATATTTCAATCAGCGCCACTGCCGCTGAGTGGGCTGTCTGGCTCGAAACGCGACTTTTCAAAAGACGACCGCAACGGCAATAGCGACTGTTGTTCCTTGGTCGTAGGTTCCTTCCAGCGGATGGTCCTCAATAAAAGGAAGCTCGAAGCAGCGCCGGTAATCACTTGTAGCGTGAGTATGGAGATTACACGCGATGCCGGTCACGGATTGAATCCATTTCATATGAGTCGGATTTGTTCTGCACCCGCGTGCATCGTCACTTGGAGCATTGTTGCTAGCGCATACGTCACCTTCAAATTTATCAGAATTCGCATGCACAGCCGCGATCGTTGGAATTCCAGACGTCATGCGGACGTAGGGGCCGCCTGAGTCCCCATGGCAAGGGTTGGGACCACCATCGCTGCCTGTGTCCACTGAGATGGTGTTATAGTCTTGTTCAAAAACATCGAACCAAGCGCGCCTTAACTTATTATCACTTGCGCCCGAGTATGTATAGAGTCCTGCACCATATAGTATGACACCGCCGGATTCTTCCAGTGCCTTCCCGTGGTCAGAGTAGATGCGAAGGTAGTCGTGATAATCAGTATCTGAGAAATGCGACGTACTGGAAGGGATTCCTAAATCACGGATCTGTATTACGCCGATATCATCACTGGCACCGTGGGTTCCGTTGTATGTCGGGTAGAGGTGGTATTCGGCAAATCCTTTCCAGACTCCGCGACGGCCTCTTTCCGGGTCGTAGTAGCAGATCTTGATAGGTACAGGGCCGTCGTGACCACCGTATGGTATTACTTTGCGAAAGCAATGTGCCGCGGTCAGAACGACATCTGGCGCAATCATAGACCCCGTGCAGTTCGTCCCAAAGCCGATTAGCGTGTAATCAACAACCCCTGGATACCCATCTACAATTTCACCTCCTCGGATCCGTAATCCCTGGGCATCGGGATCGGCAGGGGTAGCACTCGACACCCAGGTAGTGCCAGTAGAAGTGACATTATCGAAGGGGCACTCATGGTTTTCGCCGTAAGCTGCCGATGTCACGCAGATCATGGCGAAGATTTGTCGTGCTCGTCTTTTCTTCATAGCTAATTTTTCGAAGCTTCGTGCGATCGGGCGCTCGGTTCGGATCAGTCGAATCTAAACCGACTGAAGATCGTTGCGCCCGCCTTGGTGCACGTACCTGTTGCCGTGAATTCCACCGGCTTGTCCGCTAACTTTGCGGCCACTGCGATCTTAAACGCCAGTTCGCAGTATTTGTCATCGGTGTTACAGGCGATGATCTTAGAGTATTTCGAACAGGATGGCTGACCGTTGATGGTTTCGTTCAAGTGGATGACCACGCTAGAGCCGTGTACATCGACCGATTGCACGGTCTTTGCGCTGTTGTTGAGAGCGCCCGACGCAATCGGGACGAACAGCGCGAGCAGGATGACAGCGCCAATTCCGAAGGTATTCTTTAGCTGCATTGGAGTTCTCCCAGACGGTCGCGTAGGTCAAATGTTGGGAATAGGACGTCTATCCCGTGAACCGTACCAGGAAGAAGATCTCTGTTCCGTGAATCTGGTACGGTGGTATTTGTTATTTCGTGGATTCTTAACAATCTGACATGTGACATTACTGATACCCCTTCTCATTTCAAATTATCGGACGAGGCGGAAGATTTGTAAGTAGCTGTATTCCGCCTAACGTATGGCTAGCCCGACCAATACCGCGCTGGCAGGGCCTTGAAGTTTCGCGCAGATTTCGGTGCGCGGTATTGGGTCGGGGCTGAGCCTTTTGTTATGCATTTCTGGAAGTAACGAAGTAATGACTTGATTACTCTACCATAGTGGAACGATAGGATCGGTCAGAGCAAGAATAAGACCCACAAGGACGACAATGATTACCAACAAAATGTTAAAAATTGCCAGAAGAGCAAAATTGACAATATAGTATGATTGAAATTTAGCCGACAAACGGGGCATTGTCTTTATGGTTAGTACCACTGCTAGGATGATGCAAAGAACCAATAGAAATATTCTTGCGGCCGGATATCCGAAGATCCCCTCCAAGAAAAAGAGTCCGGACTCATAAGCCTTGCCCACAAATACTTTGTACCATTCGGACAGCTGTGTAAACCCCGCACCTAGAAACAATACCGATTCGACGAAAGCACTTAATACAAAAAGTCCGAACCTATCATTTTCTCTTGGCGTGGCGAGTTCTATATCAACTCTCTCCAATACATTGGTTGCTTCATTTCGTACATCTATTGATATCTGATTCTCATTCTGGAGAATTTGGTTAAGCTCTTGTCGGGCCTTCAGAAGCTTGATCAAATACGTAACCCGAGACAATCTATCTTGCTTTTCAATTCTCCTGAATATGAAAGGCAGCAGCACAGCAATACCTGCGAAGACTGCGCTCAGAAGATTTATCCAGTCGCTCGTCGACATGAGTGTTTAAACCAGCGGCTCTCCTGCATAACGCCTCACATCACCGGCAGCAAAAAGCAGAGCGAGGAACGAGCGGCGCTTTTTGCTGTCCGAGTGCATGTGGTTGTTAGCTGCTTCCACTTTCGTTCTGCAACGGTTCTTGTTGTGAAGAAGTAGTCATCAATCGACTAAATAGGGTTTCAAAATGCAAAAAAACTTCAAGACCTTGCTTCCTATCCTCTTTCAACTGTCTACCTAATATTAAATACTGTACCCAGGATGAGTCGCAAAAGCGTTATCAATAATAAGGTTTCCGCGTTGACGAGCCCGTTGTTTCATTGCTGAGGTTGTCCGAGTTCCTGCCGCATAGAACCACCAAAGGTACAATGCATCATACATCCATGCACCTTTGTAACCCCAACTGGAATCCGCACCGCTGTTTCCGGCGCCAAATACTGATCCAGAAGGGAAATTTGCATTGTGGCCTTTATCCTCGTGCCGAGCCTCATGTATAAGCGTTGCTGCCCGCTCCACGACAGATTCAGAGTAGAAGAAACCCATGTAAAGCTCCACATGGCTCCCAAAGATCCAATAGTCAAAATGCTTTGCCCATGCACTTCCATCACCACATTTCGAGCGTAAGTCATTTAGCTTGTTGCGAGCGTAACGGCATCCCCAGTTCAATATCGGAGAGTCCCAGCTTTCATTCATGTAATCCTCTGCTGAATAGTTTAACAAATAGAGAGCGTTGAATGTCCGAGCGAGGGGCTTGCTGGTATTACAACAGTCATGCCACCCAAATCCGTCATCCCAATATTTTTTATTACCATTAAAACCGTAATTGAACCAAAAAAAATCAATGTATGCCTGGTCACATATGAATTGGCCGTAGAAATTGTCTCCGCTGGCGTTTTTATCAGGGACCGTATATGTACAAGTTGCCATAGCAAATATCTCCTATATTTTGTTTTGAACGTTATGCATCAGAAATTCTTTCAGGTTTAGGAGTGCTCCTCATGGGTGGATCAAACTTTTCTGTCTGTTTTTTAGGAGTCTTCTCTTCCGGTTGTGGTATTTTACGAACATCTTCACGACGTATATTTAAGATGTGGTGGTCACTTTTAGGTAACAACTGCATCAGTACCTTTCGCGCCTTCTCGCCGCCTATACTTAGATAGTCCTGAATTGCAGCCCGCTTAACCGAAAAATTCTCGTGTTGTGAATGCTTTAACAACAAATCAACAGCCTCGTTGTTCTCTGCTAATGCGAGTTGCGTGATTGCTTCAATAGCTGTGGTTCGAATCATGATTTCTTCTCCCTGAGTGGAGAAATCGTCATGTGAAGACTTAGCTCGCTCAGGTGGTATAGGGCTGGAGAGAATTTTATCCAAAGCAGGTGAAGATGATGGCTGCTTCAACTCCACAAGAAGTTGGATCAGTGACCAGCGATCGAGATACTGTCCTTCCGGCAAGTTTTCGTATTCAGCGACTATAATTGGAACTGCCTCTTCTCCGTCAGTCCGCAATTTATCCAGGCTTTTCTGATACCCTATCTCAGCGTTGTCGCCAACACCGCCCATACAATTTACTGCGTCAATGATCTTTTCAGTAATAGGATTGTCAGGACTTCCTTTGAATTGGAAGGGATGAGGATTTGATTGTACCTCCGACGAGTCACCGGAGGTATTTCTAATTTTCCGAATATACGGAAATAAGAGCAACAGCAGCAACAATAAGATAACCACTGCGGCACCAATTAGTAATAATTGTGTAACAGTCATAGAATTTACTCCTTATCTAAGTTCGTGGTCTATTCATAAGTGTCGCTTATCAGTGAAATAGCAGCTAACGTAGGGCTAAGGCGACCCAAACCGCGCTTTCATCGAAGCCTAAACCAAACCCGAGGTCGGTGCGCGGTTTGGGGTCGCCTTGAGCCTGTGGTTAGCGCTTACACTTGATGTTACGGGCCTTGTTCATAACTCCGATCAAGTAACCAGCGGGTACGCGGGGCTTTTCCGTAAAATTTTGATTTTAATGTTAAAATACTGTGGCTTTCGAGGTTAACTCTCAGTCTTGGCCGAGCTTATGAACAAGGCCATGTTACGCATAGCGAAATTTTGCTAGCAGAATGATTTTTTCATATCGTTTCACTCATAATATTCCAATTCTATTGGCGCTTTCAATCCATTCTGGAAACTCATTGAGAATATCTCTGTACAAAGAAGAATCTTCAATAGAAGAAATATCATCAACATGCATAAAACCAGCATTATCCAGTAACCGACCATCAAGTTCGTCTAGTTTTTGTAAAAATGGAAAATCCTCTTTCCCTATGCCAACGAATTGAAAAAAGATCCTTTCTTTGGAAAGTTCACGCATCAGATTTGTAGTTTCCCTTTTATCACTATTGTTACCGTCTGTTATAAATATTACAAAAACAGGGTCTGATCTATTTTCCTTATACTTTCCGTAAATAAGGCGCAGCGCGGCAGAGTATCTTGTTGCTTCAACGATCTTGTATCCTGATAAAATTACTCTTTGCACGAAATTATCCAGATCAGAAAGCGAAACACTTGGCAACTGATATGCATTCGTACCAAATAGCATTACATCAATGTTTCCGTCATCATCAAAGTTAAGAGCCAACCCAAGTATTCTCTCAACAACCTGCTGAATAACTCCATTTTTGAAGAGCGGGTTCATGGATTTAGAAATATCTAGCACCAATACCACTTGAGCTTTAAAGTTCTCTAACCCTTTTTTCTGTATTTCAATATTTGCTTTTTTTCTAAGATCTATAATGTGCTTTGTTAATTCGACAGACATTATTCTATCTCCTCTGCAAAAGATCGGCTTTTCTTGTACGGCATCTAGTGTGTCGTAGCGCTAACGTTTAGTTAACCTGCCGAGCCCGCGCCGGTCGGGCACCGCGGCGCTTCGCGCTCGCGGCCCGACCGGCGCGGGCTCGGCAGGTTCAACGCCCTGTGAGATTAAAACATTTTTTTGGTTCGCTTCGGTGTCCGTCTCAGCGAACCGCTATGTGGATTCTACAACAGTCAAGCCCTGGGTGGGGCCTGGAAACTCCCGCTGATGTTGGCGCAGTTGCACGAGCAAGGCTCCGTTGCGCGCGCTCGGTCCCGCGGGCGCAGCGATTTCGCATGGAGCACAACGGTTTTTCGCTCACCGCGGTCGCGTCGCAACATAGCAGCACTGTCCCGAGCCGATGCGGATCGAGTGGAGGAGATGTTCATCAGGCCGCCTCGCACGCAAGCGGCGGGTCTTGGCCGCGAGCGGGTCCAATGGTGGGCGCAAGGTCGCGCTGACGTCGTAGCCGTCCGCCGCAGCTCGGGCAGACGTGGATGTCTTTGCCGGTCAGGCGTTGCAGCAAGACGTCGTAGGGCTCGCGCACTTTGGTCGTCGTCACCGGCGCTAGGCCAAGCAGCGCTTTGGCACGATTGAGCTTGGTCGCGCGGTGTCCGCAGGCGAGCAGTCCGTAGTGGCGGATGCGGGTGAAGCGCGGCGGCAGGATGTGCAGCGTGAACCGCCGGATGAATTCGTTGGCGTCCAGCGTCATCACTTTGGTCTTGGCGCCGTCTTTATAGTCTTTCCAGGTGAAGGTGACTTTGCCGTCGGCAAGATTGAGGATGCGGTGGTTGCTGATGGCAATGCGGTGGGTGTATCGCCCGAGGTAGTCGATGATCTGTTGCGGTCCGCCGAACGGGGGTTTGGCGTAGACCACCCAGTCGTGCTCGCGCAGTGCCTTGCGCAACGCGGCGAAGTGCGTGCCCGGCGGTGTCTTCAGCTCGCCTGTGGTATGCGCGTGCTCCAGGCGCTCGAGGTAGTTTCCGCGGAAGACCTTGGACAGCGCTTTGACCGGGAATAACCAGTCACGATGCGGGCAGGGTTTGAACTGTTCGCCATCGAACGTTAAAGCTCCGCCTGGGACGATGCAGTGCAGATGGATGTGGCGCTCCATCGTCTGGCCCCAGGTGTGCAGCACGGCGGTGATGCCGAGGGTTCCGTTCCAATGACGAGCGGCAAAGGCTTGCAGGGTGTCCGTTGCGCTGGCGAACAGCAGGTCGTAAATCAGTTTGTCGTTCCACCCCACCCAGTCGTTGATCGCATGCGGCAGCGTGAAGACGGTATGAAAATAGGGCACCGGCAGAGTTCGTCTTTGCGCGCTTCGATCCAGCGCGCTTTCTCCAGCCCTTGACATTTCGGGCAGTGGCGGTCGCGACAGGAGTTGTAGCTGTTGTAAAGGGTGCCGCAGTCAGTGCAGTAGTCGATGTGCCCGCCCAGCGCCGCGGTGCGGCAGTTTTGGATGGCACTGAGTACCTTGTGCACGTGCAGCGGATGGGAGTGCTCGTGCAGGGAGTCGGGCAAATGCGCGCGCAGGATGTCGGCGACTTCGAACGTCGGTCTCTGCTTGGAGCCGGAGTGCGTGTGTCCCGCTCTGTGATGGGGAGTTGGAGAGGAAAGGAATGGCGATGCCATTGCGTGTGCTTATTCTTTTTCTTGTTGATTGTTTATTTCAGCGCCGGTGCTGCTTTGTCTCGGGTGTGGTCTCTTCCAACGCGATAGCGTTTTAATCTAACGTTTGGCTCAGGCGACCCAATGCCGCGTTGCACTGAGCCTGAAATTGACTACCGAAGCCGCATCGCGGCATTGGGTCGCCTGGAGCCACATGTTAGGCAAATGTTTCTAGACAGCCTCAAAACCACCTTTTTGCCCCAGGAGCGCCCACCACCACGCCCCCCAACATCAGGACAGGCGTTCCGCGGCTTTATGTGCCTGAAGGGATGCAGTTCTTCTGGCGACGTCGGCGCATGACGCCAAGACCCAACACACCCACACCCGTCCCAAGCAAGACAAAACTGGTAGGCTCTGGAATCGCCGTACTCACTTGGAAATTATCAAAACCTATGTCGGAACTGCTGTTCGGACTGCCCAATATCCCAAGCATGCGGATAGTGGTCGTCGCGGTGGTGGGCGTAAACGTGAAGTTCCCCGCGCTGTTGATGCCCACCGCACCAGAACTGCCGAGGAGTATTCCGCCCACTCCTGTGCCGTCCAATGCACTTACGTTTATCGTATGGGTGGTCGGGGCACCAACTTGAAGGGTCGTGAAGTCTACCTCGTACAGATTGCCGGGGATCGTGATCAAGGTCATGAACATGTCACTGACTGTGAGCGCACCCCCAAAGAAATTGAGGAACGGCGCGAACCCCACGCCGATCGCCCCCGCGTTTACGGTGTACGTGATGTTGCCGCCCACGACCGCACTGCTCGTGAAGGTATTGGGAGCGTTGACACTGGTCCCAGTCGACGGATTGGTGCCGGTGTACTGGTCATCGATCACTACGAGTGCCGCACAGGCGAGGCGACCGCCTCCGACACCACCGAGTAGGATCGCGAGCATCCCCATGAAATACAGGGCTTTCTTCATGTATTGTCTCTTTCTTGGTTCATGGATTATGTGCCATACATCTCAAGCACTCTCTCATTTGCTCTTCATACGGGTCATTCAATCATTTTCTTAGCTCACCCCCTGTCTATCATGTACGTTACGCTGCCCGCCCTAACGTTTAGTTAACCTGCCGAGCCCGCGCCGGTCGGGCACCGCGGCGCTTCGCGCTCGCGGCCCGACCGGCGCGGGCTCGGCAGGTTCAACGCCTTGTTAGATTAAAACATTTTTTTGGTTCGCTTCAGTGTCCGTCTCAGCGAACCGCTATGTGGATTCTACAACAGTCAAGCCCTGGGTGGGGCCTGGAAACTCCCGCTGATGTTGGCGCAGTTGCACGAGCAAGGCTCCGTTGCGCGCGCTCGGTCCCGCGGGCGCAGCGATTTCGCATGGAGCACAACGGTTTTTCGCTCACCGCGGTCGCGTCGCAACATAGCAGCACTGTCCCGAGCCGATGCGGATCGAGTGGAGGAGATGTGCATCAGGCCGCCTCGCACGCAAGCGGCGGGTCTTGGCCGCGAGCGGGTCCAATGGTGGGCGCAAGGTCGCGCTGACGTCGTAGCCGTCCGCCGCAGCTCGGGCAGACGTGGATGTCTTTGCCGGTCAGGCGTTGCAGCAAGACGTCGTAGGGCTCGCGCACTTTGGTCGTCGTCACCGGCGCTAGGCCAAGCAGCGCTTTGGCACGATTGAGCTTGGTCGCGCGGTGTCCGCAGGCGAGCAGTCCGTAGTGGCGGATGCGGGTGAAGCGCGGCGGCAGGATGTGCAGCGTGAACCGCCGGATGAATTCGTTGGCGTCCAGCGTCATCACTTTGGTCTTGGCGCCGTCTTTATAGTCTTTCCAGGTGAAGGTGACTTTGCCGTCGGCAAGATTGAGGATGCGGTGGTTGCTGATGGCAATGCGGTGGGTGTATCGCCCGAGGTAGTCGATGATCTGTTGCGGTCCGCCGAACGGGGGTTTGGCGTAGACCACCCAGTCGTGCTCGCGCAGTGCCTTGCGCAACGCGCCGAAGTGCGTGCCCGGCGGTGTCTTCAGCTCGCCTGTGGTATGCGCGTGCTCCAGGCGCTCGAGGTAGTTTCCGCGGAAGACCTTGGACAGCGCTTTGACCGGGAATAACCAGTCACGATGCGGGCAGGGTTTGAACTGTTCGCCATCGAACGTGAACGCTCCGCCTGGGACGATGCAGTGCAGATGGATGTGGCGCTCCATCGTCTGGCCCCAGGTGTGCAGCACGGCGGTGATGCCGAGGGTTCCGTTCCAATGACGAGCGGCAAAGGCTTGCAGGGTGTCCGTCGCGCTGGCGAACAGCAGGTCGTAAATCAGTTTGTCGTTCCACCCCACCCAGTCGTTGATCGCATGCGGCAGCGTGAAGACGGTATGAAAATAGGGCACCGGCAGAGTTCGTCTTTGCGCGCTTCGATCCAGCGCGCTTTCTCCAGCCCTTGACATTTCGGGCAGTGACGGTCGCGACAGGAGTTGTAGCTGTTGTAAAGGGTGCCGCAGTCAGTGCAGTAGTCGATGTGCCCGCCCAGCGCCGCGGTGCGGCAGTTTTGGATGGCACTGAGTACCTTGTGCACGTGCAGCGGATGGGAGTGCTCGTGCAGGGAGTCGGGCAAATGCGCGCGCAGGATGTCGGCAACTTCGAACGTCGGTCTCTGCTTGGAGCCGGAGTGCGTGTGTCCCGCTCTGTGATGGGGAGTTGGAGAGGAAAGGAATGGCGATGCCATTGCGTGTGCTTATTCTTTTTCTTGTTGATTGTTTATTTCAGCGCCGGTGCTGCTTTGTCTCGGGTGTGGTCTCTTCCAACGCGATAGCGTTTTAATCTAACGTTTTGGATAGCCTGCGCCCGCTGGCCGGCACCAACCTCGCAGAACCTGCCGAGCCGGCGTGTCCTACCGAGCGTGCCGACAGTGACGGTCCGCGGGCGTCAGGCTGATCCACTTGTTGGACTGATGGGATGCTCGGTTTGCGCCCGCGGCGGGTCGGCGCGGCGGTGCTATGCATTTTGCTGTTTGCGGGGCGGCCCTGTCAACCGCTGCAAGGGGGATTCTGCGACGGAGTGCACGGTGCTGCGGGGCCGATCGGACGGGTGGCGGGGCGGTTCTCCGGGGCGGCAGGGGTGTTCCTGCGGGCTTGGACCGGCATTGCGGGGCGACTTCGGCCACGGCAGGCACGGCGGGACCGGCGCAGCGCATGGAGCGGGCGGTGGTGGAGCGGGCGGCCATCTCAGGCGGCCTCGGGCAGCGCGGCGGGGGCCGGCAGCGGCGGGGCGCGCGAGGGCGGCGGCGCATTGAACGGCGCCGGGGGCTCCTCGAAGGAGAGGACCTGCAGGATGTTGTGCAGGTGGCCCTTGCCGCAGACGGGGCACAGGCTCGGGTCGCGGGCCTGCTTGGCGAGGAAGGCGTCCATGTCGGGGATGTACGGGGTCTCGGGGTCGGCGAGGCCGAGGCATTCGCGGCAGCGGGTGAGGTTCTGCCGGCGGCGGCTGCCGCCGAGCAGGCCGTAGTAGCGGATGCGATGGAAGCTCGGCGGCAGGACGTGCTGGAGGAAGCGGTGGATGAAGTCGGCGCCGGACAGCGTCATGCGCTTCTCGGCCTCGGGGGCGTGCGGGTCCTTGATGCGGTTGTCGCGGTAGCGGAAGGTGACCCGGCCGCCGTCGATCGCCTCGATGCGGTGGTTGGCGATGGCGATGCGGTTGACGTAGCGGCCCAAGTAGCGGATCAGAGGCTCGGGGTCGGCGAAGGGGGCCTCGATGTGGACCACCCAGTCCTGTTGGTGGAGCTGCTGCATCAGGCTCTTCCAGGCGGCATCGTCGTCGAGGTCGGGCTCGTCGGGCGCCCGGTAGGCGTCGGGACCGAGGTCGAGCCGCCGGGCCTCGCGGGCGCTCGCCTCGTCGAGGTTGAAGGGACGGCCCTCGGGCGCGCGGCGCTCGGCGCGGAAGGCCTCAAGGTGCTTGAGGAACACGGCGCGGAAGACCCGCCGCAGGGCGCGGTGGGGGAAGAGGAAGTTCTTCGGCGCCGGCACGAAGCCGCTGCCGTCGCGCTTGAGGCCGCCGCCGGTGACGATGCAGTGGACGTGCGGGTGCAGGTTCATGGTCTGGCCCCAGGTGTGCAGGACGGCGACGATGCCGAGGTCGGCGTCCCACTGCTTGCGGGCGAAGGTCTGGAGGGTCTCGGCGGCGGCGCGCATGAGGGCGGCATAGACCTCGGCGGAATGGTAGCGGGCCAGGGGATGGAGCAGGTCGGGCAGGGTGAAGACGACGTGGAAGTACTGGATGGGCAGCAGCTCCAGCTCGCGGGCGTCGACCCATGCGGCGCGCTGGGAGGCCCGACACTTGGGACAGTGACGGTTGCGGCAACTGTTGTAGCTGATCTCGAAGTGCCCGCACTCGTCGCATTGATCGATGTGGGCACCGAGCGCGGTGGTGCGGCAGACCTCGATGGCGTGCAGGGCGCGGCCCTGCTCGAAGCTCGGGGTGTGGGCGGCGCGGTAGTCGTCGCCGTAGAGGCGGACGATGTCGGCGAGCTCGAATTCGGGCTCGGCGTATTCGAGGGGGAATTCCCGGCGGACCTCGGCGCTGACGGCGAAGTCGGGACGGGCGTTGGAGAAGGGGCTGGCCATGCGGACAGTATAGCCGGTCCGGTGCCGTCCCGGACAGTCCCGGCGTCTCGGCGGGGATGCCGCGGTATCCGTCCGGTGCTTCGGGCACCACCCCGGCCCTGCCCCAGGCACGCTGTTTATTTATTTAGTCCAACGTCACGCATCAGCCGACGCAAAAAGCAGAGCGAGGAACGAGCGGCGCTTTTTGCGTCGGCTGATGCGCTCGTTAGGCTGTTATTTGATGATTCGCTTGATTACCCATCCAGCAATCTCATCTGTACTGTTTCCAACACCAAGCCCGCCAAGGACGACGGGCAAAGTATCACCAAGCAACTCACCCCACTCTCCAGGGCTGCTGGGAATTCCAGTCGTATCCTTTTCAACTTGCACCGTAAACGCTGCTCCGCCGCCTTCCTCAAGTAGCTTTTTAGCTTTGCTACCAAATAGTGAAAATGTTTGTTCAAATTCCTTCTTTGCTGTTCCCCTCACCGCATCTGCACCTACCGTAAAACCTTTTTCTTTCTTAAAAAGGTTATTGCCGTCTGCATCGGTGAGTACGAATGCCATTACCCCTTTACCAGTGCCAGATACTCCGCTTTTCCTTACAGAGAAATCTAATGTTAGCTTAACTTTATCTCCCTCCTGAAAGAGCTTATATGAACCTTTGGCTGTAGTTGAACCGCTTTTCTTACTCATAGAATCGCTATCCAACACTTCCTGGCTGAAAGCTGGATACGCAACGAAAGCTAGTGCTGTTACAAACAGGAAAAGCAGGTGGCGAATTCTAGATCCAAACGTGGACCAGATTACCTGTTTTTGATTGGTAAACATCTTGGTATTCTCCTTTGGTGTTGGAGCCAACAAATTTCTCATCAACGCCTGGCTCCAAAGGGCGTGGATGCCTAACGTTTAGTTAACCTGCCGAGCTCGCGCCGGTCGGGCCGCGAGCGCGAAGCGCCGCGGTGCCCGACCGGCGCGAGCTCGGCAGGTTCAACGCCCTGTTAGATTAAAACATTTTTTTGGTTCGCTTCGGTGTCCGTCTCAGCGAACCGCTATGTGGATTCTACAACAGTCAAGCCCTGGGTGGGGCCTGGAAACTCCCGCTGATGTTGGCGCAGTTGCACGAGCAAGGCTCCGTTGCGCGCGCTCGGTCCCGCGGGCGCAGCGATTTCGCATGGAGCACAACGGTTTTTCGCTCACCGCGGTCGCGTCGCAACATAGCAGCACTGTCCCGAGCCGATGCGGATCGAGTGGAGGAGATGTGCATCAGGCCGCCTCGCACGCAAGCGGCGGGTCTTGGCCGCGAGCGGGTCCAATGGTGGGCGCAAGGTCGCGCTGACGTCGTAGCCGTCCGCCGCAGCTCGGGCAGACGTGGATGTCTTTGCCGGTCAGGTGTTGCAGCAAGACGTCGTAGGGCTCGCGCACTTTGGTCGTCGTCACCGGCGCTAGGCCAAGCAGCGCTTTGGCACGATTGAGCTTGGTCGCGCGGTGTCCGCAGGCGAGCAGTCCGTAGTGGCGGATGCGGGTGAAGCGCGGCGGCAGGATGTGCAGCGTGAACCGCCGGATGAATTCGTTGGCGTCCAGCGTCATCACTTTGGTCTTGGCGCCGTCTTTATAGTCTTTCCAGGTGAAGGTGACTTTGCCGTCGGCAAGATTGAGGATGCGGTGGTTGCTGATGGCAATGCGGTGGGTGTATCGCCCGAGGTAGTCGATGATCTGTTGCGGTCCGCCGAACGGGGGTTTGGCGTAGACCACCCAGTCGTGCTCGCGCAGTGCCTTGCGCAACGCGGCGAAGTGCGCGCCCGGCGGTGTCTTCAGCTCGCCTATGGTATGCGCGTGCTCCAGGCGCTCGAGGTAGTTTCCGCGGAAGACCTTGGACAGCGCTTTGACCGGGAATAACCAGTCACGATGCGGGCAGGGTTTGAACTGTTCGCCATCGAACGTTAAAGCTCCGCCTGGGACGATGCAGTGCAGATGGATGTGGCGCTCCATCGTCTGGCCCCAGGTGTGCAGCACGGCGGTGATGCCGAGGGTTCCGTTCCAATGACGAGCGGCAAAGGCTTGCAGGGTGTCCGTTGCGCTGGCGAACAGCAGGTCGTAAATCAGTTTGTCGTTCCACCCCACCCAGTCGTTGATCGCATGCGGCAGCGTGAAGACGGTATGAAAATAGGGCACCGGCAGCAGTTCGTCTTTGCGCGCTTCGATCCAGCGCGCTTTCTCCAGCCCTTGACATTTCGGGCAGTGGCGGTCGCGACAGGCGTTGTAGCTGTTGTAAAGGGTGCCGCAGTCAGTGCAGTAGTCGATGTGCCCGCCCAGCGCCGCGGTGCGGCAGTTTTGGATGGCACTGAGTACCTTGTGCACGTGCAGCGGATGGGAGTGCTCGTGCAGGGAGTCGGGCAAATGCGCGCGCAGGATGTCGGCGACTTCGAACGTCGGTCTCTGCTTGGAGCCGGAGTGCGTGTGTCCCGCTCTGTGATGGGGAGTTGGAGAGGAAAGGAATGGCGATGCCATTGCGTGTGCTTATTCTTTTTCTTGTTGATTGTTTATTTCAGCGCCGGTGCTGCTTTGTCTCGGGTGTGGTCTCTTCCAACGCGATAGCGTTTTAATCTAACGTTTAGTTAACCTGCCGAGCCCGCGCCGGTCGGGCCGCGAGCGCGAAGCGCCGCGGTGCCCGACCGGCGCGAGCTCGGCAGGTTCAACGCCCTGTTAGATTAAAACATTTTTTTGGTTCGCTTCGGTGTCCGTCTCAGCGAACCGCTATGTGGATTCTACAACAGTCAAGCCCTGGGTGGGGCCTGGAAACTCCCGCTGATGTTGGCGCAGTTGCACGAGCAAGGCTCCGTTGCGCGCGCTCGGTCCCGCGGGCGCAGCGATTTCGCATGGAGCACAACGGTTTTTCGCTCACCGCGGTCGCGTCGCAACATAGCAGCACTGTCCCGAGCCGATGCGGATCGAGTGGAGGAGATGTGCATCAGGCCGCCTCGCACGCAAGCGGCGGGTCTTGGCCGCGAGCGGGTCCAATGGTGGGCGCAAGGTCGCGCTGACGTCGTAGCCGTCCGCCGCAGCTCGGGCAGACGTGGATGTCTTTGCCGGTCAGGTGTTGCAGCAAGACGTCGTAGGGCTCGCGCACTTTGGTCGTCGTCACCGGCGCTAGGCCAAGCAGCGCTTTGGCACGATTGAGCTTGGTCGCGCGGTGTCCGCAGGCGAGCAGTCCGTAGTGGCGGATGCGGGTGAAGCGCGGCGGCAGGATGTGCAGCGTGAACCGCCGGATGAATTCGTTGGCGTCCAGCGTCATCACTTTGGTCTTGGCGCCGTCTTTATAGTCTTTCCAGGTGAAGGTGACTTTGCCGTCGGCAAGATTGAGGATGCGGTGGTTGCTGATGGCAATGCGGTGGGTGTATCGCCCGAGGTAGTCGATGATCTGTTGCGGTCCGCCGAACGGGGGTTTGGCGTAGACCACCCAGTCGTGCTCGCGCAGTGCCTTGCGCAACGCGGCGAAGTGCGCGCCCGGCGGTGTCTTCAGCTCGCCTATGGTATGCGCGTGCTCCAGGCGCTCGAGGTAGTTTCCGCGGAAGACCTTGGACAGCGCTTTGACCGGGAATAACCAGTCACGATGCGGGCAGGGTTTGAACTGTTCGCCATCGAACGTTAAAGCTCCGCCTGGGACGATGCAGTGCAGATGGATGTGGCGCTCCATCGTCTGGCCCCAGGTGTGCAGCACGGCGGTGATGCCGAGGGTTCCGTTCCAATGACGAGCGGCAAAGGCTTGCAGGGTGTCCGTTGCGCTGGCGAACAGCAGGTCGTAAATCAGTTTGTCGTTCCACCCCACCCAGTCGTTGATCGCATGCGGCAGCGTGAAGACGGTATGAAAATAGGGCACCGGCAGCAGTTCGTCTTTGCGCGCTTCGATCCAGCGCGCTTTCTCCAGCCCTTGACATTTCGGGCAGTGGCGGTCGCGACAGGCGTTGTAGCTGTTGTAAAGGGTGCCGCAGTCAGTGCAGTAGTCGATGTGCCCGCCCAGCGCCGCGGTGCGGCAGTTTTGGATGGCACTGAGTACCTTGTGCACGTGCAGCGGATGGGAGTGCTCGTGCAGGGAGTCGGGCAAATGCGCGCGCAGGATGTCGGCGACTTCGAACGTCGGTCTCTGCTTGGAGCCGGAGTGCGTGTGTCCCGCTCTGTGATGGGGAGTTGGAGAGGAAAGGAATGGCGATGCCATTGCGTGTGCTTATTCTTTTTCTTGTTGATTGTTTATTTCAGCGCCGGTGCTGCTTTGTCTCGGGTGTGGTCTCTTCCAACGCGATAGCGTTTTAATCTAACGTTCATTAGACTTCAGACTATGTTAAATCTGCTAGACTTCCTGCAGTCTAACGCAAAAATATCCTACTATGTCAACCTCGCATCCACCCCGCAACCCCAAAGCCAGTTTGTCTAGGATGCGAAACGAAAACGGCAAACCAAGCGGCTGGGACCGTTATGCCGATCTTCTGCTTCGCAATCACGTGGCCGAGAAAGCTCGGCCCTGGTACATTCGTCACGCAAAGGCGTTTCTCGATACCATGCCAGTTGAGAAATTGTCGCAGCTGACACTTGACGATATTGAGGGTTGGCTGCGTCAAACGTCGGCACGGCGCAAGCTCGATGCTTGGCAGTTCCGCCAAATGGTAGAGGCGGTGCAATTGCTCGTGGTTGATCTGGCGCAAGTTCCAGGCGGGAAATTGGTGGATTGGGATTGGTGGAAGCTGGCGGGCGAGGAGTTGTCGCAAGCGCATCCGACGATTGCGCGCGAGCAGTCTCCGGAAGAGCTGGTCAAAGGGCTCACCGGATTGCGCTTCGCGCGCTCGTCCAAGGAGTTTCCGCTGTTGGCGGACCTCGCTCGAGTGTTGCGGACCAGACACTACTCGATCCGTACCGAACAGAGCTACGTGGATTGGTGTCGTCGATTCCTCGCTGCGTGCGACGGCAAAATCCCTGCTGACCTCGGACCCGCCGATGTACAACGTTTCCTCACCAACCTGGCCGTGGAACGCAATGTGGCGGCGAGCACGCAGAATCTGGCGTTCAATGCGGTGGCATTTTTATTCAAGGAGGTGCTCAGGCGTCCGCTCGATGACATCGACTTTCGGCGCGCGAAGCGCCCGGCACGGTTGCCTGTGGTCCTTACCCGCCAAGAGATCGCGGTTGTGCTCAAGGAATTGGATGGAGTTTATCGCTTGATGACGGAGCTGATGTATGGAACTGGAATGCGGCTGATGGAGTGTGTACGGCTACGCGTGCTAGATGTGGATTTTGGCAACGGCTTGATTGTGGTCCGCAATGCCAAGGGAGGCAAGGACCGCGTGGTGCCCCTGCCGCAACGATGTCGCGAGCCGCTCGAGCAGCATTTGTTGAGCGTCAAGGCGCAGCACCAAGAAGACTTGGCCAGCGGAGCGGGAGCCGTGTTTCTGCCTGATGCCCTGGCTCGCAAGGCGCCCAACGCACCACGCGAGTGGATCTGGCAGTACGTGTTCCCGAGTTCGACGCTATCGACCGATCCCAAGTCGGGACAGGTTCGGCGTCATCATCTGCACGAGTCGAGTCTTCAGCGCAAGGTCGGTGCCGCGGGACGTGCGGCGGGCATCCCGAAATCTGTCAACACCCACGCCTTGAGGCACTCGTTCGCGACCCATCTGTTGGAGGCGGGTTACGACATCCGCACCGTGCAAGAGCTTCTGGGTCATGCGGATGTGTCAACCACGATGATCTATACCCATGTGATGAACCGGCCGGGTGTGCTGCCGGTCAACAGTCCGGTGGATGAGCTTGGGGATTGACGGATACGCGTGCTGAGCCAGCAGCAGGGGCTTGAAAAAACTTGACTTGTTTTGTTAGACCTGATTGCGTCGCTCGCGTTATCCCGTCGCTGAAGATTCTCAACGGGATCTGGCATCGTTCAATAAGACTTTAAGACGCTCAATCTCTGCAAGGGCTGCTTCTTTTTCTGCTCGTTCGCGCTCTGTCTCGTCGCCTTCGCGTTGTTCGGATGCAAGCGCTTGCTCCTTCTCTGCGCGTTCACGTTCCTTTTCGGTGCGTTCGCGCTGTTCGGACACAAGCGCCTGCTCTTTCTCCGCACGCTCACGTTCCTTCTCCGCGGGCTCGCGCATTTGCTCGGCCTCAATGACTTGGATATGCCGTGCGCTGCTCTTCTGCTGGCGGAGATAGTTTTGGCGCGCCTGGTAGGTATGATAGGCACGGTCCTTTTCGGAAAACTGTTCAACGATGCTCATAACCTGTTGCATCTCCGGGGTTTGTATCCGCTTCGGCGGGTTCGCCGGGTCGAGATGCTCGCCCTCGATAAAGCATGTCAGCACAATTACGGGGACAGTTTACTTAATTGCTCGAACGGTAGAAAACGGGGACAGACCACCTTTTTTCAGCATGACCGCGATTCTGTAAATCGTGGAAAACGTGGTCTGTCCCCGTTTTCCTCTTGTCCCCGTTTTCCTCTTCATAAATTGCTTTCGAGCTGTCAAGGCTGTTCGGATCGTGATAAAGCGGGGAATTTAGCAGCTTGACAAACAGAATATCGCGCAGCCAGCCGGCGATGGAATAACTCATGGCGGTGCCATTCTAAGGTGTTTCTTCATTGTTGTTTCCAAGCCGAACGTCAAGTCTCAGCGGCGCGCGCCTTTGGCACGTCCGCTGTAGGCGCATGTTAGCCATTTAGAGACTGTATGGGAACTAAACCACTGATTTGGCGTCTAAAAAATCTGAAAAACTAAACGATTTAATACGATTTTCCCTTTTTTATTCGGAGAAATCAAGATGACTTCAGATAATGTTCATACACCTGTACGCTATCCAAGTGACCTGTCAGACGAAGAATGGGCAATCATCGAGCAAGTCTTGAACGAACTTGACCCGTATAAGACAGGGCGCCGCCGTGATTCGAATCTACGCGAGATTCTGAATGCCATTTTCTATTTGAATAAGACAGGCTGCCCTTGGCGTTATTTACCGAAAGATTTTCCTCCTTACACCCTTGTCAATTACTACTATAACAAGTGGACACACAGTGGTTTGCTGGAGCAAATCAATGCAGAGCTACGGGCGCGTTTGCGCCAAATGAAAGGCCGAAATCCCGATCCAAGTGGCGCCATCATTGATAGCCAAAGTGTCAAAGGGACACCGGAGTCATCGGTCGAATCCGGCTTCGATGGTGGTAAGCTTGTCAAGGGCCGGAAGCGACATATCGTCGTTGATACAATAGGTTGCCTGCTTGTCGTCTACGTGCATGCAGCTAATGTGTATGACGGAAAAGCAGCTCGTGAAATTCTCACGCGTCTATTCGTGCTCCTGCAGAGTGTAAAGCATATTTGGGCTGATTGCGGCTATATGGGCAAAGAGCTTTTTAATTGGGTATTATCTGAATTTAATTGCACCCTCGAGATTGTAAAGAGGCAGAAAAGAAAGAAAGGTTTTCATGTATTGCCGCGTCGCTGGGTCGTGGAGCGCACATTTGCTTGGCTTGGCCGGTCTCGTCGACTGAGTAAAGATTATGAAAGAGAACCGAGATCAAGTGAGTCACAGGTCTATCTTGCATCGTCACGTTTATTGCTCCGTCAAATTTGTAATAATCAAATAGCTTATGAGTAGACTATTCGAATTTATTGCGTTGTTTAGGTCGAACATTAAAGAAAATAGTTTTCATACAGCGTCTTAATACCTTTGACATTTAATAAAAATGCTATTTTTTACGCATCTTATAGTTAGATATCAGTCTAGATATTAACGTATCAACACTACAACCTTCACTATCAGCCAAGTCATTAAGCTTCATATAATTAGTATTTGAAATCTTTTTATCTAAGATTTTCACATTCCCATCATTCCAACGCAGAACGCCTCTTCCATCAAGTATGAATTTCTCAGGATAAAGATTGGCTGCTTTCTTCTTGGTTTCACTCCATGCTGCGTTAATATCTCTGGTTGTCGACATTTGGCCAACCATACCAAGCCGTAACGTAACATTTTCTTTTAGGTTAGTTGTTCCTGATGGAAATTCCGAAAGAACTTCTAACATCATTTTTGAAAGTTTACCTTTAGATAATAAAGCCATAGAAGTGACAGCCGAGGATTTTTTCTATTTGGGGCTAACTATAATGCATCAGCCGCCATCCAAAGTGGCTTGAGTGAAGCGAGCGGCACTTTGGATGGCGGCTGAATGCTCTCGTTAGCCTAAGTTTAACATCATAAAGCATAAAGTCTTTATAATAGGGGAAAAACGGGGACAGTGCGGCCTGGCAAGGCCGCGTGTTCTAGCGGGTGAGAGTCCCGCCTGGGTAATCGTGAGCCGCGAGCCCAGTATCGAGCCTTGCGGCGCGGGTGGTAACAGCCGCGTCGATGCTTCGGCTGATAAGCAGGCGAGGTGCAAAGGTAACGGGTGGAGCCGACCCTGAAGGTGTTGAGCCCCGAAAATTTTGGTTGGAGAATGCCGACGGGTTTGGCCCCCCGGCAGGCAACAACCCGTGTCGCGCTCTGGCGAGCGGCACGGACACTCCCCGGGGTCCTAGGGCCGTGTCGAGCCTGACATTGAGAGCACGTGGTAACCAGGGAGATCCGCGCATCGGTCCGCTGGAGGCGGGCACCCGCGAACAAGTGTAAAGGCGAGGACGCGGGCGGTGGTGCGTGGAACTCGGAGCCACCCATACGAGCTGTGACGCCTGGTAATGCGGGTCGAGCAAAGGGGTGGCGGCCCGAGATAACGCGAGAGTGAAACACGGCCCTACACCGAGAGGATTCTGCCCGTGACACTGACGCTCGCGCGTTTCACGCAGTTGGCGCGGCTGCCCTTGGGGCGGTGCGCGGGAAGCTCTGCACTGCGGCGGCTGCCGTCTGTGGGGAGTCGACAGGGCGCCAGATCGCTTCCCTGTTCCACTGCGAAAGGCTTGGGCTGGGAGCCGGATGGTGTAACACTCCAAGTCCGGTTCTGCGAGGAGCCGGGAACGAACCGACGCATGGCGGAGATATTGCGGCACCGCCGGGAAACCAGGCGGCAACCCGATAAAGCAAACGTCTGCCTACACGTCGGCAAGGACCCGGCTTATTTCCCGACCACGTTTTCCACGTTTTACAGAATCGCGCTCATGCTGAAAAAGGTGGTCTGTCCCCGTTTTCCGCCGTTTTCCGTTAAGCGCAGCCCGCCGCCAACTGGCCAGCCGCCCGCGTCAGCGGCGGCTGGCCAGTTGGCGGTCGGGCTTGCGCGCTCGTTAGGGCATTGGTTGGCCGTGCTGCCATATTTCATACTCGCTGATGTCGATGTCGGAGTTCCATGAGAGGGCATATCCGCCTTCTTCGATCTTGACGTTTCTGAAGAACGCCTCGTCCTTGAGCGGAGCGAACATATCGCGTTCTGTCAGCGGCAGTACGCTGTAGGACCTCCGAGCACCATCTGAAAAGCACACCAGAAGCGTGTGCCCAGGCGCGGTTGTTACTGACTGGATGGTGGGAACCTTTATCATTTCAGGGGAGGGGGCTTTTTGAACTCTTGTGTTTTCCACATCTTAGCTATAGTCCTCTCACGTGACATCAAATCTGCCCCTTTCGTTTAGGGCCAGCACTCACGCACCAAAAACAAAAGGGCATATCTGGTTATCATGTTGAGTGACTATAAGTCAGCCTGATACTCCGTCGCCCATTCCGACACCAATTTCTTTGCCCGCGGCGGGAGATCGCCTTCGATCATTTCAAGTGTCTCGATATCGAACAGCGCGTTGCGCTCTCCGTACACCGCATGGAAATGCGGAGGCGGATGGTCGCCGAAGAACAGCTTGATGATGATTCCGTAGAAGCGTGTAATCTCAGGCATGGGACTGTGTCTTGTCGTGCCCAAAGTCATGGCCAGCCCGCGCCGTTCGGCGTCGGAGCTAGGCCGCTTGTTGGGCATAATCACTGCTGCGGAACCTCTAACTGGCTACGGATGAGCCTGCAGAGACTCTTCCGAATCTCGGGATGTCGCGGAACAGGCGCCTGCTTACGGTCGCTGGATTTGCATAAATGTCGTGGCGACTACCGTGACGCTTCAGGTAACAACCTGCTGCGGTCAGCTCCTTCACGAACTGCGCACGTTTCATGCAACTTCCAGCGAGATCCCTTTGGTGCGCGCAGGCGGATGATTTCCGGCTCTGTCATCCTGCGAAATCAGCTGATAGGCGTCGGCAATATTTTCTTCCAGTTCTTCAAGTGTTTCGCCTTGGCTGAACACTCCTGGAACTTCCTTCAGTTTGCCAACGAACCAGCCATCGTCTTCCCAGAACTCAAGGGTAAATTCGTGTTTCATCAAGGTTACCTCTTTGAGGTAGCTGCTTTCGAGGCCCAACAGTTAAATGTACCGCTGCCTGTGCTAAACGTGCTAGGCAGGGCCTCGGCACATGTACTAAACTTAACAGCAAATTAGCACAATTTTTGGATCTGAGGGCAGGATCCGAAACCGACCAGCAGTCCCAACTTCACTTCACTTGCAGGCCATTCAGCGGCCGGGCTCGCGTGTGGCTGGGCTCATGTATTCTGGAGCAATGTCCGACGGGGCGCTGACTTTGTCAAGGGCGCCGTTTTGGGACAAGATCGGTGAGTCCAGCGCCCAACCTTGTTTTTGCATTCAAGGGATCGGAATCGAACCCGATTTGGATGGAGGCATAACAGACATCCTGGTAAGTGATTGTGCAGAAACAAGCTAAACAGGTTTTTGGCTTGGGTGTCGCCTGCCGACTCATTCGGTACCGCTATCGGCGCCGATAGCGGTATCGGTATCGGTATCGAACTGACCAACCCAATATCCGCCAAGCTCCTCGCTGACCGCGTAGCCACGCTGTCCGAGCGCCGTGAGCATGGCCACAAGACGATCGAGCAGTGCCTTTTGCTTGCTGTTGTGGTCTGCGGACAACGCTTCGCATACCAGCGAGCACGTCCTCAATCGCAGCGCACTCCAGCGCCGAGCCTCGTGCGCTTTCAAACGACCGGCGTCGATCCCCGCTGGTCGCTTTGCCGTTACCCTCGGCAATGTTCAGCGCGATGGCCTGCGATGCGCGCCTACGATGTGCACAGGCGTTGATACTTCGCGTTACGCTGTCCTTTCACATGCTCGCAGTCGCGCTAGGCCCAGCCGATAGACTCGATGGCCGCACGCTAGACGTCGAGCTTCTCATGACCGAATGGCATAGGGCGTTTTCTCTCTCGATTCCGATTCCTATTCCGATAGCGACCCGATCCCGATTGCACTCCGCCAATGTCTGGATAGCGTTGTATAGGTTATTCATGAACCGCTACTAAGCGCCACAGCCAAGCCTTGGCAATAGGCTTGGGCGCAGAGTTTGAAGGAGGGTGCGCACGACTTGTTTTCGATCCTTGCCTTCGGGGCGCGCTAGGCGGGTTGCACCTCCTGCCGCGGCTGCCTTGGTAGAGAGATTTGCATGGAAATGCCAATCCTGGCCAAATATCCTTCATCTTTCATCTGCAACCAAACCGTCGAAGGAAAAGCTCGCGTCTCTTGCCATGAAGCATCTTTTGATCAAAATTCCGCTTGCTCTCTCGTTTTTATTGCCGGTCCTGACCTGGGCTGCCATTCCGGCGACGCCGGTGATGACCCTCTACAAGTTTAACGGCCCGCTGCAAGTGCCCACCTATCAGGTCGGCGCCAAGGGTCTTGGGGCACGTGCTGGTAGTTTGACCCAAGGTACCTCGGTGATTCCTTGTCTGGTGGTCAGAAACGGGCGTGCACTCACCGATGCCAAGGGTACGCCCTTTGTCAGCTTCGACATCGTGGTCGACTCGTCCAAGGCATCCGGGCTATCTGCCACCAAAGCCTTCGAACGTGCCTTCGCCCAACGTCAGTCTCTGCGGGTACAAAATCATCATTGTCCGCCGAATGTGCGCCGGGTCATCAACGTACGCAATCTCTACGCCCTGGAAAAACCGCCATTTTTCGACCCTCCCGGAACAGGCAATGCAACAGCCGCCGAACGTGAGGGCAAGAGCGAACTCGACCAGATCGTGCGTCGCTTCCACAACTCCGCTCAGTGTGCTGGCGTCAACCAGCGCTTAACCGGACGCCGCGCCCGGCTCGCATCCGCCTGGGATGATTTTATTGCCAAAAATCGTGGACGTTGGGATAAGACCACATTGGCTCGTGCCAAGCACCTGGACTACAGCATGCGCACTGCGATCTACGAGGGCCATCTCGATCGCGGATGCTCCGCTTACGGCGCCTGCGAGCGTAACGTGGTGGTGCTGTCGGTACGCAACCGTGCTGTCGGTCAATGCCTGAAACGGCAGGGCTGCCGCTTCGCTGGCGATTTTCAGGGGGTCTCGTCAGATGTATCCCAATACAACATTTGGGACGCCTATCTGACCCAAATCTCGGGTTTGACCGCCTGTTATTTGCGCACCGATCTGGCCGATAAGGATTTCTACGACCGCGTTCAGGCCATGTATACACAAAATGTTGAAGATGCCGAGCGTATTCTGTATGGAAGTGAGGCCGACCTGCGCGCGCTCTTTCCCGGAAACTCCATGTCCGATCTGACCAGATTGCGTCATTATTACCATCCGCCAGCCATGGGCAAATGCTTTCCGCAGCAGAAGCGCGTGGAGTATATGTCAGGTGCGGTCGCCGAAAACGGCCCGGATCATGCACTGATTGCAAATACCCGCATCAAGGTTGGCGCCAAGGTTGCTGGTGGCTATCGGTTCCAAGAGTTTCGCTTTGATCAGGAAGACTGGGGTGATCGCATCCGTATCGAGGATAACTACCCCGGATTCGTTGTGGACGGACGCAAGGTACGTCTTGGTGGCGGTGGTGGATGTACTGCTTATGGCGTATCCAAAGGTTGTCGCTTTTCTAAAGTCCAACGCTATCGACGTACACCGAGTTGGCTGACCGCGGGCAAGCCCATGGGACTGCAATGCAGCATTCAGGATCGCGGCGAGTCCTGCCGGGGTAGTGGGCGCAGCAGAACGGTCACCGTTGGCGGTTCTTGCGATGTGGATATGATGCCGGTTACTGGAGTGCGCTGACAGTAAGTAGCGGTTCATGAAGAACCTATACAACGCTATCCAGACATCGGCAGAGTGCAATCGGGGTCGCTATCGGAATCGGAATCGGAATCGAGAGAGAAAACGCCCTATGCCATTCGGTCATGAGAAGCTCGACGTAGACCGTGCGGCCCTCGAGTCTGTCGGCTGGGCCATAGCGCGACTGCGAGCATGTGAAAGGACAGCGTAACGCGAAGGATCAACGCCTGTGCGCATCGTAGGTGCGCATCGCAGGCCATCGCGCTGAACATTGCCGAGGGTAACGGCAAAGCGACGAGCGGGGATCGACGCCGGTCGTTTGAAAGCGCACGAGGCTCGACGCTGGAGTGCGCTGCGATTCAGGACGTGCTTTCTGGTGTGCGATGCGTTGTGCGCAGACGACAACAGCAAGCAAAAGGCACTGCTCGATCGTCTTGTGGTCATGCTCACGAAGCTCGGACAGCGTGGCGACGCGGTCAGCGAGGAGCTTGAGGATATCGGGTTGGTCAGTTCGATACCGACGCCGATACCGATGTTGATACCGATACCGATACCGACGCCGATAGCGGTACCGAATGAGTCGGCAGGCGACACCCAAGCCAAAAACCTGTTTAGCTTGTTTCTGCACCATCACTAAGCAAGGCAGCGTTTTGATGGGCTGATGATAGGGTAGCAAATCCCGTTGCCGACGGTTCCAACGTCGGGTTCCGCTGTGTTGAACCTGTATCTGAGACGGTGCCGGTGATTGCTATCCGATGTTGTTCGCCAATCGAGGACGCGGGCTGAGTGAATGAAGCTAAGACTTATTGCTGCCTTCGACCTGCTTGGTTGCCCATTCGATGTCCTTGTTGTCGAAGGTCGTCTTGACTAATTGGGCGTATTTTTTAATCTTTTCGTTGGATTGCGGTGTTTTGTCCCAGGCTGGAGCCGTTGCGATCCACATTTGAATGAACCGCCATGATTGCTCGATACCGTCATGCGGTAGCGTACAATCGGAGCAGTCCTTGCGGATGTTGGCGTATTTGTCGGTGAACACCTTGTAGGGACCGGGGCATTCGCGTTCCATCAATGGGCAATAGCAGAACAGGCAGTTGAAGTCCCTTGTTACGCCTTGGTGGCAGGGAAAGAACTCGCATGCGTCATTTGTGAACCCTTTGAATTTTGTAAACTGTTTACCCATAGCCGTTTGATATTCTATAGTCGCATTCTTCCATCGAGTTGGACTGAAAGCCGTGCCAAGCCGAATTCTTAAAGCAGATACCCTGTAATACGAGGGTGCTTTTCAACAAGTGACCCGAGCCCGCTGCCGCGACCCCGCGGCGGCAGGCCCAGTCGGCGAAAGTACCAGTTCTACAGACCGGCATCCGCACGCAATGCGTCGGCCTTGTCAGTGCGCTCCCAGGTGAACTCCGGCTCGCTGCGACCGAAGTGGCCGTTGGCGGCGGTGGCGCGGTAGATCGGGCGCAATAGGTCGAGCATCTGGACAATGCCCTTGGGCCGTAGGTCGAAGTGAGCGCGCACCAACGCCTCAATGCGTGTTTCGTCGATGCGGGCGCTGCCGAAGGCGTCAACATGGATCGAAACCGGCTCCGCGATGCCGATCGCATAGGCAAGCTGTACCTCGCATTTGTCCGCCAGCCCAGCGGCAACGATGTTCTTGGCCACATAGCGGGCCGCATAGGCCGCTGAGCGGTCGACCTTGCTTGGATCCTTGCCGGAGAAGGCGCCGCCACCATGTCGACCGACGCCGCCGTAGGTGTCAACGATGATCTTGCGTCCGGTCAGGCCGCAGTCGCCGACCGGACCGCCGATGACAAAGCGGCCGGTGGGATTGATAAAGAATTTGGCATCTTTGGATAACATCGCCGCAGGGATGACCGGACGGATGATGGTCTCGATGACCGCCTCTTTGAGTTCGTCGTAGCCGATATCCTCGCTATGCTGGGTCGACAGAACAACCGCCTCGATGGCCGCTGGTCGGTTATCCTCGTAGCGCACCGAGACCTGGGATTTTACATCCGGGCGCAGCCAGTCGAATTCGCCGGATTTGCGCACCGTAGTCTGACGTTTGGTGAGCTGGTGCGCGAGCTGAATCGGCATCGGCATCAGCGCTTCAGTCTCGTTGGTGGCATAGCCGTACATCAGCCCCTGGTCGCCGGCACCCTGATCGAGATCAATGCCGCTGCCCTCGTTGACGCCTTGGGCGATGTCCGGCGATTGTTTGTCCAGCGCGATCAACACCGCGCAGGTATTGCCATCGAAGCCCATCTTGCCATCGTTGTAGCCGATGTCGCAGATGGTTTCTCGCACAATTCGTGTATAATCTACCGTGGCGTTAGATGTGATCTCGCCGGAGATTACCGCCATGCCCGTGTTGACCAAGGTCTCGCAGGCCACCCGCGAGGTTGGATCGCCGGCGAGCAGGGCGTCGAGGATGGCGTCAGAGATATTGTCTGCCAGTTTGTCCGGATGGCCCTCGCCGACGGATTCGGACGAGACCAGATAGCTGCGTGTCATAGGAGATTCCTTTGCGGATTGATTGAATGGTGGGTGAGTGAGGGCGCGCCACTGGGCGCGTGCTAGCCTGAGGCGATTGAGTCGGTACCTGTTCAGAAGATCGGTGGTTCCGGTTTTGATGCAGCCGGATTTCGCCGTATTGCCGATTTTCAAGGCTGTATGATACCTCAGCAGGCCGGCCGCTGTACGCGGCCTCGGTTCAGAGGCCAGTCAACTCTTCCGGTCAGCTGACAGAAATCATCCATTCATGTTTCGTGTGCTTGCTGGTGAAAATAATTTTCAGCACGCTTTTCCGACTCCTTGCCCCTCGCCTCAGCGCTGGTTTTGCGTGTCCTCCTCCATGAGTGCCAACCGTGCGCGCAGCTGTTCGAGGCGCTGTTCCTCAATGGCAATATCCTCGGCATAGCGAGTATTGATTAATTGCATCTGCTCTGCCAGGCTGTGGTTTGCCGCTTCACGGGCAATGCTCCAGCCGGGGTCGACTTGCGTTGGCCGAGCCGTTGCAGTTCGTTCACCCATCAATACGCTCTCGTCCCTCAGCTGGGCTTGCAGTTGTGCGAGTTCGGCGTTGCGTTCTTTTTGCAGATCGCTGATGCGCCCCTCGGCGCGGGCGATGGCGCGTTTGATCTCCAAGCGATCGATAAAGGCGTCGGTTCGCGGATTATTTCTGGTTGCGGGCGGTGGCGTGCTGGTTGCGCCGACACTTGCCTTTGGCGAGCTGTAGCCAAGAAAGACCCGCCGTTCGTTACGTCCACAGGGTTCGTCCGAGAAGGTCGTCACCCCATTTTCGTTGCATTGGTAGGCGTGTAATGCTCGTTGCTCTGTCTGCGCTGAGACGCCAGCCGTTAGGGTGAGTAGACAGGTTATGAGGCAATAGAGCGCCAGTCGATGGGCCGTTGTGGCGACAGATCGCCGGATGTCTGCGGTTTGTGGCGTCGGCGCTGGGCGTGTCGATTGGTCGATGAGGATGATGGGCTGTGCCAAAACCTCGCGGATAATGTTCAGCAGCATAATTTGGACTATCAATTGCTCTGACCCGATTTATGCCGAATTCATGCTGCCCGAATGGCGGCAGAACCAGGACCGATCCAAGTTCATCCGCTTGGCTAGGGTCTGGCGCGGCTGGAGGCAATACATGCTCTGGGCTAAGGCGATTGCCGGAGAAAAATAGACCAACTGATGCCGGATTCGCGAGGCGGCAACCCGCCCATGGTCGCTTTATGGGCGGGTTGCCGCGACGTCGAGGTCGGACGAGAAGACAAGCCAGATGGTCTGTTTCTCGACAGAAATCGCCTGAGTCTGCACGCGCACGGGAACTTCGGCTTCCAGGTGGCCTGGCCCATAGCAGCGAATGCTATGAAAGTGGATAGCAGTCGTCTTAGGTCAGTCGTTCTTGGTCCCCGGGGTGATTGTCGATGCGCTCGATGTCGACCTGAACCTTGGTCAGCAGCGCGGCGATGGCGCCGATCGCGGCGAACAGCGGTGCCAGTAAGGTGAAGACTCCACCGACCGCCAATCCGGCTGTCAGCGGTACCTCCAGCAGCTGTTCTCCGCTAGGTTTGCGAATAATGAGCCGGCGAATGTTGCCATCGGCAATCAGCTGTTTGACGAAGTCGACCAACTCGCTGCCCGCCAGCGTAACGCGTTCCGTGATGGTGGGTCTGTGTTGAATGTCATTCATAGTGGGTATGCTCTTGATTCGGTGTGCTTGGGTGAATTGTCGTTTGCGGCCTGGGAGTCGCCACTGTATTCAATATTGCCCTCAGCCTGCCGTTATCGATGGTTGCTCGCAAAAATGTTGGGTGCGTGCGGCATCTGGTGGGCTTTCTTCGCCGGACGGTAGCCTGCCTTGCGAATTATGCAGCCAGGCGATGATGTCTGCTTGCACGCGTTGGCCCTGTAGGTCGCGGGGCAGCATATGCCAGCCTTCACGGTAGAGCACCAGGCGGATGCTGTGATTGTCTTGGGGCAAGCGCCTCAGCATGCGACAAAAGGCATGACGTGGAATGATCTCATCGCGCTCGCCATAGAGTAACAGTAGCGGTCCATGTAGTTTGCTCAAAGCCTCCATGGCCCTGTCCATAACGTTAGTCACGCCCCAGAGGGCGTCTACCCGGGTTGCTTTGATCACCAATGGGTCTGCGCCCATCGCACGCAGCATGTCAATGTTATCGGAGGGACGAATGCGGATGCCCTTGCCGGTTAGCTGCATACCTGGTGCGATATGCGCTAGGCTATCCAGACCAAGGCGCTGAAACCAGGGCATCGCGTCTCGCGACCAGACCGCAGGGGCGATCAGCACCGCGCCATCGACCGGCAACTCGGATCGACCCAGGGCGTCGATTGCGACGGCAGCACCCATACTCTCACCAATCAGATACAGCCGTGCTTCCTTGTAACGCTGGCGCAACAAGCTGGTCAACTCGACCAGGTCTGCGGTCAGCTGCTCGCTGCCATGCCAGCGTCCTGCCAGGGCCGTGGCGCCGAAGCCGCGTTGGTCAACAGCGTAGGTGGTGATGCCGGCCTCGGCAAGACTTTGGGCCAGCGGCGCGAAGGCGTTGCTGTAATCGTTGAAGCCATGCAGGCCAAGTATAACGAACTGCTGGACGTCGTTATCAATTGTGCTCGCGGTCCACCGATACAATGGTAGTCGATAGCCATCGGGCATGCGCGCATGGTTCTCGGCGAGGCGAGGTGCGAATGTGCGCGGCCCATGCTCAACCAGATTCGGTGAGACGCAGCTGGCCAACAACAGGCAGCTTGCGATCAATATTCTGGTTCGCACACCTTCATATCTCTTGCATGCCGGTTAACATTCGGGAACTGTCGGTTAGGGAGTGCGAGCCGCCCAGTGCGCCCTGGAGAAAGTGTCACGATCAAACAGCACGTCTTCCCAAAACATTGAAATACCGGGACGATGAAACATGGGAAAGGTGTGAAAAAAGGCTTTAGTTTGCCTTATTGTGCAGATCATTTCACACTTTTCCTGGCTCTACCTTGCCAATAGCGATGTTAATGTTGCTCGGGTGCTGACTTCGTAGAATATTGACCTATTTCCCCGGATGAAATTTAATTTACCGCAGAGATGTAGAGAACGCAAAGAAGGGAAGGTCGCCTTAGCCACTCTGCGCACTCTCATGCCTCTACGGTTTATCGTTACGTTTTTTTAAGTCAACATTCGGTGAACGCCAGATTTGTCATGCCCTGATGTCATGTTTTTTCGGTCCAGATCCCTATCAAATAACTCTGGGCGGGTTGCATACAGCAAAGGGGAGGGTGGTTTGACTAACTCCGATTAGATCATCATCGCGATTTATACCTGCCTAGGCGATTGCCGCAGAGAAACCTATCAACTGGGGCCGGATTCTCGTTCGCCTTCGCAAAGTGGCAACATGCCCATAGTCGATCTGTGGGCGGGTTGCCGCGACGTCGAGGCCGGACGAGAAGAGTAAGCCAGGTGGTCTGTTTCTTGATAGAAATCGCCTTGATCTCTTTGCTGGATGTCTTCCCTGGGCTGGGAATAGCGCAGAGTGCACAGGGAATGGATGTCGGTTATGCGAAGCTACGACTTATCAGCCTTTCTTATGTGGTGGTCTTTCTAACTTAGAACCGTCATAGCCGATCGATTCAACAAAAGACTTCATACGTTCGAATTCAGCATCGCTGAATTCTGGATCGCGCGCCATGATCCAAACATAGTCGCGTTTGGCACGGCCGATCACAGTCAGTTGATAATCATCGTCGAGATAGACAATGCGGAAGTCCCCTTTGAAAGGCCAAATGAATTGCATGCCCCATCGTGCATTTGTCTGCTTGTCCAGCACAAAACCTTTAGGATGATATTCTTTTTTTGGGCCGTCCAGCGCATCCTTGTTGAATGTGAAGGTGGTGGCAATGGTACCATCCGGATTCAGCGCATAAGATTCAATAGGGTTATGTGCGCCCTTCTCGACAAAGGTTGGGATATTAGCGACCACATACCAATCGCCCATAAAGCGTTCCAGGTCGACGTAAGGGACTGTTTGCATCGGTTCTCCACCAGCTTCTTCGCAGCCGCTCAATAGCGTTATACATAGGCTCAGCGCTAACAGCGCTGACAGCAGTTTCGAGGACTTCATGCTGTAACTACCTTACATGCGCTTATAGATGATGCGGCGGCCCTTACCAGTATCGCTTTCCAAGCCGACCCAACCGAGATTATCGTTGTACCATAGGTCGATGGTGAGTTCATCGGTCTTCAGGGCATAGCGTTGGGCATTGACTGCACTGCCGTCTCCGATTTGGATGCGATCAGAGCCCTTGGGTTGTACCCGCACCTTTTCGAGATCACCGGTCTGTGGATTGAGCAGCCGGCGTTGGTCAAGGAAACTTTGGTCCCAATATGCGAAGGTCTTGATACAACCAGACATCTGTTCAGTTTCATCTCCGCGTTCGATGCGGAAGTTGTTACCGATACTGCTACCCTCCACCTGGGAGCGCTTACCATTGTCGTCGGTCCTGGCATCAATTTCAGTTAGGCAGCCGTCGCGGAATACCTCGTTGCTCGTATGACGGTAACGATAGGCATTAATGAACAGGAAGTCGACGTCAAACTCTGCACGGCTTGCTACTTGGGTGATGTCGCCGAGATCAGCGATGCGAAAGCTGTGTTCGCCGATTGGGCGATCGTCTAGGTATACCTGGAAGCGCAGTAACTGGCTGGCAGTCACTAGAGTTGATAGAGTCATGAGTATGGCGGCTATCATGCCATTGATGAAGTAGAATTTTTTAGTCATTTTGTCGATTTCCTTCGGCTGATGTATGGAATGGAGCGAGTCATGGTAATTTTGGAGGTGACTTTAGTTTTTTCAATGGTTAAGACTTATCGATCTAGGTGGACCGGGGAAGAAGGCATTGGTTTGCCGAATATAATCCCGGTAGGCAGGACGGCGTTTAACGATGTCCCTTTCCAGCAAAGCGATACCGGAAACATGCAGTATTAGAAATGTCATTAGGATTGGCGACAAGATTGTCCACCAACCGCCAGTCGCAACGGCAAATAGATAGTAGGACCACCAGATGCAGGCCTCACCGAAATAATTAGGGTGACGAGTGTAGCGCCAGAGTCCTTGATTAAAGACTTTTCCATAATTCGTAGGATTGGCTCTAAAGCTGGCCAATTGCTGATCACCAATCGCTTCGAAACCAAAGCCGATTAGCCATAGAATGACAGCGAATAGGTCGATCCAGTTTAATTCGGCACCACCAAGTAGGCTCGCCAGCAGAGAGAGTGATATGATCCAGGCCAGGATCGCCTGCAAACCGAATAAGCCGTAAAGCTGGTCAAGCCAGGATTTGGATTGATTTTCCGTATAATTTTCTTGATGTTGCCCATCCAGGGTCTTATCTCGATCACGTAGTAGAGTAAATAATAGTAGCCGCACAGACCAGATCGACACCATAAATAGCACCAGTTGTGCACGCTCTCCTAGTGCTGGAGCCAGGCTCAAGTAGGTCATGGCCATGACGAGAAAAAAGATCGGCCAGATGGGGTCGACAATATTCACATCATGCTTAGCAATACTGATAAGCCAGGTCAAGATGGCAAGGGCGAGGGCAGCCACAAGGCCAGCTGCGTAGATTGTAAGATCAAACATGCACTTTGACCTTTATAGGCGAGTTGGTGGCTGAATTACATCCGTACCTGGTTTTGATTTGAGTTCTGAGTTAAGTCTTGATTTAATGGAGCAGTCCATGTAATTTGTCAGTCTGGCGATCATTTATAATAAGTTAGTAATTGGCTGGCGCAATGGTACGAATGTCTCTTTACTATCTTTACTGTTTGTCGTTATAATTGTCATAATCTCTCGTCATAGGTCATCGATGATGACCACAATTATAGCAATAATAATGATGTCTCAATTCGCAACTCTGAATAATTAACTGGCCTGTACCTGTACCCGTAGCTTTTCCGTAAGATTCTGTTTTTGAATTCAAAGTATCCTGGCGCTAGAGGTTAACCTCAAGTCTTAGCCGAGCTTATTGAATAGGGCCGACGATGACAGCGACTGCAAATGGTCTCGCAATTTCCGCAACAGAATACTGGTCGAGAAGATCGCCAAAGTAGTTAGTAATTTTCTGATCGAGGTGTGCCCGGTTGTTACTTGATACGAAATGCCGGTAATCTATTAATAGTCTCAAGCAATATACTGAGTTTTCTTTTGATCTGAACGATGGATTTTCACAAGGTCCATGCGATTGCACAACTTTTGTCCATATTTTAGCCTGAAACTGATATGGAGCAGTTTGCTCTCTTTCTCAAGCCTCGACTCCTCGCTGGTGTGTGCATTCTCGTGTTGTGACCGAATGCCGTTGAAGCCAGACATCGACTTGCCAAGAACAGCTTTGGATATCGATGCAGCCGGCCGAAGTTTGGTGCAAGCGTGGTAGTATTCGGTTGCATTCGCGCAAAACCCTGCATCATAGATTTTCTTCTTCACTGAGGTATGTCCATGCACTATCGACCCACTTCATCATTGTTGGCAATGGCTGTCATGCTGCTGACTTTGGCCGGATGCGCATCTGTCGATGAATACGGTAATCCGCTGCCTATGGGTGAGACCGCGAAGGGTCTTGGTATTGGTGCTGCCACCGGTGCTGCAACTGGTGCATTGATCGGGTCAGCCAGTGCTGACGCTGGCAAAGGTGCGCTGATCGGTGCTGTTGGTGGGGCCATCGTCGGTGCCATGGTAGGGAATTACATGGAGCAGCAACGCAAGGATTTCGAGCGGGTGTTAGCGGATGAGATCGCCCGTGGCGATATCAGCGTGACCAAGCAACCGGATAACAGCCTGGTGGTTGGTATGACCAGTTCGACAACATTCGACCTAGATTCTGATGTTATTAAGCCTGGCTTTTACAGCACAATGGATAAAATCTCCGGGGTTGTAAACAAATATGGTAAGACCCGGTTGGAGATTGCCGGCTACACCGACAATACCGGCAGCGCAGAGTACAACTTGGATCTGTCTCGGCGCCGGGCTGGGGCCGTTGAAGCTTACTTGTTATCTGATTCGGTGGTGCCGCAGCGCCTCAGCAGCATCGGCTATGGCGAAGAGTATCCGATCTCTTCGAACGATTCAGATTATGGTCGTGCGTTAAATCGCCGGGTGACGATCACGATCATCCCAGTGGTCGAGGAAACAGCGACAAACGCTTGACCAGGGATCGGCTTGACTAAATTGCGTCGGATCTTCAACTGTCGCCAGCAGCAATCGGTCGCGACGAATCACCAATCCACTCGCTCCATGAGCCTGCATAAAGCAGTGATCCCGGCAATCCGGCCAATTCCATCGCCAGCAGATTGTGGCAGGCATTTACGCCAGAGCCGCAGCTATGGATGATCTGGGTTGGGTTGTATTGCCCGATAACGCTTGCGAAGCGCTGGCGCAATCGATCAGGTGTGCAGAAGTGACCCAAACTGTCCAGATTCTCTGTAAAAGGCAGGTTGACAGCGCCAGGGATGTGGCCTGCCACCGGGTCGATGGGCTCGACCTCGCCGCGGAATCGCTCTGCTGCGCGGGCGTCGATGATCTGAATTCGCCCGAGGTTGAGTTCTGTCTGCAGGGTCTCCGTGGTCAGCCAAAGTTGGTCATCCGGGTTGGGCGCGAAAGATCGGTCTTCGTAATGAGGCTGGTCACGCGACAAGGTGCCGCCGGCCGCGATCCATGCCTGCAGTCCGCCATCCAACACCCTGATCTGTCCAGGCTCGTCGCCGAGCCCAATCCAGCGCAGCAGCCACCAGAGCCGCACCGCGAAGGCGCCGCCCATATCATCATAAACGACTACCCTAGTGTTCCGGTCCACGCCTTGGCTGCCCAGCCATGCGGCCAGCCGAACCGGGTCGGGCAGCGGATGGCGACCAGTATTCGGCAGCACGGGCGCGGAAAGATGCTCGTCCAGATGGGCGTAGCTAGCTCCTGGCAGATGGCCTTGCGCATAGACAAGTCGTCCTTGCTCCGGCTGTGCCAATGAGAAGCGACAGTCGAACAGCCGCAGGGCGGGGTCATCAATGCATTGCATCAGCGTCGCGGCATCGATCAGGGGCGAAGTGGCGGCTGTATTCATCGCTGGTCTGCCTCGTTTTGTATCGGTGATCGGTTGTTGTTGGCTTTCGTACTGTGTAGATCAGAGCATGGCGTCTTAGGCGATTTCTGTCGAGAAACAGACCGCCTGGCTTGTCTTCTCGTCCGGCCTCGACGTCGCAGCAACCCGCCCACAGCGCGACCATGGGCGAGTTGCCGCTTCGCGAAGGTGAACGAGAATCCGCCGCCAGTTGGTCTATTTCTCTCCGGCAATTGCCTTATTTCCAACGCCTTTGACGGCGCTTTTGTACATTTCACCCTGACGACAGTGGTATGAGTTCACACCAAGCGGACGTTAATCTTCGGCCTCAGCCGGACCAGGAATTGGTCGCCATCGCTGACTACCTTTGCAATGTCCGTATCGATTCCGCCGAGGCCATGTGCACCGCAGGGTATTGCCTGATGGATTCCCTCGGTTGTGCATTGCTGGCGTTGCATTACCCGGAATGCAGCAGGCATCTGGGGCCGATCGTACCTGGTACCCGGGTGCCGCACGCGGTCAAGGTGCCTGGGACGGCGTTTCAGTTGGATCCAATCAAAGCGGCATGGGATATCGGGACGATGCTGCGCTGGCTGGACTTCAACGATACTTGGCTGGCCGCTGAATGGGGGCATCCATCCGATAACCTGGGCGCTATTCTCGGCTTGGGGGACTATTTGTCACGCAAGGCTTTGGCCGAGGGCGGCAAGTCGCCGAGTGTTGGAGATCTATTAGGTTACCTGATAAAGGCATACGAGATTCAGGGCGTATTGGCACTAGAGAACAGTTTCAACGGTGTTGGTCTTGATCATGTCTTGTTAGTCAAGGTTGCTTCCGCCGGGGTATCAGCGCTGATGCTGGGGCAAACCAAACAGCAAATAATCGATAGCCTGAGTCAAGCCTGGGTAGATGGGGCACCTCTGCGTACCTATCGCCAGGCACCGAATACGGGTTTGCGGAAATCCTGGGCCGCCGGCGATGCTAGTTCACGCGGTCTGCACCTGGCAATGTTGGTGAGTCAGGGCGAAGGCGGGCTGCCGAGCGTGTTGAGTGCTCCCACCTGGGGCTTTTATGAAACCCTGTTCAACGGCAGCAGGTTCCGTTTTCAGCGCGACTATGGCAGCTATGTGATGGAAAACGTTCTGTTCAAGGTTCGCTTCCCGGCCGAGTTCCACGCTCAAACAGCAGTTGAGTGCGCGATGATGCTGCACCATCAGGTCAAACATCGCATTGATGAAATCGAGCGCATTGAAGTCCATACCCAGGAAGCCGGACTGCGCATCATCAGCAAGGAGGGACCTCTGCATAATTCGGCAGACCGCGACCATTGCCTTCAGTATATGATTGCGGTACCGTTGATTTTTGGCCATCTGCGTGCTGAAGACTATGCCGACGACATCGCCGCCGATCCGCGTATCGATGCCCTGCGCGAGCGCATGCGGGTTTGTGAAGAGCCTCGCTATACAAAGGACTACCACGACCCCAACAAGCGCGCCATCGGCAATGCCGTGCAGGTCTTTTTCAACGACGGCAGCAGCACCTCGAGGGTGGAGCTTTGCTATCCCATCGGCCATCGTCGGCGTCGCGCCGAAGCGATTCCACTGCTCGAGGCCAAGTTTTTGAATGCGCTGAACAGCCGTTTTACGCAAGAGCAGGTCCAGCGCATCCAGACGCTTTGTGCAGACCAGCAGGCATTGCAAAACGTCCCGGTGTGTCGCTTCATGGACTTGTTCGCGCTGCAACAGGCTTAGGCGATTGCTGCAAGCTGGTGCCGTGCATCTTCACAGAAATTGCCTTACGCCCGGGCATATTCTGAGGCGCGTCGGATCTGTTCCTCGCTCGGTCGCGCGCCGGTGTAGAGCACAAATTGCTCCGCCGCTTGCAGGGCGATTACCTCTGCTCCGGTAATGACCGGTTTTTGCTGGCTCCTGGCAAAGTGCACCAGCGGTGTTTCTGGCGGCAATGCGACCACGTCGAACACGGCAACGGCCGCATTGACAATCGCCGGTTCGAATGCCAGCGTATCGGCTGCGGGGCCGCCAGCCATGCCGATTGGGGTGGCGTTGATTAATAATTCTGGGCGAGTCTCGCCCAATTCGGTTTGCCAGCGATAGCCATGGGTCTCCGCTAGTGCTCGCCCGGTGATCGCGTTGCGCGCCAGGATGATGCCAGATCGGAAACCGGCATCGTATAGAGCCCCGGCCACGGCTTTGGCCATGCCTCCGCTGCCGCGCAAAGCAAACGAAAGCTCGCTAGAGAGCCCGGACACGGCCAACAATTTGGCGATGGCGATAAAATCCGTATTGTAGGCGCGCAGATAGCCATCGTCATTGACGATCGTATTGACCGATTGCAATGTGTTGGCGGATTGGTCCAACTCGTCCAGGTAAGGTATGCATGCCTCCTTGTAAGGCATAGATACTCCACAGCCACGGATGCCAAGCCCGCGGATTCCGGCGATGGCGGCGGCCAGATCCTCGGTGGTACATGCCTTATAGATAAAGTCGAGATCGAGTTGGTCGTAGAGAAAGTTGTGAAATCGGGTACCGATATTGCTCGGTCGGCCCGCCAGGGAGATGCACAGGCGGGTATCTTTATTGATGAGTCGCGACATGGTTGCATTGTCTCCTGTGCACGTCCGCGGCATTTCGGCCTGGTGGATCGACCCAAAGCGGGCGCTGCACTTCGGCTTTTGGTACTCGATTCAGGTTAACAGGGCCTGGCATTGATGGTCGAGGGCAATGCAAATCAGCTCGGCTGCGATTCGCTGCCGGACTTACCCAGCCACTTGCTGAGGCGATTTCTCTCCTGCAATCACCTGAGAAAACCTGACAGGCAGTTTCGCCGTTCTTGACTGCCGTGCAGGTCTCGCCTAAGCTCATGACTGCTTATTACCGATGTACTTAATTTCCTGTCACCTTGCCTGTAAGTCACTTTTCGAGCCGTGTCGATTGCTGATCTTCGACCAGTCGCATCGCCCGGCGCTTGGACAAAGACGAACCCCGTCAAGCCTTCCCGCATCCTTGCGTACACCACGCCATCGTGCTGTTGGTCTGTACGCTGATCTGGCACCTGTCCCGCAATGACCAGATGCGTCGCTTGTTTGTGGTCTGCGTTATCGCAGATTTATCGGAACAGGCTGAACAAACCGGGCTATTGCTGATCGGACCGGTCTGATTGGAACCGCTGGGGGAATGGCCTCGCTTATGCCTATGCTTGGTCGCGGGTACGCTTCATGCTGTAGCAACCGGCGCATCAGCGTGATCTGGGCAACTACTGAGCGCGTTGGCACAATATCTTTGCCTGAGTGTTGATCAGGTGGTATCTCCCGAGCGTGACTCTGTTGGCGCACTGATTGCACTGGAGCAAAATTGGCAACGTTGACTTCAGCGTCATCAGGAGGCAGCGATGCAATTCTCGAAGGTATCGAGTGCGCTTGACAGAGTTTTCTGGAGCCGATCTTTTTTGGCCGGTTTTGTCTGGATCTGATTTTTTGGGATTCGTCTTTTGAACTGATCGAACGTTGGGGTGGCCGCTCCCTCCATATTCATTTGGCGCCAAACCTCCCGACTTGTAGCAGGATTGGTATATCGAGATCTATCCATCAGCATAACCGGAGAATGACCACGGTTGTCTAGTCACTCAGGTACAGTCACTCAGGTACCGCCCCCAAGTAGTAGAGCATGAACGCGTTCATTTCCACCATCCACAGGCGCAACATTCTGGTTTGCGTGACTCACTGCACGGCTCAAATAGACCCCAATTCTGCGGCTAACGCGGGATGCGAGCCATGACCTTTGAAGGGTCGGGCAAGAACCACTTTCGGGTGCTGATCATTGAGCATTCTCCCAGCATGCGGGCGGCATGCGCTCATCGCCTGAGTGAGGCAGCGATTGACTGCGAAGTCTGCGGTGACGGTGAGAAGGGGCTGGCTCTGCTGGTGGATGCCTGTAGTAGAAGCCACCCCTTCGATGGGCTGTTGCTGGACTGGTTGCTGCCGCAAATGCGTGGTTGGGAGGTGTTACAAAAGATCACCGCCGACCATCGACTGGATCGCGTCTCGGTGATGATCTTCACTGAAGAGCCCGACGATCAGATCTACCATCTTGCCAGCCAGCGCCCGAACAACGATATCCATCTGAAGGCAGAGCTGGCTCTGTTAGCCTATCGAATGCGCAAGTTTCTAACCAGCTGTCGCCATCTCGGCAGCATGCGCGACAAGCAGGAACGGCAACCGAAGCGCTGTGAACAACCTGCGGGGTCGATTCTGTTTGTCGACGACTCGCCAACGGTCTGCGCCAACTACGGCGACTTGTTGCGTCACGATGGTTACCACGTGCTGATCGCTCAGTCCATGGCCGAGGCGCTGGATTTGGCTCGACGCGATAAGCCAGACTTGGCCTTGGTGGATTATTTTATGCCCAATGGCAATGGCGATGAACTGTGCCGTGCATTGTTGGCCGATGAGCGCACCCGTGATGTGACCGTTGTGATGCACTCCCAGTGCAAGGACGTTATCGAAGATGCGCTGAATGCCGGCGCTATCGATTTGATTTGGAAGGATGATCCGGTCAAGCTCTTTCTCCTGCGCACGACATCCATCATGCGCACGTTGCGTGCTCGCCGCCAAGCCAAGGATTTGGCTATCCTGCTCGCCGCGACCGAAGCCCTGGATGTTGGTCTGCTGTGCTGCGAAGGCGGTCAGTGGCAAGAGTTCAATCCAACCATGAGTCGATTTTCAGCCGAATGCGGCGGGCTGGCGCACTTTATCCCTGACAGCCCACCGAGCATGCACAGCGAGTCCCTGCTGCAACCGCGACGGATCATTGATTCCGAGGGCAGACGTTGGGCATTCAATATTCACGAAATCGACATTGCCGACAGAAACCGGGTGGTGCTGGTGCAGGATGTCACCAGCACGGCCTACCATGCGGAACTGCTGGAGCAGACACGGGACAAGGCGATGGAACTGGCTGAAGCCAAGAGCCGCTTCCTGGCCAACATGAGCCACGAGATCCACACTCCGCTGAACGGCGTCATCGGTATGTTGGAATTGCTGAATGGCTCCGGTCTCAACGAGGAGCAATGCCATTTTGCCGACGCCGGCATCGCCTCGGCCGAGGCCCTGCTCGGCATGATAGGCAATGTGCTGGACTTCTCCAAGATCGACGCCGGACGCGTGGAGTTGGAACAGGCCGCGTTCAATCTGCCTTCCATGATAGAAGACATCGTCCAGATGCTGGCAGGAAAGGCCGCTGAGAAGGGACTGGAGATGATCTGTGACCTGGCACCAGAGGTGCCGTTGCATGTGATCGGCGACCCTGGTCGGCTGCGCCAGGTGCTGATCAATCTGATCGACAACGCAATCAAGTTCACCGAATGCGGCGAGATCGGATTGTGCGTACGCGTGGAGCACAAAGGCAGCGAACAAACAACGCTGTCGTTCGCCGTCAGCGACACTGGGATCGGCATTGCACCGAACGCACAGCCGCATATCTTCGATGCCTTCCAGCAAGACGATAATACAACCACGCGCCGTTTTGGCGGCACCGGGCTGGGGCTCGCCATTTCTGGGCAGTTGGTGCAGCTGATGGGTGGCAAGTTGTGCCTGGACAGCTGCCCTGGCGACGGCAGCAACTTCCACTTCAGCATCGACATGGTACGCTGTGGTGTGAAATCCCTGGCCAGCTTATGGAATGCGGAGGCCCTGGCTCCGCTGGCGGGCAAACGCACGTTGCTCATCGACGACAGTCCCAGCAATCGGCTCTATCTGCGTCGTTTGTGCGAGGCCTGGAATATGTCCGTTGAGGAAGCCGAGAATGGCCAGCGCGGCCTGGATCTCTATGAACGCGCGGTGCATGCGGGCCAGCCCTTCGAGTTGGTATTGCTCGATCGCATGATGCCGGAGATGGACGGTTTGCAGTTCCTGCAATATCTGCAACGACGCGACGCTTTGCCGGACGCCAGTATCCTGTTGCAAGCCTCCACCGGAGAAGCCCGGCGCAACGGCAACAGCCCTGGTATCAGTGCATGCCTAGTCAAGCCGATTCGGCATCAGGATCTGCTGAGCACCCTATGCAGGGTGCTAAAAGGCGATGAACGCCAACAGTCGTTGCATGTCCAGGCAGCAGTCGGGGAACGAATTGACGGCTGCCGAGTGCTGGCGGTCGAGGATAATCAGGTAAATCAACAGGTTCTGCGCGGTATTCTGCAGCGGGCCGGCTGCAGCGTTACGCTGGCCGATGATGGTTCGCAAGCGCTGCATTATCTGCGCAATGATCACTTTGATCTGGTCCTGATGGATTGTGAGATGCCAATTCTGGATGGTTACGACGCCACGCGCCAGTGGCGCCAGATGGAGGCCGAGACGCCGGACGGTGAGCCGCTCCAGCACCAGATTATTATTGCATTGACTGCCCATACCGCTGCCACCGATCGCCAGAAGTGCTTAGATTCCGGCATGGACGACTACTTATCCAAACCAGTCCGTTCGGCCCAGTTGCTGCGTGCCGTTAAGCGATGGTGGACAGATCCAGCAGGGATGCAACAAGAGCTGGCTCCAGAGTTCGAGGGGCAAGGTACACCGGAAAGGCCGCAGAGGCCGCTGACACAGGGTGAGCTGGATGCGGGTCCGGGATCGGCAGTACCGGAGAATCCGGCGGTCCCGGCCCTGGTAGCGATGGATGCGGCAGCATCCCTCGACCAAAGTGAGGCGGCAAGATCCATGCAAGCCTCGACTACAGATGAATCCGTCCTATCCGAACCTAACGTCAATGAATCATCCGCAGAGGGAACAGCACGACAAGATTCGACCACGCAACAAACTGTGATCGATCTGCAACGTCTGAACAGTCTACGCCAAGCCCTCGGCGACATCGCTTTGGTGCTCGAGACAGCAATCGCCGAGCTGCCGCGCTGTCTGGACCAACTGCGGCAAGCGGTGGAAATGGGCGATGCCGGCATGGTGAGCCTGGTGTCGCATACCATGGCTGGCTTTCTGGGCAATCTTGGTGCGACCGAGGCAGTGGCTCGGGCACGCGCACTCGAGGCGCACAGCAAACAGCTCGATCTGACCCAAGAAAGCGAAGTGTACCTGGATGTGGAGCGTACGGCGCGCGAGGCTGCCGACGCGCTGACCGATATCCTTGCAAATGAACAGCGCTCGAAAAAATAATATGAGCACCGTTCAATCACTTCTGTAATCGCCCGAGGAGACCCGACTTGCAACGACAGACGCCATCGAGCCTTGCGCCCCTGAATCCTGGGCTATTGGATCATGACGCGTCGCATATCCCGTGCGCACTGGTGGTTGATGACGATCCGGTGCTGCGACTCGCGGTCACGCAGTTCATCAAGCGGCTTGGTTTCCAGGTCACCAGCATCGAAAACGGCCAGCTTGCGACGCAGCACTTTGCCGCTCATGGGGCCGATATCATCCTGCTGGATGCCGCCATGCCGGTCATGGATGGTTTTGAAGCCTGTCGCAGCATACGCACCCTGCCGGGCGGCGATCGGGTGCCGATTATCATGATCACCATCTACGAGGACGAGGCATCTATCGACCGTGCCTTTGAGGCTGGTGCCAGCGAGTACATCACCAAGCCAATCCTATGGGCGGTGTTGCGCAATCGCACCTACCACCTAGTGCAGTCGGCGCGTGCTGAACAGCGCCTGCGTAACGATTGGGCGTTTTTCCAATCCATGGTGGACTCTATCTCCGATCCGACCGTCGTGATCGACCGGGAGGGTTTGGTCCGCTGGGTCAATGCCGCTTCCGCTGCTTGCCTGTTGATGGCCGAGCCGGTGGTTGGAGATGCGCTGAAGTTCGATCCTGCAACCGAACTCATCAGCTCAACCAATCAATATCCGGTTGCTGAGAGCATTCGCGAGCTGCTGCCAACAGTCCGATCCCAACTCGCATATTCCGACGAGCCTCTGCGGCTTATGATTCACCGCTGCGCTCCGGACGGAAAAGAGAGCTATGCTGAATTACAAGGTCGGGCATTGCGTGGGGACGACAGTATCGCCTACGGGTTCATTCTGCGCTTTCACGATGTCACCGAGCGCGAGATCGAGCAGCAGCGTTTGCATACTGAGGTGACGCGAATTGCCAAACTTGCCCACAGTGACCCGCTGACCGGGCTCGCCAACCGGCTTCTGTTTGAACAGCGTTTGCGCGAGGCGCTGTTTGCATCAGCGACGCATAACCTGCGCCTGGCGCTGATATTCATCGATCTGGATGGATTCAAGGAGATTAATGACAGCCTAGGACATGCCGCCGGCGACGAGGTTTTGAAAACGATTTCGACAAGGTTGGTCAAAAGGGTCCGCGATGGCGACACTGTTGGGCGCTTTGGCGGCGATGAGTTCGCCGTGCTGCTGACCGAAATACGACAGAATGCCAGCGTCGAGGTTCTGGGTCGCCGTCTGCTCTCCACCATTGTCATGCCCATCCAGGTGGCCGGGGGAACATGTCGGGTGAGTGCCAGCATCGGTATCAGTCTTTATCCCGAGCATGGCAATACGGGGCGTGTTCTGATGGAGCGGGCGGATCAGGCCATGTATCTAGTCAAGGGTAACGGCAAGAATAACATCCGCTTTGCCTGAAGTCGGCATCGTCCTGCCCGCTGAATGGCGCAAATTAGCAAATTAGTATGAGCATGGTTGGCTTTTGCCTTGGCCGAGGAAGAAACCGTTGCAAAGGGGCTGACATCAAGATAAAGGCAATTATTATGCCAATAAAACTGTGAACTTGTTCATAGGTAATCGAGCCATGGTGGCTTATTCTCATACTGTCTTCCGGGTTGATAACCCTTGGCGTTGGGATGTTCGAAGAAGACCGATGTTAGCCAAGGTGGCACCAGAATCAGCTTCGCGCAGGGATGCGCTCCCTTTTTCGTCTTATCGTCCTTTCGTTCTCCGACCGTCTTCCTTGCCTCATCCGCGCTCGTCACATCCGGGTAAATCAGCCTTATCTGATTCACTTAGTAATCAATGTGGTTGACGACTTTTCATCTTTCCTAAATGGGGATCAAAACAGAACCGGGCTGGAAAAGCCGGTTGGGAACTTGCTTGAACAGTGGAGGCGGAGTCAGTGAGCGAAGGTTCAAGAGGATGGGCGCGTCCATGCACCACAATCGCCGATTCATGCGACCTGTCCTGTATCATTCCTTTGCAACAGACTCATTCCCCGAGCTGGACCTTACCTTGATGTCGGAGACAGATTAGCCTTCTTTTGGGCTGTTGGCTATGAACAAAGTCACATCCGAAGGCAGGCGATTTGTGTTTAGGCGATGTCTGTCGAGAAATAGACCACCTGGCTTGTCTGCTTGTCCGGCATCGACGTTGCGGCAACCCGCCCATAGAGTGACTACAGGTGGGTTGCCGCTTTGCGCAGGCGAACGAGAATCTGGCGCCAGGTGCTATATCTCTCTCCGGCAATCGCTCTGCGGCCTTTCCGGACGGATTTTTGCTTGTATGGTTTTGGGGGGGGCTGACTGCATAGAGTGTTCAGCCATTCACCCAGAATAAAGTTTGATTCGTATTATTTGAAGGCAGATCCCAGCAAACATCAGGTTTCTTACGCCCTGATGTCTGTCTTGTCGATGCCGATGCCGATCCCGATCAAGTCGCGCTGAGCGGGTTGCCCCTTGGGGTATCCTCAGTTAATGTGTCGATAAGACAGTGACCTAAAGCCTTATCTCCCGGGAAAGGCGCGGCGCTCGCGTCCGATCCGCTGGCATTGCCTGGCGGGTTTCCCGCAAGCGGGCTCCTACGCCGACCGGCTCCCATGGCTGGTGTAGGTCCGCTTGTGGGCGAGGCGCCTTGGCCCCTCTGTGCACCCTGCGTCTCTGCGGTGAGTCCTTATATTCTTGAAGTCAGCACCCGTTTTGGGTGTTCATAATGCTAGGTTGATTCCGCTGACCAGTGCGCCTGGCAACAGGGCGCTGTCGGATGAGCGTCCGCCGTAGGTCGAGGCGGACAACAACAACTCGCGCTCTTGGGTCAGCCCTTCAAGCCGGTCGCCAAGCAGCCGGTACAGCGAGTCGTCGAAGCGCATTACCGCCAGTGGGGCGCTCAACATGCCATTCTCGACCCAAAAGGTGCCGAATCGGGTCATTCCGGTAATCCGGCAGGCATTGCGGTCGGACCAGTTACAGTACCAGAGGTTGCCGATGTAGATGCCGCTGCCGATGCGGTCGAGGATCTCGTCTGCTGGCAGATCACCGGCATCGACCTCGACCGATTCGGGATACTCGGCGCTCGCGTTGACCTCGGCATCGTATTCCTTTGCGCAACGGGCATCCACCAGGCAGCGACCGAAATGACCTCCTGCGATCAGCGGCACGCGTTCCGGCTTGCTGAAGCCTTCGGCGGTAAAACGACTGGTAAGCCCGCGGTCGTTGGCCTCTCTGATGTTTAAGTGCGGATGCAACTCTACTTGACCGTTGGCCAAGGCCAGCAGTGGTGTCTGCCGAGTACGATGATCACGCAGGCCAAAGCCGCCCCAGGCGAGCATGTCCATTAATTCTTGAACTGCCGCAGGTGCCAGAAAAGCACGATAACGGCCGGGTGCGAGATGCCGCTGTGGGTGATTCATCAGATCCAGGCGCACGCGCTGTGCGGCGATGCGCGCGGCCAGTTGATCCGGTTCCCAGACAAAACCGCTGTAGGTCCCTTTAACGGCTTTATCGCGCTCCAGATAGCAGCTCCAGTCCAGATTAAAACTGTCGCTTTGATGCCAACAACGATGACCGATGGAACTCGCGAGCCCATCCGCGATGCGGCCCGAGGCCAAGATACCGACCAGGTCCATCCCATCCGCCTGCTCTGACAAGGTGTCAATGGCATCACTGGCATCGGTAAGTTGTGCTGGCAGCACGCGAGTGGACTCGAATGGTTGTTCGCAGAAGTTCAGATAGGGGTCGACCGGCACGTGCGGCAGGCGTTCGCGCAGCCGTACCAATAGATCGAGGGCCAAGGTCAGGTCGGTATCGGCGTCGCCGCGCAGATCACAGCTGCCCTCTACCTGTTTGCTGTCATTAATCAGCGTCAGTGCTAGTGAGGCGCTGTGCACATTTCCAGCCTGACGCACCCGATTCTGATTCAGTCGAACAAAGTCCGAGTCCTCGGCGTTCAGGTTTGCAAACAGGATCTCAGCGCCCTGGAGCCGATCCATTAGGCGCTCTGCCAGGGAAAAAAATGTGCCCTGGTGCATCAGTCGATTCCACCTCCAAAGATTTCCACATCCCGAAACAGGCAAGGCGGCGATGCATGGCCGACGAACACGGCTTGATTTGGCTCACCTTTACCACAGTTGCGTACACCCCGCACCTCCATCGTCTCGGGTCCGCAGACTCCATCGAGGTTGCGCCAGAATGCTGCCGAGATACCGCGATAGCCGGGGTTGCGTACTAGACCTTTGAGTTCTCCATCTTCGATCAAGCGACCTAATTCGCAGCCGAATTGGAATTTGTTGCGGCTGTCGTCGATAGACCAGGAGCGATTGGTATCCATCAGGATGCCATGTTCGATGCGTGCGATCAGTTCGTTCAGCCTGTCCTCTCCAGGCTCCAGATTAATGTTGGCCATACGATCGATCGGTGGTCGATACCAGGCGGAGGCGCGAGCATTCGCGGTGCCATTGATACGGCCGCGGCGCTGCGACAAGGCGCCGCCAAGGGGGCGTTCTAGGACGCCGTCGCGGATCAAATGCACGCGCTGTGCCCGAGTACCGTCATCGTCTGCCCTGTAGGTTGCCAATTCGCCCGGCACGTCAGGATCGAACGTGACGTTGAGCAGCGAAGAACCATAGCGATAGGTACCGAACATTTCCGGCGTGACAAAAGAGAGTCCAGCATAGTTGCGCTCGTCGCCCAGGATGCGATCGAGCTCCAACGGATGGCCGATGGACTCGTGAATCTGCAAGGTCATTTGACTCGGCAGCAATACCAGATCGCGGCGGCCATTTGGGCACTCCGGGGCTTCCGCCAGGGCAATGGCCTCGCTTGCAACGCGTTCGGCATCAGCTATCAATGCGCTCGTCTCAATGCGCTCCAGCCCGCCCTGTTGAGCCTGATCTGCACCACCGCCACGGCGGGTCTGGGTCTGACCGTTTGCTGCCGCGGTGGCCGATAATCCGCAGTGCACATAATCCCAATTCTGCGCGATTTCCGCGCCGTCGGAGCTGGTCAACAGTTGTGTAGTGCGCTGATGCTCGAGCCAGGCGATGCGTTCAACGATGCGCTGGTCTACATCCAGTCTGGCACAGGCATCACTGAGCATGGCGAACTTGTCCTGCAAGGTCCAGGATGTCCAGGGTTGCGCCACCGTTGAAGCGTATTCGGCGCGCAATGCGCTGCGTGGATGTTGCCTGGCGTCGAACAGCCCCAGGCGTTGATGTAGCGCGGCAAAACGCAGCGCATGCCCGAAAGCCGCTGACAGCCCGGCCGGGCTCAGGTCGCTGGTGGCCCCGTAGCCGATGCCGGCAGCGTCGCTGACGGTTATCATTGCGCCGCGGGAGAGCGCAAGGCCGCTGGGCTCGGCTATACCGTCGCGTACCGCAAGCCCTTCGCTGACCTGATCGACCAGACGCAAGCTCCAGTAGTCGACGACCTTGGGCGCCTTTGTCGCGAAGGCCGCGGCGATCTCGGAAAGCTGGTTCAGTGGTTCGCTCTGATTGCTCATGGCTCAAATGTAAAGAGTGGCAGAAACGGCATGATGCGGCCGAATCCGGGCTAGCGCAGCGCACGCCCCTTGGCTTGCGGCGTTGCATCGGTTTCCAGAGCAGGCAGATCCTGGTGCGGCAAAATCAACTTTTCAGCCTGTTTTTGTTCGCGCGCACGAATCAGTTTCTCCTGCCGCGAGCGCACACCATAGCCCAGCGCGGCCCCGCCGGCTGTCGAGAGAGTCAACAGACCCAAGGTAACGAACTGGGCCAACAGCATGGCCACCCCGACGCCGACCAAGCCGCCCACGGCCACACCTGTTTTCAGGGTAGCGCCACCTGTCAAACGCTTGCGTTCGCGGGTCAGTTTAGCTTTGTCCCGTTCTGCCTGCACGCGCAACTTCTCGCGTTCGCGGGAGTGCCGCTTCTGCTGCCGTGCCATGGCCTGTTCGTTGACGCTGCCGATGACCGAGTCGAACCACAGCGCGACTAAAACGCCCAGGGTTGCGGCCAGCGCCCCAAACAGCCATGCGGTTTGCTGCAAATCGGTCTTCAATGCGATGTAGGTCAGCAAGGCAGTTGCTCCCTGCAATAATAGGATGCCGAGTAGAAACTTAAATAGTCCGCCAATGCGTGGCCACAACATCAATACAGTATCGCGGCGCTGGCGTCGCGATCCTCCAGCTCAATCGCAGCGGCCCACCTGAGCCCTACTGGTACTGCCGCCGTCGGAACGGCTTGTGCGCTTTGCCCAGGCCCGAACAGATAGACCCAGCCGCCCGGCGGCGGTGCGGCTGCAGCAGCATCAATGGTTGGATCTGGAAACATGTCGATCAGCCGGGCGCGGATTGCGGCCAGACCCTCGACGCTCCCGACCTGCCTAGATGGAATCGGACGATCATAGGCATCCACGACACTGTACATATATTCGGCTCCTATCTTGCTTAGATCGACCAGCAACCTTGGCGCCCGCGGGTCGCTGGGCACCAGTTGCGGTTCCAGGCTGGAGACGAGGAAAGGCCCGCTTGCCTGGTTCAGTCGCTGGGCCAACTCTAACTGCCCACCAGCCCGAAGATAAGCGGCAAATTCACCGCGCATGTCTGCCGACAGCTCTGGGCCGGTGCGTTCCCACAGATTGGCTCCATTACCCTCCACATGCACCGGCAGCAGAAAACCGTGAGCTCGAGTGTTGGTACTGGTGGACGGATCGCCGGCTGTGCTCTCCGCCGCGAGTACGTAGGTCTCGATGACGCGCAACAGCTCACGATAGGTGTCCACGTTGATGGATTCCCGCTCATCGGTTACATCGCCGAACAGGACAAAGGTATAAATGCCATAGTCGGGAGCTGTTGCTGCGGTCTCTTTTGCCGTATTGGAGGTGCGCTCCATGCCCTCGCCATGTCGCCCAAGCGGAAAGTAGAGCATCGAATAAGATTGATTGGAGCCAGCCAGCGATGAAGACATGCGCGTCGGTTCCAGGCCAGTGGTGCGACGCCAGAGTGCTAGGCCATCGGCAGCGGCTTGTTCCATTGCGTCGGCCGAGGTTGGCCCCTGCATGGCGGTGGCGCTGTCGACCACCGGCAGCACGACTTTGTCACCACCCTGGGCGACCAGTTCGCGGACAATGGCCTGCGGCGTGCCGCAGTTTGCACTGATCAATACCGCGGCAGCCGTGCCAGGATCAACGTCATCACCATACAATTCGGTAACCAGTTCGCGCAACAGGGCATCGTCACCGCCGACAGCAGCACTCCGGGTACAGCGCGCAAGCCGTGTCGCATTCACCTGTTCGTTGAAGCCTTGCAGGTTCGAATCAGGTGTTGATACCGGCTCCGGCACGTTATCCACCAGTTCCTCAGCAGAGCGCCAACTTGGTATGTTTTGCGCTGCAGTTGGCTGCGGCACTGCTGATCCGGCTCGGTTCGCGGTGGACGGCGAAAGCGCACAACTGGTGCACAGGGCAGCGGCCATCAGCATCAGGAATAAGATCGGAAACTTCATGAAGAAATTTGGTGCATGGATAAAATGGCAAGCTCGGTGCCTGAAGCATGCACCTTGGAGCGACGGCATTGCAATCTCCAGGGAGATAATAGCGGATTCCAGCGTGGCTTGCGCATCGGTTGCACAGCAGCAGGTCGCCATCAACCATCGCAAATAATTTTATTTCTTTATTTCAGTTAGTTATGATTCTTCAGTTCCGCGCCCGATAGTTTGGTGCAAAGCCCTCGTCTTTACCTTTTGCTGGATTTAACCGATTGATCGGCGCTCGAAAGCTTGCGGTGCGTACAGTAGGAACCCAATGTTGCGGTCAAGTATAAATCTCTCTTCAATGTAGCCTTCATGATTAGCATCGATAAGCCTTATTCCGAGGCTTGCGAACAAAACAAGGCACCGATCCTTGCGATCATTGCACCGTTGTTCGCCAGATCTCAACATGTGCTCGAAATCGGCAGCGGCACCGGGCAGCACGCGGTGCACTTTGCCGCAGCCATGCCGCACCTAAGATGGCAATGCAGTGATGTTGCGGCGCAACTTCCAGGCATCCGGCTCTGGCTCGACGAGGCTGCGCTGGCGAACCTACCACAGCCGCTGCATCTGGATATCGACGGCGATAGCGAAGTCGATCGCAACGATTGCTGGCCAGATGGCCAGTTCGACGCCGTATTCAGTGCGAATACGGCACACATACTCTCCCTAATCCAAGTCGAGCGCATGTTCCGCGGCGTCGGGCGATTACTGCCGGTCGGGGCACCCTTTGCTTTGTATGGTCCATTCAGCGAGAACGGGCGTCATATCAGCCGCAGCAATGCTGAATTCGACCGTATGCTGCGCCAGCGCGATCCATTCTCCGGTGTGCGCGACCTAGAAGACATACGGCGTTTTGCCGACAGCGCTGGACTGGAGTTGGAACAGAATTTGGCAATGCCGGTCAACAATCGCACTCTGATCTGGCGGAAATGCCGCTGAGACAGGATGCAAACTTGTGAGTTATAGAGCCGACATAGAGTCTAGCCCAATGAAACCTAGTCAAGTCGCAATCGAACGCGCCCGAGGTCTTTGGGCCTATCGCGGACAGCAACGTCCGCCATTCGCCATCGAGCCGAAGGCCGGCCAGGAATCCGTCTGGGATTATCCGCGACCGCCGGCCTATGTTCCAGACCGGCGCAATGTCGAGGTATATGCTGGCGACACCCTGCTGGTGCGCACCGAGCAGAGCATTCGGGCGTTGGAAACCGGCAGTCCGCCAACCTTTTACCTGCCAGCCGATCAGGTCGATCAAGCGAGACTGATAAAGTCGCCGCAACGCAGCTTTTGCGAATGGAAGGGCGAGGCTGAATACTTCCATGTGGTCATGCATGCTGGGCGTATCGAAAATGCCCTGTGGCGCTACCCGCATGCCCTCGACGATGCTGTGATCATTGCTGGTTACTACGCCTGTTATCCGTCACTGCTGCATTGCCTGGTCGACGGCGAAACGGTGCGGCCTCAAGCCGGTGGCTACTATGGCGGTTGGGTCACTGATGAGGTGATCGGTCCATTCAAAGGAGAGCCTGGCACCGGACATTGGTAGCTGATACGCAAGCCGTCGAGCTACTATCCCGTATGCCGGTGAGCGCAGCTGCATTCATTTGCTTGCGACTTCGAATTTTCTGCATTTGAGCGAGCCGACTTTGGTAAACATCACGCACCTGCGTCCACCGTTAAGCTCCGCGTTTCGCTATACTCATGCGCCTGTAGCCTGTCCACGAAGACGAACCGATGTGTGCTCAGAACCCCCTGTATATCGCTTTGCCCCTATTCAGCTGTCTGCTCGCAACTTCCGGCGCCGCGATCGGCGCCTTGTATAGTTTTCTGGAACAGGCGCCAATGCGCTATTTCAGCCCCGAGGACAGCAAACTGATGTCGGACAACATCGATGCGGTGCTCGCTGTACCTGATAATGATGTACCGCAAGCCTGGCATAATGATACGACCGGAAATCACGGTAGCGCGATGTCGACGCGCAGCTTCAGGCACCAGAATATGAACTGTCGGCGGCTGCGCATCGACAATCATGCCAGCGGTGTTGATGCACGCATCACTGCGGATCTATGCGACGTGGATGGTGTCTGGAAGGTGCTTCGGCTGCCGGAATGATGAGCCGACATGGCAGGATTGCTGTTATATTCTGTTAGCTCATACCAGGAGATTGTCAAGGTATTGACTATAGGCTGAATAAGCGCAGCATCCCACCATCCGGCCGTCCGTAATGCATTGATCTTTAATCGGCTCGGTCATCTCGCAAAGGAAAAGCGAGCCTGATTTTGATCGGTATCGGCGTCGGTATCGCACCGACCAACCCATCCGCCAAGCTCCTCGCTGACCGCGTCGCCACGCTGTCCGAGCGTCGTGAGCATGGCCACACGACGATCGAGCAGTGCCTTTCGCTTGCTGTTGTCGTCTGCGCACAACGCATCGCACACCAGCGAGCACGTCCTGAATTGCAGCCCACTCCAGCGCCGAGCCTCGTGCGCTTTCAAACGACCGGCGTCGATCCCCGCTCGTCGCTTTGCCGTTACCCTCGGCAATCTTCAGCGCGATGGCCTGCGATGCGCGCCTACGATGCGCACCTAGGATGCGCACAGGCGTTGATCCTTCGCGTTACGCTGTCCTTTCACATGCTCGCAGTCGCGCTATGGCCCAGCCGACAGACTCGATGGCCGCACGCTAGACGTCGCGCTTCTCATGACCGAATGGCATAGGGCGTTTTCTCTCTCGATTCCGATTCCGATTCCGATTCCGATAGTGGCCCCGACCCCGATTGCACTCCGCCGATGTCTGGACAGCGTTGTATCGGTTATTCATGAACCGCTACTTATTCATCTTTGGGACTATTCTCAGATGGATTGTCGGTTCGGCAACCCGATCAGCCTGGTGCTGATAACAGATGATGGGTTAGTGAGCGCGTTTTGCGCCAAAAGCGCCGCGGGTGGCTCCGATCGACCCGCCAGCAGACTCCATGGCAGGAATCGATGATGATCCGATCGAGGTGGCCAGTGCGAAGCGCATTCAACGCCTGTGCAAACCAGGAGTCGAGCGCCTCGGCGGCAGTGATCCAGGCGGCCTCGTCCTGATCAAGTACCGCGTTTAACAAATCTTCGATAACGATCAGAGCGTTTGCAAACATGGCCTGGGGCGGCAAAGTACGCCTGCTTGGCAATGATGCATAGGATATTCCAGCGGCTTCGGCCAAGCCCGATGCCAGCGGATGTTCTGCAAATACCTGCCTTGGGAGTTGCCGGTCGAATGGCAAGGCGGACAGATCAGTCGATGGCTGCAGCCAGACCCCTCCGCCCCAGGTCCAAATTCCGTTTATGCTCGGGCGGCCCTCGGTCTCCCGTTGCTGATTGACCGTCGACTGAAAAAGCAGCATCTGCGCCTCGTTCATCAGACTAGCCCAGTGCGCAGCATCCGGCCCAGTGGGCAGCAGGCCGTCTACGTGCTTACCGATCGCATGCGCCAATGGCCTTGTCTGGAGTGCTGGCGGGCGTTCGCAGTGCAGATACCAGCGTGATGCGGTTGGGGCGCTGAATTGCAGCCCATCGGATGCAAAATGATGATTCAATTCTGCGATCAAAGTCTGTGCTTCAGCGATTTCAATACCGAGATGTCGGGCATCAAACAGGCGCAGCAAGTCCCGATCCGCGCGCAAATGCACTGGATCGGCGTGCATACAGTAGCCGGTACGGTTCCAATCCCCGGCATCCGCGGCCAGGCAGTAGGGTGCGCTGGCAGCGATGTCGCTGCCGGCGCCGAAGCGGCCTAGCAGTGTGCTCTCGAGGTCTGTGCCGGGCGATTGCGCGCGTTCGCCACGGGCTAGCAGTCGATCCAGCACAGGCGTATCGATGTGCTGATCGGGCGGTAATGCAAGCGGTCCGAGCAGGCCCGGAATCAGCAACTCACAGACGATGCGACTTTCTGGATTCGGCTTGACCATAGCGATTTCTAATCGGGCTGCACTGACTTGGATAGATCGGATGCATACATGGATTACAACGCCCCGAGCACGGGGCGTTAGGATTCATATGGGCTTTTGTACCAGCTTGCTGCATCGATTCGTCCAACGTATACATTGCATCAACGTTGAAACGCGGGACGATGCGCCGTTTGGCATGATCTAAGAGACAAGGCAAAGATCCGGCGCCATCGACCGACTCATGATAGTTTCCGTCAATTGCTTTTATCTGCTATAACCAGAAGCCTTTAAGTTTGGGCCAAGCGCGCGACGCGCAACCGGATGGGATAACCATACCGAGGTAGGAGCACTGCGCGTGGCAACAGCAAATCAGTGCTGTCACCAGTGCTGTCACCAGTGCTGTCACCAGTGCTGTCACTGGTACAACTCAGTCCGAGATCTCGCAACTGCTGTTCGGCGGCTTGCCGCTGATGGGGGATCAGGGCAGACAGGTCCATGTCTCCAATAACGCGGTCATACTCTTGTCCTAGCACGCGAGCATCAGATGGCATCGACGCTAGCCTCAACCCCCACGCCCAATCCCGCTCTGCCGACCCTGCGGCTGCATCCGGCGGCGAACGACAGCATCAATGGCGATATCGAGCAAGCGGCCGATGACGACATCGGACAAGCTGCAATCCTGCAGCTCGCCGGCGTCTGGCGGGTTGAGCAACCCTTGCCGCGCCTCGCCAGCGCCTGCGCATTGCTGGAGAGCCAGCCGCGGCTGCGTCGGCTTGGGTTCGACACAACGCGGCTGGATGGCTGGGACTCGGGCTTGGTGGCGTTCATCGCCGGACTGCAACGCCTATGCCGGGAACGTCAGATCGAATGTGATAGCACGACACTGCCGCACGGTTTGCGTGCGCTATTGGACATGGCCGAAATCGTGCCCGAACGCGCCGACAATGGGCATGTGCCAGAGCCGCGCTCTTCATTCGTTCAACGCTTGGGCGCAGACTTCATTGATCTGGCGCGTTCAACCGGTGAGATTATGGAATTTTTCGGCGAGGGCACGCTGGCGTTTCGGCGTTTTCTGCTTGGCCGGGCGCGTTACCGCCGCTCGGAGCTTTGGCTGATCGTCCAGGAGTCCGGTGCCGATGCGCTGCCCATCATCGGTTTGGTGAGTTTTCTCGTAGGTATGATCTTGGGTTACATCGGCGACCAGCAACTGGCCCAATTCGGCGCGCGCATCTATGTCGCGGATCTGGTCGGCCTGGCCACTGTATTACAAACAGGTGCCTTGATCACGGCTATCGTGATGGCTGGGCGCACTGGTGCGGCGTTTGCTGCCCAGCTTGGCAGCATGCAGGTGAACGAAGAAATCGACGCGCTGCGCACGCTCGGCATCTCGCCGATGGAGTTTCTGGTGCTGCCGCGGATGCTGGCGCTGATCCTGATGACACCGCTGCTGGCCATCTATGCCAACGTCATCGGTATCCTCGGCGGCGCTTTCGTTGGCACCACGGTTGGCGGTCTGACGTTTACAGCGTATATGATCGAGACGCAGCTGGCGATTGGCTGGAATCATATTGCCCAAGGCTTGATCTGTGCCGTTGTCTATGGTGCCATCGTTGCTGCTTCCGGTTGTCTGCGCGGCATGCAATGCGGGCGCAGCGCCGCTGCTGTGGGGCAAGCGACCACCTCGGCCGTAGTGACCGCCATCGTCTTCATCGTCATTGCCGCGGCGGTGCTGACTATCATCTTCGACGCCATCGGCCTGTCATGACATTGGCGGTGGGCACGGAGCAACGTCGGATTGCAGTTCGCCTGCGGGACATCGAATTGCGCTATGGGGATACACTGGTGCAGCAGGGTTTGAGTTTCGATATCCGTCGTGGCGATGTGTTCATCGTGATGGGCGGCAGCGGCTGCGGCAAAAGTACTGTTATGCGTTGCCTGACCGGGCTGCTGGAGCCATCCGCCGGACGCGTACTGATGGACGGCGTCAGCCTGTGGGAAACATCCCAGTCCGAACGCATCCGACTGATGCGACGAAACGGCGTCATGTATCAAAGTGGCGCTCTGTGGAGCTCAATGACCCTGCGCGAGAACGTGGCCTTGCCATTGGAGCAATATACCAGTCTCACGGCGGACCAGATCCGCGACATCGCCGAGTACAAACTCGCTTTGGTGGGTCTGGCCGGCTTCGGTGACTACTCTCCGTCTGAGATCAGCGGCGGCATGCGCAAGCGCGTAGGCGTCGCGCGTGCTATGGCGCTGGACCCGGATATCCTATTCTTCGACGAGCCCTCTGCCGGTCTCGACCCCTTGTCCGCCCGGCGTCTCGATGAGCTGATTCTGGAATTGCGCGACAGTCTCGGCACCACCATGGTTGTTATCACCCACGATCTCGATAGCCTGTTCAGCATTGGTGACGACGCCGTGTTCCTGGATGCCGATACACATACCATGCTTACCACCGGTAACCCCCGCGACCTACGTCTGCACAGCGACATCGCTCAGGTACGCGAATTTCTGAATCGTGGCGAAGCATGAGTAAGCAAGCCAACCCTACCGTCATTGGCGGCTTCGTGCTCGGCGCATTAGTGATCGTGGTGATCGCGATTTTGGCTTTGAGCAGCGGCGCGCTGATGCGTGAGCGCATCAATATGATCACCTATTTCCCTGGTTCGGTGCAGGGTCTCAATGTTGGCGCCCAGGTGCAGTTTCAGGGGGTGCCGATCGGTCAGGTCACCGAGATCGGTGTCGACTATCTGCCCGACCGCAACAGCTTTCGCATCCCGGTGAATTACGAAATCTGGCCGCAGAGCGTGCATGTGATCGGTGGCTCTAAAACAGAGGCTGATGTACGCCATGTATTGCAAAGCCTGATCGAAGAAAAAGGTCTGCGTGCCAGGCTGGAATCAGTCAGCGTCGTGACCGGCCAATATCTGGTGGCGCTGAGCACGAACCCACAGCTGCCGAAACGCAGTTATACAACGCCCCCGGGCGGCCCGATCCGTGTACCTGCCATCGCCGCGACGCGCGATGTTCTCGAGGATATGTTGGGCAAACTCGACTTATCCGCACTGATCAAGAATGCCACCAATACACTGGCGGCAGTCGAGGAGTTGGTCAAATCCCGCATGTTGCGTGATACCCTTGAAAATTTAAATGGAACCCTGGTCGAGACGCAAACAGTAATCACCCAACTCAACGCCCAGATCAAGCCCCTTGGCAACCGCGTTGAGCAGACCTTGGTTGACTATGGCAACCTGGCTCAGACCATCCAAGCCCGGGTCGATCCATTGGCCGACCAGCTGCAACAGACCAGCAGTGATCTCTCCAGCCTGCTTCTTGGTCTGAATACTCAAATCGAGCCTTTGACCGACGCGGTCATCACGACCCTTGGCGATGCCAGCCGCGCCATGCGCAATATCGCCAGCCTGACCAGCGAGGGCTCGTCGACCCGCCACGATCTCGACCGCCTGCTGGCCGAGGCGACCCGTGCCGCCCGCTCCCTGCGCTCGCTGGCCGATTATCTGGAACGCCACCCGGAGGCCTTATTACAGGGCAAGCGATAGGAGTATCCAGCCAACCTGATGCGATGCGACCGCTGCTGCAGGTACGCCGGTTGTCCTAAGGTAAGGCTTCTGACTAAGCGCTTGAATCTGGACGAGACGCGGCCTTTAAGCTAGGCTCCGCATATGGGTGGACGAAACCCTCGTCTGCCGCAACCTTGCCTTTGCAGGATGATTCGCAAACTCTACATCCAAACTCATGGCTGCCAAATGAACGAGTACGATTCCGCGCGCATGGCGGACGTGCTGCGACAATCGCACGGCATCGAGCTTGCCGAGCGGCCCGAAGAAGCCGATATCCTATTGCTGAACAGCTGTTCCATCCGCGAGAAGGCGCAGGAAAAAGTGTTCTCGCAGCTTGGCCGTTGGCGGCTGTGGAAAGCGCACCGACCCGCACTGGTGATCGGCGTCGGTGGCTGTGTTGCGAGTCAGGAGGGCGAGTTAATTCGCCAACGCGCACCCTACGTCGATCTGGTATTTGGTCCGCAAACATTGCATCGGCTGCCGCACATGCTGGACCAACTCGAACGCCGGCAAGGACCGCAGATTGACGTTTCGTTTCCGGAGATCGAAAAGTTCGATTGTCTGCCAGAGCCGCGCGCGGATGGCCCGAAAGCCTTCGTATCGGTGATGGAAGGCTGTTCGAAGTATTGCACCTACTGTGTTGTGCCCTATACCCGGGGCGAGGAAATCAGCCGCCCGTTTGATGATGTCATTGCCGAGGTTGCGAGTTTGGCCGAACAGGGCGTACGTGAAGTGAACCTACTGGGACAGAATGTCAATGCCTATCGCGGCTCGATGTACGACGGCGAGATTGCCGACTTATCGCTGCTGATTCGCTATGTGGCCGCTGTCGATGGCATTGAGCGGATTCGTTTCACGACCTCGCACCCGGTGGAATTCACCGATGAGCTGATTGATGTGTATGCCGATGTGCCGGAACTGGCCAGCGCTTTGCACCTGCCGGTGCAGAGTGGCTCTGACCGGATTCTGTCGCGTATGAAGCGTGGCCACACCGTGCTGGAGTATAAGGACAGAATTCGTCGTCTACGTCAGGTGCGACCGGAGATTTGTATTTCGTCCGACTTCATCGTCGGTTTCCCGGGAGAGACCGATGCCGACTTCGAGGCAACCATGCGGCTGGTGCAAGAGATCGGCTTTGACCAATCATTCAGCTTCATTTACAGCGCCCGGCCAGGCACGCCTGCCGCCGATGAGGCCGATGATGTGAGCCACGGCGAGAAGCAACGACGTCTCGCGCGCCTGCAGCAGCGAATCAATCAGCAGGCGCAGGGCATCAGTCGGCGCATGGTCGGCGAGGTGCATCCGGTGCTGGTGGAGGGTCCTTCGCGCAAAGATCCGGCGCAACTCGCCGGGCGCACCGGGAATAATCGCGTGGTCAACTTCAGTGGCCCAGGCGACCTGGTGGGTAAACTGGTGCCATTGACCATCACCGAGGCATTGCCCAATTCTTTACGTGGCAAACTGCACAAGTCCCAAGAACCCTTCACCAAGCCATAAGAACCCTTCACCAAGCCATTGCCCGAACCATTACCAAACCCGTCACCTCATCGAGCCGAACAAGTCGATCTCGAGTTGATTCCCGCCGACAACGCGCGCCTGAACAATTTGTGCGGACCTTTCGATCAACATCTGCGACTGATCGAACGCCGGCTCGGGGTCGAGATCAGTAACCGTGGAGCAAGTTTTCGCATTATCGGAGAACCTGCCGCGGCACAGGCTGGTGGCCAGGTTCTTAGAGCGCTCTATGCTGCCAGCACTGACGAGGCTTTATCTCCCGAGCGCGTACACCTTCAGTTGCAACAGTCTGGCATCGAGGCCCTGACAGCAGACAGCACGGCCGAATTGCCCGAGATCGTCATTAAGACCAAACGTGGTTTGATCAAGGCGCGCGGGCCGATGCAGCAGGCCTATCTGCACGCGATGCTGCAGCATGACATCAACTTTGGCGTTGGCCCTGCTGGTACTGGCAAGACCTATCTAGCCGTTGCCTGTGCCGTGGAGGCCTTGGAGAGCGAACGCGTGCGCCGCGTATTGTTGGTCCGCCCGGCAGTGGAAGCCGGCGAGCGGCTGGGATTTCTGCCCGGCGACTTGGCGCAGAAGATCGACCCCTATTTGCGTCCGCTGTACGATGCCCTGTTCGAAATGCTCGGCTTCGAAAAGGTGAACAAACTGATTGAACGCAATGTCATTGAGGTCGCACCATTAGCCTACATGCGCGGGCGCACACTGAACGACGCGTTTATCATACTGGACGAGGCGCAGAACACCACTCCTGAACAGATGAAGATGTTTCTGACGCGCATTGGCTTCGGCTCCACCGCGGTGATCACTGGAGACGTAACCCAGGTGGACCTGCCGCGCGGGCAGCCGTCCGGATTACGCCAGGCGATCGAGATTCTACGCGACGTGCAAGGCATCCGCTTTACCTTCTTCAGTGCGCGGGATGTGGTGCGTCATGCGTTGGTGCAGCGCATTGTCAATGCCTATGATGCACATGACCGCGGGCAGGGTGAGAAGCATGTCTGACAGCGCGTTCGCGACCGCGCATAGAGCCTGGGTTGATTGTAACCCTCAGCGCCCTGCTTGCCGAGGCGATGCATGGAACTGATCGTCGATATCCAGCTTGCCAGCGACAGGCCGGTGCCGGAGCCGGAGCAGTTCAAGACCTGGGTACAGGCAACGCTTGCCGGCGCCTGCGCTAGTCCCGCCAATGCCATGGAACTGACCATTCGCATTGTCGATCCGGCCGAGAGCGCGGCATTGAACGAACGTTATCGGGGCCGTTCAGGGGCCACCAACGTGCTGTCATTTCCGTTTGAATTACCGCCTGGCGTTGATGCCGACACCCTTGTTGCAGTACCGACATTGCTTGGTGACCTGATTGTCTGCGCCCCGGTAGTGAACAACGAAGCGATACAACAAGGCAAATCGTTTGCCGCCCATTGGGCGCACATGATCGTGCATGGCACATTGCATCTGCTTGGCCATGACCACGTCGAGCCCGCCGAGACCGCGCGTATGGAAACACTGGAAAGAGTGGTCCTGTGCGGGTTAGGATTTCCTTCTCCCTACGAGGCAGCGTAACACCCGAATGACGAGCGACCCATCGAGCAACGGTTCGCAGCCCCCTAACCCGAATCGGAAACGGAACTGGCGTGAGCGCATTTGCCGCTTGCTGGGCAGCGAGCCTGAGACCAAGGAACAACTGATTGGACTATTGCAGGATGCCGAATGTCGGGCCCTGCTCGACCGCGACGCTCTTGGTATGATCGAGGGCGTGCTGCAGGTCTCGGATCTGCGTGTCGGCGACATCATGATCCCGCGCGCCGAGATGGTCGGAATTCGCCGCGATAACCCGTTGGATCGCATCCTCGAGATCGCGGTGGAATCTGCTCACTCGCGTTTTCCCGTCACCGGCGAGGACAAAGGCGAGGTGGTCGGCATCCTGCTGGCAAAGGATTTGCTCGCCTATTGTACCGAATCCACCCGCCGCAGCCCCTTCAACATCCGCGACCATATCCGTAGCGCAGTATTCGTCCCCGAGAGCAAGCGTCTGAATGTACTATTGAAGGAGTTCCGTGCCAGCCGCAACCACATGGCCATTGTCGTCGACGAGTACGGTACGGCCTCGGGTCTGGTAACCATCGAGGACGTACTGGAGCAAATTGTCGGCGATATCGAAGATGAGCACGACCACGACGAGGGCGCCTTTGTATTCAAGCGCGGCAAGAATGAGTACAGTGTCAAGGCGCGAACCAGTGTCGAGGATTTCAATGACTATTTTCACAGTCAACTGCAAGCTGGCGAGTTCGATACCATTGGCGGCCTGGTGGTCAACAGCCTCGGCCATGTTCCCGTCCGTGGCGAGCGCGCCGAGTTGGGTGGTTTCCGCTTCACCGTCATGAGCGCTGACAGCCGACGGGTGCATCTGCTGAGCGTCAAGCCTCTGCAGGCAGATCCCTCGGATACTGCCCGGTACCGTTGACCCGACTATTTTCCAGCTCGCGGTCGAAGGCAATGTTGTGCGTTAGATGGCTTTCGGCCGCATTCTATACTTCGTACAGGGCCGTACGTCGGTGTTTGTTGTCGCCAGCCATGGATGTGACAGCGAGAATGGAATCGCCGCTGGCCTTCTCCGTGTGCGGCGCGGCGAGCTGGCAGAGCCGCAATTCAGAATGGCGGCTGGTCGTCAAAAAATGGCGGGGGCTGCTCGCTGTCATCAGGTGCATGTGCCTGATTGGCCGGTGTCACCCGCCAAGCCTTTACGTTGGTATACCAGCGCCCATTGTGCTCGCGGCTTTCCAGGTCGATGCTGACGGTGAGTTCCTGCCCCTGCTGGATAGCGAACTGATCAATGCGATCGCCCCAGACTGCGAAGCAGACCTGCTTGGGATAATCGCCGGGAAGCTCGATGATGTACTCCTGAATGCGCCATGCGCCACGTGCGGATGTGCCAGATTTTTCTGGTAGGATTTGAGTGATCTTGCCTGTGAGTTCCAAGCTCGATTGCCCTCCAAGTGAAGCAAAAATAACCGCCGAAGCGGAACCCAACGGGAGTGTAACGCGGTTATCGGGCAAGGTCGACGAAGCCTGCCCGCGCAAAGGCCGGTGATTGCTATGCTGCACCCTGATTGTTGTGACCAAGTGTGCGAACTTCGACCCAATATGGCTGGTCGGTAAAGCTTTGCAATCGACAGAGAATGATGACAACAAACCAAAGTGGCGGAAACTCAAAGTGAACAGCATGAAAGCGAGACTCGAATCCCGCCTGGCGGGCATGGCCCATGAGATGCAGGACTTCGCCACGGATCTTGGTGGCTGGGTGGAGGCAGGCGCACAACGGCTGAGCGGTGCTGAGCAGCGTCGGTCAGCGGCAGCCTTTTCCGCCTGGGCGCTCGCCGATGATGGTCTCCAGGATGCGTCACTACGCGCCTGGATCGATGGCTTGGACGACATCGGACGCGAGGCTCTGGGTGAGCAACTAGCAGGTTTCTGTACCGATTTCGAGATCGATCTGGCCTGGCTCGTGGACGGCGAACTGGCCGCTTGGCCCGCGTTGCAGGCGCAGCTCAGAACTCTGGTGACGCACTACTGCCTGGCGTGCAAGGCAGCGGTGGATGCGGACTCGGATCTCATTCGTTTTCGCCGCCGGCGTCTGTGGCAGCATAAGCAGCAGGGCCAGAAACCCTGTGACTAGATTGCGGTGACCGCGGCTGCGCTACCAGCAGCCCAACACCAAAGACGGTGCCGAACAGCAGCGAAGACGGCAGTACGCCGACGCCCAGGCCCAGGGCCAACCCGGTGTTCAGTACGGCGTAGCCGCCCCAGTAGTTGAGCATCCGGCGCAGTTGCGTCTGTTGGGCACGAGCCGTGGTGAGAAGTCGTGGCAGGCCGCGCAGCGAGCCGTCCAGCAGCAGGATGCTGGCGGTGTCCGTGGCCAGCTCTGCGGCACCCCGCAACGACACAGAACAGTCGGCCTGGCGCATTGCCAGCGCGTCGTTGACACCATCGCCGATGAAGCAGATGCGGTGGCCTTGTTGTTGCAACTCGCGCACCCGTGCTGCCTTGTCTTCCGGCAGTACACGATCATAGGCGGACTCGATGCCAAGCGCTTGCGCCAGTGCGTGGGTGGGCGCTTCAGCATCGCCGGAGATCAGCGCTACTTGCGCGATGCCGTGGTCAACCAGAAAGTGAACAATGCCGGCGGCCTCGGTCCGTGGGCGGGTGGTCATGCTGATGACCCCCTGCACGCCGGAGCTATTCGCTGTCAGAATGGCCGTCTCACCGCGGGACTCGGCGGCATCCAGCGCGCTCCGGGCCAGGGTATCGATGGAGATGCGTTCGGCGTCCAGGAGGCGGCGTCCGCCCACCCAGACGCGCTGACTGTCGATGGTCGCGATCACACCGAAGCCGACGCGGAAGTCCAGATCCGCGGCGCGTAGAGGAGGGCAGTCCGGCTCCCGTGCCGCGGCAGCAGCCAAGGCTTGCGCCAATGGATGTGTCAGCCGACCCTCGGCAGCGGCCGCTATGGCGAGCACGCGTGCCGGTTCCCAGCTGCCGGTGGCGGTGATTTCGGCCACTGTCAGCTCGTCCGCGGTGAGCGTGCCGGTCTTATCGAAAAGCACAATGTCCACGTCCGCCAGCGCCTCCAGCGCGCGGCCGTCTTTGATCAGGATGCCGTGCTCGAGCAATACCGCCAGCTGACCGGAGACGGCCATCGCGCCGGCGGCGCGCACTGCATTGATGGGCGCGCTGAACAAGAGCGCCACCGCTGCTGAAGGCCCGATGAGTGGCCAGACCAGGGCGCTGGTGCAGAGCAGCGGCAGTGCGGCAGCGTCGGCGATGGCCTCGGCTTTCAGCTGGAGTTGGGTATTATGGCCCGCGCTGTCGCGCAGCAAGCGCTCCACCCGGGCCAGGACAGTATCGCGGCCCGCCACCATCACCTGAACTTGCGCCTCGCCGCGCAGCACCAGACCGCCAGCGTACACCAGATCACCTGGACCCAGTGTCCGCGGCAGCGACTCGCCGGTGAGCCGCTGCTGATCGACACTGATGCTGCCGGTTTGTATACGCGCATCCACCGGCACCGGTTCTCCGGTGGCGAGCAACACCAGGTCGCCAGGCTGCAGGCCATCGACGGCAAGTCGAGTCTCGATGCCGTCGCGCAGCACCCGCGCTGGTGCTGGCGTCGGCAGTCCAGTGTTCAGCAGTTGACGCGCCCGTTCGCGGCTGCGTAATACAGCCACATCGGCGGCGTGGAAGACCAAGCACTGTACTGCCGCTCCCAGCGGCTGGCTCAGCCCCAGGCTGCCGATGCAGACTCCGAAGTTGACCAGGTCGTCGCCGATCCGTCTCTTGTGCAACAGCTCATACTCGCTTGCGCGCAGCAGCGGCAGCATGCTGTAGACGGTGAGCGCCAGTGCTGCTGGGGTCAGTATTGGCAGCGCATAGCTGCCGATACAAAGCGCCAGCGCCCAACTGCTGGCCTGCAGGTCAGCGCGGCGGCGTTGGAGTACCACCGCGGCGTCGATTGAGTTCTGCCGCTCCTGTATTCGACGATTGCCCCTTGTGCGTAATCGCTGGCGCAGCCGCTGTGGGCGTTGCAAACGCTCCATTACCCGCGTGCCGGCGTAGAAACTCAGTGCAAGTCCGGCTTGGAGCAGGGCCATGGTTCAGCCGCCGTGCGGAGTTTGCCGGGGGAGTGGCATTGGTGCCGGGGCGCGCCATGCATGGGGCTGAGCGGTCGCTGTCATACAAGCGTTGTACTGTTCGCTTGCGGCTTGCCTGCCCGCCGCCTCCAGCGACGGTTCGAAATCGTCGCGTCTCGCCTTCGGATCGAAGGGCAGGGAGGTGCCGCCGGCGATCGCCCCAATGATCATCCTAATGATCATCCCAGTAATCGCCATGGATTCTGTCGCTGTTGTCATGCCAAACGCTCCAACCCATGCCTGTTCGACTGCATCATCTTGTCGAAGAAGCCAATCGTTGCGGCAAAGCGTTCGCAAACTGAATGTGATATTTAGCAATCTTTCAGATGGGTTTGCACAGTCTCAATGCGCTCGATCCCAATTTTCCCCCGCGCCGACATCGACGATCAAGGGCACCTTCAGCTCCGCAGCAGATTGCATCATGGACTTGATCCGCTGGCTGACGCTGTCCAGCGCATCCGCATCGACCTCGAATACCAATTCATCATGCACCTGCATGATCATACGCACTGGTGGCCGTTCGGTCTGAATCCATTCATCGACTTGGATCATTGCGCGCTTGATGATGTCGGCTGCGGTGCCCTGCATCGGGGCATTGATCGCGGTGCGTTCGGCGGCCGCGCGCAGTTGACCATTGCTGTGGTTGATGTTTTGCAGGTATAGCCTGCGGCCGAACAGCGTTTGTACATACTGATCCGCGTGCGCCTGAGCGCGAATGCGTTCCATGAACTCGCGCACACCGGGATAGCGGGCAAAGTAGCGATCGATATAGTCCTGTGCCGCACCGCGCTCGATGCTGAGCTGACGCGCCAAGCCAAACGCCGACATACCATAAATCAGGCCGAAATTGATGGCCTTGGCGGAGCGACGTTGCTCGCCGGTGACCTGTTGCGGCGGCAGGCCGAGGATCTCGGCAGCGGTGGCGCGGTGGATATCGGTGCCGGCGGCAAAGGCGGCAAGCAGCCGTTCGTCTCCGGACAGATGAGCCATGATGCGTAGCTCGATCTGAGAATAGTCCGCGGCCAGGATACGACAGCCGGGCTCCGGCACGAAGGCGCGGCGAATGCGGCGACCCTCGTCGCTGCGGATTGGAATGTTCTGCAGATTGGGATCGGTGGACGACAGCCGTCCGGTGGCGGCGACTGCCTGGTGATAGCTGGTGTGCACCCGCCCGCTGTCGGGATTGATCATGCGGGGCAACTTGTCGGTATAGGTCGAGCGCAATTTGGACAGGCCGCGATGCTCCAGAATGATTCCTGGCAATTCGTGGCCGTCCTCGGCCAATTTTTCCAGCACCGCCTCGGACGTAGAGGGCTGGCCCTTGGGTGTCTTGGCGACGACCGGCAGGTTCAATTCATCGAAAAAAATTGCGCCGATCTGTTTTGGCGAGCCCATATTGAATCGCCGCCCGGCGATACCGTACGCGCGCTCTTCCAGCTCCGCACAGCGCAGCGCGAGTTGTTGGCTTTGCAGGTTCAGTTCATCGCTGTCAATACGCACGCCTGCACGCTCTATGCGCGAAAGCACCGGCACTAGCGGCATCTCGATATCCCGATAGACCTGCAACAGCGATGGCACAGCCTCGACTTTGGGCATTAACTCTCGATGCAGGCGCAGCGTCACGTCCGCATCTTCGGCGGCATAGGGGCCAGCCTGCTCCAGCGGAATCTGGTCAAAGCTGAGCTGTTTTGCGCCTTTGCCGGCAATGTCCTCGAAATGGATGGTGTCCTGGACCAGATATTTTTTTGCCAGGGAATTCATATCATGACGGGTGCCGCTGCTGTCCAGCACATAGCTTTGCAGCATCGTATCTTCGAGGGTACCGGATATTCGAATGCCATGGTTGGCGCAGACGCTGATGTCGTATTTCAGATTTTGGCCAAGCTTGGCCCGGCGCGCATCCTCCAGCAATGGTTTCAGCTGACCCAGCACGCTGTTGCGGTCGAGTTGATCCGGGGCGCCAGGGTAAGCGTGTGCGAGCGGCACGTAAGCCGCCTCGAACGGCTTGATGGCGAAGGATACCCCGACAATCTCGGCGCGCATGGCGTCCAGGCTGGTGGTCTCGGTGTCGAAAGCAAACAAATCGGCTTGGCTGAGACGCTCGATCCAGGCATCCAGCGACGGCTGATCCAGGATGACCTGATAGTCTGGCGTCGCCTCGCTGTCGTTGTCGCTCACGGCAGTTAATGTTGCCATCAGGCGCCTTGATTCGATACGCCGATACCAGTCGCGCAAGCTATTGACATCCGGCTCGGCAGGTTTCAGCTCCAATGGCGTAACATCCAGCACCAGGTCGCGTTTGATCGTTGTCAGTTCCCGCGACAGCGGCAGTTGCTCCAAACTTGCTCGCAGGTATTCGCCAACCTTGCCCTTGATGCGGTGGGCATTGGCAATGATAGCGTCGAGATTGCCATAGTCATTGATCCATTTAACGGCGGTTTTCGGGCCACATTTGGGTACACCTGGGATGTTGTCGACAGGGTCACCCACCAGACTCAAATAGTCGACAATGCGCTCCGGCGGCACGCCGAATTTATCCCTGACCCCAGCCGTATCCAGCAGGGTATCGGAGAGGGTGTTGATCAGCGTAACCTGCTCGTTGACCAACTGCGCCAGATCTTTATCGCCAGTGGAGACCAGCGTTGCAATGCCTTGTTCCGCCGCGCGGGTTGCCAATGTGCCGATCACGTCATCGGCTTCCACATCCGGCACCACCAGCAGCGGCAGGCCCATGGCGCGGATGATCTGCTTCAGGGGCTCGATCTGTTCGCGCAGTTCGTCCGGTAGCGGGGGCCGGTTGGCTTTATACTCTTTATAAAGCGTATTGCGGAAGGTTGGTCCGGGGGCATCGAACACCACGCCAATGTAATCCGGCTGTTGCTGGTCGATGAGCTTGCGCAGCATGTGCAATACACCGACGATCGCGCCGGTGGCTTCACCGCGGGAGTTGGTCAGTTTTGGCAGAGAATGATAGGCACGAAATAAATAGCCAGAAGCATCCACCAGAACAAAGGGGTACCGGTTTTGCATTAGAGATCAACGATTTTGCATTGGAGATCGACGGTGTTGCATTGGAGATCGACGGTGTTGCATTGGAGACCGCCGATCGTGCTCAAAAGCCGCAACGGTATCATGCATTGCAGATCGCACGCAGCCCCGCCGTGGCGCCATGCTCGAAATTGATATGCAGCGGTTCGATCTCGCGATCGATGAGTCCGAGCGGGGAGCGCGGGCTCAGAGTCAGCATGCATGTAGCGCTGGCATAGATCAGATGGTAAGTCTGAAACAGGTGCAGATCGCGGCGGTCTTCAAGCAAGTCGGCTGCAAATCCAGCGACATTCTGCCGCATGTTGGCTAACGGAAGAGTCAAATTGCCGATATGCAGAGCATCGTTGGCCAGCGTGATGGGATCTGCCGACACAGTGCAATCCGGCGTTTTCGAATCGCAGCCGTTGCCTTCGGGATGCTTGTCAGCGACGCCGTCGATATCTGCTGCCAGGTTACCCAGCCCTTGGCGGATGTACGGTGTCAGGATCAGCCCCAGTTGGTCTTCCCCCAATAACCAACGCAGGCCATACTGCTCGTCATTGGTGGAGTCGTGGTTGCCAAACGCCTGTGCCCAGCCATGGAAACAGGCGCTGTGCAGATGTATCAGACGCGTTTGCATGGTTTCTATCGGCAAGGCTCCGAATCGGCAAATGATGATGGCCGCTGCAACCTTAGGCAGAACAATAGGCTAAACGATTTTTTCAGCATGCTTTGCCAAATAATCATTCAACAACAACCGCCTAAATCATTGGCGACTCAGGGCGATTTGGTCAGTCTCACCACCCGGTTTTACCAACCAGTTTCGCCACAACAAGTTCATTCGGCGTTGCGGCTTGATTGGCCATGGAGATACGTGCACTTTAGCAGTTTTCCGGGCACAAAGCGGGTAATGCGATTGACGAATCAAGAGACGACTGGAATCGATGGTACCATCTTTGATCGAGCGCGCATGATGCAATCCCTGCCTGTACTATTTAGCGATGCGCAGAAATCGTCTGAAGTTGCCAGCAATCCGTGCAGTTGCCGGTATTTTCTACCGGCGGCGACTGTTTGCATGTCAGCTAGGCGTACCCGATCCACCGATCGCCCCACACACCTCAGCCGGCCAGAGATCTAAGCCCACGCAAGATGTCGAAAAGCCTCCTGGCAGTCCTGTTCCTCGCCTTTGGCACCTTTGCTGATGCACAAGATTACAGCTGGCTGGACAACCCGCAGCTGCTGGTTTTACGAGCGCGGGTCGACGCCCAGACGCGCCTCCTTTTTGTCGAGGGCGAGAACTTTGGCGATCGACGTCTGCCTGCCGTCAGCCTCGACGACCAACCGCTGACGGTGCGCGAATCCACATCGACGACCATCGAAGCCGGCCCGCTGCCTCCAGGCATCGGTCCAGGTAGTCACATCTTGCGCGTGGTGGCCGGCGATGACCGTTCCCGATTTGATGTTTACAGCTTGGAAATCGACGGTGAAATACCGCCAGCCCCGCCCCCGCCTCCGCCTCCATCCAAGAGCGGCGTCAACAAGAGCGGCGTCAATCGGATTAAAGTTCTTGATGACGATGGCGATGTCGGCTGGTCGCCATCGATGGCGATTGGTGCCGATGGGCTGCCATTAATTGCCTACCTGGATTACGCCAACCTCGACCTCAAAACGGTTCACTGTGTCGATCCGGCTTGTAACGACGTGCGTCATACGGTGGTGGATTCCGAGGGCGACATCGGCTGGTCCATCGATCTGGCCATTGGTATTGACGGCTTGCCGGTTATTGCTTTTTTCGACAAACAAAAGCGCAAGCTGAAGTTTGCTCAATGCCACGATTCCGGCTGCTTCAGAACAACGATTTCAGTCATCGAAACTGGCGCAGCGGTGGGAAAATTTGTCGGCATTGCGGTACCGGCGGACGGGCTGCCGGTGATCAGCTTTTATGACCTGGAGTACCGGGATCTGATGATTGCTCTCTGTCGCAGCAGTAACTGCGAGGGCGCTGTTATCCGACCGGTCGATAGCGCTGGCGATATCGGTTGGCATAATGCCATCGCCATCGGCGCTGACGGCAACCCAATCATCAGCTATTTCGACTCCAGCCGGCGCGATCTGAAGGTGGCGCATTGTAAAGATCGCGGTTGCAACGATTTCGACCAGGGCGCTCTGGATTTGGGCGGGGTCGGTATGGGCACCGACATCGTCATCGGCGAAGATGGCCTGCCGCTGATCGCTTATTGGGATTTCCTCAACGACGACCTCAAGATTGCTCGCTGTCATGACCCTGCCTGCAAGCATGCGCAAGTCGGGCGCCTGGATACCGAGGGCTCGGTGGGTGCTAACCCGTCTGCGGCTGTCGGCGAGGACGGGCTGCCAATTATCGCCTACCATGACCACACCAATGCCAGCCTCAAGGTCGCACGCTGCCGCGATCCCATCTGCTCATCGGCACAGCTTTCCACGGTCGACTCGGCAGGTTCGGTGGGCTGGCATGTTGCGATCGCGATCGGCACCGACGGCTTGCCGCTGATTGCCTACTATGATGAAACCAAGGGCCATCTCAAACTCGCACACTGTGGCGATGCCGCCTGTAGCCGACGGGCACCACCCCCGAGCCGCTTTTAGGCGATTGCCGGAGAGAAACAGACGACCAACTGGCGCCGGATTCTCGTTCGCCTTCGCGAAGCAGCGACCCACCCATAGTTGCTCTATGGGCGAGTTGCCGCAATGTCGATGCCCGGCGAGAAGGGATGCTGCCTGCAAAGAATGTAAGGATTCACCGCAAAGATGCAGGGTGCGCAGAGGAGCCAAGGCGCCTCGCCCGCAAGCGGGCCTTTACCAGCCATGGCAGCCGATCGGCGTAGGAGCCCGCTTGCGGGCGACTCGGCAAATGATGCCAGCGGAGCGGACGCGAACGCCGTGCCTTTACCGGGAGAAAGGCTGTAGGCCACTGTCTTCTGAGCAAATTAACTGAAGATACCCTAAGCTGCAACCCGCCCAGCGCTACTTGATAAAGATTAGGAGCGGGACGGGATCGAAATCGAAAAGACATGACATCAGGGCGTAAGTAACCTGATGTTTGCTGGGCGGATGTTTGCTGGGCAGATATTTGCTGGGCAGATATTTGCTGGGCGCTGGCTTCAAAGAATACGAGGGAATCAAACTTCACTCTGGTTGAATGGCTGAACATTTTACGCAGGCAGTACCCACGAGAAGATAAGCCAGGTGGCCTGTTTCTCGACAGAAATTGCCTTAATGTGATTGCCGGAAATCCCCCCACAAGGTCTGCACGGCGGCGATGGCGGCCAACGGCGCGGTCTCTGCGCGCATGACCCGTGGTCCGAGGCAGACACCGATCAGGCCGTGCTGCACGGCCGCATTCCGCTCGCTCGGAGCCAGGCCGCCCTCGGGACCGACCAGCAAGGTCAGGCTGTTATCGAGTGGGGCTGGCAGAGTCGTCAACGGGCGATCGCTGCGGTGATCCAGCAACAGACCTCGGGTCGGCGCCTGTTCAAGCCAATCCGAAAACCGCAGCGGTTCGCTCAGCAGCGGCAGCCAGCGGCGTCCGCTCTGCTCGCAGGCAGATACGACGATGCCATGCCAGTGCTGCATGCGCTTGCGCAAACGCTGGTCGCGTAATCGTACCATGCTGCGCTCGGTGAACAGCGGTTGCAGCTCGGAAACTCCCAACTCGACTGCCTTTTGCAGCGCCAAGTCCATGCGCTCTCCCTTGGATATACCAAGGGCCAGTGTAATTCGGAGCATCGGCGGCAGCTCTGGCGCGCTCGGCGAGCCGACTCGGATGCGCGCGCTGTCCTGGGCCAACGCCTCGATGCGCGCCATATAATCATGGCCATCGCCATTGAACAGCACAAACTCATCTCCAACAGCCAGACGTAGAACCCGTGCCAAATAACGCGATGCGCCGGGCTCCAAGGTCACGAGTTGGCCGTGGCTTAGGTGTTGTGCCGTGTGGATGCGGGAGATGCGCATGTTCGCGGTCCTCGGCAGTCGCATTCTACATTATGAAGCTGGATCAATTGAACGTTGGGCAAATCAATGCTGGCCGAATGTCCTGAGCTGGCGGGAGCTGATCAAAGTTGCCGCAACGAGTAACCCCCAGCCGATGGCGAGCAGCAGGCCGCCGACAGGTGTGACGGCGCCCCACATGGCATGTGCAGACAGTACCAGCAGGTACAGACTGCCGCTGAAGATCAGGCTGCCGAGGCTCAGGCACCAAGCCGCTGCTAACGCCAGACGGCGCGAGGAAAGTGTCGCGCCAACGAGTCCGAGAACCAGTATCGTGGTGGCATGCCAGCCCAAATAATCGGATGCGGTTGCCCAGACGGCGAGCTGACCCGCGCTTACCCGGTGTTCAAGCCCGTGGGCACCGAAGGCCCCAAGCACGACTGCAAGCAAGCCGAACAGCGCGCCGAGCGGGGCGAACATAGCCATTAGAGATTAACCTCGCTTATGAATACGGCGAATGCCGTTTTGACAGGCCTTGGAGTCGTCGCCTATGCTGATTTTCCGGTGGTATCGCTCATGCTGACAACTCAGCGGTCAAGTAGTGTATGCGGTTTAAAAAAATGCAAGCCGAGCATGGAAACCAGTAGCGTTGGCCGCCGGTCGGCGTGCATGTTACCAAGAATCAAGAATCAAGAATCAAGCAGCGCGTTTCGCCGCGGCCGCGCGCTCCGCGAAAGCATCGCTCCTGGCGCATGACCAATGCGCTTCGTTATTGTAACAATACCCTAGGAGACTCAACGCCATGCCAACTTTTGTGCTTACCGATCAGTGTGATGGCTGCAGGGGCCAAGATAAGGCTGCTTGCGTGTACATCTGCCCCCACGACCTGATGAAGCTTGACAAGGATGCATCCGACAGCGGCTGGCCTCAGGCTTTTAACCAGGAGCCCGAGCAGTGCTGGGAATGTTACTGCTGCGTCAAGATCTGCCCAAGGCAAGCCATCGAATGTCGTCACTATGCCGATATCGTGCCCATGGGCGCTTCGGTGCAGCCAGTGCGCAATACTGACTCCATTACGTGGACGATCAAATTCCGCAACGACAGAGTGAAGCAATTCAAGTTTCCGATCCGCACCACCCCGGAAGGCTCCATCGATCCCTACGGCAACAAGCCCAAGGCTGATATGACCAAGATCGGCGAGCCCGGTTATTTCACCACAGGCGGCGCGCACAAGCCCGGCGATGTCTCTGAGCTGATCCGAAAATAGGCGGCCCATCGAATACCTCGAATGGCCGCCGAGGACAGCTGATCATATAAAGCAACATGAGGTTCAGGGCATACACAATGGCTGCAGAATTCGATAATCCCACACGAATCGAAGAAGAGATTGACATCCTCATCATCGGCGGTGGCATGGGCGCCTGCGGTGCGGCTTACGAGATCTGCCCTTGGCTGGAGCAGGCCAAGGCGCAGGGTGTGGACTTGAAGGTGAAGCTCGTCGATAAGGCCGCGATAGACCGTTCCGGTGCCGTTGCCCAGGGTCTGTCTGCGATCAACACCTACCTTGGCGAACAAGACCCGGCTGACTATGCACGCATGGTCTCCAATGACTTGATGGGCATCGCTCGCGACGACCTGGCCTACGATCTGGGCCGTCACGTCGATGATTCGGTACATCTGTTCGAGGAATGGGGTTTGCCGATTCGCAAGCAGCCGGGAGAGACGGACAAACCTCTGGTCGAAGGCGGCAAACCGATGCGCTCCGGCGAATGGCAGATCCTGATCAATGGCGAGTCCTACAAGTGTATCGTCGCGGAGGCCGCAAAAAAGGCCCTGGGCGCCGAGCGCATTCAGGAACATGTATTCATCGTTAGGTTGGTCAACGATAAGAACGACAAAAACCGCATCGCCGGTGCAGTCGGCATTTCGGTGCGCGAAAATCAGCTGTTCGTTTACAGGTTCAAGGCCTGCCTGCTGGTCGCTGGCGGCTGCGTGAACATGTTCCGTCCGCGTGCCGTGGGCGAAGGCATGGGCCGCACCTGGTCCCCGGTGTGGAACGCCGGCAGCACCTATGCCATGGCTGCCGAGGCTGGCGCCGAATTGACCATGATGGAAAGCCGCTTCGTGCCCACCCGCTTCAAAGATGGCTACGGCTCGGTCAACGCCTGGTTCCATTTGTTCAAGGCCAAGGCCACCAATGCCGTCGGCGAAAACTATCTGGAAACCAATAAGGAACTGCTGGACGACTACCTTCCCTATGGTCAGGCCAAGGTGCCAGCATCTTGCCTGCGCGGACATCTGATGCTGCAGGAACTGCAGAAAGGCCGTGGTCCCATTTACATAGACACCGTTTCCGCACTGGGCAAGCTGACGGAGACCATGACGCCAAAAGAAATCAAACGCCTGGAGGCCGAGGCATGGGAAGAGTTGCTGGATATGTGCATCAGCCAGGCTGGCGTATGGGCCGGTGAGAACCTCGAACCGGAGAAAAAGAAACCTGAAATCATGCTCAGCGAACCCTACCTGCTCGGCTCCCATTCGGGTTGCTGCGGCATCTGGACCTCCGGCCCGGAGGATCTGGGTGCCCCGACCAGCGAGGAGCATCCAGACAAGGATAAGATCCCGGACCACCTACCGCAGGGCTGGAACTGGGGCTACCGTTGCATGACCACGGTCAAGGGTTTGTTTACCGCTGCCGATGGCGTCGGTGCCTCTGGCCACAAATTCTCCTCCGGCTCGCATGCCGAGGGCCGCCTGGCCGCCAAAGCCATGGTCAAGTTTTGCATGGATAATAAAGACCACAAGCCCGAGCTGGATACGTCGGTGGAAGAGCTGGTCGAACAAGTCTACAAGCCGATACGCAATTACTTAGAGCACAAGGACGATACCACCGCGGTTGACGTGAACCCAAACTACATTACGCCGAAGATGCTGCAACTGCGTCTGCAAAAAATCATGGATGAATATGTGGCCGGCGTCTCCAGCATGTACCAGACCAATGCGCATATGCTCGGTGTAGCCGAGAACAAGCTGGAGATGCTGAAGCAAGATGCCGCAAAGATGCGCGCCAAAGATCTGCACGAGCTGCTGCGTGCCTGGGAGAATTACCACCGTATCATCACGGCCGAGGCGCACATGAAGCATATCCAATTCCGTGAGGAGAGCCGCTACCCCGGCTTCTACTATCGGATGGATTACAACTTCGTCGACGAAGAAAACTGGAAGTGCTTTGTGAATTCCGTGTACAACAAGGAAACCAAGGTCTGGACCTGCTTCAAACGTGCTCATGTCGACCTGGTCGATAAGACGAAGCTGTTCAAGGAAAGGTTGCAGCGTGAAGCTCAATGAATTGATCGTTCCCACCGCCGTGGCCACCCCCGGTGTGTCGGTCGAAACGCTGTTCCGCGAATGTGCCGCCAAACAGATGCCGGGGCTGCCGTTTCGCGACGCCAGCGGTCGTATCATCGGCAAGGCAAGCATCCGTCATGTGTTGAAGATGACCTGTATCCCCGACTACCCTGTGCTCTGCTGCGGAAGTCGCGAGACCGTTTGTTGTCGTGGTCGTCATCGATAGCCCACGATGAGCGATCACGATTACGAAAACGATGACAACAATGACAGACAGCAGAAACGCTAGCGGGGCATCCGCACCGCTGCTCCAGTCGGGCTGAATATGTGGAAGGGGACGTGCCAAGTCGCTCTGGCCACAAGGTCGCCTGATGCGGGCAGCGAGCCCGCGTCAGGCGAGGCCGGCTGGAAAGCCGGCGCTCCCAGTGGGCCGGCGCTCCCAGTGGGCCGGCGCTCCCAGTGGGCCGGTGCTCCCAGTGAGAGTTAGCACGCGCGGTAGCCTTAGCCGATCATGGCGTCGTCGAGTGAGATCAGGTAGTGATAATTGCCGCTGCCGCAGCGCTTATCGAGCTGCTCGACAATACGCTTGGCGCGCGACAGCGTCTCGTGGGGTCCGCGCATGTAGAACGGTTTGCCGTCTTTGCCATACTCGAATTCGGTCTGGCAGTCGTTAGGATCCACGCCGCCGAAGATGGCATTGGCTTTGCGGTAGTCGGAATGGGGCGAGAATCCCAGATTCTGTGCATAGGCCACTGCTCCCTCGACCAGCTTGCGCGCGCAGGCTGGCTCGAGCATCACAATGTCGCCCTGTCCTGGTTGGGCCAGGATCGACACCTTGAGGTTCTCGTACTCGCTTTCACTACGTTGACTGAACATGGCGTTCTTGACCCCGAGACAATGGCTGTCGACGAGGAAGAAGCTGAACGCGATCTGGTTGCCTGCCGTGCGCCGCGCGAACAGAACACCGCCGATGCCGCTCTCGAACAGCGCCCCCGGCATCAAGCATTCATGGATCGGCAGCCGAGCTAAGGTTGCTGTCCTGGTGGATGCCGATAAGCCACCCTGTGTCGCCCGGGCGGCCTGCAGGCGCTTCCGCTTTTTTTGCTGGAGTTTCTTTTGTCGCTGTTTTTCGCTGATGGTCATGGGACGATTGGAGTCTGCAGAAGTTGCTCATTCTGAACGTGTTTAATCATTAAAGCATGACCCTTGTATGGAGCATAACCCTCGTAGACCATGGCGCTAGGCTGTCGAAATGTCCTGAGTTTTGATGCCAAACCGATTCCGGGTCTTGGATTGCTTCATCGAACGCACTGGGGAAGCCTCATCGGTGTCCGGGTCGCTATCGGAATCGGAATCGAATCCGCTCATCGATCAAAGCAGCCAGCTCGATACCAATCCCTCATTCCGACCTTGACACCGACACCGACTCAGCATCCATAAACCGGGAAGCGCTTGTTTTAGTGAAACGGCAGATTTCAACAGCCTACCATGGCGCTCGATTCATCGGGCGACATATTCCTCTGTGGCGACGTCAACCCCCGGCGTTCTACGTCCATGTCGCGATCCGCGGGAGTTGAACGGAGGGTAGTATGAAAACCTTTATCAATATCATTGCATTGGGAATCTTGCTGAGCTTTGCGAGTTTTAGCTTCGTACTTGATGATTGTACCGGCTCCGACTGTCTGGGAGCGCTGGGGCTGACCATCGAGACTCAGGATACTTACGAAATGGTGAGTTCCGGTCCAACTTAGAAACTGCCCTCTCTAGATAGTCTCTAAGAAACCCAAGCCATCTGAATGTTGCCGCGGACGAAAACAACAACAAAACAGCTGCATCGATATGGAGTGGTTGATCGAGCAGTGATGTCGCTCTTGTTCCGCACTTGCATCCCTACTATAGTCGCATGGCCGTGTTCCCAGTTTAAAGCAACGAAGGGATCATCATGATTCTTAGTAATACAGAAAGCATTCCGGGTAAGCAGATTATCGAGTTTTACGGCGTCGTTACCGGTAATACAGTGCGGGCCAAAAACATCGGCCGCGACATTATGGCCGGTTTCAAGAACATTGTTGGCGGTGAACTCGCGGGCTATACCGAGTTATTGCAGGATTCCCGCGACGAGGCCACCCAACGCATGATCCAGCAGGCTGAGTCCATGGGGGCCAATGCGGTGGTGAATGTCCGCTTTGCCACGAGTTCGATCGCCCAGGGTGCTGCCGAATTGTTTGCTTATGGCACCGCCGTGCGCGTGGCCGAAACAGCAGGCGGATCATCATGAAAGAAGCACAGTGGCTTGATTTGCTGCTGAGCTTCGGCCTGCCGCTGCTATTGTTGGTCTTCGCCTACCTGATCGGCAATCTGATGGAGCTTAGGCATTTCCGCGATCTGCGAGCGCGGGAGCAGATTGCATTCGGATTTCCGGTGCTGACATTCGAGACCTTGCCGGCTGACTGGAAGGTCCATTCCAGCGCGCTGGTCAGCGGCAACGTGGTCGTGTCGATCGACTATTTCAAACGCGTCATCGCGGGCTTGCGCGGTCTGGTCGGCGGACGCATCAAGACCTATGAGCCATTGCTTGACCGCGCAAGGCGCGAGGCAATGCTACGCATGATCGAGAGTGCCAGGGCCAACGGCTACGATGCTATCATCAATGTCCGGCTCGCGACTTCTCGACTCGCAAATGCGCGCGGCGATGGCGAAGGTACTGCGGGTGTCGAGATGCTCGCATTCGGTACCGCGATCAGCCTGCACCAGGGCCGGCATCGGGTCTAGGTCGTCTTCGTGCGCTATGTCCCAAAGCTGGTGCGTGACGATGTCAACGTCAGCAAGCAACACCCTCTGGCTGAGGCCGGAAGCCTGATCGTTGGGCTCGGCCTGACCTTTGCGGCGATCATCGTCGTCATTGTCTATATGGTGGATATCGTGCTGCTGTTCGTCTCGCCCGAGCAGGAAGTCGCGATGTTCGAGGCCTGGACGCCCGCGGCAGCGAATACAGCGGATGTTGATGACGAGCGGCTGGCTGCGCTACAGGAACTGACCGCAAGATTGGCCCAACACTGGCCGGACTCGCCATACCGTACGCGTGTCGCAATTCTCTCGTCCGATGAACCCAATGCGTTGGCTTTACCCGGTGGGCTTATCCTAATCTCGTCGGAATTGCTCGATCAGGTCGAATCCGAGAACGAACTGGCATTCGTTATCGGCCACGAACTGGGTCATTTCAAACATCGCGATCACATCCGCGCGCTGGGCCGCGGTGTCGCGCTCGGAATCCTATTCGCGGCGGTTAGCGGCAGCGGCAGTGCATCAGCGCTCGGTGGATACATCAGCCAGCTGACCCTACGCGGCTTCAGCCGCGAGCAGGAAGCAAACGCGGATGAATTCGGCCTGCAATTGGTGCAGCGCGAATACGGACACGTCGCCGAAGCAACGCGCTTTTTTGAGCGTCTCAGCCAGGATGGCGGGGCAGCAAACAAAACCATGGCCTATGTATCGACCCATCCCTTGCCCTCCGAACGCATCGACGCATTGCTGCAATTCGCCGCGTCGCGTGGCTGGCCGACGACCGGCGAGGTCAGGCCATTGAATCGCTGACATTGGTCTTGCATGCTCGAATGCGCGGTAGCATACGCGCCCGCGCCCGCTATGACGACCCATTGCGCTCATTGCGCGGGCGCACCATCACCGATGCCTTTCTGTTCGAATTGCGTCCCGGCCCGTTGCCGCGGATCAAGGGCGGCAGCGATGCCCGTAGGGCACAGTGGGTCTCGCTGGCAGAGCTTCGGTCCCTGGAGTCGCTGCTGTTCGAGGACCACTATCACATCATCCAAGATCTGCTTGGCAAGGCATGAGATCGCCAGCCTCAGGCCAGCAGGTCGCGCTCGGCACCAGCATACTCGAAATTCGATAGCCATGGATGACCAAGGGCGCGCTTTTCATTCATGTTACCCCGGGGAGTCCGGGCAGTAACGGGAGAGACCCATGCACAACGACTTCGACGCCATTCGCTCCAACTTCATCCTCAACACCGATTCCTATAAGGAATCGCACCACCTGCAGTTCCCGCCGGACACCGAGGCGATCCAGGGTTATGTGGAGTCCCGCGGTGGGCGCTTCCCGAGCACGCTATTCTTCGGCTTGCAGATGTTCGTTCAAGAGTATCTGACTCGCCCCATTACATCCGCGATGATCGACCAGGCGGAAGCCTTCTATGATCTGCATATGCCCGGCTCGGTCTTCAATCGTGCTGGCTGGGAGTACATCGTCGCAGAGCATGGCGGCTTGTTGCCGATCCGCATTCGCGCGGTCGCCGAGGGCTCGGTGCTGCCGGTACGCAATGTACTCGCCACCGTCGAATCCACTGATCCGCGAGTGCCCTGGATTAGCCAATATGCCGAGACCGCGCTATTGCGAGCCATCTGGTATCCGACCACGGTGGCCACCCAGAGCTGGTACATCAAAGCCATGCTTCGGCAAGCCCTGGAACGCACCGCGGAGTCCAGCGATGGCTTGGCATTCATGATGCACGATTTCGGTGCCCGGGGTGTTAGCTCCCTGGAATCGGCTGCCCTCGGCGGGGCCGCGCACCTGGTCGCCTTCATGGGCTCGGACACCGTTGCTGGTGTCGTTGCCGCCAACCATTACTACGATGCCGACATGGCCGCATTTTCGATCCCGGCCGCGGAACATTCCACCATCACCGCCTGGGGCGAGGCGCATGAACTCGACGCCTATCGCAACATGCTGAATCAGTTCGCCCGACCCGGCGGTTTGGTCGCGGTTGTCTCCGACTCCTACGACCTGGAGCGAGCGGTTGGCTATTGGGGTAGGGAATTACGTGCCCAGGTGCTGGCTTCCGGTGCCACTATCGTTGTGCGGCCAGACTCGGGCCACCCGCCGACCATTGTCCGCCGCACTCTCGAGCAACTCGCCGCCGCCTATGGCACGCAAACGAACGCCAAGGGCTACCGAGTGCTAAACCAGGTGCGCGTCATACAGGGTGACGGCATCGATTACGACAGCATCGCCGCCATCCTGGCGGAGACCGAGGCAGCCGGCTTTTCGGCCGAGAACCTGGCCTTTGGCGCTGGCGGCACATTGCTCCAACGTTTACACCGCGACACCCAACGTTTTGCGCTCAAAGCCTGCGCCATCCGTCGCCAGGGGACCTGGCAAGACATCCAGAAAAACCCGCGCACCGATCCTGAAAAAGCCTCCAAGGGCGGTCGCCAGGCTCTACTGCGACACGCGCAGACCGGCAACTGGCGCACTCAACGCGAGGAACAACCCATTCCGGATGGTTGGCAACCGGCCCTGGAGCCGGTCTTCGAGGACGGTCGCATCCTGCGCCGCGAGACCCTGGACGCGATCCGTGCCCGCGCCGATGTGGCACTCGAGCGTGCTCGAGTGTCGATAATGCCATCAAGCTGATCTACACCGCATGCATCTGGACGGGTGCTGCCTGCGTAGAATGTTCAGCTATTTAACCAGAATGAAGTTTGATTCGTATTCTTTGACGGCAGCGCCCAGTCAACATCCGCCCAGTCAACATCCGCCCAGTCAACATCCGCCCAGTCAACATCCGCCCAGTCAACATCTGCCCAGTCAACATCAGGTTTCTCACGCCCTGATGTCATGTCTTTTCGATCCCGATCCCGATCCCAATCAAGTCGCGCTGGGCGGGTTGCACCCATGCCGAGGTGCTCGACTACTGTATCAATTAAGTCAGGCGATTGTCGGGAACTGATCGGTCAACCGGCTGATCGGAAGATATCGGAGCTGACATTCCCTCTGTAAGGAATGTTAGTACCATTCGCACAGTCAGCCTGAGTGTCTGCCCGCCATGGAAGACGGGCATTGAGCCAAGTCAGGTGCTATGAAAATCGATAGACATCGCCTTGACTTGAATCTTAGGTTCAGGTATCAACGAAATAACTGTTGGGTAAATTATTCGAATCGGGGATCAGCACGCCCGGACATCTGGTGCACCCCCCCCAACACGACTTGATCGGAATGGGGATCAGAATCGAAAAGACATGACATCAGGGCATGAGGAACTTGACGTTTACTGGGTGCTGCCTTCGAAAGAATGCACTATTTACCGCAGAGGCGCAGAGGCGCAGAGGAGCCAAGGCGAATGCGTCCTCTTCTCTGCGTCTCTGCGGTGAATCAGACTTCATCCTGGGTGAATAGGTGAACCTGCTACGAGGGCAGCATGAATATCGCTGTTGGCAAGGTAAAATGCGGAAAAGCGCGAAAATGAGCGGGATAACACGTCAACCCAGAGTCTCTTATCGCATATTTTATAGTTCCAACAAGATGCGTCGTTCGATCGTGACATTTTCTCCCGAGCGCGCTGGGCGGGTAGCACCCCCCGGATACCGGACGAGCTGCCCGATCAGCAAGGCGTTCGGGCTGTGGCCTCGGCGCTGAAACTCATAACAGCTCACCTAGCAGGCCCTCGAGCATCAACCTGAACCAAACCGCATCAACCTGAACCAAACCCACTGCTGGATGGCGTACAGACCGCTCCCGACATCATCAACTGTGCTTACCGAAGGTGGGCGGATGAAATCTAATGTAGATCTTGTCGGGGAAACCCCGATACAATCCCTTGTGTCCTGCATGTATGTTGGAAATATTGGAATCTTGGGTTCTCGGTATACCGGGCCGCCCTGTTTACGCCTACCGCAGATGCGCTCATCATACGCCCGCTTGGATCAAGTATCCATATCGCGCGAGGCTGTAAGCATGACAAGCAGCCTTTACCTGTTCGAGCAGGCAGACCAGATCGATGGTGCACAGTCCGCTCAACTGAAACGAACATCCTACGAACCGCGGTCGAAGCGAGTCTCGGAACTCGGAAAAACCGAAGCTGATATCGAACAGTCGTTCGGTAACGGCGACAAGGACCGCAGGGACACCGAACGTCGATGCCGATGCACTCGACGAATTCATTAACTTACCCGCAATTGGTACGTTCAATATGAGAAGCGGAATGAATAAGCTGAGGGCATTGGCCGCATTGACCGCATGCTGTTGGTTGTTGCAGATCAGTCCTGCACGGGCCGCATGTCCCGATACAACTGAGGACTACAACCCCTATTTTATCCAGGGCATCGTCTCTCCAGCACCCTTGTTGCCAGTTGAGTTCAACGGAACCGGCACCTTGGCTTTCGATGTCGGTAACACCGGGAGCACTGAATTATGCCTGGTAGCTGGTCAGCAAATGACCATGGTCATTACCTTATCGAAGGGCATCCCGAATAACGCCGATCCCATTGCTGCATTGGGGGGAAACGCCAAGGACTGGTTCAGCTGGACATATGACCAAGATACGACAACCTACACCGCCACGCAGATAGCCACGATACCTGCCGCGTCCCGCGAAACTTTGACTATCGATTACCTCCTTACCGAGAACAGCTATCTCAATGCATCTCCAACGGTTTCAAACGGCTACAACGCTAACCTACAGCCACCGGATTACTCGACTGGCTCGAACGCCACGGACGATGATAACGTCAGCTCTTACACCTACGTCGGTGCGAGCGATTTTGCCGATGCGCCAGCCAGCTATGGAGCACCGCAGCACAATATCGACCTGACAAGGAATGAGACTAGTGGAAACTACCAATACCTTCGCCAAATAGCCCGATCTCATGCTGCACTAAGTTCTTGATTAATCCGCCCCAGATTTGCAGCCTGCTCAAGGGCTTGGTCAATAATATTTGCTTCGGGCATTTCCGGAAGCATTTTTAACACCTCCAGGACGTATTTCCGGCCGCGGAAGTGGGCTTTGAGGTCATTGACGCTAAAGCTCGGACAGTGCTCGCGCACCGGTCGCATCAGGATCTGGGACAGGTTGATCATCAGCATCGCCAGGTTGGCACTGTTGTAGACCGGCGTTGGCTTGATCACCATGAAGTCTTCCAAGCCCCAGTACTGTTTGGCGTCTCGGAAGTTGAACTCGATTTGGAAGCGCAAGCGATAGTAATCGATGAGCGCTTCGTAGCCTAACTCAAGATCACTACTGAAAAGGATGACATGGGCCTGGGCACCGGTGCGTTGGTTGGTCTTGACGAGGATCACGACATTGAGCCGGTCGGGGAATTTTTTGTGCCAAACGGGCAGTTGGTAGATGGCCGTATGAACCTGTCCTTCCACGGAAGTGGCTTTGAGAAAGCACGGCGGCAAGTGTTGATAATCGAGCTTGCTGCCGTACTTGCGCCGCGGGCCGCGCCCGGCGTAGGGGCCGTCATAGGGCAGATACAGCGCGCTGTTGTGGCGCAATTTGCTGATCAACTCTAAGCCCGTGCGACGGACCATTTGCAGCGCTTGATTATGGCCGAAGGCCCCGTCGAAGACGAAATAACGCACCGTCAGCGTCTGGCACACCAGTGCCAGCACCTGGCGCAGAAGGTCTTGAACGAACTGCAAATAGGGCGACAGACTCACCTCCCGGCGATTGCCATTGCGGCTACCTTTCGGCCGCCCTCGGTCCTTACCCCGACCCGCTTTGGACGCTTTCGGGCAGCTCGCGGCCGTCTCTTTGAGAATCGGCTCCAGGCGCAATGGGTACGAACAGCGCCGTTGCACGCTAATCAACGACAGGCTCAGAAAACACAACCCCGGGATCGTCTTGCCAACCACCGAGGAGAAAAAACGATCCAGACCGTGGGTCTTCTTGCCCGATTTGCTCACCACCACTTCATCGCCCGCCAGCAACCATTGCGTTTCGTCGCCCAGCAGGTGCTGGCGAATCACCAGCCAATGCACTTGGCCCCAACTGAGCGTGGTGTTGAACAACCGCTGTAGCGTCCGATAGCTTCCCCCGCGCTCGGTCCAGCGCGATAGCCCCCGCATCGTTACCCGCCCCGTCATCGCCAACAGCCCTTCCACAACGCAACCCAAACGGCCAAGGCTCGTCTTATCTACGCTCTGGCTTAAGCAGCTCAAGATCAGCATAATGTCGGGCATGGGCGATAGCCTCCTGAGGGAATAGGTCTTCGGATTGTTACCTGGATAACCTATCACCTCGGGCTGTCGCCCACCTAATTTTTGGCGCTAATTTTTGGCGAAGGTATTGAAACTACAATACCTATTTCTATCTTGGCACAGTAGTCGATCCTGAATCTGCAAATCAGCCGTCCGACGGTGCCGTTGGAGATGACGATAATCAGACCGGCGGGCTCGATACTGACGATGAGGACGGCTTCACCTTCCCAGCATCCATCCCTGTTGGGGTAGCAACCGCAGTTCCGATGACGGTGACCCGCAATGGCTACACTGGCGTTGTATTCGTGCAGCACTGGGTCGATTGGGATCGAAACGGTATATTCGACGCGGGTGAGCAGGGGGCGCCAGTTACAGGGTTACCGAATATTCTTCCGGAAGATGAAGTTTCGATCGAACCTCCACCCGGTACCCCCAACGGTCCTTACTATGCACGCTTCAGGATCAGTACAACAGGCGGTCTCGACCCCACTGCACCCGCCATCAACGGCGAGGTCGAAGATCACATCATCCAAATCGGCACGCCAACCGCGGTCACCATGGGCGATGTCGAGTTGATCGTCAGCAAGGTCTCGGAATTTCTCCGTGACATCGGCGTAAAGGACATGTCTCGAGCCGACCTGCTGGCATTGTTGAGTACCTGGGATCGCTTTGCAGCCGAGCGTCTGCAAAACGCCAGCCGCGGCCGACTGCTGAAGGCATTGCGCGATTATCTGGATCCGGATCGAGATGGCAAAGTCATTGTGTTTGCTTGGGAAACATTGGAGGAGCGCGGTACCATCGGCTTCTACGCCGAACGCAGTCAGGGCGAGACCTGGACGCCGATCAACACCGAAATGCTGCCCGGGCTGATCGCCGCGCCGATGGGCGCTCAGTACTGGTTAGCCGATCCGGATGCACTGCCGGGTAATGATTATCAATATCGGCTGAAGGAACTTGATGCTTGGGGCCGTATCATCACGTACGGTCCGTTCGATCTGCAGGCAACCACCCACTAGGCAAGACGCGCCGGTTTAGGCCGGCGCTTCCAGCGAAAACACATGATAAAGTCAAGATTGAAGATGAGCACCAAATCGAACATACATAGATGGGCGCCCTTGGGCCAGTTGGTTCTTCTATCCGGCCTACTGCTCGCCGCGCCCTTGGCGCTGGCGCAGCAGGAGGTCGCCCAGGACGCAGTTTGGGAAAAGTTCCGGCCATTATCAGAGGGCTTTGTGGCAAGACGGCGAGTTCCCGACAGGCTCGAAAAGACAGTCGCCGAGCGCCGGGCACCTCAAACCCAGCCCCGCGAACTTCGCCAATCCCGTAGACTTGGTCAGTCGCGTCAACGCCGCCCGAATCGCGAGCCAAGTACCCCTGTCCTTGCCACTGCCAGTCGCTCTACGATGATATCCAGTGCGCCGAGCTCGCTTTCCACGTCTAGTCTCACGACTGCTTCCAGTACGACCAGTCCCAGTACGACCAGTCTCAGCACGGCCAGTCCCAGTTCGGGTACGCTCAGCACGGCTACTCTCGGCATGCTGCAGCTGTCGACTAGCGGCCGCTCCACGGCCGGCGGCGAGCCGATGACAGCCAGCGCCGTCCAGTTTCCACCCATCTGGCTCTACACCGATACGGCAGGTCTTCACGGCATTACTCTGAGCGAAATTGCCGCGGAAAGCGGGATGGATGTGGAACATTTGCGCACTCTGGCAACTGCCGGAGAGATGACCTTGTTGAATGGGGTGCAGAATGAGATGCAGCCTGTTCCCTGGCACTTCGACGCCACGGGCGATCTCCTACTGTTCACCGCGGAAAAATACGAAACCTTCCTGACCGCAGGTAATGCGTATCTGCTGCAGCAGACGGATGCCTCGGATTCCCTTCAGATGGCCACGCTTACAGGTCCTGCACCGACATCAGAAGGGCAAGCCACCCCGTTTCGGGAGACTCTGCATTTTGAAGAAGAAGGCGACATGATGTTCTTCCTGTGGCTGAATCCATCAAACCCGGATGCTCGCTACTGGTATTGGAGTTACATGTTCGATTCCTACAAGCCCCAAATCCAGGTCGCATTGACCGTACCCAACCCGACCAGCACGGGTACGGCCCAGCTAAGGGTGGCCCTGCATGGCTACACTGACTTGTACGAAGGCGACGATCATCAAGTGACCGTGTTTCTGAACGACGTACAAGTCGGCTCGACATTGTCGTGGGATGCTGTCACGGCTGCTGAGTTCGTGGCCGATTTCGATCAGGGTCTACTCAATGCCGATGGCAATAATACGCTGACTCTGCAAGGCAGCGAGGGTGGACAACTGCTGACTTGGGTGGAGATCGATTATGATCGGTCGCCCGCAGCCGAACAGGGAGAACTTTGGTTGCACGATGCCGCCGCAGGCATTCAGGCCGTGGACGGATTCTCGAGCAGCGCGATCCTCGTCATCGAAGAACCGACGGGCGATGCGGTTCTGCGCAACGACACCTTCAAGTATCAGAATAGCACCGGCTGGGCAGTGGCCTTCGATGCTGCACCCGGTAAGGATTATCTGGTGACCGAATTGCCAGAGGCGGATTTGCCATTGGTCGATGCCCGGGAGCAGACGGACCTGATGTCGACAGCGAATAGGGCAGATTATCTGATTATCTATCCGCGCGAATTCGACGAGACCGCGGCGGCTCTTGTTGCGCATCGGCAATTGAGCTACGACCATGTGATGCAGGTGTCGCTGGACGATATTTATAAGCAGTTCGGCTCCGGCCGGGAAGATCCGCTCGCCATCGGTCGCTTTATGGATCATGTGCGCACTGCATGGACAACAACCCCGTCCGTTGTGATGTTGATCGGCAAGGGTTCCGGAGACCGAAAAGACAGTATGGGCTATGGAGATAACTTCATGCCCGTGCTGATGGCCGAGAATCCTTGGGCATTGGCCCCCTCCGATTCCCGCCTGCTCGGGGTGGAGGACGGAGTGGAGGACTTCGCCATCGGACGCCTGTCGATCGTCAGCAACTTAGAAGGGATCAAGTATGTTCAAAAACTGCAAGCGCACGAGACAGCGATACTCGGTCCCGAGCCCTATCGCGCCAGCGTGGTCGCCGATGATCCAGACGCAGGAGGCAACTTCCCCGAGGATGCGGATGATCTGGCGCAGCAGCTGGGCGGCCTAGGTTATTCGCCGGTGACAAAACTGTATCATCCAGGCGGCAATGACACGTCCGTGCGTTCCTCGCTGATCTCGGCGGATACCTGGGAGTCTGGATTCGTCTCCTTCAGCGGACACGGGTCTGCCACAACCCTCGGTGGTTATAATGAGAACTTTATGGATGTGGACGATGCCGTTGCGCTTGATAATTCAGCCTTTCCGGTCTTTTCCGCATTGACCTGCACCGTTGGTTTCGATGGTTATCCAGGGACACGTTCGCTGGGATCGACCCTGGTGTTGAGCGACGGCGGAGCCATTGCAACGTTGGCAGCCACGGGGTTATCGCTGAATACCGATGCACATGTGTTGGGCAGCTATTTCGTCGACAATCTGGCGGCAGGAGAAACGGTTGGCGATGCCCTGATGATTGCCAAACAACAAACCCAAGGACAGATTGGCGATTTTATGGCCAAGATGTACCGGGTCATCGGCGATCCTACCGTGCGCAGGAACTGATGTGATTGCCGGATAGGGCGATTGTCGGAGAGAAACAGATCAACCGGCATCGGATTCTCGTTCGCTTTTGCGACGTCGGAAGCGGACGAGAGATAGGCCAAATGTCTGTTTTTAAAAAGAAATCGCCTGAGCAGAGACCGGATGAGCGGCTTTGGCCGATTGCCCAAGGCGCGCCAGCAGCGTAAGAGCAAGGCTTTGCAGCTGCTGGCGCAATTCAGGCGATGTTCGATATCTGCAATTCTTCTTATTGATTCAGTCCTTCATCGATTCCGGCAGCTGCTGTCTGGGACCGCCAGCAGGTTGAATATAAAATGGTTCTTCGTTCAAGCCTGGAAGCGCCCGGCGGGGTTCGGAATACAGACGAATAAGCAGGTAATCTGATACACTCTTTGACTTGAATCGCCCAAGGCTTCAAACTCCTTGTCAGCCCCATGCTCTTCAGAATTTTGGCTTATCGCAGTTCTGATTGCCGAAATCAACCTAAAGGTATCTCTTGGTCATGGCACAAGAATCTATCCAAAACCATCAAATCAACGACAGCTTGTCATCTCTTCCCCGCGAGGATAGCCCCGGCGAGCAATCCGGTCGCCGCCGCTATACAGCGCCACGTATTCTCAGCATTGAACCTTTAGAGCTTGCCGCGGCGGCCTGCACCAATCCGGCGCAGGGAGTCGGCAAAGAAGGCACCCCTGGTTGTGTCCCACCCTTCGGGTCCTGAGCCTTGTGCTGCATGGACGCCGCACCTGAGCCTTGGGGAGGGCATTCCTTCCCGTTGCAGCTGCCGTCCACCCTGGTGGTACTCCAAGGACTGAGTGCCCGGCAATATGCCGCCATTGCTCGGGATTATTCGTCTTTCGCCGTTGTGGCCGACAATGTGCCGCCGGAGCCCGACATCATTTGTCTTGCGGGCAGGCTCGAAGATCCCGCCGATCCGCCATTGCAGCAGTTCTCGCGCAAGGGACAATACGCCCCCCATCAGCAACGCTCAGGGGATGTGCTGAAAATCACCGGCTTCCGATTTCGCGGCTGCCTCAGCCGCGCCGATGCGGTTCCGACGCAGGCCAGACTGACGGTCGCCGAAGAAGACGAATTCGCCCAACCGTTCGTGTTGGAAAACTTCCTGCGTATTTTGCTGGCTCACCGTGTATTGGATCGCGGGGGAATCCTGTTGCACAGCGTCGGCGTGATCCACGCCGGGTCTGCCTATCTGTTCAGCGGTTGCTCGAATGCCGGCAAAACCACGCTGGCACGCAAAGCGGAAAAAATCGGTGCTTCCGTGTTGAGCGATGACATCAATCTACTCATGCCTGAACAAGGGGTATACCATGCCCATAAAGTTCCTTTTACCGGCGAGTTTGGGCGCCGGAAAGAAAATCTGTCTGGCCTTGGCTCCTTCCCGCTCGGCGGCCTCGCTCTGCTGGAGAAGACGTCGGCCCTGACCGCGTCTCCAGTCAGTTCCGCCGTGGCAGTTGCCGGATTGCTGGCCGGTTGCCCCTTCGTCAATGATGATCCCGACGAATTTCCCGTTCTGATGGACATCCTGACTCGGCTCGTGGCGCAAAGGCCGCTCATCCGCGTGGGTGTGGCGCGCGCCGACCCTTTTGAGGCTGTCATGGCCCTGCTATTGAGGCAATATAAAGATGGTTGAAGCAACCGACCCGGAAAAGGTTCAATTATGCAGTCGCCTGCGTCATCGCACCGTCGGTGACGAGGGCGTGCTGGTGCATTTGCAAAATGGACGGGTGTTGGTGGTGAACGAGGTTGCCAATTATTGCGTGCAGGCGCTTGATCGCCAGCCGATGACGGTGGCGGAATTGGCGGACCTGGTCGCGCGAGAGTTCGCGGTCGAAGCCGCGCAGGCGAGGGTCGACGTGACCGCTTTTCTGGAACAAATGCGCGCAGAGCAGGCGATTGAGTCGGTTGCCGATGCGAATGATGTGCGTTCCTAGGCGTAACGGAACCCTACCCGGATAATCAAAATCCAGATAATCAAAATCCAGATAATCAATCAGGCAATACAGGCGGGCAGTGGCGCAATCCCATGTATCACGATCAGATCCTACGCAGGGTCCGCACACAACGGCTATTACACGATGTGACGTTGGAACTCACCTACGGGTGCAATCTCGACTGCTTCTTTTGCTATAACGACCGCGATAAGCCAGGCACTCCTCTGTCTCTGGAGCAATACCGAAGCCTGCTGGGCGATCTTGCCGAGATGCAGACCCTGTTCCTGATGCTGACGGGCGGAGAACCCATGGTACATCCGCATTTCTTCGACATCGGACGCATGGCCAGGGAGCTTGGATTTGTGGTTCGCGTGCGCACCAACGGTCATCTGCTGAGTCCGCGTCGGGTGGAGCGGTTGCGCCGCGAAGTCGATCCCTATCTGGTGGAGGTCAGTCTGCATGGGGCCAGCGCTGAGGTGCACGACCGCCAGACGCGTGTTCGCGGCAGCTATGAGCGCCTGATTCGTCATTTGGAGCATGCCCAACAGGTGGGTCTGCGTTGTATGATGGTGGCGACCCCGACCGCGTGGAATGAGCATCAGATCGAAGACATGATTGCGCTAGGCGACCAACTCGGTGCGCCACTCCGCTTTCAGGGGCCGGTGGCGCCACGCGATAATGGCGATGTCGAGCCGCTTTCCATCCAACCCGCGCCTGAGACCTGGGACCGGATCGCTGCGCTGGTCGCGCAGCGTCAGGCACGCAAAGCGACAGCAGATACCCAGCCGTTGCAACAGATTAGCGCGGATGCAGACGCGGAAACGCCAGCCACTTGCAGTGTCGGTGTTGCCGGTGTCGACATCGACCCCTATGGCAATGTGCAAGCCTGCATGCATTTGCAGCAGAGTGCCGGCAATCTGCACCAGCAGTCGATTGCGGAAATCTGGAACCATTCTCCTCTTTTTACCCGGGCCAGGCGGCGTGCCATCGAAGCCGCAGCGAAGCTGGACGGGCAGCCACCGCGGCAGCTTGGTGCACCGCTGTTCTGTCTGGCGGTGGAGGAGAACCAGGCGAAAAGTTGCGGCAATTGCAGTCGTCCATGAAGTTGCATCATCAGCAGGCGGTGCTTGGTCCGGATGGCTGTCTCGCGGCGGCGCTGGACGATGGCGAACAAGTGGTGCTGCGGGTCACTGGCGATTGCATGACGCCGGATCTCCAGGACCGGGCGAAAGTCCGGGTGGCGCGCTCCAGATTATTCGTTCCGGGCGATGTGGTGGCTTTTTACAGTGTGCATCAGCATCGATTGATGATGCATCGGTTTCTGGGCTATGTGCGCAGCCACGGTCAGTGGAAATTAATGACCATGGCGGATCGTGGTGTGCGACCCGACCCGCTGGTGGCCTGGCCCGGCGTGCTTGGCAGAGTGGTGGCGCAATCCGATCGGGCTTACCAGGTAGCGCCGGGCAAACGCCTGCTGGCCGTAGGTCGTTATATCGTTTTTTGCAGCCGCTTGTTGGCTCGGCACAGGTAGGGCGTTGCCGGCAAGAAACTGTTCATCATTTGTTTCCCTACTTTAATCGCACAGGGCAGCTCCTGGAAAATAAGGCGATTTCTGTCGCGAAACAGACCACCTGGCCTGTCTTCTCGGGGGTGCTACCCGCGTAGAATGTTCAGCTATTCAACCGCAATGAAGTTTGATTCCCTCATATTCTTTGAAGGCAGCGCCCAGCAAACATCCGTCCAGCAAACATCAGGTTTCTCACGTCCTGATGTCATGTCTTTTCGATTCCGATCCCAATTCAGATCAAGTCACGCTGGGCGGGTTGCACCCAGGGGTATCTTCAGTTCATTAGTCGAGAAGACACTGGCCTACAGCCTTTCTCCCGGGAAAGGCGCGGCGCTTGCGTCCGCTCCGCTGGCATCATTTGCCGGGTCGCCCTAAGCGGGCTCCTACCCCGAGCGGCTCCCGCGGCTAGTCGAGGTCCGCTTGCGGATGAGGCGCCTTGGCCCCTCTGCGCACGCTGCGTCTCTGCGGTGAATCCTTACATTCTTTGAAGGCAGCACTCCTTCTCGTCCGGCATCGACGTTAGGGCAACTCGCCCATAGAGAGATTATGGGCGGGTTGCCGCTGCGCGAAGGCGAACGAGAATCCGGCGTCAGTTGGTCTGTTTCTCTCCGGCAATCGCCTGCGTATCGGACGTGCTGCTTGAAGGGATTCTGTCATTTGCGTCATATACCTCTCCCTGATCCACAGTATTTTGAGGTCGCGCCCGTTGCTAAAGTGCTGTAACTCCACCTGCCTGGGCGCGAACTCGTTGATCTTGTCCCAGAGCCGTGCCCAGTGCTCGGTTCTTCTTTGCGTTCTCCGCGTTTTTGCGCTGAATCAGCCTGCATCCTGAGTGAAGAAGTCAACTTTCTGCGAAGTTGGCACCCCGGCTGTATCCCGCAGCAGAGTCAGGCTAACGCAGCGAGCGTTGCCAAGTGAGCGCTCGTTTCTTGATTCCTCCCCAGCCGCGGCGCAAATAGGCAAAGATCAATGCGGGGCCGCGGTCGGCTCCAAACCGCTGTTGCATGTAGTGTCGGGAAGGAAAGAGATGCCCGCGCAGATACCGAAGCCGACTGCGCCAGGAACCGAGCGATTGTATTTCGTACAGAACTCGTCCTGGTCCAGGGCGCATCAATTCCAGTTGCCGGTTTGATCTCGGGTGTTGGGGTTTTAGGTGGGCGAAAATTTCCCCCGGGATGGGTGTGTTGTAGCATTCGCGGGCGCGCTCGAGTCCTTCCCGACAGATGGGTCCCAGGTCGCGGGTGGCGACCAGCAGGGCAAATTCGTCCCATTGCTCGCGGCTGAGATGGCGGCAAAGCAGATCGATGTCATAGAGCCAGATCAGGCGATCCGGTTCGTTTCCGCCCAGACTCCAGGCGCGGTGAAACAGCGCATGAATTAAGGCATGAACCGCTCCTAGCGCGTATGCCCCAGAGCCCAGCATGGGCACCGGCACGCGTTTGCAACGAAGTTCATCGTAACTAAACTTTTGTGCAAAAAAGTGCGAGTTGCTCAGCTTCCAGTGTACGTCCAGCACCACTCCAGCGCTTGGTGGCACCTTGCGCGCGCAGCAGTATTCATGGCTGATGAGATCGCCGCCAATGGCGTCACCGCGAGTATAGCCGCGTTGTTCCAGCAGATGCCAGGCTTTGTGTGCGGTGCTTTTGTCATGCATTAATAGGTCGACATCGCGCCTCGGGCGCAGTGCCGGAGAGGCATAGAGGTTGTAAGCAAGTGCGGTGCCTTTAAGAAGCAATACATCAATGCCGGCAGCGGCAAGGGCATCCAGATCCTTCGCGGTCTCCTCTTGTAGAAACAGCTCGCGCGCAATGGCATGCCTGTGTGCGTCGTGCAGCCGTTGGCGCAGCCGATCCGGGAGCTGCTCCCAGATGCTGTTAGAGTGCAGCTTGGTAAACAGCAGTTCTTGCACGTCGTTGCTGTTGGCCGCAGTCAGCACGCGTTGGATCGCGTTCTTATCCATATTCTGCGGTGGCCATCGGGGCTCTCCGCGCAGAACCTCGGCCAGCCAAATGGTTTCTGGACAGGGGAATGCTTCGGTTACCATGGCGATGGACAAGAGCAGTGCAGTGCGGGCGCTAAACTGGACATGAAGGCTGTGCTCGCAGTGGTTCGGATGAGGCGATTTCTGCCGATTTCATGGTATTCGAATTGTCTTGATGTCCTCTGTCGAGCCTGTTTTGATTCCTGCGGTTGCCAGAATTCCAGTTCAGAATGTGATGTTTCTAACTGAATGAAGCCGGTTGTCTCGGGTACACTTTCTTTCCGAGCCCAACGGATCGCTTAATTTAGGCGATTTCTGTGGAGAAACAGACCACCCGGCTTGTCTTTTCGTCCGGCATCGACGTTGCCGCGTCGCGAAGGCGAATCCGGCGCCAGTTGGTACGTTTCTCTCCGGCAATCGCCTTATCGCATTCGCAATCTTGAACCTTGCTCGGGATCATGCCCGGCTCAGCCTGATCCACTCTCTCGCCCATCGGACATTGCTATCATGACTGATCGAAGACAAGAATCTCATGCCGTTCGCCTGGAAGCTGCCGAACTCGCGCGCAGCCGCGAACATCCAGCCCATCATGCCAATGGCGACGAACAGCGCTACGCCGGCGATCTTTACTTTATGTCTTTTACTAAGGGACTGCCCCATAATCCTGACACTGGTCTGCTGCATGACCCGCAGGACTTTGTCGAATTTCGACGCGCCATCGACGATGCCTTCGCCGATCCCTTTTCGTATCGCGTGCATCATGGAGCGCACTACAGCGTGCAACTGGTGGGTGATGATTATAAGGCAACCCAATGCGTGCCAGAAAAATCCTACCGCCAATGGGAAGCGCCCACCGCTGGAACTGCCTTCGAGTTGCAGGGACCGGATGCACAAGCGGTCAGCATGCCGCCTGCACCGCCATTGCTTGATGCGAATGGTTGCCCGAATCCGGAGTTGATCTTCGAGATTGCCGAGGTCTATGAGCTTGCATTGTTGCGTGACCAACCATTGAACGATTTCGAGAACGGCAGCGCTAATGTTGCTGTACAGGATAGCCTGAAGCGTCTCAATGCCCTGGGCTATGCACAGAGCCCGATCGGAAGGCCGCGCAAACTGGGCAGCAATGGCGAGTTGACGGCGCAAACGGTATTTCGCGGTTCGTCACCCGGGGTGGAGATCGGACCCTATCTGTCGCAATTCTTATTGATCGGCAACACAGACCTCAATGGCGGTGGCAGCGTTGCCGACGGCAGGATCGGTTATGGGGTACTCCACATCGATCAGCAGGTACCCATTGCCAAGCCTGGTAAAGACTATATGGTCACCATGTCCTCCTATGTCGAGGTGCAACGTGGTCTGAAGCCAGCAAGCGAGGTCATCTACGGCGACGCGGCGGGCGTCCCGGTTGCGGCTCCCTGTCGCCCCCCGCGACGTTTTATTTCGACGCCCCGCGATTTGGCGACCTATGTCCACCGTGATGCGCTGTATGAGGCCTATCTCAATGCCTGCATCATCCTGCTGGGTATGGGAACGCCGTTCGACCCGAGTTTCGATCACCTCTCCGGGGTTGGTGCTGCTGCCGAACATCCAGCCACCCAACGTCAAGCCGGCGGCTTTGCCCTTTATGGCGGACCGCATATCCTGACCTTGGTGACCGAGGTCGCCACGCGCGCCTTGAAAGCGGTGCGTTTTCAGAAATTCAATAATCATATTCGTCTGCGCCCTGAAGCACTGGCTGCCCGCATCGAGCTGGATCGGCTGTACAGCGAAAACCAATTGTCGGCAGAGGCAAAGAAAACCGTCCCCGCAGCATTGACTGCCCATGTCCGTGCTTACCGCACAAAGCTGGAAAACAATTCAGGCGGTAGTCCGGATAGCACGCTCAGCGCGATTGCCCAAGGAACGGGTGCAAACACGTATTTTTTGCCCATGGCATTCCCGGAGGGTTCTCCGATGCATCCGGCCTATGGTGCGGGGCACGCGACCGTCGCCGGAGCCTGCGTGACCATTTTGAAAGCGTTTTTCGACACGGGCGCGGTGCTGGTCAAGACCAAGGTGTCCGAAAATGGTCAGCCCGATGAATACGCGGTCAGGTTCAAACGTTTGGCAGCGGACGACCAGCCGATCGTCTTGCGTGCCGCGGGCGACAGACTGGATCCGTCCTGTCCGGAAACGACCGCTATCCAATCGGCCGATGTCGCTTTGACCTTGGAAGGCGAACTCAACAAGTTGGCTGCCAATATCGCCATTGCGCGCAACATGGCCGGTGTCCACTATTTCACCGACTATTACGACAGTCTGCGTATGGGTGAAGAGATTGCGCTCGGTATCCTCGAAGAGCAGGCCTTGTGCTATCCCACCGATCCCTTCGTGCTTTCTGTGCCGACCTTCGATGGCGACATTCGCAGGATCGGTCGCCGATGAGTCGACCGCTACACCACTGGCCAGGCAAGCAGCCCGCCCGCCGCGGGCGGATTGCAGCCGGAGCAATAGCAACGTCCGATGCGTGCCAGGAAGCCAGGCCAATCTGCCGACGGCCTGCATCGGCTCCCTATGCATTGGCTGACCGCAGGCTGGATCAGCCCCGATTAACCCCTTGTGACCAGGTCGAGCCACGCAACAACAAGCCAATTGGCCCTGGGTTGTTTTGGTGGCTGATTGTCTTGCTGCTGCTTCTGTTATTGTTATTGTTATGGTTCGGGATTATTAGACCTTAGCGATTATCGGAAATCGATCCACTAGAGGATGCGGGATTGATATTCGCCTTGCAGGCGGGCCGGCGCGAGCAGTGCCGGCCGAATACAGAGGGCGGGCGTGAACACGGGTTTATCAGCGAGGCGACTGTCGTCTCCGTGCAGGGACTCGGTTGGCTGGGTGCTGCCTTCAAAGAATGTAAGGGATTCACCGCAGAGGGTAGGAGCCCGCTTGCGGGCGACCCGGCAAATGATGCCAGCTGAGCGGACGCAAGCGCCGCGCCTTTCCCGGGAGAAAGGCTGTAGGCCACAGTCTTCTCCAAAAATCAACTAAAGATACCCCAGAGTGCAACCCGCCCAGCGCGACTTGATCGGGATCGGGATCGGGATCGGGATCGAGAAAGACATGACATCAGGGCGTGAGAAGCCTGACGTTTATTGGGCGGATGTTAGCTGGGTGCTGCCTTTAAAGAATATGAATCAAACTTCATTCTGGTTAAATGGCTGAACATTCTACCCAGGCAGCGCCCGATTGGCTGGAAGTGCCTGGCATCTACAACGAGATCGGTCCTTGCAGGCAAAGACCAATCCTTGACGCCATCACCAGGGTCCGTACCAGGGTCGATACCAGGGGCCAAATCCGGGGCCGTACCAAGGTCCGTAGCCGAATCCGGCGTAGTTCCAGGGATAACCCCAGGGGTACCCCCCAGGGTACCTATAGTATCCATCATTGATCGGATTCACCGGCCATAGATAGCGATCGGTGACCGCTAACACCGGGTAGCGGTAAGGGTATTCGCCAACATCGCGGGTCTCGACCGCGACAAGATTGCCGACCACGGTCAGCAGTCGATCCTGGGCATATTCGGCGGGGTCGATGAAGCCCTGGACTTGCGCGATGTATCTGCCTTTTCCGTCTACACCCAGGCGCGGCTCGCCATCGCTGGCCAGCGGACGCGACAGGACTTCGATCTCGGTGCTGTTCGGCAGATTGCGCAGATTCAAAATACTACCGCCCCAGCGAATCCGTTTTCCGCCGTAGCGCTCCGGGTTTTGCTGTACTTGCGTGACCGATACCAGGGTCAGCGGCTCGCCGGATGCCTCCCCGCGGATGGCTGGAGGAATGCTGGAGCTGCAGCCCAGGCTCAACCCCAGGGCAAGCAGAAGGCCGATAATGAGGCAGCGCCGATGTATGGGTGTAAGCATAATCAATTTTAGTGACCAACTCGCGGCCCGATTGCATTGGGAAATTGCAGAAGACCCTCGCACTATGCGATCGACGATGGCGCAGAGCCCAGCTGCAATAAGAAGATAAGCAATACTACAGCCAGCGGCGGCGCACCGCACAGGTTCTGCTGTGCCATGCATCGCGCGCAAACGGCCCACTGAGATTTGTGCCGACCTGCATTGCGTGCAGGCTGATTTAACCCCAGTTCGTCGAGTGAAAGAAAACGGGACAGAGTTCGGTCTCATCTTTCGGGAAGCCGAGAGAGCGGGTATGACATCCGCGGTCACGGCGATCCACTAAACAAGGCGATTTCTGTCGAGATACAAACCAACTGGCTTGTCTTTTCATCCGGCATCGACGTTGCCGCAATCCGCCCACAGGGCGACCATGGACGGGTTGCCGCTGCGCGAGGGCGAACGTGAATACGGCGCCAGCTAGTCTGTTTCTCTCTGGCAATCGCTTAAAGAATCGCTCAACCCAGGCCTAGCGGCCGCACTTTATTACCCATTGGAGAATTCACCATGAACAAGCGTCAATTTCTGCTCGCCGCCGCCCTTGCTGGAATCACCGCCGCTGGCGTAACAGCGGTGCAGGCCGGAGATGACAGCAAGGAGAAATGTTTCGGAATCGCCAAGGCCGGAGATAACGACTGTGCTAATGCAACCGGCACACATTCCTGCGCTGGGCAGGCCAAGACCGATAACGATCCCAACGAATGGAAATACGTTGCCACCGGCACCTGTGCCGATCGGGGCGGCTCTCTGAAGCCGGGCGCTGAGGGCTAATAGTCTGTCGGCGTCGGCGACGCGCTGCTGAGGTCGCGTCGCCGGCCTGCCATCCGAACTCGAGTAGGGTGCAGATAAATTGAATCGACTGCAAGGATTCGGTGTCGGCCTGCGTGCCTGTCACTACCGTGATTTCCTTCAACAGCGCCCGTCGGTGGACTGGATCGAGGTGCATACCGAGAACTACTTCGGTGCCGGCGGTTGGGATCTACAGGTGTTGGAAACTCTGCGTGCCGATTATCCCTTGTCATTGCATGGTGTCGGTCTCGGCATTGGCTCGGCGAGCGATGAGCACTTTGCCGAACATCTGGCTAAAGTACGCAAGGTTGCATGCCGCTTCGAACCGGCACTGATCTCCGAACATCTGTGCTGGGCCGTGGTGCCTGGTCGCCACTTCAACGATCTGCTGCCTATGCCATTCACCGAAGAGGCATTGCATCTGGTCTGTGCGCGGGTCGAGCAGGCGCAGCAGGTGCTGGGGCCGATCGTGCTGGAAAATGTCTCCACCCATCTGCGCTTTGCTGCCGATAGCCTCGGCGAAGCCCAATTCCTGGATGAGGTCGCGCGCCGCACCGGCTGCGGTGTGCTGCTCGATGTGAATAACTTATACGTCAACCAATGTAACCACGGTGAAGATGCGCGTGAGGCCATGGCGGCAATCGATGCCAGCGCGATTGCCGAGGTGCATTTGGCCGGCCATCTAGTCACTGACGAGGTTGTCGTCGACCATCATGGCGCCGCGGTGGCCGATGTGGTTTGGCAGTTGTACCATGATTGCGTGACCCGTTTCGGTGCATTGCCGACTCTGATCGAATGGGACACCGACATTCCAGCCCTGTCGGTTTTGGTCGCCGAGGCTGAGCGAGCACGGCAGACTGCGGCAAAGGCATTATCCATGAGCATGCCTGATCATCCGTCCAAGGGAGACCCATGCAGCACTGACTCGCCTGCCGGTGACGCCAGCCCGGGCGCAGGTTGGCGGCACAGAGCGGATCACGCGTACAGGGTTTCCGATGTCTGAAATCGCAGAGCTGCAAGCTCACTTCGCCGAGTGCCTGTTGCTTGCCGACGCCGATCCGGTCGAGCTGTTCCAAGGTGATGCGGAACTTGCGGCCAAGCGTTTTGCGCTGTATCGAGGAAACCTCACCGCAAATTGGGAGCGCAGCCTGGGCAATGCCTGCCCGGTGCTGCAACAGCTGGTCGGAAAGGAGTTTTTTCGCGCTCTGGCGCGGGAATATGGTCGCGCGAAGCCGCCGCGCGAGGGCGATCTGAACCGGTTCGGCGCCCAGTTTGCCGAGTTTCTGGATGACTTTACACCGATCGCCGACTATCCCTACCTACCCGATATGGCGCGCCTCGAATGGGCTTTGCATTGCGCTCACTACGCGCCGGATGCCCGCGCACTGGATAGCACCGAATTGGCACGCATGGGAATCGCAGACCTCGACCGCCTGCATTTGAAACCGCGCGCGCCATTCATCCTATTGCAGTCGCGCTGGGCCATTGCTGATCTCTGGCAGGCGCATCAAGCGGATGGGCCTGGCTGGCCCGATCAACTGGAGCGGACCAGCTGCTGCATCGTCTGTCGCCCGCGCTGGCGTGCGCAGCTTCTGTGTCTGTCGGTAGGCGAATTTCAGGCACTGCGCATGCTCGACCAAGGCATGACCCTGGGTGCTGCCCTCGAAGCCGCCGACGCTGCCGAGTCGGAATTCGATGCCGCAGCGGCACTGCCCCGGTGGCTGCAAGCCGGGCTGTTTGCGGCTGCCGGCTGACCGCTGCGGCGGAAGTGCTGGCGCATTTTGCCTGATGGAAATCGTTCGCTGGATGTTAACCGAGCTTCGGCGCCGCTTTGCCAGGCTCTGATACTGGAGAACTTTGGCAAGCGGGTGTTGACTTCAAAGAATGTAAGGATTCAGCGCAGAGACGCAGAGGGGCCAAGGCGCCTCGCCCGCAAGCGCACCTTGACCAGCCGTAGGAGCCCGCCTAAGGCGACCCGGCAAATGCTGCCAGCGGAGCGGACGCATGCGCCGCGCCTTTCCCTGGAGAAAGGCTAGGCCAGTGTCTTCTCAACAAATGAACTGAAGATACCCCAGGGTGCAACCCGCCCAGCGCGACTTGATTCGGGATCGGGATCGGGATCGAAAAGACATGACATCCGTGAGAAACCTGATGTTTGCTTAGCGCTGCCGTCAAAGAATAGGAGTGAATCAAACTTCATTCTGGTTGAATAGCTGAACATTCTACGCACTCAGCACCCTGGCAAGCCCCTGATAAGTTGCTAAAAAGCAAGAGTACCCAACTGATGAATCCACTCCTTAGCATACACCGTATGACTACGCGCTTCGACGCATTGCTGACCGACTGGGGCGGCAGTCTGCTCTGTTTGACAATTCGCCTTTATGTCGGCTGGCAATTCTTCAAAGCAGGCAAGACCAAGATCGCCGATTGGGACAGCACCCTGTTTTTATTTCGCGAAGAGTATTCCGTGCCCGTGCTGCCGCCTGAAGTTGCGGCGGTCAGCGGTACCTTCGGCGAGCTGGTGTTTCCGGTACTGTTGTTTTTGGGTCTGTTTTCCCGTCCCGCCGCCCTCGGTTTATTCGTGGTCAACATGGTTGCGGTGATCAGCTATCCGGCATTGTTCGGATTCGCTTGCCCGGCAGCGATCAATGACCATTTCGCCTGGGGTACTTTGCTGTTGGTCATCGTCGCCTTCGGCCCCGGCAGGTTATCCGTCGATGCCTGGCTTGCACGCAAGGGGCGGACGCTGTAAGCAGCCCAGTGCATTTGCTTGGCACCCCGGCTGTGGCGGTCTCGTCCCGTGCTTTTACGCTCTGAGTCGCTTGCGGTATCCTTGGCCTTTGGCCTTTGGCCTGCAAGGCCGCATGCACTATCGCACGGGTATCTTTCGCAATGACCAACCTGATGTCTTTCCCGCACCGCATCCCATCGTCGAGATTGGCGGTCGCCTCGCCTGTCGGCCTCTTCCCGATTGCAACATCGGTGATTAAAGCCCCCCTGTTTAGAGCAGCTTTGATCGCTGCGCTGGCAATCGGCGCCGGGACTTTGTCCGGCTGCGGCACCACCACCGGCAGCCGCGCCGGAAGCTCGGCCCTGTTCGGTGCCGCATCCGGTGCCGCGCTGGGCTCGTTGAGCGCGAATGCTGGGGCGGGCGCGCTCATCGGTGCCGGAGCAGGGGCGCTCGGCGGCTATCTTTATGACCAGCATCAAAAGGGCAATATCGACTGACTGTAATCGCTTGATTATGTCATAGCCAAGCCATTGGCAAAGCGCCGCGTTCGCGGACCATTGCATTTACAGAGGGTTCCGGAGAACCAAACCCAATGGCGACACAGGCGGAGCTGAAGACAAAACTGGCGCAAGCGGAACAATTGCGCGTCTCCGGGCGTCTACAAGAGGCCGAGATGACCTGTCGGCAGCTGTTGCATATGCTGTCCGCACAGCCGGCCAGTGCAATCCAAGCCGAGACCAATGCGGGTCTGGCGGCCGGCGCTTACCAGTGCCTGTCGCTGCTGGCGCATCAAGTCGGCAAGGCTGCGCAGGCCGCTGAGCTGATGGCCAAAGCCGTGGAGCAGGCGCCAGAGATCGTCAGCTGCCGGCGCAACCTGTGCGAAATGCTGCGCCGCCTCGGACGCCCCGAAGAAGCCGTCGTGCAGGGGCGGGCAGCGACTGAACTGGCGCCCAAGGATGCGCTGGCCTGGTATAACCTCGGCATCGCGCTGGACGATAGCAAGGAGCTGACCGCGGCACGCGACGCCTTCGCCCGGGCTGTGGCGCTCGACCCACGGCATAACCTGGCCTGGAACAATCTCGGCAGCACGCTGAATCGGCTCAACGACGAGGACAGCGCGCTGAACGCCTATCTGCAAGCCGCCAGGATCGACCCGCGCCATGCCGAGGCGCAGAACAACGCCGCGGCCATCCTCATCGATCGCGGCGAATTGGACGAGGCCCGCCAGCGACTGCGCCTGGCCATTGATGCGCGTCCGGACTTTCTCGAGGCGCACCAGAATATCTCGACGCTGATCACCTATAACCTGGATGATCCCCACTACGAGTTTCTGGAGGAACAGCTGGTCGCCCGCGACGCGTTGGGCGCCGATCAGCGTATGCGGCTGCTGTTTGCCGTCGCCAAGGCGCGCGAAGACGTCGGCCAGGCCGCGCTGGCGCTGATCGCCTATCGGGAGGCGAATCGGCTCAAACGCGCGACCTTTCACTATGATGAGGCGCGTGCCCAGTCCCTGGGGAGCGCATTGATCGCCGCCTTTCCCGTCGGCAGCCTGGCATCGCAAAGAGCGACCGACGCCGACCCGACCCCGGTCTTCATCGTCGGCATGCCGCGCTCGGGCACCACGCTGATTGAACAGGTGCTTTGCAGCCATCCTGATGTACATGGCGCCGGCGAACTCAGGGATTTCCACGCCGTGCTCAGCGCGCACCCCGGGGTCGGCCCCATGCAGCAGGCCGCGCACTGGGCACCACGCCTGAGCGAGGCTGATTACAGCGAAATCGGTGCGGCCTATCTGGACCGCCTGCGCCAGCATCACCCAAGCGCATTGCGCATCACCGATAAAATGCCTGGAAATTTTCACTATCTGGGTTTCATCTGTCGTGCACTGCCTAGCGCCCACATTATCCACAGCATGCGCGATCCGATGGATGCCTGTCTGTCGAACTATACCCGCTTGTTTAACGAAAACATGGAGTTTGCCTACGACCTCGGGGAGCTCGGCCGCTACTACAACCGCTGTATCCAGATCATGCAACACTGGCAAAGCCTATTGCCCTCGGATCGCATCCTGCACCTGCCCTACGAGCAGATGGTTGCGAACCTGCCGGACCGGGCGCGGCAAATCATCGCTCACATCGGCTTGAATTGGGACGATGCTTGTTTGAAGTTCTATGAAAACCGTCGCCCGATACGCACCGCCAGCGTCGCCCAGGTGCGCAAGCCCATCTACGCCACCTCCGTCGGGCGTTGGCGCATCTACGGCGAGCGGCTGCAATCGCTGCGTGACATCGTCGGCAATGACTATCCCCATGGTTTGACAGGGTAGACGAATGCAGAAGATCGATTACAAAAAAGAATTCAAGCAACTTTACAAGCCATCAGCGACGGAGGTAACCATCGTTGAAGTGCCAGAATGGAAGTATCTGATGCTTGATGGGCAGGGAGACCCGAACACTGCCGAGGCGTTCAAAGAGGCGATCGAGGCTTTGTATCCTGTGGCCTATGCATTGAAATTCATGATCAAAAAAGGAGAAATAGGAGTCGATTACGGTGTGATGCCACTGGAAGGTCTGTGGTGGGCAGAGGATATGTCATCCTTTACTGTAGGCGACAAAAGCCAATGGAAATGGACTTTGATGATCATGCAGCCCGATCTCGTGACAGAAAAGCTGGTTCAACAAGCAATAGAACAAGTAAAGGCGAAGACCAATCCGGCATCCTTGCCTCTGGTCAGGTTCGAATCCTTTGACGAGGGCAAGGCCGCGCAAATCATGCATATTGGCCCCTTTTCCGAGGAGCGGCCAAGCATAGAAAAAGTTCATTCGTTCATCGAACAAAGCGGCAGCCAGAAAAGGGGCAAACATCACGAGATCTATTTGAGCGACATCAGGCGAGCAGCCCCCGAGAAATGGAAAACCATCATCAGGCAGCCCATGGTCTGAACAGGCATGACAAGGACATTCCAGCCGATTGTTGTCTTGCTCGTGATGGCTGAGCGGCGATGCCAGCCTCGGTTGTCGCGGACGAGAGTGGATCTGCCAGATGCCAAAAAGCCCGCGGGGGATGTGAAGCTCGAGCATCACGACAGTCCGCTCCTGGATTGCTGACTCTCGGGTTTCTCAGGAGGTTGCTGCCTTCAAAGAATGTAAGGATTCACCGCAGAGACGCAGAGGGGCCAAGGCGACTCGCCCGTAAGCGGACCTTTACCAGCCGTGGCAGCCGGTCGGCGTAGGAGCCCGCTTGCGGGCGACCCGGCAAATGATGCCAGTTGAGCGGACGCGAGCGCCGCGCCATTCCTGGGAGAAAGCCTGTAGTGCGCCAAGCGAAGCTAGGCGCTTCTTGCCGGGTGAAAGTCCCGGTCGGGTAAGGGCAGCCACCCCGCACCTACAGAGCCGCCCTTCGCGCTCGAGCGTCTGGAACTGCTCGACGCTGAACGCGTTGTCTATCGGCTGCCTGCCTGTTCGGATCGTAGCCGGCGTGGTGGCACCATGTTATTGACGCTCACGCCGCCAAGCTTTTGAGCAAGCCTGTTGATCGACCATCTCGCGGCGCAGCTTGTTCACAGATTGGCCGCCGCCCAGGCGGTACCGCCATCGCGGCGCGCTCGCGCCCAACGCGCCGCTGCGTGCGGGCGGCCATCGCCTTCGGGCGTGAGGTGGCGGACGCAACAGGCGCACCGACCGCGGTCAGTTCGCCACCGCCGGCTTTCAACACGCGCTCCCCCGGCGCGCTATCTCTGGATCATGCTGCCCCGATCCGAGCAGGCCCGGCTGTTTCAGTCGATGCCGCGACGAAAAAAGGACGCGACAAAAAAAGCGCGACAAAAAAAGACAAAAAAAAGACAAAAAAAAGACAAAAAACAAAAAAAGAATAAGACAAAAAAGGACACCCACTTTCTTTGGGGCAAAAAACAAAAAAAGGACACTAAAAAAAAGGACACCCACTTTCTTTGATTGCCCACTTTCTTTGATTGCAAAGTAAAGTGGATGTCTTTTTTTGTGTCTTTTTTTGCGGCCTATCTCGCGATCTTTTGAGCGTTCGGCTATCAAGCACCGCGCGGCTTGTAGAACAGATGGCGACCAATCCGGCTGGTCTTGTGAAAGACGCGCGACCAACGAGGCTCGACGTAATTGGCGTGATAGTAGAGCGCGCCGTTGGTGGGGTCGCTCAGCTTGCCGTCGAGTGCCTCGCGGCTCAGGGCCTGGGCCCGTGCCCAGGCATCGGCCTCCTGGGGCCGGTCGGAGCGGCGGTCGCACCACCAGGAGAACTGGCAGCGGTTGCGCTTCGTGCCGCCCTGCTGGACGACGCCGCAGACGGAATTCGGAAACTTGGTTGAGGCGACCCGATTGATGGTCACGGCAGCAACGGCCTCCTGGCCTAAGCGCGGCTCGGAGCGCGCCTCGTGGTAGATGTTGAGCGCAAGGCAGTGCGCGGCGCGGCTGCGCGCCTTGCCGGATAGGCGTGGCACTGGCAGCGGATGCTCCGGCCCCGCCTCGGCGGTCTTGTCCTCGGTGCCGGAGGCGCCCAGGGTCTTCGCCGACTGCCTGATCCGCGCGCCCCGATAGTCGGCCCTGGCCAGATCCAAGTTGATCAGGCTGCTTCTGTTCGGCGCCGGGTAGGAGGGGGACGCCGTTTTCTCACCGCCGATCAGGTGGGCTGGTACATACCCGGCGAGCGGGATCGGGACAGCGGACAGACACAGGGATAATGCGACCGTCGCAGTGGCAGTCGTCGGGGCGCTCTTTTTGATCATGGCATCTACAATCTGGGCTTCGTTTCCGTCGAAGTAAGGGTTTTCCCCTAAAGGATCAACCCCGGGTTGCCACATCGTGTGCAAGGTCAAGGCATCCTTGACGGAGCGCGGATGTCGCCGCTTCCTAGAAGGTGGCATCCTCGCCTGCGGTTTTGCGCGCGCCTACGACGACCCATGCGGTAGGCTGTCGAAATCTGCAGTCTTACTAAAACAAGCGCTTCCCGGTTTATGGATGCTTAGTCGGTGTCGGGATCGGTGTCAAGGTCGGAATTAGGGATTGGTATCGAGTTGGCTGCTTTAATCGATGAGCGGATTCGATTCCGATTCCGATAGCGACCCCGACACCGATGAGGCTTCCCCAGTGCGTTTGATAAAGCAATCCAAGACCCGGAATCGGTTTGGCATCAAAACTCAGGACATTTCGACAGCCTACCCATGCGGTCACGTTTTGCTCGTCCCCTCCCCCTGCAAGGGACGCGGTGTCTGTACGTCGTGGCCTGCTGGCGCCCAATGCAGGGCTGCGCGGAGAGTTCACCAGGAAAATGGCCAAGTTCACGGATAGGCAGAGGGGCGTTAATCATCGCTCTAACCACCTTGATCGCGACGGCGCTTCAGCATGAGAAAACGGGGACAGACCACCTTTTTCAGCATGACCGCGATTCTGTAAATCGTGGAAAACGTGGTCTGTCCCCATTTTCTCCCGCCCATTTTCCCCCGAAGTTTACGAAGAATTATTTTCGAAGCTACGCCAACACGATGTTTTCAAAGCAGAATTATTTTCATCGGGAATTGCTGGGAAAAGCTCCACGTACTTGCTCGTCAGTTGGTCGGAGTTATGAACAAGGCCGTCTCAGGCCAATGCATCCCTCTTCTCTGCGTCTCTGCGGTGAATCAAACTTCATTCTGGTGGAATAGAATAGCTGAACATTCTACGCAGGCAGCACCCTTCTCAGGGATTGTAAAAGTATTCTTTAGGATCGGGATCTGAGCCGACAGATCGGATATGCGTAGACGCAGTACAGTCAATTTCGATCCTGATCCCGGCCAGCAATGCATTCTTGCCAGAGGCGCGGCATCCTGCGTACGAGCCTCGCCTGCTCGCACAGTCTTCAAGCCTGGTTTCATCTGCTTGTGAACAGACAGCAGCAGATCGGCCCAGGACATGCTAGCCTTGCGACTGGCATTTGCAACCGGACCTGTACCATGTCCCAGATCGTCCAAGCCGAGCCGGCCCAGCAGCCAAACCAGAGCGTATCGTCCCGCGCGCAATCGCTGCCTGAGCCCATTGAACCGGTGTCTCATGCGGGTCGCCGGGTGACGGAAGATCAGTATTGGAGAGACTATTATCTGCAATCCGACATCCAATACGAATGGAACAACGGTTTGCTGGAGGAGAAACCGGTGTCCGATTACCAGACCTTCCTGATCTACCATTGGCTGACGCGGTTGTTGGATCACTTCCTGAAGACTCGGCCGATTGCCAAGCTGGTGGGTTTGGACATGGGCTTTCGTTTGGCCTTGCCCACAGGCACGGTCATCCGCAAGCCGGATCTGGCCGTGGTGCACAATGACAATCCGTCGGTACTGTTGCCGTTGGATTGTTCCTATCACGGTGTTTATGACCTCTGCATCGAGGCCTTATCGGATAAGGCGCGTTCCGGCATCCTGCGCGATACAGTGCAGAAGAAGGCCGAGTACCAGGCTGGCGGCGTGCCCGAATATTACATTTTGCATCAGGCCATCGAGCATCAGTTTTTCTATACCCGCAATGCCCGCGGTCTGTATGTGCCAATCCAGGCTGTGGATGGCGTGATCCGCTCGCAGGTATTGCCGGGTTTTCAGTTTCGGATAGCGGATCTGTGCAGCCTGCCCGAGGACGAGGCATTGCGCGATGATCCGGTCTATGCGGACTTTGTGCTGCCAGCTTGGCGCGAGGATCGTCTGCGGGCCGAGGCCGAGGCAGCCAGCCGGCGCGAGGCCGATGAGCGCGCTGCTGCCGAGGCGGCGGTTCGGCAGGCAGCGGAACAACGCGCCGAGACCGAGGCAAAGCGCGCCGAGAGCGAGGCAAAGCGCGCAGAGAGCGAGGCAAAGCGCGCAGAGACCGAGGCAAAGCGCGCCGAGACCGAAGCAAAGCGCGCCGAGGCGCAAACCCAGGCGCGGATCGCCGCGGAGCGCCGCGAACGCGAAGCGCAACAGACGATCGCAGATCTTCAGGCGCGCCTGGCCGACAAATCCGATCGGCGTTGAATGTCAGCGCCTGTTGCGATTCTGTGCAAGTGCTCTGGCCCGTGGAACCTGACTGTTTGCAATCCCTTTTTCATGGGCGATGGGTTTGATGGTGAAATTCATTCACGCCGCTGATATCCACCTCGACAGCCCGCTGCGCGGTCTTGGGCAATACGAGGGGGCGCCGATCGACGAGATCCGGGGTGCAACAAGACGCGCCTTCGAAAATCTGATCCAACTGGCGATCGATGAGCAGGTTGCATTCGTATTGCTGGCTGGCGAATTTGTACGACGGCGACTGGAAGGACGACAACACGGGGCTGTTCTTTACCTGGCAGATGGGGCTGTCACAGGAGACCGGGATCAGCGCGTATCTGGTCGCCGGTAACCATGATGCCGCAAGTCAGGTCAGCAAGAGTCTGCGACCGCCGCCGAATGTGCATGTCTTCTCGACCAGGGCTCCGGAGACCGTTCGGCTGGAACAGCTCGGGGTGGCTGTGCACGGCCAGGGCTTTGCGACGCGGGCGGTCACCGAGGATCTCAGTCTTCGCTATCCGGCGGCTGATCCGGATCTGTTCAATATCGGGCTATTGCATACCTCGTTGGATGGCGCTCCGTTCTCGGACAGCCTTCTAGGCTAAGGCCAATGCATCCCTCTTCTCTGCGTCTCTGCGGTGAATCAAACTTCATTCTGGTGGAATAGAATAGCTGAACATTCTACGCAGGCAGCACCCTTCTCAGGGATTGTAAAAGTATTCTTTAGGATCGGGATCTGAGCCGACAGATCGGATATGCGTAGACGCAGTACAGTCAATTTCGATCCTGATCCCGGCCAGCAATGCATTCTTGCCAGGGGCGCGGCATCCTGCGTACGAGCCTCGCCTGCTCGCACAGTCTTCAAGCCTGGTTTCATCTGCTTGTGAACAGACAGCAGCAGATCGGCCCAGGACATGCTAGCCTTGCGACTGGCATTTGCAACCGGACCTGTACCATGTCCCAGATCGTCCAAGCCGAGCCGGCCCAGCAGCCAAACCAGAGCGTATCGTCCCGCGCGCAATCGCTGCCTGAGCCCATTGAACCGGTGTCTCATGCGGGTCGCCGGGTGACGGAAGATCAGTATTGGAGAGACTATTATCTGCAATCCGACATCCAATACGAATGGAACAACGGTTTGCTGGAGGAGAAACCGGTGTCCGATTACCAGACCTTCCTGATCTACCATTGGCTGACGCGGTTGTTGGATCACTTCCTGAAGACTCGGCCGATTGCCAAGCTGGTGGGTTTGGACATGGGCTTTCGTTTGGCCTTGCCCACAGGCACGGTCATCCGCAAGCCGGATCTGGCCGTGGTGCACAATGACAATCCGTCGGTACTGTTGCCGTTGGATTGTTCCTATCACGGTGTTTATGACCTCTGCATCGAGGCCTTATCGGATAAGGCGCGTTCCGGCATCCTGCGCGATACAGTGCAGAAGAAGGCCGAGTACCAGGCTGGCGGCGTGCCCGAATATTACATTTTGCATCAGGCCATCGAGCATCAGTTTTTCTATACCCGCAATGCCCGCGGTCTGTATGTGCCAATCCAGGCTGTGGATGGCGTGATCCGCTCACGGGTATTGCCGGGTTTTCAGTTTCGGATAGCGGATCTGTGCGGTCTGCCCGAGGACGAGGCATTGCGCGATGATCCGGTCTATGCGGACTTTGTGCTGCCAGCTTGGCGCGAGGATCGTCTGCGGGCCGAGGCCGAGGCAGCCAGCCGGCGCGAGGCCGATGAGCGCGCTGCTGCCGAGGCGGCGGTTCGGCAGGCAGCGGAACAACGCGCCGAGACCGAGGCAAAGCGCGCCGAGAGCGAGGCAAAGCGCGCCGAGACCGAAGCAAAGCGCGCCGAGGCGCAAACCCAGGCGCGGATCGCCGCGGAGCGCCGCGAACGCGAAGCGCAACAGACGATCGCAGATCTTCAGGCGCGCCTGGCCGACAAATCCGATCGGCGTTGAATGTCAGCGCCTGTTGCGATTCTGTGCAAGTGCTCTGGCCCGTGGAACCTGACTGTTTGCAATCCCTTTTTCATGGGCGATAGGTTTGATGGTGAAATTCATTCACGCCGCTGACATCCACCTCGACAGCCCGCTGCGCGGTCTAGGGCAATACGAGGGGGCGCCGATCGACGAGATCCGGGGTGCAACAAGACGCGCCTTCGAGAATCTGATCCAACTGGCGATCGATGAGCAGGTTGCATTCGTATTGCTGGCTGGCGAATTTGTACGACGGCGACTGGAAGGACGACAACACGGGGCTGTTCTTTACCTGGCAGATGGGGCTGTCACAGGAGACCGGGATCAGCGCGTATCTGGTCGCCGGTAACCATGATGCCGCAAGTCAGGTCAGCAAGAGTCTGCGACCGCCGCCGAATGTGCATGTCTTCTCGACCAGGGCTCCGGAGACCGTTCGGCTGGAACAGCTCGGGGTGGCTGTGCACGGCCAGGGCTTTGCGACGCGGGCGGTCACCGAGGATCTCAGTCTTCGCTATCCGGCGGCTGATCCGGATCTGTTCAATATCGGGCTATTGCATACCTCGTGATGACTTCTGGACAGCCTCTGAGGCCAATGGCTGCCCTCTCGCTGGTGCTCATCGGTGGTTCAGCTATTCATTCCACCAGAATGAAGTTTGATTCACCGCAGAGACGCAGAGAAGAGGGATGCATGGCCTTAGCTAGAAGGCTGTCCGAGAACGGAGCGCCATCCAACGAGGTATGCAATAGCCCGATATTGAACAGATCCGGATCAGCCGCCGGATAGCGAAGACTGAGATCCTCGGTGACCGCCCGCGTCGCAAAGCCCTGGCCGTGCACAGCCACCCCGAGCTGTTCCAGCCGAACGGTCTCCGGAGCCCTGGTCGAGAAGACATGCACATTCGGCGGCGGTCGCAGACTCTTGCTGACCTGACTTGCGGCATCATGGTTACCGGCGACCAGATACGCGCTGATCCCGGTCTCCTGTGACAGCCCCATCTGCCAGGTAAAGAACAGCCCCGTGTTGTCGTCCTTCCAGTCGCCGTCGTACAAATTCGCCAGCCAGCAATACGAATGCAACCTGCTCATCGATCGCCAGTTGGATCAGATTCTCGAAGGCGCGTCTTGTTGCACCCCGGATCTCGTCGATCGGCGCCCCCTCGTATTGCCCAAGACCGCGCAGCGGGCTGTCGAGGTGGATGTCAGCGGCGTGAATGAATTTCACCATCAAACCTATCGCCCATGAAAAAGGGATTGCAAACAGTCAGGTTCCACGGGCCAGAGCACTTGCACAGAATCGCAACAGGCGCTGACATTCAACGCCGATCGGATTTGTCGGCCAGGCGCGCCTGAAGATCTGCGATCGTCTGTTGCGCTTCGCGTTCGCGGCGCTCCGCGGCGATCCGCGCCTGGGTTTGCGCCTCGGCGCGCTTTGGCCTTCCGGTCTCGGCGCGCTTTGCCTCGCTCTCGGCGCGCTTTGCCTCGGTCTCGGCGCGTTGTTCCGCTGCCTGCCGAACCGCCGCCTCGGCAGCAGCGCGCTCATCGGCCTCGCGCCGGCTGGCTGCCTCGGCCTCGGCCCGCAGACGATCCTCGCGCCAAGCTGGCAGCACAAAGTCCGCATAGACCGGATCATCGCGCAATGCCTCGTCCTCGGGCAGACCGCACAGATCCGCTATCCGAAACTGAAAACCCGGCAATACCTGCTGAGCGGATCACGCCATCCACAGCCTGGATTGGCACATACAGACCGCGGGCATTGCGGGTATAGAAAAACTGATGCTCGATGGCCTGATGCAAAATGTAATATTCGGGCACGCCGCCAGCCTGGTACTCGGCCTTCTTCTGCACTGTATCGCGCAGGATGCCGGAACGCGCCTTATCCGATAAGGCCTCGATGCAGAGGTCATAAACACCGTGATAGGAACAATCCAACGGCAACAGTACCGACGGATTGTCATTGTGCACCACGGCCAGATCCGGCTTGCGGATGACCGTGCCTGTGGGCAAGGCCAAACGAAAGCCCATGTCCAAACCCACCAGCTTGGCAATCGGCCGAGTCTTCAGGAAGTGATCCAACAACCGCGTCAGCCAATGGTAGATCAGGAAGGTCTGGTAATCGGACACCGGTTTCTCCTCCAGCAAACCGTTGTTCCATTCGTATTGGATGTCGGATTGCAGATAATAGTCTCTCCAATACTGATCTTCCGTCACCCGGCGACCCGCATGAGACACCGGTTCAATGGGCTCAGGCAGCGATTGCGCGCGGGACGATACGCTCTGGTTTGGCTGCTGGGCCGGCTCGGCTTGGACGATCTGGGACATGGTACAGGTCCGGTTGCAAATGCCAGTCGCAAGGCTAGCATGTCCTGGGCCGATCTGCTGCTGTCTGTTCACAAGCAGATGAAACCAGGCTTGAAGACTGTGCGAGCAGGCGAGGCTCGTACGCAGGATGCCGCGCCCCTGGCAAGAATGCATTGCTGGCCGGGATCAGGATCGAAATTGACTGTACTGCGTCTACGCATATCCGATCTGTCGGCTCAGATCCCGATCCTAAAGAATACTTTTACAATCCCTGAGAAGGGTGCTGCCTGCGTAGAATGTTCAGCTATTCTATTCCACCAGAATGAAGTTTGATTCACCGCAGAGACGCAGAGAAGAGGGATGCATTGGCCTTAGCCTAGAAGGCTGTCCGAGAACGGAGCGCCATCCAACGAGGTATGCAATAGCCCGATATTGAACAGATCCGGATCAGCCGCCGGATAGCGAAGACTGAGATCCTCGGTGACCGCCCGCGTCGCAAAGCCCTGGCCGTGCACAGCCACCCCGAGCTGTTCCAGCCGAACGGTCTCCGGAGCCCTGGTCGAGAAGACATGCACATTCGGCGGCGGTCGCAGACTCTTGCTGACCTGACTTGCGGCATCATGGTTACCGGCGACCAGATACGCGCTGATCCCGGTCTCCTGTGACAGCCCCATCTGCCAGGTAAAGAACAGCCCCGTGTTGTCGTCCTTCCAGTCGCCGTCGTACAAATTCGCCAGCCAGCAATACGAATGCAACCTGCTCATCGATCGCCAGTTGGATCAGATTTTCGAAGGCGCGTCTTGTTGCACCCCGGATCTCGTCGATCGGCGCCCCCTCGTATTGCCCAAGACCGCGCAGCGGGCTGTCGAGGTGGATATCAGCGGCGTGAATGAATTTCACCATCAAACCCATCGCCCATGAAAAAGGGATTGCAAACAGTCAGGTTCCACGGGCCAGAGCACTTGCACAGAATCGCAACAGGCGCTGACATTCAACGCCGATCGGATTTGTCGGCCAGGCGCGCCTGAAGATCTGCGATCGTCTGTTGCGCTTCGCGTTCGCGGCGCTCCGCGGCGATCCGCGCCTGGGTTTGCGCCTCGGCGCGCTTTGCTTCGGTCTCGGCGCGCTTTGCCTCGGTCTCTGCGCGCTTTGCCTCGCTCTCTGCGCGCTTTGCCTCGCTCTCGGCGCGCTTTGCCTCGGTCTCGGCGCGTTGTTCCGCTGCCTGCCGAACCGCCGCCTCGGCAGCAGCGCGCTCATCGGCCTCGCGCCGGCTGGCTGCCTCGGCCTCGGCCCGCAGACGATCCTCGCGCCAAGCTGGCAGCACAAAGTCCGCATAGACCGGATCATCGCGCAATGCCTCGTCCTCGGGCAGGCCTGCACAGATCCGCTATCCGAAACTGAAAACCCGGCAATACCTGCGAGCGGATCACGCCATCCACAGCCTGGATTGGCACATACAGACCGCGGGCATTGCGGGTATAGAAAAACTGATGCTCGATGGCCTGATGCAAAATGTAATATTCGGGCACGCCGCCAGCCTGGTACTCGGCCTTCTTCTGCACTGTATCGCGCAGGATGCCGGAACGCGCCTTATCCGATAAGGCCTCGATGCAGAGGTCATAAACACCGTGATAGGAACAATCCAACGGCAACAGTACCGACGGATTGTCATTGTGCACCACGGCCAGATCCGGCTTGCGGATGACCGTGCCTGTGGGCAAGGCCAAACGAAAGCCCATGTCCAAACCCACCAGCTTGGCAATCGGCCGAGTCTTCAGGAAGTGATCCAACAACCGCGTCAGCCAATGGTAGATCAGGAAGGTCTGGTAATCGGACACCGGTTTCTCCTCCAGCAAACCGTTGTTCCATTCGTATTGGATGTCGGATTGCAGATAATAGTCTCTCCAATACTGATCTTCCGTCACCCGGCGACCCGCATGAGACACCGGTTCAATGGGCTCAGGCAGCGATTGCGCCGCGGGACGATACGCTCTGGTTTGGCTGCTGGGCCGGCTCGGCTTGGACGATCTGGGACATGGTACAGGTCCGGTTGCAAATGCCAGTCGCAAGGCTAGCATGTCCTGGGCCGATCTGCTGCTGTCTGTTCACAAGCAGATGAAACCAGGCTTGAAGACTGTGCGAGCAGGCGAGGCCTCGTACGCAGGATGCCGCGCCTCTGGCAAGAATGCATTGCTGGCCGGGATCAGGATCGAAATTGACTGTACTGCGTCTACGCATATCCGATCTGTCGGCTCAGATCCCGATCCTAAAGAATACTTTTACAATCCCTGAGAAGGGTGCTGCCTGCGTAGAATGTTCAGCTATTCTATTCCACCAGAATGAAGTTTGATTCACCGCAGAGACGCAGAGAAGAGGGATGCATTGGCCTGAGACGGCCTTGTTCATAACTCCGACCAACTGACGAGCAAGTACGTGGAGCTTTTCCCAGCAATTCCCGATGAAAATAATTCTGCTTTGAAAACATCGTGTTGGCGTAGCTTCGAAAATAATTCTTCGTAAACTTCGGGGGAAAATGGGCGGGAGAAAATGGGGACAGACCACGTTTTCCACGATTTACAGAATCGCGGTCATGCTGAAAAAGGTGGTCTGTCCCCGTTTTCTCATGCTGAAGCCGCCGTCGCGATCAAGGTGGTTAGAGCGATGATTAACGCCCCTCTGCCTATCCGTGAACTTGGCCATTTCCTGGTGAACTCTCCGCGCAGCCCTGCATTGGGCGCCAGCAGGC